>QFCE01000912.1_pt1 | contig 765804 bp, 602 predicted proteins | sample 5346091 | NCBI WGS metagenome assembly QFCE01 (sample SAMN09062252, study PRJNA434731) | Human gut metagenome, whole genome shotgun sequencing project. | isolation source: stool timepoint A chromium assembly | host: Homo sapiens | collected 2015 | reverse complement strand
TTATTATACAGGAAGCTCCTTATTATTTATATCCCCTTTTTCTCATGCCGCGTGATCTTACAGTTTTTCTCTTTCTCGAATCATACCAAAACCACAACCCGGCTGCCGCCGCGATCAGAACCGTGCCTGCAAGATAGCTGTATCCCCTTCCGCCTGATAACGGAAATTCGGCATAAGTATAGTTGATCACTTTATACGGATTCTCATCCGTTCCTTCCCCCGAAAATGCCGGAGGCCTTTTTACGCTTCCGGTTATCTTCAGTTCATGAGTCTCTTTCTCATATGTGACTTTCCACTGACCTTTCGCCGTCACGTATCCGCTCGGAGCTTTCAACTCCGCCAGACGGTACTCTGTGCCTTCTTCTGCCGGAAGATTTAGGAATTCGACTGTTCCGTTTTCATCCGAAACCGCCGTTCCCTGCAATTTCCAACAATCTTTATACGCATATCCGGCGTCGAGACTACCGTTTTCATCGTGCCGGATCAGATCTTTATCATGCTTTCCTCCATGAGACGGATCGCTGCAGATCAGCCGGTACAAAGCGAACTTCGCGTTCTTCAAAGGCTCTCCTTTTCGGTTTTCCTTTGTAAAGCTTACGACTCCGCTGTTTTTTTCATTTCTCACCTGAAGAGTCACATTTTCTTTATTGGAGAGAGGACTTTCCAAACTTACTCCGTAAGGAAGTACAAACTGATTTTCCTCTCCCTCCTGTATCGATAATTTAAACCGAATCGGATCTGACGCGCCGTATCCGTTCGGAGGCGTCGTCTCTTTTAAAACGTATTCTCCTGCCGCAAGGTTCTCGAAACATGCCGCCGCGCGAACTTTTTCACGATTCTGTGCATCCATTCCTTCCGCGCTTTCAGGATCTTCCATTCCCTTTTTATATGCGGCAATCTCTTCGTTCGTCAGCGGTACATAATAAACGTTTTTCTCAGCCGGATCGCCTTTCAGCGTATATACCGTATAAGACGTATCTCCCCGATGATACCTTCCGCTCGAACTGTCATAATTCGGATCGCTTATACTGATCTCATTTTGCCACATATAAACGGCCGTCCGGTTTTGAACGATATTATCTTCCGTATCATAAAGCGTAAAACCTGCGTTTTCCAAAGGCACGTTTCGGGAACTGTCTGTTTTCAAGACCGCAACATTATGAGAGCCGATATTTGTAAACGTAAAATTATGACGGCTTTCTCCCGTTCCGCCCTGCGCTGTCCAAAACCCTTTCTTCGCACATTCGCTTCCGATCGCCCCTTCTTCTTCCGGAATGATCGAAATATGCTTCTTCTCTGCTTTTACATCTGTATGAGAATGATTCTGTTCGGTATCCGAAAGTGGGTCATCACTTCCCAATACCGTTGATCCTGCGTCCGCTTCCAAAGTCAGAAGAGCGGTTTCATCTACTTCATGTACTTCATATTGTGCGCCAAGCGGGATATTTTCATAGACAGTACTTCCTGTCAATTCCCCTGCTTTTACAACTACAGTCTGCGGAACGACAACGACCTTTTCCTTATTGTTTTCATCCGTTGTTTTATAATGGATATGGAACAAATAACCCCGCTCTTCTCCATACGCTTTTCCCTGAAGTTTTTTCGTAATCTTAATTTCTCCGTGAGCAGGCACTTGTTTATTCGCAAACGTAACTTCCTGTACGCTTTCTTTCATTGTACCTTCCGCCGTTTTATATTCGACTTCCGTTCCGTTCACATTATATTTCTTTGTTCCCACCTTCACCTTGTGGTCATACTCATCACCTGTGCGTACACCGCCTCTGTCAGGATCTGTCTGCACGAAATTTTTTGCCACGTTTTGAGGATAAGTATAATTCCCGCCGATCTCGATATTTTGCGGTATCTCATTTTCCTCGTGGATCGTATATACAGTCTCTTTCGGAATACCGTACACTGCTACGCTTGCAGTCTGTTTTCCCGCCGGAACAGTTACGTCGATTTCCTGAACAATACTGCTTCCGCTTTCCGACATGCTTCCCGATCCGAGATTTCCTTCAAGGCTCATTCCGGCTACGTCAGTATAATGAACATGAAATTTATATGTATGATCTTTTTTCGGATCGATCTGATCGACGGTTTTTGTAATGATCAGTCCTCCGCTGATCAGATCGTTTTTATACGCCACAGTCAGATGGATCCCGTTTTTCTGAAGGTTGTCAGGATCGAGATAGCTTCTGAAAACAAAAGTCTCGTTCTTTTCCGATACATGTCCTTCTCTGTTTGAACTCGGATAGTGATACCCTTTTCCGTCCGCGCTCTTTACATTTCTGTCGTCTGACGCCGTATATGTTCTTACATCCGTCACTGTATTATTCAAAATCTCCGGATCATTTTCCACCGTTCTTGCCGTCGGATGCAGCGCAAGAATGTTATCCGCAATATAACCTTCCGTATACATTCCCGACGCACCGTCATATACCGAATTTTCCAAAATCGACCATGAAGTCCGAAATACTTTGTTTCTCAGCGGATCGTCTTGTGTGATCTGCAAATAACTTCCCTCACGGAATTTATCGACAAAAGACGCTTTGTTTCCATCTGTAAGCTCCAACAGTCCTCTCGATCTGACCATGAGGTCATTTCCGTTGTTCACAACATCTGTTTCCTGTATCGGATTCAACCGGAAGAACGCTCCGCTTACCGGATTTAAGACCGCCTCATTATAGCTAAGAGGCCGCTCTTTTGTTCCCAGCGATTCATAATCTGAAATCTGATCGTCGCTTGCATAAAATCCGGTCGATTGGTTCGGAATGATCTTTCCTTTAAAATCCATATCCGCCATATACAGACTTCCTCTGTCACGCGCAAAGGCGAACTGCACTTTGGCGACATTTTTCATATCAAAATCCGATATTCCCGAATTCCAGTCTGCCAGATTCAGACGAACGATCGACCACTGGCCTTTCGGCATCGAATTACTGTATCCATAATACGTCATCTGACTGGCAGGTCTGGTGATCACATTTCCGTGCCGGTCTGTCAGTCTCGCTTTTAACGACCACCCGGTAGCGCTGGAAGCATCCGAGTTATTATAAACTGACATTTGAAGATATGCCGCTTTTGACAGATCCACACTGCCTCCGTTCTCCGCACAGTCGATCGTTGTCCAGTATTTTCCCGAAGCAATTTCTTCCGACATCTGATACTGATCGAGATTTTTGCCGCTGTCTTTATTCACAAGCTTTATCACATCGCTGCGCTCACCGATAATCGGGCCGTCTGTCTCTGCGTCCGGATCTGCTTCTTTGAGCTCACTTTCTCCGGTCTTAGACCCTCTGTATGTTCCGCTGTTTTTAAAATCGTTAAACTTAACAGCGCCTTCGTTACGGAGATAACCTACCGAATCTTCCACGGGAATCTGCCTTCCGCTTGTCGCCTGATTCAATATTTTATAAGTAAAACTTCCGATATATCCTAATGCTTTTCCGAATACGTCCTGATTTGCCGAAGCAGTGCTTACCTGATTCGTCAGATCAAGCTGATTCGTTTTCGGGAAATTAAAACGGATCTTTAAGTTGGAAACACCCGCTCCGCGCTCCGCATAAAAAATCGTGATCTTATGTATGCCTTGCGAAAGTTCTTCCATATCTAAACACGGACCGTTCGCATCATTTTTTTCATAAATATTCGCCTGTGCATGATGCTGATTTTTATTGATCGGATATCCGTCCTCTGTTGCACCGTCTTTATTTAATCCGTACACATCTACCGCTCCGGTCTCAAAGTTAATATGACCTTCCAGAGGATTATGTTTCCCTGCCATATCAAGTACAAGTTTTCCGTCGATATACAATAAGAAATCATCGTCTCCCGAAAACTCAAATTCAATCGGCTTCTCAATATATTCTCCTGCCTTTTCTCCCGGCATACGCACTTTTCCGTCTTCCGTCAGCTTAAATTCCAGTTCCATCTTCATACCGAAGCAGAAATTCGTTTTCATCCTATCCAACCGGTAAAACGAGTTTTCTTTCGTTGCGTCGTTTTTGTCATTAAACGGGAAAAATCCGAATTGATCTTTTCCCATTGCGACATCTCTGTCACCTGTTTTCAGCGCGTCTTCCTTTTCTCCTACGTCTAAATAATAGCCTTTATCGGGATCTTCTTTTAACCGCAGCACATGATCGGACTTCAAACTACTGTACTCCCAATAGCCGTCATCTGCAAGGAAAAACGGAAAAGAAACGTTATTATACACGTATCCCAGCGCCGAGTGAAACGCATTGTTTCCGCGAAGAAAACTCTCGTCAAACTGCGGAAGTTTCACACCTGCAGTTGAGATTTTTCCATCTTCCAGTTGTTTATCGACATGCCCGTAAGCATACTTTAACGTATTTCCCGAATGCCAGTCATTCGGTCCGATCTGATTTCCCGACATATTGCCCGGAGAAGAATTATTTAGCGGATTATCCCCGTCTGTTACAGCCGGATGCCTGATATATTTTCCATAATACCACGCCGCCGCTTTTTCATTTTTCCCTTGGAAATACTTGGAGATGCCGTCGTTCAATATTCCGAAACTCGTTTCATATTCGTACGGCGATCCGTTTACTTCGCTCAATCTTTTTCCTTGAAGTTCATAATCCGAATAATAATCATAAAACGTCGTATTTGCGTAATAGTATTTTGGATCATACGACTTGTTTTTCGCTATCGGAATGTTCTTTCCCTCATCTCCGTGATCGCTCGCCTTAAAGATCGAACTCCATGTTCCGTTGATTTTCGACTGCTCACTCGTATAACTTAAACTTTTCTTCTGAAGTACGTCTGCGAAAAAGCATGGAAAAGCATAAGTATCGTCAATCTCAGTTATATCCGTCTTATATTTTACAACTTTGCCGTCTGCTCTGTTTTCACATATACGAAATTGAATATACTTTTCTTTATCCGACAGTTTTTCATGTGTAAAAAATGTTTTATAAAAAACTTCATTTTCCATATCTTCGCTTGCCTGACCCGTTCCCGAAGATTCCGGCAGCGCCTGATCCATCTTTTTCCATTCGGTTTCCACTGCCTGCCCGTCTTCCGGGTTTTCGCAAAGACGATATTCCACCGTATCCGCCGCTTCTGTTTTCCCGCCTTCTACGCCACTTGCAACGAGCGCTCCCGACGTTCCGTACATCTGATCTTTAAACGCGACATACCGATCGCCGTCTGTTTCATAACTTCTCCAAATACGATGACTGTCATCCAAGTTCCTCAGAATGAAAAAGTTATCGCCTGATGCAATATTATATAACTGATAATATACTTTATCGTCTTCTTTATTATCGGAAGGATGTTTAAAACCGCCTTTTTCATTAAGCTCTCCGTTTGAAATTGCCAGAAGCGACAGTTCTGTCAGACCTGATCCTTTTCCAAACGCATAATAAGTACATAATTCATAGCGGGTCTCTCTTGTAACTTTCTTTGATACGATCTTTCCGTTTTTATCTGCGTAAGATACCCATAACTCATCCCACACTTTATCTGTTTTCGTATCATAATTTCCGTCTTTGTCATTATCAACATAGATCGCCAGTTCATCCAAGATGTTATTACTTGATGACGGATGACCTCCCCAGTAGGACGTGTGATAGGACATGTCCCAGTAAAAGCAGTCTCTTGTCTTTTGCGTAAATACAAAAGATCCCGATCCTCTTTGCTTTACCTCTCCGGCGGCGTCTATTACCGGCTCTTTTTTTATCTCATGATAAGGGTCGTTCGGATTTGCGGCCTGACGCAGATTGTATACGATCTGAGAGTCTATTTCTCTCGCTTCTCCGTTTTTATTCGTTACTTCCATCTCAAACGCAACATAAGAACAGCCTTCCGGTATTACCGTTCCGAACAGTCCCGCTTCGTCGACGCTGATCATTCGATATGTCTTCGGTATTTCCTTTTTCCCCGCATTCCCCGGTTCAATCGGATCTTCTTTATAAAACAATGCGTAGACTGTATTTACATGCAGTTTCTCAAACGTTGTCGCTCCGCCGAACGCACTTGCCTCATACAAGTTCGGGATACTTGCAAAATACATTGCTTCATATACCGCGCTGTCTTCCGCTGTTCTGTAAACATCCGTCTCTGTCATCCGCTCCCCGAGAGCGCAGAGCGCATGTTGCCTCCCATCCAGATCATAATAGATGTGAGAACAATATTCATCATTGCACAAGCTTTCCTGCTGCGCAGATGTCATGTTCTCTTCTTCCGATGATCCTTCAGAAACCGTTCTATCCGATGCATTCGGACTGTTCTTCGCGTCTGTCTCATCAGACGTCTGCCCGTTTTGCCGTACAGCATCGTTTTCAGACGTCTGCCCGTTTTGCCCATTCTCTTCTAACGGATATAGGGCGCTCCCATCTATTCCGTCGGACAGACTTTCTCCTTCCTTCCCCACCTCTGCGGAAGGGTTTTCTGTTGTAATTTCACCTGGTTTTGCCGAGACTTCCATAATCGGCCGGATGATCATAACGATCAACATAAGCACCGCCAAGATTTGCGATGCTTTCAGATTCCCCTTAAATATTCTGTTTTTTCTCCCCATTATACACCCTCGTACTTATTAGTATTATACTTATCTGTACAAGTTCCCCAACCTTGTACGAATATATCCGTATTCTATCACTCGCATATAGGAATTACAACCCTGCCGCCTGATCTATTTAAGTTTTCCTCATTTTTGTGATATTTTTCTATATTTTTCCACATCCGCTCTTTATTTTCCCTTTTTTTCGCCGCTTTCTTTCGTCTTTTTGCACAGCATCCAAAGATATTTTTCGTATTCTGCTCCTTCTTTCCCCGAAATTCCAAGCGCTGCCGACTCCCTAACAGCCTTCTCGATCATCTCTCCCGCCAGTCTGACCGAATCTTCTGTACGGTCTCCGCGAGCCTTTCCGCCTGCAATTACGGAAGCGAACAGATCTCCTGTTCCCGAGTAACTTGCCCCGATAAAAGAAGAGATCCCTGCCGTTGTTTTCTCACGCGTCACCGTAAGATTTGCGACCTTCCTGCCGCCTGTTCCGGTCTCTTTTCCGACTGTACACTCTTTCGCAGCGTCCTGCTCCTCAAATAACACCCCTGTCACGATCACTTCCGATACGCCACTGTCCAAAAGTCTGCCTGCCGCTTTCGACACTTCCGAAAAAAGAGCTTCTCTGTCTCCCGTTTCCGAAATATTTTGAATCTTATCATAATCATAATCCGTCAAAAGACAAAGTTCCGTCACATTCGGCGTCACGATATCCGCTCTTTTAACAAGCTGTTTCATCTCTTTCTGAAATAACCCGTCAAAAACAGAAAATCGTTTTCCGTTATCTCCGAGCACCGGGTCTACAAGAAGAAATGTGCCTTCTTTGTGAAACAGATCGAGAAAGTGATTCACTTCCCCGATCTGTCTGTGGTCTGACATAAACCCTGTAACGATCCCGTCAAACTGCGCGCCTGATTTCTTCCATTCTTCGGTAATCATCCCCATCTGCTCTGTAAGATCCTGAAAAAAATAACTTTCAAACCCTGTCTGTGCACTCAAAACGGCTGTCGGAAGAGGACACGGCTGCACCCCCATCGCCGACAATACCGAGATTGCGGCTGTCAGCGAACATCTTCCGAAGCCTGCCAGATCATTTAGAACCGCTACTTTCCCTGCCATGTTTTCTCTCCCTCCGAAATAGGTTTCATTACGATTGCGGAATGACGCCCCATATTGATGACGATCTCTCCGTTTTCTACAATGAACTCGTCATACTCTGTCGTATATCCTTTCTCATATGTATACATAAGCCTTTCCATCCTGCCTTGCTTCGGAACTCCCGCAAACCAGACCGGAACTGTCAGCTCTTTTAAATCTTTACTGTTGTTTAAGATAACAATGATCTGCTCATCTTCCTGAAATCTTGCGTATGCAAGTACGTTTCTTTCCGCATAGAGCAGCTTGATCGACCCTTTCCTAAGCGGTTTTTCCTGTTTATGGATTCGGATCATCTCTTTATGAAACGCGAGCAGTTCTTTATTCTCCCTGCCCCACGGATATGTGCGCCTGTTGTCCGGATCTGTAAATCCGCATACTCCCGCCTCGTCTCCGTAATAAACGGTCGGCGCTCCGACCCATGTCATCTGAACCGTAACCGCTTCACGCATAACGGCATAGTTAACGCCTTCTTCCGCAGCTTTCGCACCGACATGTTCGGCGCGTCCTACGATGTGATTCGTCCTTGTCAGGAAACGGGAGTGATCGTGATTGGACAGCTCATTCATCGCGACCTGCAAAGAAGGAGTGAGCATACTTGCCATAAAATGGCGCATTCCGCCTATGAAGTTGTCTGCATTTCCCCACAGGTCTGTTCTTCGCTCGTCACTGTGTTTTTCCATTCCGGTCAAAAACCACGTCAAAGGTTCCATAAACGCGTCATAATTCATAACGCTGTCCCATTCGTCCCCCTGCAGCCATTCTCCCGGATCGCCGTAATGCTCTGCCAGGATCAAAGCTTCGGGATTTGCCTCTTTTACTTCTTTGCGAAAACGCTTCCAAAACATATGGTTATATTCGTTGCTGCACCCTAAATCCGCCGCAACGTCAAGTCTCCATCCATCCGCATTATACGGAGGCGAAACCCATTTCTTTCCTATATCCATAATATATTGCTCAAGTTCCGGGGAATCCTCATAAGAAAGTTTCGGCAGCGTATCATGTCCCCACCATCCGTCATAACTTTTATTGTAAGGCCACGCCTCTTTTCTTTCATCATGAAAACGGAAAAACTTCCGGTACGGACTTTCCCCGCTCACATATGCCCCTTTTGGATATTCCGGCTGCTGTTCATAGATCCGCTCCCTGTCAATCCATTTGTTAAACGATCCGCAATGATTAAATACGCCGTCGAGAATCACACGCATCCCTCTTTTGTGCATCTCCTCCACAAGCCTTGCAAACAGCTCGTTGCTCGCTTCAAGATTGCGGATATCGCCTGTTCGCTTCTGATATTTTGTAGCGCCTGTATTATCTTTCGCTCCTTTAGGAAGCGTCTCTCCGCCGTCCGAGACGATCTTTCCATAATGTGGATCGATATAATCATAATCCTGAATGTCATATTTATGATTTGACGGAGAAACGAAAAGAGGATTAAAATATACAACCTCAACGCCGAGATCCTGAAGATAATCCAGTTTATCCATGACGCCCTGAAGATCTCCTCCGTAAAAATTACGGATATCCATCGCCGCCGGAACTTTACTCCAGTCTTTGATCTTTACGCTCGGAGCGCCGATATAAATATATTCCCCGTCCTCCACGTCATTTGTCGGATCGCCGTTACAAAACCGATCCACAAAAATCTGATACATAACCGCGCCTTTTGCCCACTCGGGAGTAGAAAATCCCGGAACGATCATAAACGCATAAAAATCTTCTCTCTGATCGGAAACGCCGCACCTGCTGAAATAACATATCTGATCTCCGCTTTTTACTTCAAACAGATAACTGAACGGAACATCACTTAGCTGCCATTCTATCTCATAGAAATCGAATTCGCCTTCCGAAACAATCTTCCACATCGGATACGACGAATTGCCGGTCAAAATATGGACTTCTTCCACATCGTTGTGAGCCGTGCGAAACCGAATCTTGATCTTTTCGTTTTCCTTCGGTTCTGCAGGGATGACATAATCCTGCGTACCGTCACAGAATAGTGCCTCTCTGTTCATATATTACCCCTCCTCCGACACTCCGTCCTCAAACAATGCCTCAAACTCGCTTCGTGTGATCTTCTCTTTTTCAAGCAGAAGTTTTGCGCACGCCTCAAGAACATCATGGTATTCTTCAAGAATAGAACGGGCTTTGGCATAGCATTCGTCAATAATACGTTTTACTTCCTCGTCGATCGTTCCCGCGATCTTTTCTCCGTATCCTCTTGACGTATGCCCGAAGTCGCGTCCGATAAACACTTCGTCACTGTCATTGTCGTAGTTGATCAATCCGAGGCGTTCGGACATACCGAACTTTGTAATCATTGATTTTGCGATCGCAGTCGCCTGTTTGATATCCTGCGAAGCGCCTGTCGTAATATCGTCAAATATTTCTTCTTCAGCTACACGACCGCCTAAGGAAACCGTAATTTCCTGAAGCATCTGCCCTTTTGTATTAAACATTTCGTCTTTCTCCGGAAGAGGCATCGTATATCCCCCTGCCCCGCCGGTCGGAATGATAGACACACTGTATACAGGTCCTACATCCGGAAGAACGTGGAACAAAATCGCATGTCCCGCCTCGTGGTAAGCCGTAATCTTTCTCTCTTTTTCAGATACGATGCGGCTCTTTTTCTCCGCTCCGATGCCTACTTTTACAAACGCATGACGGATATCTTTCTGTTGGATAAACATTCTGTTATCCTTTGCAGCTATGATCGCAGCTTCATTCAGCAGGTTTTCAAGATCCGCCCCTGTAAATCCTGCCGTCGTCTGAGCGATCTGTTTCAGATCCACATCTTCCGCCAACGGTTTGTTTTTCGCATGAACTTTCAGGATCTCCTCTCTGCCGCCGACATCCGGCCGGCCTACAAGTACGTTTCTGTCGAAACGTCCTGGTCTTAATATTGCCGGGTCAAGGATATCTTTTCTGTTCGTCGCAGCCATCACGATAATTCCCTCGTTGACGCCGAATTCGTCCATCTCAACGAGAAGCTGATTCAACGTCTGCTCTCTTTCATCATGACCGCCGCCAAGTCCGCTGCCTCTTCGTCTTGCCACAGCGTCGATCTCATCAATAAAAATAATACACGGAGCATTTTTCTTCGCATCCTGAAAAAGGTCACGCACGCGAGATGCGCCGACACCTACGAACATTTCCACAAAATCCGAACCCGAAATACTGAAAAACGGCACTCCCGCCTCTCCTGCAACAGCTTTTGCAAGAAGTGTTTTTCCTGTTCCCGGAGGTCCTTCCAACAAAACGCCTTTCGGAATACGAGCGCCTACCTGCACATATTTTTTCGGCGCTTTCAAAAAATCGACGATCTCCGCAAGTTCTTCTTTCTCTTCCTGTAGTCCCGCTACATTTGCAAACGTCACCTTTATCTCGTCATGATTTGTCATGCGGGCGCGGTTTTTTCCGAAGTTCATCGCTTTTGCATTCGCCCCGTTTCCCTGACGGTTCATAAGAAAGAAAAGCAGCATGATCCCGCCAAGCGTGATCACGGTCGGAAGAAGAACGGAAGAAAGCATCGACGTTTCCGGAATTGCGGATACCTGATATAAAACTTCGTTTTTATCAAGCAGTTTCTCTACTTTTTCCACATTCGACACATTGACCGAACGGTTCTCATCTGTATCTTTCAGAGCAAACACTACCGTACCTGTCGGAACTGCCTTATTCTGATCGATATATACTTCTGTTACATTTTCTGCCTCAACCTGCTTAACAAACTCTGTGTATGTCATCTCCTGTCGATGCATCTGCATCCGGTTTGCCATCCAGAGCGCGCCAAAAACGATCACCATAAATATAATGATCGTAAATCCATTCACACTTCTGTAATTTCTGTTATTATCCAAAACTGATCCTCCTGATTATTCCACGCCTTCCACTACGCCGATATACGGAAGGTTTCTATATTTTTGGGCGTAATCAAGCCCATATCCCACAACAAATTCATCCGGGATCTCAAATCCGCAGTAATCAACCTTTACATCTTTCACTCTGCGGTCCGGCTTATCCAAAAGCGTACACAGGCGCATACTTGCCGGATTTCTCTTTTTCAGCACATCGATCAGGTAATACAGTGTATTCCCGGAATCAATGATATCTTCCACAATAAGCACTTCTTTATTCTCGATCGACTCATCCAGATCTTTCGCTATACGAACAACTCCGCTCGAAGCCGTTCCGTCTCCGTAACTTCCGACACACATAAAATCCATAGAAACCGGCACGGTAATCCGCTTAGCCAGCTCACACATAAAAAATACGCCGCCCTTTAACACACAGATCAAATGAATTTGTTTTCCTGCGTAATCTTCACTGATCTGTCTTCCGAGTTCCCTGATCCTCTCGTCAACTTTCTCTTCCGAAATCATCTCTCTGATCGTTTCTGCCATCTTTTTCTTCCTCCGTAATCTTTATCTCAACAATATTTTTTGTCTTTTCTGTCACTTTGTACGCTCTGCTCATCCTGTATCCCGGTATCCACACAATATGGCTTCCGTCTGCGACAAGAAGCATCCTGTCTCTTTCTTCCTTCGGGATCTTCTCGTTGATAAACCATGCTTTCAGTTTCTGACGTCTCCCCTGATCATCGATCACGAGATAATCGCCGCTCTGCCTTGTCCGTACGCAAAGACCGCATTTAATTATATCATAATCAATCCATTTCGTGTAACTTTTTTGCGGGATTTCTTCTGCCTGCAAAATGTCTCCGTTTTCCACAAAACGCAGTTCCAACTTTCCGGCGGCGTCTGACTCCGGCGCCGCTTTTCCCGTTTCCGCCCTGCTTTGTGTTTGCCTTATGATCTCTATCCCGTCATATGTCCTCTTCGCCGCAACGCCTCCCGGCAGATCGATCTGTTTTCCCACCTGCCGGTCAAACAATTCCGAAACCGACTGAAGGTGGGCAGACGTCAGATCTTTCTGTCCTCCGCGCACTTTACCGATACATTTTTGCAGAAGCAGTTTTCTCACTGCCGGAAAACTTTGAAAAAAGCTCTCTTTTTCTATGACAAGTTCTATCGGCGATTCCTTCTGTTCTTGGTCCTTTTTTCTCACGCTGACGCAGGTTTTCCACAACTGCCGCACGCTGTAATCGAGATATTCACATATTTCTTCCGCCTGACGGGATAACGATTCCAGATGTTTCACCGTCTGATCGTTTACTTCGTTTTCCAATACCGGCAGCACTTTATGCCGGATCCGGTTGCGTGTATAATCGTCCTCCTCATTCGTTGCGTCGACGCGCCAGACGATTCCTCTCTCCCGCAGATAAGACTCGATTCTGTCTCTTGTAAGTGAAAGAAGCGGTCTGATCCGGTTGTCCCTGACAGGCACGATCCCGCAAAGGCCGCGTATTCCTGTTCCTCTTGCTATATTAAGCAGAACCGTCTCCGCCTGATCGTCTCTGTGATGCGCGGTTGCGATCTTCGTTCCTCCGTTTTCGGCACACATTTGTTCAAATGCTTCTCTTCGTACTTCCCTTCCCGCTTCCTCACAAGATTGTTTCCGTTTTTCAGCGATTAATTCCACTTCTTTTCGGAAAACACGACACTCCACTCCAAGTTCGCCGCAAAGCTTCTTTACATACTCCTCGTCCGCATCCGCAGCCGCTCCGCGCAGGCAGTGGTTCACATGGCACACTTTTACCTCGAAACCGAACTTTTCCCGCAAACTGCAGAGCGTCAAAAGCAGGCATACCGAATCCGCTCCGCCCGATACGCCTGCTATCACAACATCTCCATGTTCGATCATATGAAATTGTACGATCAATTCCTCTATTAATTTTTCTGTTTCTCTTCCTGCTTTTTCCATCATAAGTATACTATACCAAATCCGTGTTTTTATGTATGAAGCGCCGCGCAATACACAGCTTTTCACTATACGCATACTATACCGAATCCATCCGCGCCTGTAAAGTATTCCTGTCACATATTTCCCACATTCCCACAACGATCACCGTCATATCATCGGCAGGCTCTCTGCCTGTCCACGCCAGGACCTGTTCCAGGATATGATGCGCCATTTCTTTCGGATTGACTATAGCGCTTCCCTGAATGATCGTTTCAAGCAATATATCCTGCTCTCCTACCGGAAGGGCGTCAAGAATCCCGTCCGTAACCATGATCACAAAGTCTCCGTCCTCAAGTTTTCTCCTGACAGAATCAATCTCTATATGATGGACAACCCCGATCGGCAGACTCGTAGAACTTAGATGCTCCACACAGTCTTTTTTCTTAATAAATGTCGAGGAAGCTCCTGCTTTTACGATCTCGCATTCTCCCGAATACAGATCAAACACACTGAGATCCACAGTCGAATAATGAATCTCCTCCCGCCCTGTCGCCAGCGTTGTATTGATCATCTGAACGGCGGCTTTTTCCGGGAATCCCGCGGCAAGCAATTCTTCCAAAAGCTCGATCACAAGCGTGCTCTCCTTACATGCCGTCTCACCTGCGCCCATCCCGTCAGAAAGAGCCGCCGCCTTCTTTCCTCCCGGCAGTTCCATGAGTGTAAAATTATCTCCCGATATTTTCGCACATCCTTTCCCGATCTTGGCAGTACCTGACAGCGTATAGTACGACGGTCCCTCTCTGCATACGATCGTCATATAACGGAATCCGACTACCTGCGGACTTCCATGTGCAAGGACAAAACGTCTTCCCGCTGCTTCTGATACGGCCTGAACGACTTCTTTTGCCGTCCCTTTCTCTTTGCCTGTACTTCGTACTGTCACATGTACTTCAAACTTTCCTTCGCCATTTAAGAACAAATATGTATACAAAACTCGCATTCCACATTTTCTAAGCGCCCCTGCTATCCTCTTTTCCATGCGCTCATCCGTAAAAATACTTTTTTCCAATTCCCGCACTGTCTGTTTCATAATATCGGCAAAAAGATCCATCTGAAACGCACACCCTTCCCTGCTTCGCGCCAGACGGTTTGTCCATATGATCGTTTGTCTCGCATCCCTGAAACCTTCCAGCATCTCCCGCAAAAATCTCGGAGCTTTCTCGCATCTTTGCATCAGTTTTCTCTTTGTCTCTACGTTTAATTCATTTCCATAATGATCGACCGCCGAGAGCACGTCATATCCCATCTGGTACGTATGAACAAAGTTCTCTCCCCAGCACCACGCGTTCTTTTCACATTTTTTGCAGACCCTTTCTTTCACCCGGTCAAACATCCCGTCAATATCGGCTCCCGAAAACTCTTCTTTGTGTGCCTCTAACTCTAAAAATGTATGGGAAAGCTGTTTGAGCGAACTTGCATATTTTTCAATCTGTTCTACATAAGGACTTCCCTGCAAAGCCTGTCCTTCTTTCATTGTATATCCCCTTTCTTACAATCTGACTTTCCCGTCTTAATGTAACACGGTATTTTCTTAAGCGGCATCACCGAAAATGCCAAGAGTCATATTCCGGAATTACAGACAGCCGTCAATGTCTTGAACAGACCCGGACTTCAACTCGCCGCCGTCAATAATAAACATCCACCCGCCTAGCGGGTGGTTTTTCATTTTCGGGCATAGCCCTAATATTACTAGCCACGCACAAGTGCGTCTTTTATTGGCCTGCCAGCCACGCGCAGGATTACTTGCTACCCGTAAACGGGTCTCGCGGATCGAATAGACTAATCTGATCCATTTCCTTATCTTGTTTTAGCTGGTTGGCTATGTAACTTTTTATTGCTGCCGTGTTCTTCCCTACTGTATCAACATAGTATCCCTTACACCAAAACTCGCGGTTTCGGTATGCAAATTTCATATTTCCGAATCTCTGAAATATCATTAGGCTACTCTTTCCTTTTAAGTATCCCATGAATCCCGAAACGCTCATTTTGGGCGGGATACTCAGAAGTAAATGAATATGATCCGGACATACTTCTCCTTCGATGATTTCAACACCTTTCCATTGGCACAGTGTTCGGATTATTTCACGAATTGCTTCTTTCTTTTCGTTATAAAATACTTTCCTTCGATATTTAGGTGTAAACACTACATGATATTTGCAATTCCATTTTGTATGTGCTAAGCTTTTTACGTCTGTATTTTGTTCTGACATTATACGGTCCTCCTAATGTGTTTTTATTTACGTAACTGGCAGGTCACGTTTTTATTATACACATTAGGAGTTTTTATTTCTGAATACACCGCTAAAGCTTTCACGGAACCACGCGACTATCGCGTGGTTTTCTTGATACAAAAAAACTCCGGGAAATCTTCCCCGGAGTTATCTTTCGTACATGCCTGTCTGGCTTTTTTGCTCTGTTTGTTTTTCGTCTTATTTATTTTTATTCGACGGTTTAAAAATAATCTCATTCGGATTCACAAGTCCTAATTTATCTTCTGCCGTCTCTTTTATATACTCGTCTGTCTGAACATACTTTTCGTATTCTTTCACTTCTTCCGAGCGCTTCTCTTCCTCTTTGATCTGCGCCGCCAGTTCCTCTTCCTGAGCCTTATACGCGTTGTTCTTTGCATAAAGCTTTACCGCGCCCACCGCAAGTACGCCTGATAAAAACACAAGAACCGTACAAATCATCAAAACGCTTTTCTTATAACTGTGCAGATGTGCCGATCTTCTGCGTCCGGCATTCCTTCTGTCCGCCGTTCTTTTCTTCTTGCCGTTCATTTATCTCACCCTGTTCATCTTTCTTTACACTCCCCAGTGTTAAGTAATATTGTATCTTCTTTTCTGACTCATTTCAAGACTTATTTTCTATTTTCTTTCCTTGCTTTTCTGCACGATTTTTCCGTTTTTTCCTTTTTTCCGCATCTTTCGGCACATAGTTTCACAATCTTTCTGATCCCCGCATGCCCTGCCGCCGCTCCGCACAGCATCCCAAACACAAAAAACCAGCGGATGCTCCCGTATGTTGTGTCATACATTTTCCGAAAAATATAGATGCTCGCAGCAAGCCAGTAAATAAAATCCTCCAGACTGACCGCCCAGCCGCTGTGAGGAACAAGCTTCCGAAAACAAACAAGTACATGATAAGCTGCCGCCGCTTCGACTCCCGCCAGCGCCGCATACAGAAAGATTCCGGCTTCTGCTCCGATCCCGGGTATCATATCCTACTTAAACAGCTTCGTCAGAAAGCTGTCCCCCTGTTTCGCCTGCGGCGTTACGCTTGAATAAGCAATACTGTCAATATTGCCCGACAGATCTACCTCGCCTTTTTCCACGGTCAGTCTGTTGACATGAAGATCCGTGCCTTTCACCATGAGCATCCCCTGCTCTGTTTCAAGAAGTATCTCGTTTAGATCAAAAGACAGTACGTCAAGCACCCCTGTCACCGTACTCGTCTTTCTGTTATTTACAACTAATTTATGCGCCTTCGCAATACGCTGTTCTTCCATGAAAACTCCCTCCCGCCTCCGAACTTTTTACAGCATGGTTATATATATGAGAGGTTGTTTTCATTTATGCTTTTCTTTTCTCTTTCTCTACAAATACCGGAACAATTCCTCTGCTTTTTCCTTCTTCGTCGTATCTTCCAGCTTCAGCACTTCCGCTTTCACTTCTCTTGTTCCGAAATGGATCTCTATCACATCGCCCGGTTTTACCTGCACAGATGCTTTTGCCGGTTTTCCGTTGACGGAAACGCGCCCTGCATCACATGCTTCATTTGCTACAGTCCGCCTCTTAATAAGGCGGGATACTTTTAAAAATTTATCAAGCCGCATTTTTCTCTCCTTCAATAATGTCCGGATCCGCCTCTGTTTTCAGTAAAAACAGAAGCAACAAGGCACTTACGATGATACCCGTAAGTGCCTTTTTATCTGCCCGTTCAAACGAATTGATTAATTGATAGCGTCTTTAAGAGCTTTTCCTGCTTTAAATTTCGGAGCTTTGCAAGCCTCGATCTTCATTGTCTTTCCTGTCTGCGGGTTTCTTCCCTCTCTTGCAGCTCTTTCACTCACTTCAAATGTACCAAAGCCTACAAGCTGAACCTTCTCGCCTTTTTTAAGTTCTTCGGTAACAACATCAACAAAAGCTTTCAGCGCTTTTTCAGAATCTTTTTTTGAAATGTCAGCGCTCTCTGCGATTGCTGTAATCAATTCTGTCTTGTTCATAGGTAAATCCTCCTCTTAATTGTACCACAATACATGTTATTCATTTTAAAGGGGAAGATTCCGAACGCACACGGATTTCCACCTTTAAATATTGTTATATCGGGTTTACACAGCTTTGTCAAGATTTTTCACCATTTCCATTATGGCTTTTCCCATTTCGTCGGATTTTACATCCGCATCTGTCAGAGAAGTACCTTTCACGCCGTAGTAGAATTTCACTTTTGGCTCTGTTCCCGAAGGTCTTACGCATACCCACGCTCCGTCAGGCAGCTCATAGTAAAGTACATTTGAATTCGGAAGTCCTGTAGCCGTAACTTCTCCGGTCTCCATATCCCGAATCGTATCCGCCTGATAATCTCTCACTTTAAGTACTTTATATCCTGCGATTTCTTTCGGAGGCTCGCTTCTTAATGTGGCAAGGATCTGACGAATCTTCTCGAGTCCTTCGATTCCTTTCATTGTGATAGACTGGATGTCGTCTTTGTAATATCCGTAACGCTCATACATCTCGATCATCGCATCCCACAACGTCATCCCTTTTGTGCGGTAATATGCGGCAGCTTCACACAGAGCCATCGTAGCGACGATCGCATCTTTATCTCTTGCATGTGTTCCGATCAGACATCCGTAACTTTCCTCAAATCCAAACAGATACTCTCCTTTTCCTTTTGTCTCGAATCCGAGAATCTGCTGTCCGATATACTTAAATCCTGTCAGACACTCGATCAATCCGACATTATAATGCTCTGCGATCGCATCCGCCATATTGGAAGTCACGATCGTCTTGATAAGATATCCGTCTTCAGGCAGACCTTTTAATTCTTTTCTCTGTCCGATCTCGTAATCCGCAAGAAGGCATCCCGACATATTTCCGGTCAGATCATGATATACTCCGTCTTTATCTTTCACACGCACGCCGAGCCTGTCCGCATCCGGATCTGTCGCAAGAACGATATCCGCATCGATCTCTTTCGCCAGTTTTAATCCGAGTTCAAACGCCTCTTCGGCTTCCGGGTTCGGATAGGAAACTGTCGGGAAGTCTCCGTCCGGCAGTTCCTGTTCTTTTACGACATATACGTTCTCAAAACCAAGCTCTTTCAAAATACGGCGAGCCGGAATGTTTCCCGTTCCGTGAAGCGGCGTATACACGATCTTAAGATCTTTGCCCGCTGCTTCGATCGCATCTTTATGAAGCACCTGCTTTTTCAGTTCCGCAATATAAGCATCGTCAACTTCCGCGCCGATCACTTCGTAAAGTCCGGCCGCTTTCGCATCCTCTTCCGTCATCGTCTTCATTGTTGTGTAATCTTCCACAGCCTTCACTTCGTCCATAATTCCTTTATCGTGCGGAGGCGTGATCTGCGCGCCGTCTTCCCAGTATACTTTATAGCCGTTATACTCCGGCGGATTATGGCTTGCCGTAATATTGATGCCTGCGATACATCCGAGTTTTCTCACCGCATAAGATAACTCCGGCGTCGGGCGCAGCGATTCAAATATATATGCTTTGATCCCGTTTGCAGCCAGACAACATGCAGCCTCTTTGGCAAATTCCGTGGACATATGACGGGAATCATACGCAATCGCAACGCCTTTTCCCTGACCGTCGTTTTTCATGATATAGTTTGCCAGTCCCTGTGTAGCTTTGCGTACTGTATAAATATTCATACGGTTTGTTCCCGCGCCGATGATGCCTCTCAGTCCTGCAGTACCGAACTCCAGATCCATGTAAAATCGTTCCTTTATTTCATTTTCATCCTCTTTGATACTTTCAAGCTCCGCTCTCGTATCTTCATCAAAGTATGAATTAGAAATCCATTCTTCATACCTCGCCTTGTAGTCCATATTTCTACCTCCTAAACTAATATAAATTTTATATCCGCCCCTATATGCCCGATATGTTTTATTATACAACAATTATTTATAAATTCAAAGGAAATATCCGACTAAGGAACTCATATTTCTCTTCTGTCTGACGGATGCATATCTGTAGCTTTTCTACATTCTTTTCCGAGAGGTGCGCCTTATTCGACCGGTAATAGCTGCCCGCGATCTTTTTAAACTTTCCGGGATATGCAAGACTCAGCGCCGCAAACTCTTTCTCCCTTTCCGACAAAGGACGTACTTCTTCATATGCTTCCAATATTTTTTGTCCTGTTTTTTGTTTCCATTGATTTTTTTCCATTGCTTTTCTTAAAAAATAACAGAAATCTTTTATCTGTATATCCGTATGCATATGTTCAAAATCAGTTACGGCAATATCGTCTCTGAGCATGATCAGATTATGATAATTATAATCTCCGTGTACGACGCTCCCTTTTGATACGCTCTCTTCAAAAAGCTTTCTGCAGCCGGAAGTTTCCATCCTGGCGAGAATATCGTCCGCCGTACGGTACATTTTTTCAAAATTTTCCAAAAACAAAATTTCAAAATCATTTTTAACAGGTCTGGAACGAATAAATGAACGGATCTTTTTTAATTCCCTGTTATATCTTCGCACCTCTTCCACCGGATTTTTTCCCTGTGCATCCGCTCCGGGCCGGATTTTTACAGCCAGTTTTTCCATATCTTTATGCAAAACGGCAAGTTTTGCCGCCGCCCGTACAACGTCCTGTTCCTGACGAACGTCGCACTCTCTTCCCTGATACCATTTTTTCAGCATATAAAAAGCTCCTTCCCGGGAAGCGGCTCGAAGTTCGCCTTCTTTCGTAAAGACAGGTGTGTCAACTTTTACATTTCCACATCTTTCTATTTCACTTAGAGCGTCATATAAAAAAAGGGCGCGCCGCTCTGACAGTTTTGTCTCTTTGAGCAGCATCGGCCTTTCTTTCGTATCGTAATCGCCCGCCGCGCCAAAAGGAACACTACGGGATTGCAAGCAGTCGCCAAAGTCTCCGACACGCCCGGACTTTAGCTCGCTGCCTATACAAAAAAACGCACCCCTTATCCGCCGGGTGCTTTTCACTTCTATATCATACTTTTCCAAAACTTCCAGTTCATATTCTTCTCTCATAACTGCCCCCTGTTTTCTACATTATAGCTCTCTCTAATGTATGAACGGCAGAGGGCAATTATAACCTTCCTTTTCTTTTTCCGATTAGACAGTTTTATTCCTTTGAGATATTTTTTTCTTTACATAGTTGCATAATATTTTCTTATCATTTTTTTCCGGATTATCTATCACATACTCCAAAAGCTCGCTTAACATCCTTCCTATCTCTACGCCGGGTCTCATGCCAAGATTCATCAGATCCCGTCCGCTTACAGCGAGCTGCCTGAGAGTAACGCATTCATCCTTTATGATCGCTTCCTGATAGAACTTTCTCATCGCCACTATATTCTCAATCTTTTCCCGCCTTCTGTAAGAACTTTGCGCTTTCGCATCTGCCATGCGCACTGCCAGATAATACGGAAACAGATCAACGCCGATCCGATTCATTGCTCGGCGCACGTTTGCCGGCGTCGCCTCTGTGCGGTAATCATGAAAACATACGAGACGCGTCACTTTTTTGATCGTGTCATTATCAAATTTTAAACGCTGCATCACGTCCCTGGCGATCACTTCGCTCACCAGCGCATGTCCTTTAAAATGATCTCTTCCGTTTTCATCCGTTGTTTTTCTCGCCGGTTTTCCCATATCATGAAACAGCATCGTAAGACGCAGTATCTTATCACGCTTTACATACTTTAATGCATGGAGCGTGTGCTGTGCCACATCATATTTATGATGGGGAGTATTCTGCTCCACTCCCGCCATAGCATCCCACTCCGGCAGAATGATCCTCGTGATCCCAAGTTCATACGCATCTTGTATCCGTTCCGGATGAGCCGACACAAGAAGCTTTACAAGCTCTGCCTGAATGCGCTCTGCACTGATATTTTCCAGTGTAGGGGCAAGTTCCCTGACCGCCTCAGCCGTTTCCTCTTCTATCGGGAAATTAAGCTGAGCGGAAAAACGCACCGCCCGCAAAATGCGAAGAGCATCTTCTGAAAAACGTTCTCTCGGATCTCCCACACACCGGATCAAATGATGGTTTAAATCCTGCATTCCTCCGAACACATCTACAAGGCGCACTTCATCATTATATGCCATTGCATTGATCGTAAAATCTCTGCGGCGCAGATCTTCCTCTAATCGGTTTGTAAACAAAACCTCTTTCGGATGGCGGCTGTCTTCATACGCCCCGTCTATTCTGTATGTCGTAACTTCATAACCGTCTCTTCCAAGCAGCACGGTAACCGTTCCATGTTCAATCCCCGTATCCACTGTCCGCCTGAAAAGCTTCTTCACTTCCTCCGGGCGCGCGGAAGTTGTAATATCCCAGTCCTTCGGTCTGCGCGCAAGGATCGAATCGCGCACGCAGCCTCCCACAGCATACGCTTCATAGCCGTGAAGCTGCAAATTTTTTATAATCATCATCACTTTTCGCGGTAATGCTATCTTCATGAAAATTCCACCTCTGAAATAACCTTTTTATCTCTTTACACTCATTTATGATCATCTGATCTAGTTATCATTTAGACTAAATGTTCCAGCAATTTGGCTTCCCTGCTGTGACAACTTAATATTATAACCTGCTTTTTCTGCCGGCTCAACCATTTTATGACAGATTCAAGCCTTTTATCGTCATAAAACGCAAACGCATCATCTAAAATAACCGGCATCGGTTCTTCCAAAAGCATTTCCGACGCTGCCATTCTTATTGAAAAATAAATCTGTTCCAACGTTCCTTCGCTCAACCGGTCCACAGATATGCGATCCATACCGTTCCATGCCGAAATTCCCGCGCCTTTTTGTATATTTACACTTCGATATTTTCCGTCTGTGATTTCCGAAAAAATTTCTGAAGCCCGGGCGTTTATCTTATGCGAAATCACATCAGACGTTTCCTTTGCAGTCCGCACAAGAATCTCTTCTGCCATTACAAGCGCCTCTCTTTGCTCTCTCAGCCTTTTTCCGGCGTCGCTTTCTTTCACATCTCCACATTGCTCCCGCACATTTTGACAACGCAGCTCTTTTTCCTTCCATTCCAAACGCAGATGCTCCATCTGCCACTCCAGCTGCTGTTTTTGTTTCTTCTTTCTCTCGTCGTCTTTATCGGAATTATTATAAGGCACATCACGGGCGTCCTCTTTTTTTCGCTTTCCTGATTTTTTTCCCGCTTCATAACCTCCTGCCGCAAGAGCGCACACGCCGATCACAAAAGCAAAAACGCCGATCCATGCAAACGGTGCGGAAGGCACTGCCGACTGTTCCGCCATAAATCTGCTCCATAAAAGTCCTGCCGCGCCGGTAAAAAGACCTCCAAGCCCTGCCGCAATAAAATATTTACTTCTGCTCTCCTTCGTCCCTTCATCAGATCTCTTATTAAAATCAGACTCTTTTTCTTTTTCCTGATTTTTTATCGTTTTCTCAAGCAGCTCCCATTCTTGTTTTCTCTCTTCATACTCTCTTTGGATCTCATCCATATCCTGCTCCAAATACTCGCATTCCTGAAGCATTTTCTGTATTTTCCGTTCTTCTTTATCCGCTTCTTCCCGGATGAACCGATCTGTCTTTTTTCTTTTTTCTCTCAATATCTGCACTGCGCCGCTTAGATCAAGTTCTGTTCCCCCCGTCTCATAATAATTCGCCGCATAATTTTCCAGCGCATCGGACAAAGCCTCCCCCGGTCTGCTTTTCAACTGTCCGACCGAAACCGTACTGTCAAACAACTCCGCAGTCAATCCGCCCAGAAGCATTTCCAAATCCCCATGCTCCACCGACAATTCTTCTCCGTCATCCTCACAGATCAGAGCCGCCGACTTAGAATTTTTAACCCCTGTTCCGAATGTACGTTCAAGACGAAAATGTCTCCCTCCGCAGTCAAACCGCATGACACCGGCATACCTGCCGCCGCTGCGCGGCTCATACTTTGTAAAATCATCTTTCGCCGCCGCTCTTCCTCTTCCCCGCTCCAAACCAAACAGCATCGCTTTCACAAACGCATGAAGCGTCGTCTTTCCAAACTCATTTTCTCCGCTGATGACCTGTACTCCATCCCTAAAATAAAAATGTTTCTCCGACAATTTTCCGAAATTTTTAACATAAAGTTCTCTGATTACCATTTTCTCTATCCCCTGTTTCCCGTCAAAAGCGCTTCCACGCCTTCACAAAGCGCACAATACTCAACACTTCCCTCTTCACAACCTGCAAATTTCTCGATATATCTGCCAAGAAGAGTCTCCTTGTTCTCTGCATAAAGCTTTTCAAAATCATATGCCGGAATTGTCTCGTCCAAAATCTCCAACACGCATCCTTCCTCCGCCAAATGATTCACTTCAAAGGCAATATCGGGATCTCTTTTTCCCGCAAGAGTAATTTTGTAAATATTTTCATTTCCATACTCATTTATAAGTCGCTTTACCCTTTTTCTTATACTTCCTTCCGTATCGCTTCTTTCTACTTCGACAGAACTGTGGATATACTCTCTCCCCGCAAACGGTATCCACTGAATCGCCGCTTTTCCGTCTTTGAGCTCCCCTTTTACATATCCATGCTGCCCGACGTCGTTTTGGTCGATCGGTTCAAGCGCTCCCGCATAAATCATCTTATCTTTTTGCAAAGCCTGCGGTTTATGAATATGTCCCAGGGCGATATATGAAAATCCGGAACGACTCAGCTTCTTTTTATCAAACGGAATATGCCTGTCATCACCTCCGTGAGCCAACAGAATTTCATTCTTTTCAATGCCTGCTGCAGCCACATCGTCATAAAGCGGCTGACAAATTTCCCGTTCATAGTAACTGAGTCCATACACCGCTGTTTCCAATTCCGGAAAATCGACATATTCCAATTTCTTCCCGAACAAAGGATATACATTATCATTCCACTCAAATGAACGATAATTAGAATCCTTCTGCAGATGATCATGATTGCCCGCTATGAGCACAACTTTAGTAGCTGTCAGTTCTGAAAAAAGATAATTGACCTCTTTTAGCTCTCTTACAAGAGGCTGCCTGTGGAAAAGATCTCCGGCAATAAGAAGAAGGTCGGTTCTCTCATCTTCACATACCCCAAGTATTTTCTCAAATGACTCCCACAATTCTCTTCCTCTGCTTTGACTATATACAGCCGCCTCCGGCTGCGCTCCGAGATGTACGTCTGCTATATGAATAAATTTCACGCCCGCTCCCCTTTCAACAATGCTGTTTTCTGCCGGCTGCCACGAACCCGGGCAGGCCCGGACTTTCGCTCGCCGCTATTGCAATAAAAGGACGCCACACAACTGTCGCGCCCTCATGATATACTTTATAATTTTATTCTATATTTATTTCGATGTATTTTTTTACGTCTTACACCGCAAAACGCAATTACAGTTCACAGTTATTTACTGTTCTCGGGAACGGAATCACATCACGGATATTCGACATTCCCGTCAAATACATCACGCATCTTTCAAATCCTAATCCGAAACCTGCATGACGCGTAGAACCGTATTTTCTAAGATCAAGATAAAAGCCATAATCTTTTTCATCAAGACCAAGCTCGTTCATGCGGGCCAGGAGTTTCTCATAGTCGTCTTCTCTCTGACTTCCTCCGATGATTTCCCCGATACCCGGAACAAGACAATCAACTGCCGCAACCGTCTTGCCGTCATCATTTTGTTTCATGTAAAACGCTTTGATTTCTTTCGGGTAATCTGTAACAAATACAGGACGCTTATACACCTGCTCTGTCAAATAACGTTCATGCTCTGTCTGAAGATCACATCCCCAGGAAACCTTATACTCAAACTTATCGTTGTTCTTCTCCAGTATCTCGATCGCCTCTGTGTAAGTAACACGGGCGAAATCAGAATTCGCAACATTATTCAGTCTCTCCAGAAGTCCTTTATCAACGAAAGAATTAAAGAAATTCATCTCTTCCGGCGCGTTTTCAAGAACATAATTGATGACATATTTCAGCATAGACTCTGCCAGATCCATGTCGTCTTCAAGATCTGCAAACGCAATCTCCGGTTCGATCATCCAAAACTCTGCCGCATGACGGGTTGTGTTTGAATTCTCCGCGCGGAATGTCGGGCCGAATGTATAAATACTTCTAAACGCCTGCGCATATGTCTCTCCGTTCAACTGACCGCTTACCGTAAGGCTCGTCTCTTTTCCGAAGAAATCTTTTGTATAATCTACTGTACCATCCTCATTCTTCGGGATCTGATCCATATCAAGAGTCGTAACACGAAACATCTCGCCCGCGCCTTCACAGTCGCTTCCTGTGATCAGCGGCGTATGTACATACACAAACCCTCTCTCCTGAAAGAACTTATGAATCGCATACGCTGCCAGAGAACGCACACGGAATACAGCCTGAAATGTATTCGTTCTCGGACGCAGATGAGAAATCGTTCTCAAATACTCAAACGTATGACGTTTCTTCTGCAGCGGATAATCCGAAGCCGACGCTCCCTCGATCTGCACTTCATCCGCCTGAATCTCAAACGGCTGTTTTGCCTGCGGAGTAGCGACAAGCGTTCCTTTCACAATAATCGCAGCTCCGACGTTCAGTTTAGAAACTTCCGCAAAGTTCTCCATCTCATCATGATATACAATCTGAAGCGGCTCAAAATAAGAACCGTCATTTACTACAATGAAACCAAATGTCTTTGAATCTCTGAGACTGCGAACCCAGCCTCCTATCGTTACTTTTTTGCCAAGATATGATTCTCTGTCTTTAAATAATTCCCGAATCGTTGTCAATTCCATATCAGATAACTCCTTCAATCAAATTTCACCGACGCTTTCGCGGCAATAACAGTTCTATTATAACACTTTATTTTCCATATGTCCTGCAAGCCACTCAAATAAATCGTCATATACCTGTTCCCGGTCTGATTCGTTTAAAATCTCGTGACGGTCGCCGGTATAGAGCTGCAAAGATACGTCTCTTATCCCTGCCGCCCTGTATTTTTCATATATTTTACGAACGCCTTTTCCGAAGTTTCCCACCGGATCTTCCGAACCTGCCGCAAACAAAATCGGCAGATTCTTCGGAATCATATAGACGCCCTCTTTTCTCTGCATGCTGATCATTCCCGAAAACATGCTGTAATATGCATTTACCGTGAAAACAAATGAGCAGAGCGGGTCGGATACATAAGCGTCCAAATGTTCTCTGTCACTTGTGACCCAGTCGGCTCTTGTCCTCGCCGGTTTGAATTTTCGATTAAAATTTCCCACAACTAAATGATCCACAAAATGACTTCTGTAATGCCAGCCGCGCACAGCCGCCATCAGCCTGCATAAGCGCTTCCCGAACACAAGCGTCGCCTTTTTATGATCGGCAACCGCGCCCATAATGATCGCCCCGCTCAATCCCTTGCCGTACATCTGAATATACTGACGCAAAAGCGAAGACCCCATACTGTGTCCGAGCATAAAATACGGAACGTTCGGATATTTCTTCATCGTCCTCTGCCGAAGTGTATGAATATCGCCTATAACGCATGCATTTCCGTATTTTTCACTGAAAAAACCATATTCTGATTTCGCCTGTACCGACTTCCCGTGTCCAAGGTGATCATTCCCTACGACATAGAAACCCTTGCCGCATAAAAATTCGGCAAATTCATCATATCGCTTGATATACTCCACCATTCCGTGGCAGATCTGCAATACCGCTTTTACCTCGCCCTCCGGTTTCCATTCTATCGTATGAATCTCTGTATTACCGTCTTTTGATGGGAAATAGAACTCGTCTCTCATGTCACTGATGCTTCCTTACCTGTCATCTAATTTTATATAATCGCGGTATGGTGCGAGCGGCTTATACGCAGGACGTATGATCTTATCCACATTTTTAAGCTCTTCCAACCTGTGCGCGCTCCATCCTACAATACGCGCCGCCGCAAAAATCGGTGTGTACAATGCCGGCGGAAGATCGAGCATACTGTAGACAAGTCCGCTGTAAAAATCGACGTTTGCATTAACGCCCTTATACATCTTTCTCTTTTCTCCGATGATCTCAGGCGCAAGGTGCTCTACTTTTTCATAAAGACCGTATTCTGCCTCATGGCCTTTTTCCTTCGCAAGCTTTTTCACAAACCCTTTGAATATATCCGCTCGCGGATCGGAGATCGAATAAACGGCATGTCCCATACCGTAGATCAATCCTTTCCTGTCGAACGCTTTTTTATCAAGAAGCGCTTCCAGATATGCCCGGATCTGATCTTCGTCTTCCCAGTCTGTCAAAACAGACTTCATATCCTCGAACATCTGAGTCACTTTGATGTTCGCGCCGCCGTGCTTCGGTCCTTTCAAAGATGCCATCGCAGCCGCGATCGTAGAATATGTATCCGTTCCCGATGACGTAACAACGTGAGTCGTAAAAGTCGAGTTGTTTCCGCCGCCGTGATCCATGTGAAGCACAAGAGCCATATCCAGGATCTCTGCCTCAAGTTTTGTATATTTACGATCCTCGCGGAGCATCATCAAAATATTTTCCGCTGTGGACAGTTCCGCTTTCGGCGCATAGATATAGAGATCCTCTCCTCTGCGGTAATTATACGCATGATATCCGTATACCATCAGCATCGGAAACTGACTGATGAGGTTCAGACACTGACGGAGAACGTTCGGAATACTCGTATCATCCGCTTTCTCGTCATAAGAATAAAGCTGCAGGATACTTCTCGTAATGCTGTTCATCATATCGCGGCTCGGCGCTTTCATGATGACGTCACGCACGAAGTTCGGAGGAAGCATACGGCGCTCTGCGATCATATTCTGAAACTCTTCCAACTGTGCTTTATTCGGAAGTTCGCCGAACAGAAGCAAGTACGCCGTCTCCTCAAATCCCGGGTGATCCGCCTCGAGGAATCCTCTGACAAGATCTTTGATATTATAACCTCTGTAATACAGATTCCCCTCACACGGTACAGACTTTCCGTCTACGATTTTTGATGCGCACACATCGGAAATGTTCGTAAGTCCGGCAAGCACGCCCTTTCCATTCAGGTCGCGGAGACCTCTTTTCACTTCATACTTCGTGTATAATTCCTTCTCGATCGCATTATTCTGCTCGCACTTAAGAGCAAGTTCTTCAATCTTCGGAGTAATATCAAAAAATATGCTGTCTATATTTTTTGCCATACAACTTCCTCCTTTTTATTTTGGTATATTTGTTTATTATACTAAAAATAAAGAAATTATACAATAAACTGTCTATTAAATATTTATGAATAGACAGTTCAGCCATCCAGATGTCCGCGAAGCATAAAACATGCTTGCATGTTTTTATGAGCGGGCATCTGGATGAGGTGAGCGCCCGGTTATGAGGAAAACTGTGGCGGCAGCCACGATAAGCACGCAGTGCGGTTTTCCGAATGGCGCAAGCTGAACTGTTTTTTTAAGCCATCCAGATGTCCGCGAAGTATAAAACATGCTTGCATGTTTTTATGAGCGGGCATCTGGATGAGGTGAGCGTCCGGTTATGAGGAAAACTGTGGCGGCAGCCACGATAAGCACGCAGTGCGGTTTTCCGAATGGCGCAAGCTGAACTGTTTTATTCAGCACGTAATCATTTTTCTCTCAGATCACAAAAATGATTCGCAAGCTGTGCAAACTCCGCAAGCGTCAAAGCTTCGCCTCTCACGCTCGCCCCTTTTCCAAGTTTTTCTATCGCCCCTTCAATCTCCTCTTTTGAAAAATCAATCTCAGGGGAGTTTTTCAAGCCGTTCGCCAATGTTTTTCTCCGCTGATTAAAAGATGCGCGGATTACCCGAAACATCAGCTTTTCATCCCGCACTTCGACAGGCGGATGTTCGTGCCTTTCTAAACGTATCACCGCCGACCCTACTTTCGGTCTGGGCATAAAACAGTTGGGCGGAACATTTGCCACAATATACGGTTTGGCATAATACTGCACCGCAAGAGACAATGCGCCGTAGTCTTTTGTTCCCGGCCCGACCTGCATCCGATCCGCCACTTCTTTCTGTACCATGACCGTAATACTTTTTATCGGAACATGATTTTCAAACAACCCCATAATGATCGGCGTAGTAATATAATAGGGCAGATTTGCAACAACTTTGATCGGTCTGCCCTCATTCTCTTCTTCTACCAACTTTCTGATATCAACTTTGAGCACGTCTTCGTTGATCACACGTACATTGTCATAGCCGTCAAGCGTATCTTCCAAAATCGGGATCAAAGCTCTGTCGATCTCTACTGCGATTACTTTTCCTGCCGCACATGACAAATACTGGGTCATCGTTCCTATTCCCGGACCGATCTCAAGTACGAGATCGTCTTTCCCGATCTCCGCCGCACGGATGATCTTATCTAAAACATGTGTATCGATCAAAAAATTCTGTCCGAATTTCTTTTGAAAAATAAAATTATATTTTTGAAGCACCGCAATCGTATTCTGCGGATTGCCAAGCGTTGGTTCTTTCATACGTTTCCTTCCCAAATCTGTTTTTTCAGAAGTTCCGTGCGGCTTATCATTCTTTGGCTTTTCCCCCGCACCTTTTCTTTTTCTCTAAAATCCGTTTTTCTCTAAAGTCCGTATAACTTCCGTGCGTTTTCCTCCGTCTGTAACACGACGTCTTCTGCTGCTGCGCCTTTTAGGGCCGCGATCTCTTCCGCCACATACGGAAGGTAAAGCGAACTGTTTCGCTTTCCTCTATATGGAACAGGCGCAAGGTACGGACAGTCCGTTTCCAGTACGATCGACTCCAAAGGAATCTCCTGAACGACCTGTTTTAGTTTCTTTGCATTCTTAAAAGTTACCACTCCGCCAATTCCGATATAATACCCCATTTTCACATACTCTTTTGCCATCTCCGCCGAGTATGAATAACAGTGTATCACGCCGCGCAGTCCCGACGCATATTCTTTCATAATCTCCATCGTATCTGCGGCAGCCTCCCTGCTGTGGATAATGACCGGTTTCTCTTTTTTTCGCGCAAGATCGAGCTGTCTGATAAACCATTCTTTTTGAAGATCATGATTTTCCTTATCCCAATAATAATCCAGACCGATTTCTCCGACCGCCTTGATCTTTTCTTTATCAAGAAGACGTTCCATCCTTGCAAACTGAGTTTCATCAAGATTTCCGACTTCGTCGGGATGAACGCCGATCGCCCCGTACACAAACGGATACTCTTCTGTCAGTTTTACGATCTTATCCCATGACAGGATTGTAGAACCTGCATCCATTATCATGCCGATTCCCGCATCCTGCATCTTCCCCAGGATTTCCTCCCGGTCCTCATCAAACTGCTCATCATCATAATGAGCATGTGTATCGATTATCATCTTTTCAGAATCCTTTCTCTCTTATTTATCCTGACAACACTGCCGGTCTTTCTCGCTTGAGCCTTGTACACACACGTTTAAGAGAAATCTTTCAAATTCCCGTCTGTTCCACACTTCCGGCGTCGGATAAAGCGGATTTGCCTCTTTTTCCGCCCATTTTGCGATCTGCTTCACATCCGCTTTTCGGATCATCTCCGGATATTGCGGAATCTGCATCTTCACTTTCAGTTCTTCGATCCATCCGATAAACGCATCCGCCTTCACACTGTCAGACTCCTGCGGTGTCGTAAGTCTGCACACATCACTTAATTCCGCCAGTTTCTTACATGCCGCGTCTCCATATGCCCGCATCACATAAGGAAGAAAAATCGCCATTGCCAGTCCATGAGGCGTTCCATACAATCCGCCGACCGCATGGCCGATCGCATGAACATATCCGACTCCTCCTCTTGTAAATGCCCGTCCTGCATAAAACGCCGCCTGCTGCATCTTCTGTCTCGCCTCGATATCGCTTCCGTTTTCATATACTTTCAGCAGATTTTCATAGATCAGTCTGACAGCTTTCCTGCACAATTCCCGCTCTGTATCACTGTTATATTTATCATTTGTATACGCTTCCACCGCATGACACAAAGCATCCATCCCCGTCATAGCGGTAACGTCCGGCGGCAGTCCCAGCGTCAGTTCGGGATCGAGCACCGCATACTTTGGCATAAGCCGCAGATCATTGATCGCCGCCTTATGGTGCGTCGCTGTATCCGTGATAACTGCCGATATCGTCGTTTCCGAGCCGGATCCTGCCGTTGTAGGAACCGCAAACAACATCGGAATCTGCTTGACAACCCGAAACAACCCCTGCAGCTGCCTTATCTGTCTGTTCGGTCTTGCGATACGCGCTCCAACCGCTTTCGCACAGTCAAGAGGCGCTCCTCCGCCCAGCGCAAGCATACAGTCACACCCATTTTCCAGAAACACTTTCACCGCATCTTCCACATTTTCATCGGTAGGATTTTGTTCTACCTTATTGTAGATGACATACAAAAGTCCCTGTTCTTCCATCTCTTCAAGCACTCCGTCAAGAAGCCCTCGCCCGATCAGAGTAGGACCTGTAACGATAAGCGCCTTTTTTAACCCTCTCCGTTTGATCGCCGCAGGAAGGTGGCGGACCGCTCCCGCTCCCTTCATCAATTTCGGCGTCCGCCACGGGATAGTGGAAATTCCGGCTTTCATAACTGATTGAAACATTCTGCAATACATTTTCTTGACGCTTTTCTTTGTCGTCATATATACGCATCCCCTTATTAAATTCACATCATCATACACGCATCATTATCGCGCGCAAATATTTATACTTAAAATAAAACTCTTTTCTTTCTCCCCATTATCTTTTCACAAAATACTCTTCATACCATACGAGGAAAGTATAGATTGTCCACACTTTTCTCCAGTTATCCGAATTGCCTCCTACATACTCGTCAAAAATAGCCCGTATCTCTTCAACATGAAAGAATTTTTCCGCGATATCGCTCGCAAAAAGTCTTCTCACGTCCGCATTATACCGATCATCCGCCATCCAGATACGAATCGGCACAATAAATCCGAGTTTCTTGCGAAATGCAATTTCTTCCGGAAGCACTTTTGCAGCCGCTGTACGAAGAGCGACTTTATTCTGTTCTTCATTTACCTTGTACTCCGACGGCATTCTTGATGCAATGTCAAAAATTCTTCTGTCCGTCAGCGGCATTCTTATCTCAAGTCCCGCTGCCAGACTCATCTTATCTACATTGAGATAAATATCGCCTTCAAGCCAGATCTGAATATCTACATCAGACATTTTAGTCAGAGGATCAAGACCTTCCGTTTCCTCGTAAATCCCCCGCGCAAGTTCGATCGGAAGTACGTCCGGATCGTATTTTTTCAAAATCCGCTTCTTCTCATCCTCTTTCATGATATTTGTATTTCCGACATAAAATGTCTTTAAATTCTCCCCGTATCTTTCTGCGTTGCGATACATATTATATCCGCCGAAAAATTCATCTGCGCCTTCACCTGAATAACAGATTTTCGTATGCTTTGCGGTTTCTCTGCACGCAATGGCAAACGCGATCGCCGACGCGTCTCCAAGCGGCTGTTCCATATTGTACATCACATACGGGACAACAGCGAAATATTCCTCCGGAGTGATCCGGCATCGAAGATTTTTTCTTCCCAAAATATCAGCCGTCTGTTTCGCCAGACCCGATTCGTCAAAGCGTTCCTCGTCATATCCGCACGAATCTGTCGTCTCTACATCCGACATTGCCAAAACGTAAGACGAATCGACGCCGCCTGATAAAAATGACTCCGCATACTCTTCTTTTGTTTTTACTTCCGGCATGATCTCGCCTATCGTCGTATGGATCTCATCTGCCCACTGCTCCAGTGTACGGCTATTGTCCGGATGAAACTGAGGCATCCAATAACGCTCTATCGTAAGCTTTCCGTTCTGCCATACAAGATACCGGCCCGGAAGCAGCTTTTTCAGACCGCGGAAAAATGTATTTTCGCCCGCCACATAAGTAAGGCTTAAATAAAGCTGAAGCATCTCTTCGTTTAATTCTTTTACAAATCCCGGCTGTTCCATAATCTTTCGGATCGTTGTTCCGTAAAGCAGTTTTCCGTCCGCCGTTTCGTAATAATAAAACGGTTTTGTTCCAAACTGATCTCTTAAGCAAAACAGTTTCTCTTCCGATTCATCCCACAGGGCAAAGGCAAACATCCCGTGCATGTGATCTGCCATCTCATTTCCCCATGTTTCATATGCCTTCACAAGGATCTGTTCCTCACGCTCTTCCCTTGTCAGATCAAGAGGAATATCCAGTCTTTCGCAAAGTTCTTCCCAGTTTCTTATATGACCTCTGTATTCTTTTACTTTTATCATCTGTTTCCACTCCCAACTTTACGCCGCCCATATTGCAGGGGCATATCGGCTTTTATCAACTCTTTTGTTACACGGCTATTATAAACGAAAGCCTGTCATGTTACAAGACCGGCGCATACACTGCTTTCGTCCTTTCTCCTTCTCCTTGAAGTTCCACTTCCGGAAAGCTTTGAATGTATTGCTTAAATTGTGAATAACCATAATCTCTCACTTTAAAATCCGCGAATTTCAGTCTGATCCGATTGCCCAAAGCGCTCAATGGGATTCCTGATTCCCCGCTTGCTTCGATCTGATACAAAATATATTCTTCTACCATTTCTTTTCTGCTCTTATCTTCATTGAGCGCTACAGATACTTTTGTTCCCTCCTGAATGAGCATTAAACGAGGAAGCGTTTCCAAAAATTTGGACAAAAGACTATAACCATAGCGGCGGACATCAAAATCAGGATATAGCTTGACAAGCCTGCTCCCGACTTCGCCAAGTCCCGTCTCTCTGTCATTGTTTTTATTCTCCGTAATAATCTTAACGACCGCTTCTTCCACTTGTTCTTTCGTAGCCGAAATCATTTTTTTCGATTCTTTTCCACTTACAGTATGGAAAACGGTTTTTTCCTCCCTCTCGGAAACGCCCATCATATTATCTTCCAAAAGAAGTTCCAGTTCCGTAAAGATCTCGCATGCCTTACGAAACGGCAGGGGCGTTTTCGCCTCTCCCATTCCGATCACACGCTTCCCGCTCTCCCGCAGCCTGCTTGCAAGCCTTGTAAAATCGCTGTCGCTTGAAACAAGACAGAACCCCTCGAGTTCGCTCGCATACAGCATATCCATAGCGTCAATGATCATTGCCGAGTCAGTTGCATTTTTTCCGTAAGTATAACTAAACTGCTGGATCGGAGTGATAGAGTTCTGCAAAAGTTCTTCCTTCCACCCCGCGCTGTTCGGACGGGTCCAGTCTCCGTAGATCCTTTTATATGTTACATTTCCATATTTCGACAGTTCATCTAAGATCGGTTTAATATATTTTGCGGACACATTATCCGCATCAATTAAAAGCGCGAATCTTTCTTCCATTCTCTGTATACCTCCCCACTCATATTTTTCCACGTAAATGTTCCCTTTTCATAAACCATATAGCTGTGGGAAGAACCTTCTTTCGGAATCGAAACCGATCCCGGGTTCAGATACATATACTCATTTCCGTTCTCATCCGCTATTTTCTCACAGGCAGGCACATGCGTATGCCCGTTCAGCAAAATATCTCCGTTCTTCAGCGGAGGCATACACTGAGGATTGTGCACATGTCCGTGGGATGCAAAAACCACGCCTGTATCCTCAAGCTGCAGTACACAATAATCTGCCATGACCGGAAACTCTAAAACCATCTGGTCTACATCGGCTTCACAGTTTCCCCTCACACAGAGCAGTTCCTCCTTGACTTCATTCAACATCCGTATCACTTCTTTCGGGGCGTAGCCTTTCGGCAGATCATTGCGGGGCCCATGATATAAAAGATCTCCTAAAAGAAGGAGTCTGTCCGCTTTTTCTCTTCGATACGCCTCAAGCATCTGTCCACAATACACAGCCGAACCATGTATATCTGACGCGATCATCCACTTCATACTTTTTCTCCACATATTTAGATTTGACAGGTTTTAAACTATGCAAAATATCTCTCCTGTCCTTTTATTTTTATCATTTTAACATAATGCTTCTGTTTTTGTAAATCCGCCCTCCTGACAGGCTGCTATATCACAAACACCGCAAAAGACCCGAGCATTTTACGAAATTTTCTTTTATGCACAGCCGGTCATAATCTCCACAAACGGTATGCCTGCTCAACTGCCGCTTCCATATTTGCCTCCGCATTTTCCCGCTTCATTGCCGCTTCAAGAGAAACCGCCTCTCTTAATATCGGAAAGAATGCATCGATCCCCTGCTCATTGCATGCTCCGGCGTCACGCGCAGCAGCCCCGGCAAATGCAATGACCGGTTTTCCATATTTCTTCGCAATCTTTGCAATCCCGATCGGCGCTTTTCCCATAGCGGTCTGTCCGTCCATACGCCCTTCCCCGGTAATCACAAGATCAGCCTTTGCAATTTCCTGCTCCAAGCCTGTTTCTTTTATTACAATCTGGATACCGGATTCCAACTGTGCATCCATAAATGTAAGAAATGCAAATCCCAAACCGCCTGCCGCCCCCGTACCCGGATACATAGAATCTGCTTTCGGAATCTTTTTCTTCACCAAAGACGCATAAGAAAAGAGAAGACGATCTAACCTTTCGGTCATCTCTTCATCCGCGCCTTTCTGCGGACCGTACACAGCGCTTGCTCCTGTCTCTCCGCACAATACGTTCGTTACGTCACAGGCAATCTTGAATTTACATTCCGCAAGTTCAGGGATCACGTTATCATCTGTAATCTCCGCCAGTTCTTCCAGACCCCTTGCCCCAATCGGAATCTGTTCCCCGTTTTCCTTCAGCAGGCCAAAACCCAAAGCCTGAAGCATTCCTGCTCCCCCGTCGTTTGTCGCGCTTCCTCCGATCCCGACAATAAATTTTCTGCATCCGTTTCGCACAGCGTCTTTTATCACTTCTCCCACACCGTAAGTTGTCGTATACAACGGATTTCGTTCTTCCTCTGAAAGAAGAGTCAGCCCTGCCGCTTTCGCAATCTCAATGACCGCTGTTTTCTCTTCTGTTTTCTCTCCTGTTTTTCCATCTGTATTCTCGATCACACCATACTCGCACACAACCGTTTTTCCGATCGGTCCGGTTACAGAAACTTTCCGTATCGTTCCGTTCATACCGGACACCAACGCTTCCACTGTCCCCTCGCCTCCGTCTGCCAGCGGTCTGACATGCACTTTTGCTTCAGGATCAACTTTATGAATTCCCTTTGCGGCGGCTTTTCCCGCCTGTACCGAAGTCATACTCCCTTTAAACGAATCAATCGCCGCCACAATTTCCATAAATCCATCCATTCCTTTCACTTTACTCAGACAGAAAACATTATAAAAATGTTTCCCCGCACTTGTTTGTCATCATATAAATACCTTCAATGTACACAGCGTATCATTTCTTTTTTTACATTTCAATAACTTTGCACGACCGATTCCTAAAGAATGATCCGGCAACACTATCACCATGAAAGGATGTGTTACTATTCCCACTCCAAAACGACAGTATACTACTGACGATATTTATAAATTACCAGATTTCATAAGAGTAACTCTATTTGATGGGAAAATATTGACGAATGATTGGACAAATCTGATTATAGACGAAGAGGTCTTTAAGAATCTCCCTTCTGAAGATCACCACAAAACGTACCGACTTTCTATAGTAAAATCTGAATAGCCCTTGTATCGCTCTGATGGATATACTATATTAAAGACATAAAAGGAACAACCGCCCACAAGGGGGTTGACCTCGACAAGATTGTAATAGAATCACCACCCTGAAACCGGTCAAAGTTTAGAGGGTGGTTTTCTATGCCTTAAAGCACTATCTGATAAACGTAAATACGAATGTCAGCAATGCCAGAATGAACATTCCAAAGTTTGGGATTGATGGCACTAACGAAAAGATTCGCCTCGGAAAGTTGATGGGCAAGGACTTCATAATAACGTCCTTTTAGGTCTAAGTTTTTTTGGGGGCGGTACAATTTGTTGCCAACAATGTATTGTATTGTTATCTTTAATAATAAAATCCGGGGCAGATATGATATCATTCAAATAATCTGTAACTTCTTTATATACTTCTGGGTGTCTATCCAAAATATGCTGAAGCTGATTATCTGTAATAATAACTTCATCCGTTACGATATCTTCGGTTATACAACTATATATGCTTTTATTAATTCTACCAATGGTATGCACTTTTGATACCTCTTTTACATTAGATGCTGACGATCGGAAAATTAACTAACAGAATGCTGGGGACGGCTTGAATTCCAACGCTCTCCGTGCTATACTAACCCACGTTACAAAAACCCGAAAAATAAGGTCTTACAAGGGTTTCGCCGATTTCCGGCGTAAGCCAAATACCTGCGGTATTTGACTCTCGCGACATTCGCCAAATGGATGTGCAAGCACCTCCACATGGCTCATTGTTTCGCGGAAAATGAATCGTGTGTTCGTGACCTTCCACACGTAAAACAAAACTAAAGGAGAATTGAAAAATGAAAACAACTCAACAAAGCAAAGTGCTTTTCATGGCACAGGCGGCGATGATCGCCGCAATCTACGTCGTACTGACTATGCTCGGCGCATCTTTTGCATTCGGAGAAGTGCAGATCCGCTTTTCGGAAGCGCTGACAATTCTGCCCGCAATCACACCTGCGGGAATTCCCGGAGTATTTTTAGGATGTCTTATCAGCAACATATTAGGCGGAGCAATCTTGCCGGATATTATTTTCGGAAGCATCGCCACATTGATCGGAGCTTTATTTACATGGCAGCTTCGCAATAAAAGCAAATATTTAGCGCCGGTTCCTCCGATCATCGCAAACGCGCTCATCGTTCCGTTTATTTTAAAATACGGTTATGCAGTTCCTCTTCCGATCCCGTTTATGATGCTGACAGTAGGTCTGGGGGAAGTGATCTCCTGCGGAGTTCTCGGAATGATACTGTACACAGCACTGAATAAATATAAAGGGGTTTTATTTAAACCTTCCATATCATAAAATATTCTAAAGCATGCGGCAGTTCAGCTTGCGTCATTCGCAAAACTCATTCGCAAAACGCACTCCGCGCTTATTGCGGCCAAACATCTGAAGCGCTGCTAACATACGATACAAAAAATATCCGTGAGATACGTTTTTCGCATCCCACGGATATTTTTTATCACTTATATTTACCTTTCCGGTATGTGCCGCGCCAATCAACTTCCTGAGGAAAGTTCTCCTTTTATCATCTGATGTATCCGATAAATGTGTTTCCGCCTGCTTCTGTCATATTTTCCATTTCGCTCATGCCGACTGTATATGATTCTCCTGTACTCGGATCTACATATGTGATATCCGTCATCGTATATCCTGTCAAAAGCACCGCATGTGCCGATTCCAATATCGCGATCATCGGACACCCGCGATTGATCACATATAACATCTGATCGAGAGAACAGCCTGTCAGATCAAGCCGCTGTGCATGATACTGTTCCATATAACGCTCACACGCATCAAGAGAACTTTCTCCTTCTTCACATTGAAACTTACCTGCTTCTGTTGAATAAACAAGATCCCGGTTTCCTTTCTCCCATACATATTTTTGCTCGGAAGAAATTACAACTCCCGAAACCTGCTCTGCCTTTTGAACCGCATACCCTGCTTTGTTATAGACAGCCGCCAGTTCTCCCATGCCGTAAACATAATATTTTTCTTCTTTCTCTTTCCCTTTCAGCTCAATCGTCAGCGTTTTTTTGCCCGGCTGATATATCGGTTTTTCATTCTGTTTTTGTTTCTTTTTCACTCCGTCCGCAAATGTAAAACGCATCTGTTTTCCTGTGTTTTCCGATACATATGTTTCAAAAACAATCTTCGACTCTTTACGTTCCTCATTGTTCGTAACATATTCCTGCTTTGTGGAATTATATGTTTCTCCGTCTTTTATAACGCGGTTAAAAGTCAGCAGATTCCCGTCGATGAGCACATCCGTCGTATAAATACTTTGTTCTGTGAAATTATACTGCGCAGCTTCTTTATTCTTAGAGTTTCTGATCTGCACTTCGTACATCGGTGTGATCTCTTCGCCTGATACCGTGATCCCTGTATCGGCAGGATTTACCTTTCCATATATAAAATCTCCGTTGATAAACCCAAGAGGGCGCAGGTTTTCCCCATCTTCCGCTTTGATCGTATAATCCTCTCCGCTCTTTAAGTTCATTATATGAAGCGTCGCGGACTTATCTGTTTTCCCTCCGGTCTGATACACCATAAGATGACCGTCATCTGAAACGGCATACCGTTCGTCAGTAAGATTCTCCGCAAGCACTTTCTTCTCATCTTTCTTCAGATCGATCCGATATAAAGTTCCGTCTGCAAGAACGTGCAAAAGGGAAGTACTCTGATTATAATATACCATCTTACCAAGCTCATCTTCTGCGATGGCAAACGATTTCGTACTTGTAATAAATGCCTTTTCCTCAATCTTATTTTCAGCCGCATCATAATAATAAATGCCGACGCCGACCTCGCCTTCGTGGCTGCCGCGCGCCATATACCCGTAAACGGCAAACGTAATATTATTTTTATTATCAATGCCGATCACACGCACCGCATGCTGATCATTCTCTCCCCGCGTATCTCTGCCTTCCTGATCTGGCATGGAAAATACTTTTGTCAGATTTCCTTTTTTCGACTCATACAGCCATAATTCACCGGCCTGCACAAACGCGGCGGAAGTCTGGTCTTTATTGATCTCATAGGAAATATCCTTCGGAATAATGCCAAGTATGATTCCGTTTTCATCAAAATCACTTTCTCTTCCGTCAAATACTTGTTCCATATTCCGGTTATAGTCGAGCAAATAGATCGTATCTACGAGAAATCTCACCCGGAAAAACTCTTTCACGTTATAGATGCTTTCCGCTCCCTCTTCGTCCGTACAGGAAACTTTATATTTTGCGAGTATAGAAGTATATACCGTATTACTTTCTTTTATATCCCACTCCACATCTCCGATCACGGAGGGCTTCATATCTCCCCATTGTATATGCGTAATATCTGAATGAATATTTACCGTTTGATATGTCGTATTATCGCTCTTTTCATCCGGCTCTAAATATGCCGTAAGTTCCTCTGTCGCTTCTTTATTCAACGCTTTTGTATGAAAATCTTTTGCAAATGCAAGGCACTGATCAGTCGTGACTTCTTTCGGTCGTACAATGCGGGTATAATATCCCGCCGTCTTTCCGTTTTGAGACAGCGGCGTATCAAGCGTCACTTTCAAAACTGCCTCCGGCTCTTCCGATGACAAGATCCCTTTCAAGTCCAGTTCTGCCTGCGAAGTTTCTTTCACTATATCCGCTTTGCCTTCTGCATGTTTCTTCGTTCCGTCAAGCGAATATACCTCATATTTAAGTTTATCGATCTTATTTCCGTATTTTTCTACTTTTACAGTCAATGAACCGTCGCTTTTAAGCGGAGTGATCGTATCACGTACAGCAGGTATCTCCATCTTGTTTACATAACCAAAAAGCGGATTCACTTCTGTTTCTCCGACATAAAAAGAAATCTCAGGCAGAGATGCAGCCCCCATGTCGGCGGCCTCATCCGACACATCTTTGTTGATCACAAGGCTTGAAATAATGACCGCGGCACAAAAAACAACGATCAAAATACCTGCTTTCATTATTTTTTTCTTCATTCTTTGTAATTCTCCCCTTTATCTGCCAACAATCTCCCCAACGTCGGCTCTATCTGCAAAAAACGTTCACATTTTTCAATCGCTGTTCCCGCGCTTTTTTTCGTAACTCTTTTCTCATCCGCTCTGACCGCCCGAAGCAAAATATTTTTCGGAGTGTGCTCCATATCGATAAACTCAAGTACCTGCGTATCATATCCCGCAGCTTCTAAATATTTTGCTCTCAATCCGTCCGTCACAAGCGCCGCAAACCTCTCCCTCAAAAGTCCGTAATCCATGATCGGATCCAGACATCCGTCATAACACTGCGTCTTATCCGCTTTCGCGAATTGTCCGTTCACTTCGTGCTGACAGCACGGAACCGATAATATAACTTTGGCATTCCAACCGATCGCTTTTGCAAGCGCATAATCTGTCGCCGTATCACATGCATGAAGCGTCACGACGACATCCACCTCGTTCACTCCTTCATAATCCGCAATATCTCCTACGAGAAAATGCAGTTTCTCATACCCATATTTTTTTGCAAGTCCGCTACACCGGCGAATCACATCTTCCTTCAGATCGAGTCCGATCACATGAATGTCAAACCCTTTCAGTTCTTTCAAATAATAATACATCGCAAACGTAAGGTATGATTTTCCACAGCCGAAGTCGAGAATTGTCAATTCACGTCCTTTGTCAAGCTGTGGAAGGATATCTTCTATAAATTCAAGAAAACGGTTGATCTGGCGAAACTTATCCGTTTTCGTCCGAACGATCTTCCCTTCTTCTGTCATAACTCCGAGATCATTTAAAAACGGAACAAAAGTTCCTTCTTCTAATATATAGCGTTTCTTCCTGTCATGTGAAAGCTCTGCCGGAGGCGCCGCGCTTTTTCAGTTTTTCCGCTTGATCGAAATTTTTCCTTTCTTGCTCACAAGAACCGTATATTCCGCCTGAACAGTCTCGATCTGCATCTGCCGGAAATTTTCCATATGACCTGCCAGTATTTCCGCTGCATCTTTGCAGTTTATGTTTTCATGAAACGCCTGCGTCTTCGTAAACTTTTCTACCTGAAACATGAAATCGCCGTTTTTCTCAAGAGGACGGACTTTCGCTTTCACGACGCCGTCCTTCGTCCTCGGATTGCTGAGCACCGCACGGATAAATTCTCTGTTTAAAACTTGTTTCAGCAACTCAAAAATTTCTTTCATCTTCCAACCTCTGCCCGTATTCGCTTTCAATGATCTAACCGCGATCCTCCACAAGAAATCCCTTATTTCTCAACATATCCTCAATCAGATCCAATGTCTCTTCACTGTCAGCTTCTACTTTATGGTAATGATAATCCGAAGTAATATTTTTCAGCGGACTCGACTTTCCGTTCTGAATATCATCCATAAATTCCGTCACTTTTCTGCGGGATGTAATGTTGATCTCAGCTTCCATATGCCCGTAAACTCTGTGGTTGACCATCACATTGCGCACGATCCCGCCCAGATCGATGATCTCTGTCAGCTCTTCTTCAACCTGCGCATCTGTATGCTTCACTTTGAACACACGGCTTACTGCTGCCGGCTCATTGATAATATACCCCCTGTTCGTAGAGATGATATCATATCCGGCTGCCCGTATAAGCGCTATGTCCTGCACGATCACCTGACGGCTTACGTCATATGCCGCCGCCAAAACTTTCCCCGCAACAGGCGTCGTGCTGTTTCTGATCTGATCTACAATCTGTTTTCTTCTGTCAGAGCCTGTCATCTGACATCCTCCTTAACAGGATGCAGGTTTTTCATCGAAATGTCAAGTATCGGAGAAGAATGTGTTAAAGCTCCGCTTGAAATATAATCAACGCCAAGACCTGTCAGACGTGCAATATTCTCTTTCGTTACATTTCCCGAACATTCCGTTTCAGCTCTTCCGTCAATGATTCTGATTGCTTCCTGCATTTCTTCTGTCGTCATATTATCAAGCATGATAATATCTGCGCCTGCCTCTACAGCCTCTTTTACCATGTCGAGAGTTTCCACTTCAATCTCAATCTTGCGGACAAACGGCGCATATTCCTTCGCCATTTTTACAGCCTGTGCAACTCCTCCTGCCGCTCCGATGTGATTATCCTTCAGCAAAACTCCGTCCGACAGATTATATCTGTGATTATATCCGCCGCCTGTCGTAACTGCATACTTCTCAAAAACACGCATATTCGGCGTCGTTTTCCTCGTATCTAAAAGTTTCGTTTTCGTACCTTCCAGAAGTTTTGCCACAGAATGTGTATATGTTGCGATCCCGCTCATTCTTTGCAGATAATTAAGAGCCACACGCTCGCCGGAAAGAAGCACTCTGATATCGCCCTTCACCTTTCCCATAAGCTGTCCTGATTTTACCTCATCTCCGTCCTTACAGTAAAGCTCTGTTTTCGTATTTTCATCTAAAAGTTCAAACACCCTTGAAAATACGTCCAGTCCCGCAATAATCCCGTCCTCTTTACAGATCAGGTCAACCTCTCCCGGAACAGCTTCTTTCATCACTGCGTTTGTACTGACATCTTCACTTGAAATATCTTCTTTTAATGCCTCCATGATCAAATGATCGGCCTGTAATTTCATTGTAATTTTATTCACGTTTCCACTCCTTTTTTCGTTCTCTCCCGCCTGCTTTGCGGCGGTATCCGTTTTTTCTCTTCCGATCTTCTGCGCCGCCCTTTTTGCGAACACAAGGCTTTCCAGCAAAGAATTGCTTGCCAGACGATTTGCTCCGTGAACTCCGTTGCAGCTCGTCTCTCCTGCCGCAAATAACCGTTCCATAGAAGTCTGACTATCGCTGTCCACCCAGATGCCTCCCATAAAATAATGCTGAGCCGGAACAACCGGAATCGGCTCTTTCGTCACATCGTATCCTTCTTCTTTACAACGTCTGTATATATTCGGAAAATGACTCAATATCGACTCTGTTCCTATATTCTCCATAGACAGCCACACATGATCTGTTCCGTCTTTTTCCATCTGTTCGCGAATCGCTTTTGTAACGACATCCCGCGGAAGCAATTCATTTACAAAACGATTTCCCTCTTTATCAAGCAGAACAGCTCCTTCTCCCCGCACTGATTCCGAAATCAGAAATCTCCGCCCCGGCTTCTTAGAATAAAGCGTTGTCGGATGAATCTGAACATAATCGGTATGTTCCAGTCTGATTCCGTGTTTTTTCGCAATTTCAAGAGCATCTCCCGTCAAATGCGGAAAATTTGTGGAATGACGGTACAATCCTCCGATTCCGCCGCTTGCAACGATCGTATACGCTGAGCGAACTGCCCGGCTCGTTCCGTCTTGTTCCTGCATGACAACGCCTCTGCATACTCCGCCTTCCTCTATAATATCCGTCATTGTCGTATATTCAAAAATCTCTACATTGTCAAGCTCTTTCACCCGCGCCAAAAGTTTTCCCGTAATTTCTTTTCCTGTAATATCCTCATGAAATAAAATCCTCGGACTTGAATGCGCCCCTTCTCTTGTATACTCATATGTACGAGAAATATCACTGTCACCGATGACATCATCACTATGCTCTGTCCTGCGTTCAAATTCAACGCCGTACCCGATCAGTTCCCTGATGATCTCCTGCGAACTGCGGATCATAATATCGACCGATTCTTTTCGGTTCTCATAATGCCCCGCACGCATCGTATCTTCAAAATAACTGTCATAATCACTTTCATCGCGCAAAACGCAGATTCCGCCCTGTGCCAAAAATGAATCGCTGCTCTCCAGATCCGCTTTGGTAATCATCATAATTTTAAAATCACGCGGCAGATTCAATGCCGCAAATAATCCTGCGACTCCTGTTCCGACAATGACCACATCGACCTGATCTTGTTTTTCTTTTATTTTTTCCATATCCACTTCCCTTAGCGCCCCTAATCTTACCTTACTATTCCTTAATTATATCTTTCATTTTCACCTGTTATTTTGCCAGATCAAGCATCTTTTCCAACGGTTTCTTTGATTCGGCACGAAGAGCTTCGTCCATCTGAACTTCATTTTCACCTGTTCTCAAAACATGAGCGATCTTTTCCAGAGTGATCATTTTCATATCTTCACAGACCGGTTCTGTTTTTGTAAAATAGAACTTTTTATTCGGATATCTTTTTTCAAGCTCATATCTCACACCGTTTTCCGTGCAGATGATAAATTCCTCAGCGTCGCTCTTTCCCACACGATCAATAATGCCGGACGTGCTTCCGATATAATCCGAAAGATCAAGAAGCGACTTCGGACATTCAGGATGCGTCAGCACTTCCGCTTCCGGATGCTCCGCTTTCGCCTGCTTTAATTCCTCTATTTTTACCGTCTCGTGAATCGGACAATATCCTTCGTTGTATACAAAATTCTTCTCCGGCGTCTGCTCCGCCACAAAATGCGCCAGATTTCTATCCGGAATAAAGAAAATGTTTTTGTTAGGAAGTGCCTTTACAATCCGAACCGCATTTGCCGAAGTTACGCATACATCCGATAATCTTTTCAGTTCTGCCGTTGAATTAATATAGCAGACAACCGCAAGATCATCATACTTCTTCCGCATCGCACGGATCGTCTCCTCATCTGCCATATGCGCCATCGCACAGTCCGCTTTTGCATCCGGCATAAGAACCGTCTTCTGAGGATTCAGCACTTTCGCACTTTCGCCCATAAACGAAACGCCGCAGAACACAATCGTCTGCTCCTCCAACTCTACTGCCACCTTGCTCAGGTAAAAAGAATCGCCGATATAATCTGCAATTTCCTGAACTTCCGGTCTTACATAATAATGCGCCAGTATGACCGCGTTTTTTTCCTTCTTCAACTGTTCGATCTCTTCTCTAATCGTCATTCGTATACCCTTTCCCGCATGAAATCCATACGCCTTTGTTTCTGTCGTGATGCTCATTATAACACTTGAGTTTACAAATGACAAGACAGTTGTGCCGCTCGCCTTTTGCAAAAAAGAATCCCGAAAAACATTAGTCTTTCGGGATCTCTCAAGAGGCGCAGACCGGATTTGAACCGGTGAATCAGGGTGTTGCAGACCCACGCCTTACCACTTGGCTACTGCGCCTTATTCATATATATACTACACATAGTAAAATAATATGCATAGTTTTATCATTCTTTTCGCAACAATACTTCTGTTGTCCGAATGATAAATGACCCCGACGGGAATCGAACCCGTGTTACCGCCGTGAAAGGGCGATGTCTTAACCGCTTGACCACGGGGCCATTGTTTTCTAGTTCTGTAGCAGAACCGTTTTTAATATTATCATATAACTTTTATAATTGCAAGTCTTTTTTTCTTATTCTGTCAATTTTTTTTACTAAAATTTTTTACAGTTTTTTACGATTTTTTAAAGCTCATTTTTTATAGCTTTTTTGAAAACATTTCTTACGTTCCATATTCTATTGTTTTATCTTTAATCTACACTGCAAAACTGCCGGCAGGATAAATCCCGCCGGCAGAAAAATCTGTATTTTACTTTTTATAACTGATCACCGTTCGTCAATCAAAACAACCGTTTCATTAAGAACGTTTTCTGCGTGATCTAAGAGTTACAGCAACTGCAGCGCCTGCTATACCAAGACATGCAATCCACAGCGCTATGTTTGTTGTATCACCTGTCTGAACTGCTCCGCCTTTGTTCGGCTGCTGTGGCTCATCTTTTATTTTCTCAAAACGAGCCTCAATCTTAATACCGTTCAGTTCTTTTGTGATTGGTGTATCGAAGTCAAACTTCTTATCTCCCACAAACCATCCGAGGAATTTGTATCCCTCTTTTGTCGGGTCTGCCGGTTTTGTCAGTTTTTCTCCGTCTTTTACTTTGACTTCTTTTCCGTTAAGTGTCACTGTCCATTCTTTTTCACCCGGTGTCGGTGTGTCGATCTTCTCAAAACGAGCTTCGATCTTAATACCGTTCAGTTCTTCTGTGATTGGTGTATCGAAGTTAAACTCTTTATCTCCTACAAACCATCCGAGGAATTTGTATCCCTCTTTTGTCGGATCTGCCGGTTTCGTCAGTTTTTCTCCGTCTTTTACTTTCACTTCGTTTCCGTCAAGTGTCACTGTCCAAAATTTCTCTTCCGGTGTCGGTGTGTCGATCTTCTCAAAACGAGCTTCGATCTTAATACCGTTCAGTTCTTCTGTGATTGGTGTATCGAAGTTAAACTCTTTATCTCCTACAAACCATCCGAGGAATTTGTATCCCTCTTTTGTCGGATCTGCCGGTTTCGTCAGTTTCTCTCCGTCTTTTACTTTTACTTCTTTTCCGTCAAGTGTCACTGTCCAAACTTTCTCTTCCGGTGTCGGAGCATCTGTTTTTGAAAGGAACATCTCTATAATGCCGACCTTAGCATCTGACCACTCAATTTTCACATCAAGAAGCACTGTCTCATTCGGAAGAACAAACTCATTCACTGTCTTGCCCAGTGTTCCGACAGGTTTCCATGTATCTGCTTCTGCTAATGTTCTCACACTTACAGTTGCATTTGAAATCGAATCTGCTCTCTGAACAATCTTAATCTTATTGCGGTCATTCTTCTCTGATACATGATAAACAAGGTTTCCGCTCTTTTCTGCCGGAACAAATGATGTCGCAAGATTCATATCTGACATATAAGAGAATTTTCCGTTTTGTGTATCGAGACATGAGCTTTCATATGTCGGATCGTTTTCGCTCGGAACATACGCTCCGTCATTGATCTCAAGCTCGCTGAAGCGAACCCACTTGTCAGAACCGACTTTTGTTCTTGTTACCTCGAATTTCAGGTAACGTGCATCTTTGTTAATGTTTGTTGCTTCTTTTGTATTATAAGAAGTTTCATGATTCGGAAGCACCGCTCCGATCTCGTCAGTATCATTCGCTTCTCCGTTATTTGGTCCATCCTGTGAACCGAGAGTCATGATTTCTTCCCATGTCTCTCCGTCTGTAGATACAGAGAATTTACCATGTCTGATATAGTCATGCTCGCTATCCTCGCAGACAGCTTTGAACTTATCGAAGTGGATTGTCTGTCCGAGATCGTATACGAACCAAACGCCTTCGTTCTGTGATGTCTGATAAACAGCCTCTGTTGCTCTGTTTCCGTCGAACGCTTTCTCAGGATCTGTGATCGTATAATTTCCGCTTTTTGAATGCAGTGATTTTTCTTTGAACTCTACCGTATTTACAACGAATTGTTTCAAATTGAATTTCACATCATCATTCGTCTTGTTGATCAGTCTGATATATCTTGCATCTCCCGGTTTCTTTGCATCATATGTTGTCCACTCATATGCATTGAGAGATGTTTCAAGGGTAAGCTTGTCTGCATTTTCAAGATTCTTCTGAATATCTTTAATCTCATGAATGCGGTCTAATTTTAAGCCGATATACTGATCTTTCTTTAAAGTAATATCATTCTTAGCTTCGATTTCAGCGCTTTCATCCAACAGATTTGCTCTGTATTCTTTGTAAGCGTCTACGTTTGTGTAAACTTTCGAGTTAAACCATACTTTAGAGTCAACGTCAAATTCTCTGATCGCAAACCAGTTTTTCTGTGTCGCATTATTCTTGATACGAACATACTGTGCCTGAATATCTTTGTCAGATACATCGATCTCTATCGTGCGTTTGTTTTCAAATGTTGCAACCTTTGTCCATTTCTGACCGTCAACCGACCACTCCAGATCACAGTTCTGCATATAATCTGCATGTGTATCATTATTACCCTGGACAATCTTGATCTTTCCAAGTGTGATCTTCTCGGACAGCTTCACTCCGAAATAATCACCTGCGATCATAGAGTCACCGTTTGTAGGATCTCCCTGTCTTACATTGTAATGTACGCTTGTGCCTTCATCACCGTCGATTGCATTATTTTCGTTTCCATTATTGTAAACAGTCCAACCTTCTGTTGTACGGATCACTTCTTTTGTAAACGTATCTGCCGCTCCGGGCTGCAAGTCTACTTTAAACTCACGCATAGAAGGCCATTTACCAGATCCTCCCACTCTCGAGCACTCATAACGAACTGCCGTAACGTTCTCGATTTCAAGTCCTGCCACATCAACTTTCGCAGCATATGGTCCGTATTCTTTTCCGTTTTCTAATTCTTTCCACTCATCAGAACCTTCTGCCTGATATTTCAGTTTTGCGTATCCGAATGTATCGTCCGGTTTCTCTTTTCCTGCGCCGTTTTCGATATGTACGCCGTAAATAGTCGTCGGTTTGCTGAAGTTCACCTGATAATACTGTCCGACACCTTCTGCTCCGTTGTACCATGCATACGTACCGCTGTTGCCGTCAATAATATCTGCCGGTTTTCCGCTCTGCCATGTCTGAAAGCTTGCCTCTGCCGTAATTTTCAACGGTCTTTCAACATCGCCTGCCACATAATCGTTCATCGGATCTGACAATGCCGCTTCCAATGTTTTTGCCAGAGGGATCAAATGGGTCGATCCCGGAGTTACAACTGCCGGAGACGCATTGTACATCTCTTTTGTATATGTCTGGGAGGTCGCATAACTTCCCGAACCTGCCATATACAGATCAAACGCGCTCTGCATATCATTTTTCTGCATTGCATCCTGTGCCTGTGCAAAAGAACGGATTGCCGTACAGAGATCTTTCAAAGAGTTTGTAAACGGAAGGATTTCCGCTTTCATTGCCTCGTTTTTGCTCTTTGCATGGAAACCGTCGCAAGCTTCAATGATTGTTGTCATCTCTGCCACAAGCTGCGTTGTTGTTGCTTCTTCTACGTTTCCTGCTGCAAGCTGTGTTTTATAAGTATTGATCAGACCCTGAATTTCTTCTGACTCCGGCAATACAAGTCCATGTCCGTTCGGTTCCGGGTTAGACATATGTTTCGCAAGTGTATGAAGCTCTTCAGATGCATTTTCATCAATATACGCAAATGAATCCGCCCAGCTCTTATCCATATTAAATCCTGCGATATTCCAGCTATAATCCGCAACTGCGAAGATCGCCGGTTTCGATACTTCTGATTCCTGCATCGGGTTTGTCACCGCTCCCGCAAGATCTTCCGGATTTACATCTGTTTTAAGCTGCACACCTTTACCCATCATAAGACGTCCGTGATTAATGTCGTTTACAGGCCAGTTGAGCCAGAATAGCGGGGCACGACGTTTCTGACCGTCTGTCGTTCTATGAGTTCTGAAGTGATCAAGCGTTACCTGCTCGATCGGTTTACATACTGCTTCTCCTGTCCAGAAGATCTTGATATCTTCCGGGAATCCTTTGTCATACTCGTTCAGCTCTGCATAATTGCCGCCTGTACCGCCTGACTGCCATGAATGGTTATATCCTGCCGGACAGAATACTGTGTCATATACATCGCCTTTCTTTTTTGCCCACTCGGATACTTTTGTCATCATGTTGATCACGATCGTTCTCGGAAGGCTTCCGACGTCGTCGCCGAGTACTCCGAACTGACGCACGCCTGCATCGTACAACTGATCAAATTTGCGCAGAAGCGCCTGAATCTCCTGATCTGCCTGCGCCTGATTAAATCCTCCCATAAACGGGTGGGCTGTCCAAACGAAACGGCACTTAGAATCGTTTCCGACTTTTACCATTTCCTTGATCTTTGCCAGTTCTTCTTCCGGATATAAATCACGCCATTTTCCTTTGTGATACTCATCGTCTTTCGGAGCAAAGATATAAGACGTCATCTTATAATCTCCGCCGAATCTCATAAGAGACATTCTGTCCTCATTCGACCACGGAAGTCCGTAATATCCTTCGATAAATCCACGGATATTTACATCTGCATAATCTCTCATCTCAAAGTTGCGGATCGTAGTTCCGTCCATCTGATTGAAGATATGCTTCAAAGATGTGATGCCGTAAAATACCGCATCTGTATCTAATCCGAGGATTACGATCTCACCCTTATTAGATGCGAGGAAATAGGAACCGTGATGGTCAAACAAAGATTTATCTACTGTGTAATGCTCCTTCACATATTTATCTACATATCCGTCGGAGCCGTAGATACCTGCAAGGATATTCGTCTTGCCGTCAACTTTTGCATTGGTAACAGCAGCGCTCTCACTCTTGCCTTTGATCGAAAGAACTTCTGTCATTCGATTCTTTGTCACATCATCAACACCGTTTTCGTAAACAATATTCACTTCTCCGATGTCGAATCCCCCATCCTGATAAGTCATCTCATGGGGAGTCGGGTAGATCTGATATTCCACCCCTGAAACTTCTGCAGTCTGCACTGCGTCAGCTTCCTCTGCCTGTACGGTCAACGCCGACGGTGCAGCCGATGTAAGTACAACTGCCGCCGCAAGCAGACCTGCCCACAAGCCTCTTACTGTTTTCATTCTCTTTCTCATACATTTCCCTCTTTTTCTAGTTACTATAGTTGCCCACTATTCCTATTTTCTTATGATATCGCACTTTACATTTCAGTTATTTGCACTTTTTAGCAACCGATTTGTAATTTATGATAGTTTTCGCCTATTGCCCGGACTTCTTTTGTGCAATATGTTTATTCTATTTTCTTTATTTTGTTTATACTGCACAATTATCTCTTTTCTCTCCGCTTTCTTTGCAGTTTATATAGCAAAAACGTTGTTATAGATCATGAAAAACCGGAGACATTCTTTCATAAGTACAAAACTGCGTATAACCTGCTTTTCTCAGCATTTCCTTCGTTTCTTCTATATAAGCGCCCAAGTGTTCCGGTTTATGACTGTCGCTCCCTATTGTGACGATCTTTCCGCCAAGCTCTCTGTACCGTTTTAAAATTTCCGCAGAAGGCGTCGTGTCAGAAAGGCCGTACCGATATGACGATGTATTCACTTCCAGACCTTTCCCATCCGCTATGACAACTTGCAAAATCTCTTCGACGATCGGTTTGATCTTTTCAAACGGATAGACGCCCTTTTCATCATAACGGGCGATCAGATCCATATGCCCAAGCACGCTGTAATCCTTGTATTCCCGAACGACCGACAGCATTTCCTCATAATACTTTTCATTATATTCCTTCTGCGTTTTCCCATTTCAATGATCCGAAGTTGTTTTCTTCTATCATTTTATCACAAAGCGAACCGTTTTTTCCATTCTAACATTTTTATATACGTTTCCTTTCCACACGCCGTAAAGCTGTAAACTTGCCTGCTGCGGCGCAGACGTCCTCCCTGAAGGTTCTGCGCGATCAGAAACCGGAATATCCGATAATGCAGAAAAGGATCGCCGCTCACACGGCAATCCTTTTTAAGTATCAATTTTTTATTTTGATCTTTTCTGCGTATCTTTGTTTATCCGTTCTTTTTTCTCGTGATCATGACCACTGCGCCTGCCGCAAGTGCAAGTACAAACGGGAAGAACGGCGCTGTTTCGTCTCCTGTCTTCGGAGGTGTCTTTCCATCCTCCTGCGGTGTCTGACCGCCGTCTTTTGTAACCGTTACTTTCACAGTGTCAGTTACTTTCACTGCGTCCGCTCCGCTTCCCTGTGTCGCTGTCACTGTCAGCTTCGCTGTTCCTTTACCGACTGCCTTTACATTGCCGTCAGCATCTACCGTTGCAACTTTTTTATCGGAAGAAGCCCATGCAAATGTTACATTTTCTGCCTTTTCCGGTGTGATCTTCGCTGTTGCCTTTGTTGTCTCGCCGACTTTCAGATCTGCTTTCTTAACTGACGCTTTCACGCCTGTAAGTACCACCGGTTTCTCCGGTTCCGGATCTGTTCCGCCGTCTTTTATTACCGTTACATCCACAGTAGCTGTTTTTGTTACCGCGCCGTCTCCGCTTCCCTGTGTCGCCGTTACAGTCAGCGTTGCCGTTCCTTCTGCAACCGCCTTAACGTTTCCGTCCTTATCTACTGTTGCAATCTTATCATCGGAAGACGTCCATGCAAGCTCTACGCCTTCTGCACCTTCCGGCATAATCGTTGCTGTTGCCTTTGTTGTCTCGCCGACTTTCAGTTCTGCCTTTTCAACTGACGCTTTCACGCCTGTAAGTACCGGTTTCTCCGGTTCCGGATCTGTTCCGCCGTCTTTTATTACCGTTACATCCACAGTAGCTGTTTTTGTTACCGCGCCGTCTCCGCTTCCCTGTGTCGCCGTTACAGTCAGCGTTGCCGTTCCTTCTGCAACCGCCTTAACGTTTCCGTCCTTATCTACTGTTGCAATCTTATCATCGGAAGACGTCCATGCAAGCTCTACGCCTTCTGCACCTTCCGGCATAATCGTTGCTGTTGCCTTTGTTGTCTCGCCGACTTTCAGTTCTGCCTTTTCAACTGACGCTGTCACGCCTGTAAGTACCGGTTTCTCCGGCTCTTCCGGTCTGTCCGGACGGATGATCGCTCCGCCGTCTTTCGCACCGTAAGCCTCGAACTCGACGATATGATCAGACGTACCCTGATTATTTTCTCTTCCGTTTACATAGACACGGATGTAGCGAGCTGTTACAGGTTCACTGTTTTCTGCGTTCCACATCTCTTTTCCTGCTGCCGTCTCGACATAAAACTCATCTTTGCCCGCGCCCTGTTTATGTACATTGTCTTTATCGGAGTTATATACCGTTGTCGTTTTGTCTGCCGCAAAGTTCTCGTCTGTACTTAACTGGATCACTGTCGGTCCGTATTTTCTTGAGCCATCCCAGTATCTTGTCATATGGATCTTCGTCAGATCATACTCGTCTCCGAGATCGAACTGCACGTAACGGGAATGGTTCTGGCTGTCGCTCGTATCTGTCAGCTCCAGATAATTCGCCGTACTCTTCACGCCGTCGTTTACCATATTAAACGGTCTGTCCGGTTTCTCTGCCACTGCCGTATTAGCAGTTGCATCATAAGCGGTAACTTTTACTTTCGGATTGTTCTTTGCAAGAACAACATTATCTTCTGTATCGATCAGATCTTTCACTTCATCATATGCAAGCGATCTGTCGAGAACTGTAATATAAGAAACTTCGTCTTTTGTCAGACCCTGCGCAAATATCGTTTCGCCTTTTGCGATCTCCGGATTTGCTTTATCTTCGCTGTATGTTGAAGCAACCACTTTTCCGTCAAGGTAAAGTTTGATCATTCCGTTAATTTCTTTTACAGCAGAGAATTGATGCTCTTTACCGTCAGCCGCAATTCCCTTTGTCTCGCTTGTGAAGCTGTCGTTTGCTTTATCAACTGTCTTCTGATCGTATTTTGATGTGATCTTCATATTGTTAAACTCAAACGTCAGATATCCTTCACTGTCAATGCCGACTTTATAAGCGCCTTTCTGTTCTGCAAGTACCACGTCTTTTGAATCTGTCTTGATCTTACCTGTTACAGTAAATCCGCCGTGTCCGTCGACAGAGTATTTCGCTTTTGTCGATACAGCTCCGTCTTTCAGATCATCGCTGATCACTCCTGTTATGATGCCGTCTTTAAACGCATCATTCTGCGCGCTTACTTTTGAAGTATTTCCGACAGTATCTGTTACGCCGTCTACACTTACGCTCACTGTCCGGGCATCTTTCAGTTCCTTATCCAAAGTCAGTTTCACTGTACGTCTGTCGGCTTTCAATTCTGCCTTTGTCACTTCGTATCCGTCTACCTTAAACATTCCCGCTTCCGGCGTACGGATCGTCTCGTCAAATTCAACTTCTGCTTCTTTTCCGTTTCCTTCTACAGAAAGGATTTTCGCAGGAGTTTCATCTTTCTCACCAAACTGCAGGATCAAAACTTCCTTCGGATTAAGCGTGTATGTCACTTCCTTGCCATATGTAAGCGGTTCATCTGTCTGGTGTCTCTGATCTCCTACGACAACCTTTCCGTAAACAGTTCCGAGATCTTCTCCGACGCCGATCAGTCTGTCATAAGTTACTTTATAACTTTGTGCTTCATTCTTCGGATTTCTGATCGAGAGAATTCCCTCTTTTCCGTTCCAGCAGGAATATCCGTAAACATTTCCGTCATTCGGTTTTCCGCCGAACATCTGTGATTTCTGAAGAATGTCGAAATTGTCTTCGATCCATTTTGCCGCTTCCGCGTTGATCTGCCATTTATTGTCATCAAACATGGAGTAACTATAATAATACTCCCAGAATGCCGTTCCTCTCGTTCCGAGCATATACAGGTGATTTCTCATCTCATCATCTGTATATTTGATATCCGGTCTATGATAAGCATCGTTTGCAGTCAATCCGTAAACCGGGTCATGGTTATAAAAATATTTGTTCGGAAGCTGCCACTCTCTTTCATTTAAGAAGTTATAATAAGCGTTGTCACGGTATGTAAGCATCGCTTCTTCATCCGTTGCATTAAAGCTATCCGTATAACCTGTATCTCCCGTATTCTGCATCCATACGCTGTTCACCCACTGAACGTGCCACGGACTCGGGTTTGTGTAAGAAGTCATATTAAGCCAAAGGTCTTTTCCCGCTCTGTTGTCACGCATATCTTCAAAAATATCCGTCCATCTCTCGTATGTCTCTGAAATCGTATAAAGCGGATTACCTGTCACATAATATTCGGACTGCTCTGTCGATGGATTTAAGAGCATTCCATCCAGTTTCCAGTAGTTGATATCAAACTTATCCTGATACTCGCAGAAAACATCTTTATTCAATTTCGTCAGATATCTCGCATCAGAAATATTAATATCTCCACCCGATTGATTATTTACAGAACCCAAACCATTACTTGCAATCCAATTCGCAATCGTTCTTTCTGTTCCATATCCGCCTCTTGGTCCAAGCCACAGTCCGAAGTTGGACGCAAGCTGATTCACCTGCAGACTGGAGTTGTAAAGCTCATTCGGAAACTTATTATTAAAATCCCAGAAGGAGCTGTAATTCGTCCATCCATCGTCTACAACATAAGAATCAAGAGGAGCTATCCCGTACTGTGTGAATCCTTTCTCAATCTCGAAGAAACTCTTCTGAATAATCTCGTCCGTGATCTCCTTCATGTTGTCGTACCATGAGTTGTACTGCTGACGGAACTCCGTATCTATTGCGATCGTCTCGATATATTCATAGAAATCGCTCTGTGTCACGCTGTAATCTCTGCTTCGGGCAGCTCCTACGACAGCGTCCCACGTCGTCATCTTTCCGTTTTCGTTTCCTTCGTTATACTCAAACTTATCATCGGATTTCAATGATTTTCCATAGTAGTAACGGATAAAGGAATTAGAACCTTTAATTTTGTTCTCTGTCTCCGGGAACTCACATCCCCAGTACATCGCACCTACATAGTACGGCTGTCCAAGCTCCAGATAATCGCCTTTCATTCCGCCCATGTCAGGATTGTCCGCCATAGTGTCACTGATCGTCCAGTATTCATTCTGTTTCAGATCAGTCTGTGCGATGTTCATATTTTCCAGATCGATATAATCGATCTTCGCTTTTTCTGCCTGCCCTTCCCCAACAGAAATATCGAGGTGTTTTCTCATGAAAGAATCTCCGTCTTTCATCGTGATCACTTCTTTGATCGTGTAATCTACACCTCTTACTCTCTTCGGCTCAAACGTAAACGTCAGCGTTTTCACTCCGTCCTTTTCTGTCAGTTGAGGTTCGCCCTGCACTTTCATTTCGCTCGTCTTAAGCTGTGTCGCGTTATCCACTACAGGGAACGTCGCTGTATCTTCAAAAAAGTCAAATTCCGAACAGCAGGCTACGTCTTTGCTTACATTTGCAGCTGACGGTTCATAACAATCAACAAACTCAATACGAACATACTGCGCTGTCACTTTTTCGTCCAAGTTCACATATGTTTCTTTTTTATTTTCAAAAGAACCTTGACCAACCAGTTTTGCACCGTCTGTTGTTTTCAGAGCATCGATGCTATCCCCGGTATAAATCTTATAACCTTTCACATGCCCGCTCACTGTGGGAGTTCCATTTTGATCCACTCTCTGCTGATAGCGAAGAGACTGGAACGACTTCTGCGAACCAAAATCGACATAAATATTATGCGGATACTCTTTCACCGCTGCATCCACGCCATCCCCATATTTAGAATGATAATATGTATTATTATCACCGTCGAACATCTTGTCTGCTCCGCCATTCGGCGCTTCATTCTCTGCAACGCTGTCCGCCGTTGCCTTCCAACCTGTCGTCTCCAACTTTTTCTTAGGCGCTACGAATCCGCTGTCTTCCCCTTCGGAATTATTGTCAAGCGTGTTGATTATAAACTCTTCACTGCCCGCCTGCGGTGTGAACACAGTCGGAGTCGTTCCGGTACGATAGTTTGTAATCTCTTTTGTTGACAATACTTTGTCTGCGCTTACGGCAAACGTTCTTTTCAGATATTCGTTTCCGAAGACATACGTACCATCGTTCTTCTTCTCAAGAGTTACAGTACCGCTCTTTTTCTCAGGCGTCTGCCCCTGCTCTGCCGCAGTGTCTTCCGCATGAACCGTCTGAGCCATAAACGGAAGAGCCCCGCCGGTTGTCAGCGATACCGCGAGAACCGCAGCCATTCCCTTATGGAACATTCTCTTTTTCATAAACTTCTCTCCTTCTTTTTAAAATGTAATGTACGAATGTGCTCACCACATTACTCCCATCATCTTATAAATGATAGCATTACCCCCCCCCCAATAATATTTACACTTTTTATCACTTCTTTTGTATTTTTTTCTTTTTATCTATGCTTTTTGTATAATATGGCTATTTTAGCTTTATTTTTATTGATTTTTTTCACATATACACCATCCGATTGATTTGCCAAAGGAAAATATCTTTCATTTTATACAAAAGATGCCTAACCGCAAATGCGGCCGGCATCTTCATAAAACCTGTCTTATATTAATGAATCATACTATTCTTTGTCCGTAATTTCTCCGTGAATTTCCTGAAGTGATTTCACTTCTTTGCTTCCATGTTTCTTCACTGCAAGAATTCCGTTTGCGGCAGCTTTCGCAGCAGCCATTGTCGTCATATACGGAACTTTCTTTTTGATCGCAGCTTTTCTCAAATAGCTGTCGTCATTCTTACTTTCTTTTCCTGACGGTGTATTCACGATCATGTCAACTTTTCCGTTCGTGATCACATCGAGCATATTCGGACGGCCTTCCTGAAGCTTATTGATCTTCTCTGCTTCGATTCCGTTCTCTTTAAGCAGGCTGCAAGTATGGTCTGACGCAATAATCTTGAATCCCGCTTTTGCAAAATCAGCCGCAACTTCCACAACTTCCGGCTTATCACGATTGCTTACGGAGATCAGCACCGTACCTTCAAGCGGAAGCTTTGTCTGTGTTGCTTCCTGAGCCTTATAAAATGCTTCGCCGAAAGATTTGGACAATCCGAGCACTTCTCCTGTCGATCTCATCTCCGGTCCGAGCAGCGGGTCTACTTCCGGGAACATATTGAACGGGAATACCGCTTCTTTTACTCCGTAGTACGGAATGTTCTGCTCTTTTAACGCCGGAACCGGTGAAGGTCTTCCTGTCAGTTCACTTGTCACAATGTCGATGGCAAGCGGAACCATGCGGATATTACATACTTTCGATACAAGCGGCACTGTTCTTGACGCACGAGGGTTCGCCTCCAATACGTACACTTTTCCGTTTTCGATCGCATACTGCATGTTCATAAGACCTTTCACATGCATCTCTTCTGCGATTTTTCTCGTATATTCTTTGATCGTCTTTACATTTTCTTCCGAAATATTTTTAGAAGGAATAATACATGCCGAGTCTCCGGAATGTACTCCCGCAAGCTCGATATGTTCCATAACCGCCGGAACAAACGCATGTGTGCCGTCGCTGATCGCGTCTGCTTCACATTCTGTTGCATGTCCGAGGAAACGGTCGATCAAAATCGGACGGTCAGGTGTCACACCGACTGCTGCTTTCATATATCCTACCATGCTTTCCGCATCATATACGACTTCCATGCCACGACCGCCAAGTACATAAGACGGACGCACCATAACCGGATAACCGATCTTCTCGGCAATTTCAAGAGCATCGTCCACCGTAACAGCCATTCCCGACTCAGGCATCGGAATCTCAAGCTTATCCATCATTTCACGGAACAGATCGCGGTCTTCCGCCAGATCGATAACAGACGGAGCCGTACCTAAGATCTTCACGCCGTTTCTTTCCAGATCTGCCGCAAGGTTCAGCGGAGTCTGTCCTCCGAACTGCGCGATCACTCCGACCGGTTTTTCCTTCTTATAAATGCTCAATACGTCCTCCAGTGTAAGCGGCTCAAAATACAGTTTATCAGATGTGTCATAGTCTGTAGATACCGTTTCAGGGTTACAGTTGACAATGATCGTCTCGAAACCAAGCTTTTTCAAAGCAAGAGACGCATGTACACAGCAATAGTCAAACTCGATTCCCTGTCCGATACGGTTCGGTCCTCCGCCTAAGATCATGATCTTCGGTTTCTCTTCACTGATCGGGTTTTTGTCCGTTCCGTTATATGTCGAATAGTAATATGCTCTGTCCTGCGTTCCGCTTACATGAACGCCTTCCCACGTTTCCTCAACGCCGAGGCTGATTCTCTTATTGCGGATCTCATCCTCATCCACTTCAAGAATCTGGCTTAAATATTTATCAGAGAATCCGTCTTTTTTCGCCGCGATAAGAGCATTGTCTTCCGGCAGACCTCCCTTAAACGCAAGCAGAGCCTCTTCCTCTTCTACCAGCTCTTTCATCTGCTCAAGGAAATAGTGTTTTACTTTTGTCAGTTCATGGATCTCTTCTACAGAAGCTCCTTTTCTCAGCGCTTCGTAGATAACAAAGTAACGCTCGCTTGTCGCATACCGCAAACTCTTGAGAAGCTCTTCTTTTGTTTTTCCGTCAAAATCTTTCGCATGACCGAGTCCGTATCTTCCTGTCTCCAAAGAACGAATCGCTTTCTGGAACGCTTCTTTGAAGTTCTTACCGATGCTCATTACTTCGCCTACCGCACGCATCTGTGTTCCAAGCTTGTCTTCCACACCTTTGAATTTCTCAAATGCCCAGCGCGCGAACTTGATCACAACATAATCTCCGTCAGGAACGTATTTATCCAATGTACCGTACTTTCCGCACGGAATATCTTTCAGCGTCATGCCTGTCGCAAGCATTGCGGATACAAGCGCGATCGGGAATCCTGTCGCTTTCGATGCAAGCGCCGAAGAACGAGACGTTCTCGGGTTGATCTCGATAATGATATCTCTGTCTGTCTTCGGATCATGCGCCCACTGTACGTTACAGCCGCCGATCACCTTAACAGAATCTACTACTTTATGAGATTTTTCCTGCAGACGCTGCTGAACTTCTTCTGAGATCGTAAGCATCGGAGCGGAGCAGAAAGAATCTCCTGTATGAACGCCGAGCGGATCGATATTTTCGATAAAGCATACAGTGATCATATTGCCCTCTGCGTCGCGGACAACTTCAAGTTCCAGTTCTTCCCATCCCAAGATAGATTCTTCTACAAGAACCTGACCTACAAGACTTGCCTGAAGACCTCTGGCGCATACTGTTTTCAATTCATCTACATTATATACAAGACCGCCGCCTGCGCCGCCCATCGTATAAGCAGGACGAAGAACTACCGGATATCCAAGCTTCTCCGCAATCGCAAGAGCCTCGTCCACAGAATATGCAACCTCGCTTCGAGCCATCTCTATACCGAGCTGATCCATCGTGTGCTTAAATTCGATTCTGTCTTCTCCTCGCTCGATCGCATCGACCTGTACGCCGATAACTTCTACGTTATATTTCTCCAAAACGCCCGCCTGCGCCAGTTCTGAGCATAAATTAAGACCGGACTGTCCACCGAGATTCGGCAGTAATGCATCAGGTCTTTCTTTTTTTATGATTTGTTCTATTCTGTCAACATTCAAAGGTTCAATATAAGTAACGTCAGCAATCTCCGGATCCGTCATGATTGTCGCCGGGTTTGAATTCACCAATACAATCTCGTATCCTAAATTTCTCAATGCTTTACAAGCCTGTGTTCCGGAATAATCGAATTCACAAGCCTGTCCGATAATGATCGGGCCGGAGCCGATGATAAGTACCTTGTGGATATCATTTCTTTTTGCCATCTTTCTTCCTCCTGTATTGTCCCATGTTCTCATTTCATTTTCTCAATCGAATATTATACAATAAATTAAGTTTTCCGACAATCCTTAATTTTCACTTTTCTCTCTATATTTTCCTATATTTTTATCCTGTATTCTCATCGGCTTTTCATTTTTTACATTTTTTCCGACTTCCGGCTTTTTAACTTTTCATATTTCTATAAGTTTTCACAGCTTTAACTGTCCGGTTTTTTACATTTTTACAGTTTTTCATCCTACTTCCGCTTTGATTTTTTTACATTTTCACGGTTTACTACTGCTGCAGCCTGCTTAAAACAGAATATCCTATCGTTCCTTTCGGCATATCTACTCCGAAGTTCTCTGCTACAGTCGCCCCTATCACCGCAAACGTCTCTGTTTCCGGAAGCGGACCTCCCGCCTGCATTCTTTTGCTGTATGCAAGGAAAGGAACATACTCTCTCGTATGATCAGTTCCCTTGTATGTCGGATCATTCCCGTGATCTGCGGTCAGGATCAATAGATCATCCTGCAAAAGACATTCCAGCAAAACGCCGAGCTTCTCATCAAACTTTTCGATCTCTTTGCCATACCCTTCTACATTTCTCCGATGCCCCCATAATGCGTCAAAATCAACAAGGTTTACAAAACACAGTCCCGTAAATTCCTCTTTGCACAGATCGATCGTCTGTTCCATTCCATGAACGGAACTTTCCGAATGATATGTTTTCGTAATCCCTTCCCCGCAGAAAATGTCATGAATCTTTCCCACGCCGATCACATCATTTCCCGCATCTTTCAGAGCATTTAAAACAGTGGGCGCCGGCGGCTTCAACGCGTAGTCTCTCCGATTGCTTGTCCTTTTAAACTCACCTTTTTTCATTCCGATATACGGTCTTGCGATCACCCTTCCTACGCGCCATTCATCTTTCATCGTGATCCGCCTTGCAGTCTCACAGCACCGATACAGTTCTTCCAGATCGAAAGTCTCTTCATTTCCGCAGATCTGCATAACCGAATCCGCCGACGTATACACGATCATAGATCCCGTACGAATCTCTTCCTCGCCCAGCTCTTCTATAATCTCAGTACCGCTCGCGCTTTTATTTCCGATCACCTTTTTCCCACACTGTTTCTCCAGCTCCTTGATCAATTCTGCCGGAAATCCATGTTCCGTAAAAGTCCGAAACGGCTTTTCCGTTTTAATCCCCATCATCTCCCAGTGTCCGGTCATCGTATCTTTTCCGTTGCTCGCTTCCCGCATCCGCATGAAGCGCCCCTCGGGAGACTCGACGCCTTTCATATCTCCGCCGCACTTTAAGTTCAGAAACCCAAGCCTGCGAAGATTCGGAATATTCAAAGTTTTTGTTTTCTCCAAAATATGTCCGAACGTATCCGCGCCTTCATCTGCGAACCGAGCCGCATCCGGCATCGCCCCGATCCCGAGAGAATCAAGAACGATTACAAATATTCTTTTATATGCTCCCATTATCCCATCTCCCTGTACAACACTCTTATATCTTGCCCTTATTCTCAATAAATCAATACTGTATCCACTTTATTCTTATGAACAGTCTCCCCATTTATACCGCAATTTGTAATTACTATACTGATGATAATCCAGATATTTCTCCTTTTGAAGTCTTCCGATAACAATGTAAGGCATCACATTCTGAGTCCGTGCATAACTACAGATTGCTTCAAATGTAAAGTCTCCTTTTTGGATAAAACTTGCATAACTCTCCGGTGACAAAAGTCTATCTCTCGCAAAAAGATCTGCTGCCGTCTCCTTATCAACATCACTCCCGTCATCTATAAATTTAATACTTTTACCTATATCTCCATTTACAATATGTCCCAGTTCATGAAATAAAGAAAACCAAAAAATATCCGCAAACGCTCCCCTTATCGTCAAAACCATTTGATACACCCCATCGCTCCGCCGAAAAATATACCCTTGCACAGGCGCTCCTCTAAAATTTTTCACAACAGAAAAATCTATGCCATATTCTCCCAATACAGTTTTCAAATGATTTTGAAAATCCACATTCTTCTGACACATAACATTTTTTATTTTACCTATCAATTCGTTTATATGCTCTACTTCAAACTTTGTTGAAACATTTTGATTATTCTCCAAAATTTGACACAAACGAATCCATGCCCCCAACACATTTCTATTTACCGATAAGTTTCCGGACATCCGAAATGCTCCCCCGGGAATTATTTCATTTAAATTTACCAAATTACTAATCTGCAGAATTTTACGAAGAGAAAGTATCGAATCATCTTTATTTTCACGACTAGGCATCATGCCTCTTCCTCTAAAGTATTTCACAATTTCTTTTAAGTCTTCCCTCACGATACGCTCTTCTTCCGTAATCGTCTGTAATTCATTTGCTTCCAAAAGTTCCGCCTCATAGTTCGCCTGAAGATTCAGCCAAAAAGACTTTGGTACTCCGATTGCATACTCTAATCCTCTGGCAAAGTTTGCAGATATCCCTTTCTTTCCGGCAATAACATTGCTTACGTAAGCCGGAGAAACGCCTGCACTCGACGCCAGTTCACTCTGTGTGATTCCACGTTCTTCCAAGACGTCTGCAATCGTTTCTCCCGGGTGAATTATTAAATCACGGGATATACCAATTTTCTTTGCTGCCATGATAATCACTCACTCCTTCCACTTCTATTTCCGTACAAATCATAACCGTATCCTGTTCGGCATTCGGCTCGATAATCAATCTTACATTTGCCGCTACATGCAACGAATATCGAATACTTTCGCATCCTTCTAACTGTTCAGGCTTTCCTAATCCCAATTTCAAAAAATCTCCAAAACATTCCGCCGCTTTTAGTCTGTCCATATGCTTTTTTATTGTTTTCACCCACTCAAAAGGCAGTTTTTTTGCATCTTTTTATAATCTTTAAAGTATTTTTCAACTTTTGCATTCGCATATGTTATTTCCACTCAATACATCACCCTCGCATTAACCTTTTGGTTAATTTATTATGTCATGTTTTCTTTTTCTTGTCAATCGTTCCTACAGATACTCCGACCCAAACCCAAACGGCAAAAGTTCTTCCAACCGAAGGATTCTATACTTTTCCCTGCCTGATGCCAATATCACCTTGAACTTCTTCGGATCGCAAAATTCTGCCATAACCTGACGGCACACTCCGCAAGGAGGCGTACATACTGTTTCTGAAATATCTTTTCCACCGATGATGCAAATTGCGCGAAACTTCCTTTCTCCTTCGCTCACCGCCTTAAAAAACGCAGTTCTCTCCGCACAATTTGTCGGTGAAAATGCAGAATTTTCTATATTGCATCCGGTATAGATCCTGCCGCTTTCAGCCAAAAGAGCTGCGCCTACTTTAAATCCCGAGTAGGGACTGTATGAATACGCCAGTTGTGCAGTCGCTGTCTCAATTAACTTTGCGATCATTCCCTGCGATAATTCCATTTCACAAGTTCCTTCCGCCGGGTTTTCTTCTTCCGTTTTCACGATTTTTACAATGCGGCTCGTTCCGAGTCTGTCTGCCCCAAGCTCCAGAAACTTTTCCGCGTCTTCCATCGAGGAAATGCCGCCCGCCGCTTTCATCTTCACGTTACCGCCGACATGATCCGCAAACAGGCTGATATCGTCAAAAGTCGCGCCTGCTTTTGAAAAACCTGTGGACGTTTTAATATAATCCGCTCCCGAACGAGTGACGATTTCACACATTTTCACTTTTTCTTCATCTGTCAAAAGACATGTTTCTATGATCACTTTAAGAACTTTACTGCCGCACGCATTTTTCAGAATGCGGATTTCTTCTTCGATCTGATCGTATTTTCTGTCTTTCAGCCATCCGATATTGATAACCATATCGATCTCATCCGCTCCGTTTGCGATCGCATCTTTTGTCTCAAATTCCTTTACGGCAGTCGTCTCGTAACCGTTCGGAAAACCGATCACAGTACAAATCGGAACTCTTCCGCCTACATATTCCGCTGCTTGCTTCACATAACTTGGAGGAATACAGACTGACGCCGTATCATATTTCACCGCATCATCACATACCTGACGAATCTCATCCCACACAGCTTCCTGCGACAGCAATGTGTGATCCACATGCCGTAAAATTTCTTTTTCATTCATATCCTTCATTTGACCGTTTATTTCCTCTCTCGTATTATAAAGTAGTAGTATTTATAGACCCTCTCCAAGGTCTGTATGCTATTTCCATCATAACCATTCTTTACCTTTTCTACAGGTATGGTTATGATATATAAGATGCTGTGGACTGGTGTTTCCTCTCTACCACTTTGATGGTTTCAGAAAGTGTCCAGCCACAGTCTCTTTGCTTGATTGTTAATCAGTTAGATACCGCATGACGGTTTATTTAGAACGAGTTCACAACTGCGAAGAGCAACTGTGGTTCTAAAACAGTGTCAAATATATTCAAAGGAGATTTGCCATGATTTATATTGGTATTGATGTTGCAAAAGACAAACACGATTGTTTTATCACAAACTCAGAAGGAGAAGTGCTTTTTAACGCATTTACTATTCCAAACAATGCGGATGGTTTCCATGACCTCTTTCAAAAGATTTCTTCCTTAACAAATGATTTTTCTAACGTAAAAGTAGGACTGGAAGCTACCGGACACTACAATTACAATCTGTTAGGTTTTCTCATTGATAAAGGTCTCCCCACCTTTGTCATCAACCCTTTGCATACCAATCTGTTTCGTAAAAGTCTTAGCCTTAGACAGACAAAAACCGATAAAGTGGATGCCCATACGATTGCTCTTATGATGATGTCTGGAGTAAACTTACAGTCCTACTCAAACACATCTTATCACAACGAAGAGCTTAAGTCATTAACCAGATACAGGTTTGATAAAGTACAAGAACGAGCAAAACTGAAAACTTCTATCTCACGCCTTGTTAACATCCTTTTCCCTGAACTGGAAAAACTTGTTCCTAGAGCGTGTTTGAAAAACATTTTAAGTTGTTCATTTTAACCAAATTAATATCGAGACAATACATAAGAAGCCTAAGTAGGTGAATGCTAATTTATCATAACGTGTTGCTATTCGGCGAAATGCTTTCAATTTCAGAAAGTAATTTTCGACCAGATGTCTTTCCTTATAAAACCACCAATCGCAGCGACGTTCAAATTTAGCTCCTCGGCGGGATGGAATGGTTGGTTCACCGCCATGATCGTAAATGTAATCTATCAATTGATTACTGTCGTATCCACGGTCTGCCAGAACTTTGCTTCCATCTATTTCGATATGATCCAGTAAAGGAATTGCATAATTGATATCATTACGCTGCCCTTCACTGATCATAAAGTACACTGGATAGCCATAAGAATCTACTATTGCATGGATTTTGGTACTGGCTCCTCCACGGCTGTGTCCGATTTCATTCGAGGCCCCCCTTTTTTAGCACCTGCGCTATGTTGGTGAGCCTGAACAATGGAAGCGTCTATAGATAATTCTTCCAGTTCAGCCTCCAGGCTTAGAATGCGAAAAATATTATCCAGAATCCCGTCATCAATCCATTTACGAAAACGACTATATACAGTTTGCCAGGAACCATAACGTTCTGGAAGATCTCGCCAGGGTGCACCACTGCGTGCTAACCAGACCATCCCATTAAGAATGATGCGGTTATCTTTTCGTGGACGTCCCTGCTTTCCTGTATTTTCAGGAGGGAGTAATGGTACAATACGGTTCCATTCTTCATCTGTTAACTCATATCGTCTCAACATAGTGAACACCCCTTTTTCTTTATTTTATCATGAAAAAGGGAAATGAAACATGCGTTTTGTGCAATTTTTATTTTTCAAACACGCTCTAGTCTTCACATGGTTTCTATATACGCACTCTTAGCCGAGTTTCCTTCTTCTGCTCAGATTGCTTCATGCCATCTGACTCGCCTCACAAATCTGCTGGCGAATGCTTCTAAGGGACACTACAATAAGGAAAAAGCCATAGAAATCCGAAATGCCGCCAAACATTCCATCGGTTCAAATATGCCTGCAAAATCTCTTGAACTAAAGCACACAATTCGGCTTATTCAGGAATTAACTTCTGAGATTGATGAAATAGAATGCTCCATTAAATCCATTATGGACGAAATCCGCTCTCCAATTCTTTCCATCCCCGGTATCAATTACCGAATGGGTGCGATGATCATTGCTGAGATTGGCGACTTCAACCGTTTTAGTTCCCCTGACAAGATACTTGCCTATGCAGGACTTTCTCCCTCTACTTACCAATCAGGTCAGCTTGACGGCTGTTATTCTCACATGGAAAAGCGTGGTTCCCGTTACCTCCGCTATGCGCTGTTTAATGCGACAAAATTTGTCTGCATTTGGGATAATCAGTTCTCTGCTTATCTTGCAAAGAAGCGTTCCGAAGGCAAACACTATAATGTTGCCATATCCCATGCTGCCAAGAAACTGGTCAGGGTTATTTACCAACTAGAAAAGTCAGGGCAGCTTTATCATAGAGCAGCATAAAATTTAACTTCATATCTCCTTTTAGAGCACCTGCAAAGATGCTCTTATTGTCATGCAGTTTTCAAGGTTCAAATATATCTGAAAAGCATTTCTGCAATTTACTCAAAAAATCTTCATTTTAACCTTGACTTTTAATAGTTAGACTTTATTTTCCGCATTTATTTTCTTTCACTTATTTTTCCCGCTTTTTCCCCTCATTTCTTTTTCTCGCGTTTATTTTCTTTCATTTATTTTTCCCGCTTATCTCCCCCATTCATTTTTCCGTTTTTCTTTTCTCCCGCTCTTTTCTTCTCGTTGTCATTTTCTTTATATGCATTCTACTCTTTTTTCCGTTCTTCGGAAATCAATCTGCGGATCGCGTCCACTGCCACCCGGATCGCCATGTCCGTATCGTGCACTACCGGGTTCTCAAGTCCTGCTTTCTCACGTTCCTGATTCGCGATCACAAGAAAACACGAGCCGACCCGCACCCCAAGGCTGCTCGCCACAACAAACAGAGCCGCCGATTCCATTTCCGAGGCAAGACAGCCGAGTTGTTTCCACGCCTCCCACTTATGAAGCAGATCGTAGCCTACCGGCTTTCTCTCCGGTTCATGCTGACCGTAAAACGAATCTTTGCACTGTACAACTCCCGTATGGAACGGATATCCTTTTGATTTAACAGCTTTCACAAGCGCATTCGTCACTGTCAGATCGGGCACTGCCGGAAATTCGATCGGCGCATACTCCCTGCTCGTTCCTTCCATCCTGATTGCCCCTGTTGACACAACGATATCTCCGCTTTTCACATCTGTCTGCATTCCGCCGCAAGTTCCGATCCTGATAAACGTATCCGCACCGCACCTACAAAGTTCTTCCATTGCAATAGCTGCCGACGGTCCTCCTATTCCCGTAGATGTAACGCTTACCTTCACTTGATCGAGCGTTCCTGTATATGTCACATACTCTCTGTTATCTGCAATCAACACCGGGTTATCTAAATATTGCGCGATCTTCACACATCTTTTCGGATCTCCGGGCATAATGACGTACTTCCCGATTTCCCCTTTTGCAGTTTGTATATGATACTGTCTGTTCGGATCTTCCGAATAATTTTTCATCTGCTGTTCCTCCTCACTTTGCCGGTAAAAACAAAACCGCCGCAAAACAGACAGGCTATTTCAAAAAATCCCCCATCTACTTTGCGGCAGTTTGCTCTGCATTTTTTACCTTTTATATAATAGTGAACCGCCCACCGGTTAAATCCAATGGGGTTCCGGTTTCAAGTCAGAAGCTGCCTGACATCTTAATACTCAAACACTGCCACACCATAGGCCGGAAGCGGGTATGCGATCGAATACGCCTGACCGTCGCATTCCTTTTTCACCGGTTTGTAAGTAAGCGGACGTTTTTCCCCTTTTCCTCCGTACTTTTCCTCATCACTGTTCAAAACAAGCTTCAGCGTTTTCCTCGTCGGAACGCCGACTCTGTAATCTTCTCTTTCCACAGGAGTAAAGTTGCAGACGAAAAGCAAATTCTTTTCTTTATTCTTGGAATGTCTTACAAAGCTGTAAATACTTCTGAAAATATCATCCGCATTGATCCACTCAAATCCCGCCGGATCATTGTCCATTTCATAAAGAGCTTTATTGTTTTTATACAAATGAAGCAGATCCCGATACCAGTTCTGAATATCTCTGTGCTCAGGTTCGGCGAGCAGGAACCAATCGATCTCTCTCTTTTCGCTCCATTCTCTAAGCTGTGCAAATTCCTGACCCATGAACAGAAGTTTCTTTCCCGGATGGCCCATCATAAACGCATAGCCTGCTTTTAGGTTGGCAAATTTATCGAACCCAAGTCCCGGCATTTTATTGATCATCGAACACTTCAGATGAACAACTTCGTCATGCGACAACACAAGAATATAATTTTCACTGTATGCATACTGCATCGCAAACGTCATCATATGATGTGCATTTTTACGGAAATACGGATCAAGTTTCATGTACTCCGTAAAATCGTGCATCCATCCCATATTCCATTTCAGGCTGAAACCAAGGCCGTCGTCTTCGGGCGATCCTGTCACCTTCGGCCATGCCGTCGATTCTTCCGCGATCATCACAGCGCCTTTGTTCCGTCCCAGAACAACCGAATTCAAATGTTTAAAGAAATCGATCGCCTCAAGATTCTCGTTGCCTCCGTATTTGTTCGCGACCCACTGTCCGTCCTGTTTTCCGTAATCAAGATAGAGCATCGACGCAACAGCATCCACACGGAGCCCGTCCACATGGAAATGTTCGATCCAGAATAATGCGTTTGCAATCAGGAAGTTGCGCACTTCCGCTTTTCCGTAATCAAATACTTTCGTTCCCCAATCCGGATGTTCTCCGAGTCTGGGATCTGCATACTCGAATGTCGGAGTTCCGTCAAAATCAGCAAGCCCGTGAGCATCTTTCGGAAAATGCGCCGGAACCCAGTCAAGAATCACTCCTATATTGTTTTTATGCAGAAGGTCAACCAGATATGCAAAATCTTCAGGACTTCCGTATCTTGAAGTCGGCGCATAATATCCCGTAACCTGATATCCCCACGAACCGTCAAACGGATGCTCTGCAATGCCCATCAGTTCTACATGAGTGTATCCCATCTCTTTTACATATTTTACGATCGCCTCGGCGAACTCTCTGTATGTGTAGAATCCTTCATCTTCCCTTCCCGGGTGACGCATCCACGAACCCATATGAACTTCATAGATCGACATCGGATTCTTCTTATGATTCCATGTCTTCCGCGCTTTCATCCATGCGTCATCCGTCCATCTTATACGGGAAAGATCCGTAATACGAGACGCCGTTCCCGGACGAAGCTCCGCATAATTTGCAAACGGATCCGCCTTATAAAGAAGCTCGCCTTTCTGCGTCTCAATACAGAACTTATAAAGCTGTCCTTCTTTCGCTTCCGGTACAAACTTCACATAAATACCTAGAGGCTCCTGACGCTCCATTCTGTCTCTTTCCAAATTCCAGTCATTAAATTCCCCGACTACAGACACATTCTTCGCATTCGGCGCCCATACCGCGAAATAAACGCCCTCCGTTTTGTCGTTCACTACTTTATGTGCGCCTAATTTTTTATAGATCTCGTAATGGTTTCCCTGACCAAACAGGTAATGATCCAATTCTCCTATCTCATAGGCATGTTCATTCGCTTTCATACTTGCCGCATCCGCCGCAGTGTTTTTCGCCGGACTGTTCGCCCTGTTCCGGCTTGCGCCGCCTGACGCCTTTTTCACCGCACTGCCCGCCATACCGCCGGCTGCATGATTCACGATGCCTTTGCCTGCACTTTTTGCCGCGTTTCTGCCCGCACCTTTTCTCCTTGCCATAAAAGCCCACCTCGCCGTTTCCTCATAATAAAATATCGAAGCGTTTCTGCCCGCTTCCGTGATAGTTTCATTATACTTGATTCCGTCCAAAAAATAAAGAGAAACAGACAGCTCTTTCCCGCCCGTTTCTCTTGTATTTTGTCTATTTATGCACACATTTTAAATTATAGTCTATTATCGTGCTTCTTTATATATTAAAATCTTTTTCAGAAAGAATAATACGGTCTGACTCGTCTGTATTTCTTCCAAAAACTTTCCGCATCAATTTCTTCGCGGACGCCTTCTGAGAATGACGGATCGCGTCATCCATAACTTCTTTCACTTCCGCAACCGTCACAAAATGATCTTCCCTCTGCAGAGAATCAATTTTACTATACAGCGCAAGAATTCCCATCTCGTCAATGTGATATCCGTTTTCTTTCGCATACGTCTGACCGAACGTAACAAGCTCATCGTTGATGAAAATCGGCACTTCCAGTCTTGATGTGAATTTTTTCCTGAATTCTCTGTTCGATGACAACAGTCTGTCAAGCGGCTTTCTCTGCTCTTCCAAGACGATCAGCATCTCGCCTGTATCCTGCTCCATCGCTTTATTAAGACGCGCAACTGTCTTTTCATTCATTTTGGACGCTTTCTCAATGATCAGAGCGCCGCCGTAAAGTTTTTCGACAATATCGCTGATCTTCTTCTTATTCAGAGAATCTCCTGTCACGATCGCGACCTTGCCCTGACGGATGTCTCTTTGCTTCTGGATCGCTTTCACGACGTCAACGGCAAGAACCGTTTTTCCGTTGCCTTTATTTCCAATGATAAGCAAGTTGCCCGTTCTCGAAGTCCCTTTTCTGTTCGTACAGTTCTTATCCTGCTCAAGCACATCGACAAGCTGTTCGCTCATTCCGCGCACCGGAACAAAGTAAGAAAACAGTTTCTTCTGTTCCTCTGTAAGTCCGGCTCTCGTTCCGATACCGCTTTGCATCTCAAGGTCATATCTTCCATGTACGACAAAACCGGTATCCATTGACAATGCATCCGAGATCTCATCGAGCGGAAGCGGCGCAGTCTTACCTGTCGCAATCAGCTTCGCAGTCTCTTTACGGCTAAGCGGTGTCGTCGCCGACATAATGTCGATCGGCTCGTCATCATCAGGAATCTCTCTGTCGTCATCCTCTCCCGAATAATCAGGATTTACTGTGAACTCATCCTCAATGTCCTGAATCTCTTCCGCGTCATCTTCCCCGAAGAAATACTCGTCATCTGCGTTTCCTTCCGCCTCTTCGATCACTTCATCCGCTTCTTCGTAGTAATCTTCTTCCGGTTCTTCAATCACTTCTTCTGACTCTTCATAGTAATCTTCTTCCGGCTCTTCGATCACTTCTTCTGACTCTTCATAGTAATCTTCTTCCGGTTCTTCGATCACTTCCTCTGATTCTTCATAGTAATCTTCCTCCGGTTCTTCGATCACTTCCTCTGATTCTTCATAGTAATCTTCTTCCGGCTCTTCGATCACTTCGTCTGCTTCCTCATAGTAGTCTTCTTCAAAGTAATCGTCATCCAAATCTTCCTCGAACTCCTCGTCGAAATCTTCGTCAAAGTCATCATCAAAATCATCGTCGATTCTAAGATCCTCCGCAACCTGACCCATGTTTTCGCTTGGTTCTTCTTTTCTCTTAAGATATACTCCTGTAGGTTCTTTCTTTTCTTCTTCCGGCGGGATAATTCCCTCAATTTCATCAATCATACGTTGAATATCCGGCGGTAAAATCGGTGTTGTTTTCTTATTCGTCTCCATAGTATCCCCTTTTGCTGTATCCCCTGCTGAATCTATAACTTCTTCTTGTTCCGATTCGGATGCTCCTTCTGCATCCGTCCCCTCTTCAACCGGCTCATCCTCTCCTGCATTTTCTTCAAATCCCGAAAGGATATCTTCCAAACTGATCTGACCTGTAATCTGATCGTCCTCTTTTATTTCAGCGGCCGCTTCCGCTTGCGCTGCCTCCTCCGCTTGTGCGGCTTCTTCTGCTTGTGCCGCCTCTTCCGCTCTTGCGGCTTCTTCTGCTTGTGCCGCCTTTTCTGCTCTTGCGGCTTCTTCCGCTTTCTCCTCTTCTTCTGCCTGTAATGCGGCGCGGCGTTTTTCCTCTTTCAAACGACTTACCATGTCTATATCTGCAACCGACTCAATCTCTCCGATCGCCTGCTCCAGATCCGCAAGATCTTCTTCATCCTCGATCTCATCTTTTCTTACCGGACGGAATTTGATCTGGGATGTATTTCCCATATCCTTTTCTTTGCCGAACTCCGACTCTTCTTCGTCTTCAAAATCAAAGTCCATCGCTCCCGTTTCCGTCAAGTCAAACTCCGGCTCTCCTTCATCTTCAAAGTCAAAGTCCATCGCTCCCGTTTCCGTCAAGTCAAACTCCGGCTCTTCTTCATTCTCAAAGTCGAAATCCATCGCTCCCGTTTCCGTTAAATCAAACTCCGGCTCTTCTTCATCTTCAAAGTCAAAGTCCATCGCTCCCGTTTCCGTCAAATCAGATTCCGACTCTTCTTCATCTTCAAAATTAAAATCCATCGGAGCTGTCTCGTCTTGGAAATCATCTGCCGTCAATTCTTCCAACTCCGGATGAAGAAGTTTTCTCAATGCAACGTCTAACGGCATCGTATCTCCCAGTTTCTTTTTAGCAGGCTGCCTTTCTTCTTCCGGCTCTGCGGTTGTCTCCAGCACATCCGGTCCTTTTATTCCTTCCGGTACGCGCTCCTCCGGCTCATCGACTCCTTCTGCTTCGGAAACATCCGTCGGCAGATATGCGTCTTCTGTCTGCCCGGCATCTTCCGCATCTATCGGCACCTGCTCGTCCTGTTCAACATGATCCTCTGCATCCTCCGCCGGTGAATCCGCTTCTAACGCCTTGATCTCGTCGGCTTCCCACGCTTCCGTATCTACTTCCACCGGGTCGTTCGGCAAAGTGATCTCTCTTACTCCTTCTGAGATCGTTTCCGGCATCATGTCCGGAACAAGTTCCTCCATTCCCTTCGGAACTCGTGCGTTCACCTGCTGTTCGGCAGCGAAATCAGCATCGGCAACTTCGGAGTCGGCAGCCATAAGTTCAGCTCCCGGCAAACCGTTTTCTTCTTCCTCCTGCTCGGATTCATCTGCCTCTGCATAAGAAAAAATATCAGGAATCTCCTCTGTCTCCTCGGACGTCCTTGCATAACGCTTATCGTACTTTTCCTGCTGGGAAGGAGTCAGTGGTTTGTACTGCATCTTCAGTTCCATCGCCTTATAGACATACTGCCCCTCGCTGAACCAAAGAATCAAATCGTCACACTCTTCCAGACATTCTGATGTCATACCGGCTTCCTGATACAGCTTCGCCAGTTCATATGCCCACTCTTCAATATATTCGGATTTCTTATATTCTTCAAGAGCTTCGATCTGCTGCTCGATCGGCGCCCTCTGCGCGCGGAGAATCTTATATCTTAAAATGTACTGATTCGGGTCTTTCGGCGCGATCTGCATAAACTCATCGTAAAAATCGATCGCCTCATCGACATTTCCCGTCTTAAGAGCCAATCCGCACAGACGGCTGATAATCTTACGGCTTCCTTCCGCCCGCTGATATGCAAGCGTCAAAATGTCATATCCCTTCTGATATTCTCCGGTTTTTTCATAAATTTCACTGACGTTTGACAACATCACTGCATTGCGCACGCGCCTCCAGTCAATTTCATCTGCGATCGCCGCCGCTCTGCTGTACGCGCCGCTCTCCATAAGTTCGAGCATCCGTTCAGTCTTTGATTTATATTCGTATTTATCCACCGCATTCACCTCATTAAAAAATAGTTTTGTACAGGGCAGTGTCTTTCCTTCTATGTTTCTTTACATACTATATCTTTCAATATTTTATCATATGCATTTCGCAATGTCAAAAAAATGCACCCTCAATTAACATTGAAGATGCATTTTTATAATCTATTTAATTTTTTCATATTCTCTTTATTTTTAAATCGGAGGCAAATATTAGATTCTGTTCCTGTAAGACCTCTGCCATTGTTATTTGATCTGCGGTCGATTTATTAAGACCTGCTTATTAAATCTTCCCTCCTTCAATTAACAAATTCGAGTTCATAACAGTATCCTTATCACATATCACTTACGTTCCTTGTTTCCGGTACCACCACACATATTAAACCCGATATGCACGAATGATAATCTACTCAATGTTTCTTTACACATCTTTTGAAATTCTGCTATATGTGGTATCTATATTCAATATGTCTGCAAATGTTAAATCTTTCTGATCTCTATCCGGACTTCCAACTCTCCGATCAATTCTTTCGTTATTTTTATTCCGGATCATCTATCCTTGAGCAAAGGTCTCTTCTCCACAGGAACTTACACTTGCCGTACCACTAACATATTGATGATTCACTGAAATCACGCTGTCCATTGGTCTTTCCCTCCTGCTATCCGTTTATTTTTAATCTAATCGGGCAACTGATACGATGCCTTCTTAGTTAAATATCCTTTTGAGATGCTTTTGTTTTTATTTTGTTGTATCTCTTTTGGATGTCTTTATAATATCACCTGAGTTTTATTTTGTCAATACATTTTTATAAAAAACTTTAAATAATTACATTTTACTTTTATATTGTATGAATTTTCTGACAATGTTGCTGTCTCTGCAAAAAAGAATAAGGCGTCCGTTACCGAACGCCCTATTCCATAAAAGCTTAAATGTTTACTGCCTTAATCAAAAGACAAGTTTTCACTATGCTCTTTTTCTTCTAACCGCTACATAAGCAATTACCGACATTCCCGCAAGTACAAGCCACAGAGCTACATGTGCCGTATCTCCTGTCTGTACGCTTCCGCCCTGTGACGGAGTTGACGGAGTCTGCGGATCATTCTTCGGCGGAGTCTGTGTCTTCGTCAAACCTTCTGCCGCTGAATTCAACTGTGCCAAAGCAGCTTTTACCTGATCTGCTGTTGCAGCCTCGTTATCCAAGATTGCCTTAGCAGATTTCAGAGCGTTTTCAAACTTCGCCCAGCTCTCTGCTGTGTAACCGTCGTTCTTCTTATCTTTGTACTTGTCGTAAGCTGCCTGAAGCTCGCTCTTATCAACAGACGGTTTTCCGGAAAGCTTCAATGCTACGCGAGCGTCTCTTAACGCATTAAGCGCTGCGTCTACCGCTGCCTGATCACTGTTGCTGTTGTCTTCCACGATTGCTTTTGCCGCTTTCAGCGCATCTGCATATTCTTTCCAAGAATCTGCTGTATAGTCTGCCTCTTTCAGATCTTTATACTCTTCGATCAAAGCTTTCAATGCATCTGTGTTTCCACGCTGTACAAGCGCTGTAACCGCATCGTTCAACGCTTTTGCTGCTGCATCGATCTCCGTCTGATCTTTGCTGTCTTTCAGTACCTTTTCTGCATCTGAAAGAACTGTTTTCATTGCTTTGTAAGAATCTGTTGTGTACAAGTTCGCATCAGCCGCTTTCGCTGCATCGATTGCTGCTTTTAACGCCTCTTTATTGATCTGCTCTACTTTTACTAATGCTGTATGAGCATCTTCTAACGCTTTCTTCGCTGCGTCTACCGCTGCCTGATCAAGATTGCTGTTGTCTTTCACAACTTTTTCTGCCGCTGTCAACGCATCTGTGTACGCTTTCCAGGAATCTGTTGTGTAGTCTGCCTCTTTCAGACCTTCTGCTTTATATTCTGCGATCAAAGCTTTCAACGCATCTGTGTTTCCACGTTCTACAAGCGCAGCAACCGCATCATTCAAATCTTTTGCTTTCGCATCGATTGCCGCCTGATCCTTACCGTTTGTCAGAAGTTCTTCTGCTTCTGCAAGAACTTTTTCCATTGCATTGTAAGAAGCTGTTGTATATGCGTTTTCGTCTTTTGCTTTTGCCGCATCTACTGCTGCCTGCAGTTTGCTCTTATCAAGCTGCGGATCTACCGGAGCTTTTACGAGAGCTTCTTTTGCCGCTTTCAATGCGTCTTTCGCCGCATCTACTTCTGCCTGTGTCTTATTGCTGTTGTCTGCCACGATTCCATTTGCAGCTTCAAGAGCTTCTTCGTATTTCACCCATGTCTCATGTGTGTAATCCGCTTCTTTCAGTTCTTTGTACTCTTCAATAAGAGCTTTCAATGCATCTGTGTTTCCGCGTTTTGCCAATGCTGCATGTGCATCTTCTAACACTTTCTTCGCTGCATCTACCGCCGCCTGATCGCTGTTGCTGTTATCTGTTACGATTGCGTTTGCCGCATTCAGAGCAGTCTCATAAGCGCTCCATGTAGATGTTGTATGATCCTCTGCTTTCAAATTCTCTTTTGCGTACTGATCGATCAAAGCTTTCAGATCTGTTACATCTCCGCGAGCAACAAGTCCTTTCACAGCTTCAGTTAATTCTGCAACCATTGCGTCGATCGCATCTTTTGTACCGTTTACAAGAAGCTGTTTTGCTTCTGCAATTTTAGCTTTTACCGGCTCTGCACTTGTTACTGTACTTGTTTCAACTTTCTTCTCTGCGTCTGCGATTGCTTTCTTCAGAGCGGATGCATCTACAAGTTTAGCTTCTGCGCCTTCCAGTTTCTTAATCATAGCAGCTACTTCTTCCTGTGTCTGTGCTCCTGTCGCCACAAGATCATATCCTTCTTTAAGAAGAGCATTAAACGCTGCTGCGCTATCTGTTGTTGCGTTAGACGTATCTACCGCTGACAATACGCTCAATCTTTCGATCAAGGCTGTAATGTCTACGCCCGGTGTCTCGCCTTCTTCCGGTTTTGTTCCGTATACTTCAAGCTCTACAACGTGGTTTGTTGTTGTGTCATTGTTTGCTCTTCCGTACATGTAAACGCGAACAAACTGTGCTTTCGTTCCTTCCGGAAGCGTCCATGATTTACCCTGTGCAGTTTCTGCATAGTCTTCATCGAATTTTTCCGGTGCTTGTGTATACAGTTTATGAACATTCTGATCATCCGCATTATAGACGATTGTAGCTTTTCCTTCTGCAAAGTCTGTTTCTTTTTCTGCTACAGCTACTACTGTATCGCCATATGTTCTACCATCGCCCCAGTAACGATACAGTGACAGAGAGTTCACATCACATACAGCGCCTAAATCAACCTGCATATAAGATGATTCACGTCTATTGTCCGCACCGAACTCGGCATAGTTTGAACCAAAATCAGTTTTGTTTCCGTCAACAGCCATAGACATCGGTCTGTCGCCGCCTTTTGCTGCATCTGTGTCATCTGCCGTCCATTTTGCCGTTACATTTGCATCCTTTGCAATGTTCTTTGCTTCTACTTTCTCTCCATAGATCGCAAGATCACCGACTGTAATATACTTATTTTCATCAGTTGCTTGCCAGTGATAAGAAGACGTTCCACTGATACGTACATATCTAGCTTCCTGTGCCTCAAATGTAACTTCTGCCGGGAAAAGTGTCTGATCATTCTTATTCACAATCTTGTCCGAAAGATCAAGCCCGTTTTCTCCTGTTACCGAAGTCCATGTATCCTCTCCGTCTTTTCTAATTTCTACAATCAGATTCTTAATATTACCTGTACAATGCCAGTAGTTCTTTGCATCATTATAATAACGCGGTGTGTAGTCAACCTGATCCAATTTATACGTCGCACCCAAGTCAACTTGCAGCCATGCATTATCGCTGCTTACAGTACCTTCTTCCACTTTCTGACTTGTCCAGTATGTCGTGTTATCTCCATCTAAGACTTTATCTTTACTTCCTTCGCTCGTCTCAGAAACTGTGATCATATCATTTGTAAGTTTAAGTTTCGGAAGTCCTTCCTGCTCTCCGAGATTAGCCACTTCATTATAACCGTATGCGATATCATATACTGCCGCCGCTGTCACACCTTCACCTGCTGTGATCGCAGCTTTCTTAACTTCATGAAATCTGTTCTTTTCATTATAAGCAGATCCTTCCAGTGTTCCGTCTACATAAAGTTTCAGCATACCGTTGTTTTCTTTCACACCTACTACTTTATGCTCTGCTCCGTCATTGATTGACTTGCCGGAAACTGCTGTCGCACCATTCAGTGTGAAGGATGCTTTTCCTTCTGCTGTTACTTTCAGTTCGTACTGACCATTCTGGCTTACGAGTGACTTATCTGTTGCCGTTGTGTTTACAGCCGCATATACTGTGAATCCATTATTGGAATTCAGTGATCTGTCCGCTGCTGCAATTTCTCCTGCTTCTGCAATCGCTTCTTTTTCAACGATCACACTGTCTTTGTGATATACAACAGATGCAGCTTCAGTAGCTTTGTTGCCCGACATGTCTTTAATATCCTGCGGAATTACTTTTACTGTAGCTTCGTTTGCCGGAGCTTCTGCTAATACGATATGATATGTTGTATCGTCTGCGCTCTTCTTAATAGAAGAAACTTTTGCGTTTTCTACTTTAAAGAGGTTTCCTGATACTTTCTCATCGAATTTTACTGTAAGTTCTTTCGCACCGTCTGTCATGATTCTGTCGATCTTCGGCGCTGTTGTGTCTTTTTCTGCTGAAACACGTAAGATACGCACTTCGTTCGGTTTCAAGTTCACTGTGTATTCTTGACCATACTTTAATGTACCTGTCTGAGCAGACTTATCGGAAAGAAGATAGCTGTGCTCTAAGTAGTAGTTTAATGTGCCTGCACCTTCTGCAACGCCCATTGTACGGTCGAATGTGAACTTGATTGTCTTATCTGCATTTGCAGATGGGTTACGGAGTGAAATAATTCCGTCCGTTCCGTCGAAACATGAGAATCCGTATGCTTCTGCCTGCGTTTGGTCTGACAGATCTCCGTTACTCAGTTTTGTAATATCCGGTTTCCCTCCGATCATCTTGGAATTTTTGAGCATATGATAGTTTTCTTCTGCCCACTCAAGGAATTCTCCTGTGATCTCGTATTTTCCATCTGTCATAATACTGTCAGAGTAGTACAACTCCCAAAATGCCGTTCCACGAGTAGACAACATGTACAGATAGTTCTGGAAATCTTCATCTGTAGCAGTATTAACTGTCATTCCTGTTCCTTCTTTTCCGTAAATCGGATCATGGTTGTACAGATTCTGAAGCGGGAACTGGAACTGATGATTCTTCAGGAAGTCATAGTAACAAGCGTCACGATATGTAATCTGCTTATTCATCTTTGTTGTTCCGAAAGATGCATCCTTCTGATCATGTACGCACTGAATCCATACAGAGTTCGCCCACTGTAAATACCACGGACTCGGGTTTACATAACATGTAAGAGAGATCCAGAGTTTATTAATTCCGTCCTCTTTTTCACTCTGACGAACCGCTTCCATCAGATCGATCCATGCTTCCCACAGATCAGTCACATGATACATCTGGTGATAACCGCCTGTCATATGGTGATTAGACTCACTGTATACCGGAACGCCGTCTGCTCCGCCTAAATTGTTGAAATGATTATACTGAGCAGTATCTGCAAATCCATCCCATTTCCAGTAGTTGACATCCCAATCTTGCTGCCATTTAATCGCCATCTTTTTAAAATTCTCTACATATACACGGTCTGCAACGTCGATAGAATGTCCTGCTTTACTTCCTTTTTGTGCCCTCTCAATAATATTTGCTAATGTAGTGTAGAAGTTATATCCGCCTCTCGGTCCAACCCATACTCCAAAGTTACTTCCGAACTTCTTAACAAGTTCGCTGGACGGTGTCAATCCCTCCGGGAATTTCTCATTAAATGTCCAGAAACCTTCGGTATTCTCTATTGCTCCCGATTGTGCGTGTGACCCTGCTCCTATCGAACCATCATTATACGCATTCCATCCATCATCTACAACGTAAGAATCCAACGGACGAACTTCTGCTTTATTCAACTCACGATCAATTTCAATGAACGAAGCCAAAATATTTTCATCACTGATCTTCATCATGTTGTCGAACCATGAATTGTACTGTGTACGGAACTCTGACGGAGTTGCGATTGACTTGATGTACTCGAAGAAGTCTGCCTGAATAACTTCCTGCTCTGTACTTCTTGCCGCACCTGCAACTGTCTGCCATGTCACATACTTATCGTCTGTTGTCAACTGATTATCTTCTTTCAGTCTGCTGAACGTCTTACCACTGTAATAACGCATAAATCCTGTTCCGTTTACGATCTCTGTATCCGCTGCCGGGAACTCACATCCGAAGAACATTCCCTGAATGTAGATCGGCTGTCCGAGGTTCGCTTTGAACTCTTCCATCTGAACAACGCCGCCTTGACCTCTCGGAATTGTCCACTGTGCATCGGACTCTGCCACTTTCAGAGACTCAAGGTCGATATAGTCGATCTCAGCATCTGCCATCTTGTCATCCGGCACGTCGATCTCAAGGAATTTACGCATGAAGTGATCGCCTTCGTACATTACGATTACTTCGTCGATTGAATACTCTACGTTTTTGTGAGTGTACGGTTTGAAAGAAAATGTTACTTTCTTACCTGTTTTCTCTTTACCGTTGATCGTTGCCGTTGTATCTTCGACTTTGACTGCCTCATTGCCGTCTTTCAGCTCTAAATCGCTTGTCTCAAACGCACGGTCATCCGTATCTATCGGAGCTTTCTCTGCATGGAGATTAAACTCTGCTCCGCCGGCAAATCTTTCCCCATTGTTTGAAGATGTTGCTACGAACTTAATCTGTTTCGCAGTACATGCTTCTTTCAAGTTTACATAAATCGGATTTACACCATTGTACTCAAAATTGCCTTTTGCGATCGGTTCTCCCCAATCTTTTGAAGCATAATCAAGTTTTTCCGATGCTGTTGATGCATACAGTTCATATCCCTTGATATTTCCGTTTGTGTTTTCTCCTTCTTTTCTCGGTGTATAAGAGAAGGACTGGAATGTCACATCTTTTCCGAATGTGATTACTACATTATGCGGATAGTCCTGATCACCTTGTCCAGCCCCCCCATAATTTGAATGCCAGATACTCTCTGTTCTTCCATCTAACAAGTTAGATGCCGGTCCATCTGAGTCTCCGCTCGCATTCTGGTAGCTGTCTGCTGTTGCTTCCCAACCCGTCCGATTGATTCCCGGTAAGGTAATAGGGTCTTTTTTCTCTTTCGTTGTCTTAACAACGAATTCTTCACTTCCTTTTTGCGGAGTGAAGGTTGTTCCTTCTCCACCAGTTCTTTTGTTCACAATTTCAGTCGTAGACAATTTTTTGTCCGCTGTTGAAAATATTCTTTCGATGGCTCCGTTTCCGATTGTAACAGTATTATCTTTCTGCTCAACGGTTACTTTACCATACGGAACTGCAGTTTCATTTTCTGCCGCTCCGGCAACTGATGTTGTGGAGAAGACGCTCGTCACAACCATAGCTGCTGCGAGCGCTGCACTGAAAAATTTCTTTTTCATAATAATCTCTCCTTTCTCCCGTGAATTTGTTATGTTTTTCACAGTCTGCATCTATTTTATGATAACATATTCCCCTCTTTTTCGATACATCTAATATCAGTTTCGTTATATTTGCTTAATTTCCGTCAATTCATTCAATATTTTTTTAAGATTTTGTCGGTTTTTCTTAAGAATTTTTCTTTTTATTTTCCGCAATTTATTAAGACGACTATAATATCCTGTTTATGTCAGGAAATAAAGGGAATCCTGTAAATAACACTTAAAGGAGTTGCATTATATATGAAGAAACTCATTTATCCGGCAGCGCTTATTCTGCTTTTTATTATATTGACAACGACAATTCTGCCTGCCGACGCCGTCTACGGATCGAATACGGACTGGCTCTCCCAACATGCCGCTCTTGCGGAAACGATCCGTGACGCCTGCGTGGAACAGCACACGCTTCTTCCCGACTGGATCGATCTCGGAAGCGGAAGCAGCGGATATCAGTTTTCTTATTATGGATTTTTAAGACCTGATATTTTGATCGGATGTCTGTTTCCGCAAGTTCCGATGGTTTACATCCTGATCGGCTATATGCTTGCACTTTATCTCGCTTCCGTTCTTTTATGTTATATGTGGCTGCAAAGCGAGGATATTTCCCCGTTCTTTTCCTTCATCGGAAGCGTTTTATTTTTGACTGCGGGATGTCTTTTCCATATGCATCGTCAGATCATGTTTGTCAATTATCTGCCGTTTTTGATCCTTGCTTTTTTGTGCGTGAAGAAACGTAAGTTTCGCTTTCTCCCTCTTTGTATGCTTCTGATCTGCCTGCACAGCTTCTATTTTGCGATCGCCGCATTTGCCGCGATCGGCTGGTACTGGCTGAGAACGGAAAAAGAGACATTTTGGAAAGATTCGTTTTTCAAAAGATATATCCCTTCCGCCGTTCTTTCCGTATGCATGGCGGCGGCGCTCCTTCTGCCGACAGGACTTGTACTGATGGAGCACAGACGAAGCGGCGGCGGATTTTCTCTTTTGAAAATATTAGAGCTTTTCGGACCGAATATCTCTATGAACGGCATCTTGTTTAACGAATACGGACTGGGGCTTACATTGATCTGCTTTTACACGATACTTGCCGGATTAAATAAAAAAAATCCTGCCAAAAAAGAATTCTTTCCTGACAGCGTTTTATTTTTATCTTTCGGATTGTTCGGTATCTTTTCTTACATTTTAAACGGAACGCTCTACGCCAGACCGAAGATACTTATTCCGTTTCTGCCGCTGTTCATCCTGCACTGCGTACGTTACTTAAAATCAGCGCACACCGAAACAGACCGCGTTTCATCGTATCCGCTCTATCCGTTTGCCGTAATGCTTCCGCTTGGTCTGCTCTGGTTCAGTCAAGTTCAGTTTCCGTGGATTTTGATCGAACTTGGTATTCTGTTTTTATTTTGCCTGATACAAAGACGGAAACAAAACCTTATTTTGCAAATGTTTAAAAATCCCCGCATTTTTGCCCGGGTAGAATTGCTCGTCTATCTGCTCATACTGATCGCCCCGGTCGGTATGTATATTACAACTGCCAGAAAGGAAAACTGGGTAAAGAAAGCAGATGTTTCGGCAAAAGAAACTTACACAAAACTTGCGGAAATTCCGATGGATCCGCTCTATCATTTTGACAGCCTGACCGAACCGCTTGCAAACGGAAACCGCGCCCCAGAAGCGAAAATAACAAGAAGTTCTATGTATTCTTCTGTGACAAACAGCGCTTACTCCGACTTGTATTATGACGTGCTGAATACACCGATCCGAATCAATAACCGGATCGCGCTGCTTACTTCCGATAATCCGTTCATGCTTCATCTTCTTGGCGTTCGGTATATCGAGACAGAAAAAGATCATATTCCCGCCGGGTATACACCTCTGTATTCTTCGGCAAAAGACACGGTGGTCGCAGAGAATAAAAACGTGCTTCCGAATGTTTATTTTACATCGGATACAATCTCTGAAAAAGAGTTTGACCGTTTCAATCAAATCGAACAGTTGGAAGCGATTTCCCGCAAAACCATAATAGAAAACACTTCCACTGATACGGACAGCGACGTTTACCTCCCCGGAAAGTTTATCACTCCTTTTGCCCCGAAACTGTCGGCAGACGGCAAACTTCCCGATAGTTTGACTATCAAAAAGACTGCCGATAAGTATGACATAATCTCAAAATGTCAACAATCGTTGACATTTTATGTTGAAAATACAGGTTTTGGCAACATTTTGTTGCTTTCTTTCCAGGTGGATAATAAAACGATCGATCCTGTTGTCATCGACATTAACAACATACGCAATAAGCTTTCGGGACTATTTGCGCCTTACCCAAACGGAAACAATATGTTTCACTATCAGTTTTCAGCGGACAGCGACTCGGGTATGACAAAACTAAAGGTTACTTTTCCAAAGGGTCATTTCACTGTCAGCAACGTACAGTGGCATTTATGTAATAAACATATTTTCGACGACAAGAACACAATTACAAAAGCGGTCTGTGACAGCAGAACCGAACGCAGCGCCTTCCTTTCAGGCACGACTGTTTTTTCCGGAAGCATCCATGCAGAAAGCAACGGGGTTCTCGCATCTGCGATTCCGCGGCAAAACGGACTTGAGCTTTACATCGACGGCAGACGCACAGATATTATCCGCGTAAATAAAGCTTTTGCAGGAGCACATATCGAAAAGGGGACTCATAAGATCGAATTTCGATTTTCTCCTCCCGGAAAACAAATCGGCTGTATCATCAGCCTGATATCTCTGTTGTGCTATTTAAGTTACCTGATTTTTACATTTGGAGTCTTTACTTCAAGAAAAACACAAAATATTACAACGGCTCACCATAAAAACGCGCTGTAAGAAATTCACTATAATCATTATAAGAAAGAGGGAACTGACTTTGAAACGAATTTACTTAAGCAAAGAACTGCTCACTTACATCATTACCGGAGGAATCACAACCGGAGTTAATTACATGTTATACGGACTTTTTCTATTTTTTCACGTTCCGTATATTGCATCTAACAGTATCGCATGGACAGGCGCGGTTATCGCCGCCTATGTTCTGAACAGAAAATGGGTCTTTCGGTCAAACAGACGGATTCCCGAAGAGTTTTTCTCCTTTGCTGCTCTACGATTTATCACACTGCTCGTCGAAAACGTTCTGCTTTGGCTTGCCGTCGATCAATTATCACTTTCTTTGATCGGCTCAAAATTAATCGTAAGCGTCGTAACCGTGATCGGAAACTATGCGCTCTGCAAATACCGCGTTTTCAAAACTGCCGCTCATGGGCAGGATCAAAATATGATCAGAAAGGAGCTGCTTCCATATGACAATCAAAAATAATCCTGCTGACGATGTGATCAGCATTATCGTTCCGTGTTTTAATGAAGAGAGCGTTCTCCCCGCTTTTTACAGCGCGGTTTCAGACGCCGCATCCTCGATCGAAGGCGCTGTCTGCGAATTTCTTTTTATAGATGACGGAAGTTCTGACCGAACGGCAGAGATCCTTCAGCATTTTACAGAGAAAGACGAGCGTGTCCGTTTTCTTACATTTTCCAGAAACTTCGGAAAAGAAGCCGCCATGTACGCCGGACTTCAAAATGCATCGGGAGACTACTGTGTATTTATGGACGCCGATCTGCAGCATCCGCCCGCTCTGCTTAAAAACATGTATCACGCTGTCAAATACGAAGGATACGACTGCTGTGCAGGACTTAGAGAGGACCGAACCGGAGAAAATCCGATCCGCACGTTCTTATCCCGCTCTTTCTATCACTTGATCGGGAACGCATGTCATCTCGATATGGGAGACGGAAAAGGTGATTTCCGAATGATGAACAGAGCTATGACGGACTCTATTTTGGAACTCAAAGAATACAACCGCTATATGAAAGGGATCTTCTCTTTCGTTGGATTTGATACAAAATGGATTCCGTTTCACAACACTGAGCGCGCCGCAGGAAAAACAAAATGGAATTTCCGCTCGCTGTTCCGCTATGCAATGGACGGAATGTTATCATTTTCTTCCGCCCCCGCTTCCCTGCCCGGCTTCATCGGCATGTTTCTCCTGATCGCCGCCGTTGTCACAGGACTTGTTTCCGTTTTCACCGGACATAAAGCAAACTGGATCCTTCTGCTTGTCTGCCTGATCCTCGCGTTGAACGGCATACAGATGATCTTCCTGTCACTGCTCGGACAATATATGTCGAAAGATTATATGGAAAGCAAGAAACGACCGATCTATATTATAAAAAAGAAAGGGGGGTTTTAACCCCTCCTTTTCTACGACAGCTCTAAGTTTCCTGTATAAAGCTGATAATACGTTCCTTTCTGTGACAGCAACTCATCATGTGTTCCACGTTCGATAATACGTCCGTGTTCCAGCACCATGATCGCATCGCTGTTTCGGATCGTCGAAAGTCTGTGGGCGATTACAAATACTGTACGCCCTTTCATAAGGTTATCCATACCTTTTTGAACGATACTTTCTGTTCTTGTGTCAATAGACGATGTCGCTTCATCCAGGATCAGTACCGGCGGATCGGCAATGGCAGCTCTTGCGATCGCAAGAAGCTGACGCTGTCCTTGAGACAGTTCTTCTCCGTCTCCGCTCAAGCGCGTCTCATAACCTTTCGGAAGCATTCTGATGAATCCGTCTGCATGAGCCAGCTCTGCTGCCTTATAAACTTCCTCATCTGTCGCATCCAGTTTCCCGTAACGAATGTTTTCCATAATCGTTCCTGTAAACAAATGTGTATCTTGAAGAACGATACCAAGCGATCTTCGCAGATCAGCCTTTTTAATCTTGTTTATATTAATATCATCATAACGGATCTTTCCGTCCTGAACATCATAGAAACGATTGATCAGGTTTGTGATCGTTGTCTTTCCCGCTCCCGTCGAACCGACAAAAGCAAGTTTTTGTCCCGGCTTCGCGTACAGAGTCAGATCATGAAGCACCATGTGGTCTTCCGTATATCCGAACGTCATATCATAAAATCTCACGTCGCCTTTCAGCTCCGTATATGTCACTGTGCCGTCTGCCTGATGCGGATGTTTCCATGCCCACAAGCCTGTTCTTTCTTTACACTCCGTAAGATTTCCCTGTGCATCCTTCTTTGCGTTTACAAGAGTAACATATCCTTCGTCTACTTCCGGCTCTTCATCCATCATATTAAAAATACGTTCCGCACCTGCAAGAGCCATGATGATTGAGTTAAACTGCTGGGCAATCTGCATAAACGGCTGAGTAAAGCTCTTCGTAAACTGAAGATAAGACGCCATCACGCCAAGCGTAATGTTTCCGATGCCGAGTACCGAAAGCGCGCCGCCCAGTACAGCAGTCAAAACGAACTGTAAGTTTCCCATATTTCCGATAACCGGACCCATGATACTTGCAAACGTATGTGCCTTTGATGAACTGACGAACAGACTTTCATTCAGCTGATCGAATTCTTCTTCCGAAATCCGTTCATGGTTAAATACTTTCACGACCCGCTGTCCCGTCATACGCTCTTCCACAAATCCCGTGATACTTGCCAGATCAAGCTGCTGCCGTACAAAGTATTTTCCGCTGTTTCCTCCGACCATTCTCGCAACAGCCGTCATCACCCCGATCATCACAACGGCGAGAACTGTCAGGATCGGACTTAAAACAAGCATCGCAATAAATGTGACTACGATCGTAAGAGCCGACATAAGCACCTGCGGGATCGACTGATTGATCATCTGACGAAGCGTATCCGTATCGTTTGTATAAAGGCTCATGATCGAACCGTTTGTATTCCGGTCAAAATAACGGATCGGCAGTTTCTGCATATGTTCAAACATCTCGTCGCGGACACGTTTCAGCACGCCCTGCCCGATCACGACCATAAGTCTCGTGTAAATGAAGGAGGCAATTACGCCGCTCAAGAAAATACATGCCAATATACCAAGCGCCTGATACAGTTCTGTGTAATCCGGACTTTTTTGCCCGATCAGCGGGATAATATAATCATCCAGCAGAAACTTCAGCGACAATGAGACCGAGATCGTCGCAATCGAACTGACAAGAATACAGATCAGTACGATAATAAACTGTACTTTATATGTTTTCGTCACATATCCGAGTAGACGTTTTGCTGTTTTTAATGTATTTTTATTCAACGACGGTTTTGTCGGTTTCTTTTCTTTACTCACTGTCCTTTCCTCCTTTCATCTGTGATTCATATACTTCCCTGTAAATCGCATTCGTTTTCAGCAATTCCTCCGATGTTCCGATTCCGCTGATCTCTCCTTTGTCCATTACGATAATAACATCCGCATCCTCTACCGAAGAAACTCTCTGCGCAATGATGATCCGTGTCGTATCCGGAATCTCTTCTCTGAAAGCCTGACGAATCAGCGCGTCTGTTTTCGTATCTACCGCGCTTGTCGAGTCGTCCAGAATAAGGATCTTCGGCTTTTTCAAAAGCGCCCTTGCAATACAAAGTCTCTGCTTCTGACCGCCTGACACATTATTTCCGCCTTCTACGATCATCGTCTCATATTGATTCGGAAACTCTCTGATAAATCCGTCCGCCTGCGCCAGCTTACATACGCGTTCTACTTCCGCATCACTTGCAGTTTCATCACCCCAACGGATGTTCTCATAGATACTTCCTGTAAAAAGTACATTTTTCTGAAGAACGACAGACACCTGATCCCGCAAAGCTTTCAAATTATAATCCCGCACGTCTGTTCCGCCGACTTTCACTGTTCCCGACGTCACATCATACAGTCTCGGGATCAACTGCACGAGCGTTGACTTAGCGCTTCCCGTACCGCCGATGATTCCGACGATCTGACCGCTCTTTATATGAAGGTTTACATCTTTCAACGAAAGATTGCCTCCCTCTCCCGCATAACTGAAGTTCACATGTTCAAATTCGATATCTCCGTTTGTAACTTCCGTAACTGCATCCGCTTTGTCTTCCATTTCCGGTACTTCATCCAAAACTTCGTTGATACGTTCCGTAGACGCTTCCGCGATCATGATCATAACGAATACAAACGACACCATCATAAGAGACGTCAGTATCTGAAGTGCATAGACGATCACACTTGTCAGCTCTCCTGTAAGCATATCTCCGCTTATGATACTTTCGCCGCCGATCAGCACCATTGCAAGAACGACTATATACATAGTAAACTGCATCGTCGGAGAGTTCCAGGCAACGATTTTCTCTGCTTTTGTAAAAAGCCGGAATACAATACCCGAGATCTTTCCGAATTTTTCAACTTCATGGTCTTCCCGAACGTACGCTTTCACGACGCGGGCTGCGTTGACGTTTTCCTGAACGACATTATTCAATTCGTCATATTCGTCAAACACCTTGATAAAATGCGGGTGCGCTTTCTTTGCGATAAAGATCAAAAGTCCTCCCAAAACCGGAATCGTGATCAACATCATAAATGCGATCGCAGGACTGATCGTCACCGTCATGATCAGGGACATCACGATCATGATCGGCGCTCTTGCGAGCAGACGGATCGTAAACATATACGCCATCTGTACATTCGTAATGTCGGTCGTCAGTCTTGTCACAAGACCCGGCGTTGAAAAATGATCGATATTACCGAATGAAAAATCTTGTATTTTATAAAAAATATCATGTCTTAAATTTTTAGCATATCCCGAAGACGCTACCGCCGCAAGCTGACCTGCCTTCGCTCCGAAAAAAAGCGCCACGACCGCAAGCAGTACGAGCAAAGCGCCCAGCTTTATGATATATGCCATATCTCCGTTCATGATCCCCACATCAATAATCTTCGCCATCAAAAGCGGAATGAGAACTTCCACAAACACTTCCGCGGCTACAAGAACAGGTGTCAGAAACGATTGTTTCTTATACTCGCGCACTGAGCGCAGTAATTTTTTATCCATCTTTTCTATTAGCTCCTCTCTCTACTATTGATTTTTGTTTACATGCTGCTTTCTTTCCCCCGAACTGTTTCCCTCCCGGCACAGTTTCCTTTGATCGGCTTTGATCACACTGCGCCGGCTGCCGCCGTCTTTTGTTTTTCGGTACAGCATTTTTCATCTTCAAACAAATTGGCGGAAATCAGTTCCAGCGTTTCTATACAAACCGCCATTTTTTCATCAGGTATCCCCTGACGGATGATTTTTTCCGTACGATCAATGTTCATCAATACATGTTCTCTGACTTTTTCCGCTTTCTCTGTCGGCACGATCTTTTTCAGCCGCGCATCCCGGTCTTCTGCTTTCCGCAAAATAAATCCGTTTTTTTCTAAAAGCTGTAAGATTCCCGTCGCTGTGGATCTCCGGATCTGAAATTCCGCCTCAACATCCTTCTGGTAAATATCCCTGCTCATTGACTGAAGCAATATGTAATGAAGTACATGCCTTTGCATATTTGTCAAAGAATCCTCTTCCTCATGACAATTCATTCTCCGCTTCAGTTGATGCGAGATCCGATTGATGATCTTTCCTACGTCACACCGCTCTTCCATAATCCATCCTCTTCTCTTTCTGATTTCCGTATCCGCATTTTTCGTATTGACTTTTCCTTTTTTACGAAGTCGTTTGACCTCTGTATTATGCACAAAATTATAATAGTTCGGGTGCTAACAATATAGTATATGTAGCAAAATTTTTAATGTCAATCCTTTTTTCTGTATTATTTTTCAATTTTCTGTATTATTTTATAATTTATACTATTTTGACGAATTTTTTACTATTTCGCACAATAAAGTATGGCATTTTCACGAATAGAATTGTATAATAAAGGGGAGTAAATTATAAGGGAGGACTCAAGCATGAAACAAAATAATATGTTAGCCATGATCTTGGCCGGTGGACGCGGTTCCCGTCTTCATGACCTGACCCAGAAAGTCGCCAAACCGGCTGTTTCATACGGCGGAAAATATCGGATTATTGATTTTCCACTCAGCAACTGTGCCAACAGCGGAATCGACGTTGTAGGCGTATTGACTCAGTACGAATCCATTCTTCTCAACAGCTATGTAGCTGCCGGAAGACGTTGGGGATTGGACGCGAAAGACAGCGGCGTCTATGTACTCCCGCCCCGTGAAAAATCAGATGCCAATCTTGATGTTTACCGTGGAACTGCCGATGCGATTTCACAAAACATAGACTTTATCGACACGTATTCTCCGGAATATCTTCTTATTCTCTCCGGCGACCATATTTACAAAATGAACTATGCAAGGATGCTCGCATTCCACAAAGAGAGTAAAGCCGACGCGACAATCGCAGTCATTGAAGTTCCGATGAAAGAAGCGAGCCGATTCGGTATCATGAACACCGATGAAACAGGACGCATCGTAGAATTTGAAGAGAAGCCGGAACACCCGAAGAGCAATCTTGCTTCCATGGGTATCTATATCTTCAACTGGAAACTGCTTCGCAAAACGCTTCTTGCCGATATGAAGAACGCGGATTCCAGCCACGATTTCGGAAAAGACATTATCCCGGCGCTTCTCAATGACGAGAAGAAGCTCTGCGCTTACAAATATAAGGGATACTGGAAAGACGTCGGAACGATCGACTCCCTCTGGGAAGCAAACATGGATCTTCTTGACAAAAACAATGCACTTGACCTGAACGATCCGGCATGGAAGATTTACACAGAGGACGTAACGGCTCTTCCGCAGTATATCGGCGCCGACGCTGTTGTTGACCGCGCTTTTATCACACAAGGCTGCGTTGTCAACGGTAAAGTTAAAAATTCTGTCCTGTTTACAGGAGCAAAAGTTGCCGAAGGAGCACAGGTTATAGACAGTGTTCTTATGCCGGGGGCAGAAGTTGCCGAAGGAGCTGTCGTTACACGCACGCTCGTTGCAGACGGTGTCAAGATCGGTAAAAACGCCGTTGTCGGAAGCGCTGACAGCAAGAATATCGAACTTGTGGCAAAACGTGTAAAGGGGGATGAATAATATGAACAGAGCTTTTGGAATTATAAATTTTGCCGGAAATCATATTAAAGTAGACGGTCTTCAGGATTTTCGTCCTGTCGGCGCTTTCTCTTTCCTCGGACGTTACCGCATCATTGATTTTCCGATTTCTAATATGAGCAACAGCGGAATTGACAATATCGAAGTATTTATCAGAAGAAAACCTCGCTCCCTTACAGAGCACCTCGGAACAGGCCGCCATTACAACATCAACTCAAAACGCGGCAGTCTGAATATCATGTATACAGAACACGGTCAGATCGGCGACATTTACAGTACCGACATTACCGCTTATATGGAAAACATAGAGTGCCTCGAGGAGATGCCTCATGAATACGTTGTCATAGCTCCGAGTTATATGGTTTACAAAGCTGATTACAGCGAATTTCTCGACGCTCATATCGAATCCGGCGCGGACATCTCTATGATGTATCACTCGGTCGATAACGCCAAAGACGCTTTTTTGAACTGTAACGCTTTGAATATCAACAAACAAAAAGGAGTTCTTGCAATCGAACCGAATCACGGAAATGCGAAAAACCGCAACATTTCCATGGATACATATGTTATGAAAAAAGATCTCTTCATCGAACTTGTTCGCAAAGCAAGCAAAAGATCATCTATGTACACGTTTGCCGACATTCTTGATGAAGAATCCGAAAATCTTGATATTCGTGCGGTATCCCACCGTGGGTTCTTTGCGATCATTAATGATTTTAACGCATATTATCAGGCAAATATGTCTCTTGTAGACCTGAATAATGCCGGAAGTCTTTTCGACAAAGACTGGCCGATCTACACGCACACGAACGATTCCTGTCCGACTCAGTATTTTGAAGGAAGCAAGGTGACTTCTTCTGTTGTTTCCAATGGATGCCTGATCGAAGGAACAGTTGAAAATTCCATCATCGGAAGAGGATGTGTTATCAAATCCGGCGCTATTGTAAAGAATTGTATCATATCTGCCGATGTTGTTATCGGAAAAGGCGTTCATGCGGAAAATCTCGTCGTAGATAAACATGCGCGTCTCATCCGCGGAAAACGTATCATCGCCGCTCCTGAAAAACCGGGATATGTAAAACGAGGCGATAAACTTTAAGTTTTAAAATAAATGAATGTAAACCTTCAAGATTTTCCCTCTTGATTATTCAGGGAGTACATGGTCGAACATGCGTCATGTACTCCCTGCCCCTTTTTCTGGATTTTCTCCATTTTTTCCTGTATAATGATCTGTATCTGAAACTGCTTACATACACCCGAAAAGGAGTACGAACTATAATGTTAAAATCTTATATCGCCTTCGATCTTGAAACAACAGGGTTAGATCCGATGAACAATGAAATTATAGAAATAGGCGCTTTAAAAGTCAGAGACGGAAAAGTCAGCGAACGCTTTATGGAATTTATCAAACCGCAGGAACTCATTTCGCCCGCCATCACAGGCCTAACCGGTATATCAAACGATATGGTCGCATCTGCTCGTCCCGCCCGTTCTGTTATCACAGACTTTATTGATTTTTGCGAAGAAGATATTCTCATAGGTCACAACATCATCTTTGATTACAGTTTTACAAAGTGTACGGCTGCCCGTGAAGGACTTCCGTTTGAAAAAATGGGGATCGATACTTTAAAAATCGCCAAAAAAGTGCATCCCGAACTAGAATCCAAAAGCCTTAGCGCTTTATGCGAACATTATAAAATAGAAAATAAGGCAGCCCACCGCGCTTATTTTGACGCGCTTGCAACTGCCAAATTATATCAGACGCTCTCCCATTATTTTGAACCTGACAATCCAAAGACGTTCAAACCGTCGCAGCTTACATATAAGATCAGGAAGCCTCAGCCTGCCACACCAAAACAGCTTGCTCTTCTTGAACGTCTGACAAAAAATAAAAAAACGTTTTCTCATAATACAGAAGCGTTCTCTTGCAATGCAGAAGCGCTCTCTTATAATCCGGAAACGCTTTCACGAAGCGATGCTTCCAGGCTGATCGACAGATTACTGAAAGGGAATTGATTCTTACATTTTCCACATATAATCTTCAACTATTTCAAACGGCGCAGGTCCGATTTTCAGCACAGCCGAATGAAATTCCTTTTGTAAGAAATCTTTTCCTTTCTCGTCAACCCACATTTTCTTTAATTCAAGGAATTCTACATACCCGATATAGTATTTCAGATAGTTGGCAGGCGAACCGAGGATCAGCTTATAGATTTCGCCGACTGCATCTTTATCTGTAATCCCGTAGTTTTTAAAAAATGCTTCCGTATCTTCGACGCTCCACCCGTCATAATGGATTCCGATATCCGCAAGGGCATAAAGCGCCAGTATGATAGAGGCGTTTTTCTGTAAAAGGGTCGCCTGCTCTTTGGAAAGCCCCATCAGATAATAACTGCCCATTTCCGCATAAGTCGCCCATCCTTCCACATATCCGCCGAAATCAAGAAGACTTCTGATTGGATCAGGATGCGTACTTTCATAATAAATCGTCTGATAAAGATGTCCCGGATATCCTTCATGAGCAAGTGTCGTAAAAAGCGTCATATCGTTTCCCATGCGCGCCCTGTTAATATAGATCACGTTTTGCTGTGAATTATCGATCGCGGGTATCATGTAAAACGCAGGACTTAGATGTTCCTCCATTGCCTCCGGAACATACTTTACTTCCAGCTTTGTCTGAGGCGGTTCCGGAAACGCAGTTTTCGATCCTTCTTTTAACTGTTCCAATATCTGCTCTGCCTTTTTATCTGTGATCACCGCCGCAGCTTCCTTAGCTTCCTTTGTTGTCAGACCGAGCACTTGCTCCATCGCCGTAAGATCTTCGTTTATCTGTCTGCGTGTCAAATCTTTTAGTTCCTCTACCGAACGTCTTGAACCGGTTGACTGCCGGGCAAGAAGTTCGTAATATTCCTTCCCCTTCGGAAAATATACAAGACCTTTTTCATTTTTACCCGATCCTTTGAGCTGTTCCAGTTCCTCCGTCATACGCTCATACGCAGGAAACACATAATCGGATATTGCAAGTGCATTTTCCTGTATATAGTCACTTTTTTCTTTCTCTGTCAATGTATTTAATTCCATCACTCGATCTGCAAACGTCGAATACAAGTAATTTCCGTTCCCCATTTCCAAAAAGGCGCGGCACTGCCCGATCACTGTTTCCACCGCCTGATCCGGCATGAACAAACCCATCTCTGCCTTTTTCTTTTCAAATATCATGATCTCTTCAAAATATTCTTCCGTCTGTCTTACAAGCGCCAGATATACTTCCACATCTTCCTTATCATAAAAACGATATTCTGATAAAACTACCGGAAGCTGTGTCTGCACTCCGCTTACAAGCCCGAGCGGTTCTTCATACATTGTATAATCCGCGCTCTTTTTCATCAGCTTTAACCGATAATTTAAAATGTCATATGTAATCTTATTTTGTACGTTAAGATCATCATAGTTGAATCCAAGAAGAGCCTGACGCATATTTTCCGCCGCCGCCTTGACTGCTTCCGGCTCTCTTTCAAACTGACCGAATGTAGCGTCAGTTGCTTCAATCCCATATTTTTCCGGCGCTTTAAGCGTATAATGCAGACTCACTGTATTTGCCGACACTTCTTTGCAGAATAGTTCCGCCGTGTATTCTTCAAATCTTGCATCTTCACTTTGCCTTTTTCCTGCGCTTTTCGCACCTTTTGCTCCCTGCTTACTCTCCATTGAGCATCCGCCCACTGACGCCACAGAAAATACAAGTATTATAACGAGCAAAAGATTCAAAATTTTGAAATATATTCGTTTCTTTTGATTATTATTTACTTTCTCTTTGCCGTTACATTTCCATATCGGCATAATAACCCCCGAATCTTCTTTTACTGCATCCTATGTTATATCCGGCCTTAATATACATTGCTTTTTCTTATTTTAGGAATGGATCTTCCTGCCGTACATATAATCAAATAATCCGTACATTCTGTAAAGGAAGGTTTATTATGCAGCTTCTCGTCTATATTTCAAACTATATTGTTCCGTTCCTTATACTAAGCATCATCGTTTACGGTCTGTCCGCAAAGGTCAATGTTTACGAAACATTTATCAAAGGAGCAAAAAGCGGTTTTTTTACAGTCGTTCGGATCATGCCGACGCTTATCGGACTTATGGCGGCCGTCGGAATACTCCGCGCTTCCGGGTTCCTTGATTTCATTTCCGGTCTGCTTGAAAACTTTACCGGAAGGATCGGTTTTCCCGGCGAACTCGTTCCGCTTACTATCGTAAAAATGTTCTCTTCGTCTGCAGCGACAGGACTCCTCCTCGATATTTTCAAACAATTCGGCACAGACTCCCGTCTTGGTATGATCGCATCGATCTCGCTGTCTTGTACAGAGACAATCTTCTATACGATGAGTGTTTACTTTATGACTGCCGGAATCAAAAAATCCCGCTACACGCTCGCCGGTGCGCTTATCGCTACATTCGCGGGACTTGCCGCAAGCGTCCTCCTCGCATAACCTGAGCAGCATCTAAGTGCCGGTTTTATTTAAGGCTTTGAATATGGTTCGGTTTAAGACTTGAACGTCGGTCCGATTTAAGATTTGAGTATGGCTCGGCTTAAGACTTGAACGTCGGTCCGATTTAAGATTTGAGTATGGCTCGGCTTAAGACTTGAACGTCGGTTCGGTATTTGAACATCGGTTTTTGTTTAGGATTGTAGACCGAGGCGCTTTATGCTAATATATTACTATAATGTGATCATGGAGGTGTTTTTATGGCAAGTGTGACATTAGAACACTTATCGAAAATTTACTCAAACGGTTTCGTCTCCGTCAATGATGTCAGTCTTCGTGTTGACAACGGCGAATTCATTACTCTTCACGGTCCCAGCGGATGCGGAAAATCTACGATCCTCCGCATGATCGGCGGATTAGAGGATATCACTTCCGGTAAGATTTATCTCAGTGATGAATTATTAAACGATATTTTGCCGCGTGACAGACGGCTTGCGATGGCGTTCCAAAATTATACGCTTTACAAGCATTTTAACGCCTACGACAACATGGCGCTCGGTCTGCGTCTGAGGGATTTTCCCCGCAACATTATCGACAGCCGTGTAAACGATGCCGCCAAACTTCTCGGGATTTCAGGAGTTCTGGGGCAGAAGATCAAGGCGCTTTCTGAAAGAGACAAGCAAAAAGTCGCTCTCGGACGCGCGATTGTCTGCCAGCCGAAAGTCCTCCTCGTAGACGAAGATTTTGCGCGTCAAGATCCTGAACGAAGAAAAGAGATGCTTTGTGATATTCTCGAAATTAACGAAGAACTTAAAATTACCGTCTTATATGTAACAAACGATCCTTTGGAAGCCCGCACATTAGGCAAAAAGATCGTATTTATGAAAGACGGCAAAATAACCGATATCGGATAACCTCCGGTATCGGTTATTTTTTAGTTTCCTTCACCACTTTTTAGTTTTTCAAGATAGTTATAAATTTCTCTTTTCTGCACTCCTCGATCTTTTGCGGTTTTCTTCATCGCTTCTTTTTTATCGATTCCCTGCGACAGATAATACTCCATATGTTCTTCGATCGACAGATTACTCCACTTCTTTTGCTCTTCCTGCTCGATCTCTTCACGGCTCAATCCTTCAATTACAAGAACGCACTCCCCTTTCGGAAGATTTTCTTCATAATAAGAAACCGCTTCCAAAAGAGTCGATCTATACACAGTTTCATGCCGTTTTGTCAGTTCCCGGCATACGCTTACCCGCCTGTCGCCGAGCCGCTCTCCCAGCATCTTCAATGTTTTGATAAGACGGTGCGGAGCTTCATACAAAACGATTGTCCTCTGTTCCTTTTCCAGACAACTTAAGACAGCTTCCCGCTCTTTTTTATCTGATGGCAGAAAAGCTTCAAACGCAAATCTTCTTGTCGGAAGTCCCGAGATCGTAAGTGCAGACACACACGCCGAAGCTCCGGGAACAGCAGTAACCGTAATCCCTTCTTCATAACACATACGTACAAGCTCTTCTCCCGGATCGGAGATCCCGGGCGTTCCCGCGTCTGTAATAAGCGCAATATCTTTTCCTTCCAAAAGCTTCTCTATAAGCACTCTTCCTTTATCAAATTTATTGTATTCATGGTAGCTCGTCATCGGCGTTTCAATCTCAAAATAATTCAAAAGCCTAATGCTGTTACGTGTGTCTTCCGCCGCGATAAGATCTGCCTCCCGAAGCACTCGAAGAACTCGAAATGTAATATCTTCTAAATTCCCGATGGGCGTCGCACACAAATAGAGAGTTCCTGCCATCTTTCCCTCCTGTTTTTCTCTTCGTCTCTTTTTGTTTTCTGTTTTCTTTTCTTGTTGTCTATTTTTTTATTTCTTTATTTGTTTTTTCATTTCTTTTTTATATCTTTTTAATTCTTATTTATTTTACCTTTTCATTTCTTTTTATTTATAAATCACAAGCGGCGGTTCTACCGTGATACGCGGCTTTGCCCCGCGTACGCCTTCTATCATTACCATCGTCGGCTCTTTATCAAGATACGGATAAATAAACTGAATCCGTTTCGGCTCAATTTTATAATAATTCATTTTAATCATAATCTCCGTCAGCCTGAATGGACGGTGTATCATATAAAATCTTCCCTTATCCTGCAAAAGGCGCATACTCTCCCGCAAAATATCATCAAGTGAACAAAGCACCTCATGCCGTGCGATCGCCTTGGCGTCCGCCGGATTGCGAAGTCCGTGATCTGCGATCATGTACGGCGGATTTGTCGTGATCACATCAAAAAAGGCCGGCTTAAATATTTCCGCCGCCTCTTTGATGTCGCCTGTCACAATATCCACTTTATCTTCTAAACCGTTATAGTCTACACTTCTTCGAGCCATCTCTGCCATCTCCGGCTGAATCTCCAGACCTGTAAAATGACGTCCCTGCGTCTTTTCAGACAACAGTATCGGTATAATCCCGTTCCCTGTTCCCAGATCAAGAGCCCGCTCCCCCGCCTTTATTTTCACAAAATCCGAAAGAAAAACAGCATCTACGCCAAAACAGAATTTCTTCGGATCCTGAATCAATTCAAGACCGTTAAGCTGCAGATCATCCAGTCGCTCGCCCGGAAAAAGAACCGCTTCTTTCCCCTTCTTTTGTCCGCTCATATGCCGCTACCTACTCCTTTTCAAGTTCCGCAAGCTGCTTCATCTCTTCTTTTGTAACTTTCTGTTTCTTTCGTCTCGGTTTAAATTTCAGCTCATCCGCCATATATTCTCTGATCTCTTTCTCATCGTTTTCCAAATTTACGATTACTTTTACCAATCTGCGCAGAACGCTCAATGAATGGACAACTCCTGTAAGTCCGTCTTTTGTCGTAACCGCATCCCCGACTGACGGAAGCTGGCTGTTAAGCATCTCATACGTCTCTTCTTCATTCGTCAGACAACACATAAGCCTTCCGCACACACCTGATATCTTCGTCGGATTCAGAGACAGATTCTGTTCTTTCGCCATCTTAATCGACACAGCGGAAAATTCAGTCAAATATGTGCTGCAGCAAAGCGGCCGCCCGCAGATACCGATCCCCCCGCGGATCTTCGTCTCGTCACGCACTCCGATCTGACGAAGTTCGATCCTTGTGCGAAATACTGCGGCAAGATCTTTTACAAGCTCTCTAAAATCAATTCTTCCGTCTGCTGTGAAATAAAATAATATCTTATTCCCATCAAAAGTGTACTCAACGTCGATTAATTTCATTTCCAGTCCATGCTTACGGATTTTTTCAAGGCAGATCTTAAACGCCTCTTTTTCTTTCTGTTTGTTTTTATTTACAACTTTCTGATCCTGCTCAGTCGCAATCCTGATCACTGATTTCAACGGCTGGATCACATCTTCTTCGGCAACTTCTTTTACTCCGCTTACAACTCGCCCGAACTCTACGCCGCGGGCAGTTTCCACGATCACATTGTCGCCTTGCTTAATATCAAACTGTCCGGGAGAAAAAAAATAAATTTTCCCGGCAGTACGAAATCTGACTCCGATTACTTTTACCATTTTGTCAATTCTCCTTTATCGTCAGCAGGAGCAGTTCCATCGTCAGCTCAAAATTTACATTCGCTTTCATTCTTGCCTTTGCCTTTTCAAGAGAATCGAGAATATTTTCAATCCCCTCGTATGAGCTCTTCTTCGCCCGCTCCCGAATATATTTCATCTGATCGGAAAACACGACCCGATCCACACTTCTTGTTGCTTTATAGATCAACACATCTCTGTACCATATCGCGATCATATCAAGATAATCGCTGATCTCCATCTTATATATCATGCAGCGTTTTACCGCTTCCATCAGATCCGGAACTGTCATCTCGTCGATATTTCTCAGCAAATGTACAACTTCCTCTTTAATCTCATTGAAATATTCGGAGTTTGCCAACATGATCGCCTTCCCCATATTTCCCTGAGCAAAAGCAACGCAGACATCTGCTTTATAATCCGGCACTTCCAACTGCTCCATGAGATATTTTTTCACGAGCTGATCTTTAATATTGCGAAGCTTCATCATAACACATCTTGAACGGATCGTCGGAAGAAGTGTCTCCGCATTCTCCGTCAGAAGCATGATAACGGCATACTCCGGCGGTTCTTCGATTGTTTTCAAAAGCGCGTTCTGCGCCTCCACGCTCATCATATCCGCATCTGCTATAATATAGATTTTATATTTGCTGCTGTACGGCCGGATCATAATATCGTCATTCACCTGCGTACGGATATCTCCTACTCCGATCGTATTCGGTTTCTCATGCATGATCCGGATAATATCCGGCTGATTTCCGCCTGCCGCCTGCCTGCACGAACGGCATTTTCCACAGGCGTCGCCGTCTTCATCCCGGTTTTCACATTGCAGGCTCATGGCAAACAAATTCGCAAGCAGCTTCTTCCCTGAACCTCTCTCGCCATTCAAAATATACGCATGAGAAACTGCGTCCGCAGTCACTGCGTTCTGAATGTACTTAATAATATTCTTATGTCCTACTACGTCTTTAAAACCACTCATCCATATCACCTGCACTCTTAAAATTAATTTTCCAAAATGCCTCTCAGAAGACGTTTCCCTTTCAAGACATACTCCTATTGTACTACAATTTTAAATTAAAAGGTATTACAAAAGAGTGAAATCTCATAAAAACTGATAAAATCTATCTTATTTCTTCAATATATCTTTGTATTTTATTCAGACACTCTGTGAAATCTTCATTGCCAAACCGCTCTGTAATCCCGCTTTTGATAAGATTTTCTTCCGAAAAGTCCTCCTCGTCCGCAAGAAAACGGCGGCACATCTCCGCATATTTCGGCTTCTCCTGTCTGCGTTCCCGCTCAAGCGCGCGGGCAAGCCGCAGTCCGTCTTCCACTTCGAGATAAACCGGCACGATCGCCTCCTCTCCGAAATATTCCCGCAAAGCCTGATATGACACGAGCGTTCCGATCAAAAGATAATCTGCGGCGCTTAGATCGATCTGCCCGTCATCCGCAGTAAAATAAGTCCATATTCCGCACTTTGTGTTATAAGACCGGGACTCTATCACCTTCCCGTCCTCCTTCATCGCACGAAACTGTTCCGGATCCACAAAATAATATTCGACGCCGTCTTTTTCGCCTTCTCTGATCGGACGGGTCGTATAGGGAACAATCAAACGAAACTCTTTATATTGCTCTTTTAACTTTTTATAAACAGTATCCTTTCCCGAAGAACTCTTTCCCATCACACAATAAATTTTACCCATTTATCAATACCTCAATCTTTCCTTTCACCTTTGTTCCCTCAATCCGAAATCCCATTTTTTCATACTCGGACATCTCTTCCGCTATTTTCTCTGAGATCCGTTCTCCCGGAACGATCAGCGGGATCCCCGGTGGATAAATATAGGCATATTCTGCCGCGACCTTTCCGCCGCACATTTTCCATTCAACAGATTCGCATCCCTTTTTTAAACGCTGTCGTTTCGTCTCGCTCGGACTATAGATATATATATTCTTCTGATGATCCCGTTCTTTCTTGTCCTTCAATATATATTGATATGTATCTGAATCCTGCACTATATATCGCGCCAGAGAATTATTTCTTTCATACTTATCTCTTTTTGCAAGTTCGCCGTCAATTTCTTCCAATGCAGACACAAGGCGCTCCATCCCTTCGTCTGTATCTGCCGGCGAAGTCATCAAAACAACGTATGAGCCTGATGCCATCTCCGGTTGTAGTAAATATTTATCTTTCAAAACGTCATATAATTGTTTTCCTGTAAACCTATTTATGTCTTCATCGCCATGATTCCCAACCGCAGTTACTATCTTCGACCTGTCATACTTCTCCGTCTCAATCAGTTTCAACACAGAAAGCCTGCTTATTCTCTTTCTTACAGATTCCAGACGCTTCACATAATTGTCAAAAACATCTGAGCTTCTCTCTCCCACGAAACGAACACACTCGTCTATTCCTGCCATAAGTATATATGACGGACTGCTCGATTGAAGCATATGGACGTACTCTCTGATATCCGTTCTGTTAGCCAGCTCTCCATTCATATGAAGCAGCGCAGTCTGAGTCAACGACGGAAGCGTCTTGTGCAGACTATGAATAACGATATCTGCCCCTAAAGTATTACTGTTCTTTGGAAAATACGGATGGAACCCGAAATGTGCCCCATGCGCCTCATCCATGATCAATGGAATGCCCTTTTCATGAACAATTCCGGCAATCCGCTCAACATCCGAAACAACGCCTTCATACGTCGGAGATGTAATGACAACAATCTTCACATTCGGATTTTCCTCAAGAATCCGCTTAACTTCACCGGGATTTATTGCTCCGTTTTCAGGATAAATATAAATCGGATGAAGTTGGTTCATAAAGACTGCGTTATAGACCGATTTATGACAGTTTCTTGCCATTAAAATACAATCTCCCGAGTTTGTGCTTCCCATAACCGCACTCAGCAGCCCGACTGTGCTCCCGTTCACAAGGTAATGCGTTTCCTCCGCATGATATACGCACGCCGCATACTCCTGCAGTTCCTTCAGTATCCCCTCCGAATGATGAAGATCGTCAAATCCGTCGATTTCTGTGATATCCAGTTCATATGGAAGTTCTGATCCAATCAGCGCAGTATTCCTTTTATGCCCCGGCATATGAAACGGATAATAACCCGTGTTCGCATATTCCTTTAATTTTCTATATAAATGCTCCATCATATCCCTCCGGTCACCCTGTCCTCTGTACATCGGTTCTTTTCTCTTGTTTCTTTACATCGTCATATCACTGCTTTATTCTAACACAGAGCTTTATGATTGACTATGGCTATATACAAAAAAGCAGCGGCATCCTCTGCCGCTGCTCTCATTTCCAAAATCACGTTATTTTATGATTTTTTCTTTCTTCTGATCATAACACCTGCTGCCACCGCTAAAGCAAGCGCCGCCATTCCCAGCGTTCCCGCAAACGAATTATGATCTCCGGTCTGCACCGCTCCCGGATTCTGTGGTTTTACAGTCGGGGTCGGCTGTTCCGGTTTCACCGGATTTTGGGGTTTCACATATGTATTAACGAATTGCGGCGTCCTGCCGTCTCCGTATACCGCCTCTGCGATCAAATTGCCTTTTCCGTTGTCTGTAACCGTAATCGTTACATTGTATACGGTTTCGTCGTATGTTACATTTTTCTGCCCATCATTTTTCTCAGAAATTGTGTATTCATATACGCCCGCCCGGTCATAGATCAGCGTCTCAAACATAACCTGTCCGTCTGCGCCGTTCTTCGCTTCAAACACAACGTTTCCATCCTTGTCTTTGAGCACGAACGTAAACTGTTTGTCTTTCAGCTCCGCTCCCTTATAAGTCTTGGAAGCTCCGAGCGTTACCGACGCCGGACGAGCTTCGTAGATATTTCGGAATACGATGCCGTTCATATCTTCTCCGCTCTTCGTCTCTGCTTTCGCGCTCAATGTACCGTCGCCGTTATCTGTCACAATGACAGTCACCGTATGCTCTGCCGAATCGTATTGTACGCCTCCGGCTGTACCTTCCGCCTCGCGGATCACATAATTGTATGTGCCTGCTTCTGTGTAATGCAGAGCTCCGAAACGAACCGTTCCGTCCGCCTCATTCACTGCCGAAGCCACAACATTTCCGGACTCATCGATGAGTTCAAATGTAAATTCTCCCTCGTGCAGATCACGTCCAGTCAGCTCTTTTTTGATGCTGATATGTTCATTCACACTGTAATCTGTCGGATTTACACGGTATGTGTTTGTAAACTCAAATGCGAAATCATTCTGCCATGAGGAAACGGCGCTGATCGTTCCGTCGCCGTTGTCTGTCACGGTTACTGTAAACGTCTTTCCTTCCGCAGCCGCCAAATCGTTCGTCACGCCCGCCATGCTGCCGGACTCTGTCACTCTATAAGTATAAACTTTTGTCCGAGGCTCGCTGAATCTGTTCGCCTGACCTGCTTCTTGCGCGTTCATTGTTCCGGCTTGATCAACGACGTTTCCGCCGTCCGCCGAAGCCGCTCCTGCCGCTTCTTTGTCCTGATCTTCTCCGCTTGATCCGGCGTTCGATCCGCCGTTTGCTTCAATGTCTGTTTCATCTGTTTCCGGCGCTTTCGTTCCTTCTGTTCCGTCTCCCGCCGTTTCTTCTGACGCCGCGTTTTCTGCCGCGTCTGCCGCATCTTCTGCCGCCGTCTTATCTTCCGCTGTATCGGCTGCCGCCGGGTCTTGTCCTGCTTCCGCATTCTGATTTGTATCCGCCGGGTCTTCTCCTGCTTCCACATCCTGATTTGCATTTGTCTGCTCATCCTGACTTTCCGCTGAACCAAATACATTTTCCATCGTATAGACAAGTTTTCCGAAATCGATATTTCCTGCCGCATCGTTCGTCGTCTCTGTCACGACTTTGCCGTCTTTTACAGGCATCGGCGCAGGATTTCCAAGTTCATCTGTTCCTGTGATCGTAAATGTATACTTTCCTGCTATATCCGGCGCGTTGACGGATTCTTTCTCATATACTTTCTTTCCGTTCAGCGCGATCTCTGCATTTGCAGACTTGCCGTATACATTCTCAAACGGAAGCGAATCTTTTCCGTCAGGATATTTCACTTCGATCGCCAGCGTTCCGTCGCCGCGGTCTGTAACGATCACCTGGATCGCAAATGTCGTCGCAATACCTGTCACTCCGCCGGACGGGTTGTCTTCCGTCACCGTATAGTCATATGTGTAGACATATGCCGGAGCCTGAGACTTTTTGTCTACGGATGCGATTCCTGCTTTCACATCTGCCATTAGTCTGTCTGTATCGTAGCTTACCGGAGCAAACGTAATGCTTCCGTCCGCCGCGTTCGTACCTGTCGCCTCGGCGTCTTTGCCGACAACCGGATTTCCTTTTTTATCAAATATTCTAAACGTAAATTCTCCGTCTGTCAGCGGTCTGTTTGCCAGCGTCTTTGTCGCGTTGATCTTCACGCTTCCTTCTCCGCCAAGCTCGACCGGTTCGTCGTTGTATGTATTTACAAACGATATAGTCGCTTTTTTCTGACCGACTTCTCCTGTTGTTACTTCCTGCTCGTCCACGATCACTTCCTGACCGTCTTTTACTTTCGTAACCCGTGTCGTTACCGTCAGCGTCGAATTGTTATTATCTTTTACTTTGACTGTTACGGTTCTTACATCTGTATCATACGTATAAGCTGTATTTGTTCCCGCCGTCTCCGCCGCTTCATAGGTAAACGTCTTGCCTGCGTCTGCCTGCGTAAATGTAACGTTCTTTCCGTCGAGTACGTTGATCGTCGTCACTGCGCCTGCTTCTGCGGCTTCATTCTTATATGTATTTGCCGCATTCGCAAGTCCGAATTTTTCCGCCGCTTCTTCCGCAGTCGTGCTTCCTTCCGTCGCTTTCGGCGTCACTGTAAAGGTGAACTGATCTTTTTCCATATCTCTTCCGTTCAGCGCCTTCGTGATCTGCAGTCCTCCTGCCGCCGCATAATCAAGCTGGGATTTGTACTCATTTGTAAATGTTCCGTTTTCGGAGGCGATGTTTGTTACTTCCAATTTACCTTCCAGGTTATCCGATACTGTGATCTTCAATGTCGCCTCATGTCCGTCGATCGTCACTCCCGTCATCTTTCCATCCGGAAGCGGATTTTCTTTCACTGTGTAACGGAATTCTTTCGTCCTTGTTCCATCCTGTCCTGCGGCAGCTCCGTTCATATCCTCATCTGTAAACCGGATCTTTCCGAAACCAAACAGAACAGCTTCTCCTGCTTTTGCACTGTCAGACGTTACTGTTACTGTTTTCGTACCGTCTGCCGCCGCGTCTTCCGCCGCCGGCGCGCCATCCTGCGGCGTAATGGTAAATGTAAACTCGTCTGTTCCTAACCAACCGCGCCCTGTCAGCACTTTATTAAAGTATGATTTTGCGTCCGCAGGATCTGTATTGACCTCTGTGTCTTCGGCAGTATAAGCATTTTCAAATACAATACCGCCTTCCGGAAGCTGTACTTGTGCAGTTAATGTTCCATCTGTACGATCTGTCACTACGACCGTAAAGTCGAAAGACGTCTTTCCTTCTACTGCGGTTACTCCGCCCGGAAGTTTGTCTGTTATCTCTCTTGCGGTATAGCTGACCGTCCATACATCCGAACCGTCATCATTTTCAGATTTTACGGCATATCCGTCTTTTACTGCCTGATCAAGCGACTCCGTCGTATACGTCAGAGCGCCGTCATTTCCTGCAAATTTTACTGCTCCTTCCGCTCCTTCCGCAGCTTCTGTATTCGTTCCTGCCGCTGCGAAAGTTTCCTTGAATCCTTCCGGATTTTCTGCCGCTCTTGTCACAATTTCAAATCGGAACTCATTCGCCTTCATATCACGTCCGGTCAGTTTCTTCGACGCCTCGATCTTCGCCGCGATATCCTCGTCTCCTGTGCCTGCGCCATATGTATTGATAAAGGTCAGATTCTCACTCTCGCCTTCGACAACGGCTGCTTCGAGCGTTCCGTTTTTCTTGTCTGTCACTTTCACAACCACAGTTCTTTCCGCTTCCTGATCGTCCGTAATACCGGCGATACCGCTTGGCTGCTCCGTAACATTGAACTTGAACGTTCCGGCGATCGTAAATTGGATATCTCCAAATGCCGCCTGATGTCCTGCAGATGCTTTTGTAATCTCAAGTCCGCCTGCATTTTCCGGAAGCGTGATAAATCCATTCTCAATGGCTTCCACTGTCGCTTCATCCGCTGCCGTCAACGTATAGCTAAACGTATCTGTATCAAGCCATTTTCTTCCTGTCAGTTCCTTCGTCACTTTAAGCGCTTCGCTTCCGCTAAGACTTCCTGCCACGCTGTACGTATTCGTAAAGTTTGCTTCTGCAGTTGTATTTGAAGTAATCGTACCGCTTGCCGCATTGCCGGCGTTTCCGTTTACAGTTGTGGTGTATCCGTCAACTTCTTTTTCAGTTACCGTATACTGCGCGCCAGCCGGAAGTCCGGTAATCACTGCCTTCTGTCCATGCTGGAAGGAAATCTCGGTACCGTCTGCAGCATTACCTTTCTTGATTTCCTCTCCGCTTTCGCCTGTTACGGCGTAAGCATATTCTTTCGTCAATGCCGTACCTTTGGCATCCTTAAGCGCTACTATAAATGTAAACTCTTTCTCTTTGTCGATCCCTGTGCCCTGACCTTCTGTCAGTACGATGGTTTTACTGATGGAAAGATTTCCATCTTTCGGAATCTCTTTCCGATCGGTATCCGTCTCATATTCAGGTCCATTTTCGCCGATCTGGATCGTCGCTTTGTTCTCAACTACTGTCTCGGCGCTTTCATTTACTCTAGCATCAAATGTAACCGTTCCGTCTGCTCCTGGCTGAACATCTGCAATCTTCCATGTCAGCATACGTGTCTCTGCGTTATACGATGCATATTCGCCCGCGCTGTCGTCTACATAATCAAGACCTTCCGGAATGCTGTCTGTAATGATAACTGTCGCCGCTTCAATTTCCGGGTTCTTATAGGAAATGGTATAGGTCAAAACCTTGCCGACCTGTAATTCTCCGTCGCCTTCTACTACAGAATCTTTGCCCGGAACGTTCGTGGTAACTGTATTGGTCTGATTTGGATCGTTGTCTCCAATGGTAATCTCTGCCGTATTTTCTACCGCTGTTCCGCCTGCGCTGTCAAGCACTTTTACTACAAAGCTTACCGTTCCGAAAGCTCCTGCTTCCTGCTCGCCAAGCGTCCAGGTGATTGTCTTTGAAGTCTCTTCATAAACTCCATTCGTATCTGCGCTTACATATTCCGTACCTTTCGGTACAATATCTGTGATCTTCACCTCCGCTTTCGCAGGAGCGCCTGTTTCATCTACTGCATTATTTACCCAGTCGATAGTATAAGTCAACTGATCGCCGACACCGACAATCTTGCCATTTACGGACGTGGACGGCTCTTCTGTGTTAATAACATCCTTCGCGTCTTCCGCCTCGTAAATATTAGTAAATGTCGCGCTTCCTGCTTGACTTCCATCCGCGACTTTCGCTGACAACGTTCCCTCCGCCGCATTATAAGTCACTGCAATGTCATAGCTAAAGGTATGCTTGTCATACGTCATATTCGGATCAGCATATTCCGGAACTACTTCCGTAATCTCTACATGATAGTTTCCTGCCGCTTTGAACTGAATATTTCCGAAGCTTACAGAACCGTCTGCCGCGTTTGCCGATGTGATTGTATCTCCAACTGCTCCCTCCGGAAGTACAACATTGTCCATGCTGCTTGTATCATCTGCCGGTGTAATCTTCATTTGGAAATTGAATTCACCTGCCGCTAAACCTGTGTCACGGTTTCCTTTCAGAACTTTCGTTACCTTTCCGGCAAATGCTCCCGGCTCAATGGTTACGATATCCGGTGTATAGCTGTTTACGAACGGCGCTACTGCTGTAGCTTTACTTTCTGCCGAACTATATTCCTTACTATCGTCTCCCTTGGTTACGGTTGTTACCGTATACAGTTCTCCGTCTTTCTCCTGTACCGTAATTGCAACGGTCGCTGATACTTGATCATACGTATACTTTGTATCGGTGCCTGCTGCCTCGCGAACGGAGTATTGATATGTCTTACCAATGTCTGTTTCATCAAACTTCACGTCACTAAGCTTACTCATCACCGCGACATCGTCTTTGCCTGGTGCAGTATTCTTAAAGCTCTTATCAGCCTCTGCAAGTTTTGCTTCTGCTTCTTCTGCAGTTACACTGTCAGTTGCTTCACTGGTAATTGTGAAATCAAACATATCTGCTGCAAGTGTACGTCCATTCAATGTCTTTGTAACATTCAGTCCGCCTTCATCACCGTAAGTTGTCGATGCTTCAAATTTATTGATGAAGATTTGTGAATTGGTCACCCCGTCAGCATTGATCTCTTGTGTTGCCTTCAATACAGAATCCTGGTCTGTTACTTTAATAATAATCTCATATGTATGAGAATCATACGTCCATCCTGTCGGTGCATTTGCATTGGTCTCTTGAACGGTAAACTTATAAGTTCCGGCTTTCTTAAATGTCAGCGCATTAAAGTCTACTTGCTCTGTTCCATCCTTTGGAATCAGTTTAGTTGTCGTTTTCTCTGAGCTGTATAGATCTGCCGTCGTTCCAATTCCGGTCAGTGTTCCACTGTCAATCGCCGCCTTCGTTGCTTCATCGGCTGCGCTCAGCTTGAATGTAAAGATCTCTTTCGCATTAAGCCCCTTTACCTCCTTCACTACGGATGGCGTAAATGTTGCATCCTGCGTTGTTGCATAAGTATTCGTAAATATTAATTCCTGTGATCCTTCTGCCAGCGCCGCTGTTAATGTTCCGTCATCATTATCCGTAACATTAACGATAATCGTAACCGTCTCTGCATTATAGGCAACTCCCGGAATCTTGTCTCCCTCTGCCGGTACAACTTCACTGACTGTGAATTTGTAAGTTCCCTTCTTATTAAAGGTAATATCTCCAAAGTTGAAGTTGCCGTCTGCATCAGAAGTTGCCGTTACACTCTGCGGTAATACAACTGTGCCTGCTGTAATTGCCGCATTCGTTGCTTCGTCACCGCCCGTGATAGTGAACCGGAAGCCAGATAAATCTTTGTCGGTTGCTTCCCATGGACCATCCATCTTCTTTGTTCCTGCAAGATTTGCTGATCCGTCAAGAACACCGCTTCCGGCATAGCTGTTGTTGAATGCGAGAACAGTCTGCTTTTGATCTGTTTCATTGCTTGTCTCTTCGCTTATGACACTGCCTTTTTCATCTGTCACCTTTGTATGAAGCGTTAATGTTCCGTCTCCATCATCTGTTCCCCATAATTCTACTGTATAAACAGTATCATCGTATGTATATCCCGGTTTCTTATCATTCGTTTCCGATACTTCATATTTGTATACTTTACCCAGATTCTTCAACGTAAAGTTCGTATCTGTTTTTAACATGGTTACAGTTTGTCCATCTGCCGCCGCTTCGTTGTTCTTAAATGTAACCTCTGTCTCTCCCTCTTTAAATCCAAAGAGTTCTGCCGCTTCATCTGCTGTAGCAGTGTCTGTCTTAACCGCTTTTACCTTAAATTCAAACTGCTCTTTCGCTAATGCATGACCTGTCACTGTTTTTGTAATTGCAAGTCCGCCTGCCGCTCCGAGGTTCAGAGAAGCGCCGTATTCATTAATAAATATCGTACTATAGGACTGTATATTTGCGGTCAACTGCCCATTTCCCGGATCAGAAACATCAACTATTATTTTTGCCTCATTCTTACTATAAGTCACTCCGTTAATGGTTTGTCCTGCATTCTCTTCTGTAACAGTGTAGGAATACTTTCCGACTGTATCATATGTGACCTTTCCGAATCCAAACGGTACATCCGTACCATCTTCCGTTCCGCCTTTCTGTGATACAGTAACGCTTGTTACATCATTGCCTTCCGTATCTTTCGGCATTGGAGTTCCATCTTCTGCCGTAAGATTGAATGTAAACGAATCATCTTCTTTCCAGTCGCGTCCAACCAGTCGTTTGTGGAACAATGCTGCCGCTTCTGTGAAGTCTACTTCCACGCTGTCTGCATGATATCCGTTCGTAAAACCTGCTACTATCGTATCTCTTCCGTCTGAACTATCATGATGAGCTTCTGCTGTCACACCATCTCCCTGCATTGTAACTTTCGTTTCTGTATGCATCGTTCCGTCGCCGTTATCTACTACCGTAATATCAAAGCGATATGTGTCCTTTGAGTATGTAACTCCCGGTAAATTTCCTGCTGCCTCTGAAAGAACGTAGCTGAACGTCTTTCCTGCATCATCCTGTGTAAAGGTCACCCCTGACAATTTGTCAAAGATCCGAGATGCAACACCGTCTGCCGCTCCTGATGTGTTTGTAAATTCTCTGTCAGAATCTGACAATTTAGCATCCGCTGTCTCAGCATTTACAGTATCACTGTCTGCCGCCTCGATTTTAAATGTAAATTCGCCCGCTTTCAGAGCACGGCCGGATAACGTCTTTTCTACAATCAGTTCCGCGCCTGTTCCGTAAGTTGCAGACGCTGTATACAGATTGACAAATGCAGCCGCATCAGTATCTGCGCCTTCACCGTTATAGTAAGCTGTTTCTGCCTTTAATTCTCCGTTCTCATCTGTCACAATAACCCGTACTCTTGCTGTATGTCGGTCATATACCATTCCGTTTCCGTTTTCCGGGGCATTTTCTACTACACTAAATACATATGTTCCCGGACGTTTGAACTCGATACTGTCAAAATCAAATGTTGCAGCCTGATTATTCGTCAGTCCGTTCACCGTTTTTTGCATCGTATCCTGAGCCGTATCTCCATTGAAGATAATGAAATTTTCTTTAAGACCGGTTCTTGCTGCGGTATTTGCAGCACTCAATGTAAAGGAGAACTCTTCATCCACAAGAGAATCGCGTCCGACTAAAGTTTTTCTTCCCTGTACCGCTGATTCTCCCTCACCCGGAAGTACTATAGGCTTCGGTTCATAACTGTTGTTGAATACAACCTGATCTTCAGCAACTGCTCCTTCTGCTTTGCTGTATGTTTTTTCTATGACAATATACGCATCCTCGCCTGAACCTTGTGCCTTTGCCATAATAGATACGGAATATGTTTGTGCCTTATAAGTTATACCGTTTAAAGTATAAGTTCCGTCTCCATTATTAACCGCAGTTTCCGGAATCACTTCTGCAATTTCATACGTCCACGGTGTATCACTGACATTCTCCTCTGTAAACACCATGTTACCGAATGTAATTCCTGTTCCGACGTTGACTACATGGATATAACCATTTTCATCCTTCTCTCCGGTCGGCATTGGCGCCTGCTCTGCGTTGTCTCCGGTCGCTTTGAGTTTAAATTCAAACATTCCGTTTTTCAACGGATTCGCTCCGCTTTCATCTGCATACACTTTTTTTGCAAGTATAGATGTCGTTGCGGAATCTGCATGGAAATCATTTACAAATACCGCTGTTTTATTCTCAACCGGAATCGGCGTATTTCCTACTGACGCCCCGTCGTCATTAGCCGTTTTTTCCATTTCTGCCACAGCGGATAATGTTCCGTCTCCATTATCGGTCACCGTTACCCGATATGTATAGGATGCCAGAGAATATATAACTCCCGGTATTGCACTTGCCGGCTGTTTCTCCTGAATTTCATATTCATATACTCCGGGATGAGAAAATGTGATCTCTCCGAAGTTTCCTGATGAATTTTTTTCTGTTACCTCAACGCCTTTTTTACCATCAGCAGCTCCATTCGGAAGCGGAGCTCCTTCTGTTGTCGGAATCAATTCGATTCGGAACTTATCTGCAATATCCCACCGGTCAAACTGTTTCTCATAACTTGCGAAATCAGTTTCGGCAAGCGTGATTTCATCTACGTCATATGTATTTTCAAACACATGTTTTACAGATTTTCCTGAAACGATCGTTCCAGCCGCCTCTTTTGCGTCCGCCTTTTTATCAACTGCCGTCAGTTCAAATCCTTTCGGCAGTTCTTTTTCGGTTACGGTATATTGCGCATCTTTATCCAATCCATGAATATACAGCGTTTCGTCATCTTTAATCTGATACTTGGCAGCTCCGGTCTTATCAAATTCCAGTTCAAATGCTTTTCCCTGAATTTCATTTTGCGCATTTCGTACTTCCGCTTTGACTGTTTTTTCCTTCATAGACGGAATACTGATCTCAAATGTGAACTTTTTATCTTTTAATATTTCATCCGCATTCAGATTTTTATTCGCTGCCACGCGGGCATCTTTGCTGATTGCAAGAGCGCCCGGAAGCTCAAGCGCAAGCCTTCCGTTATTTCCCAGATAAACATTTAAGTAATCGGGATTATTGATATTATCCCAAATCGGATCGATCACTACATCCGCCGTATTTGTTATGTTCTCTGTTTTATCATCTATCAACGCATCGATTCTTGTCAATCGTGCAGAACCGGACTTGATAAAGTATTCTCCCTTGTCATTTATACCGAAGTTCGCACTTGCCTGCTGGAAGTTTGATCCCGTAAAGGCTACCTTGCCGTCGATTTCTTCAACCTGACCTCCGTTTAACTGCACATACGGTCTCTTATAATAATACGTCTGATCCGCACTCGGCTCGTTCTTTACTGCCATTGTACAATCTTTATCTGTATAAATCGGAGTATCTTCTGTAAAATAATAAAATGTATTTTTCTTTGCCGGTTGGAAAGAAGCAGTCGTATTGCCCAATGTCTTTCCATTCGGATCTATGTATTGTCCGTTATAATAGTTTGAATAGAAATACGGAACTCCATTCTCATTATGAGCGTTCAGATATTGCTGAAGCGCCTCGTCATCTGCATCATTCGGGTTTAGTCCGTCGGCAATTCTTTCCCGGACCTCCGGCTTGATGCTGACACCATAGAAGATACGGAGCGGATATGCCTCCTGTATATCCATCGTTTTATTTCCGTCACTGTCTGTATCTAACGTAAAGTGACGAAGCGGGATCAAACCTGCCGGAATCTGTACTGTAACTGTATCACCGGTTTTCAGGTCTGCCCCTTTCTTCACCTGAACGATAATATCTTTTACATTACCGTTCGGATAAAGTTCTGTATCTCCTGTTGCACTTCCTTCATATTTATATGTAGTAACACCGTTTTCAGTAACCGGTTCTCCTACCGGATCGAATATCTGATCTGCAAAGACCAAACTCTTAAATTCATCCACCTGCATATATTCGCCGAGCTGATCGGTAAATGTAATATATCCTACCTTACCCGGATCATACCCTTCTGTCTGTGTCGGAAAACCAAATCCTGTTTCCAAATCCGATGAAATCTCATTAAATATATTATTCAATTCATCTGCATCCGTTGCCGCTTTATAATAATCAGAATTATCTGTGCGTTTTCCTAATGTACAAGAATAGCGATTAGGTCGTGTACTGCTTGTAGCAGTCGCATCCGGATAGTTGCTAGAAACCGCATGCATATATCCGTTAAAGTTACCAGCGCTTGTATTTGTATCGTTCGGATTCGCATCCCGGAACACGCCGATACTGTAGATCAAAGCATTCGCATCCTTCAACTCTTTTGCGTTCGTAATGGCGGCAGCTGCAACACTGTTACTCCAGTCACTATTCGACGTCGGCTGACCATCTGTGAAGAAAACGACAACTTTCTGCGCCCCTTCTCTGGTTCCTCCAAGCTGAAATGCTCTCTGCGCCTGATTCAATCCAAAATCTGCGCGAGTTGCTCCTGCTGCAATCAGACTATTCACTGTTGAGGTCAAGTCCGAAATATTTTTCGTTGTGTAAGACTTTAATTCCGTTACAATTTGTGAACGATTATAATTGTTATTTATAAAATCATTTCCAATGTTGTCACTTTCATCACTTGCAAATTTTACAAGGGAAACTCGATGCTGTAATTTTATATCATCAATGGAATCATTCATTTTAGCTGTTTGTTCCACAAAGTTATTTACTGCATTTTGCAGAGCTTGCAGCTTCGTAATATTTGTTCCCAAATCTCTTCTCTCGTAAAATTGGATGTGATTTGGATTGGAATCTTCTGCGGATATCTTCGGCTCGACCGTTTGTCCATTTAATTCCCAGTGCGAAAATTCCCACCAAAACAGAATTTTTTGACCTTCAGAAGTAATTTTGCCTCCATCCTTTGTGTAATATTCTTGATCTTCTGTTTCACTAAGATTTCCTGCATATATCTCTTCATATCGATATCGCTCACTCTCAGGCCTAGTTCCCATATGCGGTGAATTTTCCATAGAACCTGACGTGTCTACTACCAGTACGATATCCAACGGTCTGCTAACCGTCTTTACTGTATTCGATGTAGATGACAATGCCGATAATCCAACTAAGAAATCAGAATCGCCTTTTTTGACACTTGGTCTGCTTCCGCCCTCAAGCTGAATATCCTCTGTGAGTACTGTTTTATCTGTCCAGATACGTCCGATGTTTTCTGTCGAATCTTTTACAACCTGATTCCAAGTATCCACAGTAGACGGATCTGACACAGAGGTTTCATCAAACGCTACCGCCGGAGTCGGAGTCGAATCTGAGGCATAGACTTGTCCCATACCACCGGGTATCATTCCGAGCACCATAGCCCCGGCAAGAAAAATCGCCAGCGCTGAACGCAGTTTACTATTTTTCTTTTTCCTCATAGTCACTATCTTTCCTTTCTTGCTTATTTACAGAATTATTTATATTCCTATTAACCCTGCATCAATCTATATAAAATCAATGGAGTATTTGACATCATTTCACTAAATTCATCACTCCCCTTACATATTTTTTCTAAATAATGCAAAATAGCTCCATCTTTTCAACAGCATATAAAATCATACGTTAACAAAGTGTGAATAACTTGCCATTTTCTCCTTTTTCAAGCTATTATATTTTTACTTTTTCACATTTTCCGCATTAATAATCCACTATATGTGAAAAACCGATCTATTGTCGAAATTTTAATAATTTCTACAATAAATCGGTTTTACTTTTTCTCTGTTTTTAGTTATCTTCCCTGAATTTATACCTGTTGATTCGGGCATTTGTTTCTTCAGCCCATGAATACTCCGTCATATACCCCCCCCCGGGTATCAATGCCGCTTCTAACACTTTTCCCTGTACCGGATAATATATTTTCTTCTATCCACATATAATAATCACAGTCCACATTGGCATAATTAATCCAACAGGCAGCCCGTTTCTTAACAAATACATCTTTAATCCCATATGTACTGAATATCTTATTCAAATCCATAACCGCCCTGCGATACAGATTTTTTACCTTTTCATCGTACAAACGATTCTCCCAGAGTTTGTCAACGGCTTCTTCCATTGTCACAACTCCGCCTTTATTGTCCACACATAACGCAAGCAGTTCTTTTGCCTTTTTATTGGAAAATATCACAAGTTCTCCATTAATAAATAAGTCGAATCGGCCAAATGTCCTAATATATGCCGGCTTCTTCTGTCGCCGACTGAGAAGTTTTGCATTTCCCATAGTCCATGTTAAATCTTCCATAGTATACGGCCTGATCATATAACCATCCGCTTTTATCCGAAGTGCCTCCAATATATATTCTGTATGTTCTATAAAAAATACAAGAACTATTTTAGGATTTAATTCCCGTAACTTTTCTCCGAGCTGAAGTCCGTCCATACCATTTAATTCGATATTTATAAAAGCCGCTTCCACTCTATGTCTGGAAACATATTTAAGCGTTTCCGCAGAATCATTAAACTTCCCGCTCAGCTCTACATATGAAAATTGTTTGCATTGTTCTTCAAAAAGACGGATAGCTTCTTCATCGTAATCTGCAATAATAACTTTCATAACATCATTTCATCCTTCTTACACATAATATATTTTTATATACTCTGTTTATTCCTCTTCCGAAGGGCAAACGACTGTGTTTTGCACCATATCCATATGATGATTCATCCATATGAGCTCATATCCAGTACCAATATCCATATTATATAATTTTCTGACCATTTTTTGCAAGTAAAAACAGTAGACACTAAAAAAGTTTATGTCTACTAAAATGATTCTATATCGCCAAACGGTAACATGCCGCCAATACAAATAACGGGAACACTATTCAATCATAGTATTCCCGCTATCATTCACAGTGAGCGTGCGGGGATTCGAACCCCGGACAACTTGATTAAAAGTCAAGTGCTCTACCAACTGAGCTACACGCCCTTATTCAATTATATTCCTTTTAATTACAAGGAAAATGCCCAGAGCCGGAATCGAACCAGCGACACGAGGATTTTCAGTCCTCTGCTCTACCAACTGAGCTATCTGGGCTTATACACAATATACTTGTGTAAATTGCGGGAGCAGGATTTGAACCTGCGACCTTCGGGTTATGAGCCCGACGAGCTTCCAGACTGCTCCATCCCGCGATATGAAATTAATTATCTCTATTGAGATCAAGCCGATGATCGGACTCGAACCGATAACCTGCTGATTACAAATCAGCTGCTCTGCCAATTGAGCCACATCGGCGTGTTTACTTCTTTTATAATGTATATTCAGAAGTATAATTAAATGGATGGAGGTGGATTCGAACCACCGAAGCAATTTGCAGCAGATTTACAGTCTGTCCCCTTTGGCCACTCGGGAATCCATCCTTATTTTTTTAAAGTGGGGCCTATAGGGCTCGAACCTATGACCCTCTGCTTGTAAGGCAGATGCTCTCCCAGCTGAGCTAAGACCCCACATAACGACCCAGAAGAGACTCGAACTCTCGACCTCCGCCGTGACAGGGCGGCGCTCTAACCAACTGAGCCACTGGGCCACTTTTTAATTCAGGTTATACCCTGAAAACTACATACAAAGAATCTTTTTTCATCCATTGCCTATCTCCGCTTTGGTTATGCCCTCGACCTATTAGTAACAGTCAGCTCCATGTGTTACCACACTTCCACCTCTGCCCTATCTACCTCGTCGTCTTCAAGGGGTCTTACTAACTTGACGTTATGGGATATCTCATCTTGAGGGGGGCTTCACGCTTAGATGCCTTCAGCGTTTATCCCTTCCCGGCTTGGCTACTCTGCTATGCACTTGGTAATACAACAGATACACCAGCGGCCAGTCCACCCCGGTCCTCTCGTACTAAGGGCAGCTCCTCTCAAATATCCTACGCCCACGCCGGATAGGGACCGAACTGTCTCACGACGTTCTGAACCCAGCTCGCGTACCGCTTTAATGGGCGAACAGCCCAACCCTTGGGACCGACTACAGCCCCAGGATGCGATGAGCCGACATCGAGGTGCCAAACCACTCCGTCGATGTGAACTCTTGGGAGTGATAAGCCTGTTATCCCCAGGGTAGCTTTTATCCGTTGAGCGATGGCAATCCCACTTTATACCACCGGATCACTAAGTCCTACTTTCGTACCTGCTCCACCCGTCGGTGTCGCAGTCAAGCTCCCTTCTGCCTTTGCACTCTTCGAATGGTTTCCAACCATTCTGAGGGAACCTTTGAGCGCCTCCGATACCCTTTCGGAGGCGACCGCCCCAGTCAAACTCCCCACCTGACATTGTCCCCCAGCCGGATCACGGCTGCTGGTTAGAAACCCAATACTGCAAGGGTGGTATCCCAACATTGACTCCATGGCAACTGGCGTCACCACTTCCTAGTCTCCCACCTATCCTGTACATGCAATATCGAATCCCAGTATCAAGCTAGAGTAAAGCTCCATGGGGTCTTTCCGTCCTGGCGCAGGTAACCAGCATCTTCACTGGTATTTCAATTTCACCGGGTGCATTGTTGAGACAGTGCCCAAATCATTACGCCTTTCGTGCGGGTCGGAACTTACCCGACAAGGAATTTCGCTACCTTAGGACCGTTATAGTTACGGCCGCCGTTTACTGGGGCTTAAGTTCAAAGCTTCGCTTGCGCTAACCTCTCCCCTTAACCTTCCAGCACCGGGCAGGCGTCAGCCCATATACCTCACCTTTCGGTTTCGCATAGACCTGTGTTTTTGCTAAACAGTTGCTTGGGCCAATTCTCTGCGGCCATTCGCATGGCACTCCTTCTCCCGAAGTTACGGAGTCATTTTGCCGAGTTCCTTAACAATGCTTCTCCCGTCGGCCTTAGGATTCTCTCCTCATCCACCTGTGTCGGTTTACGGTACGGGTATCCTGTAAACAATAGCGGCTTTTCTTGGCAGCCAGCTCACACACTTCTCTACTTCTTTTCGATCCGCATCACGTCTTCGGATTGCACACCGGATTTGCCTGATGTACTCCTACCTCGCTTGCACCGGTCTTTCCATTCCCGGCTTGTGCTCTCTGTCTGCGTCCCCACAGTTCTGTTACAGGATAGTACAGGAATTTCAACCTGTTATCCATCGACTACGTCTTTCGACCTCGCCTTAGGCCCCGACTTACCCAGGGCAGATCAGCTTTACCCTGGAAACCTTAGATATTCGGCCAAGAGGATTCTCACCTCTTTCTCGCTACTCATTCCGGCATTCTCTCTTCTTAAAAATCCACTGCTCCTTTCGGTACAGCTTCGTCTCTTTAAGAATGCTCCTCTACCAACCTGCATTCGCAGATTCCTGAGCTTCGGCAGTGTGTTTCAGCCCCGGACATTTTCGGCGCAGGACCTCTCGACTAGTGAGCTATTACGCACTCTTTTAATGGATGGCTGCTTCTAAGCCAACATCCTAGTTGTCTTCGAAATCCCACATCCTTTTCCACTTAACACACATTTTGGGGACCTTAGCTGCAGGTCTGGGCTCTTTCCCTTTCGACTACCCAACTTATCTCGGATAGTCTGACTCCCATACATCATCTACACGGCATTCGGAGTTTGATATCCCTTGGTAAGCTTTGACGCCCCCGTAGGAATTCAGTGCTCTACCTCCGCAAGACTTGTATGAGGCTAGCCCTAAAGCTATTTCGAGGAGAACCAGCTATCTCCGGGTTCGATTGGAATTTCTCCCCTATCCACACCTCATCCCCACCCTTTTCAACGGATGTGGGTTCGGTCCTCCATTGCCTTTTACGGCAACTTCAACCTGGACATGGATAGATCACCCGGTTTCGGGTCTACTCCGACTGACTTTCGCCCTGTTCAGACTTGGTTTCCCTTCGGCTCCGCACCTTCAGTGCTTAACCTCGCCAGCCAGCGTAACTCGCCGGACCGTTCTACAAAAAGTACGCGGTTCATCATATAAAGATGTTCCACAGCTTGTAAACATATGGTTTCAGGTTCTTTTTCACTCCCCTCCCGGGGTCCTTTTCACCTTTCCTTCACAGTACTATGCGCTATCGGTCACTAAGGAGTATTTAGCCTTACGGGGTGGTCCCCGCATATTCAGTCAAGGTTCCACGTGTCTCGACCTACTCTGGATACCGCCATGTCAACTCGCCTTTCGCTTACGGGACTTTCACCCTCTTTGGTCAGCTTTCCCAAAACTGTTCTGCTAAACTTGTTGAATCAATTCCGCGGTCCGAACCCCGGGATGCACGCATCCCGGTTTGGGCTCTTCCGTTTTCGCTCGCCGCTACTCACAGAATCACATGTTGTTTTCTCTTCCTCCGGCTACTTAGATGTTTCAGTTCACCGGGTTCCCTTCCTGACGTTATGGATTGGCGTCAGGATAACTGAGGTTTGCTCAGTTAGGTTTCCCCATTCAGAAATCTCCGGATCGATGGGTATTTGCCCCTCCCCGAAGCTTTTCGCAGCTTATCACGTCTTTCATCGGCTCTTAGTGCCAAGGCATCCACCATACGCTCTTATCAGCATAACCAAACGATAGTTGTTCACGGGAATGAACTTCTATCCACACATGTATAGCGTTACATGTGTTGGTTCTAGGCCAATTTATTTTTAGTTTGTTTTCTTCAAACTTTATAGTAATTGTTAAATAACATTACCTCGGATGTCTTGATTAGATATTTTATCTTATCATTGATTTTCTCTGTATGCAGTTTTCAAGGTACACATTTTGACTTCTTCAAGAAGTCAAGTGGAGAATACGAGAGTCGAACTCGTGACCTCCTGCTTGCAAGGCAGGCGCTCTCCCAACTGAGCTAATCCCCCATATTAAATTATTTTTTCATATTATCCTTAATGGATATGGGCTTAAGTGGACTCGAACCACCGACCTCACGCTTATCAGGCGTGCGCTCTAACCAGCTGAGCTATAAGCCCATTTTAATTTGGCGGCCACCTACTCTCCCACACCGTCTCCAGTGCAGTACCATCGGCCGTTCAGGTCTTAACCATCGTGTTCGGGATGGGAACGGGTGTTACCCCTGAACGCATCGCCACCAAAAAGTTTTGTCATCCTTGATGACTAAACAATAGACAACGACTCACTTTACTTCTTCTTCCGTTTTAGTTGGATTGTTCCAGACGAAAGAAGTTATTTCTTCCGTTTTAGTTGGATTGTTCCAGACGAAAGAAGTTATTTCTTCCTTAGAAAGGAGGTGATCCAGCCGCACCTTCCGATACGGCTACCTTGTTACGACTTCACCCCAGTTATCGGTCCCGCCTTCGGCAGCTCCCTCCTTACGGTTGGGTCACTGACTTCGGGCGTTACTGACTCCCATGGTGTGACGGGCGGTGTGTACAAGACCCGGGAACGTATTCACCGCGACATTCTGATTCGCGATTACTAGCGATTCCAGCTTCATGTAGTCGAGTTGCAGACTACAATCCGAACTGAGACGTTATTTTTGGGATTTGCTCCACCTCGCGGTCTCGCTTCCCTTTGTTTACGCCATTGTAGCACGTGTGTAGCCCTGCTCATAAGGGGCATGATGATTTGACGTCATCCCCACCTTCCTCCGGGTTATCCCCGGCAGTCTCTCTAGAGTGCCCGGCCTGGCCGCTGGCTACTAAAGATAGGGGTTGCGCTCGTTGCGGGACTTAACCCAACATCTCACGACACGAGCTGACGACAACCATGCACCACCTGTCTCCGCTGCCCCGAAGGGAAGGACGCATTACCGTCCGGTCAGCGGGATGTCAAGAGCAGGTAAGGTTCTTCGCGTTGCTTCGAATTAAACCACATGCTCCACCGCTTGTGCGGGTCCCCGTCAATTCCTTTGAGTTTCATTCTTGCGAACGTACTCCCCAGGTGGACTACTTATTGCGTTTGCTGCGGCACCGAATGGCTTTGCCACCCGACACCTAGTAGTCATCGTTTACGGCGTGGACTACCAGGGTATCTAATCCTGTTTGCTCCCCACGCTTTCGAGCCTCAACGTCAGTTACTGTCCAGTAAGCCGCCTTCGCCACTGGTGTTCCTCCTAATATCTACGCATTTCACCGCTACACTAGGAATTCCACTTACCTCTCCAGCACTCTAGATGAACAGTTTCCAATGCAGTCCCGGGGTTGAGCCCCGGGTTTTCACATCAGACTTGCCCATCCGTCTACGCTCCCTTTACACCCAGTAAATCCGGATAACGCTTGCACCATACGTATTACCGCGGCTGCTGGCACGTATTTAGCCGGTGCTTCTTAGTCAGGTACCGTCATTTTCTTCCCTGCTGATAGAGCTTTACATACCGAAATACTTCTTCGCTCACGCGGCGTCGCTGCATCAGGGTTTCCCCCATTGTGCAATATTCCCCACTGCTGCCTCCCGTAGGAGTTTGGGCCGTGTCTCAGTCCCAATGTGGCCGGTCACCCTCTCAGGTCGGCTACTGATCGTCGCCTTGGTAAGCCGTTACCTTACCAACTAGCTAATCAGACGCGGGTCCATCTCATACCACCGGAGTTTTTACCCCCGCACCATGCGGTGCTGTGGTCTTATGCGGTATTAGCAGTCATTTCTAACTGTTATCCCCCTGTATGAGGCAGGTTACCCACGCGTTACTCACCCGTCCGCCGCTCAGTCACAATCCTCTTCATCCGAAGAATCTAAGCAAAGTGCTTCGCTCGACTTGCATGTGTTAGGCACGCCGCCAGCGTTCATCCTGAGCCAGGATCAAACTCTCGTTAAAAGTGTTTGTCTTGGTCAAGAATCACTACTAGCAATTCTTTCCCTCTTTACTGTTTTGGCATTGAACACTTAATGAGTCTCTCACGAATTTAGTGTGAAAGCCGAACCTCATCTTGTATCAATGTAGTTCTTAAAAATTTTTCTCTTTAAAGAAATTTTCAAGGGTTGTTGTCTATTGTTCAGTTATCAAGGTTCTTTCTCTGTTCTGTCTCAAGCGACAGCTTTTATATTCTATCAAAAGCTTTATCGTTTGTCAAGAACTTTTTTAACTTTTTTCATTTTCTTTTTTGTGGAGCTTTCTCTCAACGAGTCAGCTCATCTATAATACCATTTCGTTTCATCTTTGTCAACTGTTTTTTACAATTTTTTCAAACTTTTTCGACTTGTTTTTTTCAAGCCTCCAGGTATTATATTACGTGTTTTCTCACCCGCTTATGCAGAATACCATAAAGCGTACAAAGCTTCCTTCAATCTGAAAACTTTTTGAGATAACACTTAACGGAGAAAGAGGGATTTGAACCCTCGCGCCGGTTTCCCGACCTACACCCTTAGCAGGGGCGCCTCTTCAGCCTCTTGAGTATTTCTCCTGATTCTGAATCCGACTGTTTACACAGCTTTTTTTCAATTCTTGCTTGATAATGCGAAATTTATTATACTAAACGTTCTATATAATGTCAACCATTAATTTAGTTTTTTTTAACCTTTTTCCGCCCTTTTTCAGCAACTGTTTTAGTAAACGGCTAGTTCCGTCTTTTCCTCTATCGTTTTCCTAATTCTTTCCTGAACTATCGCTGCGATTTCCGTCGTTTTCATATCTTTGTATTCATCATAATAAAGCGGAGGCAAAAAACAAACCTGAACCGTCACTTTACTGATAGACTTCGTATCAAACGGTTTAAACGAATCAATCAGCGCCACCGGAACGATTGGACAACGTGCCTTTGTTGCCGCTTTAAAACTTCCACCTTTAAATGTTCCGATTTTATTTCCGTTTCTCGAACGAGTTCCTTCCGGGAAAATAATATAATTTCTTCCCGCCTTCACTTCTTTTGCTACATTCATAATGACCTGCATTGCCTGCCGCACATCTTCTCTGTCAATCATATATGCTTTTGTACAAGCAAACACCTGCTTTAAAAACTGAATATTTGCAACTTCTTTTTTTGCAACAACCGAGATCGGAACCGGACACACATCCATAATAGCCAAAACATCATACATTCCCTGATGATTCGGGAAAAACATAAATCCATTTTCTTTCGGTATGTTATCCAGCCCTTCAGCCGCTATTGTCACATTTCCGCCTTTGTTTGCTCTGCGGACAATAAACTTCAGCATCTTATAATGCTCTTCCTCCGTATACTTATCTACGTGATGCGCATGATAACAAAGCTTGCACCACATAAACGGAACAAGAATTATATTTCGGAGCACCATCATCAATATTCTTTTCATATTTTCCGATACTCCTTTACCGCTGTTTCATAAAGATTATTTCCCTTAGAGTCAATCACCACTATCACCGGAAGATTTACTACTGTAAGTTTTCTAATCGCTTCTGTACCAAGATCTTCATAAGCAACAATTTCCGATGATGTAATACATTTTGACAGCAGCGCGCCCGCGCCGCCTACAGCTGCAAAATAAACCGCTTTATTGCGAACAACAGCATCGATCACTTCTTGACTTCTTTTTCCCTTTCCAATCATTGCCCCCATTCCGAGATCCAATAATTCGGGAGTATATTTATCCATACGGCTTGCCGTTGTCGGACCTGCCGATCCGATCGGGCGTCCTTCCCGTGCCGGAGACGGTCCCATGTAATATATCGCCTGCCCTTCTATATTAATAGGTAAGTCTCCTCCCTCACGAAGCGTTTCGTACATCCGCTTATGCGCAGCATCACGCGCTGTATATATCGTGCCTGTAATATATACATAATCTCCTGCCCTTAGTTCTTCTGCCGTCTCTCTGCCGACAGGCGCTGAAATATGTCGATCCATTTCTGTTTCCTTTCACTTCTGCCTTTTTCCACTGCTGCTATCTTATCCGCTGTTTTTACAAAACACAGACTGTATGCCTGTTCACATGGCAGCATATATTCACCGCAACCGGAAGTCCCGCAATATGAGTCGGATATGTGTTGACATTTACTGCCAAAGCCGTCACCGTGCCACCCAATCCGCCCGGTCCGATGCCAAGACAGTTGATCTTCTCCAACATTTCTTCTTCGAGTTTTCTCACATATGGAATATCCGAATGTTTTCCCACTTCTCGCGTAAGCGCTTTCTTCGCCATTAAGGCGCATTTTTCAAATGTTCCTCCGATTCCGACCCCAACTACCAACGGCGGGCAAGCATTTGGTCCCGCGTCTTTGACAGCTGTAAGAATCGCATTTTTTACTCCTTCAAGTCCTTCCGCCGGTTTCAGCATAAACACACGGCTCATATTCTCACTTCCGAAACCTTTCGGAGCTACCGTGATCTTCACTCGATCACCTTCCACGATCCGCGTATGAATAACCGCAGGAGTATTATCTTTTGTGTTTTCCCGCAAAATAGGGTCTCCTACGACTGACTTTCTCAAAAAACCTTCCGTATAGCCCCGGCGCACCCCTTCGTTTACCGCATCTTCGAAACTTCCGCCTTCAAAATGCACATCTTGTCCTACCTCAAGAAACACAACTGCCATTCCTGTATCCTGGCAGATCGGTATCATATCCGAAGCGGCAATTTCAAGATTATCCTGAAGCTGTGCCAGAATTTGTTTTCCAAGCACGGACTCCTCTTTTTCCTCTGCTTTTCGCATCGCTTTCACCATATCCGAAGAAAGCGAGTAATTTGCCTCTATGCACATCTTTTTTATTGTTTCCGTAATTATCTCTGTCTGTACTGTCCGTATCATAATTCAATCTCAATCTTTCTGTTTGTACGATGATATTGATGGTATCTGACTCCCGCCGCATCCATCATTCTTTTCGACGCAATAACGCTCGGAGTATCGGCATATTTATCACAATCATAGATTACTTCTTTAATCCCCGCCTGTATGATCGCTTTTGCACATTCATTGCAGGGAAAGAGCGAAACATAGAGCTTCGCTCCGGCCAAACTTCCTCCGCTGTAATTTAAAATTGCATTCAACTCGCTATGTGTCGAATATACATATTTTGTCTCAAGCGGGTCTTCGCCGTCTCTTACCCACGGAAATTCATCATCCGAACACCCTAACGGAAATCCATTATATCCCATAGAGAGGATTTTATTATCCTGACTGACAATACAACAGCCAACCTGCGTATTCGGGTCTTTTGATCGCATCCCCGAAAGCATGGCTACTCCCATAAAATACTCATCCCACGTCAAATAATCTGTTCTCTTCCCCGACATCAACTCCGCTCCTTTCATCTCTGTTCTGTTCTCTGTAAGCTTTTTATTTTGTTCCGAAAATACGATCTCCGGCATCGCCAAGTCCCGGAACAATATAGCCATGATCATTGAGCTTCTCATCAAGCGCCCCTATATAAATGTCTACATCCGGATGCGCTTCCTGCATCTTCTTAACTCCTTCCGGCGCTGCAAGGATACAAAGGAAACGGATATGTTTTACGCCTTTTTCTTTCAGCATTCTGATCGCCGCCACACTGGAACCTCCCGTAGCCAGCATAGGATCAACTACAAACACTTCTCTCTCTTCACAATCTGCCGGAAGTTTACAATAATATTCTACCGGTTCTAATGTCTCCGGATCTCTGTAAAGACCGATATGTCCGACCTTCGCCGCCGGAATCAGAGATAACATTCCGTCTACCATTCCGATTCCCGCACGAAGGATCGGTACGATAGCCAGTTTTTTGCCTGAAAGCATTTTCCCTGTCATCTCCATAAGAGGTGTTTTGATCTGAACATCACTCATTTTCAGATCTCTCGTCGCCTCGTAGCACATCAACTGTGCAATTTCCCCGATCACCTCACGAAATTCTTTTGTTCCTACGTTTTCCTGTCTTACATAATTGATCTTATGTGTGATCAAGGGGTGATCCATCACAATTACTTTTCCTGTCATTATTCTTCCTCCGCAATGTAATTTAATTTTTCTGCAAGTTCTTTTATTAATTCACGCAATATCTCATAGCATTCTCCGTAAGCTGTCAAAGGTTTCCCATATGGATTCGGGATTTCTCCGTCGCTTCCCACGAATTCATTCAACGTATAAACGTTAGCTTTTGTTCCGTATTCGGACAAGATTTTGTTTTTCTCGGCTTCCTCGATCGTAAGGACAAGAGTATCCTCCACCAGCGTTTCCGGTTCAAGCTGTCTGGAAACATGATTTTCAAGGGTCATCTGGGCGCTCTTCATGATCGCCTCCGCTTTCTGATTCGCCGGTTCGGGAAACAGCACGACCAATCCCCGTGAATCAATCACATATTCCTGCGCCAGATCTTCATGCCTTAACATCTCCGCCGCCATCGGCGCCCGGGCAGAATCCGTACCGCTTATAAATATGATTCTTCGGTACTTCTGCCGTTTTGCGATCTCCGCCGCCGAAAGACGCGTATGCCCCGCCGCTTTTTCCAAACGATTCATAATCGCTTTTCCGATTCCTTGCGCGGCAAAAGATTCACTGTAAATCTCTTCCACATCTTCCTCATCAAATTCTCTGAGCACTCTATAGAGATTTCGAGCGATCGTTTTCTCATTTTCCCGTGTACCAATATTTTTCACTACGCCGTATTTATAAAAAGGAAGTGTCTCTGTCGTAGCAATAACCCCCACTTTTCTTCCTTCTTTATAAGCCTTGTATGCAAGCTGGCGAATCGCAAAAATCTCCTCCCGCAGATCTCCTTCTACAATCATCAGTTTTGCTTTCGGAGCGTAATGTCTGTACTTCATCCCCGGAGCTTTCGGAGCTTTCTCACTCTCCGCCACAAGAAGCGTCTCATCAACATCTACTTTTCCGATCACTTCTTCAAACATTTCCGCAGTAATCGCTCCCGGTCTCAAGATCATAGGCGGCGTCACCGTCATATCAAGTATCGTAGACTCTAGTCCGATCTCAACTGCTCCTCCGTCTAAGATCATATCGATCTTTCCGCCCAAATCTTCCGCAACATGTTCCGCCAACGTCGGACTTGGTCTTCCCGAAGTATTTGCGCTCGGGGCAGAAACGAATCCGCCCGCTGCCCGTATAAGCGCTCTCGCCACTTCATCTGTAGGCATACGAACCGCCACTGTATCAAGACCTCCCGTCGTACCATAAGGAACAACCTCGCTCTTTTCAAAGATCATAGTAAGCGGTCCCGGCCAGAAGTGAGCTGCAAGGGCATCTGTTTCAGCCGGGATATTAACAGCAATCTTCCTCAAATCTTCATATTCTGCAATATGCACGATCAGAGGATTATCCGACGGTCGCCCTTTTGCCGCATACGTCTTCATCGCCGCCTCCTCTTTGAGCGCATCCGCTCCGAGCCCATATACCGTCTCGGTCGGAAAAGCAACCAAACCGCCGTTTTTCAGAATCATTCCCGCTTCTTCTATAATCTCTTCATTTATTTTGTTTTTATCGATCTTTTCTATTTTTGTTTCCATGCCCTATATTATAGCATTATTTATTTCAAAAAAAAACTCTTAATTCCTTTTACTACAGCCTCTGCTATTTTTCCTTGATACGCTTCATCAGAAAGTTTTTCCGCTTCTTTGTGATTACTCAAAAAACCACATTCCACAATTACTGTCGGCACTTCTGTTTTCTTCAATATATAATAAGTATTATTTGCTTTTTCACGCTTTTTATTTTCCGGATCAATTTCCAGAAGTTCATTCTGCAAAATTTCCGCCGCCGCTTTCCCTTCCCCGGACGTCGTATAATAAAACACCTGCGCTCCAAAAACACTTTCTTCATGATAACTGTTTTGATGTATACTTACAGCAAGATCTGCCTTTGATTCATTCATAATGCGAACCCGCTCTTTCAAATCTCCGATCCTGGTTTCCGCAAGCCATCCGTCCTCTTCACGTGTCATGATCACTGCAATCCCTTCCTCTTCAAGAAGCTTTTTCACTTTCTCTGCGATTATTAAGTTCAGCTCTTTCTCAAGCTTCCCGTTGACTCCCGTTTTTCCGCCGTCAGGACCGCCGTGTCCGGCATCCACTACAACCGTTCTCTTCTTATGCGCTTCCCCTTGTTTTTCCCCGCGCTCCTTTTTATCCGATTTCTCATTCTCCTTTTCTTTCATCCCTATAACCGCCCCCGAATTAGTTTCTTCACTTTCCCTAAACGTCTCCTTAAGCCTCACCCCTGCTTTTTGACACAAAACAATGATTGTCACAAGAGAAATAATCGCCATTCCGAAAACTATTTTTTTCCGCATATAAAAACACCCTCCTTTTCCATATAAATATATATGCAAAAAGAGGATGTCCTTTTCAGATATTTTATTTCATGTTTTAGTTCACATTTTAATTTACATATTGCAGGATGAGATCCCACACGCCGGAACCTTCCATTCCAAGACTCCACTCCGCAACACCCGCAAGCTGGTTTTCTTTAATAACTTTCAGCTTCTCTTCCAGCGACTGAGTATCTTCTAACCAAATTTTATAAACGCCTCCGTCGCCTTCCCACTGGGCATAATTCTGCTTCGTCTTATCATCCCATTCCGTCTGTGCCCCCATTGATGAGATAAGTTCTGCCGCATCATCCATTCCATAAGCGGAACTCTTTACTTTATTCGGATAATTTTCGGCTTCCGTTCCCTCATCTGCCGCAAATTCTTCGTCAGTCTTTGGCCGTTCAAACCAAAGCCGGGTATAAAACGGTACTCCTGCGATCAATTTATCCGCCGGTACTGACTTAAGGGCCTCTGATATTCCGTTTTTCAGATACCCGATCGACGCAACCGAACCTGCTTCATACGATCCTTCTGTATGTTCATCATATCCCATAACAACAACATAGTCCGCCACTGCCGCCTGTTCTTCAATGTCATAATGTGCATTATAAGGCTGCGGAACATAATTATCTACAGAAAAAACAAGTCCATTCTGACGGCACTTCACCGAAAGTTCACGCACGAACTGCACATAATGCGGTCCGCACTCATCGGATACAAGTTCAAAATCAAGGTTAATTCCATCCACGTCAGTCTCCAGCGCTTTTGATATAACTTGATTGATCAGTTTTGCCCGCTTCGACGTATAGCTCAGCACTTGATATGTTTCTTCATAAGAATTGATTCCTCCATGAAAATCCCTCAGCACTGCCCATACTTCCAAATTAGACTGATGTGCGTAATTTACATAATCCGCATCTGCAAGCGATGTAATATTACCTTCTGTATCCGCAAGACTGAACCATGTCGGCGCAATCGTATTCAGCCCTTTTGTCGACGCAATCGTTTCCAATATATAACTATTAGCATCGGCGTTAGAAACATTATGCCACGCCATATTGATCGTATAGTTTTCCGAAATATTCGTATATTCCGGTTCTTCATAATCCCGGGATACCAGCTCTTTTTCAACACTGTTGAGCGCATTTGTTTTCACATATCCGATAAACCCGTCTTTTGTAGCCACTTTCATCCAGTCATTCTCATCTTCAAGAACAGTTACCTTATCCGATTTCTTTACTTCTGTCAAAACCGGACTTTTCACACCGCCCTGATAGCGTACCTGCGTATCCCTTTTGATGGAAGCCACTTTCTTCTCTCCCCACTCAGTTGTAATCACTACGCGGGTCGGATCATCATACACTTCGTATTCCATATTCGTGTATTGCTGGATAAACGGAAGGGCAATATATGCAATCTTTCCTTCTGTTTTCAGGATCACATAATCTTCACTCTTTTTCTCTGTTATGTCTGTATATTCTTTACTGCCTACCGCTGCCGAAACACTGCCTCCCGGAAGTGTATAAAGAAGAACGTTCTCATTAGAATCCCAATAAAACCGCTTATTGATCCGATTATGAGCAACAGAATATTCGACATAATACTGCCCGTCATAAACTTTCACCGGATCCGGCGTATTTCCTTCTTCTGCATTCTGAGACTGTTTCACAACCTGATCGTCAATTACAAGCGCAGGATCTGTTTCTGACTCCACTCCATAATATTGTTTCAAATCGGCCTTCTCATTCGTTGAACCGTATCTTTTCCAAATAACAAATCCGCCTATTGCAATTATGATCAACACAAAAAACAGAAACCACCGTATAACGGCATTCCGCCTTCTTCTCCTTGCTCTGCTGCTTTGTCTCGCAGGTCTTCTATTCCGTCCAGGTCCCGCTTCCGACATTCTTTGTCTGCTTTGTCCCGAACGGTTTACCGGTTTCCGGGCATTGTTTTCAGGGCGTCGTCTGCGGGTATCTGATGTCTGACTCCATTCCCGCACATCCCGTTTTTCTCTTTCGTCCATGCCGTACCTCCTACTAGCAATTATACGCGTACATTATATCACACTTTTAACACGCGTCGTTAATAATTTGCCTCTTTCAGCAGATTTTAGACATCTTTTTTCACACAACCTCCACTTTGTCCGGCATTAAGGGGTAATTTCTGCCCGAAAGTGTTCATTAATATCAGTAAATCTAAGAGTTTCTATATTGCCATCCCCACTCATCGTATAATCGCGCATATATGTTCCCGCTTCTTTTACCATATGTGCCGTCACGATCTGAAGCGGACTTGCCTGATATCCGTCAAGCAGCATATCAATCCCACGCTTCTCATACTTTTCCAGCTCCATATATAATTCTGTATATTCCGTTTCATCCATTTTCATCTCCCGCAATACTCCTTTCCATGCAAACCGTGATAAATATAGTTTTCCTGCCCTTTCATTATGTATCGTACGGAGGTTTGTGACATACATCCGGATTTTCAGGCAGGGCAAAAGACAGCCGATACGGAAATAAGAGTTTAAACAGCATTCCCTCCTTTCATTTTATTTACTTATTAGGTGTTTGCGAAACGCCACAAGCCGCATAAATACGGCATTTTAACTTTTATAAAACAAAACATCTCCTCAACGGATTGTGGTAAAATAGAGTTGCCTAGAAACTATAAACCAACCACCCGAAAGGAGATGTACCTATATGATACCATATAAGCAGCTCACTTTGGCAGAAGTTTTTGAAGATTGCCAAAATAAATTCGATAATGACAAATATCAGTTTCTTTCTCTACTTGACCAAACCATTAATCTTGATGAAATTGTTCCTGTTTCTTTTGTTACTCATTTTCACGCTTCTACAGGAAGACCTCGTAAGCATCCACTTTATCCTATGATTAAGGCTCTCCTTATTCAGCGCATTTTCTCAATCCCGACAGATACTCTTCTGATTATATTTTTAAAATATTCTCAGGAACTACGGGATTTCTGTGGCTTCCGTGTTGTTCCTGATGCCTCAAAATTTACCCGCTTTAAACAGGACTTTCTTATGGACTTACAATCGATGTTCGATCACTTAGTTGATATCACTGAACCGATCTGCCAACGTATTGATTCTAACCTTGCTTCCATGAGTATCTTTGATACTTCTGGAATTGAGGCATGGGTAACAGAAAATAATCCGAAATACGCAAACCGTATCATAAAACAGTTAAAGGCCTTTGCAAAGGCTCACAACTTTGATAAAAACTTTGATCCTTACAAAGCTGCTTACGGCTCAATGCCTGCACACGCTACTGCTAACCCAGCTATCCAACAGATGTACATCAACGGACATTTCTGCTATGCCTATAAGTTTGGTATTGTCACTAATGGTCTTGGTATTGTTCGCGATATTACCTTCTACAATAAAGATTTCCTAAATGCTCATCCTAATATCATTGTTGAAAAGAAATCCGATTCACCAGATGAAGATAAATCACTTGCGGACTCTAAGGCACTGCTCCCTGTTTTGATTGATTTCTTTCAGAAGCATCCTTTGATCAACCCTAAAACTTTTCTAGGCGATGCCGCTTTTGATACCATTGAAATCTACAAAGCCCTTTTGGATGATCTTGGCTTTGAAAAAGCATTTATTCCACTCCGGACAAAACTATCAATGGAAGAAAATGGCTACACCTTCAACGAAAATGGTGTTCCTTGCTGTCCGCATGATTCCACACTTCCTATGAAACGGGAAGGGAGTAAATCTCATCTGAGAAGCAAACTTCCCAGCATGAAGTTTGTATGCCCTAAAATGAAATGGGAATACAACCGTGAAACCAAAACGAAACGCCGTGTCTGCCGCTGTGAGAACCCCTGTACCACATCTTCCTGTGGAAGAATGATTTACATTTACCCCGAAAAGAATCTGCGTGCCTATCCCGGTGTGGAACGTGGTTCCGTAGAATGGGATGAGACCTATAAAATCCGTGTAAACGTTGAAAAATCAATCAACCATTTTAAAGACAGTTTCTGTATTGCCGGTCGTAAAACCCAAAATGAGAAAACACTACATGCAGATTTGTTGCTTGCAGGAATTTCTCAGTTAATAACTGTCATGGTTGCTGATAAAATTCACCAGCATCAATACATACGAAGTTTAAAACCACTCATAGCATAGGACTTACCAACTTCATAAGCCCATGAGGTTTATTTGTTGTGCCAAGAAATGAACGATTTTCACTTCCTATCCCAAGAATCCTGCATGACAGGAGCCTTCGCCTGTTTTCAGTCAGGATTGCGGACTTGTTTCGCAATTACCTATATTTACTTATCAGTGAATACTATCTTTTGTAAGTGCCATTATATTGTCCGCATTTTATGTTTTCAATGTGTTTTTTGTTCATAACCGCATGGGATTTGTTGATAAGTCTTTACATCCTTTTCTTTTTTGTTTATACTTATCTTGAGGATATGTATCTATTTTTATTCCCGATGCATATTATCTTATATAGTATAAAGGATGTGATTGTATGAAGATTGAAAAACTTAATGAAAATCAGATTCGTTGTACATTGACACATGCTGATCTGGCAGCGCGCCATCTGAAGCTAAGCGAGCTTGCTTACGGCACAGAAAAGGCTAAATCTTTATTTCGCGACATGATGCAGCAGGCGTCATTCGATTTCGGATTTGAAGCAGAAAATATTCCGCTGATGATAGAGGCAATCCCTTCATCTGCTGATTCTATTGTCCTTATTATAACTAAAGTCGAGGATCCCGAAGAATTAGATACCCGGTTCTCAAAATTCACACCGGCTGACAATTCAGACCCTCTGAATTCCGAGACACTGGAAAAACTCCAGGGGGCAGAGGAGTTTCTCAATCTCCTGAACAAGGTCAAAGAAGCGGCAGCGGCGACATCAGCTCCTGTTGAAGAGCCCCGGCAGACGGATTCGTTCTCGATCCGGTTGTTTTCTTTTTCTTCACTGGACGGAGTAATCGAAGCCGCGAAATTAATTGCTCCCGCTTATCACGGCGCAAATACATTATATAAGGATGAAAGCGCTGAGACATTTATTCTTGCCCTTGCACCGGTGGAAAATAAATTAAATGAATTTAACAAGATCTGCAATATGCTTTCCGAATACGGATCGCCGGAAAAAGCCGACGCTTCCGTGCTTGCATTTCTTGAAGAACATTGCACGATTCTCATATCGGCAGATGCAGTATGTAAATTATCCGCATTATAAACTTGTATGCGGACAACGGATCTCAAAAGAAAAGGGTCGGCGCTTTAACGATCAATCAAATCGCAAAGCGCCGACCCTTTTACGCAATTCTTATTTACCCATTGCCTTTGCAGCAGCATTGATTTTTTCTACAAGAAGTCCACAATCAATTCCATGAACCATTGCCGCTTCCTCTAATGTCTCCATCTGAGACGCCGGGCATCCGAGACAATGCATTCCGATCTCCATGAGAATCGGCGCGCTCTCCGGAAATTGATCAATAAGTTCTCCGATTTTTGTATCTTTTGAAAATTCTGCCATTTTCTCTTCCTCCTTGAATTTATGAGGCTATTATAAGCCTTGTTCTGCAAATTATCAACAGTTTTCCTGATTCACCTTTTTCCGCTAGCACCCTCCGAATTATTCCCTCTGAATTCCCCCTTGCTTTTTTAACCGTATGACTGTTTCTGCATCCTCTTTCTTCTCTGTACACTTCATAAATCTACATCGCATTAAATTGTCAGATATATCCTGCCTTTATTTTTGTTTTTTTGAATACTCAAAAGTCAATAATTTATCCGAGTTTTTTCGACATATTTGCATTTTTATCATAACTCACCAAAACATCCGTTCTTTTTTTATTATAAAGTAATCCACCGAAAACATATGTTTTTATGTGGATAATGTGGATAACTTTGTGGGAAAACCGACTTTTTCCACCTTTTTCGTTGTTTTCAGTGTGGATAAGTTGAAAACTCCACGTTTTTCAATTTCGACATTTTTTTACAAATAAACACAAATTTGTGCATTTTGTCTTTTTATGTCGAAAACGGGAAATCTGTATTTCTCTCATCAAAAATACAAATTCCCCATTTCAAAAAATTTGTGTTACAGAACTCTTCTTACTGCAATAATATCAGTATAGGTAGCGCTGCATATTCCGATTCCATCTGCTTCGTTCATTGCATTCACGATCGTTCCGTCCCCCATATAAAGCCCGACGTGACCGTCATACAAAATCAAGTCTCCGGGAAGAGCTTCCTCGTAACTGACGGCGTATCCTGAATTCACCATATCATATGTCGTCCGTGGAAGACTTACTCCGAAATGTGCATAAACCGACTGTACAAAACCCGAACAATCCGCTCCGTTTGTCAGGCTTGTACCTCCCCAAACATATGGATTTCCGATAAACTGACAAGCATAATCAATAACAGCCTGCCCCGGAGTTCCCGGAGCTTGCGAAGGCGTATTCACTCTCCCCTGCGAAACAGCGCCTACAGGCCGTGTTCCCGGTCTGCCGTCAGCACCGCAAACGACAGATGCTGCCATTTTTTCTTGCGCTTCTTCTTCTGCGATCCGCTTTTCTTCCTCTTCTTTTGTCTCCCCATAAGAATAAGAAGTTTCTGCAATCACGTAGTCGCCTGAGACCCAACCGCTTTTATCTCCTACTTTTACCGGATACCATCCGCCGGTCGCTTCTCCCACAGTCTCATAAACTTCGCCTTTTTTTATCTGTGTCAAAATCTTACTGTCCGTTCCGCAGCCTTCCCGAACATTAAGCACATATGCCGTAACCGTCACTGTATCCTTCTCATACTCCTGTGCACGCGCCTGCGCCTCCTCTCCTGTAAAAAGCGCATCTTCCGGCACATATCCTTCAGCCGAACCCGATCTGATCTTCGTCCAGCCATCCAGATATTCCAGCACCTGAGCCGCCGAATCTTTATAAAGTTTCCCGACCCAGTCGCCGGAATCATCCGGTGCGTTTCTGATATAGGTAAACTCCTTCGTATCAGAAAACGCCATATTCAAATACTCACCCTCTTCTGTTGGTACAAGATAGAGATTAATATTATCTTTTACTTCTGTCTCGTAACATTTCTCCAGTACCGATTCAATCCCCGATGCCTGTATAAATGGCTGCTCGTCTTTCCTTTCGGCCGCCGATACTTCAGACACGCTCCCCGGGATCAGAAACATTCCCGCTGCCGCAAACAGAATGCCTCTCGCTTTTGTGTGTGGTTTCTTCATATAAAACCTCCTCTATATTTCGGTCATTTACCGCATTACATTTATCTTTTGTAGGAAGCTTTAAATGTTACACATTTGTTAAATTTGTTACATTCACATTATATCAACTCGCTATTTGTTTGTCAACTTCTCTTACTGATTTTTCATTGACATCTCTCGACAGCAAGTTTCTATATTATTCTTTTTTCTTCTTCTTTCCATTTGTTTCATTAATTATTTTGTAACATTTTATCGTAAATATTCAATTTTAACAGCCAAAAATAATTTTTTTCAAAATAATGATTGACAAACATCTTTCTTTGTATTATATTCTAATTACAGTAATCGTTACTATTATTTATTAAATAACGGTTCTTAGTTAGTTATGAAAGGGGGATTCCCATTGGCAGCTTTAAAATATAGTAGACAACGAGAATCCATCAAGCATTACCTTATGACAACCAAAGAGCATCCGACCGCCGACACAGTTTATATGCATGTGAAGAAAGAATTTCCGAACATCAGTCTTGGCACGGTTTACAGAAATTTAAATCTGCTGACCGATATCGGCGAAGCCATAAAAATATCTACTCCCGACGGAGGAGATCGATTTGATGGACGGATTGAACCGCATAATCATTTTCTTTGTGAAGAGTGTGGACGGTTACTGGATCTGGATCTGGATATGAAGAGTATCGAAGAAGTCAACTGCCTTGCCGGTAAGAATTTTGACGGAGCGATCACTTCCAGTTCCACTTTGTTTTTCGGTAAATGCGGTGACTGCATTAAAAAGTCATAACAAATAAACAATATTATTTTCAAAAAAGGAGATCAAAATTATGAAAAAATTTGTATGTACAGTATGTGGTTATGTTTTTGAGGGAGAAGCAGCTCCGGCAGAATGTCCGGTTTGCCACGCAGGCGCAGATAAATTCAAAGAGCAGACAGGCGAAAGAGAATGGGCTGCAGAACACGTTATCGGTGTTGCTCAGGGCGTTAGCGAAGACATCCTTGCAGATCTGAGAGCAAACTTTGAAGGCGAATGTACAGAAGTTGGTATGTACCTTGCTATGGCTAGAGTTGCACACAGAGAAGGATATCCGGAAATCGGTCTTTACTGGGAAAAAGCAGCTTGGGAAGAGGCTGAGCACGCTTCTAAATTTGCTGAACTTCTCGGCGAAGTTGTTACAGACAGCACAAAGAAAAACCTTGAGATGCGTGTAGATGCAGAGAACGGCGCTACAGCAGGTAAATTCGACCTTGCAAAACGTGCAAAAGCCGCTAACCTCGATGCAATCCACGATACAGTTCATGAGATGGCAAGAGACGAAGCTCGTCACGGAAAAGCATTTGAAGGACTTCTTAAGAGATACTTCGGCTAATCAAAATCCCGAATATTGAAAGATAGGTTATCAGAAAGATGTCGGCTAAACTGTCGGCATCTTTTTTATCTCCTTTTCTTACATTTTTTTAGGCATTTGCTAAATGCCGCAACCCATTGATTTTACTGGGTTTTCTCGTTTCTTATATATAAATTTTCTCTCCACTCATGGTAAAATATAAGTAGCCACACAAACATCCCACACATGAGAGGAGAAAAAATTTATGGCTAATAATTATCATCAGCTTTCACTTAAAGATACTTTTTCAGACTGCAAGGACATGTTTATGGATGATGTTCCTTCCTTTTTTCAACTTCTGGAGCAGCATTTTGATATTTCTCTTTTTATTCCACAAACTTTTTATAACGCTTTTTATCAGCATCTTGGTCGCAAAAGAGAGTATCCGCTTACTGGTTTCCTTTCTGCCCTTATCCTACAAAAAATCTTTCCTATCCCCACGGATTCCCTGCTGATACTATTATTGAATCTTTGCAAGGAACTTCGGGATTTCTGCGGTTTTTCCAAAGTCCCTGATGCACCTTTGTTCACTCGCTTTAGACTGGGCTTTTCTGACCACATTGAACTCATGTTTCAGCAGATGGTTGATTATACCGAACCCATCTGCCAGCAGATTGATTCTTCACTGGCTCAGATTCTTACCTTTGATACTTCCGGCATCGAACTCTATGTTACGGAAAACAATCCCAAAACTCTCAATGCACTTATCCGAAAACTGAAAGTTTATTACAAAGATATCCCTGATGTTGACCCTTATAAGATGGCTTACGGTCTTATGCCTTCACAGGCGGCATCCTGTCCCGACGCAAAGCAACAATACATCAACGGACATTTCTGTTATGCGGATAAATTTGCCATCCTTACCAATGGTCTGGGTATCATCCGGCATATCTCTTTTCTGGATGATGACTTTAAAACAGCTCATCCGGAAATGACGATAGAAAAGAAATCTGATTCTCCCGATGAAGATAAGTCCATCGGGGATGCAACTTCCCTGAAGCCTGTGCTTTCTGATTTCTTTTTCCTGCACCCGGACTTCCATCCGGATACTTTTCTGGGCGATTCTTCTTTTGATACCATCAAAACCTATGGGATGCTGTTGAATGACTTTCATTTTTCCAAGGCTCTGATTCCTTACAACCTTAGAAATGAAAGCAATCTCAAAAAAGTCGGATATAACGAATACGGCTATCCAACCTGCCCGGGCGACCCTTCTCTTGCCATGAAGTATTGTGGTATTACCCATGAAAATGGACGTGCTGACCGTGTCAAATGGATTTGTCCCAAGGTTCACATGGTAAAGGGTAAATATGTCTGCGACTGTAAAAATCCTTGCTCTACCGCCACCAAAGGACGCACCACTTATACATACGAGAATCTAAATTTTCGCATGTTCCCCGGAATTCAAAGAGATTCCGAAGAATGGAATTCCCTTTACAAAATCAGAACCATTGTGGAACGTGCCATCGACCATCTAAAAATCAACATGTGTGTTGCCGGAAGGAAATCCAGAAACCACACCACCACAAAAGCGGATGTTTTTCTTGCAGGGATTGCAAGCCAGCTTACCGTCATTGTCGCCCACAGCATGAATTGTCCACAATACATCCGAAGTTTGAAACCTTTAATTGCCTAAAAAAGTATTTCATTGTCATAGTTCATTTATGGGCTTATTAAAGTACGCCCCACATCTGATGATTTATGTCAATTCAGAAACCATTCTGAATAATGACCGTTTTTTCTCTCCTTATATGAGGAAAGTTATCCACATCAAAGAAAAAATTATTTAACAATTACCTATTACATTTTTTTATTTTTGTCTATTTTTTTGTTTTTCTTTTCTTTCTTTTTTATTTTATATGCATTCTTACCTTGTATCTTTTTTTCTATCTAGTATAATAGAAAGAAAAGGACAAAAAACGAGGTGCTATCATGAGAAATTTTATTGGTGTTGACTTAGGCGGAACAAACATCCGCGCTGCTATCGTTTCCGAAGACGGAACGATTAAATGTATGAAAAAATCAGAAAGCCACCCGGAACGCGGTGCAGAAGCTGTTATGGAAACTATGATTTCCCTGATTGAAAGTCTTGACGGATATGAAGAATGTGAAGGAATCGGAATGGGTATTCCCGGACCGATCGACACGATCAACGGCAAGATCATCGTTTCTACAAATCTTCCAAAACTGATCGGTTTTCCGATAGCGGAATATATCGAAAATCATTTTCATAAACCGACTTACATGGACAACGACGTTAAAGTTGCCGCTCTCGGAGAAGCTGTTCAGGGAGCCGGAAAAGATTATCCTATCGTTTACTATGTAACAATTTCAACCGGAGTCGGCGGAGCACTTGTAATCGATCAAAAGGTAATCGGCGGTCAGAACGGACACGCAGGCGAGATCGGAAATATCTGTATTGACAGAAACCGTGAAAAATACAATATTTTGAATGTAGGCGCTGTTGAAAACGAAGCGAGCGGAACTGCTGTCACAAGAAAAGGTAAAGCTGTATTCGGAGATAAGATCAATCACGCGGGCGATGTATTTGATCTTGCCCGCTCAGGAGACGAGCAGGCTCTCAAAATTGTAGATGACATGGCATATGATCTTGCAATGATGTTCTGCGCTATCGGACATATTATCGATCCTCATGTATTCGTTGTAGGCGGCGGAGTTATGAAGGGAAAAGATGTATTCTTTGAAAAAATGGAATCTTATTACCGCTCTATGATTCATGTAGGTATGCAGCCGGTTGTATTCAAAGAAGCTCTCCTTGATGAGCCGGGTATCATCGGCGCTGCGATGCTTCCGATGACACATTTAAAGTAAAACTGTTTCCTTCCTTTCAATATAAGCAGTTTGCTACATAAAAGAACTCTTTTTTAAGTTCTTAAAAAGAAAAACTGAGCATGACCTAACTCTTTGAGTTTTCGATCATGCTCAGTTTTTCCTTTCTGCTCAGTCGCTTAATTTCCCACTCCCGCTTCATCGCTTCCTGCTTTGTCGGAAATTCTTCCTTATAAACAAGCACAACCGGACGGCGCGCTTTTGTGTATTTCGCGCCCCGCCCCGCATTGTGATCTTTGATCCGTTTTTCAAGATTGTTTGTCCAGCCCGTATAAAGCGAACCGTCACTGCACTTTACAATATAGGTATAATTCATGTCTTTTATTATTTCTTTTCTTTCGTTTTTCTTTTCTTGTTATATCTTTGGTCATTGCTTCTTTTATTATTACTTCTTTTTCTATTCCATAAAATTCATCGGATCGACCGGCTCTCCGTCTTTAAGCACTTGAAAATACAGATTCGTTCCTTCTACGCTGTAATATTTCGTCGGCTCATTCAAACTGCCGATTGCGCTGCCTGCTGCCACATAATCTCCTGTTTTAACTTGTACATCTTTTAACTGTCCGTACACTGCTGAATATCCGTTTCCCATATCAAGCGTCACCGTAAGTCCCGTCTGCGCCGACTCCTCGATCGCAGTCACAGTTCCTGCCGCAGATGCATTGATCGTTTCTCCTGCTTCCCCGGCTATAATCATCGCAGGATTATATTGATACTGTTCTAATGTCTGGAAAAATACAGTCTCATCCATACTATATCCATTGATCACTGCTCCGCTTGCAGGCCATGTAAGAACGCTTTCTTCTGAAAACCAAAGATTTGACGCGGCGCTTCCCGTCTGCTGAACTCCTTCTTCCGTCCCTGTTGTATCAGACACATCTTCCCTGCTTTCTTGTTCATTTTCATCCGTTTCTTCCACTTCCGGCAGGAGGATTTCATCTGTAGTTGTTTCTTTCGTGTTATCTTCTGTAAACTGTTCCGCCTCTTTTTCAGCTTTCGCCATCTGCTCTTTCATATCTTTTTTGTAGTTTCCGACCGTATATGTTCCAACGACCGCCAGAACTGCCATAAAGCAGACTACAATACCGATGGCTGCTCCTTTGCCTTTTAAAAAGGACATTTTTTCATTTTTATTCATTATCATCACCTCTGGTTATATTTTTGCCGGAAAATGATAACTTTATTCTGTCCTTTCAAAAAAGTTTTTCTCTGACTCTATTGTTGATTATAATTACTTTATTTATTTTTTGCAATAAAGTTCAAATCCTTCTCTGTCTTTGTCCCTTCATAAAAAAACTCCAAAATTTCTTTATATGTTTTTCCGTCTTTTGCCATTTTATTTGCAGTCCAACAACTCAGCCCCATGCCATGTCCGTTTCCCGCCGTTATAATTTTTATTTTCTTCCCGCTTTCCGCAAACGAAAAAGAACTCGACGGAAGCGACAGCGCATCCCGAAATTGATCTCCTGTGCAAATTGTTTCTCCTATCCGAAGCTTTCCCACATATCCCGCCGAATCATGTTCTAAAATTTCAAAATCTTTAAAAGAATATCCTGCCGCAGCTTTTTCTCCGTCTGTCTCTGCCGCCAGAAAATGATGACATTTTTTCTGTATTTGATCATAGGAAAACGTAAATACGCCGACCTGTTCTTCCGATTCTTTATCTGCCGGACATTCTTTCACTTTAATATACGGAAACTCCGAACTTCCGAGCACTTCTTCCGCACTGCGCGACATTCCCGTATTTGACTGATGGAACGGTGTCCATGCATATGTATCATTATAAAATAACACCTCGTTTTCTGTCGCTTCTATGGCATTTCTGTATTTTTCATATCGCTTTTTATATTCATCGGCAGGCCATTGATCCTGCATTTCCTTCTGCGACAAATAATCGATCTCCAAAATAACATCTGATACATTTCCGGTTCTGTCCGACTTTTGATTCTCCGTCTCTTCTGCCTGAGTGCTTCTTTGCAGCGCACGGCTGATCTGTGTCCTCACAAGAACCGCCTGCGCCTTCAGTGCCTCCGTCTCTGTATCTGCCGGTACGTCTTTTGCCAACACTCCCGTAAGATACTCATTCCACTCTACTTCTGCAATCCCGTCTGCCTCTTCTTCCTCCGAAGCTTTAACTCTGATGTAAAAATTTTCATTCGTTGTCTCTTCTGGATCTACTCCGTTTACAAACACAGAAACAATGTACGGAAACAATATCAAAATAACAAGGAATGCAGCTGCCGATTTGAATTTTTGTTCTATCGTATATCTTTTCATCAAAAAACAGCCCTCCATATTTCTATCATATGAAGCGCTGTTTTTTTTATAACTTTTGTTTTATCGGACAAACGGTCTCTTTCTCATAATAAACAGGCATATCGCCTCGTATAACGGTACTAACGATGATAATACTGCATGAATAACCGGCATATTTCCTTCCGCGAAGTTTTCATAAATCTGTTTATTCACCAAGACGTTCAAAGCGATCTGAACTGCTCCGAATAAGATCGAAACAATGATCACTACGAAATACATAAAGAAAAACGCAAGTACGCTCATCCCCGCCCCTGTCACATTTTGATTCACCGCACTTCCGGCGAGCGTCATTCCGATGCCAAATACGAGTACCAGTACATAGATGCCGATCGCTCCGCTGTAGATGATCGGAAAAAGCAGTTTCCACAATCCCGGATTTTTGATCGTCGTATTTTTCAGTCGGATCGGACCTGCCATATTCCCGTGGTAATATGTTCTCGCAAAAGGTACAAATGCCATCCATGCATCTTTTTTCCCCATCCGCTTTGCGATCGTATACAGACCGAAAGAATGCAGAAGGTAACTTCCAAGCATAAATACGAGCATTCCTATCATGATCGCAAGCCAAAGCGAAGCGAACACTACGGCAAACATTTCTCCTGCCCTTTCCGGATGATGCTGATACTCGTATTCATATGCGTAATCATACATATTTCTCATCTTACTACCTCCTTATCCCTTTTCCGAAAAATCAATCAGATGTTTTTACTCTTCAAGCGGAGCAACATCTACTTTTTCTAATTTCCAAATATCACTTACATATTCTTCGATTGTTCTGTCAGAGGAAAATTTCCCGCTGCATATCGTATTCATCATTGCCATTCTTGACCATCTCTGCTGATCTCTGTAAGCTTCTTCCACTCGTTTCTGAGCCTCTGCATAGGAACGGAAATCTTTCAGAATAAAGTAAGTATCCGCTCTGTCTGTACACTGCGTATTCAACAGAGAATTATACAGATTTTTATACATCTCGTGATCGCCGTTTGCATATGTGCCGTCCATAAGCTGATCGATCACACGTTTTAATTCCCAATCGTTAAAGTAAATATCCGTCGGATTATATCCTCCGTTATTCTCATAATTAATTACTTCTTCTGAACTAAGGCCGAAGATAAACGCATTCTCCGCTCCGACTTCCTGCACAATTTCCACATTCGCTCCGTCCATCGTTCCGAGAGTCGGCGCACCGTTGAGCATAAATTTCATATTACCTGTTCCCGACGCCTCTTTTGACGCCGTGGAGATCTGCTCGCTCACATCGGCTGCCGCAAAAATAATCTCCGCATTTGATACACGATAATCTTCAATAAATACGACTTTCAGTTTTCCGTTAATGCTTCTGTCATTATTTACAACATCAGCTACGGAATTGATCAGTTTGATCGTCTCTTTCGCTCTTAAATATCCCGCCGCCGCTTTCGCTCCGAAAATAAATGTTCTCGGATAAAACGACATCTCAGGATGTTCTTTGATCTGGTTGTACAGATACATAATATGCAGAATATTAAGAAGCTGACGTTTGTACTCATGGAGACGTTTTACCTGAACGTCAAAGATCGAGCGCGGATCAACTTCAATTCCATTATGCTCTTTAATATATTTTGCAAGACGTACTTTGTTCTCGTATTTAATCTGCATAAACTCACGTCTGGCCTTTTCGTCGTCCGCAAACGGTCTGAGCTTTTCAATCTGCGACAGATCTGTGATCCATCCATTTCCGATCTTATCTGTAATCCAGTCTGCCAGAAGCGGGTTTCCGTGTGCGAGGAATCTTCTCTGTGTGATGCCGTTTGTCTTGTTATTAAATTTTTCCGGCATCATCTCATAGAAATCACGGAGCTGCTGTGTTTTCAAGATATCTGTATGCAGCTTCGCAACGCCGTTTACAGAAAATCCCGCGATAATAGCCATATTTGCCATGCGAACCTGACCGTCTCTTAAGATTGCCATTTTCTTTACTTTATGCTCATTTCCCGGATACATCTCATTCACTTTGATCAGGAATCTTCTGTCAATTTCCTGCACGATCTGATAAATACGGGGGAGCAGTCTTGAAAACAGGTCGATCGGCCATTTTTCAAGAGCTTCTGCCATAATTGTATGATTCGTATAAGCACATGTTTTGCTCGTTACTTCCCACGCCTCTTCCCAGCTTAATCCTTCCTGATCGATCAGCAGTCTCATCAGTTCGGGAACCGCAACTGTCGGATGTGTATCGTTCATCTGAATGATTACTTTCTCATGAAGTTTACGAACATCAGAATGCTTTTTCTTATATTTCTCAAGCAGAGCCTGAAGACTTGCGGAGATGAAGAAATACTGCTGTTTCAAACGGAGTTCTTTTCCCGAATAATGATTGTCGTTCGGATAAAGAACGTCAACGATCAATTTCGCAAGATTTTCCTGCTCTACCGCCTTATGGTAATTTCCTCTGTCAAATTCATCAAGCTTAAAATCTGTGATCGCTTTTGCATCCCACACACGCAGTGTGTTTACGACATGATTTCCATATCCTACGATAGGCATATCATACGGAATCGCCAAAACAGACTCATAATTTTCCTGCACAAATTTTGCTTTTCCCGTCTCAGGGTCATTTTCAAACCGGATATTCCCTCCGAAGCGGACTTCTTTTGCATATTCTTCTCTTCTGATCTCGAACGGATTACCTTCTTTGAGCCAGTTATCCGGCACTTCCACCTGATACCCGTCTTTAATCTTCTGTTTAAACATGCCGTAACGATAACGAATGCCGCATCCATAAGCCGGATAATTCAATGTTGCAAGTGAATCAAGGAAACAGGCTGCCAACCGTCCGAGACCTCCGTTTCCAAGCGCTGCATCCGGCTCTTGATCCTCGATTACATTCAGATCGATCTCCATTTCTTCCAGCGCCTCTTTTACCTCTTTATACGCTGTCAGATTGATCAGGTTATTTCCCAATGCACGCCCCATCAAAAACTCCATAGACATGTAATACACAGTCTTTGCATCTGCCTCGTCATACGCTTTCTGTGTTGCGATCCACTCATCAATGATTACGTCTTTCACTGCATAGGATACTGCCTGAAAAATCTGCTGAGGAGTTGCCTCGTCAATCGTTTTTCTGTACAGCGTCTTAATATTTTCTCTTACGGTTTCCTTAAATGTTTCTTTCTCAAATCCTTTATTATGCATTGCTTTATTCCCTTCCTTTTGATATGCCGCGGCGCATCGCATCCTTTATCTTACAAGAACGAATGCGCCCGGATGTGCCGCATATCTTAAAATTATTGTTTCTCAACGCCCATTGTAACTGCTTCTCCGTTGATCTTCCACTCTTTCACATAACCTGCCGGCTCTGCCTTTACAACTTTATCTGCAAGCACTTCCCCGCCGATCTCGTCACTGTGTTCTGCAAAGATCTTTTCCGCTTTCTCACTTCCGTTATACGTTACTTTGATGCGGTCCATAACTTCAAAGTCAGCTTCTTTTCTCATTGTCTGTACTTTACTGATAATTTCTCTGACAAATCCTTCTTCAAGAAGTTCCGGTGTCAGGTTCGTATCAAGAACAACCGTGATTCCATTGTCGTTTTCAGAAACATATCCTTCGATCTGCGCTGTATCGATCAGAAGGTCCTCTTTGAAAAGTGTGATCTCCTGGCCGCTTACATCAAGCTTAAGCGCTCCTGTTTCATTGATCTCATCCATAGCAGAATTTCCGTCTGCATGATCAAGCGCCGCTTTAATTCCCCCTAACATTTTACCATATTTCGGACCTACTGTCTTTAATTGTGGTTTAAAACTATAAGAAGTAAAGTCTCTTACATCATCTGTAAACTTTACATTTTTTACATTCAGCTCATCAGCTACGATATCCTGATAAAATTCAGGCAGATCAAATGCTGCTTTTACGAACATCTGACCGATCGGCTGACGGTTCTTGATGTTCGATGTATTTCTGCAGGCGCGTCCCATAACGACAAGCTTCAGCACATGCTCCATATTCTGCTCAAGCTCTGTGTCGATCTGATCCTCGTTCACTTCCGGGAACATGCACAGATGGATACTCTCCGGCGCATTCTGGTCAACGCTGCGTACAAGATTCTGATAAATCTCTTCTGTCATAAACGGAATCATCGGAGCTGCCGCTTTTGATACCGTAACAAGCGCTGTATATAGTGTCATGTATGCATTGATCTTATCCTGCTCCATTCCTTTCGCCCAGAAACGTTCACGGCTTCTTCTCACATACCAGTTACTCATATCATCTACAAATTCCTGAAGAGCGCGCGCCGCTTCCGGAATACGATAATTTCCGAGGTTTGTATCTACCGTTTTTACCATCGTGTTCATCTTTGACAAAAGCCACTTATCCATAACGGACAGTTTATTATATTCTAATTCATATTTTGTGGCGTCAAACTGATCGATATTTGCATAAAGAACAAAGAAAGCATATGTGTTCCACAGTGTTCCCATGAACTTTCTCTGACCTTCTACTACAGCTTTTCCGTGGAAACGGTTCGGAAGCCACGGAGCGCTGTTCACATAGAAATACCAGCGGATCGCATCTGCACCGTATTTTTCAAGAGCATCAAACGGATCGACTGCATTTCCTTTTGATTTGCTCATTTTCTGTCCGTTCTCATCCTGTACATGACCAAGTACGATTACATTCTTATACGGCGCTTTGTTAAACAGAAGCGTTGAGATCGCAAGCAGGGAATAGAACCATCCTCTCGTCTGGTCTACCGCCTCCGAAATAAAGTCCGCCGGGAACTGTCTTTCAAACAGCTCTTTATTTTCAAACGGATAATGATGCTGTGCAAACGGCATTGATCCGCTGTCAAACCAGCAGTCGATTACTTCCGGAACACGGTGCATCTCTTTTCCACACTTCGGACATTTGATCGTCACCGCATCAATGTACGGACGATGAAGTTCAATGTCATCCGGGCAATTATCGGACATTTCTTTTAATTCCTCAATGCTTCCGACAGAATGCATATGTCCGCACTCGCATTCCCAAATATTAAGCGGCGTTCCCCAGTAACGGTTACGGCTGATACCCCAGTCCTGCACGTTTTCAAGCCAGTCGCCGAAACGTCCTTTTCCGATACTTTCAGGAATCCAGTTGATCGTATTATTATTTGCGATGAGGTCCTCTTTCACGGCAGTCATCTTGATGAACCATGATTCACGTGCATAATAGATCAGCGGTGTGTCGCATCTCCAGCAATGAGGATAACTATGCTCAAATTTCGGTGCATCATAGAGCAGACCTCTGGCATCAAGATCTTTGAGCACTTCCGGATCGGCTTTCTTTACAAACAATCCTGCAAACGGCGTCTCCTCTGCCATATTTCCTTTTTCATCTACAAGCTGAACAAACGGAAGGTCATATTTTCTTCCTACGTTCGCATCGTCTTCACCGAATGCCGGAGCAATATGAACAACGCCTGTACCGTCTGTCAACGTAACATATTCGTCACATACAACGTAAAACGCTTTCTTGTTCTGCTTCTGCGCACAATCTGCCGCGCACTGATAAAGCGGCTCGTATTCTTTTCCTTCCAAATCAGTTCCCTTATATGTCTCAAGCACCTCATACGCTGCTTTTCCTTCTTCTGCAAGTCTTCCAAGCACCGTATCAAGAAGCGCGCACGCCATATAATAAATATTTCCGTCCGCAGCCTTTACTTTCGCATAATCTTCTTTCGGATTTACACAAAGCGCAAGGTTCGACGGCAGCGTCCAGGGAGTTGTCGTCCATGCAAGGATATACGCATCTTCTTCTTTTACTTTGAATCTGACGATCGCAGAACGTTCTTTTACATCTTTGTATCCCTGTGCAACTTCCTGTGCAGAAAGCGGCGTTCCGCAGCGCGGGCAATAAGGAACGATCTTAAATCCTTTGTAAAGAAGCCCTTTATCCCAGATCTGCTTTAACGCCCACCATTCCGACTCTATAAAGGAATTATGATATGTGACATACGGATCGTCCATATCTGCCCAGAAACCTACTGTTCCTGAAAAATCTTCCCACATTCCTTTATATTTCCAAACACTTTCCTTACACTTATCAATGAAAGGTTCTAGTCCATACTCTTCAATCTGGTCTTTCCCGTCAAGTCCGAGCAGCTTTTCCACTTCCAGTTCTACCGGAAGTCCGTGTGTATCCCAACCTGCTTTTCTGGGAACCATACTGCCTTTCATTGTTCGATAACGCGGAATCATATCTTTAATAACACGAGTCAGCACATGACCAATGTGCGGCTTTCCGTTTGCTGTCGGAGGGCCGTCATAAAAAATATAATCCGGACATCCTTCCCGCTCTTCCATACTTTTCTCAAAAATGTGATTGTCGTCCCAAAACTTTTCGATTTGTTTTTCTCGATCGACAAAATTCATGTCTGTAGAAACTTTTTTGTACATGATCTTCTTCCTTTCCTCCTTAATAACAAAAAGCTTCCGTCCTGTAATAGGACGAAAGCTTATTCTCCGTTTTTAACCACCTGTTACAACATACTTGGATCTCACGCCTTGACTGTACGCGACAGAAAACATCTATTTACAGTATAGTACATCTCTTTCTATATCTCTTCTTTTCTGTAGCTTATGCATACGATTCGGATCCGCATATGGTGTCCTGTAACGTCGGACTTACGTCGGCTCTTACTTCTCTGTATTTATTTCAGATGCCGCGGCTCGGAAGTGATATTCAGAATCTGTCTACCGGTATCGGACTTACACCATCCCCGACTCGCTGTAACATTCGATCAGATCTTACTGTCTCCGTCATCGCCTTTTTCATCATATTTTTAATATGTCATATAAAATATTATAAAAAAAATATTAATATTAGTCAAGGTGGTTTTTCCGTAAACTTATTATAATCGTAACAGTTCAGCCACAATTATTTAGAATCAGTATACGAAAAAAAGAACTGTTCTACTAGACTATCCATGCAAAAACTGTTGTTGTATTGTATCGGGTAATTTTGAGGGAATTCCTCAGACCGGTGAAGCTGCCGGTATTTTTCACAGAAAGAATTTCTGTGAGTGGAATTATCATAGCATATCGGTAAATGAGAAACAATGATATATTTATATTTTAATCGACTTCTGACAGAGGAGAAATCAACTCTCTCCTCTGTTCTATGAAGTTATCTTTGATTAATTTATATGGAGATGAAACTGTTCAATCAGATGAGCAATATTTTCTTCTGTATTTTCAAGATCATCTGCAATTTCGGAAATTGTTTTTCCTTTTTCAAGTTTTTTCCGGATGAGAGCACTTTTTTCTTCTATTCGTCCTTCTTCTCTTGCCTCTTCTCTCTGTACTTCGATATCTGTCTCATAGTCGTATTCGTCTAATAACATATTGACAACCTCGCTTCCTTTTCGCATTAAATAATCAGCAAGAATCCCTTTTTCAATGCACTCTTTTATCGCTTTTTTATAAGGCTCTTCCTCCCCGGAGATCTGATAGTTCTGCACGATTTCCATGAACTGGCTGTATTCTTTCAGTACCTGACACTTTTCTAAAATTTCATGATGTTCTTCCGGCCGGATATTGATGACCTTTACTTTTAATTCCAGACTCGGCTCACCGTCTTTTACGATATAGGCATCTGACAGGCGCAGTTCTTTTTCCTTTTCCCACTTTTCTTTTCCGTTATAGAATGTGTAAAATTCCGGTGTCGGAAGGAAAACGATTTTCTTCTTATAACGGCTTCTAGGCGGTACAAGCCTTTCATAAGCACGTCCGATGTACAGCAGACTCCGAAGGGGCATGTTTTCGTTGACCGTAGACTGATGCTCGCCGAATACGATCACTTTTCCTCCTGCGTCAAAAGAAATATCGTTTTGAAAATTCATATAGATCGTATTGTCTACACGGAATCTCCGAATCTTCGTTCCTTCCGGCAACGGCTTATCATGGATTGCATTAAAAAGCGCGATCTCGTTTGCTTCTGCTGATTCATCCTCATAGAACAGATCTACAAAGACACTGTTTTTAATTTCTCTGTTTTCTTTTCCTGCCATAGGCTCTCCTTTCATGTGCATGAACGAACCCTGTAGTACAGGCGGGAAAATGCTTTTAAGCTTGCTGCTTTTAGGTTTACTTTCGCCAAAAGTTTTTCCTCTGAAAAAGAAAACGTTTTCTCTTTTTTAAGACCTTCTCTTAAAAATCAGTATACGAAAAAAAGAACTGTTCTACAAGACTATCCACGCAAAAACTGTTGTTGTATTGTATCGGGTAATTTTGAGGGAATTCCTCAGACCGGCGAAACTGCCGGTATCTTTCACAGAAAGAATTTCTGTGAGTAGACTTACTATAGCATATCTATCCTCTAAAAACAATAATATTTTTCATCCACTCCATTTAGAAAAAACACTGAAACAAAAAGTGGATTTTAGCCTTCACTCATTAAAAAACATAGGAGCACGGGAACTGCAAAAAGGGGCTGTCGCTTTAACGATTAGTAAATCGTGAAGCGGCAGCTTCCTTTTTCTCGATTTTCTCTATATAATTGCGCTGTGTCTATTGAAACGATAGTTTTTTTCGTAAAAAAGCCGTACTTTAACACAATCCAAAACTGGGTATCTGTAGGCTGCGGTCCGACTGTCAGCCATACAATGTATTCAGAGTCAACTCCATGCTGTAAATTAAATACTGGTTTCAACTGTCCATTTCCCATTGCATCTTCTTTCATCCGCATAAAGGTTGCATCTGGATCTGTTTTAGAATAACTGTTCCTTTTTCCACAAATATGCAGTTTTTTTGTATATCCTTTTAAACGGTCCAGATAGTCTTCTAATGTTTCGATATTCTTTTGCAGCCGAGTTTTTCGTTTCCCGATACCATGTACAAATACAATGTTTTCTTCCTGTTTTAATGCATACAGCTTTTTTCGCAGCCGTTTTACATGTTTCATTTTAACAGTATCACCGTAAACAATCTGAATACCGTAAAGCTGTTCGCATTCTGCAATAAGATCTGCGATTTTAATCAATAACTTCTCCTGATTTTTTGTTACTGCTTTTTTCCACACAAATGTGTATTTATTCGCACAGGTTTCGATTTTTGTGCCGTCTATAAAAATCGATTCTCCGGAAATTTCTCCAAGCTCATAAAGAAGATTAGACATTTCAGCGAGAATCCGTTTCGCACACGGTGCAAAATGAATACTGCGAAAACGAGCAAAAGTGGCATAATCAGGAACTGGTTTACCTTCTAAAAGATACATAAAGTTAATATCCCGTTTACAGTTTAATTCCATAGCCTCCACAAACTGACTCAGCAACCGCACAGAATCGTCTACCGGAATAATTGTTTCTAAGTTTAGGTTTCTAAGTTTAAAGGGAGTTTTAGTTGATATCCCTCCTCATTTAAAGTATAATTCTTGTGTAATAATATAGGGGTTTGCATACTTATATTTTACACCAACAGCCAGACTTTTCGGAGCCTGGCTGTAATTTTTTGTATAGAAAAGAGGCCGCGCACTAATTACTTAGTGCGACAGCCCCTTTTTTTCGACATTTCAACTTTTTGAAGTGTCTATTTTATTTTCTTTTTTTTACTCTGATTACAGAAACGCCCGCAAACATTGCCACTGCTATGAACATCATCATAAATGGTACTGCAAATGGTGTTGCGTCTCCTGTCTGAACAGTTCCCGGTTTCACTTCCGGCGTTGTCGGTGTTTCCGGTGTCTTTCCTTCTTTCGTCGTCGCTTTCACAGATGCTGCCGCTGATTTATTTCCTGCTGCATCATATGCTACAACTTCGATCGTGTACTCTGTCTTCGGAGTAAGTTTTGCGATCTCTGCTGTAAGAACATCGTCTTTTACTGTTCCGATTGACTTGCCGTTTACAAAGATTTTGTATCCTGTCACTCCTACGTTGTCTTTAGATGCTTTCCATTCAATCTTCACTGTTGTATCAGTTTTATCTGTTACTTTCAGATCAGATGGTTTTGTCGGAGCTTCTTTATCTTCTTCCGGGTTCGGATCTGGTTTCTGCTCTTCTTTCGTCGTCGCTTTCACAGATGCTTTCTCTGATTTATTTCCTGCTGCATCAAATGCTTCTACTTCGATCGTATACTCTGTACCCGCTTTCAGATCTTTCAGCTCTGCTGTAAGAACATCACCTTTTACTGTTTCAGCAAGTTTTCCGTCTGCATATACGTTATATCCTGTTACTCCTACGTTATCTGTAGATGCTTTCCACTCAACTTTCACAGTTGTCGTGGTTGTCTCTGTTTCTTTCAGGTCAGACGGTTTTGTCGGAGCTTCTTTATCTTCTTCCGGCTTCGGCGAAGTTGCAAGAAGCGCTTTTCTTGCATCCTCTAAGTCTTTCTCTGCTTTATCTACTGCTGCCTGATCTGTCGGATTTTCAAGAACTTTCTGCGCAGCCGCGTATGCAGCTTCAAATGCAGCTTTTTCTTTTCCATCTTCAAATGCGTCTAATACAACTTTGTCTGCATTATTTAATTCAGCTTCCAATTTTGTTGTATCAACTTCCCCTGATTTCACCGGAGTGATCTTCAGGTTATCAAGAATGAGGTCTTGCTGTCCGTAAGCTCCTCCCGGCTGTTTTGCACCGTTTGCATAAATACCGAACCATGTCTGTCCGCTCTCGCTTCCGGTAACCGTAAACTCATGATGACTTGCTTTACCTGTTCCTGCCGTTACCGCAAGGTAATCATTATCTGTTGCGTTGTTAAAACGCTCTCCATCTCCAAGCACAACCGCATACGCAGATGATCCTGCCTCATAATCGAATTCTACTTTATATGTCTTTCCTGCTTCAAATCGGAAGTTCTGCGGAATCGTATGATACAAAAGACCTGTTCTTCCCGAACCGCTTCCACTGTCGCAGTGCTGTTTCAGCGACCATTCGCCCTCAATTACATCATTGATCACATAACCGCCCCAACCGACAGATGTATATTTTCCGTTATCCTGAGACAGATGAAGCTGTCCGTCGCCGCCTCTTTGTGCCGGTCCTAAAACAAACGGATAATATCCTGATGTTACGGATTCAAAATCCTGCTCGAAAGAACCGTCTTCTTTATAGTTTTCAATCTTCTTGTCGATAATTCTGATATCGTCAAAGTATGTTGCTCCATCACCTGCCGCACGGCTGATCGTCAATGTTGCAGTTTCTTTTTCCGCTGTAAACGGAACGTAAACTCTCTGCATATAGGAAGCTTCATTGCCGCCTGCATGTTTCTGATCACTTGCCACATAGTTCTGAGCGATTGATTTCGTCGTATATGCAGACTCTTTGATCGTTCCTGCATTTACTTCTACCGTCGCTTTACTGTCGCTTCTGTTGTCAACATAAACTTCTGCAACATAATCTTTGCCTGCTTTGAGTCCTGTCAGTTTTGTGCTGACTGCAACGTCTTCTGCCGGGCTTTCGATTGTCAGACGCTGATCGCCTGTCCATGCTTTTGTAACTTTTACGGCATCGTTGTCTGCTCCGCTCCAAACGTCTGCATCCACTTTGTCGCCGTCTGCATAAGAGTTGAATCCCGGATCTTTCACTGATGTCGTCTCACCGAAGTTAACTGTATCGGCTGTCGGCATTTCTTTTCCGTCAGTCACGATTACGTAAGCTGTTTTTGCTTTTGCTTCAAGCGTGATCTGTCCGTTTGAAACCGGAACCGCGATCGCTTCTCCACGTCCCTGATCTGACAGCTCATACATTGTAAGATTTCCTGTAAATCCGTCCGGCACATTCCATGTAGATGTTCCGCCTTCCAGATTGTAGTGATACAGTTTCGTCTCTTTCGTGTCGCTATCTGTCCACGGAAGCAGATAATAGAAATGATCGTTTGTCGCACTTAAAACTGTTTTATCATTCAATGTGATCTCGCGTTCGATGATCTCATCAGATCTTTGTGCTTCATTTCTTGTTACAACTACTTTATCATCACCGTTTTTCAGTGTGATCTGTTTTTCCTGGTTTCCGACCGGTGACTCGCCTTCTGCGTAGTTCTCCCAATCGATTACCTGATAGTGCTGAAGGAATTTTGTCGGAAGGTTTTCGGCAAATGTCAGGTACAGATAATTATTGAAATCCTGATCTCCGCCCCATCCTTCAAATCCTTCCAGTTTATATCCGCCGAGAAGCGGGTTGTCAGCCGCTCCGCCATGTCCTACCCAGTTAAGAACCTGTACGTCTCTCATGTCGTTTCTGAGGAAACGGATGATGTCACTGTTCAAACCTTTTGTAGCTGATCCGCCGTATGGTCCTTCTGTTGCCCAGTGTGACCACGTGGAATCATACTCGCCTTCGTACGGGAACTCTGTGGAGAATCTCCATCCGAGAGAGTTAATCTCTTCTGCGATTCTTCTTGTCTCCCACGCATTCTGATACCATACGTCAAGATAGATGAAGTCCATATTGTCGGCGCCTGCTTTTTTCACTGCTGCCGCAATCTCATCCGCCGATGCAAGTGTTCCCTGTGAATCTTTTACATATTCGCCTTTATCCCAGTCGAGACTTAAAAGGTTCGTATTGTTAATTCTGTCAAATAACTGTGCAAATCTCTTATATCTTGCCTGTGTTCCTAGATCCCAGATCTTATTGATCACGCGGGACTGGTCAAGCCATCCCCATCCGCCCTGCTGCGGTCCCATGATCATATCATCGTTGAAAGATCTCGCTTCCGGATAAGCTTCCTGTGCATTGACATGGATACCGATTTCTGTATCATACTCATGCGCAACGTCAAGAAGATCTCTGAAATCATCCACGCCGCCTTCTCTTTCGGAGATATCCGCATACTCGGAGTTCGCAGAGTCGTGACCTTCATTTCCGTAACCTTTCAGCATAACAGCCTGCGGAAGTCCGTCTGTTGCCAAAGCAACTTTCTTGATATTGTCCGCTGTCACCGAATACGGGTTTGTTACAGCGCTTCCGAAGTTCATAACGATTCTGTAGTTTACAAGGTCTTTCACATCCTCTGATCCATACGGAACATTGATGATGTCACGATAAGCAACTGCGGCATCCTGCCAGTCGATCGTCTTGTCTTCGTTCATATCCTCTGCGATACAAACTTTTGCATATGGAAGTTCACTAAGTGGGTAGTCATATGTAGCTGCCTGTGCCTGTCCGCCTTTATCTCCCGCCTCGTAATACCACTGAGCGCTTGTAAGGCTCATTGTGTCAGCTCCGCTGTTCATGATGACTCTCAGATCGTCTTCTGCCTCTGAGTTGCTGAACAGACCTGCGCTTAAATTCTTGTTTGTCAGGAATCCGTATACATATCCTACAGATTTCTGCGCTACGAATCCATCGTCAAATGTAATAAACTTATCTCCGCTCTTCTTTGTATCCGTGCTCTTAACAGCGCCTGCAAATGAAGCGTTTTCTTCTACCTGATCTACAGACAGAAGATTCAACTGCGGAATGTCGATAGAAGCAATCTTATCCGTTCCTTCTTTGCGGTCGATCTTTGTGATCTCCCATGTAAGATCATTGTCTTTTACACTGATCTCGACCGTCATGTTCATATTGATATTAATTTTTGTTTCTTCATCTTCACCTTCATATTTGAGGGTCATTTCATAAGAAGCTTTCGCCCCTTCAATCTTAGCCTTCACTTCAGGAGTGATCTCCTTGCCGTTGATCACAACTGTATTCACCTTTGCAAGATCTGATTCGTTTCCACGGAAGTAAACGTCATCTTTTCCTTTTACTTCATATCTTGCAACAACCGGGAAGTTCGGTCCTACATACACTTTCATGTAATCAGACTCGATGGATTTATAATTCTTAAGGTCGATCGGCGTTTTCTCGGAAAGTGTAAAGTTAAATACATTTTCTCCTTCCGCCGCATCCTGAACTTCAACCTCTTGTGTTATTGCTTCGTATCCCGGACAACTTGCCGCAGCTGTATAAGTTCCCACTTCAACATCTTCGATCTGATAAGCTCCGTTATCATCTGTTTTTGCTGATTTTGAACCAAAACGAACCGTTGCGCCTTTTAATGCCGCTCCGCCGTCTTTTGCCGTTACAGTTCCGGAAACAGTTGCGAGATTGATATATTCTGAAGACTGTGACTGTCCGTCTCTGTCTTTTGCAAATTCCCATGTATCTTCCATACATGCAGTCTCATTTACTTTCGCATCTGCAAATTTCAAAGACTGGTTTGCCGTTTTCACCATCACGCCCGGATGACCTTTTCCTGCGTTTGTTTCCAGCCAGTTTCCTGCGTTCTGATTGTTCGTTGTTCCGCTGATTCCGTTGACTGTAACTGTCAGAGCTTCCCTGCTCATCGTAACAGAGAACGTCATCTCTTTTCCGTTTTCCGGAGTCTCGAAATCTCCGTTCAAACTTCCGTATGAGCCTGAGCCGTTCTGCCAGTACCACTTGGAAGATGAATCATATCCGATATACAGGAAATCATTATCATTTACATATGAATAGAAGAAACCGAAGTTTCCGCTGTTGATCGGTGTAAATGACAGACTAAATACGTCTGCCGGCTTGATCGTGCGATCTTTGTCAAGCAGAAGCGCCGGTCCTGTTGCTCCCGCATAGCTATGTCCTCCGCCGTTCTGAGAGCCTGTCCGGATCGTGATCCATTTACGTCCTGCCGGAACTGTTTCTTCGTACTGTGCCGCCGGATCCCATTCCTGACCTGCAAGATTATCTTTATACAATTTCCATGTATTGAGATCCTCTTTTGTCTCTCCTACAACAACATCATTAAAATAAACGTCTGTGTATGCATCTCCGAATGTCGCGCCTCCGACTCCGACTTTACCCTGAACGTCTTTAAGAGCGACAAAGTTCGCCTCCGTTACAGTTGCCTTTGTTCCATTGACGTCAATTTCAAGGCCATTATCTTTATAGCTTAACTTAATTTCTGCCAACTGACCTTTTTCAAGTCTCGGAAGAGCAAGCGTATCATTCTGCCAAGCCTCGTTTCCGTCCTTTTTGTACTGCCACTTCCAGCTTCCGACATCATACATCAGAAAAGCCCAGTTATTGTCATCTTTATATTTTGTGACAATACGAAGCCTTGTTTTGTCTACGTCGCTGTTAATGCGAAGTTTCAAACTATATGCCTGATTTGTATAATCAGCTTTTTCTGACAAAACAAATGCTTCAGGTGTAGCGCTTCCGAAATGTCCGTTTGCATTACCGCTTCCGGATTTCAGATGTCCCATCGTGACCGGCTCTGCCTTGACAGATAATGCCGGAGCAGCGCCGAGCACTGTCGTCACTACCATCACGAGCATAAGTAAAGCTGCAGTTACTTTGTTCCACTTCTTTTTCATTATCCTCTTTTCCTTTCTTTAAATTTTAATATTAGCTCCTTCAGGACATAGAAAGAGCATCCTATCTTATATATCATAACTCTTTCACTTTTTTCAGTATTTACACTTTTTATCTTTAATGTTGATCTTTTGTTTGTTTTATTTATTTGTACTCATTTTTCACCTCGATTTTTGTATGTATTGCACAATATATTACCTCTCAATTTGTAACTATATCACATATTTCTTCTGTTCTTTATACAACAAGAGGGAGCTTCCCTCTAATATCTCAGTGAAAAACTCCCTCTTGTAATGTCCTTATTGATCTTAATGTATCTAATGTCCGCAATGTCCGCCGCAGGAATCGTGACCTTCTCCGTGTCCTCCACAGTTTTCATGATCGCCATGATGATCTTCTCCGTGATGGTCGCACATTACGTCAGGATTATATGAAAGGTTTCCTTCAATCAGCGCCTGAACCGCACTATCCGCAGAACCTGAAACTCCTCCATACAGTTTGATACCAGCCTCTGCAAGTGCGTTCTGCGCTCCTGCGCCGATTCCTCCGCAGATAAGAACCTCTACGCCTCTTTCCCGTAAAAATCCTGCCAAAGCTCCATGACCGCTTCCGTTCGTGGGAACAACTTCCGATGATTTCACTTCGCCGCCTTCAACTTCATAAAGCTTAAAAGCTTCCGAATGTCCGAAATGCTGAAAAACCTCTCCGTTTTCATAAGTTACTGCTACTTTCATTTTATTCATCCTCTTTCTTTATAATATAACCTTTTTCATAAGCGTAATGATTCCGCCGTGACATAGCGAATACTGTAAATTTATTTATCTGTACCGCCCTTCTCTGTCTCGCCTGCGATAACTTCCGCTTCTTCTGTCGTCTACCTGACGGTTTCTTATTTGGGTATTTTTTCTCCTGCCGGCACTGCTCTGTCGTCGGAAAGCATTTTCTCCCGTCTGCTCTGTATTTGACCGCCGGCGCTCTAATGCCTTTTTGCGTTTTCTTGCAAGCTGTCTTGCTCTCCTTCGCTTCACTTGCCGATATTTCAGCAGACTGAAAAGAACTGCCAACAAAATGATTACCAAAAGAACTACCGCTATTAACAGCTTTACATATATAGGCATCTCTGTTTTTTCTTCTTTATCCGTACTTTTCTTCCCGACGGATTTCATTTCCGGCTCAATATTATACCCTGTTTCTTCCTTAATATAATCCGCCGTCAGTTTCACTTCTACAGTTCCGACATTTTGACCTTTGTATAAATAGGTCAGCTTTCCGGCGGCATTTTGCCTGTCAGTAATCGTAATCTCATGCTCCAGAGATGAAACGTCAATTCCTTTCGGCAGAACAACATATGCATCTTCCGTTTTAAACTTCCTGACGCCATCGGGCTTGTCGTGTTCATTCAAAAACACTTTGGAAAAATTCGCATATACATAATCAAACATCGCCCTTGTATCTACATACACATCTCCCTGATCTTCCAAGACAACCGCAACAAGCTGCATATCTGCATTATCTGCCATAGTCACAAGAGTCGTTTTTGCCTGATCCGTATATCCGGTCTTGCCGCCCGTACAATAATCATAAGAATAATGTGCCCCTACCCAAAGCATCTTGTGATTCTGTTGGAACGTTCTGGATTCATTCACAAGGTTTGTAGGCGGAATCGTATAATTTAAAGTCTGAGTTACTTCCCGAAACTTGTCAAACTGATAGACTGCCGATCCGATCAACGCCATGTCATGCGCCGTCGTATAATGGTTTTCATCATGCAGACCATTTGCATTCGTCCAATGAGATCCCGTACATCCAAGTTCCTCGCAACGTTCATTCATTTTCTGGATAAACGTCTCAAAACCTCCGCCCATCTTTTTGCCGACACTTTCTGCGATTGCATAAGACACCTCATTGGCAGATGCAAGCAGCATACCGTACAGCGCATCGTTCATACTGAGTATTTCTCCCGGTCTCATCCCGATACTCGCATCTCCGTATTCCAGAAACGAAACGCTGTCTTCGGAAAAATAAACTTCGTCATCCGGATCCGCATTTTCCAACGCCACAAGCGCTGTCAACAGTTTTGTAATGCTTGCCGGATAATGCTTATCGTTTATTTTTTTCCCGTATAAAATCGCCCCGCTGTTCATCTCCATAACAATCGCCGAATTTGCATATACATGCGGTCCCTGCGGCCAGTTTTCCAAACCGTTTGTCTCAGGAACGGCATCATATGCCGCCTGTTTCTGCACCGCGATCGGGTCAACTACATCTTCTGCGTGTACGGCTCTTGACGGAATCAATGCTGTGCCGATCACACAGACTGCTGCCAGCACTGCCGAACATATACGGTTTCTATATTCCCTCATTATAACCCTCCACATCGATATAACCCTTCAGATTATTTTTCTCTAATAATTTATTATAACGATATTCTTTTTGTTTTACAAGTTTTAGATTTTCCGAAGTATTTTCATCCGCTTCCAGAAGGGATGTCAATTTTCATGGATGGGTTTCGGCATTTTAATAGTTCTCTGCATGTATTTCAAAATAACTTCTCGGATGCGCACAGGTCGGACAGATCTCCGGCGCCGCAGTTCCTACTACAATATGTCCGCAGTTTCTGCATTCCCACACTTTCACTTCACTTTTTTCAAATACTGATGCCGTCTCTACATTTTTCAGCAGCGCTCTGTATCTCTCTTCGTGGTGCTTTTCGATCTCCGCCACAAGACGGAATTTTTGAGCAAGTTCCGGAAATCCTTCTCTCTCGGCAGTTTCCGCAAAACCGGCATACATTTCTGTCCATTCATAGTTCTCGCCTTCTGCCGCCGCTTTCAAGTTATCTGCCGTATCTCCGATCCCGTTCAATTCTTTAAACCACATTTTTGCATGTTCTTTCTCGTTATCCGCCGTATCCCGAAACAACGCGGCAATCTGTTCATACCCTTCTTTTTTCGCCACAGACGCAAAATACGTGTATTTATTGCGCGCCTCCGACTCTCCCGAGAAAGCGTTTCTTAAGTTTTTTTCCGTCTCTGTTCCTGCATATTTACTTCCCATGTTATTCACCCTTTCTGCTCCTCTCAAAAGAAACAGCCTTTCCTTTTTTATATCCTATTATAACACAGTCAGCTTATATTAAACAATTAACATTCAAATGTCGGATATTATGTCAGTCCTTCCTGTATATTCTTCTTTTTCTACATAGAATTATAAACGCTCCCGAACTGAATATCAGTAAAAGCAATAACAAAGCCGCCGAGCTTGTATCTCCTGTTTTCGCTCCTTCCGTCTTCTCCGTTTCCGTATTTTTATCCGGCGTTTCAGGATGCTGCGGCGCTTCCGTGATCCACTCGCTTTTTGGTTTCGTTACAACATCCCATATATAGCTGCCGTCTATTTCTTCCGGAATACTGATCAGATACGGCGATGCCTGATAACTGCCCTGCTTCTCATCGGTCCACACCTTTGTCTGGGCAATCAAATACAATCCCTGTTCTAATCCGCCGATCATTGCGATTCCATTCTCGTCCGTTTTCAAAGCGTTTCCCTGTATACTTTGCCGAACCGCATAGTTGTATAACTGCTTTGCCTGTTCGTTTTTTTCAGAAGATTCGATTCCTTCCAGAGAAACTCCCGCATTACCGAAATCTCCTGCAAGCGTCCACTTTCCATCCTCCATCTTTCCGACAAAAAAAACAGAAAAATCCGCATTCGCAAATACAACCTCTTCATTTTCCTGTGTCCTTCCATGATATTCAATCTGGATAGAGCCTACATTTTCCGCCCTGCAGGATAAACTTGGAATCAGTATTCCGAATACAGTCAAACAACCTACAAGAATATTTTTCCATCTATTTTTCATTTGAAACATGATCTTCCCTCCGTGTTTTTTCTCTCTTTTTCTTTCTCTTTTTCACATACGCAGCAACACCGCAAAAGAACAAAATAAGAAACAAAATGAAAAGTCCTATAAATAAAACTTTCATCTGGAACGGTAATCCTATTGCGATTTTTTCATCCGGAACTTTTTCCACTGCCTCTTCATAAGGAATCCTATACCCTCTTACAAGAAGCCTGTGTGTATTCACCGCATAGGGTGTACAAGTAACTAATGTAACATAATCTTTTCCCGGTACGATCGTAAGCTCCTTTGTATTTTCCGGCAGCACAGTAAGTATCTGATCCACTTGATAGGCAAATGTTTCACCGAGAACTTTAATATAGAAGATATCTCCTTTTTCCAAATTATCCAGATCCGTAAACAACAACTTAGAAGGAAGTCCCCGATGCCCGGTTAAAACTGCATGGGTACTTTCCCCGCCTATCGGTAAAGACGTCCCCTCAAAATGGCCTACCCCCGACTGAAGCACCTTTTCTTCTGTTCCGTGATAAATCGGAAGTTCTGCATTAATCTTAGGAATACGGATATATCCGATCATTCCCGACCCGTTTACATTTAACAGGCTTTGATATCTCTCGTCTACCTCTTTCTTTATAGATGAAAAAGGATCTAATAACTCAATATTTCCCAAAAGCTCTTCGTTATACTGTCTTGCTGCCTCGAGCATTTCACGCTTGTCACTTTCGCTTAACCGCACTGCGTTTTCATCATAAGCCGAAATCACTTTTGAGCCGTTCTTTTCATAAAGATAGTTGCTGACTGTCGGATATAACAGTACGGAGAATGCAATAATCAATCCTATCACGCGAAAAATATCCCCAATATAAAATTGTTTTTTCTCTGTCTTTTTTCTGCGCATCTTTATTTCATTCTCCCTGCTGTTATAACGAATGGGAAGACTGCCCGAAGGCAGCCCTCTCATCCATATGTCTGAATTATAAATGATTAAGCACGTTTTCTTCTGCTGATCACGAAGCTTACCGCAATACCGAGAATCATCACAACTGCAATCACTGTGAAAATTACAGTACCCATTCCACCTGTTTCCGGAAGAAGTGTTCCTGTAGTATTCTCAATGTCGATGATTTTATCATCCACCACCCCATCATTTTGCTTGATTGTCCAGTCATCCACATTCGTAGTATCAGATTTTGTAATTGTAATTTTAACCGGAGCTGTCAACTTGTTGTAACCGTCCGGAGCCTGTGTCTCCACTAACCAGTAGCTTCCTTCCGCAAGACCGTTTAACTTTAAGTTCATTCCTGTGCCTACTGTTGTCCCGTCACCGATAGATTCCATATCGTACATCTTATTATCGCCGACCTGTTCCGGGTCTACTGTGTAAGTACCGTTAGAACCTGTAACTGCGATTGCATTCTGATTATTGTTTGCATCCTCTTCGCTTCTATAAAGACGGAATATTGCACCCGCAACGTAGCTATTCTGCTGATCTTTGATTAATTTGTGAATCTGTACCGGATAAGTTGGTGTTGTTACTACGTCCGGTGTTGTTGTAGTTATGTTATCCGGATCGTTACCATACTCTAAGTGAGCGCTGTTGTTTGTCTGTACTACGGCATCAGCATTAACTTTTGCATAGTAAGTAACTGTAAAAGTCTTTCCTTTATGTGTCTGATTCTCTCTAATCCACTGTGATAAATCCAATGTCATCTTTCTGGCATTATCCGGATCAATATCTGCTTCTTTTATTACTGAGTCTTGCTCTCCTTCAATCTGAACGGATACCTCATATTTTTTTTCTGTTGGCAGTTTCCCCATTGTATCTTCTACAAAATCAAGACCTTCTGTCAATGTATCGTGGATTTTATATGTATACTGCGCATATCCTGTTGTATCCGGAATTGTTCCTGTAATTGTATAAGTTACAACCTGTCCAATTTCAACTGTTGTTTTGTCTGCCTCTTTTTCAATGCTCGGCGCTTTACCTTTTAAAGTAATTGTTTTGCTATCTTTATCCACAGATACGAGAGATGACTGAATCTCCTTTGTTCCTGTCTGATATACAAGATAATAACCGTATGCTAAATTATTGAATGTATAACTCTTCTCTGCACTTGTAATTTTTCCGGAAGTTCCAGTTTCTGCCGTTCCTGCTTTCAATGCAGCTGCTGTAAAGTCATTTGCGAATTTCTGAATTCCTGAAGGATTTTCCTTATACTCAGCAAGTTTGTTATATAATTGTTCACTTGTTGCTTCCTTCGATAATCCTAAAGCTGTTGCGATTGCATTTTTATAGTCCGCATTGACTGTATAAGCATAATGTGTATCGCTTACACTCAAATCAAAGAGCTTATAGACTTTAATTGTCTGACCCTTTAACGTGTTTCCTTCATTGACGTTTACTGTCAAATTTCCTGTTTTTATTCTGTCTGCGGCAAAAGCAGTTGTTGCCATTGCCAGTGTCATGATGGCTGCTAAACACAATGCCATCATCTTTTTGATTGAGTTTTTTACTTTTCTCATTCTTTGTGTCTCCTTTTCTTTTTGTTCTTTAGGCATTTGCTAAATGCCGCAACCCATTGATTTTACTGGGTTTTCTCGTTTCTTATATATAAATTTTCTCTCCACTCATGGTAAAATATAAGTAGCCACACAAACATCCCACACATGAGAGGAGAAAAAATTTATGGCTAATAATTATCATCAGCTTTCACTTAAAGATACTTTTTCAGACTGCAAGGACATGTTTATGGATGATGTTCCTTCCTTTTTTCAACTTCTGGAGCAGCATTTTGATATTTCTCTTTTTATTCCACAAACTTTTTATAACGCTTTTTATCAGCATCTTGGTCGCAAAAGAGAGTATCCGCTTACTGGTTTCCTTTCTGCCCTTATCCTACAAAAAATCTTTCCTATCCCCACGGATTCCCTGCTGATACTATTATTGAATCTTTGCAAGGAACTTCGGGATTTCTGCGGTTTTTCCAAAGTCCCTGATGCACCTTTGTTCACTCGCTTTAGACTGGGCTTTTCTGACCACATTGAACTCATGTTTCAGCAGATGGTTGATTATACCGAACCCATCTGCCAGCAGATTGATTCTTCACTGGCTCAGATTCTTACCTTTGATACTTCCGGCATCGAACTCTATGTTACGGAAAACAATCCCAAAACTCTCAATGCACTTATCCGAAAACTGAAAGTTTATTACAAAGATATCCCTGATGTTGACCCTTATAAGATGGCTTACGGTCTTATGCCTTCACAGGCGGCATCCTGTCCCGACGCAAAGCAACAATACATCAACGGACATTTCTGTTATGCGGATAAATTTGCCATCCTTACCAATGGTCTGGGTATCATCCGGCATATCTCTTTTCTGGATGATGACTTTAAAACAGCTCATCCGGAAATGACGATAGAAAAGAAATCTGATTCTCCCGATGAAGATAAGTCCATCGGGGATGCAACTTCCCTGAAGCCTGTGCTTTCTGATTTCTTTTTCCTGCACCCGGACTTCCATCCGGATACTTTTCTGGGCGATTCTTCTTTTGATACCATCAAAACCTATGGGATGCTGTTGAATGACTTTCATTTTTCCAAGGCTCTGATTCCTTACAACCTTAGAAATGAAAGCAATCTCAAAAAAGTCGGATATAACGAATACGGCTATCCAACCTGCCCGGGCGACCCTTCTCTTGCCATGAAGTATTGTGGTATTACCCATGAAAATGGACGTGCTGACCGTGTCAAATGGATTTGTCCCAAGGTTCACATGGTAAAGGGTAAATATGTCTGCGACTGTAAAAATCCTTGCTCTACCGCCACCAAAGGACGCACCACTTATACATACGAGAATCTAAATTTTCGCATGTTCCCCGGAATTCAAAGAGATTCCGAAGAATGGAATTCCCTTTACAAAATCAGAACCATTGTGGAACGTGCCATCGACCATCTAAAAATCAACATGTGTGTTGCCGGAAGGAAATCCAGAAACCACACCACCACAAAAGCGGATGTTTTTCTTGCAGGGATTGCAAGCCAGCTTACCGTCATTGTCGCCCACAGCATGAATTGTCCACAATACATCCGAAGTTTGAAACCTTTAATTGCCTAAAAAAGTATTTCATTGTCATAGTTCATTTATGGGCTTATTAAAGTACGCCCCACATCTGATGATTTATGTCAATTCAGAAACCATTCTGAATAATGACCGTTTTTTCTCTCCTTATATGAGGAAAGTTATCCACATCAAAGAAAAAATTATTTAACAATTACCTAATAACAAGATTTGTAATTTATAATTAATCAAACTCGTTCGTATTTGCTTTCATCCATGCGACAATATCATCGATCGCCTTATCAGGATCGCGATAATATCTTCTGTCGCATATTTCAAACGACACCGTTCCGTCATAACCTCTGTTTTTAATCGAATCATAATATTCTTTCATCGGGAAATCTCCGTCTCCCGGAACAGTATGACCTCTGTCGTTAAAGTGAATATGCTGAAGTTTATCTCCTAGATTATCAAAATAATCATCGATCGTTTCCTTCGCATATGTCATCTGATCCATATCAACCATTCCGACGATTGACGGAGACTCGATCTCTTCCAGCATCTTTGCGATATCTTTGCTTGTGATAAGCACGTTTGTCGTCGTTACTTTTAACTCTTCCAAAAGTAACCTGACGTCTTTCTTTTCGCAATACTGCGCCAGTGTCCACAACGATTCTCTGCAGTATTTCCAACCCTCTTCTCTTGGCTGATCGAAGTATCCGAATCCGGTACTGATCTGCACACACGGACAGTCAAGAAACTGTGCCGTGTCGATTGCTCGCTGATAATACCGAATGCTTGACTCTCTTGTAAGATCATCCTGCGTACAGAAATTAACCGGATACACACAGTTTTCAGGCGTCATCGCCATCACACTTAAATGATGTGCTTCAATCTCCTTTTTCAATTCGATCAATCTTAAAAGCGGATAATCGAACAGATTAAGCTGCGGTGCCGAACAATACAAATCGATGCTGTTAAACGGTGAGCGTTCCACTTTATCAAGAAATTTTTTGATCGGATATCTTAAATAATGATAATTCATAGGCGCGAATTTCATTGCCATATTCCTCCGTTTCAATACTTAAAATTTGAAAAGACTGCCGCCCGTTCCATACGGATACAAGGCTGCAGTCTCTTTTTGCTTTTCAGCTTTCTTTCTATATTGCCGCAGCACATTGTCTTCTGACTTCTTAGAATACAACCGCTCCTATAAGAAGTGCGACTACTACTGATACGACCGTACATACAAGCCCCGGTATCATATAGCTGTGGTTCAATACAAATTTACCGATCTTCGTTGTTCCCGCCGAGTCGAATGCAAGAGCTGCAACACACTGTCCCGAAGCCGGAATAAAATAGTTAGATGAACATGCGATCCAACCTGCCACGATTACGTTTGCCGGAAGTCCTAAAGCGATTCCGATCGGAATCATGATCATTGTTGTCGAAGACTGACTCGTTGTGATCGCACCTACGATAAATACCGCTACAATGAAAATCCACGGATACTTATTTGTCAGCGCCGACATATTGTCTGTAATAAATGACGACTGATCTCCGATAAATGTATTTACAAGCCAGCACAGACCAAACGCCAGAACAACCGCAAACATACCTGTTCTAAATACCGGCTGATCAAGAACTTTGTTGCTGTCCAGTTTTGTAAGAAGGATCATAGCCGCCGCAGCTACGAGCATAAAGATTTCGATTACTGTCGTAAGCGGAAGTTTGCTTCCGTCTGCCAGCGTCGGAACTAAACCGCTGACTGCGCCGAGAAGAACGATTCCCACCATGGCAATGAGGAAGATCGTAACGGAAATTTTTGCTTCTTTGCTGACTTTTTTCTCTTCTTTTACTTTCTTGGAGAAATCCTCGATCAATCCTGCCTCAACACGAGCCTGAAATTCAGGATCATCTGCAAGCTCTTTGCCTTTCTTAATTACTGCGATTGCCGCAATGACTGTTCCGATCAATGTAGCCGGAACACAAACAATAAGTAATGTGAAGATATTTACTTTCGTATAATTTGTTGCCTCTGCCATGAAAGCGAGGATTCCGACTGTTGCCGCTGAAATCGGACACGCTGTGATCGCCTGCTGTGAAGAAACGATCGATGCGGAAATCGGTCTTTCCGGACGAACGCCTGTCTCAATGGCAATTTCGTTGATAACCGGAAGAAGACTGTAAACGATATGACCTGTACCACACATAAATGTAAAGATATATGCTACAACCGGAGCCAGTACCGTAATCATTTTCGGGTTCTTTCTCAGGATTTTCTCCGCTATGCGGACGAGGTAATCCAAACCTCCGCAAGCCTGCATTGTTGCCGCCGCACAAATAACTGCTATCATGATCAAAATTACTGTGATCGGCGGATCAGAAGGAGTAACATGGAGAATAAATGTCATAATAAACATTCCGATTCCTCCTGCCATCGCAAGGAACGTACCTCCCACACGAACTCCGATAAAAATGATCGCCAAAACGATAATCAATTCTATCCAAAACATAAGCTAACCTCCTAAATCACTCTTTAGTTTACCCTCATTTTGAGTTTTCCTTTTAAAGAACTATGCGCATATTCTTTAACTCTACAAACCAATCCAGTGCATTGTATTCTTTTGTATCGTTCTGTATTGTTTTGTATCTGATACAATCAGTATATTTGTTTTGTTGTTTTGTCAATTTATTTTTGCAACTTTGTGTATTTTATATGAATATTAATTACATTTTTGTGCATGATGCTGTATTTCTATTATTTTGTATTATTTATATGTATTACCTATATTTTCCAATTTTTTTCATACCATAAGCATTACTGTTCGCCCAATTTAAAAGAAGCCCGCACACTGTGCAGACTCCTTTTATAAAATAAGTTATATCGCTTAATTGGTCATAAATAATTTGTTTTTATATCCGTTTTTAATACTCTACTTTCCACATATAGCGGCGTGTTGCAAGCGGGTGCTCACGTTTTGTCGCAAGAGCATGGTTGTAGATCGGGTATACATTGTTAAACAAAGCATGATTAAAGTAATCGACAACAGATGCGTCGATTGTTGACAGTCCCAGTTCTTTTGCGTCGAGAACTTCAATACGTTTTGCGTATTTCTTAAGGAATGTAAGAGCTCTTTCATCTAATTCTCTCGTTGTTCCTTCTGAAATCTGGATCATAAACGGGCGGTTTGCATCTGTGATCTCAAATGGACCGTGGAAATACTCTCCTGTATGAATGCTGCTTGAATCAAGCCACTGCATTTCCATAAAAATACAGATACTTTCCATATAAGCAGCTCCGTAAGAAGCGCCGCTTCCCATTGTGTAGATTACCGAATCATTCTTATATTCTTCTGCAAAAGCTTCCGCTCTTTCTGCTACATGTTTGCGGGCATTTTTAATAATGTTGCTGATCATGCCAAGTCCTTCATAAAACTTTTCATAGTTCTCATAGCCTTCTGTCTGCGCTAACAGTTCAACAGCTACGAGCAGCGCGCACTGTGTTTTTTCTCCTGCATAATCGATGTCTCCCGCAAGGTGATCCAAACTTGCATCAAATGTATAACGAATAATGTAATCTCCGAACTCAATGATCTCAGATTCTTCAAGCCATGTAAGGATAATAACTGCGGCGCCTTTTTCTTTTCCGAGTTTTGCCGCCTGAATCGTCTCAGGTGTATTTCCTTTATGACATGCCAGACATATGATTGAGTTTTCTCCGAAATCCTTCGGTGTACTATGAACAAACTCGTTACTGTTGATCCATGCTGAACGAAGTACCTGCGCCTCTCTTTCCATAAATGTCTTTGCCGGATAAAGCGCTCCCAGAGAACCTCCGCATCCTACGAAATAAATATTTTTTACTCCGCCTTTTTCTTTTTTGTTTTCGATAATTTCCGCAATGATTTTCTTAATATCTGTACTTACATATGACATTGTATTACATCTCCTTCTCGTTATGTATTTCTTTGTTTCTACCTAGAGTGTAATACAATATAATACTTATTGTCAATATATAATTTATTTTCTATTTATTATATACATTTTTATGCAAATGTATTATAATGTGAACAGTAATACTTTATATGGGAGGTTGTTTATGGAATTAAATAATACGATTGCAACGCCACTATACAAACAATTAGAAGAAAAGCTTCAGCATGAGATCGAGACAGGCGAACGCCCTGCCGGAAGCCGCCTCCCCACAGAAAACGAACTAAGCGAAACTTACCATGTAAGCAGAGTTACTGTTCGGAAAGCGCTTGCCGGATTATCCGAATTAGGATATCTCGACCGCAAATCAGGAAAAGGAACTTTTGTCGCAGAAAAGAAGCTCCACCGCAGTATAACGGAAGTCATCAGCTTTACTGATATGTGCCGTATGATGAACGCCACTGCCGGAGCAAAAACGATCAAAATCGCATTAGAAGAGCCTTCCGAACGTGAAATAAAAGAAATGTCTTTAAAACCCGGAGAGAAAATACTTGTATTGGAAAGAATCAGATATATGGATGATGAGCCGGTAATTATCGAACTCAACAAATTTCCCGAATCATTTTCCTTCCTGTTCGGCGAAGACTTAAACGATACTTCTTTGTTTGAAGTTCTGAAAAAACATAATATTATTTTAGATCACTCACGAAAAACTTTAGATATCATCTTCGCTTCTCCTCAGGAAGCAAAGGCGCTTAATATTAATAAAGGTTATCCGCTTCTTCGGATCAAAAGCACGATCCACGATGTTGAGAACACGATTACAAACTTATGTCAGCAGTTATGTATCGGTGATAAATTTACTTTTATTGTCTGACTTTACATTTGGACATTTAATTATGCTCCCCATTAAACAGTTCTTATCATAAAAATCTGTTTGATGAGGAGCATTTTTTAACTTATGTCTGATTTCTATTTACACTTTACACTTGGACTTCCGCATCTGTACACTATGCTTACACTCTATGACTGTACTTACGTTCTGTCCCAACATTTCTTTTTATCTTCTTCCGTAATCGGACGGATCACCTTACATGGATTTCCTACAGCCACGCTGTCCGAAGGAATATCTTTCACGACTACGCTTCCTGCGCCGATCACTACGTTGCTTCCTATCGTTACTCCGGGCATCACCTGTACACCTGCGCCAAACCATACGTTATTTCCTACTTTAATTGGATATGCATATTCCAGACCCCGATTCCTCCTCTCGAAATCAATCGGATGTCCCGATGTATGGAATCCGCAATTCGGAGCAACGAACACATTATCCCCGAAAGCAACTCCGCCTGCATCAAGCACAACCAATCCGTGATTTGCATAAAAGTTTTCACCTGCCGATATACAATATCCGTAATCGCACCAAAAGTCAGGTTCAATGTGAATTTTTTCTCCCGTTTTTCCCAGGATCTTTTTTATTAACCGACTTCTTTTTTCCGTCTCTTTTATCGGCAGATGATTATATTCCTGACATAACGCCTTACACTCTATTCTTTCCCTTTCCAATTCAGAGTCATAATTTGCATCATATAGTTTTTGAGACTGCATTTTTTCTTTTTCCGTCATTACCTTCTTCTCCTTCCCATCGCTGTAAAAATTATAGCTGTTTTTATATTCGATGTCTATCGCCCCTGTGAAAAATAGGGTGAATATTTTTCTCTATATCTCCTCTATGTAGATATTGATCGCAAGATGTATAAACGTATGATATTCCCGCAGATCGACGCCGGTAATCTCTTCAATTTTATTGATTCGATATAAAAACGAATTACGATGGATATGCAGTTATTTAATGGCCTTTCATTTTCACAATGTAATCACTTTAGCATCAATCTCCTTTTGAAAAGTAACATCATGCTCCACGAGAAGCATTGCAGGAGAAAACTGCCTGATCAGCTGCTCGATCTGGATTCTTGAATACACATCGATATAGTTTAACGGTTCATCCCATACATATAAATGCGCCGGTTCACAAAGACTTTTGGCAATCAATACTTTCTTCTTCTGCCCTGCCGAAAAATCTTTCATATCCTTTTCAAACTGCACACGTTCAAAATCCATTTTCCTCAATATCGCTTTAAACAGACTTTCATCTATTTTATGAACCTTAGCAAACTCGGTCAATGTTCCTTTTAAATGTGACGTATCCTGCGGAACATAAGAAATGACAAGTCCTGATCCACTCGTAACAGTTCCGGTATGTTCGATCGGATATTTTAAAAGCAATTTCAATAAACTGCTTTTTCCGCTTCCGTTTTTTCCTTGAATAAGAATACGCTCACCCCGGCATATCTGAAATGTAACCGCATCACACACTTGATTTCCTTCATAAATAACCGCTACATCAGAAAAAGATACCAGTTTTTCACTATGATACATAAGCGGAGTTATTTTCAACATTTCTGCATATTCTGCATTATTAAGCAGTTTTGATTTTTCTTCGGCTGCTCTTTCTTTTCTTGCCTCGGCATTTTTAGATCTTTTCATCATCTTTGCCGCTTTATGCCCTACATACCCTTTATCCGCCGCGCCTCTCTTTGACGACTCCACCTTATCAGACCATACTTTTGCCTGCCTTGCAGATTCTTTCATCCGACGAATATCTTTCTTCAAACTTTCATTTCTGTTTATCTCAAAATTCTGCCTCTTCTTAAAGTTCTCCATCCAAGAAGAAAAATTTCCGCTTTGTATTTCTATATTTGATCTGTTTAATGACAAAATGTGATCCACACACTCGTCCAGAAGATAACGGTCATGTGAAACAAGGATAAATCCCCTTTTCCTTTTCAGATAATCTGCCATCTGTCTGCGCCCTTCCACATCTAAATGATTTGTAGGTTCATCGATCAACAGAAAATGCTCTTCTTTTAAAAAGAGCGCCGCAAGAAGCGCCTTCGTCTGCTCCCCGTTTGACATTGTTTCAAACGGCCTCCATAACACTTCAGACTCTATTCCAAGGTAGGACAGCTCTCTTATTAATTCCCATTGCCGGGCATTCTGACATACTTGACGCAAAATACCTTCTGTCATCTGCGTTTTATCCGAAACAGGAAATGGAAAATAATCAAACGTAACAGCGCCTGTTATTTTTCCTCTATACTCATACTCTCCAAGAAGAAGTTTCAGCAAAGTTGTTTTTCCTCTTCCGTTTCTTCCTACAAGTCCGAGTTTCCATTCTGTATCAATCTGAAAACTCACATTTTCAAAAACAGGATCAAAACTTGAAGGATATGAAAACGTAATATTTTCAACACGGATCATCGACATAATAAATTCCTCCTCCGTTTTACAATCTATCTGCCGCACAGAATCACCGGAAGCGGCCGGCAAGATCCCGGACAGGTCCGGACTTTGTCTTGTCGACATCAAAAAGGCTTTTTTGCATACGCAAAAAAGCCTCTCATCACCATGTTCAGATACATTGACGCAAAATATCCGTCAATTCATATAACAAATACGGTGGAAGATAATCTAATTTAAGCGTACACAAAAGGAGCTGACTCTTGCAGCAACCAATCACAATTTTGCGTTTTACTTAAAATAAATTATCTGTTAATCATTTTCCCACCTTACGCAATAGCGCCCTCTCTGTTTATTAACTAGAGTTTAAACACAATCATTTACTTTGTCAAGTCACAGATCACTCAAAGCGCAGACCACTGCCGAATAAAAATACTTGTCGGGCCATCCGCACCGCCGATAATCGATACTGCCTGTTCTGTACAGTATTTCGACTAAAACTCCAAACTATCTGCGTTCAAAAGGAAATTTGTAACCACGGATCAACAGCTCGTTATAAACAATGTTTTCCATAATATGAGTAGACTCCTGCTGTCTGAAATTCAAACGAGCATTTCTCAGCCCCAGATCAGCAAAGTAGTATTTCAGATTTGCACCGATATACTTTCTACCCTTAATATCGTATCGACTTGCCTTGGAAATCAAAAAGGCATCTGCTAAATAGTCGATATGATTAGAGATTGTTTTATTGGAATAAATCATCTGGCGCTCACCGGCAAAGGTATTAGCAATCTTTGAGGGATTCATCGGTGCTCCGATTGCAGATGCAAGCACAATGTGCATTCACACATTTTTATGTAATGCAATTAAATAATCTCACAAACTCCAGCCAGTACAGGTCTGACAATCAATGGATCGCAAGCCCTGCCTGTGTATAATGACATTTCTCGCGAAGCGCCTTAATCACTGCTCCTGTAACATGTTGACTCATCTATTCGTACCTCCTATAGTCACATCATACGCCACAGGAAGATTTTTTCTACCTACGAAAAGTAGAATAGTTTTTACGGTTACTAATGTGTAAATCATCCCCGGTACAGACTAAATCTTATACTCCCGGTAATGTTCCCATTGCCAAATCTGCATCTTTATTTTCCGATCTTAAATACTTAAGTCTTCTCCGTTTGATTCGATTACTTTTTTGTACCAATAGAAAGATTTTTTTCTATATCGTTTCAGAGTTCCTTCTCCGGCATCGTTTCTATCTACATAGATAAATCCATAGCGTTTAGACATCTGACCTGAACCGTTTGATACAAGATCTATCGGTCCCCACCACGCATATCCGAATAAATCCACTCCGTTTCTAATCGCCTTTTTCATAGAAATAATATGATCTCTTAAAAATTCCATTCGGTATGTATCATCAACTGTCCCGTCAACTAATTCTTCTTTTACGCCAAGACCATTCTCAGCAATGAAAATCGGAACCTGATATCTGCTATAAAGATCTTCTAATGCCAGGAACAGTCCATCCGGATCTATCGACCAGCCGGATGGCGTTATTTTCAGGTATGGGTTCGTTTTTCCTGTATTGACGATATTATCATCTCCTCTATATGATGTATCGCCTTCTACTTCCTTATCCGATTTATTTGTCTCTTTTTGGACGGATTCCACATAATCCTTCGATGCAATTCGTGAACGATAATAAGTAAAGCTCAAGAAATCCACAGGATATTTTGCAATGAGTTCCATATCCTCATCCGTATATTCAATGTTAATATCATTATCTTTAAAATACTCCCATGCATATCCCGGATACTTTCCACGCACCTGGACATCCGAGAAAAAGTAACCTCTTTGCTTTTCTCTGCATACTACCAGAGAATCCTTTGGATCACAACTCATCGGATATATTGTCTTATATTCAATCACAGATCCCACTTTTGCCTGTGGATCGATTTCATGAATTGCTTTGACAGCCAGAGCACTTGCTACGAATTGATAATGTGACGCCTGATAAACATCCTGAAGTGTATCGTTCAATGGGTCGATTCCTGCAGTCATCCACTCCATTTTATGTATATTGTTTCCGATTTCATTAAATGTTAGCCAATACTTAACTACACCTTTCCACCGCTTTACCATAGCTTTAACAAAACGTACATAAAAATCAATCATCCGGCGATCCTTCCATCCGCCATATTTGTCAGCCAGATTCAGCGGCATTTCGTAATGAGAAATCGTAATCATAATTTCCATTCCGTTTTTCTTCAATTCATAGAACATCTTGTCATAAAATTCCATTCCTTTTTCATTTGGCTGGTCTTCCTCCCCTGTAGGAAACAGCCTCGTCCACGCTATACTTGTACGATATACTTTGAATCCCATTTCCCCAAACTCGGCAATATCTTCTTTATAATGATGATAAAAATCAATACCTTCATGAGTCGGATAAAATTTAGCATTGCGATCCGGATATCCAAATACACCATGTGGCTGAACATCCGCAACCGATGGCAATTTTCCATTTTCAAGATATGCTCCCTCATACTGATTTGCCGCAGTAGCCCCTCCCCATAAAAAATCTTCCGGAAAACTATCCATAACTTTTCTGTCTTTACTGAATTTCTGCATAATCTAAATCTCCTTTTCTTCTTGTTTTATTTTTATTTCTTATACAGAATAGGATGCAACTATTGTTTTCCCCTCATCTGCATAGCCTTCTTTTTTTACAGCTATCTTTTTATCGGCTGAAGGGAACAGTATCATAGTTGTCAGATCTATCCCCTTATTCTTCATGTCATAAGAATCCACTCTTATGATCCGCTCTCCGACATGAACTTTCTGCCCTTGCTTTACAAAACTCCGAAATCCTTTTCCTTTTAATTTCACAGTATCAATTCCTATATGAATTAAAATGTCCATTCCGTCTTCACTTGTAACGGCAAAAGCATGAAGCGTCGGATACAACATAGACACTGTTCCATCACAGGGAGATACGATATAATCATCTGACGGAACAATCGCTACACCGTCTCCCATCATTTTTTTCGCGAACGCTTCGTCTTTTACTTTTTCAATGGGGATAATCTGTCCACTGACAACGGCTGCAATATTTCCTGGTGAAACAGATTTTCTTTTTCCAAATCCTAACATATCACTTTGTTTCCTTTCCGTTAAATAAAACAAATGTAACAATAAATGATACAAGAAACGAAACGATTACACCTGCTATAATTGCAGCAATCGTTTTTTCAAAAATGACAACGCCCAATATACTTGAATATCCCATGCTAAACGCTTTTGCACCCATAAACCCTGCAACTGATCCACCGATAAAACCACCAAGTACAAGTCCGATCATGGGCTTACGAAGTCTCAAATTCACACCATATAAAGCAGGCTCTGAAACTCCTGATACAATCGCACCTATCCCTGCGGACAATGCTGCCATACGCATATCTTTATCTTTTGTTCTGGCAGCTACTGCAAAACATGCGCCGCCTTCTGAAATATTATGCAAAATCCATCCCGGGCGGAATACATTATCACTTCCTACCCTCGTCAGAAGTTCTGTCATCGGTGCAACCATCAACATATTAACTCCCATCATTACCAAAAACGGATGCGTTGCCGCAATAATTCCAGGCGCAAATCCTCCCACATGAGCCTGTATAAATACGATTGCTTTTACAATCCATGATCCAACAACAGCGCCTGCAGGACCAAGTACGAGAACTGTCAACGGATATCCGATCAGGAAAACACATAAAGGTGCAAATACAGACCGCAACATTCCCGGTATGATTTTATAAAATAATTTTTCAAGATAGGCTACCAGTATTGCCGAGAAAATTCCCGGAAGCAACGTACTTCCGTATGTCGTTAAATAAACCGGAAGTTTCATCATTGTCACTGCTTCTCCGGCTTCCATCATAGCGATAAAATTCGGGTATAAAAGCGCCGCTGCCATAGCGATTGAAAAAGCGGGGTTTGCTTTCAATACTTTTGATGTTCCATAAGCTACCAGAATCGGCATAAAATAAAACGGAGCCTGCGACATAAAATCAAACAACTGATATGTAGAACTCTCCGCAGCAGCCGGCGCAAAGTAGCTGACCAGAGAAAGCACAACTCTTAACATTCCGGCTCCGTAAACAACAGTAATAAACGGAGTCATTGCCTGTCCCATAAACAAGATCACTTTGCTGAAATAATATTTAAAGTTCTTCTTTTCACTGCTTTGCACTAAATCTTCATCGAGATTTTCATCAATAGCATCCTCTGTTTCTACAGAATAATTTTTTACGATATTATCGTAAACATTAAATAAATGCTCTCCCAATATAATCTGATATTGTCCATTCCCATATACTACTCCAAGGACTCCCGGCAGTTTTTTTATTTCGCTATCTTCCGCTATATTTCTATCATGCAAATAAAACCTCAATCGCGTCACACAATGCGTAACTGTTTTTACATTTTTTACTCCGCCGATATTGTCCATAATTTTTGCAGATAAATCCTGATAATCAATTTTTGACATAGCACATCCTCCATTCAATTCAATGTAGTTTCATATAATCGTACAACATGTAACATAAGATAAATGCAGTCCCCGTCTGTACATCGGTAATTAAATTTTTCCATAATATAATCTGCGATTTTCTTCACACACTCTATAACATTTTTATATTCTGATTTAATCTGAGTAAAAATGAAATCCATCCCTGCAACTTCCGGTACATTCTGCTTTGACAAAACAGTTTTAAACAAAAATTTTAGATGAATAACAAATCTCGAATAAGCCATGGTATCTTCATGTAAAGAGACATTCAGATAGTCTTCTACAATTTTTACAATATCCGAAACAGCCTTCATGATAATCATCATCTGATGATTCGACTTGTTCTCTGTTGCCGTAATCAAATGAAACGCTATAGCCGTTGCTTCGTCTTTTGGAAAAAGAATCTGAAATCTTTCATTAATCATTTGGACGGCAATTTCACCAATATGATATTCTTCTTTATAAAAACGCTTTACTTCCTCATTCACCAGTTTGGGTACGTGATTTCCCTGCCGGTATTGGATTAATGCAAAGTTAATATGATCCGACAGACTCATTAACAAATTTACATTAAATTTAACGTTCAACTTTTCCTGAGCATAATCAATAATTTTTTGCGAAGTTTCAATAACTTCAAATTGTATTTCCTCAAACAACGTAAGCACACCGCTGTCAACTTTGTCCAACAGCACATATGTCTTCATGATCTCAGATCTGTGAACCGCTTCATTCTTACGTTTACGAAACCCGACTCCTTTCCCTATGGCAACTACTTCCCGACCACGAAAATCTTTCGCTATCACAATATTATTATTAACAATCTTATCCACAATCAAAATTTGCCCTGTATCTTCTTTCACTATCACACCTCCTCCCTAAAACAACAAAAAAGACAAACTCTATAAATGACTGCTCACTCTTACAGTCATATTATAGAATTTGCCTTAATAACCAAGATTAAGTAACAAGCCTATGATTCCCTGTTTCGTATTTATTTTACAAAAAGAATACTACAAATCAATCTTTTCGTCAACACTTTTTTGTATTTTGAGCATTTTTTATATATTTTTTTCAACTTCTTTGTGCAAATCTACTATTCCGAAGGAAACGCCGTTTCCGGTGTTCCTCTTTCTTATTTTACTTTGACTACTTCTCGGACATGTTGCCATAACCTCCAAACCAGTTAAGTCACCTATTTTTTCAGTTACATAGGTTTTAACAACATCATACACCAACCCTCATTAGGTTCATCATCCAACAGATTATTTGCTGCCTGGGGATTTTGCAAAGTTTCTGCTATATATACTATTTTTTCCTCCAAATCCCGGTAAAATAGTAGCAAATATCTTAACTCATAATTTGTATTAGCCATTTATTTTTCTCCGAAGATTTGCAAACACTTCTTCGTGTGTATATCTTTTGTCATTCTCTGCAGAAAACCTGTCTTCTGATAATTCAAACCATAGAATTGGCTTGTCCCTCTGGTATCAGAAGTATTATAAAAATCAATCGTCTCTTTTCCCAAAAGTGTGAATGCACTTTTCCTTTATTTTGTTATCTCGATTTTATTTCATTTTGTTTTCGTAATCTTGAAGTTCATGAAATATGTCATCTATGAACACCGTATTTTCTTCGATTCTATAGAGCATAAAATATCGATGTCTTAAAAAATTAATTCTATGATAACCTAACGCTCTAAGTCTTTGGTTCTCACATAAAGACAAACTTCCTGCAACATTTTTCAAACAATTTAATGTATCTCCAAAATCGTCAAGAATATTTCCGGCTGCTTGTTCATTTTTCTTTTCAAAGGGAAGATATTGAAGAAATCTATCCAAATCTTCTTCTGCATCTGATGTAACGACAACCTTATAATCCATATTTTCCTCTCAGTTCTGAAACAACCACTTCCGCTGATTTGTGATTTCCCTTTGCTGCTGACTCTCTGGATTTCTCCAGTTTTTCTAAAATCTCCTCTTCCGTCATAGGACTATATGGACTTCGTACGATTCTTTTAATTTCAAATGGAAAACCATTATTTGCTACAGCTTGCGTTAAAAACATCCGAATTGCTGTAGTTGTATCTGTCCCAAGATCTTTAAAAAGCTGATCGGATTTCATTTTTAACTCATCATCGACTCGAATTTGTATTGTACTTGACATATTTCACACCTCCGTTTTTCTTTATTATAATGCCTAATCATTTCTAATTCAATACATTTGTAATGATATGACATTTATATTGGTTTTTATATCATATTTTAGGGGGTAAATAGTAACCCGAGAATCCCACTTTGTAAATGAAAGTCCTGTTTTGATTAGATAATTTTGAAAGTCAGCGTAGCTTCGTCTAATACGACATCCCCGGTCAACTTTGCCTTACGATACCTATACGATTGAGGAATTGCGCTGCGATTCCAATAAGGGAATGACGCTGATTCCTGCTTTTGATGTGGTAGTTTCAAGAAATAAGACCGTGATTGACTTAGGTACGCTGACAGATGAATACGAACCAGAAATCACTATCCATACGACTGCTGCCGATAAAGCAACAGGTGAAAAATCAATCGTCGCTGGTAAAAGTGTGACTATTGTTGATACTGTTACTTTAGACGGTCTGAAAAAAGGTACAAATGACTGCCTATCGTGATTTTGGACGGAAGCAGAAACGAGAAGTATCGCTTGAATACTTAATATCCGAAACACCGCTTGAACCGTTCACAACGGATACCTATTTTGAGCAGTACGACCAACCGACCTTCTTTGCTGTAAAAGGGCAAGAGATTGTTGTCGCAAGTAAGCGGTTAGCCGACGCACTATTGAAATTGACCGAACAAAGACGCAATGTTTTGTTCCTGTACTTTTTCTTCGGTTATACCGACGCTCAAATCGGAAAAGAGTATGGGCGAAACAGAAGTACAGCAAATTACTGGAAATTAGCGGCACTAAAACAGCTGCGAAAAGAAATGGAGAGATTAGAACATGAGGAACAAGAAGCTGATACCCTTTGAAGTCATTGAAAAGGCAGTCGCCGGAGAACCGGAAGCGATTGAACTTGTTTTACAACATTACAGTCCACGCATTAAATATCTGTCCAAATATCGAGGATATATTAACGACGATATTCAAGACCGTTTGAAAACACAGCTTATCAAAGCTATTCTGCAATTCCGTTTTGACAGGTAGTGAGTAGCAAAGTCAGAGAAAGAATTAAGAGGGACGGAAAGGAATGGAATGGGTAATTGATTAAATCTGTAATTATTTTATCTTTACTTTATATATCTTTATTTAAATGCCATTAGCATCAATGTCTTTACAGAACCTGATAGTTCTTTCACAGAAATTGTTCCCAATACCGGACTCTGTATCAGACTTGAATTTATCACATCTGATTTATCAACTTCTTTAATCATCCTGATTGATAATTCTTTTGTAATCCATTCATCCTCATATTGATTATCAAAATAAGTCGGAGGATGATAAATCGCTTTCTCCATATTTCCTAAATATATTTTTAACATAACGACCTCTTATTTAATCTTTGTAAGTCTCCAAATTACATATGCGCCTTTATAAACAAGCAAAACTAATATTCCAAACTATTTGCATTCAAAAGAAAATATTTCATTCCCATAATGACAAATCCCTCATCATTTCTCCAAGGTTTCTTACTTCCATTTACAATGACAACCTTCTTAAAAGAATCCGGGATATTACGCAAAGAATTGAACTCCTGAGTCTGCTTTTCTTCCGAGGTCATGTCGTATGCAACCTGAATATAATATCTTTGACTGCTTTGATTTACTACAAAATCAACCTCCAACTGCTTGCGAACACGCTTACCTTCTTTATTCCTGTCAAATACTTCCACAACACCCACATCAACATTATAGCCACGGATCAACAACTCATTATAAACAATATTCTCCATGATGTGAGTAGGCTCCTGCTGTCTGAAATTCAGTCGGGCATTTCTCAATCCCAGATCAGTAAAGTAATATTTCAAATTAGCGCCAATATGCTTTCTGCCTTTAATATCATAACGGCTAGCCTTAGAAATCAAAAAGGCTTCTGCCAGATAATCTATGTGGTTGGAGATTGTTTTGTTGGTATAGCTCATCTGACGTTCACTGGAAAATGTGTTGGCAATTTTCGTTGGATTAGTAGGTGCGCCAATTGCGGAAGCAAGCACATCAACCAAAATACCGATCTCGTCCACATTCTGAATCTTGTTTCGCTCTATAACGTCCTTCAGATATACATTAGCAAAGATGTTCTTTAGATAGTCTGCTTTCTGTCGTTCGCTCTGAAGACCTACGACCTGCGGCAGTCCACCATAAGTCATGTAATCGTCCCATGCATCGTCATAGTCTCCATTATAAACAGAATAAAACTCTGCAAAAGAGAGGGGATAGATTCTGATTTCATCACCTCTACCACGAAACTCAGTCACAATATCGCTGGAAAGGAACTTTGAGTTACTTCCAGTAACATACACATCAATATTGCTCATACGTAGCAGACTATTCAACACTTCCTCAAATCGTGGCATAAACTGTACTTCATCCAGAAGAAGATAATACTTCTTACTATCCTTCATAGCATCTTTAATGAACTTATAGCACACCTTGGGATCTCTCAATTCTTCATTTTCGATACCGTCCAATGCAATTTCAATAATGTGATCTGTATCAACACCATTTTCCAGTAAGTATCTCTTAAATATGGTAAACAATAAAAATGATTTTCCGCATCTACGAATCCCAGTAATTACCTTTATCATTCCGTTATCTTTTCGCTCTATCAACTGTTGTAAGTAAGCATCTCTTTTAATTTCCATTATCTAATTCCTCATTTTTATGCATTTGCACAATTTTTAGTAATGAAATTCTACCACAGAAAAAACAGATTTTCAATATCTACTCCTATTTTATGTTCATCGACACGCTTTTATGTAATTCTATTGAATAATTTCCTGCAGAATTTTTCCACTAAAATTTCACTATTTTTCATTACTTCATTGCCTTCGCCAGATTATAATCTATATATTCCTCTTATTATATGAATTGTAAAACATTAATTCTCCACACTTCTTACCATCATTTTTTTCTGCAATTACTTGTGGAACCAATTTCCCATTTTCTCCGTTTTTGATATAAACAGCTATAATATAAGAACTTCTATCATATGTATAATTTTCTTTATCCTTACTTGTTTGAACCAAATGATAACGGTATACTCCGCCATGCTGGAACTGCAATGAAATCATCTTTTCCGCATTATTACCATCCAGTACAAAAACATGTCTGTCGTTATCAGAATCTCCCGGCATAGGAATGCCTATGTCTAATGCACGAAATTCATAAGTTCCAGTAAGATCAATTCCTTTTTCATTGCTATTTTCTTCAAAATTTTGCTTAACTGTTAACGGAACCTCTACTACATTTGATGCAGCTAAAACTTTATCAGCAGGAAAACACAAGAAGCTAAACAATAGAGCTGCTAACACAAGTATCTGTCTATTTTTCTTCATATTGCGGTTCTCCTTTTTCATCAGCATTATTTTCTAAAATTCTTCCAATTAGAAGATGTCTGCCGTTTGTACTCTCTGAAGTACAAGTAGATAGCGTTACATATCTTTCATTATCATCAAAAGATGTTTTCTTCAAACAAAACAGAAATGGGAAACCTGGCATACCCATAAAGAAGCGCTGAAACGGAAAGCGGAGGTTGAAAACCAACAGAACAATGGTACATTCCTTCCTCCGAATAATCAGAAAGTTTCAGATTTTCTGTATGATTTTGTTTCCACGTATGGGGAGAAAAAATGGGGCGTGTCTATGTATGACAGTCAAACAGCCCTGATTGCCAACTATATCAATCCGATTATCGGAGATATGGAAGTGCAAGACATTACTACCCGCGTGGTGGATAAGTATATTCAAACACTTCAAAAGACGCCTTCTGTTTCTCGGAAGAATAGGAAAGCACGGACAGAATTTGTCACGAACTCAACGATTGAGAAAATCATCAAACTTCTACGGTGTGCTTTTAAGCAAGCTGTTCGTTGGGAATTGATTGAAAAAAATCCTTTTGACAATGTAGTCCTTCCCAAGACTGAATATAAAAAGCGCGATATTTGGGATGCTGAAACGATTCGTCTTGCTTTGGATCAGTGTACCGACAGTAAACTGTATATTGCCATGAACCTTGCTTTTGCGTGTTCTTTGCGTATGGGGGAGATTCTTGGACTAACCTGGAAAAATGTTCATATTGAGGATGAAAACATAGCAACTGATAATGCTTATATCTACATAGAAGCAGAACTGGCACGAGCGTCCAAACAGGCGATTGAGACGTTAGGAGAAAAAGACATTTACCATATCTTTACTCCGTTAATGCCGAATACCAGCACCCGGATAATCCTGAAAAAACCAAAGACAGATTCCAGCATCCGTAAGGTCTGGCTGCCTAAGACAGTTGCCTATTAGCAAGGAAGCTATTTTTATTAGCAAGGACATCGTTTCTGTTCGTTTCCAATTAGCAAAATATAAGTTCCAACTCATAAACATACATTAACCTCCAATAAAAGAAAAATGGTTTTGTCTAAAGAGTACAGCTAAACAAAAAAAGCTGTAAACCCTTGAAAACAAAGGCTTACAGCGTTGTTTCCAGCGTCCCAGAGAGGATTTGAACCTCCGACCCCACGCTTAGGAGGCGTGTGCTCTATCCAACTGAGCTACTGAGACATCTATCAAAAATATTAAGTTGTATGCAAAATTTAGACTCGAATCATCTACCGCTTAGGAGGACCCTGTTATATCCATTTAACTAACGAGACAAATGCCGCTTTTCCTTGAAAACATTCTGTTTTCAGGATTTTTGTTATGGCAACCTTTATTTTAATTATCAGCTCTTTTGAAGCTGTTAATTACAATTATTTTACTTTTTTAATATTTGTAAATACCTCATCTATTATAACAGTTTCATCTGTCTGCTACAACCGTTTTTCGTATTTTTCTGAAATCATTTTGCTTCCACTATTTTTTCCATGATTTTTATTTTTGTTAGTTTTACGTTAAATTCTGGTTTTTATTTTTGTTAAGTTTTTCTCTCTATTTTAAATCTTTGTCATTTATTTTAAATGACTGTAAGGTCTATTGTATGTGTTTTTTTCAAATGCTACGATAACTATCGGCATGTGACCGTCTTTTACTGTCACGGCATCATACGAATAAAACAGGAACTTTTACAGGAGGTTATTATGAAAAAACGAATCGTTCAATTACAGATCGGCGCTGCGGCGATTGCAGCAATTCTCGGAACGGGAAGCGTTATAAATGCATTTCCGTGTTCCGCCGCTTTGGTCACTGCTTACGCAAAAGAGCAGAATACCGAGGAAAATGTAACCGTAGTCAATGAAAAGACAACATGGAAATATCTTGACAACAACACAGATCCGGCATCCGGGCTGTCCTCGCTCACTGCTTGGACTACTCCTGATTTTAATGACTCTGCATGGAAGTCTGCCGCCGGAAAATTCGGTGCGAAAAGGGGCGCTCTTACATCTTTTAACGGATTTACTCCGACAGTTCTTTTACAGCAATATCAAGATCAAGAAAACAGCAAATGTACTCCGACATTTTTCTTCCGTACAACTTTTAATGCACAAAATATTGATCAGATCACTTCTGTCACAGGAACTCTTTTCCATGACGACGCTGTTGCCGTTTACTTAAACGGACAGTTGATCACTTCAGCCGACATGCCGGATGAAAAGCATGAAAATAATCTTTATTATGCAGGAGTAAGCGCAGGAGCTCCTAAAGAAGCTTCAGTTGTTCTTACAAAAGATCAACTGAAAAGCATCTTAAAAGAGGGATCAAACGTTCTTTCTGTAGAACTTCATCAAGACCGTGAATCCAGTTCTGATATTTACTTTGAATTTCAGAATTTGTCTTTAAACTATAATGAAAATAATACAGACGGCGATAACAGCGGAAGCAATGATGAAAAAGTAACGCAGAAATCTATTTTTCTAACTGTAGGAAACGATACGTCAAGTCAGGGAATTACGTGGTACGCCGACACAGAAACGGCAGGAGAAGTTCAGTATGCGGTAAAAACAGGCGATACATTCCCTGAAAATTACTTAACTGTACCCGCTTCTTCAACAGCTGCAAACGAAAAAGGATTCTATTCTAATCAAGCGGTTCTTACAGGACTTCTTCCTGATAAAGAATATGTGTATCGTGTAAAAAATGGCGATACAATCAGTGATATTTATAGTTTTACTTCCGGAAACAACGACGGTTCTTATGAATTCGCCTTCGTAGGAGATCCTCAGATCGGCGCCGGCAGCACAGACAGCGATATTGAAGGATGGAATGAAACTTTGAAAACTATTTCTTCAAAATTTAACGCCGACTTTCTTCTTTCAGGCGGAGATCAGGTAAACACGGCCTCAAATGAAACACAGTATACAGGATACATAAATGAGTTGTTTACTTCCCTTCCGAGCGCTACGACAATCGGAAACCACGACTCAGGTTCTGCCGCATATAATCAGCATTTTAACCTGCCAAACGAAAGCGCTGATAAAGGACAGACAACTGCCGGAAGCGACTACTGGTTTGTTTACGAAAATACACTTTTCATTAATTTAAACTCCAATGACAGATCCACCGCAGAACATAAAGCATTTATCGAAGAAGCAATCGCTGCAAATCCGAATGTAAAATGGAAAACAGTTGTTTTTCACCATTCTATTTTCTCAACTGCAAGTCATGTTGACGACGGCGATATCATTACAAGACGTAATGAACTTCCTCAAGTTTTCAAAGATCTTGATATTGATGTTGTATTAATGGGACATGATCATGTTTACACAAGAACTTATATGATGGACGGAACAACTCCTGACACAAGTAAAGGAGTTCAGAGCAGCGTTACAAATCCGACAGGAATTCTTTATCTTACCGCAAACTCTGCTTCCGGTAGTAAATACTATGATATCAAAGCTCCGAATGCCGAATATTCCGCTAAGATGGATCAATCTTACAGAAGAACGGTAACAGATATTAAAGTGACAGATACTTCTTACACAATGAAAACTTATTACGCCGATGATCTATCTTTATTAGATGAATTTACAATCTACAAAGCGGATAATACAGCTCTTCTCAATAAGATAAATGAACTTAAAAATATGAATTTATCGGAGTCTGATTATACAAAAGACAGTTGGAAGTCCTTTTCCGATGCTCTTACATCAGCAGAAGAACTGTTAAAAAATTCTGATGCCACACAAGATATGCTGGATGCATCGCTTTTAGATCTTCAGACAGCTTACGAGAATCTTGTCAAAACCGATGATCAAAACGGTAATGATAACAATGGTAATAACAATAACGGCGATAACAATAACGGCAATAACAATAACGGCAATAACAACAACGGCAATAACAACAATGGCAATAACAGCGGCAATAATAATGCCAACAACAATAACAACAGCAGTAATAAAGCAAATACTTCTGCTCCGTCCGCAAAAACCGGCGATATCACCACTTTTGCTCCGATAGCTTTGCTGCTTGCCGCATCACTTTCCGTTATTGCATTTATTACAAAAAGAAGGAGATCTGCTTAAGATCAGATAGGATAAAATGATGTTGAGAAAAATAAAGCAAAACTATATTGTACTGATACTTATTTTCCTCAGTGTCCTCACTATACTTATTCTTCAGAATTTCGGGTTTAAAAGCTATTCTCGATACAGCACAGATACACTCCACTACGACAAAGGTGTCGTAGTGGAGATTTCTAATGAGGACATTGAATATGATAAAGAACTTAAAATTCACCTCGGCAGTCAGGATTTAAAAATAAAAATGTCCGAAGGAATTCAAAAAGGTAAAATTATAGAAGTAACAAATTATCTAACGAAAACACATAATGTTCATGCGAAAATCCATATGCCTCTTATTATCAATATCGATCAGCCTGATAATATTGAGCCATATTATACTGTATACAATTATGACCGCACATTTTCTCTTTTTGCATGTGCCGCCGTTCTTGCAGCCGCGATCTTTTGTATCGGCGGAGGAAAGGGATTAAAATCAATCGCAGGGCTTCTTTATTCTATGCTTCTTATCATTGAATTTCTCCTGCCTGCCGTATTCTCAGGATGGCCGCCGATCGCATCCAGTATCATATGTGCCATACTGTCCACGGCAGTTACTCTTCTTCTGTTAAACGGACAAAGCGGGAAAACATTTTCCGCGATTTTATCTACAATGATTGGAATGTTTTTTGCGCTTATTCTTTTCCTTATCACATCTGCCATGATCCATGTGGACGGATTCAGTTCGGCAGATGCCGAAGGTTTGATTTTAATACATGAAGAAACCGGTCTACAGATTAAAGACGTTCTTTTTGCGGGAGTTGTAATTTCTTCTCTCGGTGCGATCATGGATGTCGGAATGTCTGTCGTTTCATCACTTTACGAAATTTATCACCATAATCCGACTCTTACTGCAAAAGATATTTTCAGATCCGGTATAGAAATAGGAAAAGATATGATCGGAACAATGACGAATACACTGATCCTTGCATTTACAGGCAGTGCATTCATCACATTACTTGTGTTCCTCTCATATCAAGTACAATTTAACCAACTTATCAATTCTAATTATCTCAGCATCGAAATTGCTCAGGGACTATGCGGAACATTCGGAATTATTCTGACAATTCCAGCCGCTTCTGCAATCTCTGCATTTATGCTGACTCGAAAACAAAAGATGATCCCGTAGTGTGCCTTTCGGCTCTTCCGGCGATTATTCATATTAAAAATTAATATATCCCTGCAGCCATATCGTTCCTTTAAAGCGCCTTCCGATCTCAGGTTCTCCCATCGTCTCGGATACGGGAACACATATATCAAATTGAAGCTCGTTTACATTAAGCTTCATCTGATATACTTCCCTGTCCGTGACGATGTTTTTTCGTCTGCGGACTGCCAGTATCTCTCCCATGATAGAATAAAGATCGCACTCTATTCCATACGGCATAAAATACGTATCCACTATAGAAAATATATCCTCATTTGCAAGTCTTTTTGAAACTTGAGAATACATATCTATATCGTCTAATGTCAGTGTTTCTATCGCGCTCTGATCTCCGTTTCTTGCTGCATTAATGAGCATCTTCCGGTTATCCGAAGCTTCTTTTTCCGACCTTACGCTTTTCTCGTCTTTGCTTACCGGAAGCAATATCATTCCTGATAAAGCAAGCCCGGATAAAGTAACTGACGTCGTCGGATCTGCCGGGAATCCGGCCTGACGCTCTCTCATATATTCGATTCCGTTCTGCACCGTAAATATCAGACTTATTCCGATCTTAGAATCTTCACACATTCCGAGATATTGTTCTTTTTCAATTTTTCTCTCTACGGCAATTTCTGCATATGTGCTTATACCGCTTCCTTCAAAATACGGAAAATAATAATAAGGATCAAAATATTCTCTTTCATCTAATCCGCCGCACAGTGCAATTCCCATACTTTGTCCGTATTCTTTTTTCAGCTCACAGAAATCTTCTCCCGGCTTATAAGAAACTATTGTCTGATGAGTACACTGCTCTTCAACTTCTTCCAACAGCTTTTTTAAGTCTGATCTTGTTTGAATATTATCAAATCCTAACGCTTTTAAATACTTATGCATCTATTTTTCATCTTTCTGTCTTGATTGTTTTCAGATCTTTTTACTCTTATTTTTTCTTGACTTCTATTTTCTCATTTCCGCCCATATACGGTCTGAGAACTTCAGGAATTTTTACCGATCCGTCAGCCTGAAGATTATTTTCCAAAAATGCAATCAGCATTCTCGGCGGAGCGACAACTGTATTATTCAGTGTATGTGCAAAATAGCTTCCGTCTTTACCTTTCACGCGAATACCGAGACGTCTCGCCTGTGCATCTCCGAGATTTGAACAACTTCCTACCTCAAAATATTTTTTCTGACGCGGAGACCACGCTTCTACATCTACAGACTTCACTTTCAAATCTGCAAGATCTCCCGAACAACACTCAAGTGTTCTTACCGGAATATCCATAGAACGGAACAGATCAACTGTATTTTTCCACAATTTTTCATACCACTCCATACTTTCTTCCGGTTTGCAGACAACGATCATTTCCTGTTTTTCAAACTGATGAATACGGTATACTCCTCTTTCTTCGATTCCGTGAGCTCCTTTTTCTTTTCTGAAACAAGGTGAATAACTTGTCAGTGTCTGTGGAAGTTCCTCTTCCGTAAGCTGTGTATTAATAAACTTTCCGATCATAGAATGCTCGCTTGTTCCGATAAGATAAAGATCTTCTCCTTCAATCTTATACATCATCGCATCCATTTCCGCAAAACTCATTACGCCTGTAACAACATTACTTCTGATCATAAACGGAGGTATACAATATGTAAAACCTCTGTTGATCATAAAATCGCGGGCATAAGATATCACTGCCGAATGCAGTCTTGCTATATCTCCCATAAGATAATAAAAACCGTTTCCTGCAACTTTTCTCGCACTGTCAAGATCAATGCCGTTAAACGCTTCCATAATCTCTGTGTGATACGGAATTTCAAAATCAGGAACTACCGGCTCTCCAAAACGCTCGAGTTCTACATTCTCACTGTCATCTTTTCCAATCGGAACAGACGGATCGATAATATTCGGAATGGTCATCATGATTTTCTTGATTTTTTCTTCAACTTCTTTTTCTTCTACAGACAACTCCTCGATTCTTCCTGCGCTTTCACTTACTTTTTTCTTAAGAACTTCTGCTTCTTCAAATTTTTTCTGAGCCATCATTGCTCCGATTTCTTTTGAAGATTTATTCTTTTCTGCACGAAGAGCTTCTACTTCCTGCTTTATCTCTCTGTTTCTTAAGTCTAATTCAATTACTTCATCAACAAGAGGAAGTTTTTCATCCTGAAATTTATTTTTAATATTTTGTTTTACGATTTCCGGGTTACTTCTTAAAAATTTAATATCTAACATAACATATACTCCTTTTTCTTCTTTACTCTTTTCCTAATTAAAATTCACATTTTATTATTGCTAAAACTTATATCTTTTCTTTATGATCACACTTTTCTATACGGTTATTCTTCCATATCTCTCAAATCATATTTTTCTTGATACACCGCTTTTTCCAGACATTCTTTTTCTTCGGATGATAACTCAATATAGCTTTCACCGTTTACAACTTCTTTTATATAAGTGTAACAGCCTTCTCTGCTGTGCATTGCATTGAAGATCCATCCGTTATTGTTTTCATCCAGCATTGTAAGTGCAAAACTCAATTCTCCGCCCATTTCGTGAAAAGCATCGTATTTGACAATTCCGACCTTCTGATAATGTGTTTTCATTTTTTCCGAAATTTCTTTTACTTCTTTTTCATTTGCTCTCACAAGTTCTGCGATTTCATCCAGTTCATCAAATTTGCCGAAAATACTTTTTTCAAGATTTTTTCCGTTTTTTCCACGCATAAATGTTACATAACTTTTCTGTAAACGTCTATATTTTGTATTCAGCATCACATACAATACGATCATTACAATTTGTATGATAAACATAACGACAAACAGATAAAACGGATCTACTCCCCAACTATCCAATATACCTTTCATTTCTTTTCATCTCCCCATATTTTATGACTTTTGCTTCATCTTTTTTCTATACGTTCTTCCTTTTCACATTTCTATTTCTTCTATTTTGATTGAATAGACATGATCAAATCATAGATTCTTTCAAGTTCTTCCTCTGAATAATATTCTATCTCAATCTTTCCCTTTCCATTCGCTTTTGGGTTAACACTCACTTTTGTTCCTATTATATTTTTCAAGTGTTCTTCGAGATTATTGTACACAAACATGTGTTCTTGTTTTTGTACTTTTACTTCTTTTTTGGGATTTTTTAAAGCTTTTACAAGTTTTTCAGTTTCCCGAACGCTTAATTTTTCATCAAATATCTTGTTTGCCAATATATACTGCTGTTCTTCATCGTCAAGCGCCAACAAAGCTCTTGCATGTCCTGTACTGATCATATCATCAACTATCATCTGCTGTACACGCTCACTTAGTTTAAGCAGCCGCATGGAATTCGTTACCGCTGTCCGGCTTTTTGAAACCCGCTCTGCAACTTCATCTTGTTTTAAATCAAATTCCTCTAGCAGACGTTTATATGCCATTGCTTCCTCGATCGGATTCAAATTTTCCCTCTGAATATTTTCAATAAGAGAAATTTCAACAATCTCCTGATCCGTATAGTTTTTCACAATAATCGGAACATCTTTAATTCCCGCAAGCTTTGCAGCTCTCCATCTTCTCTCACCCGCTATGATTTCATAATAATCTTTCTTTTTTTGAACAAGAAGCGGCTGTAATATTCCAAATTGCCTGATAGAATCTGCCAATTCCATAAGCGAATCTTCATCAAATTCTTTTCTTGGCTGTTCTCTGTTCGGTTCAACTTCATTTATTTTTACTAATATTTCCCCGGATCCAACATTTTTTTCTTGTTTTTCTTTACTTACTTTCTGCTGAGATGCTGATTCTTCCTTCACAGTCTTATTCGGGATAAGACTATCCAATCCTTTTCCAAGACCATTTCTTTTCCCTGCCATAATCACTCTTCTCCTTTATGAATAACTTCTTCTGCCAACAGCATATAACTCGTAGCTCCTGTTGACTTCGGATCATAAAGATTGATCGGCATTCCATAACTAGGAGCTTCCGCTAATCTAATATTTCTCGGAATAATTGTCTTATAAATATTCTGATTCAAATTATCCTTAACGTTTTCCACAACTTGTAGGGAAAGATTCGTTCTTGCATCATACATTGTAAATACGACGCCTTCTATCTCAAGATTCGGATTCAATCTCTCCTGTACAAGTTCAATCGTATGTATCAACTGACTCAGTCCTTCCAATGCATAATATTCGCATTGTATAGGCACTATTATAGAATCAGCCGTTGTCATTGCATTTATTGTAAGCATGCTCAATGCAGGCGGACAATCAATTACAACAAAATCATATTCATCTTTTACTTTTTTCACTTCAGTTTTTAATATATATTCCTTATTTTCAACACCGATCAATTCAATCTCTGCCGCCGAAAGGTTTATATTAGAAGGAAGAACGTCAAGATTTTCAAGTGCATCTTTACATATACACTCTTCAATTCCCGCATTTCCTATTATCAGATCATAAACTGTTTTTTCAGCTTCGTCTTTATCAACACCTAAACCACTTGTCATATTTCCTTGTGGATCCATATCAAGAGCAAGAACTTTTTTCCCTTTACTTGCAAGAGCAGCCGATAGATTTATAGAAGTTGTTGTCTTACCTACCCCGCCTTTTTGGTTGGCAATAGCTATTATTCTCCCCATTTTTGCCTCCTCATATGCGTTCTTTTAACATATTTTATATAATATTGCTTCATATTCCAAGACGCTCGCAATAAGAACACTGATGTTTTCACAATCTAAATTCCTTATGTTTGCGTATTTTATATTATACCACTTTTTAAATTATTAATCTATAACTTTTGAATGTTTCACGTGAAACATTTTATTAACTTTTCACGTTTTTATCTTTTAAAATAACCTTTTATATCTACCATTACTAACAAAAAATCATTTTTTATTTTTGACTTTTTTATTTCTACTTCTGCTTTTTATTACAATAAAATGTTTCACGTGAAACATTTTATAAATCATTTCTATTATCTCTTAAAATATTCTTATTATTTCTTTCATTCTTGAATTGATAAATTCAGTGTAGTATAATAATTAAATAAAGTATTGAAAGATGGTGAAATCCTATGGATAAGAATAAGTTATTAAAGAGAATTGCTGTTTTTACAGGTGTTTCTTTAACGGCAATGCATGTTTTTAACAGAATCTCTACATATATTGCTACTGCTGATAATCTTCTTGGTGCAGATGATTATAACGTCTATGATTGGAAATACGGAAAAATTTCTTATAAAAAGAAAGGGGCAGGAACGCCTCTTCTTCTTATACACAATTTTAATGTTTTCTCATCTTCTCATGAATGGAATAAGATCATAGATCACTTTTCAGCAACAAACACTGTATATTCTATTGATTTGCTTGGATGTGGTTGTTCTGAACGTCCGATCTTAACATATACTAACTTTTTATATGTGCAGCTGCTTACCGATTTTATCAAAAATGTAATAGGTGAAAAAACAGACGTCATTGTTTCGCGGGACTCCTCTCCTTTTGTTTTAATGACATGTGCAAATGACGACACCTTAATCGATCGTATTATAATGATAAATCCTCAAAGCTTAGTTTCACTTGCAAAAGTTCCTTCTAAACAGAGCAAATTATTAAAAAACATACTATATATGCCTGTTATAGGTACTTTTATATATAACATAAAAACAAGAAAATCCATTATATACGAGAGATTTACTTCCGCATATTTCTACAATCAAAACAAAGTAAATGAAAAAGATATATTAGGATGTTTTGAATCATCGCACAGAAATAAATCTCATTCAAAATATGTATACGCCTGTCAGAAATTGGGTTATACAAATGCAAATATTTCTTTTTGTCTGGGCAAATTAAAAAATAAAATTACAATTATTATAGGAAATGATAATCCTGAAAATATTCTTTCCGCAAACCAATATCAAAATCAAATTCCGGAGATAGAAATCATCGGAATAGATCATGCTAAAATGCTTCCTCATGTGGAAAAATCGGATGAATTTATTGAAATAGTAAAACCGCTCTTAGAGAAATAGCTTATCAATATATGACATTCATAAATTTATCTTTTTAAATTCATTTTATAGAATACTTTTTAAAATTTAAATTTTAATAAATAAAAACGCCGTATTCCGGCGTTTTTATTTATTCCTCAATTATACTTATTCACATTTTTTAGTTATATATGCTCACTTTTAGTTATATATTCTCTCTTTTTCTTGTATTTCCGTTTTTATAATATTTTTATGCGCAACCTTTATATGCCGACATGTTATAACGGCTCTCTTGAAGGCATTCCGGCCTTCCTCGGATATTTTGCCGGTGTAATTTTAATCTTTTTAATATTTACAAGCGCCCTTCCCATATCTGTTTCCGGTAATAAAAATTTGTCTGTTTTTTCGATTTTTCCGCCAAGTATATTCACTGCCTTTTCTGCCTGTTGAATTTCTTCATCAGATGAGCCGCTTTTATATGAAACAAAATATCCGTTTCTTTTTACAAAAGGAATACAATACTCACTCAAAGTTGATAAATTTGCAACAGCTCTCGATACGCAAAGATCAAACTGTTCTCTGTATTCCTTTCTTTTCGCATAATCTTCCGCTCTTCCGTGAAGTGTTTCGACGTCTGCAAGATCTAATTCTTCTATAACTGCATTTAAGAATTTTATTCTTTTATTTAATGAATCAAGCAAAACAACGTGAATATGCGGAAACGCTATCTTTATCGGAAGTCCGGGAAAACCTGCTCCTGTTCCTATATCTATTACCGCATCTATCTTATTCATATCTATATTTCTTACAAGCGTCAGACTATCTGTAAAATGTTTCAGATTTACCTCGTCATAATCGGTAATTCCTGTCAGATTCATTACATTATTCCATTCTACGAGCATTTCATAATAGCGATCAAACTGCTCTTTCTGATGTTCTGTAAGATTAATATTCAATTTTTCAAGTTCTTCTTCAAACTTACTTTTTTCTGCCATCATCTTTTCCTCTTTTAACTGTTCCACTTTTCAGCTCTGTTCTATTTATAATAGAACAGAGCTTTTAATGATAATACTTCATACAAATATAAAATCTATTTTATATTTTATTCTCTATCTACATTCTAAATACTTCTCATCTGCTTCCTAAATAAACAAGAAGAACCGATACATCTGCCGGAGATACTCCTGATATTCTGGATGCCTGTCCTATCGATGCAGGACGGATCTGATTTAATTTCTGTTTTGCTTCTATACGGAGACTTTTTATTTCATCATAATTTATATCTTCCGGTATCTTTTTATTTTCCAATTTTTTAAATTGTTCCACTTGACGCATCTGACGTTTTATATACCCGTCGTATTTAATGTTAATATCAACCTGCTGTGCCACGTCTCCGGGAAGATTTTTTCTGTTTTTGTCTATCGGAGCAAGTTTTTCATACGATAATTCAGGTCTTCTGATCAGTTCCGCAAGAGTTGTTCCTGATGTTAACGGGGTGCTTTCATATGTTTTTAACAGATTCTGAACTTCTTCCGACGTTCCGATATTTACCCGTTCCACCCGATGTATTTCTTCTTCGATCAACCGTTCTTTTTCAAGCAGTTTCTCGTATCTTTCTTCGCTGATAAGGCCTATCTCATATCCTAATTTTGTTAATCTTTGGTCTGCATTATCCTGTCTGAGCAAAAGTCTGTACTCTGCTCTTGACGTCATCATCCGATATGGCTCGCGACTCTCTTTTGTAACGAGATCATCGATTAAAACACCTATATACCCCTGTGATCTGTCAATGACAATTCCTTCTTTTCCCTGCAATTTTCTTGCCGCATTAATTCCGGCTACGATTCCCTGTGCCGCAGCTTCTTCATATCCCGAACTTCCGTTAAACTGCCCGCCGCTGAATAACCCTTCTATATTTTTAAATTCCAACGTACTTTTTAACTGCCTTGCATCTATACAATCATACTCGATCGCATATGCATTTCTTACGATCTTTGCATGTTCCAAACCCGGAACACTTCTATACATTGCATACTGAACGTCTTCCGGTAATGAACTCGACATTCCGCCGACATACATTTCATTTGTATGGATTCCTTCCGGCTCAATAAAGACCTGATGTCTGTTTTTATCTGGGAATTTTACTACTTTATCTTCTATCGACGGACAATATCTCGGTCCTGTTCCTTCAATCGCACCGGAAAACAGCGGCGATCTGTCCAGATTTTCCCGAATGATTTCGTGCGTCGTTTCGTTTGTATATGTAAGCCAGCATGACACTTGATCAATCTGAACGTCTTCCGGATCTGTCGTAAAAGAAAAAGGCACGACTCTTTCATCACCTTTTTGTTCTTCCATCTTTGTAAAATCGATTGAGTTTTTATCAATTCTTGCAGGAGTTCCCGTTTTAAATCTATACATCTTAATTCCAAGTGATTTCAAACTGTCGGTAAGATAATTTGCGCTCTGCAGCCCGTTAGGACCTGTCTGCGTACTTATTTCTCCGTAAATGCAGCGGGCTTTTAAATATGTGCCTGTACACAAAATAACGGCTTTACACGGATATATAGCCCCCGAATATGTCTGAACCCCTTTTATTTTCCGAATTCCAGATTCATTCGGATCGTCTGCTATAATATCCGTCACTTCCATCTGACGGATATCAAGATTGTCCTGTTCTTCCAAAACCCTCCGCATCTCTTTGCTATAGTCGGATTTATCTGCCTGTGCACGAAGAGAGTGAACTGCCGGACCTTTTGACTGATTTAACATTTTCGACTGTATAAATGTCTTGTCGATCACCTTTCCCATTTCTCCGCCGAGGGCATCGATTTCTTTTACAAGATGTCCTTTTGAACTTCCCCCTATATTCGGATTACACGGCATCAATGCAATACTGTCTACACTTACCGTAAACATTACCGTTTTAAATCCTAACCGGGCGCACGCCAGCGCTGCTTCACATCCTGCGTGTCCCGCTCCTACAACCGCAATATCATATTGATCTTTATTTTCCCATACAGAATTTGCTGAATATTTCATTTATCAAGTCTTCTCCTACTGAATTTCCCGTAATATACCCGAGACTTTCATACGCATCCATCAAATCGATCGAATAAAAATCTTCCGGCATATTATCATCGATACTTCTTATTACCTTTTTCATACTTTCGAGAGCTTCCAACAGAGCGTTTTTCTGACGAACATTTGATATATACACTTGATCATTAAATGAAATGTCGCCTTTTAAAAACATCTCTTTCACTTTATCTTCCAGGTCTTTGATTCCTCTTTCTTCTTTTGCAGATATTGAGATGATCGGAATATTTGAAACTTTTTCTTTTATATGTTCTGCCGAAATCACAGTGTCGATATCTGATTTATTTAATAAAACAATCGACTTTTTGTCACTGATCATATTAATGATCTTCTCATCATTTTCATCCAGACTTCTCGATGCATCGACTACATAAATGATCAGATCTGCTGTCTCTGCATATTCTAACGCTTTATCTACGCCGATTTTTTCAATCAGATCTTCTGTCTGGCGGATTCCTGCCGTATCGACAACATTTAAGTTGAGTACGCCTAATTTGATCGTCTCTTCTAATACATCTCTCGTTGTTCCTTCTATATCTGTTACGATTGCTCTCTCATGTCCTGCAAGAACATTCAAAAGTGACGATTTTCCTGCGTTCGGTTTTCCGACAATCACCGTTTTGATTCCTTCTTTTATCACGCGACCGTCATCTGCCGAATGAATCAGTCGTTCCAATTCCTGAATAATCTCTTCCGCCGAACTGCGCAAAGTATCGGAATATCCATCTACGCTGATATGCTCCGGATCATCAAGCGCTGTCTCTATAAATGCCGTATGATAAATAATTTTTTCTCTTATATCATTAATCTTCTTTTTTACGCTTCCTTTTAGCTGGCTGACAGAACTTTGAAGTGCATATTCGTTTTCGGAATTGATTACATCTATAACCGCTTCAGCCTGTGAAAGATCCATCTTTCCGTTTAAAAATGCCCTCTTTGTAAATTCTCCCGGTTCGGCAGGACTTGCCCCGTTTTTTAACACGAGTTCCAACACTTTTTTTACAACAAATGTTCCGCCGTGACAATTTATCTCCACGGTATCTTCTCCTGTAAATGTTCCGGGAGCTTTCATCACAGTTACAAGAACCTCGTCTATTACTTCTTCCGATTTCTTTTCTGCCGAAGATATTTCTCTGTCTACAATATATCCATAATTTATCGTATGGCTTTTTACTTCACAAAGCTTTTTCTTACCTCTGTAAATACGGTCTGCAACTAAAACAGCTTCCTCTCCGCTGATTCTCACAATTCCTATTCCCGAGTTTGTCATTCCGGTCGATATGGCTGCGATCGTTTCTTTTCTCATTTTATCCCGTTCTCCCGATTTCTTAATTTAATACTTAACTTCCCGCAAACTAAAAATAAAGCATTACATTTTATTTTAGATTGAAAGTTCCCATTCGTCAACTTAAAACATTTCCGTAAACGTCAGCTTATTTATCCACTTATTTATTCACAAAAAAACGCCTGACGTTTCACGATATCCGCAAACTATCAGACGTCTTTTATTTTATTTAATTATCTTTTTAATGTAACTACAACTTTTCTGTACGGCTCTTCACCTTCACTGTGTGTCGTTACATATGGATCTGACTGCAGTGTGGAATGAATAATCCTTCTTTCATACGGGTTCATCGGCTCAAGTATAACAGGTCTTCTGTTCCTTTTTACCTTATGTGCAATATTTTTCGCAAGATGTTTTAATGTCTCTTCTCTTCTTGCACGATAATTTTCTGTATCGAGTTTCACTCTTACATAACCTGACTGATGTTTGTTTGCAACGCGGTTTGCAAGATATTGAAGGGAATCAAGAGTTTGTCCTCTCTTACCGATAAGAATTCCCATATTCTCACCTTTCATATCAACATAAAGAGCTCCGTCTTTGTCGATTGACGATGTGATCTCAACATCCATATCCATCGCTTTTAATGTGTCTTTTACAAACTGCTCTACATATCTGATCGTCTCATCTTCTACTTTTGCAAGAAGCTCTTTTTCTTTTACAGATACCGGCTCTGACTTTTCTTCTTTTGCATTTGCTGAAGCTTCTTCTTTTTCTGTCTTTTCTTCCCGCACAGCTTCTTCCTTTTTCGCTGCTTCTTCTGCCTGATGTTCTTTTACATCATCTTCTTTTACATTGTCTTCTTTTGCAAAATACTCTTTTACGGGATTCTCTCTTATTGTTTCTTCGACAGCTTTCAGAAACTCTTCTTCTTCTTTATCTTCTTTTTTCCACGCTTCGATCACAGCCTGTTTCATACCGATTCCAAGAAAACCTGCGCTTCCTTTTTCAATGACATTATATTCAAGTCTGTCGCTTGTAACACCTAATTGAATCAACGCTTCTGTAATCGCATCGTCCAAAGTTTTCGCAGATACTCTGATACTACCTTTCATACCATTCATTCCTTTCCCGCAAACAGTTTACTTCTTCTTTTTATTATCCTGCTTCTCCGGAATCACTTCTTCTGTTTTTACACCGCTGTTATATTTATTTACAAGATTTGCCTTTGATGTAAGACTTCCGGGTTTTGCATTTTTCGCAAGTTCCTGTGCTTTTCTGATCTTTTCTTCTTTTTCGGCATCGATTGCTCTTCCCTTTGCCTTAGAAGAAGATGTTCCTACGTTCCGGGTACTTGTTGTTGCCATCTTATTGATTTCTTCTGCCGAAGTACCTTTTTTCTCGCGTTTCTTTTTCGCTTTTTCCTGATTTTCTTTTATAATATCATCAATACTCTTTTTCGACAAATATTTATTTACCGCAAGCTGCTGAACGCTTCGTACAGCCGCGCTGGCTACCCAGTATAAACCAAGTCCTGCCGGGAGTGTAAAACCGAATACAACAGAGATCAACGGCATTGTATAAGTCATTGTCTTCATGGAAGCTGCCATCGGATTATCATCACTCATTGCCGCTCCACCTGCGCCTGCCTGTGAAAGTTTCACGCTGATAAACTGTGTCAAACCTGCAAGTACCGGAATCAGTACTGCGATAATAACTCCTGCGATCGAAGCCGCCGCCAAAGCATCTGTAAGAAGATTCCACGGATGTGCTCCTATATCGACTCCCAAAAAGTTATTCAGATGAGAAACTTCTGACATAGTATTATTTACAACGCTTTCAAGTTTCGGCATCTTATCGACCAGCTCATTCCATGTGGAACTTTGGAATTTATACATCACTTCGATCATATTGCCCGCTTTAGTATAATCTAATGATTCAGCTCCCGGAACAAGACCTGTCGCAAGAGATGACATAATCTTCTCATATCCTGTTGTTGCCTGGATTTTCTCAACAAGAGGTATATATACGTTTCTTACTTTTGTAACATATTCCGGAATATTTTGTACTACCGGATAAAGTCCGAACAGGAATACGAGCTGCAATAATGAAGGAAGACATCCGCTTGACATCTTCAGACCATATTTATCGTAAACCATATTCATCTCTTCCTGCTGTTTCAGCATGGAAGCCTGATCCTTTTTATTTGCATATCTTTTCTGGATCTTCTGAATCTCCGGCTGCATTACTGCCGACATCTTTGTAAACTTCTGCTGTTTGATCGTAAGCGGAAGAAGAAGCGTATATACGATAATCGTAAATACGATAATCGCCACACCGATATTTTCAATTCCGATTGCGCTCAACGCGTTGTAGATTCCGTTCATGACCTGACCTAACAGCCATGATACTTGCTTAATGATCGGCCAGTCATAAATTCCTGCAGCCGACATTACAAAAATTTCCATTACTTGTCCTCCTTAAGGTACCGGATCATACCCGCCTTTTGAAAACGGATTGCAGCGCAGGATTCTCCAGACGGTCAGTGCACCGCCTTTAACCGCACCGTATTTTTCTATCGCCTCGATCCCATACTGGGAACATGTGGGATAATACTTACATGTGCTGTATCCTTTCATACCGGATAAATACTTTCTGTAAAACCGGATCAGCCATAACATCACCTGCTTCATCCGCGCCACTTCCTTTTAATTATTTATATATTTTATGAAGCTTTCCGAGGTGGATCAGTGCGCTCTCAATCTCATGATAATTTCTTCCTTTGGCACTTGTTCTTGCAATTACAACTATATCTATTCCACAACGGAAATGTTCTTCCGACAGTCTGTAACTCTCTCTTATCAGTCTGGTCAGATGATGTCTGACAACACTGTTTCCGACTTTTTTACTTACCGATATCCCTATTCGGTTTTCCTGAAGTCCATTTTCTAAAATGTACATAACAAGATAACTGTTTGCAAAAGACGTTCCCTTTTTATAAACATTCTGAAAATCTCTGTTTTTCTTTAAAGACTGGGAAAATTTCATTCAAAACCTCTTCTTCAGTCTGTCCTGACTGCTTAATAAAAATAAATAGAAGAAAAGGCCACATATATGCGGCCTAAGCTGATAACTGTTTTCTTCCTTTTGCTCTTCTGGCAGCTAATACTTTTCTTCCGCCCGGTGTGCTCATTCTTGCTCTGAATCCGTGAACTTTAGATCTGGATCTTTTTTTCGGCTGAAATGTCATTTTCATATCAAATACACCTCCTCTTTTCTGATATACCTTATAATAAAGTATTCACAATAATTAACGTTTTTTTTCCGCGCTTTTATCAAATTTAACCTTTTCTTATTATAATTTGAAAAAACACTGCTCTTAATTATAGTAAGAAACCTGCTATAAGTCAAGCAAAATCAAGGGTTTCATAGAAATATTTTGCAATAACGCTACTATAATAAGCATACATCACAGTTTTACAAATAACAAAAGCTGAATTGTTAAAATAATGCAAGTTATTTTGACTTTTCCAAAAGTTATTCACAGAATGGGGAAAATTTTCGTTTTTTATGTGGATAACTTGTTAAAAACTTTGGGATAAGCTGTGAATAAAACAATTTTTTTCAAAAAAACGTCTATATTACGCAGATTATTGTTGTGAATAAAGTTATACACATTATTTCTCATTGCCTAAGAACCGCTTTTGATGTAAAATGTAATAGAGAGATTCTGCCTTTATATCTCTCTATTCTATTGATTAGGAGTTACTTTTGATGAATATTGTAGAACAAAACTGGGATTTGATATTAAATAAGATGAAACTTGAATACTGCTCATCTAATATTTCTTATACTACTTGGATTGCGCCTTTGACAGTTTATGAAGTAAAGGACAATACCGTTTATATTCTCGTCCAACTAAGGGCAAGCCTTGAACATATCGAAGAAAAATATCTTCTTCCTTTTAAAGTCTGCATTGCGGAAGTAACCGGAATTGAATTTGAAGTTGCTTTTGTTACAGACAATGAAGCGGTTATTCAGGAAAAAAAGGAAAATATTATTAAGAAAAACCGTGTTAACGCGATTTATGAAAAAGCGAACCTGAATCCAAAATATACATTTGATACTTTCGTAGTCGGAAGTAACAACAATTTCGCGCATGCCGCTTCACTTGCAGTTGCGGAATCACCCGGAGAGATTTACAATCCTCTCTTTATATACGGAGGCGTCGGATTAGGTAAAACTCATCTTATGCATTCCGTCGCTCATTTTATACTTGCAAACGATCCGTCTAAAAAAGTATTGTACGTTACAAGTGAAACTTTCACGAATGAATTGATCGACGCTTTGAAAGCCGGTAAAACGGGAAGTGAACTTGCCATGACAAAATTCCGTGAAAAGTACAGAAATAACGACGTTCTTTTAATCGACGATATTCAGTTTATAATAGGAAAAGAAAGTACACAGGAAGAATTCTTCCATACTTTTAATCATCTTCATGTATCGGGAAAACAGATTATCATATCAAGTGATAAACCCCCGAAAGATATCGAGACACTTGAAGCCCGTCTTAGGACAAGATTTGAGTGGGGACTTATTGCCGATATCTCGTCGCCTGATTATGAGACAAGAATGGCAATTCTAAGAAAAAAAGAAGAACTTGACGGACTTGAAAAATACCATATTCCGGACGATGTTATGCAATATATTGCCAATAATATCAAATCGAATATTCGTGAATTGGAAGGCTCTCTTAATAAGCTGATCGCTCTTTCTAACCTTGAAAATAAAAAGATCGATATCCCGCTTGCGGCGGAGGCGTTAAAGGATATGATCTCTCCGGATAATAACCGAGAGGTGACGCCTGAACTTATCATTGATATTGTATCTGAACACTTTAATATTCCGATTTCAGAGTTAAAAGGAAAGAAGCGAAATGCAGAAATCGTCCTTCCAAGACAGATCATCATGTATCTTTGCCGTACTCTGACGGATACGCCTCTTAAGGCGATTGGCGCTATCTTAGGCGGAAAAGACCATGCTTCTGTCAATCACGGCGTTAAGAAGATCGAAAACGAATTAAAAACCGATGAAGCTCTTAATAATACCGTCAACATTATAAAAAAGAAGATAAATCCGATATAATTGTGGATAACTATGTAGATTACTTCTTAAAAACTATGGGAAAAGATGTGAATAACATAATATCGACCTGAAGAGGTTCAGATTTATACCCACACTTTCCTCATCGTTTCAACTCGAATCCCACACAGTTATCACAAGCAGAAAACCTTGATTTTTCAAGGGGTTGAGATGGTTTTCAACTTATTCACAGCCTCTAATACGACGAATGCGGAATTGATTTTATATAAATCTATATTATTTCGTGCGCGTCTGACTTTTCCACACAGATCGAAAGGAGTTACTTTTTTATGAAAATCATATGCACAAAACAGAATCTGGCAAAAGGAGTGAGTATCGTTTCCAAAGCTGTTCCGTCAAAAACAACGATGCCAATTCTCGAATGTATTTTAATAGACGCATCTACAGACGTCATTAAACTTACAGCTAACGATATGGAACTTGGAATCGAAACGTCTATAGATGGAGAGATCATTGAAAGAGGTATTTTGGCTCTTAACGCAAAAATATTTGCAGAGATCGTCAGGAAACTTCCCGACAACGAAATTATCATAGATACACAAGGCGATAATCAGGCGCTTATCACAGGTGGAAAAGCAAAATTTAAAATCGCATCACTTCCGGGAGATGAATTTTCTTATCTTCCGAACATTGAGAAAGATGATTTTATAACAGTGTCGGAGTTTACACTAAAAGAAGTAATCCGTCAGACGATCTTTTCGATCGCCGACAGCGATACGAATAAAATGATGACAGGAGAACTTTTTGAAATCGAAGATAATATTTTGAAAGTCGTATCACTTGACGGTCATAGAATTTCAATCAGAAAAATAGAACTGAAAGATTCTTATGCGCCTAAAAAGGTAATCGTTCCCGGAAAAACACTTCAGGAAATCAGTAAGATCATAGGCGGGGAAGCAGAAGCCGATGTAGATATTTCATTTACGAAAAATCATATCGTATTTGAATTCGACAGGACGATCGTAGTATCAAGACTGATAGAAGGAGAATATTTCCGTATAGATCAGATGCTCTCAAGCGATTATGAAACGAAAGTAAAAATAAATAAAAGAGAGCTTCTTGAATGTATCGACCGCGCTACCTTGCTTATCAAAGAAGGAGACAAAAAACCGCTTATTATCGATATCAGAGACGAATCAATGGAATTTAAAATAAAATCACAGGTCGGTTCAATGGATGAAGATATTATGTGTATCAAAGAAGGCAAAGACCTTCTTATCGGATTTAATCCGAAGTTTTTGATCGAGGCGCTCCGAGTGATCGAAGATGAAGAAGTAGATCTTTATTTCATGAATGCAAAGGCGCCGTGTTTCATAAAAGACGAGGCACAAAGTTATATTTATCTTATTCTTCCTGTAAATTTTAACGCAGCAGTATAAAAGGAGTAAAATATGGAATTTTTTCATTTGAGAGCCGGAGAAGAATTTATCCGGCTCGGACAGGTTTTAAAAGCAGCCGGATTTGTTGAGAACGGCGGGCAGGCAAAAGAAGTAATACAAGACGGATTTGTCAGTGTAAACGGAGAAGTTGAGACGAGAAGAGGTCGTAAACTGTATCCGAACGACGTTGTATCTTACGAAGAAAATGAGTTGACGGTCAAACAATAAAGGGTGAATCCGAACATTGAAAAAAATGTAAAAAGCGTGTAAAATAAATTAGATGGGAAAGTTATGGTTATCAAATCTTTGAAGCTTAAAAATTACAGAAATTATGATCTTCTTGATCTGAAATTTGATCCGAAGACAAATATTCTGTATGGTGATAATGCTCAGGGAAAAACGAATATACTGGAAGCTTTATATTTATCGGGCACAACAAAGTCTCACAGGGGAACGAAAGACAGAGATGTCATTCAATTCGGGTATGATGAGTCACATATAGAGACGATCATTGAGAAAAGGAACATAGATTTTCAGATAGACATGCATCTTAAGAAAAACAGTCCAAAAGGGATTGCCATCGATAAAGTTCCGATCAGAAGAGCAGGTGAACTTTTCGGGATTGTTCATTTTGTGTTCTTTTCACCGGAAGACCTGAACATCATAAAAGAAGGACCGGCAGGGAGAAGAAGATTTATTGATCTGGAACTTTCACAGCTCGATAAAATTTATCTCAATAATCTTTCTAACTATAATCGAATCATTAATCAGAGAAATTCCTTGTTAAAAGATATATACGGACAGAGAAATCTGATAGAGACATTAGATATATGGGACATGCAGCTTGCGGAATATGGAAAAAAAATATTAGAGCGGCGTAAACAGTTTATAAAACAGGTCAATGATATTATTGCCGATATTCATTACAAGCTGACGGGAGGAAAAGAGCGGATCACATTGACATATGAGAGCAGTCTCGGAAATATAACGTTTGAAACTGCTTTGAGCAAATATAGGGAACGTGATCTGCGAATGAAGAGTACGACAGTCGGTCCGCACAGAGACGATATCTGTTTTACGACAGATGCGGGACTGGATATTCGGAAATTCGGTTCGCAGGGACAGCAAAGAACAGCGGCTTTATCGCTGAAATTATCTGAAATTGAACTTGTAAAAGAAGAATTAAATGATACGCCTATCCTGCTTCTTGACGATGTATTGTCTGAACTGGACAAACATCGGCAAAACTATTTATTGGATAGTATCGATAATATACAGACGATCATAACATGCACAGGGCTGGATGAGTTTGTCAATCACAGATTTTCTATTAACAAGATATTTCACATAAAGAACGGACATGCAGTAAATGCAAATTAGGAGGGTATTACATGGGTGCATCAAGTACAGAATTTGACGCGGAATATGGAGCGGATCAGATCCAGATACTGGAAGGTCTGGAAGCCGTAAGGAAAAGGCCCGGTATGTATATCGGCAGCACTTCTACGAGAGGACTTCACCATCTTGTATATGAGATCGTGGATAATTCCGTAGACGAAGCTCTGGCGGGATATTGCGATGAAATACAAGTAAATATTAACAAAGATAATTCTGTTACAGTGTGTGATAACGGAAGAGGTATTCCGGTCGGTATTAATCACAAAGCGGGACTTCCGGCAGTTGAAGTTGTATTTACTGTACTTCATGCAGGAGGAAAATTCGGCGGAGGAGGATACAAAGTATCCGGAGGACTTCACGGAGTAGGTGCATCTGTAGTAAACGCACTTTCGGAATGGCTTGAAGTAGAAATATATCATGACGGTCAGATATACAAGCAACGTTATGAAAGAGGAAAAGTTGTATATAAATTAAAAGTGGTCGGCGAATGTGAACCTGATCGCACAGGAACGACGGTTACGTTTTTCCCGGATGCAGAAATATTTGACGATACGGTGTTTGATTATGATACGTTGAAACAGCGTTTCAGGGAAATGGCGTTTTTAACAAAAGGTCTGAAGATTGTATTAAGAGACTGGAGAGGCGAAGAATTACGAGAGCATACGTTCCACTATGAAGGCGGAATCAAAGAGTTTGTCACATATTTGAATAAAAGTAAAACTCCGCTTTACGAGCAGATCATTTACTGTGAAGGGATGAAAGACGGCGTTGCAGTGGAAATTGCGATGCAGCATAACGATTCTTACAGTGAAAATACTTATGGTTTTGTAAATAATATTACAACGCCGGAGGGCGGAACTCATATCGAGGGATTCAGAGGCGCTCTTACAAAGACGTTTAATGATTATGCAAGGAAAAATAAACTGCTTAAAGATAGCGAACCGAATCTTTCCGGAGACGATATCAGAGAAGGGCTTACTGCAATCGTAAGCGTGAAGATCGAAGATCCTCAATTTGAAGGTCAGACGAAACAAAAGCTTGGAAACAGCGAGGCAAGAGGTGCGGTAAACAGTATTCTGTCTACTCAGCTTGAAATTTTTCTGGAACAAAATCCAAGCGTTGCCAAAATTACGGTTGAAAAATCAGTTATGGCTCAGCGGGCAAGAGAAGCTGCAAGAAAAGCAAGAGATCTTACGAGAAGAAAATCGGCGTTGGAAGGAATGTCTTTGCCGGGAAAACTTGCAGACTGTTCCGACAAAGATCCTGTAAATTGTGAAATATACATCGTAGAGGGAGATTCCGCCGGAGGTTCGGCGAAGACGGCTCGTGATCGTGCCACACAGGCAATCCTTCCTCTTCGAGGAAAAATTTTGAATGTAGAAAAGGCGCGTCTCGATAAAATATATGCAAATGCCGAGATTAAAGCTATGATAACTGCATTCGGAACCGGAATTCATGAAGACTTTGATATTTCAAAATTAAGATATCATAAAATCATTATTATGACCGATGCCGATGTAGACGGAGCACATATAAGCACATTGCTGTTGACGTTTCTTTATCGTTTCATGCCCGATCTTATCAAAGAAGGTTATGTATATCTTGCACAGCCACCTCTTTATAAGCTGGAAAAAAATAAAAAAGTATGGTATGCATACAGCGACGAAGAATTAAATCAGATACTTACAGAAGTAGGACGAGACAGTAATAATAAAATTCAGAGATATAAAGGTCTGGGTGAGATGGATGCAGACCAGTTATGGGAAACAACAATGGATCCTGAACATAGAATTTTGCTGCGTGTAACGATGGATGAAGAAACGTCATCTGAACTCGATCTCACATTTACGACTCTCATGGGAGATAAAGTAGAACCAAGACGCGAATTCATAGAAGAAAACGCAAAATACGTTAAAAATTTGGATATATAGCACTTTACAGCGACTATTCATGGAATTGATTGAGGTAAAAAATCAGGTTTACTTGATTTTTTACAGAAAAGCAATTCTATGGTTTGGCATTGGAAATGCCAAACCGGTAAGAAAATCAAGGAACGAAGATTTTCTTACCGGATAGGAGCGGAAGCAAACTAAAAGTAATTCTATGAATTTAATCAGTAAAAAGGAGATAAAGAATGGAAGATAATATTTTTGACAAAGTCCATGAAGTCGATTTGAAAAAGACAATGGAAACTTCCTACATTGATTACGCGATGAGCGTTATTGCGGCAAGAGCTCTTCCGGATGTAAGAGACGGACTGAAGCCGGTGCAAAGAAGAATTTTGTATTCCATGATCGAGTTGAATAACGGTCCGGATAAACCGCATCGTAAATGTGCCCGTATCGTCGGAGATACAATGGGTAAATATCACCCTCATGGAGACAGTTCTATATACGGGGCTTTAGTAAATCTTGCACAGGAATGGTCAACAAGATATCCTCTTGTTGACGGTCACGGAAATTTTGGTTCTGTCGACGGAGACGGAGCTGCCGCGATGCGTTATACAGAAGCACGTTTAAGTAAAATTTCAATGGAAATGACGGCGGACATCAATAAAGATACGGTTGATTTTGTCCCGAACTTTGACGAGACAGAGAAAGAACCTGTTGTACTTCCGTCAAGATTTCCTAATCTTCTTGTAAATGGTACGTCAGGTATCGCGGTTGGTATGGCAACAAATATTCCTCCGCATAATCTGCGTGAAGTCATCAATGCCGTTGTAAAGATCATAGACGATCAGATTGATGAAAACGGAGAAACTTCGATGGAAGATATTCTTCAAATTATCAAAGGACCTGATTTCCCTACAGGGGCAGAGATACTCGGTACGAGAGGAATAGAAGAAGCATATAGGACAGGCCGCGGAAAAATCAGAGTAAGAGCTGTGACAAATATCGAGCCGATGCAGAACGGAAAAAACAGAATTATCGTTACAGAACTTCCGTTTATGGTAAATAAGGCACGTCTTATTGAAAAAATAGCAGAACTTGTAAGAGACAAAAAAGTAGATGGAATTACGGATTTAAGCGATCAGTCAAGCAGGGAAGGAATGCGTATCTGTATCGAACTTCGCCGTGATGTAAATCCAAATGTTATCCTAAATCAACTTTATAAACATACACAGCTTCAGGATACGTTCGGAGTGATCATGCTTGCACTTGTAAATAATGAGCCGAAAGTCATGAACATTCTAGATATGCTGAAATATTATCTAAAGCATCAGGAAGAAGTTGTTACAAGAAGAACAAAATACGATCTGAATAAGGCGGAAGAAAGAGCTCATATTTTGCAGGGATTGCTCATTGCCTTAGATAATATTGACGAAGTAATCAAGATTATTCGTGGATCGAAAAATGTTCAGGAAGCAAAAGCAGAGTTGATCTCTCGATTTGATCTTTCAGAAGTGCAGGCACAGGCAATCGTGGATATGCGTCTGCGTGCTCTTACAGGTTTGGAAAGAGAAAAACTGGAAGCGGAATATGCTGAATTGATGAAAAAAATCGAAGAATATAGGGCAATTCTTGCGGACAGAAAACTTCTTCTCGGAGTTATAAGAAAAGAAATTCTTGTTATTTCCGAAAAATACGGAGATGAAAGAAGAACTCATATCGGCTATGATGAATTTGACATTTCGATGGAGGATTTGATTCCGAGAGAAAATGTTGTCATTACTGTGACAAATATGGGATACATTAAGCGGATGAGCATGGATACGTTCAAGAGCCAGAACAGAGGTGGCAAAGGAATTAAAGGAATGCAGACGCTTGAAGAAGATTTTATAAGAGAATTATTTGTTACAACGAGCCATCATTATATTATGTTCTTCACAAATAAAGGTCGTGTGTACAGGCTGAAAGCATATGAGATACCGGAAGCTGGAAGAACGGCAAGAGGAACGGCTGTTATTAATTTACTTCAGCTTATGCCGGATGAAAAAATTACGGCGACAATTCCGATCAAAGAATATGAAGACGGAAAGTATCTGTTTATGGCAACAAAGAAAGGTCTTGTTAAAAAGACTCCGATCCAAGATTATATGAACGTGAGAAAGACCGGACTTGCGGCAATCTCATTAAGGGAAGACGATCTTTTAATCGAAGTAAAAGTAACAGATAATGCACAGGATATTCTTCTTGTTACAAAATATGGACAGTGTATCCGGTTCAACGAAAAAGACGTTCGTTCCACAGGCCGTGTTTCTATGGGTGTCAGAGGAATGAATTTGAGCGATAATGATGAAATCATCGGTATGCAGATGAGCAGTCAGGGCAAAGATATGCTGATTGTTTCGGAAAAAGGTATGGGAAAACGTACAAGCATGGAAGAATTCACAAAACAAAATCGCGGCGGAAAAGGCGTGAAATGCTATAAGATTACAGAAAAGACCGGAAATGTAGTCGGTATGAAAGCTGTAGATGAAGAAAGCGAGATCATGATCATCAATACAGAAGGAATCGTAATCCGAATGAAATGTTCTGATATTTCTCAATATGGAAGAATAACATCAGGAGTAAAATTGATTAATCTTCCTGAGAAAGAAAAAGTGGCAAGTGTAGCAAAAGTAAGAACAGCTTCAGCGGAAATTGACGGTGAAGAAGTTGAAATCAAAGAAGAGGACGACTCGCCGGAAAATACATCTGAAATTATAGTGGATAATTCAGAAGATAACGTATCAGATGATGTGGAAAACAAATAAAAACAGAGAAAACATTGTTGATAAATAGTTTAATCTGTGTGAAAAGATCGATAATGAACTGATTTTTCAATCGTTAGAAGTTTGCGATAAATAGATTGAAAAAAAGTTCATTGTCGGTCTTTTTTTGCGGCGCTGCGAACAGAAGTACGGATGATGTTCTATTAAGAATACGATGTAATAATGGGTGATGATATAGAATAAAATAATTTATAAAAAGTATTAAAGTAAAAAGGTAATACGTAAAAAGAAAGGGAGCGGGACAACTGGGAAAGAAAGTTTTGTACATGGCAGTGAATTTTATGATCCGTGCGGTGATAGGAATGGCGCTTATTTTTTTTATAAATCAATACGTTATTCCACCTGAATCTTCAATTAATGTAGGTTTGAATGCAGTCTCTTTTTTGACATCGGGAATGCTTGGAATTCCTGGGGTTGGACTGCTTTATGGGATTGTTTGTTATCAGATTTTGTGAGTTTTTTACAAAAAACAGCAGATTTAAAATTTGTTGTAGACAAAATAGAATCTGCTGTTTATAATGCATTTTACCGACAGAGATCAACTGTTGGAACATCTGTTTTTGAGGGAAAGCAGATATTCAAAAATCCGGGAGTAAAAAAGACCGGATATCGTATATTTTTATTCGTGCTGTATAGTTCACGGCAAAATTCAAATTATGACGGAAAAACAATATAAAGGCATTGCAGGTAATTTTTTGATTTGTGATGTGCAGAAAGAATATGCGGAACATTTATTAAGCATATTAGTAAAACGTTTCGGAATGCGTTTTCAATTTCATTTTTTCAGTAATGTGAAAAAGATAGAGCAGTTTGCGGAAAAAGCAGAGATAGAAATTCTTTTGATTGCGGAAGACTGCGTCTCTGAAATAAGGGGGAATGTAAAAGCAAAAAAGAAATTTATATTGTCAGAAAGTATGAAAAAAGAGGAAAAACAGGGAGAAACGACGATATTCCGATATCAGTCGGCAGATGAGATTCTTAAGATCATTCAATCGGGGATAGGAGAAGAAGAGGCGAAAGCCGCACATAAGCCGCAGAAAAAAACAGAAGAAAAATATGATGCGGTTCAAAGTGATTTTACTGCTCCAAAAAGAAAAATAGGAATACGTGACGAACCTGAAGAAAGCGGTCTGATCGGTATCTATTCTCCGATACACAGAATCGGAAAAACAGAGTTTGCACTTTGTTTAGGCGAAAAAATATCGGAAAAAGTTCCGACTCTTTATATCAACATGGAAGGATATTCGGGAAATGATTTTTATTTCAAAGGTGAAAAAAATCAAGATTTAGGAGATCTTCTGTATTACTTAAAGCAAGAGAGAATTGATTATGGTTTGAAAGCAAGCCTTATGACAGGGCAATATAAGCAATTGGATTATATCATGCCTATCTCAAATGAGAATGATCTAAGAGAAGTGACGAAGAAAGAATGGATCTATTTTTTGGATACGATTATGGACCAATGCATATATAAGGCTGTAATCCTTGATCTTGGTGATTGTGTTTCGGGGCTTTACGACATATTGAAAAAATGTAGTCGTATATATACGCCTTATATACAAGATGAAATTTCTATGGCAAAAATGAGGCAATATGAAGAAAATTTAAAAACAGCAGGATATTCGGACATATTAAAACGAACCATGAAGCGACAGATGAGAGTGAAGTGACATAGTATGATATCTGCAGAATTGATGTATGAGAAAGTTATGCATCGCATGGATATGACAAAAGAAACAAAGGAAGAAGAACTTCAGGAAATTATAAGGACTGTATTAGAGGATGAGTCTAAAAAAGAATTTATCCCCTTAAGTGAAAAAATCAGATTGAGCAGGGAACTGTTTAATGCTTTTCGCAGACTGGATATATTACAGGATTTGATTGAAGATGACAGTATTACAGAGATTATGGTGAACGGAACGGAGAACATTTTTTATGAGAAAGAGGGAAAGTTATATCGGACAAACAGACATTTTTTCTCAGAGTCAAGATTGTGCGATGTGATACAGCAAATTGTAGGAGAGGCAAACAGGTATGTCAATGAGACTTCACCTATTGTCGATGCAAGATTAGCTGATGGATCTAGGGTAAATGTTGTATTAAAGCCAGTGGCAGTGAACGGACCGATCATGACGATCAGAAAATTTCCGTCAAAAGCGATTAAGATGAATGATCTGATCAAAATGGGAAGTTTAACGAAAGAAGCGGCAGAGTTTATCAGGAAGATCGTCCGTTCAAAATATAATATTTTTGTGAGCGGTGGAACAGGAGCCGGGAAAACAACTTTTTTGAATGCAATGTCGGATTTTATCCCAAAAGAAGAAAGGATTATTACGATAGAAGATAATGCAGAACTTCAGATTCAGGGAGTTGAAAACCTTGTCAGACTTGAAGCGCGTGAAGCGAATTTGGAAGGAGAAGGAGCAGTTACGATTCGTGATCTGATCAAATCGGCTTTAAGAATGAGACCGGATCGCATTATTGTAGGTGAAGTCAGAGGAGAAGAGACTGTAGATATGATTTCATCGGCGATGCTGAACGGACACAGCGGATCAATGTCAACCGGTCATGCAAATAACCCGAAGGACATGCTTCACAGAATTGAAACGATGATGATGATGGGAATAGACCTGCCTTTGCAGGCGATTCAAAGGCAGGTTGCATCGGCTCTGGACATTATTATTCATCTTGGAAGAATCAGGGATAAAACGAGAAAAGTTCTTATGATTGAAGAGATACTCGGATATGAGGATGGGAAGATACAGACAAAAACATTATATGAGTTTAAGGAGGTGGGAACAGAAAATGAAAAAGTTAAAGGAAGCATTATGAAGGTTGCTGAACTTGAAAATACCGGAAAACTTGTGGCTGCAGGATATTAAAAAAACAGAATACATTTTTTTGGCAGTAAAGTCGATAGCGGTCATCCTTTTGATCACATATGTATTTTACGAATCTTTTCTTCCGATATTTTTTATGATTCCCATATGGGTTATATATGCAAGAGACGGACTTCGTGATTTGTGCCGTAAAAAAGAAAAGGAATTCAGAGTTCAATTCAGTAATGCGATACAGGCAATGGGAGCGGCATTGAAAGCGGGATACTCTGTAGAAAATGCGATAAGAGAAGCAGAAAAAGATCTCGCACCTATGTATGAAGAAAATGTAAGGATCAGAAAAGAATTTAGAAAAATGGTACATCAGCTTGATATGAAAATGCCGGCAGTCAGCGTGATGGAACAGTTTTCCGAAAGAATGAAACAAGAGGATACAGAAGATTTTGTCACTGTATTTTCATCTGCGAAGATGAGCGGAGGAGACAGTATTTCAATCATACGAAATGCAGTAAAGATTATAAGCGGGAAGATTGATACGGAACAGGAAATCCAAACGATGTTCGCTTCAAAAAAATTAGAATTTGAAATTATGTGTGCAGTTCCGTTTTTTATTATTTTATACATGAAGCTGACATTCGGAGAATTTCTAAGTGTTTTATACGAAAATGCAGCGGGGAGGTGTTTCATGACAATTTGTTTAATCGTATATATTGCAGCGTACAGCTTTGGAAGAAAAATCATTCATATTGAGGTATAGGCTATGAACAGAGCAACAGTAAATAAAATATTCCAAAAGCATCCTGTTTATGTTAAAGCAGGGATGATCGCGGTCATTTCGATTATTATTTTCGGATGTGTATATAGTAAAGATAATGGGAAAAAGCTTGAAAAAGATGAGAAAGGAAGGGAAATATTAAGACGGAATGAGAGCGGAAAAGATGAACTCAAAAACATGAAAGTAAAGATTGATGAAAAACAGGAAGACATCAGTATTTCGGTTTCAGGGAAAAAATATGATGAAGAAGAGCTGAAAAATGCATTTTCAGAAGCTGAAAAAGAAGTTGAACAAGCTGTTCTCGGAAAAAATAAAAGTTTGGATGAAGTAAGATCGGACTTGAATCTAATCACATCTGTTCCGGAAAAAAATATGAAAGTTTCATGGGAACTGGATCGTTATGACGTTATGGATATACAGGGACATTTACAGCAGGATAATTTATCGACAGAAGGAACATTGATAAAACTTACAGTGATTTTAACATATGAAGATGAGGAAGAACGATATGAATTTTATGCAAAAGTATTTCCGTCGGAATTAAGCGCTGATAAAGAAGAGATGAGGCAGCTTCAAGAAAAGGTTGAAGAAGCTGATAAAAAGACAAAAACAAAAGACTATATCGTTCTTCCCGAACAGGTAAACGGAAAAAAAGTTATATGGGCATATGGAGTTCAGACGAGAGCATATGGAATTCTTGTTATGGGAATCGGATTTGCAGTTTTTGTGATTATATCATCATCACAAAAAGAGAAAGAAGAAAAGAAAAAAGAATTCAGAGAAATGAAACTGGACTATCCGCAAATTATTAATAAATTTAATCTTTATATCAAATCCGGAATGACGATCAGAAAAGCATGGTTTAAAATTGCCGGAGAATATGAGAAAGATCAAAAAGAGAAAGAACAGATATCCGCTAAAGCGTGCGGCAGGAAAAAAGCTTATGAAGAAATGGTTAATGTAATGTATAAGATCAGCGGAGGAGCTTCTGAGGGAGAATGTTATGAGGAATACGGTATAAGATGTAATCTGTCCGAATATCGAAAATTCGGAATGATGTTGTCTCAAAACTTAAGAAAAGGAACGAGAGGACTTACAGAATTACTTGAAAGAGAAGCGGAGGATGCGTTTGAGCAGCGAAAAAATCTGGCGAAAAAAGCAGGAGAAGAAGCAGGAACAAAATTAATGATTCCGTTATTTTTAATGTTGATCATTGTTTTTGCGATTGTAATTGTTCCGGCATTTTTCTCAATCAGAATATAAAATCCGAATAAAAGATAGCAAGTAAGAGAAAAAGCAAAGTTTAAAAAGTCGGGAAAAAATGCCGTAGGAAAGGAGAAAATATGGAAAAAAAGATTATGAAAATAAAAAGCTGTGTAATTTCCGGTCAAAGAAACTTAAAAGAAAATATTTGCAGATTTTTCACGGAAAGAAAATATATATCGGGAATTACAGTGATAGAACTCGTGCTGATATTAGTTAGAAATTTCACCCCGTATTTGGGGTGTGTATTGTGTGGATAGAGTGGAAATGTGTGGACAAATCTTACTAGATATACAGAGAAAGGTGGAAAGTGTGTATGAAGTCAAAGGAAAAATCTAAGGAAGAGATTGTATTGATTAGATATTATAACGTGTTGTTTTATCTAGTTTTTAAGGGTGGGATAGATGACTTTAATAGACAGTGCTTGGTGAATAGAATTAATACAGGGGAGTCCATTCGGATGAAGCAAATACAGAAATGGTGTCATTATCATCAGATCACATATAGAACCAGATTTATTTATAGAAAGGATTTTCCTCTTAAAGCCAATTTATGGAACTTATATTCTTACATTAGGTTTTTATTGGAAAACAGATAAAAAATTTCAGATATTATGATGTGGTTATTACATGTACCATGCTGTCCATTCTTTAATCAACATCCATTCTTTAATCAGATGACGGGTAAAATTTTTTATGCTAAAATAGAGTTGTAGAAAATTGTCATTTTTAAGCAGGAGAAAAGAGTATGGAATTAGTATTAGTACATATTACAGATATACATCTCGAAAACGACACAGATTATAATATTTTAGAAGGCAGAAGTGAATATATTGCAAATGCAATAAATAAACATATTATAGATGAAACGAATACACTGCTAATTTTGTGTATCACTGGAGATATAGCATATTCGGGCAAAGAAGAGCAATATCTATTTGCGTCAATATTTATCTCTGACATTATAGCGGGTATAAAGAAGAGATATAATGATTTGTTTATACAAATTGTAACCGTTCCAGGAAATCATGATTGTGATTTTGACAGAGAGGATAGTGTCATAAGAGAATCGGTACTACGTGATTCTAATTTAGATATGTTAAATGGTAGTATTATCAAGACTTGTACTACAGCTGAAGAAAATTATTTTAACTTTGTGAAAGACTGGGATGAAAGTATAGCACCATTAGTTAGTGCAAGTGCTGAAAGCATATTTGCAATTAACGGATTGAGATATAAAGGAGTTTCTTTAAAATTTCATTGTTTGAACACAGCATGGTGTTCTAGTAAAAATGAAAAACCTAAAGAGATGAGAATTGCCATTCCTGAACAAGAAGATAAGATAGAAAATGATATTGTTATTACTTTGATGCACCATGATGAGTCGTGGATGACTTGGGATAGTGTTGAGGAATGGAAAAAGTATTATAAATATTATTCGGATATTGTATTAGTGGGGCATGATCATGTTTCTGAGATTGTATTAAAGGATAATTATGGTGCTGCAACAAATTATTTTGTGAAAGGAAACCAATTATATAATTCACATTATCCAGAACAGAGTGGTTTTAATGTTTTGAAAATCGATTTAGAAAGTAATATTGAGCGCTTTTTTTCATATGAATGGAATGGAAAACTGTATGAAAATATATTAGATACTAAATCGAGAGAATTTAAGAAAAACCGTTATGTAAAAAGCGGTGTTGAATTAAAAGCAGATTTTTTGGAATACTTAGAGGATAATGAAATAGATTTGGTAAGTAAAGCCAAAGGGATATTGAAATTATCCGATGTTTTTGTTTATCCGGTTTTAAAAGGGGAAAGTATTAGTAATAAAAAGAATAAAGCGCTGTATAAAAATAAAGAAGATATTATTCAGATCATAAAAAACAAGAAATATATCATGATTTCTGGGGAAAAGGAGTATGGAAAGACAGCTTTATTAAAGCAGTTATATAAAGATTTTTTTAATATGAAATTATATCCAGTAATGGTAGATGCCACAGAATTGAGAACTGGAGAAGGAGATGAATTAAATAATAAGATTGCAGAAATTTATGAACAACAATATTCTAATTTGGAAAAAGAAGAAATCCTGCAAATGGAAGAAGAAAAGAAGGTGTGTATTATAGATAATTTTGAAGAGATTGTAGTTTCGGATAAATTAATAAAAAAAATACTACATTACCTTACTTGTAAATTTGGGATTGTGGTGATTACAAGTAATCTTCAAAATGATTTGCTTGGTTTCTTGAAAAATGTAGAAACAAAAGAATATTTAGAAAAGAAATTCACGCGCCTATATATTCAAGACCTAAAAAACTATATGAGAAGAAAATTAGTAAGTAGGTGGTTGCTGTTATCTAATGAGGAACAAAATCCTGAAAGTCAAGAGTTTGATGTATTATGTAGAAATAAGCTGGCACAAGTACAAAGTGTTATGAAAACAGGATTTTTTAATAAGACGCCAATAGAATTTTTACTTGTGCTTTCCTATTTAGACAATTATGAAAAAATGAATACGGATTATAGTAGATATTCCTATATTTATGAATGTTTAATTCTTGATAAGATAAACGAAATATCCAATGGCGATACAAATGAAGCAACTATGTATAAGACTATTCTGGAGCAATTAGCTTTCAGAGTTTATGATGAAGAACAACAGCAAAATATGGAAGAGAGCTTTGTCTTAGGGGTGATTTTTGATTATAATCAAGATTATCGAGGAAGTAAGGGAAGCGGAATTGATGTCATTAATAACCTGACTAAATATAAAGTTCTTGAAAAGAGAGAAGGTAAATATAGATTTAAACATAGCTACATGTACTACTATTTTACTGGAAGTTATATTTTGAACCAATTACCTCCAGATATGAAAATGCAAAAAACAAAAAAAATATTTGAAGATTTATCGAAAGAACTTAATTTTAATATTGCTTTATTTTTAGCATATGATATGAGTGCGGAGTATGAAATATTACCATTGATACAAGCAGTATGCAAAGAGCTTCTTGTAGAGTATCAAAATTTTGAGTATGCTCAACAAAAAGATTTATTAAAAAAATTGGAGTATGATATAGATCGAAAAGTGGAACAGATATTCAATATACCTAAGAATGTAAACATACCTAAAATTCAGGAAGAAACAGCCCTTAAGCAGTATGAAGTTGAAATGGATGAGGTAAATCAACAATCTGAAAAAGATGAGGAAATGCTTGAAAAGGAAGCAGAATTAGATAAAATGTCACTTGAATTTACCAAAACAATAAGAATTATTGAGTTTTTGGGAGATATTTTAAAAAATTACTCATCATCCATTAAGCGGAAACCAAGAATAGAAATAATAAATTTGATGTATGATTCAAGTATGAAGCTTATGGGAGCGTTATATGAATCCCTGAATGGAATGATAGATACTATCATTGAAATTGTAGACGAAAAAGCAAAAGAAGATCAGGAAGAAATTGCAGCCAAAAGTCAATTCAAGATGAAAATAAATGAATTTCTGAGTCAATTTTGGGGAGCCTTCGTTGGTGCTACAGTATGTAATCTGGGGTATTCTTTGCAATCAGATAGGATTGTGGATGAGATTATAGATGTTAGAACTGAGAAAAACTGTACATTTTTCCGAATGGCAAGTATTGATTATTTAATAAGAACTCAGAATGGACATTTGCCAGTTAAGGACATTGAAGAATGTATCAAAGGCAAGAACAAATTAGATACATTTTCTCGCAGTATTTTATCGCAGAATGTGGCTGTCTATTTGAGGAATTATCAGTATGATGTAAATGATAAGAAGGCTGTTTGTTCATTGTTAAATTTCAACATAAAAGATATATTTATAGATGAACAAAAAAATAAATTAATTTCAGACGTATAGAAGGGGAGGACAAACAGAAATATTCTTTATATTGTAAAAGTGGAAAGAAAGTGGAAGCATCTGATAAGGAATTACAAGATACAAAACAATTTTACTAAGATTTTTGGAATCCTACAAAAACCAAATTGTTAGGCAACGTGATGAAAGACCGGTCAAGTGAGGCCGGCCTTTTTTCATAGAGATGGAAAAAAGATGCGATAAATTCATATTGAAAAAGAACATATGTTCTGATAAAGAACAGAAAGGGGAATTCAAATGAAAAAGGATGTTTTTCAAAACTGTCCGACTTATCAGTCTGAGCGTTTTGAGATACGAAAGATGGAAATGAAAGATGCACATGGATTATTCCAGTGTTACAGTAATCCCCAGGCTGCCCGATATTTTAACGGCGACTGCTGTGGGGATGATTTTTATTATACAGACTATGAGAAATTTTTAGAATGCATGAAATTTTGGGAAAGCAGATACCAAGTGAGGGATTTTGTACGTTTTACCATTGTAGATCAGAAACAAAAAGAAATTGCTGGAATGGTAGAGATCTGTCCGTCTTATAAATATTCTGCAGATGGTTCTAAGATTGGGATTTTGAGAATTGATCTATTACCGGAATATGAAAATGAAAAGATGATTAAGGAATTGCTTACCGTGATCTTAGAGCATATCTATGAGGACTTTGAAGTACAGGCAGTTTTGATGAAAGCACAGGAATATGCAACTGAAAGAAGAAATATATTAAAACAGTTTCATTTTGTAGCAGCAATGGACGAATGTAACATTTCTTTTAGGGATTATTTTATCCGGTTCTGAATGAAAATAACTGAAAAATGCGGATACTAATCTGGAGGAGGTGGGAACATGCAAAAGGATAGAACCTATGTCTGTATTGATCTGAAATCCTTTTATGCATCTGTGGAATGCCGGGAAAGAGGATTAGATCCCATGACTACGAATCTTGTAGTAGCAGATCCAGAAAGGTCAGATAAAACTATCTGTCTTGCGGTTTCCCCGGCAATGAAAAAACTGGGCGTTCCAGGTCGATGTCGGGTTTTTGAAATACCCAAAGGAATTGAATATATCATGGCTCCACCAAGGATGCAGCTTTATATTGATTATTCGGCAGAGATTTATGCGATTTATCTGAAATACATTTCCAAAGAAGACATCCATGTTTACAGTATCGATGAAGTGTTTATGGATGTAACGGATTATCTGGCAATGTATCAGATGTCTGCAAAGGAACTGAGTGTAAGGATCATGGAAGATATTCTTGAACATACCGGGATTACTGCGACTGCCGGGATTGGAACAAATCTGTATCTGGCCAAAGTTGCATTGGATATCACAGCAAAGCATGTAGAGGATCATATTGGGATATTGGATGAAGAATCCTATTGCAAGACTTTGTGGAATCATAAGCCGCTGACAGATTTTTGGAGAATCGGAAAAGGGATTGCCAACCGGCTGGAACAGTCAGGTATCCGGAGAATGGGAGAGATTGCCCATGCAGATGAAGACATGCTTTACCGGATGTTTGGGGTAGATGCGGAATTACTAATCGATCACGCCTGGGGCAGGGAAAGCACTACCATGCAGGATATCAAATCTTACAGACCAAAGACCAATTCCCTTTCCAGCGGGCAGGTATTGGAGTGCGATTATACCTTTGAAAAAGGGAAACTTGTGGTGAAAGAGATGGCTGACCTTCTTTGTCTGGAATTGGTGGAGAAAGGATTGGTCACAGATTCCATTACCCTGCATGTAGGATACAGTAACCGGCTGGAGAAGAAACCTGCACACGGGACCATAGGGTTACGGAATAGTACCAGTTCAGCCAGACAAATTATTGCGGCTACGGAAAAATTATATTGTCAGATTGTAGATCCGTATACTTCCGTCCGGCGAATGACTGTAACCTTTAACCAGGTGGTAGATGAGCAGTATCAGCAGTATGACCTGTTCACAGATCCGGCGGAATTAGAACGGGAACATCGGATGCAGGAGGCAATCTTGGATATTAAAGAAAAGTTCGGGAAAAACGCTATCTTGAAAGGGATAGACCTGCAGGCAGGAGCCACTACGATGGAACGGAACCGTCAGATAGGAGGGCATAAAAGTGGAACATAGAGGACGTATGAACCGAGAAGACCGCGCAAAACAATTTATGCCATTTGCTGCTTTAAAAGGTTATCCAGAAGCGCTTCGAAAAAAAGAGAAAATCGTAGTACCCAAAATAGAACTGCCGGAAGAGTACCAGGAAGAGCTGGATCGGAAACTTCGACAGATTAAGAAAAATGATGTAGTCACGGCAGTGTTTTTCTTCAAAGGAGAATATCTGCAGAAAAAAGGGATGGTGTCCCGAATAGATACATCCGCCAGAGTGATACAGATCGTCAATACGAAAATCTGTATTGATGATTTATATGATATTGACAAAGAAAATGAGATGATGTGAAGCAGCCTAAAATGAGCATGAGCTTGGACAGGCTGTTTTTCTTTTGGAGAAAGGGGGATAGTCTGCTGATAGAAAAGAGAGAACAGGATTTGTTTGAAAGAATGAAAAATTGTATTGGCTGTACCTATATTTCTGACCTACCCAGATACCGATATGAAGTATGGGAGAAGATGAAACGTATATCATTGGATCAATATACGTTAAAACAGCTGGACGATTTTTGCGAGTATGTGTTTGGAATCCGATATTGGATGGTAAAACAAATGCAGGAAAGGGAGGGGACTTTTGAAAAATCAGAATGTAAATAAGCTGAATAGTTGCTACAAAAGAGAGCAGATTCTTTGTGTAGTATTGTGAATAGCTTTCTGGCACAAATATGGTATCCTGTTGTGCTGGAAAGGAGGATGTGCCTATGAAACTGTCACGGGAAGAAGCATGGGCAGGGACTTTAGAGTCTATGGTGGATAATCGGGTAGTGTTCTATTTGAGAAGATATAATAGAGATTATCAAGACTATTCCAGGCAAATGAAAGAACTGTGTGAAAAGTATCCAGCTATCATACAACTGATCGATGGAAATAACGGGGTAACCTTAAATGATGAGGAATACCAGGTATTTAAAACCTACAGCGAGCTGTCATCTAACCGGGAAATGCTGGAACGGGCATACTATTATTACTTTGGACAAGCAGATATGTTCCATTACCAAAAGTTATTAAAAGAGATCTCAGAAACGAAGGAAAGGGAACCGGAACAAAGAAAAAAGGAAATTTTGGAATGTATGAGGCAGTTCCGATTGGAAGAAGCAGAAAAGGAGTTCCGCTTTGATCCAAAATATCAAAAAGAAAGGGATGAAGTGTTTCAATATGAACAAGAACTGCGTAGTATGGGGCTTTCAGAAGAAATCATTACAGTCATTGATAATTATCTCTGTGCTCTCAATGCCGAGTGGCTGAGATACGGGGAGTTAGCTTATCAATATGGCATGGAAGATATTTTAGCAATGATAAAAGAATAAGAAGTGTAATGAAGAAATGCCGTCCTTTCGGGGGCGGCGTTTCTGTCTGTAAAAAAGGAGGAATTGCATGATTATTGGAGTAGATCATGGCTATTCTGCCATGAAAACAGCGCATATTTGTTTCCCATCAGGAATTGTAAGATATGAGCATGAACCCTATACCAATCGTGGAGTGTTGAGGATAGAAGGGAAATATTATGTGTGCGGCACAGGGAGACAGCCGCTTTTGCGTACCAAGACCGAGAATGAGCAGTATTATTTATTGACACTCGCAGCTATCGCACAGGAAATCCGCTTCCGGAAGGCTCCCCGAAAAGCGGAGGTGGTGCTGGCCGCTGGCCTCCCGCTTACCAGTTTCGGACGGGAAAAGAAAAACTTTCGGGATTACCTGCTGGAAAGAAAAAATCCGGTAGTGTTTGAATACGAAGGGGAACTCTATGAAATCCGGGTTCTGGATGTCAGACTGTTCCCACAGGGTTATTCTGTCGTAGCAATGCACCCGGAGATCATCCGGGATGAACCTTCTGTTCTTTTGGTAGACATTGGCGGTTGGACTATTGACATCATGCGGCTGGATAATGGTGTCCCAAATGCAGCAACCTGCAGGAGTTTGGAAATGGGAGTCATCCGTTGCCAAGACGAGATTCTGGAACAAGTCCGCAGAGATACTGGTTTGTCGATCACAGAAGTACAGGTGGAACGTGTTCTGAACGGAAAGAGCTGCAGCATCTCTGAAGAGGCAAAGAACATCATACTTACTTATGGGAGACAGTATGTGAAGCGGATCGTGTCTGCCATCATGGAGGCTGGTTTCGATCTGCAGGCAGTTCCAGCTGTATTTCTGGGAGGGGGAGCAAGACTTTTTGAACGCAACGTAAGCCCCCAGGACCGCCTGTGTCGGCTTATTACCCTGCCAGACGTATGTTTAAACGCTGCAGGATTTGAAAGGCTTGCAGGGCAGATTTTGAAACGATGAAACGTCCGGTATTTTCTTTCCGGCCTAATAGGAAAGACCGAAACCATAGAAAAGCATGGAGCATTCTGGAGAAAGTGCCGGAAGGAGAGAAAAGCCAGTTTGTTGTGGATGCAATTTTATTCTATGACCAGGCAGATGCACTGGAACAGCTGATCCGGAAAAGTGTTCGAGAAGAGCTAAAATGTGGCGATGTGCGACAAACTGCCGCAACTGCAGAGCCAGAGGAGCTGCCGGATCAGGTATTGGATTTTATCTCGATGCTGCAAGAGGAATAGAAAGATCACGTGGAAAGGAGGGGTGCCATGAGCAGAATGGTAGTTGTAACGTTACCGGAAGACCAGGTAACCCAGCTGGAATTTCTGGCAAAAGAAGAATCCAACCGGATTGGAAAAGAAGTAACCATGACGGATCTTGCGGAGCGGGCTGTCCGTCAGCAGATCAAACGGATGAAACAAAAGGATAGAAAAAGGTAGGATTTTAGTGGAGAAAGTGTGTGAAAAGGAGAGGAGGGGTGCCTATTGAGAGCAGGAAAAATATGATTATGTAATATGCTTCGTTTGCAGAGCATTTCTTTGTCAGGTATTGTGAATAGCTTTGTGATGACCTTTGGAGTATGTTGGTTGTAACAAAAAGAAAGGAGAAAGACTTCTATGGAAACCAAAAACATCTGTGGCAAGATACCAGTAGAATTACATGAAAAGGTCAGGGAAGAACTGGAAGGAACAGAAATGACAATTCCTCAGTTTTTACAAAAGGTTATCGAAGAGCATTTTATGAAAAAAGGAGTGGAAAAGATGGAAGCAAAAACATTGGCAGTACAAGTATCCGAGGAATTATTCAACCGCTTAAAAGAGAGAGTAGAAAAGGAGAAACGCCAAAGACGCGGGCGTTTCACTCAGAAAGACTATCTGATCGAAATTATCACCCAGGCACTGGATGCAGCGGATGAACTGGAAAAACAAGATGAGGATGAACCGGAACTTCATGTAACACAGCCTGAAGAATTGGAATTAGAGAATGAAGAGCGTCTGCAAGAGGCAGAATCAGAGGAAGAAACAGAATAAATAAGGAAACTGTATAAAAAGTGCGGGTATGCCCGTACTTTTTTTCGTTGAAGGGAGTGGTCAGAAAAAATATTCGATTTTTTGATATGTTCAGCGGTATAGGGGGATTTCGGGAAGGGCTCAACAGGGCTGGTGGTTTTTCCTGTGTTGGACATTGCGAAATCGATAAGTATGCAGACCGAAGTTATCGAGCAATTTTTAACACAGAAGGAGAGTGGTTTTGTAATGACGCAAAAAAAATACGACCAGAAGAACTACCAGAGTTTGATCTCTTGTGCGGAGGATTTCCGTGCCAGGCTTTTTCAGTTGCTGGAAAAAGACAAGGTTTTGAAGATGCCAGAGGAACTTTATTCTTTGAAATTGCCAGACTGGTTAAAGCAAGACGACCTCCGTATCTTTTACTTGAAAATGTACCCGGATTGTTATCGCATAACAAAGGCGCGACGTTTAACACCATCTTATATACGCTTTATGAACTGGGGTATCATGTGGAATGGCAAGTGCTTAACAGCAAGGATTTCGGAGTCCCTCAGTCCAGAAAAAGAGTGTATCTTATCGGATATCTTGATGAAAGATGTGCCGGAAAAATATTACCTTTCACCGGAGCAAACAAGAAGGCTCTTGTTCAAATCGTCCCAGGCTGCCAAGGGAGCAGAGTTTATTCCAAAGACGGATTAAGCTGTACTATCACTTCCACTGCAGGAGGGATGGGAGGAAAAACAGGGCTTTATGATGTTGGAGTACCCATTAAGGAAAATACCAAAAAAGGTTATAAGATGGCATATGAAGGCGACAGCATTGATCTGGGATATGCCGGGATGAATACCCGACGGGGAAGAGTGGGGCATCAGGTTGCCCATACGCTGACAACGGGCAGTACCCAGGGAACCGTGCATTTTGTAGATCTGGATTCCAGACTGCGTGTAACCGAAGTGGCACGCTGTATCACAACAAGGCAGAATAGCCTTAGTGACAAACATCTAGGGGAACGCTCCGGAGCATTGGAAGAAGAGGGACCAAGAGCTGTTTTGACACCCGAAAGGAAAAATATCCGTCAACAGGGACGTAGGATGAAAGCACCAGAGGAAGAAATGTTCACTTTAACTGCACAGGACCGGCATGGGGTGTGTTATGAAGGAAGAATCCGGAGACTGACACCACGGGAATGCCTGAGATTACAGGGATATTATGAGGAACAGATCGACAAGATTTTGGAACTTAATTCTGATGCACAGGCATATAAGCAGGCAGGAAACGGGGTAACCGTTAATGTGATCGAAGCCATAGGAAGACGCTTGTTTCAGGTACATTCCGGTATCCATATTCTGCAGTAAGGTGGTGTCAGGATGGATTTGAAAGAACAATACTTTGGAACCGAAATAGAAATGACGGGGATTACCAGAGAAGAGGCAGCAAACGCAGTAGGAGAATTGTTTGGAACACAGCCATATTATATTGGAACCTATTACAGTACTTGGGGAGTCAGAGATCTGGAAGGAAAAGAGTGGAAGTTTACCTACGATGGGAGCATCCATACACAGCGAAGAAATGGAAACCGTTATGTTTATGCAGATAGTGAGTACAGCACAGAAATGGTCAGTCCGAAACTGGAATATGGCGAAATGGAAAAACTGCAACAGGTTGTGCGCTGTTTAAGAAGCCATGGGGGAAAAGTCAATTCCTCCTGTGGAATGCATGTTCATGTGGATGCCTCCAATCATACACCACGAAGCTTAAAGAATGCGCTCACGATCATGTATTCCAAAGAAGATATTTTATTTAAAGCACTGCAGGTAAATCCCAGCCGGGTGGAACAATGGTGTAAAAAAGTCCGTGAAAATGTGCTGGAAGATATCCGGAAAATGCCTTCCGGGAATATGTCCATGGATAAATTTCGTCAGCTGTGGTATGAGGAAAGAAGAATGGGAGGAAGATCGCATAGTCACTATGATGATACCAGGTACTATGCGCTGAACCTGCATGCTGTGTTTGATAAGGGAACGGTGGAATGGCGGTGTTTTAACAGTACCCTCCATGCAGGAAAAGTACGTGCAAATATCACCCTTGCTTTAGCAATTTCTGCTCAAGCTATCAATCAGAAATGTACCCATATGAGAAAGACGGAGATTTCTGAAAACCCCTGTTTTACTTTTCGGACCTTTCTTCTTCGGCTTGGCCTGATCGGACCAGAATATAAGAATGTGCGGAAACACTTATTGGATCATCTGGAAGGGGACAAAGCATGGAGATATGACAAGAACACCTATGAATGTCTGAAGAGAAAGCAGGAAGAGCGATAAAGGAGGGAAAGTTATCAAAGAACGTTTGTATTTTGCGTATGGAAGTAACATGAATCTGGATCAAATGGAATTTCGATGCCCGGATGCAGAAGTAATAGGAAATGTAATGGTGAAAGATTACCGCTTGGCATTCCGGGGGAATAGCAGGGGAAATGGAGTAGCCAGTATCCTGCCGGAGCAAGGGGAACAGGTATCGGGTGTGTTATGGAGTATTACAGAAAAATGCGAAAAAAGCCTGGATTACTATGAAGGATATCCATATCTGTATGGAAAACAGGATATTCTTGTGCAGTGTGAAGATGGGCAGGAACTTTATGCAGCTGTATATATTATGAATGAACCCTACCAGAGCCAACCGGCACTTCCGGGCAAATTATATCTGGAAGGGATTCTGGAAGGATGCAGGCAGAATGGATTATCGGAAAATGAGATTCAAAAAGCTGTCCATGCGACCAGAAAAGAAATGAAGAAGCAAGAGAAGAAAAAAGAGTCTCATGGTCGAGAAGTGGGACGATAAGGATAAAGGAGAAAGAATGATTATGAAAGGAAAATGGAAAACCAGAGCCATGGCATTTGTCATGGCTTTTAGTATGGGAATGAGTTCGATGATTTCTTCATCCGTTTATGCTGCGGCGGAACAGCCGGAGACAAAAGTAGAAACGGAAACGCAGGTATTTGAGGAACAGACGGAAGAGAAGGTAAGAGCAGAAGATATTGTAAAAGATGTCTCAGATAAAGAGTTCCGGGTAGAAACTTCTATGGAAGGGATTTCTTATGACCCGGAGCGGGAGAGTGTACTGCTGTCTGAAATCAAAGATCAGGATGGAGGCTCTTTCCAGCCGGAAAACCCAGGTGTTTATTACGCACAGTATCTGGTTACCCCAAAAGATGGAAGTGAGCCATATATGATTGGACGGACCATCACATTGACCGATACGGAAGGGCTGGCACACTCGGAATCCAATGGCGGGGAGAAACAGAAGGAAGATACGTCTTCTGAGGAAGATTCGGAGCAGCCTCTTCCTGTAGAGATTACCAGTTCCCAGCCGGAAGATACCCCGGATGTCCTTGCAGAGCTGGAAAGAGATATTGAAGAGGGAAATGTGATGATGCTTTCTGCTGCAGATGGTATGGGAAAAAGTGAAACAGTCCATCTGAATAAAGGACGGACCATTTACTATCCGGATTATTTAGGTAATTATCTGACCTGTTTATTTACGGTGAATGGAAAACTGGCGTACTGTCTGGAATCCCACCGTGCATCACCGCCTACTGGTGACTATGTTGCGGATATTCTGGAAAGTAATAAGAATCTTCAGAAAGTTCTTTATTATGGGTATGGCGGAGCCGGAGATATCACAGGCAGTTACCTGTCTGGGAAAAGTGATGACGAAAAGTATGTTTATACCCATCTTGCAGCATCTTATGCCTATTGTGGGGATCTGGCATTTACAGGATGCCCGTATGAAAACCTGGTCAATGCAGGTGTGATTGCTTATATCAATCACTTATTTGGCATGGAAGAGCCGCCAAAAGGTGAGCTGTCTTTTTCCAATGCAAATGTGACTGCAGTAAGAGAAGGTGATATCCAGAAAACACCAGATATTACATTGAACGGTGACCATCGGAATAAGATTACCATTCCTGTTCCACAGGGTGTAACCGGATATAACAAGTCAAAAGGAACAAATGTAAGCGGCGGAAATCTGGAAGTTTATGGGGGAGATACGTTCTATCTGCAGGCACCTCTTACGGTAACTGGGAAATGGGAAAGCGGGCAGCTTTATGGTTCTGTCCGTGAGAGCTGGAAAACATTGGTTTTAACTTCCACCGGAGGAAACAATCAGGATATCGGAGCATTTATCTCTGAAAAAGCAGCTCCGGTATCTTTTGATATCCAGTGGCTAAATCTTGCCAGAGTTAAGATTCTGAAAAAGGATGCGGAGACAGGGAACCCGTTAGATGGTGCAGTCTATGGCGTTTATAAAAACAGTACCTGTACGGACCAGCTGTTGACCATTGCTATGACAGGTGAAGACGGTATCAGTTACAGTGACTATTTTGATGCAGCATTAGAAACTGTTTATGTAAAAGAGATCACAGCGCCTAATGGATATGCAATCAATAAGACTGTATATCCGGTTCATGTGTCCGCTGGATCAAGTGTAGAGGTAGAAGCAGTAAATACCTCGGTAAAAGGCAAGATCACGGTGAAGAAACAGGACGTGGATACGGGAGATTTCCTTCCGCAGGGAGATGCAAAACTGGACGGTGCTGTTTACGGGCTGTATGCGAAAGAAGATATCCAGAAACCAGATGGAACTGGAGTTTTATACAAAGCAGGAAGCCTGATTCAGGAAAAAACCTTTGGAAAGAGCGGAGAAATCGTATTTGAGAATGTATACCTTGGAGCAATGTATGTGAAAGAAATCGCTGCACCAGAAGGATACCTTCTGGACGAAACGGAATATGATGCAACGCTTATTTATGAAGGACAGGAAAAACCGATTGTAGTAAAGGCGCTGACTGTCAAGGAAAAAGTTAAGAAACAGGCGTTTCAGATCATTAAGATTTCAGAGGATGGAGATCAGACGGAGACAGATTTAGTGGAGGGAGCAGAATTTACCATATATCTGGTCAGCAATCTCTCCAAAGTAAAAGACGGTACCTTAAAACCGGGAAATGGTTCTGAATTTACCCCGGAAGATTTTATTGGTTATGATTTTACAGACGAAGAAGTGGCAGTCACATATGAGGATGGGAAAGAAATAGAAGTACCTGTCCTTGTAACAGATAAAAAAGGATATGCCAAGAGCGTGGAACTTCCATATGGACAGTATGTGGTTGCAGAGACCAAAACACCGGAAAATCTGAAACAAGTCCATCCGTTTTTGGTAACTGTAAACGAAGACAGCAGAGATCCGCAGGAATGGAGAGTCTTTGATGACCGCCCATTTGAATTCATGCTGAAGATCATAAAGAAAGATGCGGAAACAGACCATAATGTATTAAATAATTCTGCAACTTATAAGATTTGGGATTTTGAGAAAAAAGCATATGTGGAACAAATGGTATATTATCCAGAGAAAGAGAAAATCTCTGAGTTTTCCACTAATGCAGACGGATATCTGATCCTGCCAGAAGAATTAAAGGCAGGGCATTATCGGATTGAAGAAATCCAGGCACCGGATGGATATGTGAGACAAGGGTATGAGGAAGAACAAACAAAGGCTATTGAAATTGTGATTAATTCTGACACGCCTCATCAGATCGATCCGGATACAGGCGCTTATATTGTGGAAGTCGTACAGTATAATGAGGTGCAGACAGGTCATCTTACTTTGCAAAAAGTAGGAGAACAGCTAAAAACAGTCAAAGATGAGAACCTGCTGGAAAAAGCAAAAAAATTCTTTGTAACATTGAAAGATATGGTTATGGGGGAAGTTTCAGTTGAATCTGGACTGGAAAAGAAGTTTATCTATGAGGAATCCGGTGTGGAAGGAGCTGTTTTTGAACTTCATGCGAAAGAAACCATCTATACGCCAGACGGAGCTGTAGATGAGAATGGAAACCGCATCATCCGTTATGAAAAAGATGCACTTGTGGCAACGCTGACTACAGATGAAGATGGGAAAGCGGAAATAGGAGAGTTGCCATTAGGAAGTTATTATTTAAAAGAAACGACAGCTGGTGACCATTTTGTCTTAAATCCTGAACAGAAGGAGTTCACACTTTCTGCAGAAGATGACACAGTATCCGTTGTTTATGAAGGTGTTACTTATAAGAATGAGCGGCAGAAAATCCAAATTTCTGTGGAGAAGAAAAATTCCGTAACCAAAGAAGCACTGGAGGGTGTGGTGTTTGGTTTGTATGCCGGGGAAGATATCAAAAATACGCAGGGCAAGGTTGTGGTGGAAAAAGATACGCTGCTTGAAACAAAAGCGACAGATCAGGAAGGCAGACTTACCTTTGAAAGTGACCTGTGGCATGGACATTATTATGTAAAAGAAGACCAGCATCTGCCGGGATATCTGCCAAATGATGAAATCTGGGAAATTGATGCAACGTATGAAGACCAGAATCTTCCGGCTATCCTTCTGGAAAAGGAAGTAGAGAACCAGCCGACAGAAAGCTATTTTACAAAGACAGATATTGTAACCGGTGAACCGGTAGAAGGTGCAAAACTGCAGATTCTGGATGAAGAAGGAACCGTTGTCCGTGAATGGATCACAACCAAGGAAGAACATCTGGAATATGCACTTCCGGCGGGAAACTATATCCTTCATGAAGAACTTCCACCGTTAGAGGATGGATATGTAAGTGCAGAGGATGTGTCTTTTGAGGTTAAAGAAGATGGAACGATCACAAAAGTGGAAATGAAGGATGATTTTTCAAAAGTGGATATCAGCAAAACGGATATTACTGGAGATACCGAGCTTGTAGGTGTGAAACTTCAGGTATTAAACAGCAAAGAAGAAGTGCTGGATGAATGGATTTCCGATGGAACAGAACATCCGATTGAATATCTGCCAGTGGGAGAAGAACTGACGCTCCGTGAAACCCAGACAATTTCTGGATACACGCTGGCGGAGGATGTGAAGTTTACTTTAGAGGATACGGGTGAAGTACAGAAGGTATCCATGAAAAATGAATTTGTCTATGGAAAAATCTTCTTAAGGAAAACAGACCTTCAAAGCGGAGATGCCCTTGCAGGTGCAGAATTTGAAATCCGGAATAAAACGACCAATGAAGTGGCCGGAGTTCTTAAGACAGACCAGAACGGGCAGGCAGAAAGTGAAGAACTGCTGATCGGAAGTTATAACGAGAAAGGAATCAAAGAACTGTTCCAGTATGAAGTTGTGGAAACAAAGGCTCCAGAGGGATACCAGCTGGATTCCAGGCCACATCCGGTTACCTTTGATTTAGAAGGGGAAAAGGATGGAGAGATTTTAGTGGAGCTGGATGTGACCAATCAGAGAATCCCAACAGATGCTCCAAAAACAGGGGATGATACGGTATCACCAATGCTGCTTCTTGGTATTTGTGCGGTTTGTACAGGAATACTGATTGGATGCTTTGTTTATCGCAAGAAAAAGCAGGAAACAGATGAAAAAGAAGAAAACTAAATAATAGTGGTATTTCAAAACAGCCGGGAAAATAGGAAAACCGGCTGGAAAAGAAAGGTGTCCGAGAAGTGTTCGAAATCCATGATCTCTCATCCTCTCTTCCAGCTGGAAGTGTTCAAAACAAGGAGAATTGCAACAGGGTGTTGACGAGCCTTCCTGTGTGTAGTCTGTTCTTACATGCAGGAAAGCGCCAGGATCCTCCTGATGTAGGGTAGAAAAAAGAGATTTAAAGATGGGAATTCTTGTACTGGCGAGGCAGACGGAATATAATGAAATTAACTAGGAAATTCTGTGTGAAAATGCAAGGGGGAATGTTCGTGAAGTCTCTATTTTCTTATGCTGACGCATATATTAAGAACTGTACGTGGAAGGATCTGGCACTCGTTAAGTTCTGCTTATGTGCCATCGGAGTCATGATTGGGTTGAGTGTTCCAAAGGAGAAAAGGAAGATTCCGTTTCTGGGGTCACTTCTCGTTTTTCTGGTGACTTATTTCCCTTTGATGGGGAAATTTATCCGTGTCATAAAAGTAGAACGGAAAAAACAAACAGCATAAATCCAGCCTGTAAAAAGGCAGGGTAAAAAAGAGAAAAATAAACAGCAGGAATGCGGTAAGTATCGTGTTCCTGCTGTTTTTGTCTGAAAGGAGAAAAAAGATATGAAACGATTTTATACAGCGGAATCTGTAACAGAAGGGCATCCGGATAAACTCTGTGATCTGATTGCAGATAGTATCCTGGATGAGTGTTTGAAAGGGGATCCAGAAGCAAGAGTAGCCTGTGAGGTATTTGCAACAAAGGGAACGGTACTTCTGGCCGGGGAAATTACAAGTAAGTATGAGCCGGATGTTTTGGCGGTTGCTGAAGATGTAGTAGAAAAAGTCGGATACCAGGCAGGAGAAATCCTCTTTGATGCCTTGATCCATCAGCAAAGCCCGGATATCGCACAGGGTGTTCAAAACTCCATGGAATCCAGAAAGCAGCATGTAGCTGGCGAAGAATGGAAAATGGGAGCCGGAGATCAGGGAGTCATGACGGGGTATGCATGCAGTGAAACGAAACAATTTCTGCCACTTCCCGTGGTACTGGCACATCGGATTGTCCGGGAATTGTCGGCTTGCAGGATCAGTGAATATATCCGGGGATTACTGCCAGATGGGAAAGCACAGATAACCGTGGAATATGAAGATGGGAAACCTGTCCGTTTGGATACGGTCATTGTGTCCTGCCAGCATGCTGAAGAAAAGTCCCAAAAAGATCTGGAACGGGAGATTCGGCAGAAAGTGTTACGCCTGGCACTGCGGCTGCTTCCACCAGATGAGGATACCAGGATTTTGATCAATCCGTCAGGGAAATTTGTGGTGGGCGGTCTGGATGCAGATACGGGGCTGACAGGAAGGAAATTAATGGTGGACTGTTATGGTAGCATAGCGCCACATGGAGGCGGTGCCTTTTCTGGAAAAGACGCAACAAAGGTGGATCGTTCAGGGGCATATATGGCAAGGTATATTGCCAAAAACATGGTGGCTGCCGGATTGGCTGAAAAGTGTTTGGTTTCGCTTGCTTATGCAATTGGTGTGGCAGAACCTGTGATGGTGCAGGTAGATACTTTTGGTACTGGAACTGTGTGTGCGGATGACTGTCTGGCTGCAGCCATTCCGCTGGTGTTTGGTTTGACGCCAAAACAGATCATAGACCATTTCAAGCTGCAACGTCCAATCTATAGCCAAACAGCGGTGTTTGGACATTTTGGAAGAAAGGAGTTTCCGTGGGAACGTACCGATAAGGTAGAAGCACTACGGTCAGCACTATTGTAATGCCGTGGTATGAAAAAGAAGATTTGGAAAAGGCTAGGGAAATGACAGCGATTGAATACTTAAAACGATATGAACCACAGCGGCTGAAACCATGCAGAGGGCTTCGACATGAATATGAGCTGACCGATCATGACAGCTTCAAGATCAATGAGATCACCAGCCAGTGGCATTGGAAATCCAGGGATATCGGAGGAATCAGTGCATTGAATTTCCTGGTTCATGTGAATGGGATGTCTTTTCTGGATGCAGTTGGTTTTTTGCTGGAGCAGAACCCATCTTATATACCGCCTAACATACAGGAACGTGAAATGGCAAAGAAGCCATTTGCTCTTCCAGAACGTGCGAAGGATGTGAACCGTATCTGGAATTATCTGAAACACAGGGGAATCAGCAGGGAAACTTTTGTGTACTGTGTGAACCAAGGGATTCTCTATGAAAGCCTGCCATATCATAATGTTGTTTTTGTTGGCAGGGATGAAAAAGGACAAGCCCGGTATGCTTTCCTGCGGGGAATCTATGACCGGGGGAAACCCTTTAAGATGGAACAGTCAGGAAGTGATAAAGCATATAGTTTTTGTGTTCCACCAAGTGGGAAGTGTTGCAGAGTGGCGGTATATGAAGCGGCAATCGAAACCTTAGCACACATGACGCTGGAGGGAAATCGTACAGATAAATATCGCTTGTCCGTTGGGGGGATTTATGCTCCAAAAGATGGCAGGCGAAAAAAAGAGGAAAAACCGCCACTGGCATTGGAACATTTTCTGGAGAACCATCCGGAGGTTACGCAGATTGAAATCTGTACCAATAATGACGGACCGGGCAGATATGCGTGTGAAACTATGAAAAGAACATATCGGGATAGATATGAGATTTTGATAAACTTACCGGAGCGTGAAGGGGCAGACTATGCAGACCTGTCAAAGGAAGCATGGGAAAAGAAAGAAAAAAATCGAATGGAAAGGTAGGAGTCTCTATGGAACGAAAACTATATTTATTATCACCATTACAGGCAGAATTTTATGAAAACGAGAGTGACCGGATGTACCCGGATGACGTGATGGATGGCCGTGCACTGGCAGTATATGGAGCAGACATTCTACAGAAGATGCAGGAGAGAGCGGATCATGTAGGAGAAGATCTGATGGAATATTACGATGAAAAGGATTCCGTCAAAGAAAAAGTTACAAATCTGGAGTTGTCGGTTGTCTTAAAGGCTGGAGAACTTATGGGATGTGCGGAAGTTACCATCCAAGCGCCCTTAGATCGATGGGAAATGAATCGACTGGAAACTTATCTGACTGGGCAATATTCCGATGGCTGGGGAGAAGGATTTGAACAACAGGATATTCCGGTAGAAGATGGTGTTTTAAATGTTCATTTCTGGAATAGTGACTATTTCCGGATGGATATCCTGCACAAGATTCCGGAGCAGATAAAACCGGAATGTGCAGTAAAACCAAAGTTAAAACTGCTTGGACATGATGGAAATGTTTTTTCTATTTTAGGTGATGCCAGCAGGCTTTTAAAACAGAATGGACAGCCAGAAGCCGCAAAAGAGATGTTTGACAGAGTCACGTCTTCCCAAAGTTATGAGCAGGCACTTGCGATCATCAGCGAATACGTGGAAACGGAACTGAGCAGGGACATGGATCAACCAAAGCCGGAGAAACAAGGAAAAAAGAAAACAGAAAGGGAAAGGTAAACCTATGGAATATGCTGTATTTAAACAACAGATCATGGAACAGGCAAAAAGGATTCTGCCACAAGAAGAAGGTTATGTAATCACTATTGTGGATCAAACAGAGTACGGGCTTGGCGAGATGTTGATCATCAATAAGTCTGACAAGGAAGTTGTACCAGGTATCTCTATGGAGGAGATGTATCAGGATTTTTCACAGAACAAAAAAAGTATAGAAGAAGTTATAGAAACTATACAAGATACAGTAAATACTGCATTTATGATGATCCCAGAGATAGATGGTACGCAAGGAATTGATTTCAGAGATTATGATTGCATAAAAGATCTGCTGGTGGTAGAACTGGAACGTTCTGAGTTCAACGGAGAACATTTATCTCATGGAATTTTTGAAAAGCAGCCTATGGGGGCATTGGTTCTGTACCTTAGATTGGAACAGAAGAACCAGTTAGTTATGGTAAGACTGGGAAGGGATGTATTGGAAGTTTGTGGCGTGAGTCAAAGCACCATGATGAAGCAGGCGATGGAAAATACGATAAAAATAAATCCTCCTGTGGTGATGCCAGTAGATACGAATGGTAGATTCCCTTACTTTATCCTTTCAAACAGAGAAGGGAGAAATGGAGCGACTACCATCACATATCCGGGAATGTTAGAACAATTAAGGAAAATGGCAGGTATGGATTTTTATGTGATCCCAGCTAATATCCATGAAGTTTTGATTGTAGGAAAAACCGAGAATGCGCCGATAAGATATCTTAGAGAGGCGTTGAAACAAAGGAACCGTGAAATGGGTATCCAGCAGATGTTAAGTGATCATGTCTATGAGTACAGTGGAAGAGATAAAAAATTGAAACGTTGTCTCGATGAAAAGAAAAAAAATCGGGAGCGATAAGAGAAAAGTAAACTCGAAAAAGCGGTTAATTCGTTGAAGAGAAAGGATGATGCCTATGGAACATACCCTGCAGTTAGGGGAAATATTGAAAGATGGAATGTATCCTGTGGAGTCTGAAGGAGGAGACAACTGGAGGATCTTACACGGAGATACACTGAAATTAGTAAAAGCGTTTCAACCGGGAACTTTTGATGCAGTGATCACAGATCCGCCCTACGCATCGGGCGGTACAAAGCAGAATGAAAGGAACCGGACAACCAATCAGAAATACAGCAGCATGTCACCGGAAAAAGCCCTGCCAGATTTTGACGGCGACCAGAAAGATCAGCGTTCCTGGACCCATTGGATGGCAGAGTGGCTGTATGATGTGAGAAAAGCATGTAAAAGTGGTGCTCCGATATGCCTTTTTATTGATTGGAGACAGTATCCATCGATGACGGATGCTCTTCAATGGGCGGGGTGGATCTGGAGAGGAACAGCGGTCTGGGATAAGACAAACAGCCGGCCACAGAAGGGAAGGTTCCGTCAGCAGACAGAGTTTATCATATGGGGAAGTAACGGACCTATGCCGATCAGCCGTCCGGTTTCCTGTCTTCCAGGTGTGTTCCGATATGGGAATCCCCAGAACCGGGTGCATGTGACAGAGAAACCGCTGCAGTTGATGAAGGACGTGGTGCAGATATGCGAGCCAGGCGGAAGAATCTTAGATCCTTTTGCCGGAGCAGGTACTACGATTCTTGCGGCTGCCCAGCAGGGATACCAGGCAGTGGGGATTGAAGTGACAGATGCGTATTTCCAATTGGGAACGGAAAGAGTGAGAGAAGCATTGAAAGAAGAAGTGGATGTCCAATAGGATGTCCGTTTTTTTCGTGATAGAAACTTAGGGCATCCATAAGGATGCCTGCCGAAAGGAGATGAGATATGGATCGAGCGTTTGCGTATGTGAGCTGCTCTGAAGAGGACAGCAGAGTAAAGGTGCAGAAATACTGCAGGAAGATTTATGAACTGGGTTATATCCCCATCTGTCCCAGATTTGGATTTGTGCCATTTCTGGATGAGAGCAATGCGGAAGATCAGCAGGGACTGGCTCAGATGTCCATGCTTCTTTTAAAACGATGCCGTATGGTAGTAGTCTGCGGAAATGAAGTGACAGAAAACATGAATACAGAGATCAGTACTGCGGATCGACTGCATATCATCTGTACGACTTTAGAGGGACTGATTCAGATCAAAGAAACCAAGTAAATGACAGAGGGGGGAAGGAGACAGACTTGCGGTGCGACTTGTTTTGCAAGCATAGCGTTTGGATATCCAAACGCCCTTTGGGGAGAACCCCAATCCCCCGTGACAGAGCATGAGAGGAGATCAAATATGTGGAATTTTATCATAGGTGCAATGTTTGGCGGTATGTGTGGAGTTGGAATTGTGTGCCTTACGGTGATAGGAAAACAAGCAGATGAGGATATGGAACATATTGAAAAGAAGAAAGAAACATCAGCATTAGAGGGGAAGGTGTTTGAATGAGGAAACGCAATCATGTGATTCCTATAAGGCTGAATACAAAAGAAATGAAACATCTGGAGACACAGGTTGCAGTCAGTGGGCTAAACAGGGAAGAATATCTCCGTACCTTGATCTTAGGGGCGGAAGTGCGTGCAAAGCCTTGTACCCATCATGCAGATTTGCTGCGGAAAGTTGCAGGATTGTGTAATAATGCGAATCAGCTGGCACACGTTGCCAATGCAACAGGAACTGCCAGTCAGGAGAGTGTCAACGAAATGCTGAGGATATCCAGAAAAGTCTGGGAAGAAGTAAGGGAAATGTGGTGATGGCTTATTGCATATACAAGTATTATTCCCGTTCACCGCCTGGACCGTTCTGTAGACTATATCCGGGATAAAGAAAAGACTCAAAAGAAAGGGAATACGGCCGGTTCTCTGGAAGAAGCAATCGATTATGCATTGAACCGGGATAAAACGGAGCAAGTGTTTTTTGAAGATGCCATTGGCTGTACCATAGATCAGGCATATCAGGATATGGTTGCTACGAAAAAAAGATTTCATAAAACAGACAAGGTGCAGGGATTCCATCTGGTACAAAGTTTCGCAGAGGGAGAGGTTAGTCCGGAACTGGCACATTTGATAGGAGTGGAACTGGCAGAGCGTCTGCTGAGAGGACAGTTTGAAGTGGTTATCACCACTCACTTAAATACCAGTCATTTCCATAACCATCTGGTCTGGAATTCCGTGTCTATGGAAGATGGGCATAAGTATCATAGCAATGAACAAAGTTATTATATGGAGGTTCGAAAGATTTCCGATGAACTTTGCCGAAAATATGGGTTGTCCGTAATCCAGACAAATCAGAAAAAAGGGATACATTATGTACAATGGAAAGCGGAGAAAGAGGGAAAACCAACCTGGCGGACAGCCATCCGTTCGGATATTCGTGAGACAGTGAAAGCAAGCTACAGCTGGACTCAGTTTGTAAAAGAAATGGAAACAAGAGGTTATGTATGGCGGACAGATAGGAAATATCTTGCTCTAAAGGCTCCTGGAATGGAACGATATGTACGCTTACGATCTTTGGGAAAAGGATATGGAGAAATGGAAATCCGGGAGTGGATCTTAAGACCAAAGATTCGGGAGACAGAAAAAGTATATCTGCAATGGTCAAAACAAAGAAAGAAACGGACCGGACTACAGGCATTGTATTATTCCTATTTGTATCAGATGGGTGTTTTTCAAAAGAAACCCAAGCGCATCCCTTATGAAGTGCGGGAAGATATCCGCAGGCTGGATCAGCGGATTGCGCAGATAGAATTTCTTCAGAAACAGGACATTTCCACCCTAGAGCGTGTTTGAAAAATAAAAATTGCACAAAACGCATGTTTCATTTCCCTTTTTCATGATAAAATAAAGAAAAAGGGGTGTTCACTATGTTGAGACGATATGAGTTAACAGATGAAGAATGGAACCGTATTGTACCATTACTCCCTCCTGAAAATACAGGAAAGCAGGGACGTCCACGAAAAGATAACCGCATCATTCTTAATGGGATGGTCTGGTTAGCACGCAGTGGTGCACCCTGGCGAGATCTTCCAGAACGTTATGGTTCCTGGCAAACTGTATATAGTCGTTTTCGTAAATGGATTGATGACGGGATTCTGGATAATATTTTTCGCATTCTAAGCCTGGAGGCTGAACTGGAAGAATTATCTATAGACGCTTCCATTGTTCAGGCTCACCAACATAGCGCAGGTGCTAAAAAAGGGGGGCCTCGAATGAAATCGGACACAGCCGTGGAGGAGCCAGTACCAAAATCCATGCAATAGTAGATTCTTATGGCTATCCAGTGTACTTTATGATCAGTGAAGGGCAGCGTAATGATATCAATTATGCAATTCCTTTACTGGATCATATCGAAATAGATGGAAGCAAAGTTCTGGCAGACCGTGGATACGACAGTAATCAATTGATAGATTACATTTACGATCATGGCGGTGAACCAACCATTCCATCCCGCCGAGGAGCTAAATTTGAACGTCGCTGCGATTGGTGGTTTTATAAGGAAAGACATCTGGTCGAAAATTACTTTCTGAAATTGAAAGCATTTCGCCGAATAGCAACACGTTATGATAAATTAGCATTCACCTACTTAGGCTTCTTATGTATTGTCTCGATATTAATTTGGTTAAAATGAACAACTTAAAATGTTTTTCAAACACGCTCTAGAACAGCTGCAGGAATTCCGGCACCCGCTGGAAGAAAAAATGGCACAGTTGCTATTGGAACGCGGGCAACTGTATCGCAGCCAGCCCGGATGTGAACGGATTGGAAAGATTACAGAAGAGATGAAACAGATCCGCAAGGATATCCGGATGTCGCTGCGGATTGAGCAGTATTCCGTAGAAATGGAGCAGCGGATGAAACGGGCAAAGGAGAGGATGGAACAGGCAGAGAAAAATATGCAACGAAAGAAGGAGCAGATAAAGGAATCCTATGTGAAGTAAAAAATCGAGGAGGTGAGCGGTATGAATTACGGTGGTGATGCGGCAGATCAGATTGTTCGTTATTCGATGGAAGGGATGGAACATACGCTTCGGATTTCCGGGAGTATCGCAAAAAATCTGGCAGTTTTCATCGTAGCAGTGTTAAAAGACCAGAAAAAGACTTATGGAAAGACACAGATGGTACGTATGATCAAAGAACGAAGGCCGACCAAATTTTTTACCGTGCCGGATGACCGTATGAAAGAATTTGCCAGAGAAGCAAAAGCAAGAGGTCTTTTATATGTCGTCATTAAGGATAAAAAGAAACCAATCAATAACGAGATTATGGTATTTGCAGAAGACGCTGCCAAAATGAACCGGGTATTGGATCGCATGGATATTGACTATGTAAAAGCAGAATCCGGGAAAGTGGAATTTGATACAAGCGATCCCAAGAAAGAAGAAACAAAGGGAATGGAACTGGAAAGAACCACTAAAGAAGGACAGGAAAAGAAAGTCCAAACAGTATCTATGCCGGAAGGAACCATTGAATTTGAAATTGATGAATCGGATCAGAAGTTTGATTTTGGGGATTTGTTCTTTGAAGAAGGAAATTTTACGCAGGGGAAGGAAGAAAAGCTTCCGTCCGGGACTTCCTCGCCCAGCAGAGATTTTTCTTCCGGTCAGAAAAATAGGGAACATGGAGCAAAGCCCTCTGTGCGTGCAGAGATCAAAGAGATAAAAAAAGAGCAGGCACAGAAGAATCGGCAGAAACAAAGCAGACAGCGTCAAAAGACGAAAGGGCGAAAATACAAGAAAAAGGGAAAAGGGAGGTAATGCTATATGGATTTAACAGGTATGATTCAGAATCCTGTGGAGGATCAGAACTCGGAGCAAAAGTTATCGAAAGAAGAGTATGCAGCTTTAAAGAAACAGGAGCGGGAAGAAACGTGGATGCAGATCGATGGACAGGCACAGTCGGTGTTCAAGGATGGAGCGTCCTTGCAGAAGTTTCTGGATTTTATGACAGGGCAGTATAATATGCCAAAGGTTCCGAACCTTTTGCTTTTATATTCCCAGAATCCCGAAGTAAAGCTGGTAAAATCTTTTGATGAGTGGAAGCATGACAGACGTTCCTTGAGAACAGGAGTACATGGTTATACTTATATTATTGATACAAAGTATGAGAAGGATGGAGAAATGCGTTCCGGTTATGCGATCAGCAAGGGCTATGATATTACGCAGACCAAAGGAAGGCCGTTAGAGGAACGTCCTCAGAGAGATATCCACACATTATTGGAAGCAGTGTTGAAAAATCAGAATATCCGTCTGCAGATTGCGGATAATCTTCCGGATAAGATTCAGGCACAATATATTCCAAATCAAAGGACGATTTACATACGAAACGGAATGTCAGAGATTACTACTTTTCATGCTATTAACCGAGAACTTGCCTATGCAGCACTAGACCAGCATGATGGAAACTATGCCAGAAATAGAGTTAATGCACAGGCATTTTGTGCCACATACATATTAGGAAAAAGATATGGTGTGGATGTCTCCGGTTTTGATCTTGAGAAAGTGGCAGGAATTCAGGAGCATGGTCAGAAAGATCCACAGGAGTTAAGGCTATTCTTAAATGATGTCCGGACAGCAGCTTATGGAATCCGTGGTCATATCGAACGGAATTTGCGGGAGCCGGAACAGCAGTTTGTGACAGAGGATACCTTTACAGTAGGAGAAAGCGAGAAAAAATCTCCGGACAAAGGGAAAAAGAGTAAAAATGAACCAGAGCGATAAAGCACAGTAAAAGTTGGATTTGTGATAGCTATTGCGGAACGTGTGTGATATGGTTGGTGTAAGAAAGGCAGGTGTCATATATGACAAAATATTATATCGAAATGAAAGAAACCAGAAGAAATATGATGTCAGATGCATTGCTGAGTCTTTACCGGAAAAAAGGACCTGAATCAGAAGAGGCAAGACAAATGGGTTTAAAACTCTGGGATTTTGATCTGAAAGAAAAGAGGATGGAAATCACTTCTGATGAACAGAGGGTTCTTCGCCATGCCTTAAATGATCTCCGCAATCAGCGTTTAGAGGAAGGAAAATATACTGATGGTGTGGAAGCAGCTATCATGGAGGTTATGAAACCCCATAGGACCAAGCACTTCCCGTGGTAAAAGGAGGGGTGATCATTCAGATATTAGATCGAAAACAGGTAGAACGCATACGAAAGATGTATCCAGAAGGAACGCAGATTTGCTTAGATGAGATGGAGGGTGAAAGGAATATGCCCTCTGGATTAAAAGGAAAAGTATGTTACGTAGATGATGCCGGACAGATCCATGTGAACTGGGAGAATGGTAGTTCCCTTGCGGTTTTGCCAGAAGTGGATTCGTTCCATAAAATAGGAGAGCCGCATAAGAGAAAGGAGCATGACATGCAGAGGTAACATTTAGAAAAGCAGACTTGATTGTCTGGGGGATTTTTCTTCCGATTGTCTGGTGGATGGGGGCTTCCCTTGCCTGTGCGATTCAACCAGGGGAAAATATATTTGAAATTTTAGACAGGCTGAGTCAGATTCTTCGCCAGCCTTTTTCTTTGCACTACACCGTATATACGGGAAAGTGTATCTTGATTCTATCATTTGCCTATATCACAGGTATCTGTATCTATTATTCTCAGCAGAAAAATTATAGAAGAGGTGTGGAACACGGTTCCGCCCGTTGGGGAGACGTCCATCAGATTTGTAAGAGATATGCAGACAAGGAGTATACCCATAATCTTCTTTTGACACAAAACTTTCGCATGAGCCAGGAAGTCTATAAGCACCAGAGAAACTTAAATGTCTTGGTGGCGGGTGGCTCAGGAGCCGGAAAAAGTCGTACCTATGCAGTTCCTAATATTCTTCAATGCTCTCAGGCTGAGTCGAAAAAAGGCGGTGGCTGTTCCATTGTAGTAACGGATCCGAAAGGAGAGCTACTCCGGAAGACTGGAGGACTGCTGGAACGGATGGGATATGAGGTACGGGTGTTTGATCTGATCAACCCGGATACATCCTTTTGTTATAATCCATTTTGTTATGTCCATGATGACAAAGATGTGTTAAAACTTATCAACAACCTGATCCGCAATACAACACCAAAAGGTTCACAGGCATCGGATCCATTTTGGGAGAAGAGCGAAACAGCGCTGTTGCAGGCTCTGATGCTGTACCTGTTACATGAAGCACCGCCGGAAGAGCAGAATTTCCCTATGATCATGGAGATGTTAGGTAGTGCCCAGGTTAAGGAAGAAGATGAGGAATATCAGTCACCTCTGGACATTTTGTTTGAAAGGTTAGAAATGAGAAAGCCGGACAGCATTGCGGTGAAACAGTATCAGATTTACAAGCAGGCAGCGGGTGTTGTATGCTCTAAAAGACTTCTTAATCAAGCGGTTGGGAAGTCTCTTAGAACACACAACCTAAAACCGAAGAAAGGAGCGCAAGTTATGAGAAAAAATGAGAAAATCACAGCTCTTTATGAGCGATTGAGCCGTGATGACTTTGGCAAAGATGATGACCAACAGCGTGAGAGCAATTCCATTTCCAATCAAAAGACCATGTTGGAGGAGTTCGCCGCACGGCAGGGCTTTACAAACATTGTCCATTTCACGGACGATGGCATTAGTGGTACTTGCTTTGACCGTCCCGGATTTTTGGCAATGATGAAAGAGGTTGAAGCCGGGAATGTGGAGTATCTGTGTATCAAGGACATGAGCCGCATGGGTCGTGACTATCTGAAAGTCGGTCAGATTATGGAAATCCTGCGTCAGCGTGGCGTTCGCCTTATCGCCATCAATGACGGCGTGGACAGTGCCAGAGGGGACGATGATTTTACCCCTTTCCGCAACATTATGAACGAGTATTACGCCAGAGACACCAGCCGTAAAATCCGTTCCACTTTCCAGTCAAAAGGCAAGTCCGGCAAGCACCTCACAGGCACGGTCATTTACGGCTATCTTTGGAACGAAGCCAGAGACCAATGGTTGGTTGACCCCGAAGCCGCCGAGGTGGTCAAGCGCATCTTTGCCATGACGATTGACGGCTACGGTCCGTATCAGATCGCCAGCAAGCTGAAAGAAGAAAAAGTCCTCATTCCGTCCGCTTACCTTGCCCGGCACGGCGAGGGCGTGAACAAAAATAAGACCTTCAAAGATGTGTACGGCTGGGGTTCTTCCACCATCTGCAACATTCTTGAAAAGCGTGAATATCTGGGACACACCATCAACTTCAAGACCCGAAAGCACTTCAAGGACAAGAAAAGCCATTATGTCCCGGAGGACGAATGGACAATTTTCGAGAATACCCATGAAGCTATCATTGACCAGCAGACCTTTGACCTTGTGCAGAAAATCCGTGGGAATGTCAGACGCTACCCGGACGGCTGGGGCGAAGCAGCTCCCCTCACAGGCTTGCTTTATTGTGCCGATTGCGGCGGCAAGATGTATGTCCACCGTACCAACAACGGCAAGCGTATTTCTCAATATACCTGTTCCCAATACAGCAAAGTCCCAGTTGGAAAGCTCTGCACGACACAGCACCGTATCAATGAAGATGTGGTACTGTCCCTTGTTTCCGAAATGCTCAAAGCTATTGCCGAGTATGCGAAGCATGACAGAGCCGAGTTTGTCCGAGTGGTGCAGGAAGCGCAGTCCAGCCAGCAGACGGCAGAGGTCAAGAAACAGCGGATACGCCTTGCCACCGCAAAGCAGAGAGTTTCCGAGCTGGAAGTCCTGCTCTGCAAAATCTATGAGGACAACATTTTAGGAAAGCTGTCTGACAGCAGATATGCCACTCTGGACGCTCAATATGAAAAGGAGCAGACCGAGCTTACCGCTGAAATCTCTGTTCTGGAAAAGGCTATCAAGAGCTACGAGAAGCACGAAAAGGACGCTGACCGTTTTATCGCTCTGATTGACAAGTATGAGAACTTCGACAAGCTGACGATTGCCATGCTCAATGAGTTTATTGAGAAAATCCTTGTGCATGAGCGTGACCGCAAGGGCAGTATTCAGACCACACAGGAGGTCGAGATTTACTTCAATTTCGTGGGTCGTTTCGTTCCCCCTGCGTTTGGCGAAGTGGAGCTTACCCCGGAGGAATTAGAGGAAATCCGCAAGCGTGAGGAACGCAAGGACAGGCTCCACCAGAACTACTTGAAGCGGAAAGCCAGCGGAGCACAGAAGCGATACGAGGACAAAATCAAAAAGCGGAAAAAGGCAGAAATCGAAGCCAAGAAAGCCGCCATTCGTGCGGAGGACATTGCAAAGGGCGTGTTCGTCCCTGTCAGCAGTTTACCGCAGAGAGAGCCGATGAAAGGAGTACAAACAGCATGAATATCACTTACACACAGAACGGCGATTATCTTATCCCAAACATCATTATCCGCAAGACCAAGCCCCTCGGACACTACGGCAGACTTCGCAAGGCGTATCTGGAAATGCACCGTCCGATACTGTTCAATGAGCTGGTGCTATCCGACAAGCTCTTTGAGCATTGCGCCGAGATTGACGAAACAGCACGAAACCGCATGGAGCTGATCGTGCGGTCACTGGCAGAGCAAAACGGCGTGACCGAGCAACTGAAAGCCGAAAACCAAATGGAATGGGTGCGGCAGATGAACGCTTGCAAGGCACAGGCAGAGGAGATTGTGAAAGTGGAATTGATTTATGATTGAGCGAGGAAGTCCGGGCAGAAAACTGTTCGGACTTTTCTCATGTAGTCCAAAGTTGCGGTAGAATTGTTCACGAGTTTTATGGTACAATTTATGCGAATAAAGAAAACGGAAAATTAGAATCTAACAAGAGAATGTGGTTGTATGAAAAAATCCATATTAGTATTTTGGGCAATCGTGTGTCTGTTACCTATTCAAAGGAGGTTTAAGAATTTCAAATGAAACATATAAGAAATATATTGCTGTTGATTACGATTATTTTTGCTTTTGTTATGCAAGCTGAAGTATATCAAAATATGCTCTGGAACTTTAATGGTGCTTATTATTTATCGTCCAGATACACAACTACTAATGACGATATGGATTCATTTTTAGCCAATGCAGAAGATACAGCTGAGAAGCATGGTGTTCATATTTTTTCGACTTTTAATCAGAGAGTTTCTAATTATCAGACAAGACTTTATATTTATGGTGATGATACCGTTGTTCGGGATAGTCTTAAAAGCACGATGGGTATTGAGGAAAAAACATATACGGCTTTAATAGGTGGAATCACCGTAATAGAATTTGAAGATTTTAGAGAAGTAAAAAACACAGGCAATGGACAGGAAATAATGGTCAGCTATATCGGTGACGATGATGACATTATTGCCACATATCAAGATTTGGCAAAAGAATATTCTATATCGCAGCCAGAGTTTTGGCAATCAACCGAAACTGATATGATGTTCATTGTTTGGGGCTTGGTTGCCATATTGATGATTGTACTTAATGTGATTGAGGTGATACGCAGACAAAAGGAAGTAGTTGTACGAGCTTCTCTGGGCGAAAATGCTGCTGTGATTGCTCTAAAAGCTGTAGTGGCTGATATGATTTCATATGCTGCATTATTCGTTTTAGCAAAGTTGCTTGTTTCTCAATTTATATCGGGAGCGTATGAAGATCATCTCATTTTGGCAGTGTATTGTGCCGGAGCAGTTCTTTCCGTAATTCCTTATGCTGCTTTTGTCCGCTTTGATGTAAAAAAAGCCTTTGCCAATGCTTCAGATAAAAAAGGTATGTTTTATCTTCTGAACGGTCTTAAAGTATTTGCTACTGCTATGACAATTTTTACAATAACTACAAATCTCAGTAGCATTCAAGGTAATTTACTTACAAACACGACTCTTTTAGAAAATCATTATAATGATTATTATTTTGGAGTTATGCAGATTGAACCTCCTTTTGAAGAAAATAAGGAGGAATCCAAAGAGAGCAAATTTTGGAATGACCTTTACGAAAATGAATACAACACTATAAATCCGGTGGTCTGCATAGGCAGCCGGATAAGCGATACGGATAATTATATTTTTGTAAATCATAATGCCAGAGATATGCTACAAGGGTTTTCTGATATGCTTACTGAAGATGATGAAAAAGAGGATATCGTGGTCTTCGTGCCAAAGGGAAGAAATGCGGAATCATACAAAGATATCGCAAAAGAGGAAATTAGCTCTCTTACCCAAAATGCAGAAGAACTGCGTGTTGTTTATAAAGAATATTCTGGCAGAGAGCAATTTTATTATCTCAATTCGAACAGAGAAGAGGCTATTGACGGATTGTCAAGAGTAACAAATCCGATTGTGATTTATCAGGCAAATGAGGCTGTTGCTTTAAATGGAAGTTATATCGAAACAGGAACATATAATGGTGAGGTAATCTACGGATGCGATGAAAGCACAATTCGTAATGCTGCGAAAAAATATGCAGAACAGCTTGGTCCACACTATTTTATGCTGACGAATGTCGGAGAGGATTACATTTATAGTCATAGTTTCCTTGTAAAATTGATTAGCTTTATAAGCTCTCTTTGCGTATTAGTATTGCTGTTAGATATCGCTATCATCGTATCTGAAGCGAAAATGGAATTTAGACTTAGCTCTATGGAAATCTCCCTCAAAAAGGTTTTAGGTTATAGCTTTTATGAAAGGCACAAAAGATTTATTTCCGTTAATCTCATAGAAAATATAGCCGTTGTGATATTGATTTGCATTGTTTCGATTTTTATATCTAACGCAAGTGTCGGGATTGCTTTACTGATTGGATCATTGCTCACCATTATTGAAATGGCAATCATTTTCACAAATATTATGTGGGTTGAAAAAACAAATATCTCAAAGTCATTGAAGGGAGGATGTTTATGATTATAATTCGTGGCTTAAATAAAGCATTTGGAGAGAAAATAATTTTCTCCAACTTTAATTTGGAAATTCCGGATGGAAGTTTTGTAGTAATCAGCGGGGATAGCGGCAGTGGAAAAAGCACTTTGCTCAATATGATTGGTGGTATCGAAAAGCCGGATAGCGGCAGTATCATAATCGAAGGGCTGAATATTACCCGGCTTAAAAATAAAAACAGTTTTTTTGCGGATACAGTGGGGTTTCTTTTTCAGAATTTTGCACTGCTTGAAAATAAGACAGTTAAAGAAAATTTAAGTTTGATTAAAAAATCAAGCCGAACTAAAGTATCACTTAAAGAAGCTCTTAATCGTGTGGGGTTATCAAAGGAAGTTAACAAAAAAGTTTATCAGCTTTCCGGTGGTGAACAACAGAGAGTTGCTTTAGCTCGTCTTATGATGAAAAAATGTTCTGTTGTTTTGGCAGATGAACCTACTGGCTCACTTGACAAGAAAAATAGAGATATTGTTATGAGGTTATTGCACGAACTCAATGAAGAAGGTAAAACGGTTATCATTGTTACCCACGATCAGGGTATTATTGAAGATGAACCTTATGTTGTGAAAATCTGAGAGTACCTCTTAGAAATGTCTTGATCTACATTTTATGTAATTTGGGTCAGAAGAAAATCCCTTTAGGAACTAAAGGGCGCACTTCTATACTCTCTGTCGAGAGTAGTGCGTCCTGCGGAGCTTCATTCTCTGTCAGCAGAAAAAAGCTGCATGACCGAGAATGTTGCGTCACTTTGTTCCGTCAAGGTGGCTACACCCCCTTGCGCCGCTAAAGCGACTATCCCCTGTGTACTTGCCGTCCGCAAACAGCATAAAATGCTGTTCGCCGCCAGCAAGTTTGAAAAACTGAATACCGAAAAACTGACCGTTGACTGGTCGCACTATGCGAAAAGTTGACGGTCTTTTTTTATCCCAAAAATCAAAAAAGGAGGTCAATCACAATGACAAAACCGAAAACCCTTGAACAGCTCCGAGCCGAAAAGGAACGAGCCGAGACGCAGCTTGCACAGGAGAAGCACAAGCTCAACCGTCTTGAGAACAGAAAGAAATATCTGGAGAAAGGCGAAAGGCAGAAACGCACCCATCGTCTTTGCAATCTGGGCGGCACGATTGAGAGCCTTGCCCCGGAGGTCAAAGATCTCACACGCACCGAAATGACAGAGCTGATGGAGTACATCTTTTCTCTGTCCGAAGTCCAGCGAGCCGTCCGTCACATGGCGATTACTCACACCAACCAAGCGAACAGAGAAAAGGAGTTGAAAGCCGATGGCACTATTTCATCTGAGCGTCACGCAGACTAAGCGAAGCGCAGGACAGTCCGCTATTGCTTCTGCCGCCTACCGTGCCGGGGAGCGATTGTATAGCGAGTATTACGGCGAATACAGCGACTACACCCGCAAGGGCGGCGTGATCTGCTCTGACATTCTCTTGCCGTCCCATGCACCGCCAGAATACGCAGACCGCCAGACCCTATGGAACGCCGTGGAAAAAGCCGAGCGTGGAAAGAACGCCCAGCTTGCATACAGCTTTGACATTGCCTTGCAGAATGAATTTTCCCTTGAGGAAAACATCGCTCTTGCAAGGCGATTTTTATTGGAGAACTTTGTGAGCCGTGGCATGGTGGTTGACTTCGCCGTACACCAGCCAGACCGGGAGGACGGCGGCATACCAAACCCACACTTCCATGTGCTTTGTCCCATCCGCCCCATCGAGCAGGACGGTAAATGGGGGCTAAAGCAACGACGAGTGTACGAGCTGGACGAGGACGGAAATCGTATCAGAGACCAGAACGGCGAGTATGTTTTCAATGCCGTTCCCACTACCGACTGGGGCAGTCCCGAAACGCTGGAACATTGGCGGCAGACATGGGCGGAGCTATGCAATGCCAAGTTTGCGGAAAAAGGGCTTGATGTTCGTATCGACCACCGCAGCTATGAACGGCAAGGCGTGGATTTACTTCCCACTATCCATGAAGGCGCAACCGTCCGGGCAATGGAGAAGAAAGGTATCCGCACCGAGAAAGGCGAGTTCAACCGCTGGATCAAAGCCACCAACGCCGTGATCCGGGACATCAAGAAGAAAATCACTTCGCTTATGGGCTGGATAGCGGATATGAAAGCCGAGCTTGCCAAGCCACAGGCACCCGACCTTGTTTCTCTGCTGAACGCCTATTACACCCAGCGCAAAGCCGGGGCGTATTCCCAGAAAGGCAAAATCAGCAACCTAAAGGAGATGAACGATACTTTCAATTATCTCCGGGCAAACGGCATTTACTCCCTTGAGGATTTGGAACGCCGTGTCAGCGAACACAGTGCTGCCACAGAGAGTTTGAAGAAAACGCTGGACGAACAGACCGCCCGAATGAAAGCAATTAAGCAGCTCTATGACAGCTCCGCTGCTTTCCAGAGCTTGAAGCCTGTCTATGACGGCTTGCAGAAAATCAAGTTTGAGAAGCCCAGAGCCAAGTACAAGGCAGAGCATGAAGCGGAACTGAAACAGTTCTACGCCGCCAGACGCAAGCTGACCGGAGAGTTCCCGGACGGCAAGGTGGATATGAAAAAGCTGACCGAAGAGTATGACGAGCTGGAACAGGCGCACAACACCACCTATGGCGAGTTTAAGACTGTCAGAGACGATTTACACCGTCTTTGGAAGGTCAAGTCATGTGTAGATACTGCCGCCCGATTTAACGAGCGTACAGAGGAACAAATGCACCAAAATCGACCCCAAACACGACACAAAAAGGAGGAACTATCCCGATGAATTATACCCAAGCGCAGATTGACCGGGCAAACGCCGTCAGTCTGGAAGATTTTCTCCGCACACAGGGAGAGACGCTAATCAAAAGCGGACGAGAATACCGCTGGAAAGAACATGACAGCTTGACCGTCCGTGGAAACAAGTGGTTTCGACACAGCCAGAGCAAGGGCGGCTATCCCATTGATTTTGTCATGGAGTTTTACGGCAAGTCCTTTCCCGAAGCCGTCCAGCTTCTGACCGGCGAAAGCGGCGAGGGGCAGACCGAAGCCGCCACAGCACCGCCCACAGCGTTTCACTTGCCCTTGCACAACAGAACAGCCGACAGAGCAATTCAATATCTTTGCGAAAGCCGAGGTCTCAACAAAACGCTTGTTGAGGCTTTTCTTCTTTCCGGGGATATTTACGAGGACGCAAAGCGGCACAATGCTGTGTTTGTCGGCAGAGACCGAAGCGGTACGCCGAGATACGCCCATGTGCGAGGAACGGCAGACCCATTCAGACAGGACATTGCCGGGTCTGACAAATCCTATCCGTTCCACTATGAGGGAAACGGCAACCAGCTCTTTGTCTTTGAAGCACCGATTGACCTTTTGTCCTTTATCTGCCTTTATCCGCAGGACTGGCAGACAAGGAGCTACCTTGCCCTGGGCGGCGTTTCAGGCAAAGCCCTTGACCGTTTCCTTTCTGAACGCAAGGACACCCGAAAAGTGTTCCTCTGCCTTGACAGCGACACCGCAGGAAGTGAAGCCTGCACCCGGCTGGCACAGGACATTCCCGGCGAGATCGCCGTCATTCGCCTTGTCCCGGCAAGGAAAGACTGGAACGATGTTCTCCGTCAGCAAGGGGACATTCCCAGCCGCAAATTCATAGCCGAGACAATCACGATGCGAGAGCTGCCCACCGCCCAGCCTGTCCCAATGCTCCGTATGGCTGATGTGGAGCTGACGAGCGTGGATTGGCTATGGTTTCCGTATATCCCATTTGGAAAGCTGACCATCATACAGGGCAACCCCGGCGAGGGCAAGACCTACTTTGCCATGCGTCTTGCGGCGGCTTGCACCAACCGAAAGCCCTTGCCCGGTATGGAAACCCTTGAGCCTTTCAACATCATCTACCAGACCGCAGAGGACGGCCTGGGCGATACCGTCAAGCCCCGACTGATGGAAGCGGAAGCAGACCTTGAAAGAGTGCTTGTCATTGACGATAGGGACACACCGCTGACCCTTGCCGATGAGCGCATAGCAAGGGCAATCCGGGAAAACAACGCAAGGCTTGTTATCATTGACCCGGTGCAGGCGTTTCTGGGCGCAGATGTGGACATGAACCGGGCAAACGAGGTGCGCCCGATATTCCGCAGTCTGGGAGACATTGCACAGGCTACCGGGTGCGCTATCGTGCTGATTGGACACCTGAACAAAGCCGCAGGAACGCAAAGCACCTACCGGGGATTGGGGTCTATCGACATTACGGCGGCAGTCCGCAGTCTGCTCTTTATCGGTAAGCTGAAGGACAGCCCCACAACAAGGGTGCTTATCCATGAGAAAAGCTCCCTTGCGCCGCCCGGACAGTCCCTTGCCTTTTCTCTGGGAGACGAGAAAGGCTTTGAATGGATAGGAGCTTATGACATTACCGCTGACGAGCTTCTTGCCGGGACGGACACCGCCAAGACCGAAAGCAAGACCGCACAGGCGCAAATGCTCATTCTGGAACTGCTTGCAGATGGAAAGCGTATGCCGAGCGCAGAGCTGGAAAAGGCAGTCAATGAGCGTGGGATTTCCTCACGCACCATGAGAACGGCAAAGAGCCGTATCGGGGACAGACTTGTGACCGAGAAAGACGGCACCGCATGGGTCTGCTATCTCCGAAACTGACAACAGGAACACGGCAAGCGTGGCAAAGACGGCAAGGGTTTTATAGATACCTTAATGTTGCCGCCTTGCCTTGTTCCCTCATACTGACACCGCCCGATGATGAACAGTCACCGGGCATTTTTCATTTACAGGAGGATTTTGAATGAACAATACCGCAACCAACAGTACCCCTTGCCCGACTGTGAGAAAGCAGATCGGCAAGACAACCTATATCGTCCGTGTGCATTTCAGCGAGACCGCCAAGGAGACAATGGAGGACAAAATCAAGCGTCTGCTCCGTGAGGAAGTCCGCAAAATGTGACTTCTTTTTGAATTTGATGAAAAAGTCCTTGACTTTTCGTCTCTGGAAAAACAGCAAAGTCTATCTTGATTTCTGTTGGTGTCCGGTTGGCTGCATTTAATCTGAAAGAGATTGCAAACTTAACCTGTACGGATGAGCTGGATCTGGCAAGTATCGGAGAAAAGAAAGTGGCGTTGTTCTGCTGTATCCCCGATGCCGATACTTCTTTGAACTATCTGGTAGGTATGATTTATAGCAATCTGTTCCAGACACTGTATTATGTAGCAGACCGAAAATATGGAGGGAGATTGCCGGTACCCGTCCACTGTATCATGGATGAGTGGCCGAATGTAGCCTTGCCGGATGATTTTGATAAGATCCTTGCTACCATGCGGTCACGCGCAATTTCCTGCAGTATCATCATCCAGAATATGGCGCAAATGAAAGCCCTGTTTAAGGACTCATGGGAAAGCTTGGTAGGTAATTGCGATGAATTTTTATATCTGGGAGGCAACGAAAAAGAGGGACATAAATATATTTCGGAACTGTTGGGAAAAGAAACTTTAGATACGAATACTTATGGACAGACAAAAGGACGAAACGGAAGTTATTCTACGAACTATCAGCAGACAGGGCGGGAACTCTTTACACCGGATGAGATCCGCTTACTGGATAACCGGAAAGCAATCCTGTTTGTCCGAGGGGAACGTCCCATGCTGGATGACAAATATAATTTAAAGAAACATCCAAATGTGAAATGGACAGAGGATGGCGGTGCGCCTCCGTATGACTATGCGAAAGCTCCGAGGTCACATGATGATTTGAATATTGATATTGAACGCTTAGATGATTATGAGCTGCTCTGTGAAGAGGACATCCTCGGCAAAGAGCAGCCTTTTTAGATGGGAGGAATGTGTATCGTGCATATGATGCAGAAATTGTTTAAGAAAAAGAATCCGAAGACGAAGCCTTTGCGAATGAGTGGTGTACAAAAACGATTTTTTGTCAGCTATGCAGTAATCGTATTCGCCATGATGTGGTGTACAACCCCTGTTCTGGCTGCAGGAGATCCATTAGCAGTGGTGAATAACTTGTCTGATTTTATTTTTTCCTTGATCCGGGCGATTGGCTTGATCTTGTTAGGATTTGGTGTGGTGCAGATCGGCTTGTCTTTAAAATCGCATGATCCAAGCCAGAGGGCAAATGGATTTTTGACTTTAGCAGGCGGCGTCATCATTACCTTTGCAAAAGAGATTTTGGATTTGATCATGGTGTAATCTGATATCAGCAGTACAGCGGGAGAGCAGACACTGTGCTGTTCTCCCTGTCTGTAAATGGAAACAACAGGGAGGTGAAATGCTACTTGGAAAGTGATAACTGGATCGTTCAAAATCTAAACAATGCGTTAGAAACATGGAATTCTAAGCTGTCAGAAATCTGGCAGCTTTTAACGCAAAGCCCGGAAACCTTTAAAGGCGGAGATATCTGGAGTGTGATGCTGACCATTCATGATGCTCTAAAAGGAATCGGGTATGGACTTTTAGTACTTTTTTTTGCGATCAGTGTAGTGAAAACCTGTAGCAGCTATCTGGACGTAAAAAAGCCAGAGCATGCGGTGAAATTGTTTATTCGATTTGCACTGGCAAAAGGGGCAGTAGGGTATGGGCTGGAATTGATGATGGCACTTTTTTCTGTCATACAGGGAATGGTATCTACAATCATGCAAAATTCAGGATTTGGTGGGGATTCAGATGTAATCGAACTTCCGGCTGAAATGGTGGAGAAGATTGAAAGTGTAGGATTATTAGATTCTATTCCTCTTTGGATTGTTACACTGCTTGGCAGCCTGTTTATTACAGTCTTGTCATTTATTATGATCTTGACCGTGTATGGAAGGATGTTCAAGCTGTATATGTACACAGCCATAGCACCCATTCCCATTGCGACTTTTGCGGGAGAGCCTACACAGAACATAGGGAAGAACTTTGTCCGTTCCTATGCAGGGGTTTGTATGGAAGGAGCAATCATTGCACTTGCCTGCATTATTTTTTCTGTATTTGCTGCCAGTCCGCCGGCAATCGCAGACAGCAGTTTATCTGCGGTGAATATTGTATGGAATTATGTGGCAGAGCTGATCTTTAACCTATTAGTATTGGTAGGGGCAATTAAGGCAGCGGACCGGATTGTAAAAGAAATCATGGGGTTATAAGTAAGGAGGCAGGAGTATGAAAGAACAACCAATTTTAGGATATGATTGGGAAATGGGACATGAAGAAATCAAACTGGAGATAGGCACTTACTATACAGGAAAAGGTCTGTATATTGGAATGCTGGCAAAGGAAGATGGTGTATGGGAATCTTTTAGTGATCTGACGGTAAATTTACCGTTTGAGAGATCGGATGTTCATGAGGCCTTTATCCAGGACTTTGGGAGTAAGGAAAAATTGAAATTTATTCAAAAACATAAGTTGGGTAAAATTCTTCCAGAGCGAGGACATTCTGGATTCTGTACCTATGCAAAAGTGGCATTTGATCTTAAGCGGCTGGAGGAATTAGATCCAGAAGGAATGAAACGTTTTTATAAGGATCATCCAGAACTTGAAGAACAGAGCCAAGTGCCGAAAAAGAAAAAACGAAATCAAATGGAACGGTAAAATGTGGGAATACAAAAGGAAAGGAGTTATGACAGAAAAGGCCGTCCCCTGGCTTATTTTCTGTTATTTGTATTGACAAAATGGAAGTAAAAATGAACAAAGAGATCCAGGAATTTCAGGAGTCCTTTTTCTTTGGACTGAGCATGCGGCAGTGTTTCTTTTCTGTATTGGCGATTGCTGCTGCAGTAGGTGTTTATCTAGGGACAAAAGATACCTGTGGAACGGAGATTGCCGGATGGCTGAGTGTTTTTGCTGCAGCCCCTTTTGCGGGATGTGGTTTTTTCCGCTATCACCAGATGACACTGGAAAAGTTCGTATGGGTGTGGTTAAAATCAGAGATCTTATGCCCCAAAAAGCTGGTGTTTCAATCGGAGAATCTCTATCTGAAATGTCTGGAAGAGACAATAGAAATCGGAACACGTTCCTGCAGAAATGGCACGGAGCTGGTAGAACGAAAGAGAAGCAAAAATAGAAAAAAGAAAGGAAGGGGGGATGCGGTTGATTAAAACGCTGCATCGTACATTAAAACTAGAAAAAGAGAAATTTATGATTCCGAAGTCTGTACAGCAGGCAATCCCGATACAGCGGATCTGGCCGGATGGCATCTTTCAGTCCGGCAGGCTGTTTTCAAAATCGTTCCGTTTTACGGATATCAATTATTCCATTGCAAGCAAAGAGGATAAGACAGAAATGTTTCTGGATTATTCCGAGCTTTTAAATGCATTGGACTCCGGCGCATCCGCCAAACTTACCATTAATAACCGCCGCATCAATAAGGCAGAATTTGAACAATCCATTCTGATCCCTATGAAAGAGGACGAATTGGATGAATACCGAAAAGAATACAACGAAATGTTGTTATCCAAGATCAGTGATACCAATAACAGTATTCTTCGGGAACGTTATCTGACGATCAGTGTCCATAAGAAGAACATTGATGAGGCAAGGACCTATTTCGCACGTGTTGGAACGGATATCACCACACATCTGGCGAAGTTATCTTCCATTGGGGAAGAACTGGATGCTGGAGAGCGTCTGAAGATTTTCCGTGATTTCTTTAAAGAAGACGTTTCTGCGACAGCAGAGTTTGATTTTAAGGAAGCTGTAAAAAGAGGACATGATTTTAAAGACTGGTTTGCACCAGATTCTATGGAGTTCTTGCAGGATCATTTTAAGATTGATGGGCGATATGGGCGTGTTTTATATATGCAGGATTATGCAACTTACGTCCGGGACAGCATGGTATCGGAGCTCTGTGATCTGAGCAGAAACTTAATGCTGTCAATTGATATCCTGCCAGTCCCTACGGATGAAGCAGTCCGTGAGATACAAAACAAACTGCTTGGTGTAGAAACGAACGTGACCAACTGGCAGAGAAGGCAGAACGAAAACAATAACTTTTCTGCAACCATTCCGTATGAGATGGAGTTGCAGAGAACCGAAACAAAGGAGATGTTAAATGATCTGACCACCAGAGACCAGAGAATGATGTTCGGGGTGTTGACCATTGTGCATATGGCAGACAGTTATAAGGAGTTGAACTCAGATACGGAAACCTTGAAATCCATTGCGAGGAAAAATCTGTGTCAGCTGTCCACTCTGCGGTGGCAGCAAATGGACGGTCTGCATACGGCGCTGCCTTTTGGACCACGAAAGATCAACGCTCTGCGTACCCTGACCACAGAGTCCACAGCTGTGCTGATCCCTTTCCATACCCAGGAGATTATGCAGGAAGGCGGGATTTATTACGGGCAGAATGCGGTCAGCAAAAATATGATCGTTGTGGACCGGAAGAAACTGCTGAATGGCAACAGTTTTCGCTTAGGAGTCAGTGGATCCGGAAAAAGTTTTTCTGCCAAAGAAGAGATTGTTGCATTAGCACTTGCCACGGAGGATGACATCCTAATTCTAGATCCGGAATCCGAATTTGGAAACCTGACAGTAGCATTAGGGGGAGAAGTTGTAAAAGTATCAGCAACTTCTGGAATGCATCTGAATGCTATGGATATGGACAGCAGCTATGGGGATGATACCAATCCACTAATTGAAAAATCAGAATTTCTGTTGTCTGTTTTTGAACAGCTGATAGGGGCAGGCAATCTGGGCGCAAAGGATAAATCCATCATTGACCGCTGTACAGCTGATACTTATCGTGATTATATCCGCAGCGGTTATACCAAGGAAGTGCCGACTTTAAAGGACTTATACCGACAGCTGATGCTGCAGGAAGAGCCAGAAGCAAGAGCTCTTGCCTTATCAGCAGAATTATTTACCAGTGGAAGTCTGAACACGTTTGCGCATAAAACAAATGTGGATACGAAGAACCGTATCATGGATTATGATATCCGGGAACTGGGTTCCCAGCTCATGCCCCTTGGCATGCTGGTAACACTGGATGCCATTTTCAACCGTGTGATCCAGAACTGGAAAAAAGGAAAACGGACCTGGATCTTTTGTGATGAGTTTTATCTGTTATTCCGTTATCCATACAGTGCGGAATTTTTTTATAAGTTATGGAAGCGTATCCGAAAGTATAATGGGTTCGTGAATGCCATGAGCCAGAATGTAGATGAGGTTCTACGTTCCGATACGGCAAGACTTATGCTCGCAAACAGTGAGTTTTTAGTTATGCTGAACCAGGCAAGTACGGACCGGGAAGAATTGGCAAGACTTTTGAACATTTCCGACAACCAGTTAGGATATATCACAAATGTGAAAGCTGGAAGTGGTTTGATACGCTGTTCTGGAAATCTGGTTCCATTTGAAAATACATTCCCAAGGAATACAAAGTTGTACCAACTGATGACAACAAAACCAGGAGAAAGTTTGAAAGCTGTATAGCATAGGTTCGTTCATCAAATGTGTTTTACAGTACGTCATAATTGAATCAAAAAATATGAAAGCCGTTACATGGGGGACTGTGTAACGGTTTTTGATTCATAGAGAAAGGGTGTGTAAATGTGATAAAAGATGTACAGGAAAAGAAAATATCTTTTTATACAGCTGAATGCATGGAATTTGAAACAATGGGAGAAGTGACAGAGTGCGCCACATTAAAAGAAGCCTTTCGGATATACCAGAAAATGGAACAGAAAAGATCCGGTATGGGGGTTGGGATTGGATTTATTTTACATGATCCAGATGTGCCTGAGTACAGTGATATCCACTATCCTTTATATCAAGGAAATGGGGTGGAGCGGGATTTAATTGCACTTGTGGAGGCTTATGAGAAGCACCCACTGGTACAGAAAGCACAAAAAGATATGCAGAAACTGTTAGATAGGAAAAAACAGGTGGAACGATAAAGGAGGAGAATAAGGCAGATATTAAAACAAAAGAGGTAGACCGGACGTTGAAAGTCCGGGAACATGCCAAACAGCTTCCCAAAGAATTGATCAAGGATATTACTTTAAAATCTGCAGAACGTTCCCTGCTATCTACGCATGACGGTTCCCATTTTTCTCCCAAACAGTCTCCGGAACAGTATGCTTCTGACCGGCTGGAAGAAGGAATCAAGTGGTCGGCCAGTAAAGGGGAAACCATCGTTTCTCAAGGCAGTAAAAAAGCGGCAAAAAAAAAGGCAGAGAAGACCTGGAGAGTCATCAAAGAACGAAGGAGTAAAAATGCGGATCGTACTGCTGAACAGAGTAGAAACAGTGGAACTCAAGGAAATTCACAAACAGAACGTCAAACTGATATACGAATTAAAACAAAAGAAGCGGTAAACAAAAGAACAGCAGGAGTAGCGAGAGAGAACATTGCAGAGGTAAAAAATGCGACCCCTTTGAGAGATTCTGCAAATCGTATCAAACAAGCACATACAGCGAAAACTTCAAAGGAAGCGTCAAAATTAAAGAAACAGGCAGAACATGCTTACCGTTCTGGAAAAAAATTAGCTGTCCAAGGGAAAAAGGCTGCAACACAATCTGCAAAGGCAGCTAAACGGACAGTATCTGGAATAAAAACAGCGGTTAAAACGGGAGTTACCGCAGTAAAATCATTAGGAACCTTTCTGGTGGCAGGCGGCTGGATTGTTGTGCTGTTGGTAATTGTTCTGGGGGTGATTGGTGGAATTGCAGGAAGCTCCGGGAGTACTAGTGCGGAGCCACTAAGTCAGGAGGTACTGGCTTATACATCTACCATTCAGAGGTATGCTTCACAGTATGGAATTTCGGAATATGTACCTTCAATCCAAGCAATCATGATGCAGGAATCCGGAGGACGTGGAACAGATCCTATGCAGGCAAGTGAATGTCCGTACAATACCCGCTATCCAAATAGTCCAGGGGCGATTCAAGATCCAGAGTATTCCATACAGGTAGGGGTACAATATTATGCAGATTGTGTAAGACAGGCAGGATGTGAAAGTCCATTAGATATCAGCAGGCTACAACTCAGTTGGCAAGGATATAATTACGGAAATGGTTATATTGGATGGGCTTTAGAACATCATGGCGGTTATAGTCTGGAAAATGCATTGCAGTTTAGCCAAGAAAAGGCAGCGGAACTTGGTTGGCCAAGATATGGAGATCCTCAATATGTTCCTCATGTTCAGAGATACTATTCTGGAGGTGGTATCCTTGGCGGAATATTTGGAAACGGACAGATTGTGCAAGTGGCAAAACAGGAAGTTGGAAGTAGTAATGGGGAAAAATACTGGAGATGGTATGGATTTGATTCTTATGTGGAATGGTGTGCCTGCTTTGTCAGTTGGTGTGGGGAACAAGCTGGATTGATAGAATCTGGTGCAATGCCGAAGTTTTCTTTGTGCGAAAATGGAATTGATTGGTTTAAAAGTCATGGAAAGTGGCAGGAAACAGGCGGCATTCCGAGTGCAGGTTCCTTGGTATTTTTTGATTGGAATGGAGATGGCATATCGGATCATGTGGGAATCGTGGAAAAATATGAAGGTGGAATCATTTATACAGTAGAAGGAAATACAGGTACTAACATTGGTGGTAATAATGTCCGAGGGGTTTGGAAACATTCATATTCTGTTGGAAGTGCAACTATTCTTGGATATGGGATTATTTAAATAAAGAGAATAAGAAGTGCTATTTTATACAGGCACTTAATAAACATAATAAAAGGAAACAGGCAGACTTGTGGAGTATAATATTTCACAAGTCTGTTGTTAAAGTAGTGTTTTTATAAATTTTTTTTAAAAATCTTTAAATGGAGATTGTTTTGACTGATATCTTTTCCTTTACGCAATTATTTGTGTCATAAGGAAAAATTTAGTGATTAAAAAATTGTAGACAGGGAAATTAAAAGGCGTATAAATTGACTATAGATTTTTACTTAAAATATATAGAACTTTAAATTTTTGTATTCAGAATATCTAAATTTTGAATTTATACTAATAATCTTGACTTTATAGTTATATACATATAATATTATATTTTGTCTTACAAATGTAATATTAAGGAGAAAGAAAAAATGCAGAAAAAGTGGAAGATAATGATTATACTTCTCACAATATTGATTATATTATATGCTTTGACCAGTTGCAAAGAAAAGATACAAGAAAAAAAAGGTAATGAAGACAATTGGAAAGTATATCAACAGTTAGAAGAAAAAGAAGAACAGAATATCCAAAATCCATTTATTAGAGAAGAAACGAAATGTATTTTAACAGAAAAAGAGAAGCAAGAACTTCGAAATCAATTATTAAAAATAGTAACTCAATGTAAGGATATTTATCATCCAATTATTGATCAAACAACAGGATATCAGAGTATTTCAAGAGAGGAAGTAAAAAAGATAAAAAAGCGTTTTGGCGAAAATGGTTTGGTATGTGTGGCTGAAAATATGAATATGGAAAATTATGAAAAAGTGGAAGAATTTTATCTGGATTATTTAGAGGATAGAGAAACAGATGTTACAATATATGAGGTAAATAATGATGGTTCTTTTTGTTCTGAAACTTTTATATATCGAAATAAAGTGTTGCAAACTTTTACAATGACTCTTACTTGGGAAAAAGGAGAACAAGCTGAAATATCAAACGGAACAGCGAACAATATTGCTGAAATAAAATACACATCAAAAGGATATCTAATCTATTCATATGAGTATATTGTTGCACATGCAGCACTAAAAGAATATTATCGTGTAAAACCGTTATCGGACACATTGCGAATATTAACTGATCAATATGTTTCTGTATTTAACTATTTGAACTATAATTTTCTTACTCAAAATTGGGACGAAAGTAATGTAGAAACGATATTATTACCTAGATTGTTTGAGGATTTATATCAGGTACATACAGGTGAACAATTAAAGAAAGATTCAGGGAGAATTTCAGCAGAAATATATGAAAATGTTATGATAGCTTGTTTACCTGTTACAATAGAAGAATTGCGAAAGCATTGTGGATATGATATGGAAAGTAATACCTATGATAGTGGAACCTTTTTTTATCGAGGAACATCCCCTTTTGGTGAAGTAGTAGATTATTTGGATAATAGTGATGGAACACTCACGCTATATGTTGATGCTGTATGGCCAGATAGGAATACTGATTGTGCTTTTAAAAATGAAATTGTCATTAAACCGTATGGCGATGGAACTTGTCAATATTTGTCTAATAAAGTACAGAAAATTGAATTAGATATTCCAGTATACGAAGAGTATTGAAAAAGAATTTCAACAAGTTAAATTATATATCTAAGCATTGCACTATAATATTTGAGGGCAGATTCGTATTTTTGCGATTCTGCCCTCAAATATTATAGACATGTTTCGTTTAAAGTTAAGGTATATTTGATGAATTAAAATCAATGCAGGTAATTTGCAAAAGGTCAAATAACATGATCACGTAGAATATGAAATAGAAAAAAATATATTGACATTCCAATCTTACGTATGTAATATTATAAATGTCTTACGCGTGTAAGATTCGTGGTGTTATATATATACTTCTAAATATGACACCTGTAAAAATAAAAAAGATTTATTAGCTATAAGTCTTACACGCGTGGTTTTTGTAAACGAATATTTAGTTATCAGGTTATAGAAAGAAGATTAAGGTATATATGAGTAAGAGAAGAAAAAAAGTAAAAAAGAAAAATAGAAAGATAGTTTGGATAATAGAAAGTTTGCTTTTTATAATACTTATCAGTTTGTTAGTCTTATTAAAAATTTTCAATCCGCAAGAGAGGGAGAAAATAGAAGAAAAATCTGAAGAAACAGTAAAACCATTAGTTATTCAGACACAACAGCGGAAACTGGATTTAGATCAGCTACATAGTAGTGCTGGAATTGTAATCAGTCTCGATGACAGTAAAGTTATATTTCAATTTCAACAGGATGAAAAAATATTTCCAGCATCATTAACGAAAATAATGACATGTATTCTAGCAATTGAAAATATAAACAATTTGGAAGCAACTATTACATTAGAGCCAGAAATATTTGATGAACTATATGCCCAAAATGCGTCAATGGCGGGCTTTCTACCTGGTGAAAATGCAAAAATAATTGACATATTGTATGGAAACATTTTGCCTTCAGGGGGAGAGTGTTCAATTGCTTTAGCGGAGTATGTTGCTGGTTCAGAACAAGCATTTGTAGAACTAATGAATGAGAAAGCTAAAGATTTAGGAATGAATAATACACATTTTATGAATGCAACAGGATTACATAATGAATCTCACTATACTACAGTGAAAGATATAGGAATTCTTTTACAGTATGCATTAAAAAATCAAACTTTTAATGATATATTTCAGTCAAAAAGTTATTTTGTTGCGCCGACAGACCAGCATTTAAGTGGTTTTACTTTTTATAGTAGTATGTTTAAACTACGAGATCAATGGGAGTTGGATGAGGGTGAAATTGTGGGAGGAAAAACAGGTTATACAGATGAGGCAGGGCTTTGTTTAGCCTCAGAAGCGATTGTTAATGGTCGAAAATATATTGCTATAACAGTAAATGCAGAAGGAAATCATAATACAGAACCATTTCATGTAAATGATGCTTTTTATTTATATAATCAACTACAATCGCAATGATTTTTTAAATTTATAATCATACAAATGCAGGGAGGAAATATTAAAAAGGAGTACTTCAGAGATTATTCTTTGGAAATTCAGAAAATAAATTATGAAGAAATTAAAAATACCAAGAAGTTTAGTCCTATTAATTGTTTTTTTTATAATGTTCTCGATTTTAATAGTACGGTTGTTTCAATTACAGATTGTGAAAGGACAAGAATACGAAAATAATTTTATTTTACAAACGAAAAGAGAAATTGTACTATCTGGAGCAAGAGGAAATATTTATGATCGTAATGGCAAACCACTTGCTACAAATAAGTTAGCTAATTCGGTTACATTCGAAGATCAAGAAACTTATAATTCAGATCGAGAGCGACAGTTGAATTTGAATTCAAAAATTTATCAGATGATTCGTATTATAAAAAGTAAAGGAGATAGCATAGAAACTAGTCTAAAAATTATAATAGATCCAAACGGTAATTTCCAATTTTCTGTAGATGATTTTTGGCTTCAAAGATTTAAAGCAGATGTATATGGAAAAGCGAACATCGACGATATGGAAGCTAAGGAACGAAATTCTACAGCAGATGAAATAGTCTCTTATTTATCAGATAAGTTCTGTGTTTTTGCGCAAGGAGAGAAGAAGTATACAGATAAAGAAAAAAAAGATTATGGATTACCGCAACAGTTTGAAAAAAGTGATCTACTTGATATTTTAAATATACGCTACGCATTATCTTTACAGGCATATCAAAAATATCTTTCAGTAACAGTGGTAAAAGATGTATCAGATGAAACTGTTGCTGCCATTATGGAAAATCAATATGATATTTCAGGAGTTGATATTAAACAGGATACAATACGAGTGTATGAAGGAGGAGAAGCGTGTTCCTCTATATTAGGATACACAGGCACTATATCATCCGAGGAGTTAAAAGAAAGGGATGATAGTAAATTAACCATTAATTCCATAGTGGGTAAATCTGGAATGGAGCAATATTTAGATCAAGTTCTTCAAGGAAGAGATGGGAAAAAGGAAGTATATGTAGATAATACAGGGAGAACTACACAAGATCTTGGAGTAATACAGCAACCGAGAGCAGGAAAAGACGTATATTTAAGCATAGATGTTGAATTACAGAAAAAAACATATGAAGCATTAGAAAGGAAGATAGCCGATATATTAGTGCAACATCTGATTAACACAAAAACTTTTGATAAAAGTAAGCGCTTAATTTTTAGGTATGATAGAAAAAATCCCCGACTACTTTTCAGTAGCCGGAGCACCTTGACAGTTCACATATAATTGATTTGATTCGTTTACACGATGTTCGATTTCAGCTTTGACAGTTTCGTTCCATGGAGCCAGAAGTTCTAATTCATCATCGCTCATCCTATCATTAGGCACTTTTTCCAGCAGATAAGTAAGATAGTGATAGACGTTTACTCCATTGGCTTTTGCCATTTCTACCATAGTGTACACAACAGCACTGGCCTGGGCTCCATTTGGTGTGTCACAGAACAACCAGTTTTTACGGCCTACTGTAAATGGACGGATCGCATTTTCGCTGAGATTATTAGAAAAACTGCAGCGGCCATCTTCTAGATAGGTGGACAGATAGGAGCGGCGGTTCTGAATGTAGGTGACAGCTTTATCCATTCTGCTTCCACGGGTAGGGTTCTGCTGATCAAGCCACGACAAAAAGCCTTCTACTACCGGCTTTTCTTTTTCAAGACGCGCCTTTTTGATAGCATCGAAGGAAGAATACTTTGATCTGATCACATCTTCCAGATGGAAGAGCTGGTTAATGTACAGCATTCCCTGTACGGATGGCAGGGTATAATCCAAAGCTTTTCCTTTGGGAATGGCATCTGCCAGATATCTTCTGATGTGTGCCCAGCAAGCTGTGCGTTTGGCATCTGGAACTTTATTGTACCCACTATAGCCATCGCACATCAGATAACCCTTGAAGCCGTGAAGAAAATCCACAGCATTGTCTCCGGCCCGGGTCTCCGAATATTTATAGAGGATAATAGGTATTCCTCCGTCTTCACCGCTGCGGAACAGCCACATATATGACTTTGTCTGAGCGCGGCGTTCCGGTTCATGCAGAACCTGAAGTGGCGTTTCATCTGCCATCGCGAATCCACGTTCCAGAAGTTTCCTGTGGAAGTATTCGTACATAGGAAGAAAAAACGCTTCGGAATTCCGGATCACCCAGTTTGCCATAGTAGCTCTGGTGATCTCTACGCCATACTGTTTCCAGTCCTTTTCCTGACGGTAGTATGGAAGACCATTACAAAACTTCTGGTACATTACCCAGGCAACTGTTCCGGCAGAAGCCATTCCATAAAGCATATGGGCTCTGCCATCTTTTCCTTTTTTAATGACCGGAATATCCTGAAGTTTGCACTGCGGACACTCATAGTTCTTACTATAGTATTCATATACTTTCAGTTTTGCCGGTACAAAAACCAGCTCCCGGCGGACAAACTCTTCCCCGATTTCTTTCAGTGGAGTACCACAGGAAGGGCAGAGTTTCTCTTCCTCAGAAAGTTCCAGATACTTTTTCTCAACAGGAACTCCCTTAAACCGTTCAGCGTCTGTAGCTCTTGCTTTTCGTTTTTTTGCTGTTTTTTCCGGAAGAAGTGCTTCAAGATCCTCTGCTTTTACAGCTTCTGGATTCTGTTCCAGTTCCGCTTCATTGAAAAAGTTTAACTGGCCTGGAATATCGATGGTTCTTTTTTCGCTGGAGGTGCCAAACAGTTTTTTACGGAGAAGGTCTATCTCTTCTTTCAGGTTATCCCGTTCCTGGGTAAGAGACTCTTCCCGTTTATTGGCAGCATCGACAGTTGCCTGAAGTGTTTTTATCATCTTTTTGAGATCGTTTATCATGTCCTTCAGCTCATGGAGCTGGATATCTTTAGAACTGTCTGCCACTGCTTTTTCCTCCTGTTTCTGATATTTCCATTATACCAGAAAACAGGGACTTTTCCCAGCAAAACAGCGGATTTACCAAGACTTGAAAGTGCTGAAAATACAGCAAAAAATGCGAGTTTTATGTGCATCTTTTTCATGTTGACTTAATCGCTTTTGGCTGCTCAATATCAAGGCCAGACATCAGCCAGTCGAACTCCCGCCATGTAAGATTCCGGACTTCAGATTTATTTCTGGGCCACCGGTAAGAACCTTGGGCAGTCAGTCTTTTGTAGATCATAACGATTCCATCCGGTTCTTTTAAAATAGCTTTGATGCGGTCACATTTACGTCCACAAAAAAGAAAAAGTGCATGGTCGATCTCCATCGAAAACTGTTCCTGGATGATCGCACACAATCCATCAATGGACTTGCGCATATCGGTTCTGCCACAGACGATATAGATTGCATCAACACTTGAGATATCCGCTAACATAGTGACTCCTTCAGCGTATCCATAAGCATCTTCAGAAGTACCGGTTTGATCTCATTACTCATTCGTATAAGCAATCCGTCTGCTTCGATTTCAATCGTATGTGAATTGTCAAGGTGCATAGGACTGTTTCCATTATCTGGAATCAGTCCTGCCGGAGAAGACTCCGGTTCTATAGCGATCTGGACTACATCCTGTTTATGGGACGTAAGGTGAAGAGTGCTAGCTTTTCCAACTGGATCCGGTATCTGGCAGGCTTTTTTGCGGAGACGGGTAACTGCATTGTAAAAACAGCTGGGAGATATCCCGTGTTCATTACACCATGCAGCATCTGTCAGGCCACTTTGTCTGCATTCGGTTACCAGTTCCATCCATTCATCCAAGGAACGTCCTGGAGCACGTTTATTACTCATAATGAAACCTCCAAATGTAGTAAATTTCTATCTCCTATCAAGGGGAGTGTAGAAAAAATCTATTTACTATCATTATGAGTTTAAAAACGTAGACAGTAAAGCTACCCAAGATTTAAGCGCTTACTGATAAAAAAGGGGTAGATGATACTACTGAAATAAAAATTCCAATATATGATGTGTATATTGCACTTTTAAACAATGGCGTTATTGATTTAGAACAATTAAGAGAAGAGGATGCTTCGGAATTAGAGAGAAAGTTTTTTCAAATTTTTCTGAAAAAGAAAAGTGAAGTGGTTCAAGGTATTGAAAAAGATTTAAGAGAATTGTCAACGAAATATAATGAATTGGGAATTGAAAATCAAGAATACCAGAGTTTTATCATTGATAATTTGAACATTATAAATAACAAGAACAATAATGAAGAATTAGTTGAAAAATGGGAAAAAGGCGAATTATCAATGAAAGACTATTTGTATGACCAAATTGGTGTTGGAAACATAAATTCAGATATAATTGCGTCAGAAGAAGAATACTTGAACAAAGATGAAATCTATGAATCATTGGTCTCTTTTATAGTAAATGAATTACAGGAAAATAGTCAGTTTGATGAGTTAATAAATAAATACTTGGTACTCAACGATGAGATATTGCCAGATGATATCGTTAGGCTATTATATGAACAGCAATTTTTAAATCCTGAAGATGAGGATTACGAAAACTGGAATCGAGGGCTAATTACCACTTTTGATTTGTTAATTAAAAAAATACAGAAACTTGAAATTACGCCAGCGGATTTAGCGTTAGATCCATGTTCGGGATCAGCAGTTGTTACAGATACCGCAACAGGAAAAGTGCTAGCATGTGTATCTTATCCGGGATATGATAATAATCGTTTAGCAAACCAAATGGATAACAAATATTATTATAAAATATATAATAATGCATCATTACCCTTATTTAATCGTGCAACACAACAGTTATCAGCACCAGGCTCAACATTTAAACCTGTTACAATTATTGCGGGATTAGAAGAAGGTGTAATAGATGAGTCAACCATGGTTGAATGCGATGGAGTGTTTGATAAAGTAGATCCACCTTTAAAATGCTGGAACCATGCAGGGCATGGGGCTGTTAATGGTGTAGATAGCGCATTGAAGAATTCATGTAATGATTATTTATGTGAAGTGTCATATCGTTTAGGAATGATAGACAATGATGAATTTTCGGATAAACAGGCACTAAATTATATACAAGAGTACGCGAAAATGTTTGATTTAGATGAAAAAAGTGGAATTGAGTTAACCGAAAGTAAACCTAAGATAACTGATAATTATGCTATTCCATCAGCTATCGGACAAGGAACAAATAACTTTTCTACAGTCCAATTGGGAAGGTATGTAACAACACTTGCAAACGAAGGTACTAGTTTCCAATTGTCACTAATTGACAAAATTGACGGGGTAGAAACAAGCCCGAAAGTGGAAAGCCAGATTGAAATCAATAAAAGAAGCTGGGAAGGAGTCCATGCAGGTATGGAATTATATACTCAAAGCACGGGGATATTTGACGGATTTCCAATATCGGTTGCAGGAAAATCAGGTACAGCTCAAGAAGTTAAGAATAGACCGGATCATGGTCTATTTATAGGATATGCACCTGCTGATGATCCAGAAATAGCAGTAGCAGTTCGAATTGTAAATGGGTATGAGGCAGGGAACGCAGTAGAATGCGGAAAAAATATTTTTGAGTATTATTTCGGTATAGAATAAGTTAGTGCATAAGTTGAGGAGAAAAACATAATGGATATATTATTTCAAATACATTATGAGTGGAACAAAGAACTCTTTTGTTTATATTATCAAACCCAAAATAGAAAGTACAGAAGGATATTATTATTCTTTTGTGGAGCAGTGATTATATTTTCATTTTGTCTATGTAGTAAAATTGGAAGAGAAATGATTATGACTATGATGATATTATTTGTTTGTGCTGTGATATTGATAAATAATATATATCTGAGACTAGCGACTTATATACAAATGGAAACTGCTTTAAAACAGTATGGAACTGGAAAAAGAATTATGACAATAAAAAAAGATGAGATTAATGTTTTAGTTCCGGAAAGCGGTAAGAAAATAATAGTGTCTTTTATCGAAATTATGGAAATTGGCACCATAAAAGAGTATTGCTGGATTCGCGTTATTAATCAACTTATTTTTATAAGAAAAGAAAATTTTGTTATCGGAGATATAGAAGACTTTAAAAGATTTATTAAATTAAACACATTAGCTGGAGAAGATTGGAGTAGAGTATGGAAAGGAAGAAATTAAAATGGATGTCATTTTACAAAATCATACATTGTATGATGAGGCGGTGATAGAATATTATTATCAAAATTTAAAATATGAAAATAAAAATGGAAAAAGGGAATTGGCTGATCTGAGTCGTCACTTTATAATCATTGAAGTATTTATTGGAATTGTAGTTTGTACTTTGATTGGATCAGACAAATGGATCTATAGTATTCCGCTTATTGCAATAACTTTTATATTTTTATATTATTGGACAATAAGTTATACTAAGAAAATATTTTTAAAATTAGATTCAAATTATTCTTATAAAAGGTATAAAGAGAAAGTAACTTATAACTTTTATGACGATAAGCTGGAAATTATAAGAAAGTACGATAGAACCATTATTGAATGGAAGAATATAACCTGTTGTAATATCAAAAAGAATCTTTGTTGGTTAGGATATGGTAATAAAGGGCTTGTAATTAATGGCGATGAATTTAGTTTTGGTACAGAGGAGCAATTTATTACATTTATAAAAAATAAAAATCACATTAATATCAATTTAGAGTAATTATTAGATTGAAATAAATGTTAGGGATCAAATAAGAATCCCTTTTCCAATTCATAAATCCATTTATTGGATTTATGGATGGACATATCTCAAATGATTACAGTTACATGTTATCTTTGGAATATGATAAAGTTGCCAAAATATGACTGACACATCATGTTAGAAGAGACAAAAATGAAAGAATCGAGGGGTGTATGAAGAATATTTATAAATTATGTGGGAAAACCAGTCTTTGTTTTTACCTGCTGTTTTTATATCAGGCATGGTATGTATGTCAGTATGGTGGGCTGAGAAGGCATTTGCTGATTTTGCTGATTAGTCTGTCTGGAATTTTGCTTAGTTCTGTACTATGGATGATTGCAAGGAAAAAGATGCAGCAAACATCTTAGCTCGAGAATAAAGTTCTTTTACGAATAGAGATTTTTCTTGCGTTGCTTGGTACAATCTATTTTGGCGGGCGTATCATTTATTCAGCAATTCCGTACAACGGGCATTTGTCATGGAAGCTTGATGAATTATGGAAGAAAAGGGAAGTAGATTTTGTCCACGATAACTTCTTTGAAGATGGTATCGAAGGAATTCTGACGGATTTAGAGGAAAAGCTTGAGATGCCGAAAAATCTTTATGTGGTAAATGGATTTAAGATGTCCTTTAATGAGACTGGGAAAGTTCAGACCTTAGATACCTTTCTTTACGGAAAAAATAAAAAAGGAACAGAAAAGACATATCTGATTACTTATGACAGAAAGATAAATGAGAAGATTATTGTTTGGGTGAACGGAGAAGCCAATGCCGATTATAATGCCGATATGCGTTTTGAGCCAATGCTCCGGATATTGGAGAAAGCAGACAGCGAAAATCAGGTGAAAATGTGGTCTTCAATTTTGGAAAATGAGACCTATGAACTTGTATATTATGGGCGCCGGTCTTTCGGAGTGATGGACGGGCTGCGTTATCTTCCCGGTGATGCAGACGGAGATGGTGTTGATCAAGGAAGTGAAAATTTTACACAACTTTTCAATGGCGGAGAAATTGTGGGATTTGAGGTTTCTCTTCACATGCCAGCTGTGAAAGATATCACTCCTGTTCGCTATATGATGGAACCAGAATATATCAGCCAGGAAGTGTTAGATAAAGAACAGATGGATGAGGTAAAAGATGTGGAAAGCTGGACAGTAGATCAGACAGACGGCAGTATGTATTTCTTTTTAGATGATAAGATAGGATGGCGTCTGGTGGTGGCTGATGCGGCGGCGGGAAGCAGATTTTACCAGTTGGAAAAAACTGCGGATGGCGGTGACACATGGGAAATGGCAAACCAGAATCCCTTTGGCGGAAATCTTGGGGTAACAGAGGGGTTGGAATTCTTTGATAAAAATTTCGGGTTTGCAGGGCTGACAGGAGCTTCCCAGTCCCATTCCAGCCTTTATGTCACCAGGGATGGAGGTACAACCTTTACGGAACTTCAGCTACCTTTGGAGACTGTGACAGAGCTACCGCCTTTGGCAAAAGAACTTAACTTTACCATAGAAAATTATAAATACTGTGAGATGCCGAAAAAGAAAGAGGATATCCTGACTATAAAGCTTTTAACAGGAGCTGGGGAAATCCAGGGAATTCGCTTTGAGTCAAAGGATAACGGAGAGACATGGGCATATGCTGGAATTAGTGTAGAGTGAGTATACATATGGAATGTCAGAATCTGGGGTTGGTTACCTGGATGTAATTTTAGACATTAGTATTCTTTGCTATAGCTTTAGATTTAAGATGCAATGGTTGGCTGTAATAGTTAATGCAATTGTAAAGTTTGTTACTAATCAGGCCAAAACCACACAGATGTCCAGCATAAATTGACAATTTGTAAGGCAAGTAACTGGAAGATTGTAAGTTAAAAAACATTGTGGTTTAAAGATTATATATTTCTTTATGCCACATTTTTTGTAACATAAATGTCACAAGCAGCTTTTATTTTGAGCAAGATAATTTATGGGAAGGATAGATCTTTATGATAAGATTTTTGAAAATTTTTTTTGGAACAGTCTTCACACTTCTTATTTTGATTGGAAGTTGTGTGTTTTATGCTTTTAAAATCGAACCGTATCGTATTGCATCAAATCAATTATATTTAAACGAAAAAACTTCTGATTTTATTAAAGTTGTTCAATTCTCAGACACGCATATAAAAGCGGATTTTAATTATAAGAACCTGGATAAGGTTGTAAACTATATCAATAAGCAAAATCCAGATGTTGTTGTGTTTACAGGGGACTTGTATGACAATTATGCCAAGTATCATGATGATGAACATATCATAAAAGAACTACAAAAAATCAATGCAACATATGATAAAATAGCAATATGGGGGAATCGCGATTGCGGTGGTGGAGCTGCCAGACAGTATGAAAATATTATGCAGCAATCAGGATTTACTGTGCTGAAAAATGAAAATTGGTATGTGACTACTGATTCAGATAAAAAAATATTATTTACAGGGTTAGATGATAGTATGCTGGGAAATGTATATATGCCGGATTCTACAAAGATATATGATTCGAATTACAATATTCTGTTAATACATGAGCCAGATACAGCAGACTCTTTTCAAGAATACCCTTATGATTTAGTGTTGAGCGGACATAGTCATGGCGGGCAAGTTAATATCCCGTTTATTCCTGCTATTAATCAAAAAGCTATCTCTTCTACAAACCTCGCTAAAAATTATGTCAGCGGAATGTATGAATTAAATTCAAAGACAAAAATATACGTAAATACAGGAATCGGAACTACACATGTTTCTGGTCGGTTGGGGGTTGTTCCAGAAATATCTATATTTCATATTTATTTATAATAATTGGAATTGATAAGGCGTAAGCGCTTAATTTTTAGGTATGATAGAAAAAATCCCCGACTACTTTTCAGTAGCCGGAGCACCTTGACAGTTCACATATAATTGATTTGATTCGTTTACACGATGTTCGATTTCAGCTTTGACAGTTTCGTTCCATGGAGCCAGAAGTTCTAATTCATCATCGCTCATCCTATCATTAGGCACTTTTTCCAGCAGATAAGTAAGATAGTGATAGACGTTTACTCCATTGGCTTTTGCCATTTCTACCATAGTGTACACAACAGCACTGGCCTGGGCTCCATTTGGTGTGTCACAGAACAACCAGTTTTTACGGCCTACTGTAAATGGACGGATCGCATTTTCGCTGAGATTATTAGAAAAACTGCAGCGGCCATCTTCTAGATAGGTGGACAGATAGGAGCGGCGGTTCTGAATGTAGGTGACAGCTTTATCCATTCTGCTTCCACGGGTAGGGTTCTGCTGATCAAGCCACGACAAAAAGCCTTCTACTACCGGCTTTTCTTTTTCAAGACGCGCCTTTTTGATAGCATCGAAGGAAGAATACTTTGATCTGATCACATCTTCCAGATGGAAGAGCTGGTTAATGTACAGCATTCCCTGTACGGATGGCAGGGTATAATCCAAAGCTTTTCCTTTGGGAATGGCATCTGCCAGATATCTTCTGATGTGTGCCCAGCAAGCTGTGCGTTTGGCATCTGGAACTTTATTGTACCCACTATAGCCATCGCACATCAGATAACCCTTGAAGCCGTGAAGAAAATCCACAGCATTGTCTCCGGCCCGGGTCTCCGAATATTTATAGAGGATAATAGGTATTCCTCCGTCTTCACCGCTGCGGAACAGCCACATATATGACTTTGTCTGAGCGCGGCGTTCCGGTTCATGCAGAACCTGAAGTGGCGTTTCATCTGCCATCGCGAATCCACGTTCCAGAAGTTTCCTGTGGAAGTATTCGTACATAGGAAGAAAAAACGCTTCGGAATTCCGGATCACCCAGTTTGCCATAGTAGCTCTGGTGATCTCTACGCCATACTGTTTCCAGTCCTTTTCCTGACGGTAGTATGGAAGACCATTACAAAACTTCTGGTACATTACCCAGGCAACTGTTCCGGCAGAAGCCATTCCATAAAGCATATGGGCTCTGCCATCTTTTCCTTTTTTAATGACCGGAATATCCTGAAGTTTGCACTGCGGACACTCATAGTTCTTACTATAGTATTCATATACTTTCAGTTTTGCCGGTACAAAAACCAGCTCCCGGCGGACAAACTCTTCCCCGATTTCTTTCAGTGGAGTACCACAGGAAGGGCAGAGTTTCTCTTCCTCAGAAAGTTCCAGATACTTTTTCTCAACAGGAACTCCCTTAAACCGTTCAGCGTCTGTAGCTCTTGCTTTTCGTTTTTTTGCTGTTTTTTCCGGAAGAAGTGCTTCAAGATCCTCTGCTTTTACAGCTTCTGGATTCTGTTCCAGTTCCGCTTCATTGAAAAAGTTTAACTGGCCTGGAATATCGATGGTTCTTTTTTCGCTGGAGGTGCCAAACAGTTTTTTACGGAGAAGGTCTATCTCTTCTTTCAGGTTATCCCGTTCCTGGGTAAGAGACTCTTCCCGTTTATTGGCAGCATCGACAGTTGCCTGAAGTGTTTTTATCATCTTTTTGAGATCGTTTATCATGTCCTTCAGCTCATGGAGCTGGATATCTTTAGAACTGTCTGCCACTGCTTTTTCCTCCTGTTTCTGATATTTCCATTATACCAGAAAACAGGGACTTTTCCCAGCAAAACAGCGGATTTACCAAGACTTGAAAGTGCTGAAAATACAGCAAAAAATGCGAGTTTTATGTGCATCTTTTTCATGTTGACTTAATCGCTTTTGGCTGCTCAATATCAAGGCCAGACATCAGCCAGTCGAACTCCCGCCATGTAAGATTCCGGACTTCAGATTTATTTCTGGGCCACCGGTAAGAACCTTGGGCAGTCAGTCTTTTGTAGATCATAACGATTCCATCCGGTTCTTTTAAAATAGCTTTGATGCGGTCACATTTACGTCCACAAAAAAGAAAAAGTGCATGGTCGATCTCCATCGAAAACTGTTCCTGGATGATCGCACACAATCCATCAATGGACTTGCGCATATCGGTTCTGCCACAGACGATATAGATTGCATCAACACTTGAGATATCCGCTAACATAGTGACTCCTTCAGCGTATCCATAAGCATCTTCAGAAGTACCGGTTTGATCTCATTACTCATTCGTATAAGCAATCCGTCTGCTTCGATTTCAATCGTATGTGAATTGTCAAGGTGCATAGGACTGTTTCCATTATCTGGAATCAGTCCTGCCGGAGAAGACTCCGGTTCTATAGCGATCTGGACTACATCCTGTTTATGGGACGTAAGGTGAAGAGTGCTAGCTTTTCCAACTGGATCCGGTATCTGGCAGGCTTTTTTGCGGAGACGGGTAACTGCATTGTAAAAACAGCTGGGAGATATCCCGTGTTCATTACACCATGCAGCATCTGTCAGGCCACTTTGTCTGCATTCGGTTACCAGTTCCATCCATTCATCCAAGGAACGTCCTGGAGCACGTTTATTACTCATAATGAAACCTCCAAATGTAGTAAATTTCTATCTCCTATCAAGGGGAGTGTAGAAAAAATCTATTTACTATCATTATGAGTTTAAAAACGTAGACAGTAAAGCTACCCAAGATTTAAGCGCTTACGATAAGGCTACGTTGTTAATAGTTAATAGTGTGTTAAAAGAGATACACTCTCTTATTTGATGTTATATAAAGGTAAATTAGACCAAATAATAATGTGCTTGTATGTAGAAGTAATATGTAAAATACAGACTATGTATGTCACTAATTTAAGATCAGGTTTAGAGTACATAGTAAAAGAACAAAATGATTTGGCAAAAGATTACTATAAAAAAATCGCCCAGCCTGTGAGAGTCTGAGGCGATTTTTGATAGGGTATCTTATTGTCATTTATTGTCATTAAGAATTTGAATGGCGATTTCCTTTGCGGCAGTGCTTGATGTGTTGCCTGCATCTGATTGTCCGAGATATACACAAAAATATTTATTTCCTTCTAGTGTTTCTGCAAATCCTGTGAACCATGCATCTACAACAATACCCTCTGCTTTTCCCATTCCTGTTTTTCCATAAATAGATATTTCCGTATTATTCTCTTCTGATATCAACATTACTTGTTTTAAAATATTTTGTGTTCTTTCTGAGTAGGTGGAGTCAGTTCCGAAGATTCGTTCCATCACTTCAACCTGTTCTTTTGGAGAAATTTTCAAAGACGATTCTATCCAGAAACCTGTTAAGGCTCTATTGTTGTTATTAGTATTTAACTTTCCCTCCCAATCAGAAATATCACAATTTCCATATTTCAGTTTATTAAGTTCATTCTGCATTTTCACCTTGCCAATGTCATCAGTGACCTGACGAAAATACCAAACACATGAGGTACGAAATGCATCAGAAAAATTGATATCTCTATTCCAGTCCTCATTCCAAAATATTTCACCGCTCCAAGGACGCACAGAATTATCAGGATCAATAATTCCGTTTTCTAAACCGATTAACGAAGAGATAATTTTAAATGTAGAACATGGAGATCTCTGCGTTAGAGCCAGTTCTTTATTATATATCATATAGTTTTTTTCTGTTGGATCGTATACTATTGCGGTCCCGGTTAAGCCTTCAAAATAATTAGACCAATCTACTTCAGTTAGTGTGGGTTCTTGTGATTCTACTACAGAAAATTTCTCTGGAGTAGGATCTTTTGTATCCTGTTGTATATTCTTAGCGTCTGAATTATTATGATTCGTGCAACCTGAAAATGCAAATATACCAACCAAAATTCCAATAATTAATAGATAAAAAGACTTGTTTTTTTTCATATTATTTCTGCCTATCCTAGAAATTAGTTATTCTATAAATGTTTCATAAACCTACATTAACTATATAAGCCGATACTTTTAAGCTTTGATTATCTTGATAAACACTAGTGTTAATAGGCATCAACCTCCTTAGCTTTTGGGAATAAAGTATTTTCATTTTTAAGAGAATAAAGAATTTAATATTTCTATAGTTATTTCTGAAGCAGCACTGCCGGTGGCATTCTCGGAATTCTGAAGGTTGGTAGCAAAACAATAAGTATTTTCACCGTGTTCAATAAAGCCAATAAACCAACCGTTTGTATTTTGTCCATTCAATGACCCAGTACCTGTCTTTCCATATAATTTTCCAATGGATGTATCAGAAATAAATAAGGCATCTTTTATTGCTTGAATATTTTTTTCCTCAAACTCCCATTTATTTTCCAGAAGTTCAGATAATAGGATTACCTGTTCTACCGGTGAAATCTTTAAGGAAGATTCGGACCAATAATCTTCAATACCAGCTGATAAATCGCAATTCCCATATGAAATTTTGTTATAATAAGAATAAAGTGTTTGGTATCCTATTTGTGTATCAAGATTTTGAAAATACCAATTAACAGAATTACGTAAAGCTGTAGTAAGGGTTTGGTCTTTGTTCCATGAATCAAAATAATAGTTTGTTCCGTCCCAGTGCTGATTAGAAGAATTATAATTGATTACACCTTCCTCTAATGCAAATAAACCACTATAAATTTTATAAGTGGAATCCGGAGAAACTCGTTTGGTGCTTAAATCTTTATTATAAATTTTGTATCTATCATTTGTCATATCATATATTACAAAGCTACCACTTGTTTTACTGAAATAAGAAGATAGGTCTATGTCATCTATATTTTGGGAAGTCAAATTATTAGATGAGTCTCGTGATGCATAGACAGTTAATAAGGGACTAATGCAGTATACTAGAACACAAGCGAACACTAAGATTACAATGCTGTTTCTCTTATGCTTTTTAGAAATTTTTTGATAATTTGCTATTTCTTTTATTCTATCTATAATGACCTTTTTTTCTCCACCTAAACGAGAGAGTGGAGAGAGAAAAGCATTGTGTTGCATTTTTTCAGCATATCTTATTAATGTATAGCCATAATCTATACAGTTGTTTTTCCCTATGATGTTAATTACTGAGTTGTCGCATGCAATTTCCCGATCTTTTTGTAATATATGAAATCCGTACCAAATGAATGGGTTAAACCAATATATGATCTGTAAAATGCAACTTATATAATTTAATGCAGCATCCTTGTGTTTATAATGCTGTAATTCATGTAAAAAGATATAATATACATCCTGTTCAGACAGTAATATATCCATATCTTGAGGAATAATTACCTTGGGATATAGAAGACCGTAAGAAACAGGGCTTGAAATATTACATGAAGCGTATAAAGCGACATGTCGTCTTATTTTTAATTTTTCATGACACGAAATGTATTGTTGGTATAGTTCTGGTTCGTTTTCAGAAGTTATCAAAAAAGCTTTTTTTTGGATTAAATGAATTTTAACAATATTATATATAAAATATACTAATGTAAACAAACACCCGATTATCCATATTGCAAATAAGTATTTATCAAGATCATACAAATTAAAATTATCTTGAGCTGACGCAAAATCAGAAGTACCTAATTGAACAGATAAATTTATATCATCAAGTTGTTTTGTAGAAGTATTTACAATTTTACCCGTATCTTGTTGGAAAAAGTGTTGTAACTTTATTAATAATTGATGTGGTCCGATATTTTTGAATGGTATGAAAGGAATAATAAGCGCACATACAAAAATGTACCACAAATAATACCGACTATTAGTTGTAATATAATTTTTTAATAGTTTTTTGAGTAATAGAATTATCCCCAATAAGATACTGATAGTGAGATTACATAATAAAAAGTGAATCGAGAACATTAGGTTTCATCACCACCATTCAATTTAGAGTCTATAAGATGATACATATTCTTTAAATCGCTGTCAGATAATTGGGCATTGGATAGTAAGGAAGATAATAGCGGAGCCATTTCACCATCATAAAAGCGAGATAAAAAATTATGGTTCTCTTGTGATAAATATTTATTTTTAGAGATAATGGGAAAATAGTAATACATACGCCCTTTTTGTTCATAAGAAATAACATGTTTTGACACTAAACGAGATAATAACGTATGAACTGTTTTATTACTCCAATTGTGTATAGATGGAACTTTTTCACAAATAGAATTTGTGTTTATTGGTGACTCATCCCATATTATTTTCATGATTTCATATTCTGCTTCAGATATTTGTGGTAATTTATCCATGTTTATTCTCCTTTAATCTTACTTTCGTAATAATTATAGAGCATTGAAATAGAAACGTCAAGAAGGCTATTGACAAAAAAGTGATAATAGAATATATTACAAACGTAAGATATGGAAACAGGAGACAATTATGAAAAGAAAAAAATTTGAATGGACAGGTAGATTGATATTAATAATATTTTCTTTAATTTTAGTATTGAGCTTGATTTTTTTTATTACGAAACAGACACATAAGAACACTACTGAACAATTGCTAACCGAATATATGAATTATATCAATAAACATGAATATGAAAAAATGTATAAAATGATTTCTAAAGAACATTCATCGAATATTTCTATGGAAGAATTTGTAAAGAGAAATAAAAACATATATGAAGGATTAGAAACGAAGGATTTAAGCATTAAAATTTTAAATGAGAAATCCAATGGTAAAGAGATTTCATATCTTACATCATTTAATACTCTTGCAGGTGAAGTGAAATTTCAAAATGAAGTAAACTTTATAAAAGAAAAATTTGAATATAAACTTGTTTTGAAAGATAGTATTATTTTTCCGCAATTAGAGTCTACAGATAAAGTACGAATAGATACTGTAGAAGCAGAGCGAGGACAAATTTTAGATCGGAATGGAAAAGTGTTAGCTGGAAAAGGGGTTGCATCATCAGTTGGGCTAGTGCCGGGTAAAATTCAGGATAAAGAAAACACAATAATTAAACTTGCGGAGTTGCTTGAAGTGGATATTGATGTGATAAAGAACAAATTGTCTGCAGAGTGGGTAAAAGATGATTCATTTGTTCCTATAAAAACAATTCCTAAAGTTAGTGAATTGGAATTAATGAAAATTAATCCGGATGAAAATCTTGTAAAATTAAAGGAAAATCAAGAGGAATTACTATCAATTCCAGGTGTTATGATTAACGATATCGAAGTTAGAGACTATCCTTTAAAAGAAGCAGCGTCACATTTGGTTGGATATATTCAAAAAGTTACAGCGGAAGATTTGGAAGAGAATAAAGGGAAAGGTTATGATTCCAATAGTGTTATAGGGAGAAGTGGTATAGAAAGTTTATATGAAGATAAATTAAAAGGTCAAAATGGTTGCATGATATATATCGAAGATGAATTTGGAAACAGAAAAGATATTATTGTAGATAAACCGGTTCAAAACGGAGAGGATATTCAATTAACAATTGATGCAGAATTGCAAAAAGTCTTGTATGAACAGTTTAAGGATGATAAGAGTTGTTCTGTTGCTATGAACCAATATACAGGAGAAGTTTTGGCACTGGTCAGTACTCCTTCTTTTAACTCAAATGATTTTGTAATGGGAATGTCAGATAAATTATGGAAAAGCTTAAATGAAGATGAAAGGCAACCTTTGTACAATCGATTCAGACAGGTATGGTGTCCCGGATCAACATTTAAACCTGTTACTGCAGTGATAGGGTTAGACACAGGTATTCTTGATCCTGTAGAAGATTATGGAAACGAAGGTTTAAGCTGGCAAAAAGACTCGTCATGGGGGGATTATTATGTGACCACATTACATGAGACTGAACCTGCAACACTGGAAAATGCAATGATATATTCTGATAATATATATTTTGCAAAAGTAGCACTTAAACTGGGGGAAAATAATTTAACTAGCTTTTTAGAAAAATTGGGGTTTAACAAAGAAATACCATTTGATATTAAAATGTCAATATCACAGTATTCAAATACAGAAGGAATAAAGTCAGAAATTCAATTGGCAGATAGTGGATATGGACAAGGTCAAATCTTAATAAATCCATTGCATCTAGCTTCTATTTATTCCGCATTTAGTAATGATGGAAATATAATTGAACCGACGTTACTATATAACCCAAATTATAATCCCAATATATGGATGCCGGAAGTTATTCAAAAAGAAAGTATTCATACTGTTTTAGAGACAATGAAGAAAGTTATTAGTGAACCAACAGCAACGGGATATGGTTTACATAGAGAGGAGTACACTTTGGCTGGAAAAACAGGAACGGCAGAAATAAAGCTTTCAAAAGAAGATGCAACAGGAACAGAATTGGGGTGGATGGCAGTTTTTACAACTGATCCTAATATTGAGAATCCAATATTGCTAATTAGTATGGTTGAAGATGTAAAAAATATTGGTGGCAGTGGTTATGTAGTTCAAAAAGATAAAAGAGTATTGGATCAATATTTACGATAGGAATGAGATGAAAAAAGGTGAAAATGTTAATGAAGAAAATGTTGGCTATTATTTTGGTTTCTTTAGTATTATCCGGATGTGAAAAAAATGGGTCTCAAAATGATCTTATAATTAATAATACAGAAGAAGAGAATGTGGTGATGGATGAAAATGATGATTATGAATTAAAAAATATTGAAATGGGGAGAAAAGAAGAAAAAGACATTAGTGATCGCTTAAGGAAAATGGTTGGAAAATGCAAAAGGATATACAGTCAGGCAGATAAAGGTAATGCGTCAAATATTGTTCTTGAAGAAGAGACAGTTCATACAATGATCGAAAGTATTGCAGAAGAGAATGTTGCCATTACCTGTGGCAGTCATGATTATAATATGTTGAATTATAAACAAGTTGATGATGCTCTTTCTTTGGCAAAAACAGGAGAAAATACTGAAACTGAATTTTTTGTAATTAATACAAGTGGTGTTTGGATATATAATAAACTTCAATTTAAAAACAAAGATTTATATGTAACATCAGCAACAGCTGCATTTGATGATAATATGAGTCCACATATTGTGCAGATAGAAAAAATTCAGGTATATGATTGGAACTATACTGATAAAGGGTGGATTATATGGGAGAAGGCATTATCAAGAAATCAAGAAATGGATATGCATGTTTTTTATAGAATTTTGCCACTTGATGAACAGTGCAGAGAATTAGGAAATAAATGTATTACACCGGTTAGTTACTTTTGCAATAATCTGTTCCTCGTAGATTGGAATCAAAACAGTTTGGAAAATATAGAGTTTAATGATTTGTTTGAGTTTTTATACACAATGAAGTATGGGGAGAAAATTGATGAAAAAAAATATGCATCAGGCATTCCTAAAGTAGAATTTGAAGAAGTGGTCACAACTTATTTTGATATTTCAATAGAAACCTTGGAAATATATGCTCAATACGATGACGTGAAGGGGGTATATCCATGGGAAGCAATTGGTCCATGGAATCGAATTCAACAATTCCAACCTTTCCCAGAAGTAGTGAATTGTATAGAAAATGAGGATGGATCATTAACTTTGACAGTAGAAGCTGTTTTTCAGGAAGAAGGAACAGATTGTTCATTCAGACATGAAGTGACAATCCGAGAAGAAGGTGACAAGTGGATATATTTGGGAAACTGTATTGAACGTGAGGGAGCATATAAAATTCCAGAATATAAACCGCGAAGAGATTTTTAAGTAAATTAAGAAAATAGATTTTTTTATAACTGATATTGTAATTGGAGAGGAAGAGTATGAAAGTTAGATTAATGATCATTATTGGTGTCATTAGTTTTCTACTAGGAGGATGTAATAAAATACAAAAAAATTCAAATCAAGTACAATTAGTTCAAAGAACTGAAGAAATTCTGGTAGAATCCGAAGATTTGGCAGATGATTATTTTCATATATACAAAGAAAGATGGAATCAAAGCAATAGAAATTCATTGAAATTACAACAAGACATTATTGAATATTTAGGCAGAAAAAACTATATTGCGGTTGACATAAATAATCAAATAGATATGGTAAATGGAGAACTAGTGAAAAAATTTTGCAAGAATGTGCAAAACGAGGTTAATGATAGTATAACAATTTTTTCTATTATGGAATCAGGAGGATTTGTGAGATATGATTTAAACTCTCAAAATGGGGAAATTTATGCCATATGTAGTAATATGACTTGGGATCAGGACGCTCCAGAAGCTGAGTACATTAATGAATTTCAAGTACAATCATGGAAGTATACAAAAAATGGGTATTTTTTCATAGAAGAATATGATCGACAGGGATATGATGGATATCATGGGAAAATTGGATTTCGTGTGGAACCATTGGATGAAGCATGTCGGGAGTTGAATAGAAAGTATGTTATGCCAGTAGGTTATGCTGGAAATAAGTTATTTATAACGAATTGGAATCAAAGTGATTATTCACAACTTGATTTTTATGATCTATATGAGATTATGTATCTTTTAAAATATGAAAAATATGTTCCATATAATTATAGTCAAGAAGGAGTAGAATATTATATTCCAAAACAAGATTTTGAGGAAGTTATTCAAACATTTTTAACAGTTGAAAGTGAAGTATTAGAGTCTAATGCCATTTATAATGCAGAAACAAAAACGTATTTGTACAGACCAAGAGGATTATATGACTATGGATCAACGTATGAACCGTATCCAGAAGTAGTATCATATGAAAAGATGGATGATGGGAAAATTAAACTTATAATTAATGCGGTGTGGGAAAGAACAATGCAGGATAATGCAATGACAAGTGAATTAGTCATTCAGCCGTTAGATAATAACCGTTTTCACTATATATCCAATCAAGTTATTAAGTCGAACTTAGATGACACTTCTAAATGGTACCGAAACCGTTTGACCTATGGAGAGTGGAATAAGATTTATAAAGAAAATGATGAAATAAAATAGAAAGTTTATTTATGAGCGTTTGCTTGAAATTTAAAAGGGCAGGTGAAGCATTATAGAAGTTGAAATTCTTATTCGAATAAAAGAAGAGGGGAATTATAAAGAAATTTTGCTTTGTAATATGAATTATATTGCAAAAAAAATTGCTCTACAAGAAAAAAATATATTAAATCATGCAGATTTGTACTTGGATTACAATAATAGAATAGCATTTCACAAAAACAGAAAAATTAATCTAACAGTAAAAGAATTTGATATCCTATTTTTCCTTGCGAGTTATCCTGGGCAGGTATTTACTCATCGACAGATATATGAAACTGTATGGGGAAAAGAATATTTCTGTGATGAAGGAAATGTTACCGCACATATAGGTCATATACGAAAGAAAATAGAACTAGATCCCCGAAATCCCGTTTTTATCCAAACCGTGCGAGGGATAGGGTATAAATTTGCGAAGAAATAGGACAGGTCCCGCTACATACGGAGTACCTGTCCTATTCTTTATTTGTTCTGCCTAACAGATAATCAGAAGTTACATGGAAATAATCAGCAATTACACTTAATTCATAATCTGGAACAAACCGTGTCCCTTTTTCAATTCTTAAAATTGTCAATTCCGTAAAATCAATCCCAGAAAGAGAAAGACGTGCTGCCAAAATCTTTTGGGAAATATCCTGTTTTTTCCTTAATTCTTTAACGCGAGATCCTATTACGTTTTTGCGTTCACCATTCCAATATATTTTCATAATATCCTCAATGTTTCTAAAGATGAAGTTACATTATTGATTCTAGCGAAATGGAATGGTAATATACTTCTAAAGATGAAGTTTTAAAAATTATTTTATACAACATACAAAGAAGAATAATATAAAGCAATTATTATGTGTTTCGGAGTGGAAATAGAGGAATAATAGAACAAAAGAAAAAAAGATTTGGTACGATGAAAGGAAGAGGGAAGCATGGATGAGCGAGTATGGGAAAAAACTGCACAGTTTTTAAAGGAACTTCGATGTGAGGATACCGGAAGACTTTCACAGTTACAATTACCAGAGTATCAAAAGGCTATGAAAGAAAAATTTTCATATCAGCCGATTTATGAGCAGACAGTTTGTGAAATGACAGATGAACAAAAATGTGTCATTGAGAAATATGTTGGCTTGACAGAACAATGTGCAGAAGAAGAAAACCAACAAGCTTATCTGCAGGGAATGGTGGATATGCTGCTTTTACTATCCGGAAGCGGAATATTGAAAGTTCCCTCCAACATGTTGGAAAAAATCAAGCAATGGAAATGATCAAGCGGTTCATGCATGTGCATGGACCGCTTTGCTAATGTTAAAACTAGAAAAAAGCTAGATAAAATTTGGAATAAAAACAGAATCACTCTGTAACATCAATTTACGTGCATTCATCCCGATTCTTAAGAAGGGTAAGGATATTTTCTAAGATAATCTGACATTCGCGCTTGGAACATTTTGAGAGTAAACGTGTAATCTCAGCGGCAGTATCATCTCTTGTAGAATATAGATAAGCATCTACGGAAAGATTTAATTCTTTGGCAATCCGAAGAAAAAGAGAAAAGCTTGGATTGCATGCGGCACGCTCAATATTTCCATAATGTGTAAGATTAACTTGAAGTCTTTCAGCCATTTCTTCTTGCGTTAAACCAAGTTTTTCACGGTAGCTACGAATCATATCACCTAAACGACTATCAATCTGCGCCATGTGTACTATTCACCTCCATGAAATCTAGTGTATTATGCAACATTGGAAAAGTGAAAATAGTAGTGAACAATATTTGATGTGGTGTATTAAGCAATATTAAAAAAGAAAATGGGATAGAGGCACATAATTTATAATAAGGGATTGATGTGCAATATTAGGCAATAGGAGAAGATTCAGTCATAAGAAAACGTTAAAAAAAGCGTAACAGCAGATAGAAAAAAATGCGGTTTTAAATATGGTGTCTCATACCATATTTCATATACTTATAAATATAATTGTCAAAAAAGAAAGACGTTACTGTGGATAGAAAATCTGCAGTGCATCTTTTTCTATTGGAGTAATCCAAGAAATAGAAGCCCACCACTTCCGATTTGATTTTCGAAAATTCAAATCGGAGGAAAAATGATATGGCATATAACAAAGCAAAAGAAGAATATAAATGGAAAGTATGGAAGGAACAAGAAGAGAAAAAATTACGTGAACTAGGCGTCTCAGAAGAGGTTATTGCAGAACTTCGTGATTATGACTGGAATTGTTTTAAACAAGAACGTAACTACAAAAATCATCAAATGCCTGATACAGATTTTATAGAGAGAACTGAAGATGCTTCCGGAAAGTGGGAAATTCAACAGCCTGTTAACGTGCAAGACTTCATAAAGTCTTTAGATGACAATAAACTAAGAAAAGAACTGCAGAAGTTGGATCAAGTAACATTGTATATTATTCTTTTAAAAACGTTTGGTTATGGTACAGAGGAAATAGGGAAATTGCTTGGAATGAAAGCGAATACAGTTTCTGCACGAATGAAACGCTTGAGAAAAAAATTAAAAAAATATTTTTTTTAGCGTCATATTTTGTTGTGGAAGTTGGCTAGTAAGTAGGAGAGGTAAGTTCTCTCCTAAGTAGGAATTTTTCCTATACATTTTCGGGAAGGTACTTAGTGCCTTCCCCTCCTCTGTTCCTTGATAATTGGATATCCGCATTATAGAAACTTTCCCATCCGGCGGAGCGTAGCAGAAAGAAACGCCATGACGATATAAAAGGATGGTTCAGTTATTCACTACAACGGACGGCATCAGTGATCATCGTTTTATATAAGAGCGCCCCTTTTATTCTGTAAGCATCCAGGCAGGAATGTGACGCCATGAGTCCGGGTGGATGATAATGATACACCAAAAGATCCGAATGCAGGGATAGATAAACCTTACGTTGTAATCAGTAAGACGTTTGGAATATCTGTGTGGATGTTTTGCCAGACATCCAGCTATAATGTGCCCATTTGATATCGGGGAAGTGAGAGGACAAATACGATATCCAACAACAAAAGAAAATCAATCGAAGTGTGCTGTTGATATCAGATACATGCAGCCAGAGTAACCAAATCTCTGGCTGTATTGATGTGATATTAACACAAATATAAAGATAAGAGGGTGGAAAGATGCATCGGAACGAATATCGGAGAATGGCACACGAAGAGGTGGAAGAGATATTCAGAGAAATACTTCCACAAGCAGGAATGAAAGTTCGGGAAGAACAGATCACACTTTGCCATCAAATGCTTTCCAGCCTGTGTGGAAACAAGATTGTATTATGCGATGCAGCAGTAGGGGTAGGAAAGACTTATGCATACCTGGTAGCGTGCATTCTTTTTCGAAAATACAGTCAATTGTTATCTGGATATTTTTCTATGTGCGGTCAGAGTCAGCCTATTGTGATCTCAACCTCAAGCATTGCATTGCAGGAAGCCATCCAAAGAGAATATATACCTTTTTTATCACAGGTTTTATTGAAGAAAGGAATCATATCTGCCCCTATCCAAGCAGTCATCCGAAAAGGGAAAGAACATTTTGTATGTGACAATCGGTTGGAGCTTCGGTTGGATGCAGTACGAAGAAAAGCAAAAAATCCACTGCAGAGAGAAGCTTTATATGCATTAAGAGAACAATATGACATGGACTCCGTACAGCATCTGAGTGGGTTTGACCGCAGGATGGTATGCGTCCCCAAATACTGCCCGGAAACTTGTGAGATGAGAACGTACTGTCGTTATCAAAAATATTTAAAAGAAGCTACAGATGAAAAAGTATTTATCCAGATCTGTAATCATAATTATCTACTGGCAGATACACTTCACAGAGCCAATGATTTCCGTCCTTTATTAAGAAATTATCAGGCACTGATCATTGATGAAGCACATAAATTTCCAGAAGCAGCAAGGCAGATGTATGGAAAGTCTTTCGGACCGGAAGATTTTATGGAAATCTGCAGTCTTTTAGAAGGGGAACATTATACCCATATTGCGGCAAAACTTCGGGAAGCATTTTCACAGCTCTTTGAAAGTCTGCCAAGACCACAGGGAGTGTTAGAAGAACAGGCACGTTTTCGCTTTGTTCTCAACAGGGAGTCCAGACAGGCATTAAGAAACAGCATCCGCTGGTTGCAGCGGGCGGAAGATCTGTTGATCGGGAATTTATCCAGATGGACAAAGAACCGGCTGGAAGAGAGCAGGGAAGTCCTGTTACAGTTTTTAAATGTGGACCGGAACAATATATTGTTTTTAGAGTATACATCAAAGGGACTGCCAGTGTTTTGCACTGTTCATCGAAAAACAGAAAGTTTGATAAAGGCAGATATTTGGGAGCGTGGCTTTCCAGCCATTCTTACATCTGGCACCTTAAAAGCAGGGGAGAGTTTTCAAAGGTCAGAGCAACTGAACGGACTCGAAGATGTCGGAAGAGTACGTGAATATCAGGCTGATTCACCGTTCGATTATGATGAAAATTGTTTACTATACATGCCAAGACGGAAGAGAAAAGTGTATGATAGCTATCATGGAGAAATCCGTTTCTTGTCTGAGCAGATCCGAAAGCTGGTATGTTCCACATTTGGACATACTCTTGTACTGTTTACCTCTTATTCTATGATGGGGAATGTATACAGAGAATTGAGAGGGAATCTCCCATTTCCGTTGTTGAAGGTATGGAAAGATTCCCAGTCAGTGATCCGTGAATTTAAGGCACAGAAAAATTGTGTGCTTTTTGCAGCTGGTTCCTGCTGGGAAGGCGTGGACTTTCCAGGAGATGTAGTATCTTCTTTGATTATTGTCCGTTTGCCATTTGCGGTACCCGATCCTGTGAGGGAAGCAGAAAGAGAACGATATCAGACTTTAAAGGAATATATTCAGAAAATCATAGTGCCGGATATGCAGATCAAACTGCGCCAGGGATTTGGACGAGCAATCCGGACGGAAACAGATACTTGTGTAGTGTCTATATTAGATTCCAGAGCAGGAAGAGGAGGGAAATACCACAAAGAGGTAATTGATGCACTTCCAGTATGTCGGATTACAGACAGAATGGCAGATGTAGAAAATTTTATTCGGAACCGAAAACGAATCGAATACTATATGTAACAGATTGTAGAGAAATTGTTGGTAGTGCTAAGTTTTCCAAAGAAAATAGAGAAAAATGTAGTGAGTATTTTAGGAGAAACCTTTCGGAATTGTTGGTATTTGTGAATAGCTTTCATAGCATAGAGTGGGTATACTGTGTATAGCGTTAGAGGAAAGGAAGTGAAGAAATGGAACATTTCATAGTGGATATGCAGACAGAAAAATCTAAGAAATACTATTTTATACGGGAAGAAGTCAGCCAAGAAATCGTTCTTCTTCCTTCCCAATATCTAATGCATAAAATGAGGGCGAAAGGTTCGCCAAACACCATCAAGAGAAGCGCTCTTGTGATTTCATATTACTTAAACTATCTGTCTGAGAATCAACTAACGATGGAAGATGTATGGAATATGAAATACGAAAAGCAACAGGAACATTTTACAGATTTTCTTATATGGTTAAAGGCTGGGATGCATAGCAAAGATGAGTACACGAAAAAGCCATACAATGAAACTTGCAATGCATATCTCAAGGAAGTGTTTCGATTGTACAATTTTGCTGAACAGCAGGAAGGTTGCGAGCAAAGTTTAAAAGTATTATCTGATGCACAATACATTGTAAGAAATTCTGTAGGAATTCGAAAGATATTGAATCGGAGAAGTTTTCACGGATACTTAAAGGAAACAGGACATATAGGAAGAACTATAGAGCAGGACAAGATCGTTATTTTACTAAAGGCATGTGCAAATTGCCGCGATCAAGTCCTGCTTTTATTATTAGCAGAAACAGGTTTCCGAATCGGAGAAATTTTGGGCAATCGCTATGCAACAGATATTGATTATGAAAACCATCTGATCTATGTAAATTTTAGAGAAGATAATGAAAATGATGCACGTGCCAAGAATGCAGAATTCCGAAAGGCAAAAGTCAGTGATGCGACATTCGAAATCTTAAAGTTTTATCTGGAAGAATATAAGGACCTGATCTTTCAACAAGAGTATCTTCTGGTCAATGTGTCTGGAAAATATGCAGGGAAACCAATGCAGGACAGCGGTGTACGGAGTTTGATGGAGCGTCTTGAAAAAAAGACCGGAATTAAAGTGACACCACATATGCTGCGACATTATTTCGCAAATACCAGGAGAAAGGCAGGGTGGAAACTAGAACTTATCAGTCAGGCACTTGGTCATCGACACATTGAAACAACTATGAAATATTTGAATATAACAGAGGAAGAACTGATGGAAGCAAGTGATGCATTTTACAGCCAGCACCAATCCCTGTATGGAGTTGATCATCTGTTATAGGAGGAGGCGGTTATGTGCCTGCAATCAGATTACTAGATACTGAGCATCAAACGGAATTGGCCTATTTGCATGAACAGCTTATAGAGGGAGAACCAGTACAAGACAAGTCATGGAGATATGCAGAAGAATATCTGATGCAGTTAGGAATTTATAATGTGATATTAGTAGAAGAAAATGATGTTCGAAATTATAAAAGGTTTCTGCTTGAGGACAGGGACTGTACGATCAGGGCAGCAAATAGTATGACATCATTTCTCAGAAACAAAAAAGCATACTGGATCGAACAAGAATATGGTGATCTACTGGAAGAAATTCGGCAGTGCGAAGGCATCGAAATGCCATTGACGGGTAATATCAAAAATTTTCTTATTCGGGAAGGGATACACCATATCCGAGAAATCGATTATTCTATCCGAGAAAAATATGAACAGTATCTTATGAAGGAAAAGAAGCCAGAACAGGTACTTCGGTATTTAAAGACATTGGATCGAATCAAGCAATATCATATCAGACAGGAAATGAAACAATTTGCAAACATAAAAAAATTTTATTTGAAATACGAACAGCAGATCCTTTTCCTGCCATATCTGCCAGATCAGAAACTGGCTATGGAATTTGATAAGGTACGTGATAAGACAGAATTGGTATGGGACTTTAGTGTCAAGGCTTCAGAAAAGATGAAACAGCAGATTTTTCAACTACTCATACATATTCTTGAGAATGTAAAGGATCCAAAGGATCGGAGAGTACGATTCCTGCTTCCTATGCAGTGGATGTATCAATATTGCATCAAGCAAGGGATAGTAGATATAGAAACCATAGAACAGGAAGAGATTGAAAAATTAGAAGAGATAGTAAAGCAGAAGGTGGTTAACTATAAAAACTCCATGCAGATTGTGGATAACAGTCGAAAAATTCTCTTTATGAGTGGAAAGCAGATCCACTGGCATGCAAATGTATGGTACATGGAAAGATTCCACCTTGCGCCAGAAAGAGTGAATCCATGTAATCCGGTGAATAGGTTATCTTTTTACCAAGTAGAAAATTTAAACAATAGAAAGCTGCTACAGGAATATGCAAGATATCAGATAGGAATCACAGGTCTGACCATTGGAAATATTCGAAGCCAGCAAAACTATGTGAAAAAATTTCTAAAGTATTTAGGGCCTGACGTATGTGCTCTTGATGTAACTGAAAAACAGATAGGTGCATATTTTAAGGAAATCCAGCAACAAGAAATTCAAGCAGAAACTGTGAACCGGCAGATACTGGATATCACAAAATTCTATGAGTACCTAAAGATAAAAAAACATATTAAGGCAATTCCGTTTCACCCGGAGTACTATGAGCAGAAAGTATATCCTATACATCATGACAGGAGCGTTGATGAAGATATTTATATGGAAATACTTCACAAACTGAATTTATTTCCAGAAGAATTGCGGTTGATCTTCCTGCATCTATGGGCAACAGGGTTAAGGATCAGCGAAGTATGTACGCTAAAAGGAGATGCATACTACTGGGATGGAGAGGATGCCTGGATCAAAGTGTATCAGATCAAAATGAAGGCAGATAAAATGATTCCTGTTCCATTTATGCTGTATGAGGTTATGCAACAATACATAAAGAAAAATCATATTCATGCAAACGATTATGTTTTTCAAGCTGAACAGGGAGGAGCATATAGAATAGGTTCATTTGTAAAACGTTTTCGAACGCAATGTAAAAAACACAAAATAGCAGATTGTGAGTATGTATTTAAAACACATGATTACAGACATACGCTGGCAACCCAATTTTATGATGATGGTGTACCGATACAAACAATTCGTGATTACCTTGGACATGTAGCAGAAGAAATGACTAAACAGTATGTGGACTATATGCCTAAGAAGATTGAAAAAGCAAATGACAATTACTTTGATAAACCAGAAAATAATATTGCTTTGACAATCACACCAAAGAAGCGGAGATATAGACATGAAAAAGGATAGGATACATATTTACGAAATGGAAAGCTATAAGCATGCCTCAGAAGAACAAAGAAATTCTATGAGAATATGTAAGATCCGTTATTTTGATCTGGAAGGGCTACCATCTAAGGAAGTGAAAGAAATCTTAGAAGCCTTTATATGGGAACGGGGGAAGACTTTAGCATTATCGAGCCTTGCTACTGAACTAACCACCTATAACAATATACGGAAGTTTTTGATAGAGAAGAATATAACAGTATTGCAGAATGCTGGTCCAGAAAAGACGGTCAGAATTTTAAAGGGGTGGATGTTAGAAAAGGGATTGGCCTTGTCCAGCATGAAATACCGGGCTGCTTACGATATAACAGCCAGAGAAACACCAGCATTGGAAAGAAAACTGCGTCAGATTCTAAAATTTGCTGAAGTGAAAGATGAACGGGAAGAACAGGAAAAAGATATATGGGAGTTGGAGAAATTTGAATTTCCAATCAGAAGAAATCCCATAAAAAATGTGAAGACCCTTAACTTCACCGATATTTTACAGCCGGATATCAGAGAAGAGGTAAAAAGAACCATATTCTTACATTTAAAATATTCCGCACTTGGCACAATACATTCAGAGATGACTGCAGTAAAGAGATTTAGCCGCTTTTTAAATGTAAGAAAGCCAGAGCTGGAATCATTACAGGAATTGAGTCGAGAAGATATTGAAGACTATTTGATATACTTACAGACGGAGACAACCGAAAGAAAGAACTATCGTTCCGATCTGTATGGCTTAAAACGTGTGATTGAAGATGTGGGGAATATATATGAGAGAAGGCATCTTCTGCAACTTTTCTTAAATAATGATTTTCCAAGTACACCACGATATCAGTTTAAATTTTATTCAGATGCTACAATTAAGCGATTGAATTCCCACATTTTTAATATGGACGAGCAGATAGCCAGGGCATTGATCGTTCACCAGCTTTTGGGAACACGCATTTCCGATACGCTTACTTTAAGAATGGATTGTCTTAGAGAGAAAGAAGGGAGATATTTTGTCCGGATTGATCAAGTGAAATCCATTACTTATGAAAAGGCAGTTAGTAATGAGGTGGGGCGCTTGATTTTAAAAGCCATGGAATATACCAAAGAGCGTTACGGGGAAACAGAATATGTTTTTGTAAAAAAAGATGATCCCACGAAACCATATCAATATGGAATGATCCAGGCACAAGTTATGAGGATGATCCGGCAGAAAGATATACGGGATGATAATGGGGAACTGCTGAAATTCGGGACACATATTTTTAGACACTGTTATGGGAAAAAATTGACCGAGCTTCATATCGAGGATTGGATGATAGCAAGACTACTTGGACATAAAACATTACAGAGTGTCCACCACTACCGGAGAATCGGGAATAAAGTTATGGCTGATGAAACGAGAAAAACCAGAGAAAAAATGGACCTTATATTAATGGACATAATAAAAGGATGGGATGGATATGAATTATGAAAAGATGATAGCCGTGAATCGGATCGAAAGTGAGCAGAAAATTAAGCTGGCCACGATGGCTATAGAACAGTTGATAGAAAGGGGGGAATATCCATCGGTAACTCTGCTGGTGAAAAAAACTGGCTTATCAAGAGGGTTCTTTTATAAAAATCCAGAAGTGAGAAGCAGGTTGGATGCAGCCGTGCAATCGCCCAATGTATCATGTCGAAGAATTTGGAGTGAGAGTAAAGATTCAAAGAATGACAACACCGAGGCACTGCAGATGGATATCATGGAATATAAGGTCAGAAACCGAAGTTTGTCTCAGGAAAACGAGGAATTGCGAGGTCAGATAGAGGAACTTAAGGTTCAAGTGGAGAAACTAAAAAGCAGGATTAAAAAGAAAGAGCTTTCCATGCTGAAAAAATTATAATTAAAGGAAAAGGTATCTGATATGAAGTACGATAAGATTGTAGAGATAAGTAAAGAAAGATCAAGACAGAATACGGAAGTGGCACTTAGGGCAATAGAGGAAATGCTGAGAGAAGGGGAATGGATTACCGTTGCCGAGCTTGCCAAGAGAACAAAATTATCAAGAGCAAATTTTTATGTGAATAAAGACATTAGAAAGTCACTTGATGATGCTAGATACAGGCAACAGCGTATGTTAAAAATAAACTTTGACAGCGTGATGGAAATCGAAGATTTGCAACAAAAATTGCGAAAACTTAATTTGGAAATGGTGAAACTGAGAGTTGAAAATCAAGAACTACAAGTAATCAACCGGAATCTTCAGAAAGAAATATAAGTGAGGATGGACGGCATGAAATACGATAAAGTAGTTGAAATGAATCAGAAAATTGGTAAGCAAAATGCCCGTATCGTGGAAAAAGAGATTGAAAGAATGATAGAAAATGGTGAAAGAGTTACGGTAGCAGCATTACAAAGATATACTGGATTTTCAAATTCATTCTTTTACAAAAATAAACTTGTTCGTGAAATTTTGTATGAAGCAATTCGAAAGCAGAATCAGTGTTATAAAAATAACCTTACTTCGATGTGTACTCAACAAGAGATAGAAGAAAAGATGATAAAACAACAAAAACAAATTTTACAGCTGGAGTTAGAGAAGAGGAAGTTGCTTGAGGAGAATCAAAGGTTGAGAGAGGTGTGTGGGATTTTAGGAAAGGAGAAAAGAGAAAATGAAATACGACAAAATAGTCGCTATTAGTCAAGAAAAAAGTAAGGTTAAAGCTGAGATTGCAAAGCAAGAAATTCAAAATATGCTGGATAGAAAAGAAAAAGTGACAATGGCTGCACTGATAAGAAAAACAGGATTTTCTAAAACACTTTTTTACAGAAATATAGAAGTTAGGACAGCACTAGATAAGGCATATAGGGAACAAGGTGCGTGTTATAATCCGAAGCAGATTATTGTTGATAAAGTTATGGAAGAAAAGTTAAATACATTGAAGATTGCAGTTACCAAGCTTAAGAAGGAAAATATAAAATTAACATTACAAAATGAAGAACTTTTAAAAGAGATTGAAAGATTAAAATTGCAGCTAGAAAAGAAATAAACATATAAAAATAAAATAGAAAATTATGGACAATACGGTGGCTTGATTGGGAAATTAAGGTTGCCGTATTTCTTTATTTAATAGATAAAATGACCAAGGTGCATGCAGGAGGCTGTGGTTACGCCCAGTATCCATGCGGTTTCCAGAGATGGGGCTAGATTTATGGTCGTTGTCATAGCGCTTCTGTTGATCTTTAAAACAGAACTGATCAATCTGATCAATTCGATTTTCGATAAGATCACATCTGAAAGTTCAGGCATTTAATTAGAAAATATGAAAGTAAAGAAAGCAGAAATAACGGCATTTTTAAGTCTTATAGTTGTTCTTCTTATTTCGTTTATATTTGGAATTATAGAAATTACTGTGATACAGACAGAAAAGAATCTTAGCAGGATATGTGCTGACGGAGCAATATTTTCCGTATTCGGAGAATATGAAAGCCAACTGATGGAAGCGTACCATATATTCGGACTCGATGGGAGTTATGGAACAGGAGAGTTTAATGAAGATAAGATAATAGGCAGGATGCATTATTACAGTAATAAAAATATAGATTATAAGATAAACGGGATTCAATATCTTACTGACAACAAGGGACAGGCTTTTAGGGAACAGGTTCTTACATATATGGAGCAAAAATATGGAATAGGACTGATAGAAGATCTGGCAGGCAGGACATCTGTATGGGAAGAAGAAAGCATACAAGGAGAAGAAATCCGGCAGGTGGAAGAAACGATACTTGATGAGTTTGAAGAAATAAAATCATCTGGACAATCAGAGAATGAAGGAGCGGATGAAGAAGAAACAGAATCTGAAGATTTGGCAGAGTTAGAAGAAAATCCCTTTCAATGTTTGGAGCAGATAGAAAGAACAGGAATTTTATCTGTTGCAATGCCGAAGGATATGCCGCTTTCAGGGCGTCAGATCGATCTTGATCTGCAGGCTTCAAAAAGGAGTCTGCAGACAGGAAGAGGCAAGTTTCCTATGAGGAAAAATACAGATAAGGCGAAAGAAAAATTGTTGTTTAACGAATATATTATGCAGAACTTTACGCAGGCTTCCAAAGAAAATATTTCGGAATATCCAGACTCAGACGAAAAGAACAGATCTCTTGATTACGAGATTGAATATATTATTTCGGGAAAATCTTCTGATAAAGAAAATCTGGAAAGTGTCGTTACAAAAATATTTTTCATAAGGATGGCTTTAAATTATGTTTATCTTATGGGAGATTCTGTGAAAAAGTCGGAAGCAATGGCATTGGCAGCGACAATTTCAACTTTATTATTAATTCCGGAAGCAGCGGAAGCTGTAAAACAACTGATCCTGTTAGCATGGGCGGCAGGAGAAGGTGTTATAGATATAAGATCTCTTCTTTCAGGAAATAAAGTTCCGCTAGTAAAAACATCGGATAACTGGCAGTTGACGCTTGCGTCATTATTCACACTGGGAATAGGAGATGACGGTATTTCAGGTGCGGATGCAGAAGAAGGAATTACATATAAAGAATATTTGAGGGCATTTTTGTTTTTACAACCGGAAGAGGAGACAACAATGCGTACGATCGATCGTATAGAAGAAAATATGCGGTTAGAACAAAACTGTGAAAAATTTAGAGCAGATCACTGTGTAACGAAGTGTGAGATAAGAAATAAGGTTGAAATATTCGGTGATCTTGCGTATACATTTCCGTCATATTACGGGTACGAATAAGGTTATCTTTGGTGCAGATGCTCTTTCTCTCTCCCGCACTCCCTCATGCGGAAAAATCATCTTATAAAAAAATGAAAGGAAAAGTCGGTTGCGATGAGTAAATACAATACGAATAAAAATAAATACTTGGCAAAATCTGAAAGAGCATCTGTACCAAAGATAACCAAAAAACAAAAAGGAAGCATTACGATTGAAGCCGCATTTGCGATTCCGTTGTTTCTTTTCGCAGCACTTTGTCTTATATGGATGATCGAAATACAGAGCATTAAAATAGGCGTAAAACAGGCTGCTTATAGTGCTGCTAAAAGTGCGGCGGAAGATACAGCAGTCATTCCGGTTCTAAATACAATCAAGTTAAAATCAGATATTATTCGTTTACTTGGAAAAGAGAGAATTGAAAGAAGTATCATTGTTGATGGAAGTGAAGGAATTTCTTGTTGGAATTCATATTTATCCTCGAAAACAGGAGAAATGAATATTCATGTTAAGTATGAGGTGAGAGTTCCGCTTCCTTTATTCGGAAATCCATCGGCAAAGATGGAAGAAACATTCAGAATCCATGGATGGACAGGGTATGGAAAGGACAAAAAAACCGAAGATTCGGAAATTGTTTATATAACAGAAAAACAATCGGTTTATCATGAAGATTATCATTGTTCTTATTTGCAGTTGTCTATTAGATTTGTTCCTTATGAACAGTTGGAAGAAATACGCAATGAAAACGGCGGAATATATTATGCCTGTGAAAAATGTGTATATGGTGATGCATCGACTGGGGTGTATATTACCGAAAATGGAAGTAAATACCATAATTCATTAGGATGCAGCGGGTTAAAAAGAACGATCAGAGCAGTGAAAAAAACGGAAGTACAAGGTATAGGAGGGTGTTCGAGATGTTCAGGGAAATAAATGTTGCAGGTTTTGTGTTGAAGAACGGATGGGTGTTCTGCCAGATTACATTTTTGATCTACATGATAATACTTGCCGTCATGGATATAAAAAGAAGACAAGTGCATCTTGGATTTTTGTTATCAGGAATTATATGGGTAATTTTATCGGTAATATGTGAAAGGACAGTTTCAACAGGAGAGATTATCGCAGGCATACTCGCAGGAGCATTTTTTCTTTTAATTAGTAAATTAACAAAGGAATCTTTTGGTTACGGAGATAGTATTTTAATAGTTATTATGGGAGCATTTCTTGGCTTTTGGAGTCTTATGTCAGTACTTTTTATGGCGTTTTTTATGGCAGGATTGTTTTCGGTTATTATGCTTCTAAAAACAAAATTTCATAAAAAATCAAAGTTTCCGTTTATTCCGTTTTTAATGGCAGCATATGCAGGAGGGATCATTTTGAATGGATACTAAAAAGATGAGATGGGTGAGTGGAAATTCGGTAATAGAAATGTCATATATAATGCCGCTATTTTTCAGTCTTTTTGTAATTATCATTCATACGGTGTTTTATTATCATGATAAAGCGATTATAGGAGGCGCTGCGGCTGAGTCTGCCGTTATGGGAGCGCAGTATGTCAGAAGATATGATAAAAATTATGATATAGAAGCACTTTTTCAAGAGAAAATTCACGGGAAATTAATTTATATGACAGATGTTAATGTTATTGCAGAAGTAAATAAAGAGGAAGTTCAAGTATTTGCAGAGGCGAAAAGATCATTTATGAAAACAAATGTAAAACGTACGGCTGATATTGTAAATCCTGAAAAAAAGATCAGATTGCTAAAATAAGACAGTAAAAAGCGGAGTTGTTTTAATTGAGAAGAAAAAGCGGAGTGGAAAAGAAAATGCAGATTACATATCAGAATGAATGGGAATATACCAATATACATGTAGATCTTCCTATTCCGTATGAGGAAGATTATCAGATTAAGATGATACATTATAATAAAATAAAGGGAATGCTGCCGGTACAAGGTATCGGACGCGACGGGCAAAGCCGATATACATTTCGTCTGGAAAATGGAATGAGTATGGATAAAATTTATGAAGAAGCAGAAATAAGCGGAAAAGAAATTGAAGATTTTATGGAACAACTTTCTGTTATAACAGAACAGATAAAAATATTTTTTCTGAATAATAATCATATTATTTTGGATCCGAAATTGATTTTTAAAAAGGCAGAACAATACTATTTCTGTTATCTGCCGATTATAAAAAAAGAAAATGAACCGACAATGTGTGAAGCGTTTCATGAACTTACGGAATACTTTGTAAAACATCTTGATTATAAAGATACAGAAGGTGTTTTTCTTGTTTCAAAAATACACAGGGAAACATTAAAAGAAAATTATGACCTTAAAAAGGTGATAGAAACTTGTAAAAAAGACGTAAAAAAGCAGAAACAGGCAGAAAAGCAAAAAAGAATACGAAAAATAGAAGAAAAGAAGAAAAGAGACGAAGCACAGGAAAACATTTCGGAAAAAGCAATATTTTCCCCTGCGGAAGAGCGGATAAGTACAGATAAAATATCAGAAATATGTAAAGAAGAGCAAATCTACATGAAGGAAAGCACAGTAAAAAAAGTAATAAATAGAATAAAAGGTGACAGATGGGGAAAGTGGGATGATTTGATTACGGAAATGGATGGACACAGCACATCGGGTATTTTATAATTAAAAAAGAAATATATTGTAGTAGAAAAGAGGACTTGACGTGAGAAGAAAACCCGAAGCTTTTTGTACAACTGTTTTGATAGTTATTAATGTTGCAGTATTTTTAATCTTGTCAATGTTAGGAGATACGGAAGATGCAGCCTTTATGCTTCAGCATGGGGCGATGTATGAACCGTTTATTACAGAAGGACAGGAATATTATAGAATATTTACGTGTATGTTTCTTCATTTTGGAATTACACATTTAATGAATAATATGGTAATGCTCGGAGCATTAGGTTGGAATCTGGAACTTGAAATAGGAAAGCTTCGTTTTATTATAATTTATTTTCTCAGTGGAATCGGAGGAAATATACTTTCTTTGATTGCAGCAATTTCTGCAGGAGAATCTGCGGTTTCTGCAGGAGCTTCGGGAGCGGTCTTCGGACTGATGGGAGCGCTTCTCTATGTAGTAATTGCGAACAGAGGAAGATTAGGACAGCTTTCGGGAAGAGGAATGATTTTTATGGTTGTTCTGAGTCTTTATTTTGGGTTGACGAGCAGCGGAGTTGATAATATGGCTCATATAGGGGGGCTCATATGCGGATTCATTTTTGCTGTTATTTTATACAGACCGAAAAAAATACATTATAACGAATACTGATATTCGATCAGACCGGCAATGTTATAGTGAAAACAGTTCCGGTTTCATCAGAAGAAGTTACGATTAAAGTGCCTCCGTGAGCTTCTATAATCTTTTTTGAAAGAGCAAGTCCCAGTCCGGTTCCATTTGTTTTATATGTGACGAACGGATCAAAAATAGTATTAACGATATCATCGGAAATTCCGCATCCGTTGTCGGTACAAGAAATTACAATAGAATCAGATATTTTTTCGGCACAAAGAAAAATAGATCCTTTTGAGTCGGTAAAAGTTTTTTCAGAGACAGCGTCTTTTGCATTTTGCAGAAGATTTAAAATAACTTCTTCAAATTTTATCTTATCACCTGTATAGTTGTCGGAATTAAGTGATATTTTTGATGTGAACTCAATATTTGAATTTATCGAATCAAGTGACATTGCAAAGGAAACGGCAATATTTTTGAGAAGTTTTTCCAGTGAAAAGACAGAGTGGTGCAGCGTACTTCCGTTGTTGAAATCTGAAAGTTCATTGAGCAGGTTACACATAAATTCAATATCTTCGATTGCCTGAGACCAACCGTGAAAGTTAATAACTTCAGAATGCTGTATCTCTATAATCTGCAGAGCAGAGGATACGAGAGTCAGAGGGTTTCTGATTTCATGGGAAATCATGGATACAATCGTCTGATGGTTTTCAAGGAGTTGTGAAACGATTTGTTTTGCCGTTTCGTTTTCACTTGTTAATTGGTTCATTTTGTTAATATTGATATTAGTAAGCATAAATATTTTCTCGCTTTCATACTGAAATAAATATGCGAAACAGTGTACGCATAAATTAAGTCTAGCATGAGAAAAATTCTTGTTCAATATAATTCATACGACGAAATTCGACAAAAAATGCAACAGAAAGTATACTACAAAATAAATAGGAATTTTTGATAAAGTTTTTCTTTTGTGGTAAAATGAGGTATATGTAATCATAATAAACAAAGGAAAAGAGGCGTTATTTTATGAAAGAAAAAGATTGTATTTTCTGTAAGATTGCGGCAGGTGAAATTCCGTCTGCAACGCTTTATGAGGATGATGATTTTCGGGTAATACTGGATCTTGGACCGGCATCAAAAGGTCATGCATTGATTCTTCCGAAAGAACATTACCGCAATTTATATGATATTGATGAGGAAGTAGTTGCAAAAGCGATGATTCTTGCTAAAAAGATGGTAAATAAATTAACAAAAGTTCTTGATTGCGACGGATATAATATTGTTCAAAATAATGAAGAGTGCGCAGGTCAGAGCGTATTCCATTTTCACATGCATCTGATACCGAGATATAAAGGGGATCAAGTCGGTCTTGGTTGGAAGATGGGAGAGTTGTCGGAAGAAGATAAAAAAGAAATTTTGGATAAAATGAAGTAAACCGGAGAAATTATGTTAACAGGTAATCGTGAATACAACGAGATTTATAAAAAGTATAAAAATCTCGTCCTGAAAGTTGCGTATATTTATTCAGGTGATAATTACGATGCGGCAGAAGACATAACTCAGGATACATTTCTTAAACTATACATAGGATTTGAAGAGCTGAAAGATGGAAATGTTTCGGCATGGTTATATACAACAGCAAAAAATTCTGCGCTGAATTTTAATAAGAAGTTCAAAAGGGAAGTGCTGTCTGAAGATGATGAATTGTATAAAAACAAAGAGCAGTTTGGAGAAAGCTTAGAAACGGAATTTATAGAGAAAGAGGAAGTTTTATACAAAAAGCAATTCCATGAGAAAATAATGGCAGCATTGTCAAAGAAGAATCCAAGATGGTATGAAGCAATCATACTTGTTTATTACATGGATATACCGCAGGTAAAAGTGGCCGAAATAATGGAAATTAGGAAAGAAGTCTTACATGCTTTGCTGCATAGGGCTAAGAAATGGATACGTAAAAAGTTCGGTGCGGAGTATGAAGAGATGCAGGATAAAGATGGTAGAATTCCTTAGAAAATAAGCAGCAGCTACTTCTAAGATAGTTGCTGCTTAAATAAGAGTCAGGATGAATGTTTGGATAAACGCTTGGAATAATATATTGTTTTTGAAAACATTTATTTGGATGCCTGAGTGATCATAGAGATGATCGTGTCAATCGAATCTTGTTGGTTGGAATTACGCATTGCATCGACGTATGAACCACGTTTTTCAAACAGTTTATATACAGTGGAAGTAAGGGTTTCTTTTGTAAGATCTTCTTCCTCTAAAACCATACTGAATCCCTGACGTTCAAAAGAGCGGGCGTTTAATATCTGATCTCCACGGCTTGCTTTGGCAGAAAGCGGAATCAGAAGGTTTGGTTTCCTAAGAGCAAGGAGTTCGCATATTGCGTTTGCACCGGCTCTGGAGATGACAATCTCGGATAATGCAAAAATGTCGCGAAGCTCATCTTTTACATATTCAAATTGACAGTATCCTTTTGTGTTTTTTAAAGATTCATCGGTTTTTCCTTTTCCGCATAAATGAATGATTTGGAAATCTTTCAGCAGACATGGAAGGCTCTCTCTGACCGCATTGTTTACAACAACAGAACCAAGACTTCCGCCGATTACGAGGATAACAGGTTTGTCTGCAGTGAATTTGCAGAGATCCATTGCTGCAATTTTATTTCCTGAGAGAAGTTCCTGTCGGATCGGAGAACCTGTAAGGACGGCTTTCCCTTCCGGAAGGCAATCCAATGTTTCAGGAAAATTACAGCATATTTTTGCTGCGGACGGAATTGCGATTTTATTAGCAAGACCGGGAGTCATATCTGATTCATGAATAATCACCGGAACTTTACATTTTTTTCCGGCGAGTACAACAGGAACAGATACAAATCCGCCCTTTGAAAAAATGACATCGGGTTTTAAATTTTTAATCAGTTTGCGGGCTTCTCCAAAACCTTTAATAACACGGAAAGGATCGGTAAAATTTTGTAAACTGAAATAACGGCGAAGCTTCCCGGAAGAAATTCCGTGATATGGAATGCCAAAAGGCTCGATCAGATCTTTTTCAATACCGTTATAAGAGCCGATATAGTGAATATCAAAACCAAGTTCCCGAAGTTTTGGAATTAAGGCGATATTAGGAGTTACATGTCCGGCAGTTCCGCCGCCGGTTAAAATGATTCGTTTCATAAAGTTACCTCCGGTAATAGTAGCACATGGCTAAAGCTAATTTCATCTTAACCTTATTTGGTGAAATGTCAAGGAAAAATATAGGACAGAAAAAGGGGTAAGGAATGAAAAAACTGAAAAAATTATCACTGAAAAAAGAAATAGAAAGAGAAGCAGAAGCACTTGAAAAAGAAGTTTCAGGACGAAAAGATCTTGACCATATAACCGTATCTGAAGATATGGAAGAAGCTTTGTTTCAAAAAATACAAGATTATGAATATGAAAAACGGGCAAAAGTTGTATATCGTAAAAAGAAAAGGCGTTATGCAATAATTGCTGTTGCGGCTGTGTTTATTCTTGTATTTGGAAGCGTGATGACTGGAGTAGGAAGTAAATCATATTGGAAAGTATGGTGGGATAGGGATGAAAGTGGAGAAAAGGCATCATATATAGATGTTGAAAATATGGATTTGCAAGAAATAGAAGATACAAATGAAGTGTATATTTATAAAGAGATATCAAAACAACTGGGAATACTGCCAGTGAGATTGATTTATAAACCAGATAGGATGGCATTAAAAAATTATGAAATAAATCAAGATCTAAAAAAGGCGACATTATTATATAAACATGAAGACGAAGTAATTAAATATACTATGTATATGAATGATGTAGATTCTTCATTTGCACAGAAAGAACCAGATAATTTGATTAATGAGTATGTTCTTTGTCTAAATAATGGAATGGAAATTCAAGTGAAAGAATATGAGGAAAAAGAAGAAAAAGTAAAGCGATATGAGGCAGAGTTTGAGTATGCCGGGGCTCAATATGAGATTAAAGGAGTAGTTGAAAAGGAAGAATTTGAAAAAATTTTAAAAAATTTATATTTTTCTAAGTAAAACGCGTAAGTTTTTTCCTGTTTGGTTGTTTACTTAATAGAGAAGCAAAAAAGAGTAAAACATCAAAGAGGAATGAGAAAAGTTATGAAGAGACGTATTTTATCTATATTAGGAAGCGCTGTTCTGTTATGCGGAATTGTTGCAGCGTCTGCGACAAATGTCAGAGCATCAGACAGAGAGTTAAAACAAGTTGACGGTTCATATCTTACGACTGAGGAGAGGTCTATAGGATATACATCTTCTCCTGATTTAAGGGGAGTACATCTGATGGATGGCGAATCTATCATATCAAAAGCAGGAATCTCCCGTATATATGCATATGGATCTACTACGGCAAACCATGAAGTAAAATATATAGCAACAATCGTGTATGTCGATCAATATGATGAAAAGAACGATGAGTGGGGGCAGATAGACGCATGGGTTGCAGAGGATGAGAATAATTATTACTTATCTACGGCAAAATCTTTGAAAGTAGACAGAGGTTATTATTACAGAGTTCATTGTGATCATATCGCGGGGAATGAATATCCGTATGAAGAAAATGCTTCGACTACAAATGGAATATTAATCCCATAAAGTGCATATAATGAATTATCCTCTTTTTAAGTCTTGAGAGCAGCCGTCACATTGACGCTTCGGCAACTAATAATCAGTACATGATTTGAGAACCTGTTCCGAAAAACACCACATATTATTCGCGTACATATGACGGCTGCTCTCAGGATTTAAAGAGGGGGGTTGCTTTTTATACATTATACGATATGAGCTGAAAAACTTCTACTTGTAAATGAAAAAATGTAATGACAGAGTAAGATAGGGATAAGACCGAGTGCATAATGCACCCGGTTTTTTACTGTATCAAAATAATAAAGTTATGTAAAAAATGCACAAAATTATTTAAAAACAGGTGGAAATATTAAAAAGTGTAGACAAAAACAAGTTGAAAGGATTATTATAGAAATAACTGTATCCGTGTGTCCGGATGATTAAAGCTGGGCTGAGAGATGGATACATAGAAGGAGAAAAAGAATAATATGAAAAAGAAAAGAGTAGCGGCGCTTGTAATGGCAGCAATACTCGGTGTGACAGGATTTTCTGTTCCGGGTATTGGAGTTGTGCAGGCAGAAGAAGCTCACACAGAAATGAGTGGAGAGGCTGAACAGCAAGAAATAAATCTTGCGGCAGACAGGGGAAGCACTGCGCGGGCATCTAAGTTTCTTGCGGCATCGGGCAACCTTCCCGCAAGAGAACCGGGGCTTGCGTTTGACGGAATTTCCGATAATAACGGAGAAGCGGATAACAGCAGATGGCAAAGTGGAGAGGACGCGGAGTTTTCAGAGCAGTGGCTGGAAGTAGACCTGGGAGGAATTTGCGTTGTATCAGAGATCAAGGTTGATTTCTTTGCAAGGCTGTACGGAGATTTCCGTGTGGAAGTTTCTGATTCCAATGCAGAAGACGCAGTGTGGACAACGATTGCGACTGCAGACATGCCGGAAGGTACAGATCTGAACTTGAAAAAAACTGTTGATGTGAAGGAAAACGGAAAAGCGAGAGAGATTCCACGCTATATAAGGCTTTACTTTACATCAGGAAACAGTCAGGCGGCAAACCGCAGTATCGGGGTGCGGGAATTTCAGGTGATTGGAACGAAGAAAAGTGAAAGCGGTTATGAGACGATCACAGGAAATATCGCATTGAATAAGACGGCGTCTGCGTCAGGAGTAGAGGCGGCAATGCCGAATCTGACTGCAAATCTTGCAGTTGACGGACAGAAGTCGGATACTTCCAGATGGTCTGCACCTACAATGAAAAACGGAACTTCACCAAATCAGCAGCAGACCCCGCAGTGGCTTGAGATAGATCTGAGAAATGAGGTTACGAATATTACAAGCATCGACCTTTATTTTTATAAACTTGTATATTCGATCGACTATGAGATTCAGACAAGGGCTGATAAAAAATCAGAGTGGAAAACTGTTAAACATGTGACATGTCAGCCGGGAAATGAGCAGAATAAGCATGATAGTATCACAGATGTAGAAGGAAAGCGTCTTGACCGTTATGTGCGTTTCTATTTCAATAAAGTAAATACGAACGCGGGCGGCAACAGTGTTTCTGTTCAGGAAATTGAGATACATGGGGATCAGGTACAGACACCCGAGGTGACAGATCCGGCGCCGAAAAATGCAAAAGAAGCGATGGATTCTGTAAAAGCGCTTGAGGCGATCACGGTAGATTCTGAGACAGTTCCGCTTCCGAAGATGCCTGATGGATTCAGTATTAGTGTGAAGGGAAGCGAATATCCTCAGGTTATTTCTGATGAGGGTCAGATCAGTGATCATAATATGTATGATTATGATATGGATGTGATATTGGAAGTTGTGAATGAAAATGATCCTGAAGATACGGCAGAGAAAACATTTCAGGTTCATGTGCCGAATAAAAAATCAAAACATGCAGAGATTTATCCAGAGATAAAAAATCAGAATGAAGAACCGGAAGTGATTCCAAGTCTTCAAGAATGGTATGGATATGAGGGAGAAGTTAAGCTTACGGAAAATTCCCGTATTGTTTTAAAGGACGGCGCAGGAGTCGGACTTGAGAAAGTAGCGTCTCAGTTTAAGAGCGATATGAAAGAAATTACCGGAATGGAACTTGAGGTTGTCAGCGGAGAAGGCGGAGACGAAGACGATATCTTGATTGAGTCACTGCCGGAAGATACATACGACACAGGCAAGGAAGGATATTTACTGAAAGCAGACGACGGAGGAATTCATATCAGCAGTAACGGATACACCGGATGTCTGTACGGAACAAAGACGTTAGAGCAGGTGTATTATACACAAGACGGAACGTATTCTTTCCCTAAAGGTGTGACAAGAGATTTCTCTCAATATGAAGTACGCGGAGTAATGATCGATATCGCGCGTGTTCCGTATCGTTTGGATGCTTTGAAAGATATTGTGAAGACGTTTTCATTTTATAAAATTAATGAAGTACATTTTCATCTGAACGATAATCGTCATTCGGGAGCTACGACAGGACGCGAAGATTATAATAACTGGAAAAATTATAAAGGAATGTTCCGTTTGGAAAGCAAAACGTTTCCGAGTTTAAAGACAGATCCTCAGCAGAATGCATATTACAATGATGAAAACGGAGCTTACGGCGGAGAACCGCAGTATACAGCAGAAGAATATAAAGATCTCCAGCAGTTTGCGATGGATTGCGGCATGAATCCGATTTCGGAAATCGATGCGCCGGGACATTCGTTGTTATTTAACAGATATGTGAGAAACAATATCGAGGAAATCAGAAAAGTACAAGGTTTTGAAAATATGCCGGAAGACGGAATTAAAAGCGACCGGGACTGGGAGCTGCTTTCTGTAAAAGGAGAAAGCGGACAGTGGGCGTTAAAGTTTCTTAAGGCGCTGTACAGCGAATATCTGAACGAAGCAGATCCTGTATTTTTAGGAGACACGGTTGATATCGGAGTGGACGAATACTGGAGTATTAAGAACGATGAATTTGACGGAATGCGTAATTACATCCGTGAGATGGCTGACACCGTTCAGGAAAGCGGAAAAAAAGTACGTATGTGGGGATCTATGAAGCAGTATTTTGATGATAAAGGAATTTCCACAAAAGATTATACAGATATCGAAATTGATTTCTGGTCAAATTCATGGGATAATGCGGCGAAACGAAGCGCCGAAGGATTTAAGATCGTCAATGTGGATTCTTTCCATTTGTATGGAAATACAGGAAGGGATAAACGCGATGTTGTCAATGTAGAGCATATTTTCAATAACTGGACACCGGTTACATTCAGCAGCAGCGGTACGGTTCAGCCGGCAGATCCGAATCTTCTCGGAGCAAAGACTGCGATGTGGGCAGATATTGCAGACATGGGTGTGACAGAACGTGATAATTACGAACGATTGATGCGTCAGGCTGCTGTTCTTAGTGAGAAAACATGGGGCGGAACGGATGAAGACCAGACATATGAGGAGTATAGCCTCAAGTTTGAAAAATTAAAAGCAGGTCCGGGAGTGGAACTGGCATCCGATATTCCTTCAGAGACATCGCTTGTATTAGATTATGATTTTAAAAATGTAAAATCAGGCGAGGACGGAACAGTCGTATATGATGCGGCAGGAAACGGATATAATGGAACAGTTATAAACGCAGATGTGAAAGAAGAAGATGGTAAAAACTGGCTTGACTTGAACGGAGATGGAAGTCTTACGACAGGGTTAAGATCTGTTGATTATCCATATACAGTTCAGTTTGATCTGAAAGTGGATAAAAAAGGAGACGCACAGTTGTTTGATGGACGAGACGGTCGTTTGTCGATCGGATCAGACGGAAAATTAAAGATCAACCGTTCTTATTTTGAGCAGAAGTTTGATTATACAATTCCTGAAAATAAGAGTGTAAATGTAACGATCGTCGGAACACAGCAGGTAACAAAACTTTACATCAACGGAGAATTTAAACAAGCATTGACGAGAACAACAAATTCAGAAACGGATTACAATCATCTTTTATCTACATTTGTATTTCCGTTGACAACGATCGGAAACGGATTTGACGGAAAGATCGCAGACTTGAAAGTTTATGACAAAGCATTGTCCCCAAAGACGATTAAATTGGCGGCAAAGGGTAAAGCAGTGACAGAAGTCAATGTAGCGCAGGACAAAGCTGCAGCAGGAACAGCGCAGCATAAAGGCGATAATAATTACGACAATGCAAATAAAAAGCTTCGTGTAGGCTGGAAGGCGATTGATGGTGACGGAAATACGGCAGACGGAAAACATGGAACAGATGTCAGTGAGAAAGACTCTTTCTTTGAAGGTCTTTATGCAGACAGCAGTTTTGCGGTAGATATGCTTCAGACACATCAGATCGATCATCTTGTCCTTCAGTGGGATAAAGCGCCGGCGACATTTAAACTTCAAGTTTCTTCAGACGGAAAAGATTGGAAGGATATTGAAGGAAAAGCATCTATAAAAGGCGAATCAGTAAATACAATCAAGTTTGAACAGCCGCTTGAGACACGTTATATTAAGATGCAGGGCGTTGACGGAACATTCCAGTTAAGAGAATTTGAAGCATATGAAACGGTAAATAAAGATCATTTGAAAGAGACGCTCAAAGCAGCAGATGATAAGTTAAAAGAGTATGGTATCCAGTACGGTGATGAGAAGTATAAAGAGTTCTTTGCAGCGTATATGGAAGCAGAATCAGCGTATGAAAATGCATATGCATTAAATCATAATGTTTCTGAAAAAGCAGACGCATTGAAAGCTGAGACAGAAAAACTTGAAAATCTGAATCCGAAACCAGAACCGACGCCGGAGCTTAAGAGTGTAACAGTAACGGCAGAGAGTAAGAAAGTGAAAGTCGGAGAGGAAACGACAGTAACAGCAAAAGTTGATCCGACAGATGCAAAAGATGTTACAATTATATGGACAACATCTGATGAGACGGTGCTCAAAGTAGATGAAGCAGGAAAAGTAACAGCGCTGAAAGTCGGAAAAGCAACGATCACGGCAACGGCAGTGCAGGGCGAAAAGAAAGTTACGGACAGTGTGGAAATCGAAGTTGAAGAAGAGGTAAAACCAGAACCGACGCCGGAGCTTAAGAGTGTAACAGTAACGGCAGAGAGTAAGAAAGTGAAAGTCGGAGAGGAAACGACAGTAACAGCAAAAGTTGATCCGACAGATGCAAAAGATGTTACAATTATATGGACAACATCTGATGAGACGGTGCTCAAAGTAGATGAAGCAGGAAAAGTAACAGCGCTGAAAGTCGGAAAAGCAACGATCACGGCAACGGCAGTGCAGGGTGAAAAGAAAGTTAAAGTTACGGACAGTGTGGAAATTGAAGTTGAAGAAGAAACTGCGACTCCTACTCCAAATCCAGATCCACAGCCGACACCGGAGAAGAATGACGGAGCAGTTCAAACAGGAGATAATGTTTCTCCGATGCTGTATGCAGGAGCAGCAATGACAGCCGCGGCAGTACTTGCTTTGATTCAGAGAAAGAGAAGAAAAGGATAGAAAGTACATTATCCTTTGTACACTGCGGATAGGAAAAGCAAAGAAAAAGTGCTAAGATAAAAGAAAAGACTGTATATCAAACAGAAGAAATTCTTGTAAGAGTAAGATATACAGTCTTTTTTGCAACGTTAATTTGTTGTATTAAAGTTTAACTCAAGATGACTGGAATAGATCGATTTATTTTTAGTAGAATAGATGGATCTATTTTTTAATGTACGGAAGTATGTGAAGCAAGTACATGATCTATAATGCGGATCGTATCAAGCGAATATTGTAGGTATTCGTGCTCGATTCCATTGTTTTCAACAAGTGAAAGAAAATTTTTTATTTCATAAATCATATTGTTGTTTACAGGTGAATAAGGCAGTATTTCTTTGATTCCACCGTTGATCGGATCACGAGAGCCTTCCCGCAGTCTGAGTTCTATTTGTGTCGGATGACTTATGTAGTCGATCAGGATAGAACCGTTTTCTCCTTGAATGACGCTCGGACGATAGGAAACCGTAACTTTGGAATAGATTGCTTCTGCGATCATATCGGGATATTCCATCAGAACAATGCCGCTGCATTCAAAATTGTTTTCCAATGAGGAAGACATAGAATGAATGTTTTTAGGTGTACCGAAAAGGCGGACAAGGGAATGAATACAATAAACTCCGATGTCTGATACAGCGGCGTTTCCGAGTGCAGGATTAAATGCATTTTCTATAATTCCGTCTTTGAAACGATCATAGCGGCTTGAATACTGGCAAAATTCAAAAGATGCTCTTCGAATTTTTCCAATGCGGGGAAGCGCGTTTTTGATCATATCAAATGCGGGATCAAAATCGGGACGCATTGCTTCTAAAAGGACAACGTGATTTTTTTTGGCACACTCGATCATGGAAAGAGCCTCTTGTTCATTTGATGCCATTACTTTTTCACAGAGTACATGCTTTTTCTTTTCCATTGCTTTTATAGATTGAGAGCAGTGTGCAAAATTAGGAGAAGCCACGTATACTGCGTCGATCGGTGAATCAAGAAACTGTTCATAGTCAGTGAATACAGTGGGAATATTATGTCTTTCGGCAAAATGATTTCCTGTGTCAGCGGATCTGGAATATACAGCGTACAGCTCTATCCCGTCAACCTGCGCAGCGGCATCGCAAAAATCATCACTTATAAAGTTTGTTCCGATAATACCTATTTTTAAAGTCATTTGTATCCTCCTTCTTTATTTTGGAATATTTTTATATTTTTTGATTTCTTTCTTTGCTCAACTGAAAAATTCGGCTGCAGCTTTGATAAAATAGTCGGTATCGTATACTCCTGCCGTCTCGTAGGGAGAATGCATGGCAAGCTGAGGCAGCCCGATATCGACTGTGTCGACTGCAACTTGGGTGTTAGATATATTTCCGAGAGTTGATCCTCCTGCCATGTCGGAACGGTTGACAAATGTTTGGACAGGAACATTGACTGTGCGGCACAGATCACGAAATACCGCAGAAGAAAATCCGTCTGTGCAGTATTTTTGATTTGCGTTAAATTTAATGACGATCCCACCGTTTAGATACGGATGATTGACCGGATCAGAGCAGTCTTGATGATTCGGATGGATCGCATGAGCATTGTCTGCGGAAATCATAAAGCTGTCTGCAAGCCGAATAAGGTAGTCTTCATCAGAAAGTCCGAGACAGGCGTTAGTGCGGGTAAGTGTGTCATATAAAAATGTAGATGCAGCCCCCTGTTTTGTCTGACTTCCAACTTCTTCGTTATCCAGAACGGAGAGAATCGGCATATAAGTTTGTTTTTGTCCTGCAAGAAATCCTTCAACAGAGGCAAACACACATTGCAGATCATCAAGCCGCGGAGCAGATACAAATTCGTTGGAAGCGCCCCATATGCTTGCTTTTTGTCTGTTGTAAAGAAAGAGGTCATGTCCGAGAATGTCCTGTTCGGACACTTCGGCTGCATCGGCGATTTGTTTCATAAAAGTGTCTTTTGCAGAAAGATTGCCGTAAAGAGGAAGCAGATCTTTTTGTGGATTATATTGATATCCGCTGTTAATATCTCTATTCATATGAATTGCGAGATTTGGAATTAAAACAAGATCTCTGTCGATGTTTATTAATTTCGATTGTAATTTATTTGTTTCTTTATCTTTAATAATCACTCTTCCGGCAATAGAAAGCGGACGATCGAGCCAAGGTGCGTAAATCATTCCTCCATAGCGTTCTACATTTAGTTTGACATAGTGATGACCGCATTCCATTTCGGGATTTTCTTTGATTTTAAAAGTCGGTGAATCACTGTGGCTTGCGATAATACGCATTCCTGCAAGTGGATTTTCGGGAATGGAAAATGCGATCAGTGATGAATTATTTCGTGTCACAAAATAATTTCCTCCGGCAGTTATGTGCCAGTGTTTGTTCTCACACAATTCCGAGAAATTATTTTTTAAAAGAAGAAATTTAATTGTTTCTACCGTATGAAAAGCTGATGGGCTGTTTTCAATAAATTGGATAAGCTTTTCACTTGTTGTTTTTGAATTCATAAAATCGGCTCCTTTTATATCTTCTCTGATGTTTTCAGAATATAAGTCGCGATGCCTTCTGTCAAGGGAAAAGAGGGAATTGATTTGATCCGATGATTTTCATATAATAAGACAAACAGAAATGAAAGGTCGAAGTATTGTAGTAGGGAGTTGATAAAATGAGAATTTTGCTTGCGGAAGATGAAAAGGACCTGAACAAAATTATAACAGCGCGTCTGAAAGATGAGTATTATAGTGTGGATTCATGTTTTGACGGGAAGGAAGCCGAGGAATATTTGACTGCCGTAAAATACGATGCGGTAATTCTTGATATTATGATGCCGAAAAAAGACGGATTATCCGTTTTGAAGAAAATGAGGAGGAAAAAGGATTCTACACCGGTTATATTACTGACTGCAAAAGACAGTGTGGAAGATCGGGTGGCAGGGCTTGACGCAGGTGCAAATGATTATCTTGTAAAGCCGTTTGCATTTGAAGAGCTGCTTGCCCGGGTACGGGTGCTTTTGAGAAAGCCGGAGGAAATGCCGAAAACATGTTACACGATTGCGGATCTGGAAGTACATCTTGATACGCATAAAGTAATAAGAGGTAAAGAAGAAATCAGACTTTCGGGAAAAGAGTTTGCGCTGCTGAGATATATGGTCCAAAATGCGGGAATTGTTCTTTCACGAGACAGATTGGAGCAGCATCTGTGGAATTATGACTATATGGGAAGTTCAAATGTTATAGATGTGTATATCCGGTATTTGAGGAAAAAAATTGATGACGGAAGAGAGAAAAAACTCATTCATACAGTAAGAGGAGTCGGTTATGTGTTAAAGGAGGAAGAATGAAAAAAGTTTCTTTAAAGATAAAATTAACTCTTTTATATACGATATTTATTCTTGTGGTTGTCGGAACGGTTCTTGGAATATTGTTTTCTTTGAGTGGACGTGAGATACTTGCGTCTACGAAAATGTCACTGGAAAGAAGAGTAGAGGAGAGTCTGGAAGAAATTGAAATGCAGGACGGAGAATTAAAAATTGATTCGGATTTTTATTCTGTGGAAAACGGAGTCTATCTTTCCATGTATGACTCAACCGGATATTTTTTATATGGAAAGATTCCCGGGGGATTCGATCGGCAGCCGGACTTTTTGGATGGAGAAGTAAGAGAGATTAAAGATAAGGCAGGAGAAGAAGACTGGTATATATACGATCTTTTTTTCAGACCGGGAGAAGGTAAGGAGATATATGTACGCGGAGTGATATCTGTGACGGAATCGGAGGAGAGTTTTCAGACGATACTTCGCATCGCGTTTATTCTTCTTCCGCTGCTTGCCGCAGCGACAGCGTTCGTAGGATATCGCTTCACAAAAAGAACGCTTAAGCCTGTGAAAGATATTACGGATACTGTGTGTAAGATACGGATGGATGCGGATCTTTCGAGAAGAATTGACAATATCGATACAGTAAGAGAAACAAAGGAAAAGAGATACAAAAAAAACAGAGATGAGATTTATATCCTTGCGGAGACGTTTAACGAGATGCTGGATGAGCTGGAAGCCGTGTTTAAAAGAGAAAAGCAGTTCACTTCGGACGTTTCGCATGAATTAAGAACGCCGATAAGCGTTATGATGGCTCAGTGCGGTCAGCTTTTAAAAGATGAAGCGTTAAAGCCAAAGCAAAAAGCACAGGTGAAACTGATCGAACAGAAAGCGGAAAATATGTCAGATCTGATCGCGCAGCTTCTGTTTTTATCAAGAGCCGATCAGGGGCGTCAGCAGATCGAGAAAGAAAACGTTAATTTAAGTGAACTGACGGAAATGATCGTCGGTGAACAACAGTTTCTTGCTGAATCAAAAGGAAACGCCGGTCAGATCATATGTCACATTGAACCTGAAATATGGGCGGAAGTTGATGAGACGCTGTACATTAGAATGATGATAAATCTTCTGTCTAATGCGCTGCGATACGGGGAAGGACGGGATATAGAAGTGAGTTTATCCGTGCATAATGATTCGGATATTATCGGAAAAGTAAAAGATCATGGCATCGGCATTTCAAAGGGGGATATTCCTCATATATGGGAACGGTTTTATCGTGCGGATAAATCCAGAACAGGAGGAAGTCACTGCGGGCTCGGTTTGTCTATGGTGAAATGGATCGCAGAGGCACATGGAGGAAGTGTAGAAGTTGTCAGTAAAGAAGGCGAAGGAAGTGAGTTTGTTTTTCATTTAAGAAAATCGAAGTCATGACAGGACAATGTAAATTTGTTTTCGTTCTTTAATGTTATTTTAATCTTTTTGGGATATAGTAATCTCATCAAAGAAAATAAAGGCATAAACCGAAGTTTGGAATCGAATGTTTTCAAAGTAAAAGTAAATGCTGATGTGAAATAAAGAAAGGAGAATAGAAATGAAAAAATTTACAAAAATAGCAACGGTAGCAGTGATGACTATGGTGACAGCAGGTGTATTTGCAGGGTGTGGACTAAAAGGCGGCAAAGATATCGGAAAAGAAGCGGCATTGGAAGCGGCATTGGCTGATGCGGGAGTAAGAGAATCAGATACGACCCGTCTGAGAGTGTCTTCGGAAATCGACGATGGCAGGAAAGTATATGAAGTGCGGTTTGACGTAGAAGGAACAGAGTATGATTATGAAATAAGCGGAAGAGACGGTCAAATATTAAGCGCAGATACAGAGCGGATTTCAACTGTAGATACAACAGACAGAGCAGGCACAACAGATACAGCGGGCACAGCGGATACAGCAGGCACAACAGATAAAGAAAAAAGCGGAAATTCTCAAAATAATGCGGAAGCTTTGGGGATCAGTATAGAGGAAGCAGAGAAGATCGCATTGGAAAGAGTTCCGGGGGCATCGGAAAACGATATTCGCATTCAATCAGACTACGATGACGGAAAATATAAATACGAAGGCGATATCATTTATGACGGGAAAGAGTATGAGTTTGAAATAGATGCGTCTACAGGAACGATTCTTGAGTGGAGTGAGGAACGATACTGATCAAAGGAAAATTGTGATTAGATGTGATAAAAAAGACGATAAAAAATATTTTCGGAGTATCGGAATAAAAGAAAGAGAGAAGAGAATATAATTCAGAAAGAATGAAAAATGAATCATAGACAGCGGAGAAGTGTATGAATTATCTATGGGCAGGCATGATTTTGATCGGAATTATATTCGGAGCGTTTAACGGCAGGATGGAAGTTATTACAAATGCCGCGCTCGATTCTTCAAAAGAAGCGGTGACACTTTGTATTACGATGATAGGGATTATGTCGTTTTGGTGTGGGATCATGGAGATTGCGGCACAGGCAGGGATCATCGGAAGTGCGGCAAAAAAAATGCGTCCGGTGATCCGTTTTCTTTTTCCTGATCTGCCGAAAGAACATAAAGCGCAGGAGCATATTACAACAAATTTTATTGCGAATATCCTCGGTCTTGGGTGGGCGGCAACTCCGGCAGGATTAAAGGCGATGAAAGAACTTGAAACATTGGAAGAGGAAAGGCGGGCAGGAAAAGCGCCCGGTCCGGTGAGGCGCAAGGGAGTCGCAAGTAATGAAATGTGTACGTTTTTGATCATGAATATTTCTTCTCTTCAGTTGATCCCGATGAACGTGATCGCATATCGAAGTCAGTATGGAAGCGCGAACCCGGCGGCAATCGTAGGCGCGGGGATTTTAGCTACGGTGGCAAGTACGGGGGCTGCAGTCATATTCTGCAAAATAGCGGAGCAAAGGCGAAAGAAATCTGGTATAATCAAGGAGAGCAGATATCCGGTAAAGAACAGGAAATCTGCATAAAAAACAGTATGTGTAAGATCGTATCCGCTGCAGACAGTACGGGTGTGTGAAGGGAGAATGTATGGACAAAAGATATAGTGAAGAGGAAAAAGATACAAGAGAAGAATTGAAAAAGGAAATTAAAAGAGAAATAAAGAAACAAAATAGGAAACTCAAAATTAAGATTCCGTGGAAAATTCAAAAGATACTTATTATTATAGCGATTATCGCGCTTGCGGGAGGCGCGGGAGCGATCGGTATGAAACGCTATATTACTCATGAAAGCCAGACGACCAAACTTGGGTTTGAAGATATCGGGGAGTTGGCGACACAGGAGGCAAATTGCACAGAAGTAAATGTTACCGAAGATGTAAGAAAATTGTTCGGTATTGACATTCCGTTTACGCAGAGTAAATATATCTATAGTTACAATGTGATCGTAAAGGCGGGATATGATTTTGGCGAGATTCGATATGAAGTAAAAAAAGATTCTATCAAAGTGAAACTTCCTGAAGTCAGAATCTTAAGTTCGCAGGTTGATGAAGATTCGTTTCGTGTATATCATGAGAAGGAAAGCATTTTCAATCAGATCCGTCTGGAAGAGAATAACGCGGCGTTTGCCAAACTAAAAGAACAGGCCGAAAAAGACGCGGTGGCAAACGGGCTTTATGAGAATGCAAGAAGTAATGCAAAGACGATCCTGAAAGGATACTTTGCTCAGGCATATGATTTAGATGATTATAAAATCACATTTGAAGGAGGAGAAGGAGGGAATACAAATGAAAAATAAAATCTTGCTTGTACTCGGGATCATAGCCGCTGCAATCGCCATATTTTATTTTATATTATTTTTGACGGCATAGGAAAGAGAGTTCGTCGAGAAGACGTTGATTGTCTTTGCTGTCCATAACACAAAACCGGATAAATTCTCCGTCTAAACTTTTGAAGGAAGAACAATCGCGGATCATAAGACCGTTTTTGACGCAGTGAGTAAATACGTCAAAGGCGGTCGTTTCTTTTTGGAGAAGTTTTACAAGCAGAAAGTTAGCGTATGGCTTATATGTTTTATAAGCAGGCTGCTCTTTTAAAGCAGAGTACATTTTTTCCCGTTCGGAAAGAATGAGACGGCGGGTCTGTCTGATATATTCTTCGTCTTTCAGCATGAGTTCTCCGGCAAAAGCGCCGAGGCTGTTCAAAGACCAGGGAATCTGCTTTTCTTTCATTGCTTTTAAAAACGGCATGTTACCCGTGATACCATAACCTAAGCGGACTCCGGGCGCTGCAAAAAATTTTGACACGCCTCGTAAAACCATTAGATTTTTGAATGTTTTCGTAAAAGGTACTGCTGTGACGTCTTCGATAACAGGGGCAAATTCAACATAAGTCTCATCTATCATGACAAAGATGTCATGCTGTTCGCAAAATGTAAGAAGACGTTCCATATCAGATCGGAGAATGGCAGATGACGTAGGATTGTTCGGATTACATATGATAAGAAAATCATAACTTCCGGCAAGGAGCGACTGACAGAGAAAATCTACATTTAAAATAAACTCATCAGTTTCTTTTAAAAGAAACTCGTTGCATTTGCTATTTGAAAGTGACAACTCTCTGGAGTATTCCGAATAGGTTGGTCCAAGGAGAAGGGTGCGCTTTGGGGCGCGTGTTTCGATTAAAAGAGAGATAAGTTCACTCGAGCCGTTCCCGGGCAGTACGTAGTCTGCGGGAACGCCGCAGTATTCTGAAACGGTATTCCGAAGAGATTGATAGTCACGGTCGGGATAAGAGGAAAGAAGATCCAAATGGGATGCAAGAACCTGTTTTACATGGGTGGAGATACCGATAGGATTTACATTTGCGCCGAAGTTGACGATATCCTCCTGATTAAGATGATAGTATTCACATATTTTTTCGATATCGCTTCCGTGGAAAACAGGTTTTGTATTCATAGCATTTCCTTCCTGATGATTAAAAAAGTAATAATAACAGTAAAATATTAACGTGCAAAAAATAAAGCGTTTGTCTTGCCGGGCATCTTATTAAGCGTTTCGAGCTTCTTTTAATGCAATGGCAAGCTGATCCGGACAAGAGGTCGGTTTGAATCCGCACCGGATGCCTTCAATGCGCGAGATCGCCTCATCTACATCCATACCTTCGATGAGGTGAGAAATTCCCTGAAGATTCCCGCTGCATCCTCCGACAAAAGATACGTTTCTTACTTTATTGTCCACGATGTCAAAATGAATAAGACGTGAGCAGACGCCCTTTGGTTTGTATTCCATGATTTTACCTCCTGAAAACAGATTTCTTCATTTTTATAAAAGGAATTATAACAAACAGAGGAAGAAAATACAAATTTTGTGCGTCTGTTTTCGAGAAAAGTCGACATGAGTGCAGTCGGTTGAAAATCGAACGGGAACAGAAAGGAAGAAAGAGAAAAACAAGGGAGACGTATTTATACATATTACAGTCAGAGAGAGAGGATGCTTGCAGTTGAGAGGAAAAATAAAAAGTATATCTAAAACAGTATGAGATGATCTGCAAAAAAATGCGCGGCACGAAAAAAAGGAGAAAGAAGAAAATCGGGAAACCTACAAAAGAAAAGGCTGCGCGGTGTAGAAAAATGTAGAACGGTTTTTGCGGACAAGACAGAAATCCTGCCTTATAATGGCTACAAACACAAGCGGACGTTGACAGACGGGGCGTGTGAAAGATAAAAAAACAGGAGGGCTTGTTATGCTTGAGACAATGATGGTAAGTTCCGGATCGGTCATGTATGTGATGGCGGCAGTCGGGATACTTGGGGTGCTGGCAAAGATCGTAAACCGGATGACCTTGTACAGATTGATAAAAGCGGCTGGAAATATGCCGAAAAGTACGCATAAGCTGATGAAACTTGTAAAGGCAAAATACGAACATGCCTGTATGGCGCATGAGTCTGTGGAAAATGTCGGTGTATTTGTAGAAAAATATATCTATGAATACAGAGGATTTTTGTTTCGGATACACACATGGCGTCAGATCGAGCTGTTGTCTGTTTGGTTTGTCGGTATTTTAGCGGTGATCGGCGCGGCGCTTTCTTACATGGAAGGCGGACTTACGGAAACGGTTTATCAGTACATAGCAGGCGGGGCGGCGGAAGCGGTGCTTCTTATGGTGATCATTCGTATGTCGGACGAGCCGTATAAGATAAAAGCGATTAAAATGTATATGGTCGATTATTTGGAAAATGTATGCGCTGTCAGGGTAAGAAGACAGAACAGGAAAGAAAAAGAATTTATTGACGTAATCCCGTCAGAAAATGTAAATGGAGGTGGAAAAGTAAAAGAACAAAAAACATTTGCCGGGGCGGACGATAAGAAAGAAGGAGCGTCTGCCGGTACAGTACCGGTGCAGGAGAACAGGGCAGATAGAAAGGAAAACGCAAAAGGCGCCGCAACAATGCAGGAGACGGAGTATGAACAATGGCGGGCGCAGGCAGTCAGAGAGATTTTAGATGAGACAGGGAGCAGTATGGTAGAGAAACGGCTTCCTATTAATATCGAAGGCGAGCCGCAAGAGAGAAAGAAAGCGGAAAAGCTCAGTCAAAATGTCGGCAGAGGAGGGGGAGAACACGAACCGGACAGCGGGCATCCGCAGATCAGAGAGGAGACGATACGGCAAATACTGGAGGAATTTCTTGCTTAGGAAGTGTATATTTGTTAAAATAAGAGTATATGGCGGAGAGTAATTCTGCCGGATCTATAAAACAGACAAAAGATAAATCATAAAATAAGTATCAGAGAGGATGGATTGTGATGAGCAAAGTAACATTTGATTATTCAAAGGCATGTGGTTTCGTACAGGATCATGAGATGCAGTATATGAGCGAACTGGCAGAGCAGGCAAAGGAAAAGCTGCTTGCAAGAACGGGCGCCGGAAACGACTTCCTCGGCTGGATCGATCTTCCGGTTGATTATGATAAAGATGAGTTTGACCGGATCAAAAAAGCGGCTGAGAAAATCAGAGAAGATTCGGAAGTGCTTCTTGTGATCGGAATCGGCGGATCTTATCTCGGAGCAAGAGCGGCAATCGAATTTCTCGGACACTCTTTTGCGAACGTTGTATCAAAAGAAGTGAGAAAATCTCCGGAGATTTATTATGTCGGCAACAGTATCAGCAGTACATATGTAAAAGATCTGATCGATGTGATCGGAGATCGTGATTTTTCAATCAATATGATCTCCAAATCGGGAACGACGACGGAACCGGCTATCGCTTTCCGCGTATTTAAAGAACTGTTGGAGAAAAAATACGGAAAAGAAGAGGCTGCAAAGAGGATTTACGCAACGACGGACAAAGCGAAAGGAGCGTTGAAAAATCTTGCCACAGAAGAAGGTTACGAGACATTCGTTGTGCCGGACGATGTAGGCGGTCGTTTCTCTGTTCTTACTGCAGTAGGTTTGCTGCCGATCGCGGTAAGCGGAGCGGATATCGACAAATTAATGGAAGGAGCGGCATCGGGAAGAAAGGCGGCTTTGGAAGCTGATTTTGAAAAGAATGGCGCAATGCAGTATGCGGCTGTCAGGAATATTCTTCTTCGTAAAGGAAAAACTGTGGAAGTGCTGGCAAACTACGAACCGAGTCTTCATTATGTATCCGAATGGTGGAAACAGCTTTACGGAGAGAGTGAAGGCAAGGATCAGAAAGGAATCTTTCCTGCATCTGTAGATCTTACGACAGATCTTCATTCTATGGGACAGTTTATTCAGGATGGAAACAGAATTCTTTTTGAGACGGTTCTTAATGTAGAAAAATCAAGAGCAGAGATTGTGATCAACGAAGAACCGGTAGATCTTGACGGATTGAATTATCTTGCCGGAAAAAATGTTGATTTCATTAACAAGAGTGCGATGAACGGAACGATCCTTGCGCATACGGACGGTAATGTGCCGAACCTTATGGTAAAGATTCCGGAGCAGAATGAGTTTTATCTCGGGGAATTGTTTTACTTTTTTGAATTTGCATGCGGAGTGAGCGGATATTTACTCGGCGTTAATCCGTTCAACCAGCCGGGTGTTGAAAGTTATAAGAAGAATATGTTCGCCCTGCTTGGAAAACCGGGATTTGAAAAAGAAAGAGAAGAACTGCTTAAGAGACTGTAGTTTTAAAATTTCTTGTTGGATTTCCGTAAATAGAGTATAATAATAAGCGGTCGGAATTACCGGCTGCTTATTTGCATTATAGAAACTATTCAAATATCAGAAAAACAGTTTTGGGGTGCGTTATGCACGGATGATACGATCAAGGAGGGTGCGTTATGTTAAGAATCGGAATGTTGACAAGCGGCGGAGACTGTCAGGCATTAAATGCGGCGATGCGCGGAGTTGTGAAAGGAATCTGCTCCAAACGGGACGATGTGGAGATCTACGGTTTTAAAGACGGATATAAAGGATTGATCTATGCGGACTTCAGTATGCTTACACCGAAAGATTTTTCCGGCATTCTTACAAGAGGCGGAACGATTCTCGGAACATCGAGACAGCCGTTTAAATTGATGAGAGTTCCTGATAAAGACGGGCTCGATAAAGTAGAGGCGATGAAGCATACATATCATAAGCTGAATCTGAACTGTCTTATTATTTTAGGAGGAAACGGAACGCATAAAACGGCAAATCTTCTTCGGGAAGAGGGATTGAATGTGATCACGCTTCCGAAGACGATCGATAACGATCTGTGGGGAACAGAAATGACATTCGGATTTCAGAGCGCGGTGGATATTGCGACAGATACGATTGACAGAATCCATACGACGGCAACGTCCCACAGCCGTGTATTTATTATAGAGGTAATGGGACACAAAGTAGGATATGTAACGCTTCATGCAGGTATAGCGGGCGGCGCGGATATTATCCTTCTTCCGGAAATCCCTTATGATATCAATGTGATCACAGATGTGATCAACAGACGGTCGAGAGAAGGAAAACCGTTTACGATTCTTGCGGTTGCGGAAGGTGCAATCTCGAAAGAGGATGCAAAACTGAAAAAGAAAGAATATAAAGAGAAGATCTCCAAGAGAAAATATCCGTCTATCGCATATGAGCTGGCAGAGCAGATCCAAGAAGCGACAGATAAGGAAGTAAGAATTACCGTTCCGGGACATACACAGCGCGGAGGTTCTCCGTGTGCATACGACCGTGTATTTGCAACTCGGGTCGGAGCAAAGGCGGCCGAGATGATACTGGAAGGAAAATACGGATATATGGTCGCTATGAGAGATGGCGAGACGACGGCAGTTCCGCTTGAAGAAGTGGCGGGAAAATTAAAGATGGTAGATCCGAAATGCGGATTGATCAAAGAAGCGAAAACAATAGGTATCAGTTTTGGCGATGAATAAACGAAATAAACTAAGAAATCAGGCAGAGGTGTAAAACATGTCATATACGGCGCTTTATAGAAAATTTCGCCCGGCAGAGTTTGGAGATGTAAAAGGGCAGGATCATATTATTACAACATTACAGAATCAGATCAAGGCAAACCGTATCGGACATGCATATCTTTTCTGCGGTACAAGAGGTACGGGAAAAACAACGGTTGCGAAAATATTTGCGAAAGCGGTAAACTGTGAGCATCCGGTTGACGGCAGTCCGTGCGGTGAGTGCGAGATGTGTAAGTCGATCGCGGCAGGTACGTCTATGAATGTGATTGAGATTGACGCGGCGTCTAATAACGGCGTTGATAATATCCGTGAGATTCGGGAAGAGGTGACGTACCGTCCGACAGAAGGAAAATATAAGGTTTATATTATTGATGAAGTACATATGCTGTCTATAGGAGCGTTTAACGCGCTTCTTAAAACATTGGAAGAGCCGCCGGAATATGTTATCTTTATTCTTGCCACAACAGAAGTTCATAAAATTCCGATCACGATTTTATCACGATGTCAGCATTATGATTTCAAGAGGATCAGTATTGAGACGATTACGGAACGTATGCAGGAATTGATGGATACAGAGCATGTAGAAGCAGAGGATAAAGCGCTGCGCTATATAGCGAAAGCGGCGGACGGATCGATGAGAGACGCGCTTAGTCTTCTTGATCAGTGTATTGCATTCTATCTTGGGCAGAAGGTGACATACGAGCATGTTTTGGAAGTGCTGGGAGCGGTGGATACGGATGTATTCAGCAGACTTTTGCGGAAAGTGATCAATACGGATGTGCCGGGTGTGCTCGACGTTGTGGAGGAACTCGTAATGCAGGGAAGAGATCTGACGCAGCTTACGGCAGATTTTACATGGTATTTAAGGAACTTGCTTCTCGTAAAAACATCTGATAATATAGAGGATGTTCTGGATGTGTCTACGGAAAATATGATGCAGTTAAAAGAAGAATCCGGGATGATCGAGACAGCAGCGTTATTCCGGTATATCCGTGTTTTTTCAGAGCTTTCCGGGCAGTTAAAATATGCGACGCAAAAGAGAATCATGCTAGAGGTGGCTTTGATTAAATTATGTACTCCGGCAATGGAAACGAAGCAGGATACTATTTTAGAGCGGATCCGTGCGGTGGAAGAAAAAGTGGAAAAAAGCATGGAAGCTTCAGCAAATATGCAGGGGCAGATCGTCTATGTAAACGGAGACGGAGCGCAGATCGCAGGCGGATCGGTGATTAATGGAAACACCGAGGGCAATTTTGCAGGCGCTCGTGCGCAGAGACCGCAAATTCCAGATGCGATTCCCGAAGACGTACAGGAAGTCGTAAAGAATTTTAGAATGATTGCCGGAGAAGCTTCAGGTATTATAAAGGGGTATCTGAAAAGCGCCCGCTTAAGTCTGGGCGGAGACAACCGGCTTTTGATCGTTCTTCCGGACAGTCTTGCGGCAAGCGTCGTAGGGCGGGAAGATCACGTTGAAGAGTTGGAAAAATTAATCGAAGAACGGATCGGAAAACGTGTGGAAGTAGAAGTGCGTCATGTAGAAGAAGGCAGACATTTTGAGGATACATTCATAGATATAGAACAAAAGATCAATATGAAGATAACGGTGGAGGATTGATTATGGCAAAAAGAGGCGGTTTTCCGGGTGGAGCGATGCCGGGAAATATGGCAAATCTTATGAAACAGGCGCAGAAGATGCAGCGTCAGATGGAAGAGCAGCAAAAAGAGCTTGAGGCAAAGGAATTTACGGCGACGGCAGGCGGCGGAGCGGTTGAAGTGACTGTTTCGGGAAAACGCGAAGTGACAAAAGTAAAACTTGCGGAAGAAGTCGTTGATCCGGATGATATTGAGATGTTGGAAGACTTGATCGTTGCGGCGACAAATGAGGCGCTGCGTCAGATCGATGAGGCGACAGGTTCTGCTATGTCTAAGCTGACAGGCGGCATGGGCGGCGGAATTCCGGGGATGTTTTAAGGATGGAATATTACAGTAATCAGATCAGCCGTCTGATCGAAGAATTTTCCCGTTTGCCGGGGATTGGCAGCAAGTCGGCGCAAAGGTTGGCGTTTCATGTGATCAACATGCCGCTGGATCAAGTGGAAGGTTTGGCAAAATCAATTATTGACGCAAGGAAAAATGTGCGGTATTGTAAAGTGTGCTGTACACTTACAGATCGGGAAACCTGTCCGATTTGCGGAAATCCGGATCGCGACAAGAAAACGATCATGGTCGTTGAGACACCGCGGGATCTGGCAGCGTATGAAAAGACAGGAAAATATAACGGAGTATATCATGTGCTCCACGGGGCAATCTCTCCGATGCTGGGAATCGGCCCGGGAGATATCCGTCTGAAAGAACTGATGGAACGGCTTCAGGGAGACGTGAATGAAGTGATCATTGCAACGAATTCAAGTCTGGAAGGCGAGACAACGGCAATGTATATAAGCAAACTCATAAAACCGGCGGGAATAAAGGTGAGCAGGATTGCCAGCGGCGTTCCGGTCGGAGGAGATTTGGAATATATTGACGAGGTGACGCTTTTAAGAGCGCTTGAAGGCAGGACAGAACTGTAAGATAGAGCAGAAATAATAAACAGAAGTAATAAACAGAAGTAAGAAAGAGGAGACATTAAAGAGGAGACATTATGGACAAGTTAAAGTTGATGAAAACTGCAAATGAAGTCCGCAAGGGAATTGTGACATCGGTTCACAGTGCGAAAGCAGGACATCCGGGCGGATCACTTTCCGCGGCGGATCTATTCACTTATCTGTATTTTGAGGAATTGAATGTAGATCCGAAAGACCCGAAAAAAGCGGACAGAGATCGTTTCGTCCTCTCAAAGGGACATACAGCGCCGGGGCTTTATGCCGCGTTGGCAGAGAAAGGATTTTTCCCGAAAGAAGATCTGATCACACTGAGACATACAGGTTCTTATCTTCAGGGTCATCCGGATATGAAGTGCATTCCGGGTGTTGATATGTCTTCAGGTTCTCTCGGACAGGGAGTTTCTGCGGCTGTAGGAATGGCGATTGCGGCAAAGATATCGGGTGATGATTACCGCGTATATACACTTCTCGGTGACGGAGAGATCCAGGAAGGTCAGGTGTGGGAAGCGGCGATGCTTGCGTCTCACCACAAACTGGATAACCTTCTTGTGATCGTGGATAATAATAATCTTCAGATCGACGGTGAGATTACAAAAGTGAACTCTCCGTATCCGATAGATAAAAAGTTTGAAGCGTTTAATTTTCACGTGATCAATATTGACGGAAATGATTTTGATCAGATTGACGCTGCATTTAAAGAGGCAAAATCAGTAAAAGGACGTCCGACGGTGATCATAGCCAAGACTGTGAAAGGAAAAGGAGTTTCTTTTATGGAAAATCAGGCGGGATGGCATGGAAAAGCGCCGAACGACGAGGAATTTAAAATCGCGATGGCAGATTTGGAAAAGGCAGGTGAAGCGTTATGTCAGAAGTAAAGAAGATTGCGACGAGGGAAAGTTACGGAGAAACGCTGGTAGAGCTTGGGGCGGAACATGAAGAGATCGTTGTGCTTGACGCGGATCTTGCGGCTGCGACAAAAACAGGTTTATTTCAGGCTGCATATCCCGAACGTTTCATCAACTGCGGTATCGCGGAAAGTAATATGATCGGCGTGGCAGCAGGATTGGCGGCTGCGGGTAAAGTTCCGTTTGCAAGTTCCTTCGCAATGTTTGCGGCGGGACGGGCTTATGAGCAGGTAAGAAATTCAGTCGGTTATCCGCATCTGAACGTAAAAATCGGAGCAACACATGCCGGAATTTCCGTAGGTGAAGACGGAGCGACACATCAGTGTAATGAAGATATTGCTTTGATGCGTACGATTCCGGGAATGGTTGTGATCAATCCGTCTGATGACATAGAGGCAAGAGCGGCGGTGCGCGCGGCTTACGAATATGTAGGGCCGGTGTATATGCGGTTCGGACGTCTGGCTGTTCCGGTGATCAATGACAGACCGGATTATAAGTTTGAACTTGGGAAAGGCGTTGTGCTTCGAGAAGGAAAAGACGTAACGATCATTGCGACAGGACTTCCTGTCAACAACTGTCTGCAGGCAGCGGAGAAGCTGGCAGCGGAAGGTATTGATGCAAAAGTGATCAATATTCATACGATCAAGCCGCTTGACGAAGAACTTATCATTGCGGCCGCACAGGAAACAGGCAAAGTCGTTACAGTCGAAGAGCATTCGGTTATCGGAGGACTTGGAAGCGCAGTATGTGATGTGCTTTCCGCAAATGTTCCGACAAAAGTGCTTAAGATCGGAATTAACGATGTGTATGGAGAATCAGGTCCGGCGCTTGAACTGATCGAAAAATACGGACTTGGCATAAACGGTATTTATGAAAAAGTAAAAGCGTTCGTATCATAATATAGGTAATTGCGAAACAAGTCCGCAATCCTGACTGAAAACAGGCGAAGGCTCCTGTCATGCAGGATTCTTGGGATAGGAAGTGAAAATCGTTCATTTCTTGGCACAACAAATAAACCTCATGGGCTTATGAAGTTGGTAAGTCCTATGCTATGAGTGGTTTTAAACTTCGTATGTATTGATGCTGGTGAATTTTATCAGCAACCATGACAGTTATTAACTGAGAAATTCCTGCAAGCAACAAATCTGCATGTAGTGTTTTCTCATTTTGGGTTTTACGACCGGCAATACAGAAACTGTCTTTAAAATGGTTGATTGATTTTTCAACGTTTACACGGATTTTATAGGTCTCATCCCATTCTACGGAACCACGTTCCACACCGGGATAGGCACGCAGATTCTTTTCGGGGTAAATGTAAATCATTCTTCCACAGGAAGATGTGGTACAGGGGTTCTCACAGCGGCAGACACGGCGTTTCGTTTTGGTTTCACGGTTGTATTCCCATTTCATTTTAGGGCATACAAACTTCATGCTGGGAAGTTTGCTTCTCAGATGAGATTTACTCCCTTCCCGTTTCATAGGAAGTGTGGAATCATGCGGACAGCAAGGAACACCATTTTCGTTGAAGGTGTAGCCATTTTCTTCCATTGATAGTTTTGTCCGGAGTGGAATAAATGCTTTTTCAAAGCCAAGATCATCCAAAAGGGCTTTGTAGATTTCAATGGTATCAAAAGCGGCATCGCCTAGAAAAGTTTTAGGGTTGATCAAAGGATGCTTCTGAAAGAAATCAATCAAAACAGGGAGCAGTGCCTTAGAGTCCGCAAGTGATTTATCTTCATCTGGTGAATCGGATTTCTTTTCAACAATGATATTAGGATGAGCATTTAGGAAATCTTTATTGTAGAAGGTAATATCGCGAACAATACCAAGACCATTAGTGACAATACCAAACTTATAGGCATAGCAGAAATGTCCGTTGATGTACATCTGTTGGATAGCTGGGTTAGCAGTAGCGTGTGCAGGCATTGAGCCGTAAGCAGCTTTGTAAGGATCAAAGTTTTTATCAAAGTTGTGAGCCTTTGCAAAGGCCTTTAACTGTTTTATGATACGGTTTGCGTATTTCGGATTATTTTCTGTTACCCATGCCTCAATTCCAGAAGTATCAAAGATACTCATGGAAGCAAGGTTAGAATCAATACGTTGGCAGATCGGTTCAGTGATATCAACTAAGTGATCGAACATCGATTGTAAGTCCATAAGAAAGTCCTGTTTAAAGCGGGTAAATTTTGAGGCATCAGGAACAACACGGAAGCCACAGAAATCCCGTAGTTCCTGAGAATATTTTAAAAATATAATCAGAAGAGTATCTGTCGGGATTGAGAAAATGCGCTGAATAAGGAGAGCCTTAATCATAGGATAAAGTGGATGCTTACGAGGTCTTCCTGTAGAAGCGTGAAAATGAGTAACAAAAGAAACAGGAACAATTTCATCAAGATTAATGGTTTGGTCAAGTAGAGAAAGAAACTGATATTTGTCATTATCGAATTTATTTTGGCAATCTTCAAAAACTTCTGCCAAAGTGAGCTGCTTATATGGTATCATATAGGTACATCTCCTTTCGGGTGGTTGGTTTATAGTTTCTAGGCAACTCTATTTTACCACAATCCGTTGAGGAGATGTTTTGTTTTATAAAAGTTAAAATGCCGTATTTATGCGGCTTGTGGCGTTTCGCAAACACCTAGTATCATAATATTACAAAAGGAGATGCTGTTCATTTTGAGCGGCATCTTTTATAATATGTCGAATTCTTCTGACAATAACTGATAAAATCATTTTTTTTATTGTGCTATCCTCATATCAACGCCGATAGAAACATTGTTGATTTTTAAAATATTCAGTTGATTTAGGAGGATGAGTATAAATGGAAAGACAGTTACCGAAAAACGTGCGTCAAATAGGAAATGTAAGCGACAGTCCTAAAATTTATGTGGAAGATTATGTAGATACATTTTTTGCCGGATTGTGTGAGAAATGTGAGAAAGCAGGCACAGACCCTATGGGGGCTTTTCTTGTCGGAGATATTCAAAACGGCGAGGATGAAGATTATGTTTATATTTATGGTGCGATTCAGATGCATGATCTGAAAATGTCGGATAAAGAATATGTGATTGATGAGGCTGCATGGAAAAACGCATATGAAGACTGCAAACAGTATTTTGAAGACGGGGAAATGCTAGGATGGTTTGTAGTACATCCCGGAGCGCCGCTCATTCCGGAACCGGAAACCGTAAAGCTTCATAAAAAATCATTTCCGAAGAAAAATACCGTTTTCATTATGAAAGATCCGGTAGAAAAAGAAGAGACATATTATGTACATAAAATGAATGACTTGCTGGAGATCGGAGGGCATTACACATATTATGAAAAAAATCCGTGTATGCAGAATTATATGATCTCCAGCCGGAAAAAAAATGGGGCGTCAGCGTCGGAAACAGTGGAAGACAGAGCTGCAAAGGACTTTCGTTCTTTGGCTAGAAAACGGAGCGAGCATCAAAAAGGCAGACGGCCGGGGAGTCTGATGTATGCTGCGGGAGCTTGTGTGATTTTGATACTTGTAATTATGGGGGTATCGTTGTTTAACAGTTTCGACAGGATGAAATCGGTACAAAACACGCTTGGATTTTTAGATAAAGAGACAGTTGCGTCAGATGGGAAAACGTCAGAAGAAACAACAGATGACGGATCTGTTCCCACATCTGCAGAAATTGAAGCAGTAAAAGGACAGACAGATGCAGATTCCGCAGATGAAAACAAAACAAAGGAGGAAAGTGTGTCAGGTCAAAAGGAAGACGGAAAAGATGAGAAAAATGAAAATCCGGAAAACAGCCTGTCTGAGAGCAATGATAAAAAAGAACCGGAGGGAAGCGATTCTGCGCAGGGGGCAGATGAACAGACTATTGGAAGCGCGAACGGTCAGGACGGGGTTTATATTGTAGAGAAAGGAGACACGCTGGCGATTATCAGCCGTAAGATATACGGCGATCTTGACCATGTAGACACGATTTGCAAAATGAACGGGATTACGGACGGCAATCTTATTTATATCGGACAGAAATTGCTATTGCCATGAAAGTATGGTAAGATGTTGGCGAATAGATTTAGCGGAAATAAAAAGGACATAAAACAGAAATATAAAGAAGGGGAGTTATATGACACAAAAGAAAAAAACGGATTTTAAAATAGTAACACCCCCCGATGATCTAAGTGAAGTTCGTGCTAAAACGAAGAAAATACACAGGGAAAAATTAAAAAAGATTGTTGTGCCGGTTATTCTTATTGCTCTTGCGGTAAGCGGAACATATCTGATGCTCACGAATAAGGCGTATAGTGAAGCCGGAACGGCGGTCAGGTACTCGACAGATAGTTCGGATACAAGTAATTATGCCCATTTTGCAAATGGAATCGTGCGATACAATCGGGATGGCGTTGTTTTTTTAAATAAGAAAAACGAAGAAAAGTGGATTCAGTCGACACAACTGAAAAATCCGATCATTGAGGTGAAAGAAAAAGCGTTTGCGGTAGGAGATATCGGAGGAAACAGCATTCTTGTATTTTCCGAAGAAGGTTTGAAAGGCGAGATTGAGACAAGTCTTCCGATTGAAAATATGGCGATTTCGGATCAGGGAATTGTGACAGTTCTGCTGAAAAATGAAACTGCGCCGAAGATCATTTCTTATGATGCAATGGGCAATGTTTTAGTGGAGCAGCAGGTAACTGTTCCTGTAATGGGTTATCCTGTTGCGATGGATATGTCTGACGACGGAAAGATGCTGGCGGTAACTTATTTTCATACAGACGACGCCGTGCTGAAGTCAAAAGTGATCTATTATAATTTCGGAGAGAGTGGAAAGGACAAGCCGGATAAGATCGTTGCATCGGATGAATATTCAGACACGATCATGGCAGACATTTTCTTTATGGGAAGCGACCGCTCTGTTGTAGTAGGAGATAACTCGATCGTCATCTATAAAGGGAAAGCCGAACCGAAAAAAGAAAAAGAGATATCGATCGGACAGGAGATACAGAGCGTATTTCACTCAGACCAATATATAGGGCTTATATTGCTTAACAGTGAAAAATCAGGATACGAGCTGCGGCTGTATGATCGGTTTGGGGAGAGGATACTTAATAAAGAGATTTCGGGACGATACGAAAATGCAAAGATAGAAGGCAGCGAAGTTATTATGTATGAAGGAAGTAAGTGCTGTATCGTGACCGCAAACGGAATCGTAAAATTTGAAGGAGACATAAAAACAGAGGCGCTGGAGATTTTCAAAGCTTCGGGATTGAACAGATACTATGTGATGAGCGCAGATGAATTACGGGTAATTTATCTGACGAAATAGGAGAGATTATGGATAATTGGCTTTTGATCATTGTAGGAACGATTTTTCTTATCTGTATTGCTTTTGGGTATGTTAGAGGATTTTTAAAACTCGGACTTTCCCTTTTGTCAACAATATTGACTCTTGTTCTTGTGCTGTTCCTTTCGCCGCATGTTACACGAGCGCTTAAGGAGTATACGCCTGTAGATGATTTCTTAGAAAGTAAAGTTACTGAGAAATTTATGCCGGAGATAACGTCTGAGCAGCTTCAGTCGATCGATCTGACAGGAACGCCATTGGAAAATCTTACGGCGGAAGACATCTCCAAGTTAAACGAGATGGACTGGGATGTGCTCGGCATTACGGCGGATGATATTTTAAGTGTGATCGGAGATATTCCGAAAGATGTGCAGATCAACTTGATTGAGGAAGCCCCTCTTCCCCGGTTTTTGAAAGATCAGCTTATAGAAAATAACAACAGCACGATTTACGGAGAGCTGGGAGTGAAAAGTTTTCCGAGATATGTGGCGGCATATGCATCGCATCTTGTATTGAATCTGTTGTCGTTTCTTGTGACATTTTTGCTGGCGATCATTCTTGTGAAGGCGCTGATGTTTGCTGTGAATATTATTGGGGAACTTCCGGTGCTTGGACTGGCAAATCATATTGCCGGAGGAGCGCTCGGTCTTTTGCTTGCGCTTGTCATTGTGTGGATCGGATTTCTCATCATGACGCTTGCCTATACGACAGAGGCGGGAAGCGCATGCTTTGAAATGGTTGAAAAGAGTAGTATTCTGCGTTTCTTATATGAAACAAATCCGCTTTTGATCCGCCTGTTAAAATTTTAAATCTGTATAGAAGAGGGCTGTTGGAAAAATAAACAAAATGTTATTTTGTAACTGAAAGTTACTGTATTTTGATGTACAGTAACTTTTTTTATTTTGTGATAAAATTAATTTTAATAGGGAAATTAAAAATTGGCGAAAAATTGACTTTTTTCTGTTATAAGATTTTTAATCTCATTGATAAGGAGTGAAAGTTTGTGGAAGAAAAATATAAGATCCTAATCGTAGATGACGAACAGTCTATTTTAGATATGTTGAAATTACAGCTTGAATTTGAAGGGTATTCTGTTTATACTGCCGGCAATGCGGCAGAGGCTTTGGATAAATTATCTTACTCGCCGGACATAGTTTTATTAGACATCAATATGGATGGCATGAACGGTTTGGATTTATGTGTCTCTATTCGTGATTTTATCTCTTGTCCGATTATTTTTCTCACTGCCAGAGTATCTGAGCAGGATAAGATCAACGGGTTAATGGCAGGCGGAGATGATTATATTACGAAGCCATTTTCTGTAAATGAATTGCTGGCAAGAATTTCGGCGCATTTACGACGCGAACAAAGAAGTCATAACAAGACAAAAAGTAAATTTTCAGAAGATCTTATTATTGATTATTCTGATAGAAGTCTTTATATCAAAGGGCATAAAATTGAATTGTCAAATAAAGAATTTGAAATTATACAACTCTTGTCTTCTAATGCAGGTCAGGTTTTTGACAGAGAAAAAATTTATGAAAATATTTGGGGCATTGACGGCAATGGAGACAGCGTTGTTATCAAAGAGCATATACGAAAAATACGTCTGAAATTTAATGAGTTTACGGATAAAGGTTATATTACTACAGTTTGGGGAGTCGGATATAAATGGGAAAAATAAGAGAAGTATTTCAAAAGATGTCGCTAAAACGATCATTAGTATTGCTGGCGGTATTTTGTCTTAGTCTGGTCAGCGCTCTTTCAGTAATTACAATATTGACATGTTCATCTATCCAGAAAAAAATACTTGATACAAGACCTATTATCATCACAGACTATGTAATTAGAGACGCAGATAGTAATGACACCGAAAATAATAACGGGGTTACTGCCGTACCGCAGAAATATACACATGGAGAACTTTCAAAAGAAAATCAATTATATTATTGGTGCATTACGATTCTTATGGTGTCCTTACCCATTGCCTATATTATAATCGCTTCTTTTATGGTGGCAAAATTATATTACAAATGGAAATTGAAGATACCGCTTGAAAATCTGAAAAATGGTATGTACCACATTTCACAGCAGGATTTAGATTTTCAGATACAATACACATCTGATGATGAGCTGGGGCAGTTATGTGATACATTTGAACATATGAAAAATGAGATTTACAAAAGCAATAGTAAAATGTGGAATATGCTTCAAGAGAGAAAAGCGCTGACGGCTTCTGTTTCACACGATTTAAGAACGCCGATCACGGTGCTCAATGGCTATCTTGATTATTTGGAAAAATCAATCGAAAGAGAAACTCTTACAAATGAAACCTTACAGACAACGATTAAAAATATGACAGAAGCTGTCGATAGATTAAAACGATATGTAGAGTGTGTGAAAGATATACAAAAAATGGAAGATATTGAGATCAAAAAAGATAATTATAATTTGAAAGAGTTGATTGCCGACATAACAAAAGAATTTTCTATTTTAGCGGCACGAGAGAATAAAAAACTTGTTATACGGGATTTTTCAAACTCTGATTTTATATCGACAGATAAAGCGATGTTATCAAAAGTTTTAGAGAATATTTTTGACAATGCACTCCGCTTTTCACATGAAGAAATTATATTTTCAATCAAAGAAAAAGAGGATTATTTGTATTTTTCAATGCAAGATGATGGAGTAGGTTTTACATCTGAAGAATTAAAATCCGCAGCTTCTTTCTTCTTCAGTTCCGCTTCAAACGGTGGAAATTTTGGCATAGGATTATCTATCTGTAAAATACTTAGTGAAAAATTCGGAGGGAATATATTTTTAGACAATCTTCCGGATCGTGGAGCAATTATTACAATCAAGATTAAAAAATAGGCGGAAACTTTTCTGAAATTTGACTTTTATATGAAATAATCTCCTTACAAAAAACGTAAGGAGGTTTTTTTATGGAAATTAGTATTGAACATTTGAATAAAAACTACGGGAAACAAAATGTGTTGAAAGATATTTCTTTACATATACCGATCGGAATGTATGGAATGTTAGGCGAAAACGGAGCCGGTAAGACAACGCTTATGCGTATATTGGCTACATTGTCAGAGCCGACAACGGGAATGGTAGAAATCAATGGGATTGATATAAAAAGGAAAAAAGAAATCAGAAAAATAATCGGTTATCTTCCACAGGAATTTTCGATATATCCAAATATGACGGTTTATTCTGCTTTAGATTATCTTGGGATTTTGACTGAACTTCCAAACAATATTCGTAAGAGGCGTATCAACGAACTTTTAAAACAAGTGAATTTGGAACACGAGAAGAATAAAAGATTTAAAAATTTATCCGGTGGTATGAAACGTCGTTTCGGTATTGCACAGGCATTATTAAATGATCCGAAAATTTTGATTATTGATGAGCCGACGGCAGGACTTGACCCAGAAGAAAGATTACGCTTTTACAATCTTCTTTCTGAATTGGCAGTGGAAAGAATTATTTTATTATCTACGCATATAGCAAGTGATATAGAAGCCACTTGTTCTAAAGCAGCTGTTTTATCTTCCGGAACTGTTGTTTTTGAAGGACAAATAGAAAAGTTGTTACAGCTTGGAAACGGAAAAGTCTATACTACCACGATTCTGCAAAATGAATTAAATCAGTTTAAACAGAAATACCGTGTTATCAGTATTTATCAAAATGGAATAAATGTATCTTGTCGCTTTTTATCAAACGCTGCACCAAAAAAAGAATGGGTTTCATGTCAGCCTACGATAGAGGACAGTTATATGTATCTCTTATCAAGTTTCAAGCAGGAGGTGGAATAGATGCTGTTTATTAAAGAATTGAAAAAAATTTGTTTTAGCTTTATATATGTATTGTTTATTGGATTGCTGCTTTTTAGCTGGCATGAAAATTTTTACGGTGTAACAACAAAAGAAATAACTGGTTCGCAAGGAAATGAGGTATCTATTTCTTCCGGGCTGACTGGTGGTTCGATTTTAGAAAAACCAGAAAAAAATAAAGAAAGCTATGGAATGAAAAATAAAGAAGTACCAGATAAAATTATGTGCGGTGGTACTGACAAGCTAATTATGGAATATCTTGCAAATTCCTATGCAACATATCCTTTTAGCTATTATAAGGAAGTAGTTTTAAATGAGAACGAGCAAAAAGAGATTTTAAATATAATCAAAGAAATAACAGGCTTAAATGAACAGCAGATCAATCATCTTCCAGATGATTATTTCCCTGCTGTAAATGGAAATGTTATTCACTTTGGCAGTAACGGAACACAAAGTGAAAATGGAGCTTTTACATTTGAAATGGGAAATGAAGAACAACCAACTGAAAATACTGATTATACAAAACAATTTGTAGCTCAAGTTTCTTACGAGGAATTTCAAGAGCTTATGAAAAAAGCAGAAAGTATCATTGGAACAGGTTCTAATTATTCTATGGAAAATTTATTGCAATATTATGGTCTGGCAGAAATGACTTATGAAGAAGCAATGAATGAATATGAGAAAACGATTTATGATGATAAAGTTTCTGCTGCTTTTGCAAGATTGTTTTGCGATTATATGACAAGAGATTTAGGTTTATATCCTGTGTTCTTAGTAGTTATCTTTTGGCTGAAGGATAGACGAAACCGTATGAATGAGCTGATTGACTGTAAACAGATCGGAACAACAAAGCTTATTACGATTCGTTTCTTAGCAATGCTTGCGGCAGTGTTATTGCCGATAACTATTTTGAGTTTTGAGTCGTTAATTCCATTGATTGAATTTTCTGCTGAAACCGGTATTGCAATAGATGTGTTTGCTTTTCTGAAATATATTGTTTGGTGGTTATTACCGACAGCAATGATTGTTACTTCTTCAGGAATGTTCTTGACAATTTTAACATCTATGCCGATAGCTATTTTGGTACAGTTTGTATGGTGGTTTATTGACACCTCTTTGACAGCGTTATCGGGAGATACAAAAATATTTACGCTGATGATACGGCATAATTTATTACGAGGCTCTGAACTTATAAAGCAAGATTTTAATTTGATCTGTTTGAATAGAGGACTGTTTGTGATCTTGTCTTTGATATTGATAGCATTATCTGTTGTAGTATATAACAAGAAAAGAGGTGGAAAGTTAAATTATGATTTCTTTTTGCAAAAGCATTTTGGATTTTTTAAGGATCGATTTACCGCTCACATTCAAAAATAGTTTATTACTGGCGGCTGTCTATACATTCATTATCCCGGTTATAAGAGGAATTTCTAATTTAGACAACATTCATTCCGCAGATGTATTCGGACAATCGTTAGCTCTGATAGGGGTATTTCTTTTCATTCCTATAATAAGGCAAGAATTGGAAGTTTCCGTAAAAGAGATTGTTTATACGAAAGTATGGTCATATAGAAAGAGCGTAAGCATTCGGCTGATATGCAGTTTCTGGATGATTACAGTTATGATTACTATATTCGCAAGTATTATGCGGCTTCAAAACTGCAGTTTTCCATTTTTAAAATATGTAACCGTGACAATTCTGTATGCTGTTTTTCTGGGGATTTTAGGACTTCTTTTTTCACAATTAGGAAATAATGTCATTATAGGTTATCTAGCTTCGCTAGGATATTGGTCTTTCTGTCAATTCGATATTTTAACAGAAGAAAATGTATTATACATATTCCCGATTATAAGCGGAGAAATAGAGATGGGGAAATTGATGATTCTTATGAGCATAAATAGTTTTCTTCTGGTAGTTTTCTTTTTGTCAGTAAAAGAGACTAGGGGAATGTATAAATAAAATATATCATTGTCTCTGAAGAAGAGATATGTTATGATAAATCCACTCACAGAAATTCTTTTTGTGAAAGATGCCGACAGCTTCGTCGGTCAGAGGAATTCCCTCAAAATTACCCAGAACACAACGAAACAGATTTGCATGGATAGTCTTGTAGAACGTCTCTTTTTTTCGTATACTGATTCTTAACAGAAGAAAAAAGTTTCACCGAAAGTTATAAGAGAAAGCTTTAGGAGAAAAAGCTTTGAGAGAAAAAACTTAAGAGTGTTTTCTTACTTGTACGATAGGACTCATTCATGCACATGAAAGGAGAGCCTATGGTAGGAAAAGAAAAGTGGGCAAAAGAAAAAGAACTGTGCTTGTCAGATGCTTATATTGTAAAAGATAATGAACCAAGTTTGGAATTAAAAGTAAAGGTTATTAATATCCGACCGGAAGAACATCATGAGATTTTAGAGAAATGTCAAGTGCTGAAAGAGTATAGCCAGTTTATGGAAATCGTGCAGAACTATCAGATCTCCGGTGTGGAAGAACCTTATAAAAAGGCGATAAAAGAGTGCATTGAAAAAGGAATACTTGCTGATTATTTAATGCGAAAAATATCAAAGTGGAGAACAGGCTGGACTTAATAAAGGTCGTAAAGAAGGTCGAGAAGAAGGAAATCTTCAAAAAACCTGTTCTCTCATTCAAAAAAAGCTCGAAAAAGGAAAAACAATTTCCGAAATTGCAGATGAGCTTGAAGATACAGAAGAAAATATTGCTCGTCTGATAGAAGAGTTTTATCTTCGTATAAATTGATCATAGTTAAATCTATAAAATGGGGGATAAGTTTTGATTTCTCCCCTGTCTGGAAGGTGTATTTATATATTTTTTACAACGAATACGAAAAGTGGGAAATGGAAGCTGCATGTTTTGGCATGAATTTGTCGAAAATTTCATAAAAAACTTGACAAGTTTCTTAGAATATGATATCTTATAAAAGTTCTAAGAACGCTATGGGGGATTAGCTCAGTTGGGAGAGCGCCTGCCTTGCAAGCAGGAGGTCACGAGTTCGACTCTCGTATTCTCCACTTTAAATAAAGATCCGAACATTGGCATTAGTCAGTGTTCGGATTTTTTATGCTATAGGAAATTACTCCGTAATGTTCCATAGCATAAAAAACGCTCCGTGTAGGAGCGCACTGCGGCGGAAAAGAAGTACGTCGCTAAAGCGACCCGCCGCAGGCGGAGAATCTTGCGAGCAGGATTCTTTTTTATATTGTGCAACGAGCCAAAGTCCGGGTTTGTTACTTTGTTCTTGTATGAAGAAAAAAAGTAAGATATAATCAAAAAATAAACATAAAATCTATGTGACGTTTAAGTACGGGAAAAGGTATTATATATGAGAGGTCAAACAGAGGGCAGTCATGAAGAAATTAATGTAGAAGAAGCCATCCGTATTCATGGAAATATGGTTTATCGGCTTGCTCTGGTACAAATGAAAAATAAAAGTGAAGCAGAAGATGTGTTTCAGGAAGTGTTCCTCCGATTAGTAAAGTATAAAGAAAGAATTCAGGGGAGAGAGCATTTGAAGGCATGGCTTTTGAGAGTAACTGTTAATTGCTGCAAGAAACAGTTTGATAGTGCGTTTCGGAAAAAGACAGTTTCTATAGACAGGGATGTTCAGAGCACGGACAGTTATGAGATGGATCTGCCGGAGAATCTCATATATGAGGCAGTTCTTCGCCTGCCGGCAGATTACAGGAGTACAGTACATTTGTTTTACTATGAACAATATTCTGTTTCTGAGATTGCTGAGATGTTGGAACTTTCGGAGTCGGCTGTAAAAACCCGCCTGTATCGCAGCAGGGGGATGCTTAAGGAAGCTTTGAAAGGAGAGTTTGACTGTGTGGGACGAATATAAGAAAGTAAATGACAGCATTCATGTCCCGGAAGAATTAGTGAACCGGACTGTAAAAGCAGCTGAAAGAGAGGAGCGCCGCCGCAAAATTATCGGATTGTGGAAATATACGGCAATAGCGGCATGCTTTTGTTTTGTCTGCCTTGGTATATGGGGAGCGGCGTTTAAAGACAAGATTGTGATACAAGATGTGACATTTGCTTCATCAGAGATGGAGATTGGATTAAATCTCGGAAAAAAGGACATATCAGAGACGAGAGAGTGGGAAGATATTCAAGTTGAAAAGTATACGGAGAAGGATGACGAGAATATCCCGAAAGAGCTGTGGAAGCTGAAGCCGGGAAGGGTTCACGGAGAAAAAGTATATATAGGAAAAACGGAAGACGGAATTCTTCATGCAGTGTTTGAAAAAGACGGGAAAATCTGGTATGTGACAGAAGAAAAAGGGGATAAAGAAAATCTGACAGAATATTTGAAAAAAACTTTATAAAAGACGTAACCTTTTGGATGCGGCAAAGGTATTATAAGCAGAAACGCATAAAAAAACTGTTTGTTGTTCATCAAAGAGGAAATGCTTATGAAAAAGAAATATTTGAAAACATGTATCAGTGTTTTGGCAGTAACGGCAGTCTTGCTAAGCGCATGCGGAGGTCCGCAGCAGAAAAACGTCGGGAAGACAACGATGGAGACTGCAAAACTGGCGGATTCTATCAGAAAAAAATATAATGAAAAGTATGAATATGCCGATCCGATCCGCGGCGTGGCCCGTGACGAAAGGCTTAAGCTGAAAATGGGGTTTGATATAATGAATGCCGGATTTACGGAATATACACAGATCGTAAATGTGTATAAAGATCCGGAACTCACCTATCAGATCGGATCACATTTTGAGTGGGATGAAAAAACAAAGGAATTATCAGTTACACCTCCGAGATGGAGTGTAGGCGGGATCATGAGCGAAGGTCTTGACGAGGATGCGCCGGGATATCAAGCGGCAGATTCGTCTTTGTTTGATAAAGGAGAGTTGAATGACTGGGGTAATCTTCCACAGTATTATATGGTTCAATATGTGGATCTTGAAACCGGAGAAAAACTGGAGAAACCGATAGTGACAGTGTTTACCGTCGATTCAGAAGTTAAGAATGCACCGAGAGTTACTCTTGGGATTAATGAGGAAGGATTTCCGGTTTTCAGATGGAAAAAAGTGCCGGGAGCAGAGCGTTATTATGTGATGAGCATGACGTCCTCAGAAAAGATGGGATTATCCGGAGACGGCTGGGTCGAAGGTGAAACAGAAGGAACAGAATGGATTCCCGAATCAACGGCAAAGTTTATTACTTATAATGTGTCGGAAGCGGATCGCCGGGAGCCATACGTTATTGAAAAGTACGGAGAGGGAAACGAAGCGATACCGAAAGATACAGAGTATGAAACTTATTACTGCGTTATAGCAGTATCAAAGGACGGAACATCTGCTTTAAGCAATATGTTCAGGGAAACAGATATTGCGCGTAAAGTTCCTTTTACGGAAGAAGTGAAGATGAGCCTGAATGAGGAAGGTTCAAATTATACGCAGTCGTTCGGCGAAATGCCGTCATATAAATGGGTGACGATGTGCGACGGAACGCTTGTACAAAAGCTGATTAATTATGATTTTGAAAGCGCGAAGGAAGAGAAGGCTTCATGGAGCGGTGAAAATATCGTAAAAGTTCCGTATAAGATTGACGGAACAGGATTTGACGGAGTTGTTGTCGTAGAAAGTTATAATACTGATACTTGGAAAGAAGAACTGGAAAAGGTTCGAATCAGACAAGAGAAATTAAGAAATCGTGCAGGTGCGGTTACTCCGGAGATGAAAGTGGAAGGCGAGACCGAAAGTGAAAAAGAGGAAAAGGAGTCTTCGGGAGAGAGTGAACGAAAGTATGAAGTCACTGCAAATAGCGCTTTGAGTGAATATCTGGCAGTAAATATGCTCAATGCGAACACAAGTATCAGTTTGAAGGAATTTCCGGAAAGTGCAGATACGGATTATCTGTTGGATGCATGGGAAGAAGCGGTTTATCAAAACCCAATGGTACTCGGAGTGACGGGGGCGTCAATCGCAAACGGCGGAAAGACACTGCATGTCAAATATGATACAAAATCGGAAGAAATAAAGAAAAAACAAAAAGAAATCTCGAAAGAGGCAGAACGTGTTGTAGACAGTATTATTACGGACGATATGACAGAACTTGAGAAAGAAATGGCGATCAATCAATATCTGTGCGATACTGCTGAATACGATATGGACGCGCTTGAAAATGCAGAAGAAAACGATTTTGCCGGAGTCGATGCAAAGTTTAATGATTCCTTTACACCGTATGGCGTTTTGTTAAATAAAACAGGAGTGTGTTCAAGTTATGCCGGAGCATTCAAACTTCTGGCGCAGCAGGCCGGACTGGAATGTATCGTTGTGACAGGAAATCTGGACGGTGAACTTCCCCACGCATGGAATAAGATTAAAATAGACGGGGAGTGGAGGATCGTAGATTCCACGAATAACGATAATGAGTTGATCTTAAATGCGCTGTTAAATCTTCCCGATTACGCGGCAGACAAAGTGCTTGTAGAAGACGAACGTTTTGTACTTGACGATAAGGTGAAAGATTATGAAGCAAAGTCGGATGACAAAGAGTTTTACCGGATAGAAGGAAAATTTTATGAGAAAAATAAAATTTTTGAGCCGCTTAAAAATGAATTAAAAGAAGAGGGAATTGCGGTATTGCGTACAGATTATACATTAAGCGATAAAGAGTTTATGAAGATCGCACAAGAAGTAGTCGAAGGATACGGAAGCGGAGAACTGGGAGGATATTACTGGCTTGGGGTAATTTATTTAACAGACGAAGAAGGAAGAGAAAAATAAAAGAAAACAGAGCGAGAGCAGAAAATATAAAAGTATATAATATAAATTTATATATAACGAGGAGCTTCCTGTATAATTCAAATATAAGGAATTCCAAGAAAGAAGGTTGAGAAAAAAATACCTCAGTGTAGAATAAGATTACTGACTTTGCACGGTTAGTAACAATCTTATTGAACAGAGAGGTATCTAAAATGAAGTATAACACACAGAACGCAAAAATTAAATCTATTACGGAAAAGACATTAATTGTTGGGATTGATGTGGGAAGTGAAACGCACTTTGCAAGAGCATTCGATTGGCGTAATTACGAGTATTCAAAGAAACCGTTGGAATTCAGTAATACAGAAGCTGGATTTATGACTTTAAAAGCATGGATGGCGGATTTTGCAGAAAAATACGGTAAAAACGTTGTGATTCCGGGAATGGAACCAACAGGACACTATTGGTTCAACCTTGGAGCATACCTGCAGGACAACGGCATGAAACCGGTTCATGTAAATCCACATCATGTAAAGAAGTCAAAAGAACTGGATGACAATAATCCAAACAAAAATGACCGTAAGGATCCAAAGACAATTGCGGCGCTGGTAAATGAAGGGAGATTTTCATATCCATATATACCAACTGGTATTTATGCTGAGATTCGGAGTCTTTCAAATCTCAGATTACAAACCCAGGAAGAAATTACAAGGATCAAGAACCGTATCGCAAGATGGTTTAGCATCTATTTTCCGGAAATCAAAGACGTTTATAGAAATCCGGATTCTGTGAGTGGTCTTATGATATTAAAAGAGGCACCTTTGCCACAAGATATCGTAAAACTGGGTGTAGATGGAATCAATAAGATTTGGCGGGATGCTAAGTTGAGAGCGGCTGGACTGAAGAGGGCAAAGACCCTGGTAACGGCTGCAGAGCACAGTATTGGAAGCCAGGAAGCACCTGATAGTGCAAGAATTGAATTGAAGAATCTACTGAACGATTATGAAATCTACAAAAATAGAGAGGAAGACCTGATGAGCCTGACAGAGGAAAAGTTGTCAGAGATTCCTCATATAGATAAGTTGTTGGAAATCAAAGGAGTTGGATTGAAAACAGTGAGTGGATTTGTTGCCGAAGTAGGAGACATCACACGTTTTGATAATCCAAAGCAACTGCAAAAACTAGCTGGATATGCCATTGTAGAGTGTAGTTCGGGAAAACATAAGGGCGAGAGTCACATCAGCTACAGAGGAAGAAAACGCCTCAGATATGTACTGTATGAAGCAGCCATATCCTTGATTGCAAGGAATGAAGAATTTAAGGAAGTACACCGGTATTATCGAACTAGAAAAGAAAATCCGCTAAAGAAGATGCAGTCAGTCATAGCAGTTGCGTGTAAAGTCTTAAGAATCTTTTATACGATTTTGACTAAAGGTGTGACTTATGACGGTGCAAAGATGATGCAAGATATCAAGAGACCACAGATGCTTGCAGCATAGAGTGCAGGAAGTAACCAACCCGAAAAGGTACAAAAGCAGAATGTAATGGGGAACGTCCACTGAAAAGTGCTGTTACAGGAAGCAAGTCAGTAATAATAGGAACAAAGAATGAGCAGGTAGTTGGCAGGAATATTTTCCATAGGGCAAGACCCTGACAAGGAGCTAAGCTGACACCCGGATTATGGATAGGCAGAACGAAGGAAGTTAGGACTCACGAAGTGATGATCCTGGTAGACACGGGAGGTGCGTTGCCATAGATGGAAGGGAATACACAAGGCCATTTAAAACGAATAAAAAAGACGTTTTATTTCGTATACCCTAAACTAGCTATTTTCGTACCAGATACAGAGAAATATCCATGATTCTTGTTCATTCATCTGAGATAGAAACTTTAAAAAACCTTTATTTTAAAGGAAAAAAGACTTGATTTATTAGGGAGGAAAAGGTATGAAAAAACGTAGGAACAAATTAGTGACACTGGGAATGGCAGCGATGATGACAGCGGCGCTTATGTCAGGATGCGGGAAAAAGGCGACTCCGGAAAACTTATTAAAAGACATGGCGAAAAACATGAAAGACACAGAGTCGGTAGTGGCAAACATGAAGATGGATATGGAGATGGGAGACGATACAACTACGATCGGCATCCAGATGGATATGGATATCGACATGGATCTTAAATCAGGAGAAAGTCACGCCAAAGGCGCGGTAGACATGAAAATGATGGGCACCAATGTCGGAACAGAGATTGAAATGTATACTGTAAAAGAAAAAGATCAGTATATTGTGTATACGATGGCGAACGATCAGTGGCAAAAAGAAGAGATGGATGATTCTGCGGCAGATATGGCGGGAGAACTTTCGGATCTTACAGGAAGTATGGGAGGACACGCAAAATCTTTTGAGATGTCCAAAGAAAAGGTGGAAGTAAACGGCGAAAAATGTTTTGAGATGAAAGGCGAGATTAAAGGCTCTGACATTGTGGGCATGATGGAATCAGGTATGGCAGACAGCTTAGGTTCTGAAATTGACGAAGATGTGATCAAAGATCTTGAACTTCCGTGTACGATCGCCGTTTATGAAGATGATATTCTTCCGGCAAAGATTTCTTTCGATATGCAGGATATTATGGAAAAGGCGATGGAAGAAGAAGGCGTTGATGTTTCGGCATGCTCGATCGAAGTGACATACCATGAATATGACAGTGTAGGCGAGATTAAAGTTCCGAACGATGTGATTGAAAAAGCAGGCGGAGAAGTGTCTGACGATAAAGAGGACAAAGAAGATAAAGACGACGATAAAAAAGCGGATAAACCGGCAGAGCAGAGTAAAGAACTTGGCGCGAAATGGGACAGCTATACGGTTCAGATCAACGATAAAGTTCTTAAGCTTCCGTGCAGTCTGGCAGATCTGGAAGCCACAGGTCTGAAACTCGACAGAGAATATACACCTGAAGACTATGTTGTAAATGCAGGCGAATATGAGTTGGCATGGTTTGAAGACGAAAACGGAAATACGATTATGGCGGATATGGTAAACACAGGAGATGATCCGAAAGCATTGAAAGATTGTATCGTAGGAGCGATTTCTGTAGATGATTATGATCTTGAAGAAGGCGGACTGACAGTTTTGTTCCCGGGCGGAATTACGGTTGGAACGAAAGAAGCGGACGTTCTTGCAGCTTACGGCGAACCGACGGATTCGTATAAAGATGAAGAATATGGAAATACTTATTACTGGTATGACAAAGAAAGTTACGACAACTCATGTACAGTTGAAACAGATGCAGAAACGGGTCTTGTCGAAAATATTACCCTGCAGTGTTATGAATAAAGATTTCGAGAGATAAAGCTTGAAAAAATATATCATAGCCTGAAAAAGGGCGGGAGGTCTTTCCGGAAATTCGTTTGCGGAAGATATTCCCGCCCTTTTCGTTGTATGGCTGAACGATTCCGGAAGAAGTTGTTTTTTTACTGTATGCAGAAGTTGTTTTTTTGCTGTATTGGTTACATTTTCATAATAAGTATGATAATATATAGAAATAGCGTAAAATTGACAAACGAAAAGGAGGTTTCATATGATTAAATTATATGAAAACGGTGTGTATTTGCTCAATGGCACTGAGATTGTTGAAGATACAGGGAGCGCACAGGTTTCGGTTTCTAAAGAAGAAGCAGCGAAAAACACGATAGCTTACGGCGTGTTAGAGGCGCATAATACTTCTTCTGATATGAAGAACCTGCAGATTAAATTTGATAAATTGACATCACATGATATTACTTTTGTCGGAATTATTCAGACAGCCCGTGCTTCGGGTCTTGAGAAGTTTCCGATTCCATATGTATTGACAAACTGTCATAACAGCCTTTGTGCGGTTGGCGGTACGATTAATGAAGACGATCATATGTTTGGTCTGACATGTGCGAAAAAATACGGCGGCATGTATGTTCCGCCGCATCAGGCAGTTATCCATCAGTTTGCGAGAGAGATGCTCGCAGGCGGCGGAAAGATGATCCTCGGATCGGACAGTCATACACGTTATGGCGCACTTGGTACAATGGCTATGGGAGAAGGCGGTCCTGAACTTGTAAAACAGCTCCTGAACAAAACGTATGATATTAAGATGCCGGGAGTGATCGCTGTTTATCTTGAAGGCGAGCCGATGAAAGGGGTAGGTCCGCAGGACGTTGCGCTTGCAATTATCGGGGCTACATTTAAAAACGGCTATGTTAATAATAAAGTAATGGAATTCGTCGGACCGGGCGTGAAAAACTTAAGCGCTGATTTCCGTATCGGAATAGATGTTATGACGACGGAGACAACCTGTCTTTCATCCATCTGGACGACAGATGAAAAGATCGAAGAATTCTATGAGATTCACGGAAGAAAAGAAGAATATAAAGAATTAAATCCGGGAGCGGTTACATATTATGACGGATGTGTTCGTGTGAACTTAAGTGAGATCAAACCGATGATCGCAATGCCGTTCCATCCAAGCAACGTCTATACGATTGATGAATTGAACGCAAATCTGTCAGACATCCTTCATGACGTAGAGCAGAAAGCTCTCGTAAGTCTTGACGGAGCTGTAGAGTATTCTCTTCAGGACAAGATCCGAGACGGAAAACTCTATGTAGATCAGGGAATTATCGCAGGATGTGCGGGAGGCGGTTTTGAAAATATCTGTGCGGCAGCAGATATCATCAAAGGTCATAATATCGGATCGGATGCATTTACGTTCAGCGTATATCCGGCAAGTACGCCGATTTATATGGAACTTGTGAAAAATGGTGTCGTAGCCGATCTTATGGAAGCGGGAACAGTTGTAAAAACAGCATTTTGCGGTCCGTGTTTCGGAGCGGGAGATACACCGGCAAATAATGCGTTCTCTATCCGTCATACAACGAGAAACTTCCCGAACCGTGAAGGAAGCAAGCTTCAGAGCGGTCAGATTTCTTCTGTTGCTCTTATGGATGCTCGTTCCATTGCGGCGACAGCGGCAAATAAAGGATATCTGACGCCTGCTACGGCATTTGATGTAGAATATAAAGGACAGAAGTATCATTTTGATCAGAATATTTATGCGAATCGTGTGTTCGACAGCAAAGGCAAAGCAGATCCGAATGTAGAGATCCAGTTTGGTCCGAATATTAAAGACTGGCCGGAGATGTCGGCGCTTCCTGAGAATCTGATCGTGAAGGTCGTATCTGAAATCCACGATCCGGTAACGACAACAGATGAACTTATTCCGTCAGGAGAGACGTCTTCGTATCGTTCTAATCCGCTTGGACTTGCAGAGTTTGCACTTTCAAGAAAAGATCCCGCATATGTGGGAAGAGCAAAGGAAGTTCAGAAAGCACAGAAAGCAATCGAGGCAGGAACATGTCCTCTTGATGCTCTGGAGGAACTGAAACCGGTTATGTCTAAGATCCAGGCAGCGTATCCGGAAGTCGGAGAAGGAAATGTCGGTGTAGGAAGTACGATCTTCGCAGTAAAACCGGGAGATGGATCGGCTCGTGAGCAGGCTGCCTCCTGCCAGAAAGTTCTCGGAGGCTGGGCAAACATTGCTGTAGAATATGCGACAAAACGTTATCGCTCCAACCTGATTAACTGGGGAATGCTTCCATTTTTGACAGATGCGGATCATGAGGCGCTTCCGTTTAAAAACGGAGATTACATTTTCGTTCCGAATGTGAGAAAAGCAGTTGAGGAAAAGAAAGACGTTATCAACGCATATGTTGTTGGTGATGAATTGAAAGAGATCCAGCTGAAACTCGGGGATCTGACAGATGCCGAGAGACAGATTATTCTGGATGGATGTCTGATCAACTACTATAAGGCAACAAAATAAAACAGTAAAATAATAGAATCCCCTGACAGCGAGATGCAAAAGAAACATCTGCGGCGGTCAGGGGATTTTTTGTAACGGAAAATTCATTTCTGTGTGAAAGATGTTCTGAGTGTGGGGGTTAGTATGCTGAAAGTATTAGAGTGGATGTGCAGTTTGTGGGGATGAAAATGTTATGTAGATGATAATAAGAGGTGATTACGGGTATAATAAATGTGCAAGAATTTATGGAAATATAAAAGAAATAGAAATTGCGTTTTTTGATAAGTAATAATACGCAAAACATGCGTGCTTAAACTGCAAAAAATACGCGAAATTTGCGCGTTTTAATTGCGCGTTTCCATATTTTATGGTAGCATTTGAATGAGGTGGAAAAATATGATGCTGAGAGAACTGCGGAAACAGAAAAAACTAACCCAAGCGGAATGTGCGAAATATTTAGGAGTGCCATTGCGTACTTATCAAAATTATGAAACTGATGCAGCTAAGCGTACGTCAATAAAATATTTGTATATGCTCGAAAAACTAGAACAATATGGATTTGTGGATGAAGATCATGGTATATTAAGCATACAGAAGATAAAAGATGTGTGTACCGATGTATTTGCAGATTATGATATAGAGTATTGTTATCTTTTTGGCTCTTATGCGAAAGGAAAAGCGACAGAAACTAGTGATGTAGATCTTTTAATTGGAACGTCGGTGTCCGGAATACATTTTTATGGTTTGGTAGAAGCAATAAGAGAAGGACTTCATAAAAGAGTTGATATTCTGAACCGTGAACAGCTAGAGTCTAATTTGGAATTGATAAATGAAATATTAAAGGATGGAATTAAAATTTATGGATAATAAGAAGACTGACCAATATTATATTGATAAGATTATTACAGACCTCACTTTTATTAGAACACATACAGAGAGCCTGTCAAAATCGAAATTGGAAGAGGATGAGATTCTTGTTGATTCTATTATGTTTCGGCTAATACAGGTGGCAGAAAATTCCGAGAAATTGACAGAAAAATTTAAAAAAACATATCCATCCATTCCGTGGAGAGCTATTAAAGGATTGCGGAATCGAATTGTACATGAATATGGAAATGTAGACCTTACGATTGTATATGATACGGTAAAAAAAGATATACCGGAATTGATCGGAATATTGGAAGGAATCTGCCGTTGCAAAAAAGAATAAAAAGTTCCCTGACAGCGAGATGCAAAAGAAACATCTGCGGCGGTCAGGGGATTTTTTATTTACTGTATTCTTGAATCAGATCGTGTATTTTTCTATAAGCTTCTTCAGATGTGAAGAATATTTCATCGTCAAGCGTATCGCAAAAATCAAAAAATGTAAAAAGCAGTCCGGGTTCTTCGATGTTCAGGTAGATCATCCGGTCTGTATTTGAAGTCTGAAACATGAAATAGCCGTACTGGCGTCCGGCAAAGAGGTAAAATTCATGGTCGATCATGCCGATCGCCCGCTTCAAAAGCCGATTATGCTCGTTGAGCATGGAGTTTGCCAACTGCCGAATCAGAAAGAGGCGATCGCTTAAGTTCAGCGGAGTATATGCATATGCAGGATACTCTCCGACGCGGCCGGTATTTAAAAACTTTCTTATTCCTTCGATAGAACAGATAAACGTAAGGTCGGCAGAAGCGGGAATTGATTGAAGTTCATGTAAATAGTTCTGAAGTCTGTCGAGAAGTTCGCTTCGGTGTGGAAGATCTTTTACAATGTAAGTCTCTAACATGTCTCTTGTCAAAAACCTTGTCAGGCACGGAAGCATTTGAAAGAAATAACCTTCGGTTATGTTCTGCATTGTATTTTCGACATACTGTATTTGTCCGCCTAAATCTGTGACCGGGCGAAGCAGGGGTGTTGTCTGCGCCAGGTACTGACTGAACAGATAGGAAAATAATTTTAGTGACTCCGGGTCTTTAGTAATAAAGCCGGACTGCATATCTGAAGAAATCAGACAGGCATATTCAGTAGTGATAACCGCATAAGGAAATAAAGCAAACGCTGAAGTTACGGCATCAATATCATCATAGTAATAGTAACAGTTATATTGATAATGATTACTGTACAGAGGAAGAATATTTCTCAGGCAGTTCAGATTATAATTTTGCCGTGCAAATGACACGTTCTGGTTATTGTTCAGGCAGATAATGTGATCGATGTCTACAGAAGAGGACGCATAACCACCTGCTGTAAGAATGTTCATAAGAAACGTGTAATCCGGCTGGATGAGCAGACTGATCTTTCCACCTGATTTTTTCAGTTCCGAGGCGATGATGTAAAGGAGCGAGCGATTGATCTCAAGATGAGAATGAAGCAAGGTAGCATTGTCGGCGTAATCGGACGCATTGGAAGGTGAAGTTGCCGGAAGCTGCAGTGTCGGAATACGGAATTCTTCAAAAAACTGTTGTACGGCTTTTCTCCTGTAATAGTTTTCGCGTCCGATCAGGGCAATGTGATATGATTCTTCCATATCGGCCTGTTCTGAAGGCGACAAATGCATAAATTTACACATTTTTTCTACCATTTCTAAAGAAGACGGTTTTCGTTGCCCTTTTATAATCTTGTACATATTGGATCGATCCAAATTACAGTATTGGGCAAGAGCGTAAGTTTTGATGTTTTTATTGTGGATATGTTCTGATAATAATGTCGCAAAATCCGGCATAATCTTAATCTCCCTCTCACATGTTTTCCTCGGTAAAAAAGAATACTCCCACATGGCAAAATACCAGGGGGGGGTATTACTTTTTGAAAGACAAACTAATACAGGATAATTATATAAAAGCAAATATAAAAAATCTATAAAAATCCGACAAAAAAGCTGACCACAAAGGTTGACACATCTTTGAGAACAAAGGAAAACCCTATATTATACATATAATGACAAATATTATATGTAGCAGGAGGAAGAGATTATGGGTAAAAAACTAACGAAAAAACTGTTGGTATTTCTTACACTCATGTGCATGATCATCGGCATGAATGTATCGGTATCAGCAGAAACTGGATCGACGGGAAATACCAAAGCGATAAGCGCTGCGGAAAATCCGGCGGACGGAACGCTTCAGGTATGGCTTGAGTATGAAGATGATAACGGAAACAGTGTAGCGTTGTCAGGCGGAAGCTGCTTTTTGATCAATGAAGAGTATGTACTTTCCAACTATCATATTTTCAATTTGAATGAAGAGATTGCTCCTGGTGTGACGATCAGAAGCGCGGCAATGGAAACGTTGGGATTATCCGAATTAAAAGACAACGATCCGCATCTGAAGATCAGAGTATATGCGAACCGTGACATGAGCGTGCTGGCAACGATCCATGACAGTGTGCAGAGTCAGACGATGGACTATGTAGCAATGAAACTGTCGGATAAGATTTATGACAGAAAACCGCTTGCTTTGGGAGACAGCAGTACAGTTCAGCAGACACAGACAGTAAACGCATACGGATTCCCGGAAGACTCGATCGAAAATAAAGAGTTTAATACGGCGGCTGACGTATCTGCAACAGACGGAACGATTTCTAAGCTGACAGTCGGAGGAAGAGCTGATTTCTTCGAGCACACTGCACAGCTTAACCATGGAAATTCCGGCGGTCCTCTTGTAGATTCCAACAAGTCGGTAATCGGTGTTAATACATTTACATATGGAAACAGCTCAGATCAGAAATACTACGCAGTACAGATCAACGCGATCAAGAGTGGTCTTGACACATTCGGTATCTCCTATATTAATGCAGGGGCACAGGCAACAACACAGACTCCTGATGAAGAAGAGCCGGAAGAAAAAGAAGGACCGGACGCAGATCTTGTAACAGCGCTTAAGAGTGAAATTACAAAGGCGAAAGCAGTTGATACGAAAAATTACACAGAAGAAAGTGTAAAAGTTCTCAACGATACAATCTCAGAAGCAGAAAAAGTTGCGAACGATACAGAGGCTACAGACGCACAGGTGACATCGGCAACATCAGATGTAAAAGCTGCTGTTGAAAATCTGGAAGAAAAAAGCGGAATGAACTTCCTGTTGATCGGCGGAATCGCAGCAGGAGTGATCGTTGTTGTAGTAGTAATCATTATTATCGTAGTTTCTTCTAACAGCAAGAAGAAAAAGAAAGCACAGGCAGGAAACGGAAATGTTCCTCCGTCAGGAATGCCTCAGCAGCCGAACGGAGCTGTAGTACCTCCGAACCGTGCACCGGAACAGCCGAAAGCGCCTTACGCACAGCCGTATCAGGCAGAGCCGGATGGAGCAGGCGAGACTACTTTGCTTGATTCGGGAGCAGGCGAAACAACGTTACTTAACGGAGCAGGAAGCGCTTATCTGATCAGAAAGAAAAACGGTGAGAAGATTACGATCAATTCACAGAACTTTGCAATCGGAAAAGAAAGAAGAAGAGTGAACTATTGTATTTCCGATAATACTTCTGTCAGCAGATATCATGTAGTGATCACAAAGAAAGGTTCTGATTACTATGCGGCAGATCAGAAGTCAAGCAACTTCACGTTTGTAAACGGAGTTCAGTTAAATCCATATCAGGAAACACTGCTGACAGACAGATCGACATTGAAGATTTCGGATGAAGAATTTGAATTTCATGCATCATGATCTAAACGATAAAAGCGCTGATTATAATTGACAAAAGAGTAAAGGGCAGTGAGAGGCAGAATGGGATTTTTAAGTGTTGTACATAGTGACAGAGGAATTAAAAAGAATACGAATCAGGATTCTGTCTTAATCAAAGAGGCATCCACAGACTACGGCGACGTTATGCTTGCTGTAGTTTGTGATGGAATGGGCGGTCTTGCCAAAGGTGAGGTCGCCAGCGCCGCTTTGATCAAGGCATTTTCTATGTGGTTTGAAGTTCAGTTTCCGGAACTTCTTTATCGGAGAAGGACGGCTGATGGGATTAACCGTATGGAATTGGAAAACGAAATAAATAAACTGATCCTTGATGTAAATCAAAGAATCGCCGATCACGGAAAGATTTCCCATATTGCGATGGGAACAACTGCGGCGGTACTTCTGATGGCAGAAGGGAAATATTATACGATGAATGTGGGCGACTCCAGAGTCTATAAAATTGACGGACAGGGGATGACTCAGTTGACAAAAGATCAGACGTTTGTACAAAAAGAGATTGACGCAGGGAGAATGACGCCGGATGAGGCGAGAGTGCATCCGCAGCGGAACGTACTTCTTCAATGCGTCGGAGCAAGCGAGGTGATCATTCCGGAGTTTACACAGGGAGAATATAAGTCGGGCGAAGTTTATATGCTCTGCTCTGACGGATTTCGCCATGTGATCACGGAAGAGGAATTTTATAAATTGATAGATCCTGAAAAAATGGAGACGGAAAGAGCGCTGAAAGACGCAGCGGTCTATTGTACGGAATTGAATAAATCACGTCAGGAGAAAGATAATATTTCAGTCATTCTCCTTAAGGTGTGTTAGAGGATAAATATATGCTGGAAATAGGATCAATTATAGACGGTAAATACAAAATACTGAATAAGATCGGTCAGGGCGGAATGAGCGTCGTTTATCTTGCGATGAATGAAAGAGCGAATAAACAATGGGCGATCAAAGAAGTCCGAAAAGACGGCGTGAAAGATTACGAAGTTGTACGGCAGGGACTGATCGCGGAAACCGATATTTTGAAACGGTTAAATCATCCGCATTTACCGAGTATCATCGATGTGATCGACAGGGAGGATACGTTCCTGATCGTAATGGATTATATCGAAGGAAAGGCGCTCGATTACTGGCTGAAAAAAGAAGGCGCGCAGCCGCAGGAACGGGTTGTGGAATGGGCGAAACAGATCTGTGATGTGTTCGGGTATCTTCATTCGAGGAAACCGCCGATCATTTACAGAGACTTAAAACCGGCGAACGTCATGCTGAAGCCGGACGGGCAGATCATGATCATCGACTTCGGAACGGCCCGCGAATTTAAAGAGACAAGTATTGAAGATACGTCTTGTCTCGGAACGCAGGGATATGCAGCGCCCGAACAGTACGGCGGGCATGGGCAGACGGACGCCCGTACTGATATTTATACGCTGGGTGCGACGATGTACCATTTGCTGACGGGACATAATCCAAGTCTTCCGCCGTACGAGATGTATCCGATCCGAAGATGGAATCCGGCGCTCTCGTCAGGATTGGAAGAAATCGTACTGAAATGTACGCAGAGAAATCCGAACGACCGTTATCAGTCGTGCGCGGAACTGATGTACGCGCTGGAGCATTACGGAGAATTAGATCAGGAATACCGGAAACGGCAGATGAGGAAATGGCGGACGTTCGTTGCAATGTGTTCGCTGACTGCCGCATCACTTCTCGGATGCGTCGGATTTAAAGTCGGGGAGACGATGACGACAAAGAGCAGTTATGAAGGATATATAAAAGAGGCGGCGAACTCGCCGGAACAAAGTGAACGGGAAAAATATTATACAGATGCAATTAAGATAGACCCTCGAAGAGGAGAAGCGTATCACAATCTTTTGCAGTTATGCATCCGCGGAGCAGACGGGTCGGAAAATGATTTTGACAGAGAAGAGACAGCGCGGCTTACGTCGGTTCTTGGATATAAAGGCAGCGGAAACCGGACAAATGAAAGTTATTTTGAAGGAAATAAAGAAGAATACGACGAATTCGCTTTTCAAATGGGACTGGCGTACTTTTATTCATATGAGGGAGGAGAAAAGAGCGGAAAATCAATGTCTCAAACATGGTTTGAAAAAGCGGCGGAAAGCGAAAGCCTCGATAAAGATAAAAAGGAATTGTCGAAAAGATTCGCAAGTATCGCGGCGTACTATGCTTCTCTTGATTCAGTGGATGAGAGCGGATACAGCACAACTTCTTACGGAGACTACTGGATCGATCTTGTCAGTCTGACGGACGGAGATCTTACAAGTGTGGTAAATCCTGAGACAGCTCTTGTAATGTATAAAGAACTTGTATACAGGATCGACGAAAACGCACTTGATTTCAAACGTGCGGGAGTGACAAAAGGCGAACTTCTGGGAGAACTCGAAGAAACGAAAAAGACGCTGGAGACAACGTCGTTTGCATCGACGAATGCAAATCAGACGGATATCAACGAGCAGAAAAAACAGGAGATTCTGAACAATATCAGCAGCGCGAAAGAGCATGTGCAGGTAGCATTTGAATCCCGGGGAACAGGAGGGGATGCTGATGCAGAGTGAACAGATCATCAATATACTTCATATCGGATTTATTATCTGTCTTGTGCTGACAATTTTATTTGCGGCGCTGAGCGTTTTCTTTTTCTTTCAATTTAAAATACGCGATGTGTTTAACGCTATCACGGGAAGGGCGCAGCGAAAGAGCGTTCAGCAGATGGAAGAAGAAAATGCAAAGACAGGAAAGTTAAGACAGGATTATTATTCGACGCCGACAAGTTCAGACCTTTATACGACGCCAAGCGGAAGGATACCTCCGGTTATGTCTGCGCAGCAGGCAGCAGGCGGACAGGCAGACGGCGCGGCGTACACAGAACAAGTTTACCATTCGGCAGATCCGGAAGGAAGAGAACATACAATGCAGCTTCACACAGCACAGCAGGTAGCGTCTGATAACGGAGGAAGTGAAGCAACGACTTTGTTGAACAGCGGAAGCGAAGAGACAACTCTGCTGAACAGCGGAAGCGAAGAAACGACTCTGCTGAACAGCGGAAGTGAAGAAACGACTCTGCTGAACAGTGGAAGTGAAGAAACGACATTGCTCAACGGTAGAAACGGCGGCACAGCGGCACAAAGAAATGCCGGATTCGGAGAAACAACTTTATTGACGCCGGAAATGGAAACGTCGTTTGTTCAGGCAAAGACAAATGAAAAACCGGAATGGAATTTCGTTATTAAAAAAGAAATTATGGAAATCCATACGAATGAGATCGTTTAAAGAAAACAAAAAAAGATATTAATCGATTTATCTTGCAGCAGAAAGAAGGAAACAGATTGAAACCAAGAACAGTAAAAAAAAGATTTCTCGGTGTGATGGGATTATTTCTCCTGTCTGCACTGACTCCGGCGCTGATTCCGTTTGCCGTTGACAAAAACGGCGATCTTACACAGATCGGATATGCGGCGGGGGCATTGTTTTGGCTCGGTCTTCTGCTTGGAATCGTAGCATATTTGTTTTTGGCGAGAAAGGCGAAGCCTCTGACAGAACAGGCAGGAAAACGGAAACTTCCGTCAGTGATCTGCTTTTTCAGTAATACGCCTGCGATTGCGGCAGACGCAGTTATGATCGTGTCGATCGCAGCGACAATCTATTGTGCGCTTCATATCGAAGTGAATGATTTTCTGGCAATTACGGCGCTGGTATTTGCGCTTGCAGGGGTTTATGCACATTTTCTGTTTAACGGAAACGTGTATTTCTATATATGGAACAGCCGGAACAGACAGAGGAAGAGACAGACAAAAGAACGGCAAAACAAAGAAGAACAGGAAGGGATGAAAGCATGAAAAAGAAGCAAAAACTAAAAGAAAGGATATGTGCGCTCGTCCTTGCGCTGGCGATGGTACTGACTTGGGTACTGCCGGATGCAGGTATGACGGTTCAGGCGGCAGGCGGAACAGAAGTAGAGTACACTGTTTCCGTTACAGATGAAGACGGCGCGTTGGCAGACGTTTCAGTGTCGGCACAGACAGGTGATACTGCGGCTGTGACAGCGAAAACCGGACAAAATGGTAAAGCGACGCTGACTCTGACAAAAGATGCTGAGTATACCGTTACATTAGCAAAAGAAGGGTATGAAACTCACACGGCAAATGTAACGCCTACGGAACAAAATACTCAGATGAATCAGAAACTTAGATTTAAACCGTTTACGATCACAGCATCTGACAGTACAATAGCCGGACAGAATGTAACTTTGCAGATCGCAAATCCGGTTGCAGGAGTGAGTTATCAGTGGACGGCAAACGGTGCATCAGCTGCGCCGACAAGCGGAACAGGCACATCATTTAATATCACATGTGCGGCAGCGGGAACGGTAAATGTGACAGCGGCAGCAAAAGGACAGACGGCATCAAAAAGTATTATTGTTAATAAGAAAACGATAAATACATCTGATATTTCGATCAGTTTAGATCCTGATCAGGGCGCTGTAAATAAAATCAGCGTAACTGTTGCAGGTTTTCCGGCTGATGCGGAAGGTCAGGTGACATTACAGTATTCTTATCAGGGAAGCACATATACGAAAACTGCGTCTAAAACAAAAGATATAACGTCTGTAGTAATTGTTCTGAATGCAGAGCAGGATGTATTTTTCGGAAAATTAAATTGTACGGTAAGTTATGCAAACGATGCATTATACAATGATTTTTCGGGAGTGAATAAAGATGCTGTTTACAGAAAAACGCATGAGTTGACTTCTGAACAGAAAATCGAGCTCGATACAGACAATGACGGCAAGAAAGAAGAAGTTTATGGACAGGAAATCACATACGGTGAGTGCATTGATAAGACTGTCGAATTGAAGGCGGAAGATGTCAAAGACAGAGTAGTTACATATAGTTTTGATGAAAATGACACAGAAAGCCAAAATATTGTTACGATCAGTGAAGACGGCAAGATTTCCTTAAAGGAAGACGGACATTCGGGAACAGCGAAAGTGATCGTAAAAGCAGCAGAAACTGATGATTATGCGGCAGCACAAATGGAGTATTACATCGTTGCGAAACCGAAAGCAATCACTGTAGATGTAAGCAAAAACCTGACAGTGAAAGATGCGTCTAAGGTGTATGACGGATCAGCGGATATTACAGTCGGGGCAGTCGTTGACGGAACACTTCTCGTAAACGGAGACGATGGAACGAATGCTGAAAAAGATGTTTTGGAAATCGAAGGTGTGAAAGGAACACTTTGGAATACGACAGAAGATGACGCTGATCCATCTACTGTAAGTAATGAAGTTAAAATAACAGCGGATTCTTTCAAAGAAGCAGAATTGTCATCGAAATGGTATGAGATTACTTATAAAGGTGAAAATGTTTTTGAAGGGAAAACAACTGTTACGAGAAGAACATTGTATTTTGGGACAAGTGATATTGCAGATTGTAATTATGAATTAGATATGTTTAATGAAATTCAATCTGCACAAGCGAAAGTAGTTACTCTTAATAAAGATGCAGACGTAAAAGACAATGGATTTGTGTCAGGAGAAAATGCGGAGAATACAGGAATTGAAATTCCGCATGTAACAGTTGAACTTAATAAGGTAACTTATGACGAGGTCGATGGAAAAATTCTTATTGCAGTAACAGAAGAAAATGCACCATATAAAGATGCGATTGTTCCGAATATAACAACGGAAAATGCGGGATTAAACTACAGATATGAAGTAATCCCAGCAGGAAATGCAATGTACCCCGATAACATCGGAGATCTGACGGTAAAACAACAGTCTAAAGTTGAAAAAGATATTTTAGATGCGCTGGAGATAACAGCAGTATTACCAAACGGTGAGCCTACACCGGCGTCAGATCGTCTGTATTATCAGGCTGGAGCAGACGAGCTTTGGACAAACGGAAGTGAGGTCGGAACAAAGCTGATCTTCAAAATAAAAGAAAGCTCTGAGATGTCTAAGTTATATGATCAGGTAAAAGTCTATGTGAAGAGCACGGATTTAATAGGAAAAGACGGCTCTGACGGAGTTACATTTAAAGAAGACACAGATAAAAATATTAATGTAAAAATAAACCTCAAGAAAGCATCTCGTCCGTGGACAAAGACAGAGAAAATTGATTTTACAGTTCATGTTGACTCGACAGATCCGAGATTTACGTTTGGTCAATGGGGAGAGACAAAGGTTGCAAGCGATACTTTAAGACAGGTTATTTCTTTCAATCAGTATAAAAAGAGCTATTATTCATTTGAAAATGTCAGCGCAAGCGATGTTCCTCAGGCTGTACTTGCAAGTGAAAATGCATACAGTGGTGTGAAGGCAAGCGCTTATTATGTATGGAAGCTTGACGGACCGCAGGCTTCAGACGTAGGGTTTGATGAAGTAAATGCAAAAATTGAAGCAATCACATTAGATCAGTGGGTTTCACTTGGAGAAGAGGAAAAAAGTATTCCGGTAATCAAAGCGGAAAGCGGAGAGCTGAAGAATCTTCAGGGCGAGTATATCGTTCTTGCGAAAGTATCAGATAATGTAGGACATACATGCGTATATGCATCAAATGGAGTGATCGTTGATGTAGAAGAGCCGTCGATTTCAATTACAGGAGTAGACAGTTCCCAATATTATAATGCAGACGTTCCGTTTACTGTTGATGTAGAAGATGGAAAGATCTTAAATGAAGAAACAGGAAAAGAGGATACTGTAACAACATCAAGTATCGAAAGAGTAACGGTTCAGACATATTGCGAAGGTAAAGAGACTTACAAAGAAGAGTATCCGGTAGAAAATGAAAACGCGGATGATAAAAAATCAGGTTACACATTAGAGCAGATCAAAAAGATGGCTCATAAGACGATCAGTGAGAAGGTGAAAGCTTCCAATAATAATAGCAATGATGTGTTGATCAAGGTGACAGCGCAGGATCGTGCAGGAAACAAGTTCGCAGCGAGCCAGGCTGTGAAAATTGATACAACAGTTCCGGAAATCACAGTTTCATATAATAACAATGATGTGAAAAATGACAAGTATTTTTCTGCCGGCCGAGTGATGACGATTGAATATAAGGAGAGGAACTTTGACGAGAACAAGGCAACGTTCAATTTGAAAGTCGGAGATCAGACGATGGAAGGCGTGACTCTTACTGAGCTGATCAATACAGGTGAAAGCAGATATGGAATCAAATGTGAGTTCGAATCAGACAGTGAGGAAGATACGGAAGATACAAAAAGAACAGATGGAAGAATTGTAACATATAAGCTGACATTCTCTAAAGATAACGATTATAAAGTCGTACCGTCATATAAAGATAAAGCAGACAATGAGAATGCAGAAGTGAAATATGAAGAAGGAACAAAAGCCGGACAGGAATTTACGATTGATAAGACAGAGCCGGAAATTTCCGTGAAGTATTATATCAACGGAAGCGAAACTTCTGTATCCGCAGAGGAAGCGAACAGACTGTATACACAGGAAAATGTGAAAGCAGTTGTCAGCATCAAAGAACATAATTTCATAATAAGAGACAAATTCTCAAACGATCCGAAGCAGATGACGTTTACCGTGACGGCGACGGAAGAACTCGAAGGTGAAGCAGTAGATACAGAAGCTTACGTAACTGATGCAAATAATCAAGGTGATAAGAAATGGCAACCGGCAGGAGTCGATATATATGAGAAGGAATTTGAATTTACGAAAGATGCAAATTATTCTCTTGCAATCGAATATAAGGATCTTGCAGGAAACAACGTGACATATGCGCCGCATTTCTTTACAGTAGACGATACAGTACCGGAAGGAAAAGTTGCTTATACGACAAACAGCGGCGAAGAGACATGGTGGAATAAATTCTTTGATTTAATTACATTTAACAGATTCAGTAATAAAGATGTTCCGGTATCTTTTGAAAGCAAGGATACGACGGCAGGAGTAGCTACACAGGAATATTATAAAGCTTACGAGCCGATGTCAAAAGATGAGGTTAAAGGACTTTCAGATGACGAATGGACAGCAGGAGACGGATTTACTGTTGAACCGGACGAGCAGTTTGTTCCGTATTTGAAAGTAACAGATAAGGCCGGCAACGTAGATTATTTTAGTTCTGAATTTGCAGTTGTGGCAGATCAGACGAAACCGGAGATTGAGATTACAAACTTAAGCACGCCGAGAAACGGAATATTCAAAGGTGATGTAAAACTCCATATCGAAGTGACAGATCCTGAAAACAACAAGACATATTCAGGTCTTGAAGAAGTATGGTATGACGTAAAGGCATCAGGAAACGTAGTAAAAGAAGTTCGTTATCCATCACTTGTAGATAACAGCGCAAATCCGGTCAAAGGCAATCAGAGTTGGAGCGGGGATATTACGATTCCGGCAGCAGAGTATAATAGTAATGATGTGAAAGTTCAGGTTCATGCCCGTGATTTCTCGGGAAATGTATACGATAGTGAAATCGTTCCTCTTAAAATCGACATCACTCACCCGACAATCGCCGTAACGTACGACTTGAACACACCTCTCAACGAGAGATACTACAAAGACGTAAGAACGGCAACGGTTGTTGTGATAGAGAGAAACTTTGACGAGTCCGCAGTTCGTTTCAACATCACGAATACAGACGGCACACAGCCGGCGATCAGCGGATGGACACACAGTGCGAACGCAGGAGTATCTGACGATGCGACACATACATGTCAGGTAACGTTTGCGGCAGACGGAGATTACACATTTACACTTGAGACGACAGACCTTGCAGGAAATGCATCAAGCTACAACCGTGTAGACGACTTTACGATCGACCGGACAGTTCCGACGATCCAAGTATCTTACGACAACAACAGCGCGGCTACGCCGGGATATTTCAATGCGAACAGAACGGCAACAGTTACAGTCAACGAGCATAACTTTAACGCAGCGGAAGTCAACGCGCAGATCACGGCAGCTTTGCAGGGAAGCGGCGTGGCAGCTCCGGGACTTGGCGGATGGAGCACAAACGGAGACGTGCATACAGCAAGCGTAACATTCTCTGCAGACGCAGATTATACATTTGATGTTGATTACACAGACCTTGCAGGAAATGCAGCGGCAGATTACACACAGGATAAATTTACGGTAGATAAGACAGATCCTGAAGTTGAGTTCTTCGATATCGAAGATAAATCGGCAAATAACGGAACAGTTGCTCCTGGCGTGAAATACAGTGATGTAAACTACATGGAAAGCGGCGTTGATATTACGATCAAAGGCGCGAAACATGACAAGACAGAATTAAGCGGAAACCGTACAAATATCGCAAACGGCGAGAGCATCAAGATGGAAGATTTCAAACATGATGAAGAGACGGATGACGTTTACACGATGACGGCGGTTATTAAAGACAAAGCCGGAAATGAAACGGAAAAAGAGGTTATGTTCTCAGTCAACCGTTTCGGATCAAACTATATTTTCTCTGAGACAACAGAGAAGTTCCTTGATGATGTATATGCGAACAAACCGAAAGACCTTGTTGTTACAGAGGTGAACGTAGATTCACTTGTGTTCAACGGTATCTCTTACGGATTGGACGGAACGAAGAAAGAACTGAAAGCAGGCAGCGATTATACAGTAAAACAAAGCGGCGGCGAAGGTTCATGGAAAGAATATACATACACGATCAAAAAAGAAAACTTTGAAAAAGAAGGCCGCTACAGTGTTACGATCGACTCGGAAGACAAGGCGACAAATAAGATGAACAACAAAGTAAAAGAGTGCAACATCGACTTTGTAATCGATAAGACGCCTCCGACAGTTGTTATCACAGGTATCGAGGAGTCAAGCTATCGTGCAGACGAGAGAGAAATGACGATCAACCTGTCAGACAATACGGCAGTTAAGTGCGTGGATGTGATCATCGACGGAAAATCAGTTGCAACTTATGCACAGAAAGAGATTGAAAAGGCAGGCGGAAAGATCAGTTACATGATTGAAGGTGCGTCAGAACCGCAGAAGATCGAAGCAGCAGCGCTTGATATGGCGGGAAATGAAACGACTTCGGAAATGCACAAAGTGCTTGTTACATCAAGTGTATGGATTCAGTATATCAACAATACACCGCTTCTTATCGGATCGATCCTCGGAATCGTTCTCGTAGCAGGCGGACTGATCTGGTTCTTTGTGATCAGAAAAAAGAAAGAAGAAAGCAAATAAAAAGTCTGAAGCTGATAAAAATACGGCAGAAATAAGAAAAGGCTGAAAAGGAGGCGGCTGTCTGAACAAACGGATTCGGACAGCCGCCTTTCGTCTTTATGAGGAAAGAAGTTATGTTGCAAAGCGGAGATATTATAAGCGGAATGTATCAGGTGATACGAGAGATCGGAACAGGCGGCATGGGAGTGATCTATATCGGGTATCATCTTCATCTTCAAAAACAGATCGTAATAAAGAAAATAAAAGAAACGTGCGTGGACCGTGTAAATGTAAGAGGTGAAGCCGATATCTTAAAACAGCTTAGACATACATATCTGCCGCAGGTTTATGATTTTCTGGAAGTAGGAAACGACGTATATACAGTGATGGATTATATCCCAGGGGAAAATCTGCAGTATTATATCGACCATAATTATACATTTCCGGAAGAGACGATTCTGTTGTGGATGCGTGAGTTATGTGAGGTTTTGGACTATCTTCATACGAGAAAACCACGAATCCTTCACAGCGACATTAAGCCGGCAAATATTATGGTGACGCCGGAAGGGGACATTTGCCTTATTGATTTTAATATTTCATTGGACGGGTCGGTAACACAGGAAGTACAGGGACTGAGCAGACGGTATGCATCTCCGGAACAATTCCGATGTGCGATGGACAAAATGTACGGCAGGAAAAGCAGTGAAACACTGGATGAGAGAATGGACATTTACAGTCTGGGGGCGGTCTTTTACCGAATGATGAGCGGGTATCTGCCTGATGCTCAAAACGGTGTTCCGTATGCGCTGTCACAGATTGATATTCCGTATGCGGACGGCTTGAAACGGATCGTCGATAAAGCGATGGATCGGGACGTTTCAAGAAGATTTCGGACGGCAAAACAGATGGAAGAAGCTCTTTCGCATATGGAAAAATACGATCCGAAGTACCGCCGTCTGACGAACTTGCAGATATTGACCGCGACTGCGTGGGGATTTTGTATTCTGGCAGGAATCTTTCTTATTGCGTCAGGTGTGCGTCAGCGGGGGAAAGAGCTGTGGCAGCAGGAATATCAAGAGTTTTACGCCGTTGTGGGATCAGGGGATTCCGAAAATATAATAAGAGAAGGAACAGAACTTCTGAACAATTCTTCTTTGCAAGGTTATATGAAAAGGAATAAGGAGCAGAAGGCGGAGGTACTTCATGCTGTAGGGGACGGATATTTCTATAGTGAACAATACGACACGGCGGGAAAGTATTATGAGGAAGCTTTGTCGTGCGACAGTAGGAACTCTTTATATGTGAGAGATTATATGACTGCAATGGCAAGAAACGGAAGTCCGGTCGATGTATGGACGATACAAAGTGAATATCCGGAAGCGGCGATCGATGAGGCAGCTACTGTATTTGTTCAGGCGCAGTCAATGTATGCAAAAGGCGATCAAAAGAGCGCGGTTTCTTTATGCGAAGAAGCGCTTGGAAAAAGTATGGATGCAGAGTTGAATGCACAAATTTATCTGCTGGAAGCAGAATTATATCTTGAGCAGGGGGATATAAACTCTGCGGCAGATGCGGCGGCACAAGCAGTGAAACTAGATGAAAGCAGCAATGTTCTTAGAAAAGCGGCAGTGACGGCATATCAGGCAGGAAACGAAGAGAGGATAGGAACGGTCAAAAATCAGTGGTACAGGCAGGCTCTTGCATATTATGAGATGCTCTGTCAAAAAAACGATCCGTCATATGAGGATCGTTTGGGAAGGGCGCTTCTTCTTCGAGTTCTCGGAAAATATAGAGACAGTACGGATGTGCTGGAAGAGATGAAAATAGATTATCCGAAAGACTATAAAGTTCAGATGTGGATCTGTTACAACTATTTGGACGAGGCGTCGGAAGAAGGAACGTATTCAAATGTGTCAGGCGATCTGAAATTTACTTATCATTCTTGCAGAAATTTATATGAGAACAGAGCAGATCGATCGGAAGAAGATCCTGATATGGAAATGCTGGAAGAGACAATGAAAGAACTTGAATAATCGGAAGTGAGATGTGAAGCAGCACGAAGATTGAAGATAGAAAATAAAAGACAGAATCAGGATGCAGACAAGAAGAGAGTGCGAAACGGAGGGAATGAAGATGAGCGGGATCATGATATGTGTGACAGGCGTTGTAGTGATCGTGGCCGCGTCGTTGGCAGCAGGAAGCGTATTATATTTGCTTCAAAGAAAAAAGGAGAAACTAAAAAGTGAACAAATCAACTTGTAAATAGCGGAAAAGATAACGAGTAAATGATAGATAAACGGACGTGAAAAATAAAATAGGGGCGTTTACGAAACGTCTCGGTAAAACAAGAAAGAGAGGAGAAGGAGCAGTGGGAGAAAAAGGAAAAAAGAAAAGCCGGATTCTGCTGATCGTCTGCGGTCTGCTTCTTTTGGCAGGGGCGATTATCGGGATCGTGATGTTTCGGATGCAGGCAGGAGCGAGCGCGTATAACGAATCAATAAAAACAGCGGAAAAATATGCGGACAGCGGAGAGTATGAACTGGCGGTGCTTACATATGAAAATGCGATCAAAGACCGACCGAAAGAAGAAGAAGGATATCTCGGACTGGCAGATGTGTATTTGAAGAGAGGGGAAAGCTCCGCTGCAAAAGTTTTGCTTCAGCGAGGCTACATGCATACGAATTCTTCAAAGATCCAGTATATGTTAAGCGGGATTAAGGACGGTTCGCTTTTGGCGGAATTTGACGATTCAGAAACAAAGAAAGAGACAATGCAGTCATTTGGCGTTTTTTCTTTTAATACTGCATTTCTTCAGAAGCTGGAAAATTATGACTATACGGACTACTGCGATCAGTTCGGCTCATATCCGCAGATCGTAAAGACCGGAAAGGGAGAAGTAGAAGTCGTACATAAAGATCTGGCGGGAACATGCTGTTATTCAAACACGAAAGAGCATGACGATATTGTAAATGTAAAGACAGACAAACCGGCGAAGGACGGAATGCCGGAAATCGTGCGTTTAGATTCGATTTCGCAGTTGTTCAGAAATTTCCCGGGAAAGGCAAGCCTTGCAGAACTGAACGCAATCTCCAGTTCCAAAGTAGCGCCGATCACAGACGAGGAACGAGTTTATGTGGAACTCTCTACAGGAAGCCTCCTGATCCGTGTTGAGACGGATGCGTCGGGAAACATTATTTCCGATAAAGCGTGGAATGAAATTATTTTGAAAGAGGCAAACGAAAACCGCTCGGAAAACGGAACGCTGAACGGCGTTGTGATCGATGCTATGACAGGAGAAGGCGTTCCGGCGGCGAAGCTTGAATTTAAAGCGAAAGAAAACGCTGAAAATTCTACTCATGTTACGTCGGGAAAAGACGGATCGTTCTCGATCGAACTGGCGGCAGACGTGTACGAAGTGACGATCAGCGCGGACGGGTATGTGGATGAAACGTTCGAGTTTGAGATGGAGAAAGATAAAAATTACAGCGGAGAGCAGTTTACGATTTCACCGGAGCTGGCGGCGGGCAGCGCGCGTATCGTATTGGAATGGAACGCACAGCATCAGGATCTCGACTCGTATCTGTGGGGAAATACGGATAAAGGAGATGACTTGTACGTGAACTTCAGGAAACGGACATGCGAAGGAAGAGACGGGCTTCTGGCAGAACTTGATGTGGATGACACAAACGGATACGGACCGGAGACGATCACGCTGAACGACCTGAACGGCGTTTATACATACTCTGTCGTTGACTACAGAACGACGGGAACTTTGCAGCAGTACGGCGCAACGGTGAAAGTATATCTTCCGGGCAAGAGCGCTCCGACAGTGATCACACTTGACCCGAATGCAGGCGTTGAAAATGTATGGGAAGTATTTGAGCTTGACCACGGAGAACTGAAAATACTGAACCGCGCTCCGGCGGAGGAAAATTTGCGTCCGGGTTCAAAATAAACCAGACGAAGATGAGAGCAGGAAGATGAGAGCAGGAAAATGAGAGATGGAATGATTACGGAAGAACAGTGTGGAGAGAACTTTGCTTATATTTTAGAAGATAAGACAGATTTTTTGATAACAGAATATAAAATGATGCACGGTCAAGAAGCAGATTTTCTATTGAAGTGTGTGAAGATGCTGTATAACGGCAAGACAGAACTGTATTACGATACGAAATCCTGTCTGCCGCTTGCGATCCAGTCAGGGGCGGAAGATACAGAAGGGATGCTTTCTGTTTTGGGAAATATTCTGCATGAAGTCAGAAGGGTGACAGAAAACGGATTTCTTTCGCTTTTGAAACTGGATATTTCGGCAGATAAGATATGGGTCGATCCTGCAACGCGAAAAATCAGGTTCGTATATCTTCCTGTGGCGGAGAGACTTCATAAAGATGTAGTGGAATTTGAGGAGCATCTAAGGGGAGAACTGAAGAAAACTGTAGAAAAACGTTCGGATAAAGACGATAAGAGGTTTGCGGATTTCTTTCAGATCATCGGACGTCCCGGTTACAGCAGTGAAGATTCGGATGTGGAAAAGTGCGGATCAGTAGATGAAACAAGTACACCTTATAGTTTGAATAGAAATGAAAAAGTTTCTTCACAGAGAGGAGATCAGACTTGTACACTTGTGTCGCTGACAGCAGGCAGTCCGATCCGTCTGACTGTAACGAAACAAGAGTATGTGATCGGAAAGAGTACGGAGCAAGCGGACGGCGTTGCCGGATTCAGCAAGATGATCAGCAGAAGGCACTGTAAGATCGTAAAAAGGGGATCCGGGTATGCGGTTGTAGATCTGAATAGTTCAAACGGAACATACTTGAATGGGATGCAGCTTTTTCCGGGCAGAGAATATCCGGTGAAAAACGGAGATATTATACGAATGGCGATCAGCGATTTCCAGATCGTGATGGAATAGAGGTGACAGAGAAATATGGCAAGACCGAGAGTGATTGTGGCGGATACAGATGAAAGCTATGTAATTCCGCTACAAAAGAAATTTGCAGAGCTGTTCGCGGATAAGATCGACTTGGAGATCATTACGGATAAAGATTATTTTAATCAGTTATTTTCACTTTCGCAGCATGCGGACATTCTGCTTGTGTCGGATACGCTTTATAACAGCGGGCTGAAAAAACATGATATCCGGCATTTGATGATATTGTCGGAACATTACGAACCCGGACAGACGGACGAACTCGACATTTGCCGCTTGTTTAAATATACAAGTGTGCGGGAGATTTTTAATGAAATTACAGGCAGATGCAAGGATACGCTTTATGCCGAACAGGATGCCGGAAAAGAAACAAAGATCATATTGATCACCTCGGCGTCAGGCGGAGTCGGGAAAACGAGTGTTGCATTCGGCTTGTGTCGTTGTCTGGAACGTAATTATAAGAAAACACTGTATGTGAATGCGGATCGGCTTCAGTCGTTTCAGTGGATGCTGGAAAACGGCGAGCCGATCAGAGATGCTTCGGTTTATGCGGGTCTGTCGGGGAATCTTGGCAATGTTTATCGGATCGTACGGCATGTCATACGAAAGGAAGGTTTCAGTTATCTTCCGCCGTTTAAAGCGGCGCTTATGTCGTTGGGTATCCCATACCGCGTGTTTGCACTATTAGCAGAAGCAGCCCGCAAAGAGCAGGAATACGATTACATCGTTATCGATGCAGACAGTGTGTTTGACGAGGAAAAAGCGGCTCTTATGCAGCTTGCGGATAAAATATTGATCGTGACAAAACAGACGGAATATGCGGTGAAGGCAACGAATGAGCTGATCCAAAATGTAAATCGGAACAATAGTGATAAATATATATTTCTTTGTAATGATTTTAAGAAAGAGGAAGAAAATGCATTGCTGCTTCCGACAGCGGCGCATCGATTTACGGTGAGCGAATATATCGAACATCTTCCGGCGTATGAAATGAAAGGATCGGGACTGCCTGTCCAGACGCCGGGATTGCAGAAAGCGGCATTTTTGATCATGTAAAAAGAAAAATCAATACAAAGACGATATGAGTGCAGGTGGTGAGAGAAGATGGAAACGGCGATTATTATTTTTCATATTCATAAGGAACATCGGACGGTAGATTTAGAAGTTCCGCTGGATCTGACGGCAAAAGAACTGGCGGCGGCGCTTAACGAGGCGTATGGTCTGGGCGTCGATCTGTCAGATATAAATAATTGTTATCTAAAGGCGCAGAATCCGATCATGCTGCTCAAAGGCAACAGAACGTTAAAAGAATTCGGAGTAAGAAACGGAACGATCATAAGCATGGCAGAGTAAGGCGCAAAAGAGAAGAATCTTATCAGATAAGTCTGCCGGCGGCAAAGGCAGCGGCAGATAAGGAGCGGGAAACGGCAGAGGAAAGATATGGAGAACAGATATAAGATTATACTTTCGGGAAATCAGATTTATAAAGAAGCAGAACTTCCGGCTGATATGGAACGGGTTACGGTAGGAACGGGAATCGACTGTACGGTGCGTTTGAGAAGAGATCTGTTTTTTGAATCGATACAGATTGAATTTGTGAAAGAAAGCGGTGGATGGAGAGCGACATGTTCGGACAACATTTATTTTACGGAAGGCGATATCCGAAAATATATGACGCGGAAAGTGATCCACGGAGATACTTTGGAAGTCAGGTATCAGGAATCAGAAGGACTTGTATTTAGAATTGATTTTCAGATCGATTTTGACAGCGGATCGCATCGCTGTGAGCGGATGATCAATTTGGACAGGTATCAGACGATTTCAATCGGAAACAACTCAGCATATGAAATTGCACTATCAGGCGTTTATGCAAAGAGAGAATTTGTCCGGCTGACGCGGGGACAAGGCGGCTGGACGCTTGAAGTTATGAACAGTGAGTACGGAGTATATCACAACGGGAAGAAGACAGAACAAAAAGAATGGATCAAAGACGGGGATTTCTTTTCCGTTGCAGATTATTACTTTTTCTTAAAAGGGAACGCACTGTGGGCGGAGATCAGAAGCGATCTGACAGTGAACGGACTTGGTTTCGGGGATTATCCGGAAAGAAACGGGTATCCGAGATTTTCGAGAAATACACGGCTGAAAACGGTGATATGTGAGGACAAGATCGAGATTTTAGATCCGCCTTCAAAGCCGCAGAAACCGAAAAGTAATTTATTTATGAAATTATTTCCGTCCTTCGGAATGCTGATCGCGGCAGGCGCGATGGCGTTCATGGGAGGAACGATGATTATTTTTTCTCTTATATCATGTACGATCGCGATCATAACAGCGGTAGTCGGTGTGATGGAGGGAAAGAAAGAGTTTCGGGAAAAGACGGCGAACCGGATCGAAGTATATCAGAAATATATTGCGTCAAAACGTCAGGAAATCGAAGAGTGCAGAAATAGAGAATGGACAGAACGTAATGAAATCTATATTCCGGCAGAGCAGGAGATTCAGCAGGTGGAAACATTTTCTCCGGATCTGTTTGACCGGACGCCGCAGGATGAAGATTTTCTTTGTGTCCGTCTCGGAAGCGGTCCGATCGAGTCTGCCCGTCAGGTAAATTACAAGAAACAGGAGAAGCTGGAAATTGAAGACGATTTAAGTCTTCTTCCTGAGCAGACGGCGAGTTTTTATAAAGAACTTCAAAATGCGCCGGTCATATGTGATCTGAAAAATGTAAATGCAGTCGGCATTACAGGAGAAGAGGCAGATCGGTTTGAACTTTTGAAACTGATCGTTACAGATGTGGCGCTTCGTCATTTTGCGGCAGATGTAAAATTGTTTTTCGTGGCGGAAAAAGAACATGCCGGACGGATGCACTTGTTCCGTTTTCTTCCGGGAGCGTACTGCGTACAGACAGATACGAGAGGAAAAGAACAAAGGACAGGAAGGGATGAACAATCAGCTTGAGGCGATCGTTTCTTATGTGTCCGAATATTTCCGTTCGATTCAAATACCGCAGCTTCCCGATATCTGTCTGCCTCCGCTTAGAGAGTGTATCGAATTCCCGCCGGTATCAAAAGAGGCAGTACAAGAGCAGAAAAAAGAAGTCGGATTTTATGCGTGGATCGGCGTTTATGACGATCCCGATCACCAGAATCAGGATCAGTATGCAGTGAATTTAAGCGCGGCAAATATGATCATTATCGGTTCGGCGCAGACCGGAAAGACGACGATTCTGCAAAATGTGATCCGAAGTCTTTCGGAACAGTATACGCCGGATGAGGTGGCGATCTACATTATAGACTTTGCGTCTATGGTATTGAAAAACTTTGAGACGCTCAATCATGTAGGCGGCGTTGTCAGTTCCTCCGAAGATGAGAAACTGAAAAATCTGTTTAAAATGCTTTGGGAAGAGATGGAAACTCGAAAAGAGAAACTATTATCTGTCGGAGTAAGCTCATTTGTTGCGTACAAAGAGGCGGGGCGCACCGATATGAAGCAGATTGTTCTTATTATAGATAATCTTACTGCGCTGAAAGAATTGTATTTTCAAGATGATGACGAACTGCTGAATCTGTGTCGGGAAGGAATTACAGTCGGAATTTCTATTGTGATCGCGAATGCACAGACGGCAGGGATCGGATACAAATATTTGTCGTCTTTTTCTAACAGGATCGCGTTATTCTGCAATGACGGAAACGAATACTCTGCGATTTTTGAACATTGTAACAGGAGACTTGAGCATCTTCCGGGAAGATGTTTCGCAGAAGTGGATAAACAGATACTTGAATGTCAGGCGTATCTGCCGTTTGCAGGAGAAAAAGAATTTGAAAGAGCGGAAGCAATCCGCGGATATATCGAAAAACGAAACGGAGAATGTACTGAGGTGGCTCGGAAGATCCCGTTGATCCCGCCTGTTTTGAGCATGAATTATATGGCACAGCAGTTTGGAAATATGATGCGCGGACATTTCGACCTGGCGGCAGGATTAAATTACGAAGATGTGATGCCGTATATGCTTCGTATGTCTTCGATTGGTGTATTGGCGGTTGTCGGAAGAGAGGGCAGCGGACGCTATAACTGGATAAAATATGTGGCGGATATGCTGGAATTGATGTATCCGGGCAGATCAAAAGTTTATATTTCGGACGGAATCGGGAAGAAGCTTGCTTCCATGAAAGAAAAAAGAAATGTCGTTCGTTACAGCATGATCGCGGAAGATATCGTTTCTTATCTGAAAGAGATCGAAGAAGAACTGCAAAGCAGATATGAACTTCTTGCAAAAGGGATCGAAAGCGATCCGGCAGAAGCAGATTACATGCTTCTTATTATCGATAATCCTGATGCGATCGAGCAGATCAGCAATAGTAAAGAGGCGCTTGCATCGTATAAAAATATTATCGGACGCTACCGGAACATGAATGTAGGCGTGATTATATCGGCAATCGAAAATGCGCCGATCCCATACAGCGCGCCGGAGGTGATCAAAGGCATCCGGGACGGAAGACATCTGATGTATTTCGGAGATATTTCAGAATTGAAGATTTACGATATGCCGCTCGCCGTGACAAGAAAGTTCAAAAAACCGATCGAGACAGGCGACGGATATTACATAAAAGAAAATGAGTGTATTAAATTGAAGACCCCGTTCATTGCGGGAGAGTAGGATATATATCCGGAAGACCGGTATATATAAATAAAAAATTTTATAGGAGGTAGCAATTATGGCTAGTCAAATCAGAATTTCACCGGATCAGATGAGAGAAAGGGCAAATTCGTACCAAACAGAATCAGGGAATGTCAGCGAGATGATCGGAAGATTAGATTCGTTACTTCAGTCTCTTTTAGGAGAATGGGAAGGATCGGCAAGCGAGGCTTACAGAGAACGTTATGAAAGTCTGCGGCCGGCGTTTACGCAGGCAGAAGAATTGCTTGCGGAGATTTCAAAAGCGTTGAATACGACAGCTCAAAATATGGAAAATGTAGACGAAAGTATTGCAAGCGGATTCAGAGGATAGTACGAAAAAGCAGGTTTAAAGGCAGCGGCGGATAAAACCGCGTTCCGCATTTCCCCTTTTGTGGGAAATGCGGAACTTAAAAAGCTTAAATAGTAACAGTTCAGCCGTACAGCAGCGTTAGCCATGATAAGTACGCAGCGCGGCTTTACGAATGGCGCGGACTGAGCGGTTACCTTAAATGAATTGAAACAGAAAGGAAAAGCATGATGGGAGAAAACGTAAAAAAAGAGACGGTAGATTATCTTCCGCTTGGAAGTGTTGTGATCTTAAAGGGAAGCGTGCAGAAAGTTGTTGTGATTGCCAGAGGGCTTTTGTCGGTTGCGACAGGGAAAGAAGGTTATTTTGATTACGGCGGATGTCTGTACCCGCAAGGACTGGTCGGAGATCAGATCTTATATTTTAATCACAGAGATATCGTAAAAGTTGTTTTCAGCGGATTTCACGATGACGATGATAAGATGATGGTAGACAATATCAATCAGTGGTATATGGAATCACCATATGAACGCACAGACGTAGAAAAACTTGTAAGAGAGCGGGGTGCTCAAGATGGCGGAAAACTCGGCTGAGGAAAGAAGAAAAAGGGCAAGAGTGTGTGAGGCGCGCAGCGAAAAAAGCGCGCGTGAACGGGAGAAAGCAGAAAAAGAATCAAAGCGCGCCGCGAATGAAAAAAAGATCGAAAGATTAAAAACGGCGAGAGACAGTATCCAGTCGCAGAAAAATTCGGCAAAAGCAAAGCGGAAAAAACTGGAAAAATATGCAAACGGTGATGAAATCGGAGAATGGATCGGGAAGGAACAGACGGCGACAGTATATAGTATAGAAGGAAACGTTGTCGGACAGTACAATACTTATATTGAGCGTATTGACGATGTTGTAGACGCGCTTTGCAATGAAATAACAAGGCTGGAAAATGAAAACATGCAGTTGAGTTGGGATGTGCTTCATATAGGATCTTTGATCAATTCTCTTGTCAATGAGATCCGTACACTTTGCAATTAAGTATTATACGAGGAGGTATCACTATGGCAACGTTGCAATCGTTGGGATCGGTAGCAGGTCTGATCAATCTCGACTATGGGAAATTTAAGTATGCTGTCGACCAGATGAGAACAAGCGCCGACGGAATTAACGGGAATGTAGAAGAAAGAGCGCGGGGAGCTGAGCGATCAGAAGCTCTTGATGAGTTTGCAGAGCAGTTCGTTCAGCTGCAAAGAATCATAAGTCTTTATAAATCACTTATAAAAAAAGATATTGATGCGATTGAAACTACGGGAGAACAACTGAAAGAAATAGATTTAAAATTAGAGGGTGTATGGAAAGGTCTTCAAATGTTGAAATAAAGTGATTGAGAACAGCAGAAATACATGAGAAAATAAAAATAAAAAAGGAAAGCAAAAAGAGTGAACGTGGAAAATAAACGAGATGATAGAAAAAAGAAAATTCGGGAAATTGCCGGAGGAATTTTGTGTATTGCAGTTTTGCTTTTTATTGTTATGCAAATTATGCTGCCGGAAACAGGCATAGGTGGGATGGTGAACGAAGGGTCAATGGCAGTTTTATTTTTCGGAGTAGGAGCAGTCTGTGCTTATGCAGCTATCAAGAAAAGAAAAGAAGATAAATCTGCGCTTGTTCTCGGTTTATGCTTAGCAGTTTTAGCATGTGTTCCCGGTGGCTGGATCTCTGGGAAGGTCGCAGCAGATCTTATAGAAGGACCAAAAACGATCCGTCTGACATCGGTTACAACAGAGGAACTCAACGGATTATCAGGGTTAATTTCTCATCACTATTATTTATGCGGCAGAGGGGAAGACGGAAAGCAGTATCGGCTGGAAGTATCGGCAGATGAGTTTTATGAGTTGGAAAATATACATGAAATCATTGTACGATGTTATTCGAGAACAGAGCGGATTTTGGAATTTTTGTAATAGTTAAAATGAACTGTTACGGAATTTTTCGGGATAGTTTTTCGATATGCAGACATTGTACAGAGATTTTGATGAAATATCAGAGGAAAAATTATGAGTGGACAATATAAAATAATGTATAGTTCTATGGATCAATTTTATGATCAGACAAACGGGCGCATGGCAGAATGGGTCAGTCAGTTAGAACCGTGGGTTAAGGCGTGTGAAAATCTTGGAAATATGGAATGTTATCAAGGAAAAAGCGCGGAGTCTGTTAAAACGTATCTGAAAGAAGTGCATATGACGCTGCTTACTTCTATACAGCAGGCAATACAGTTATATAGGACAAAATATCTTTTTTACCGTGAAGGATATTATGATATAGAAGGGGACTTATATGCAGTCATTCCCCAGAAGACGTTACTTTCTGTAAAAGACCGGATGAAAACAGAGATCGAAGACGTATCTGATTCTTCTCTAATAGTACAAACAAGTTTGTTAAATGTATCGGATCTTATTGCTTTGCAGGCGCCTAATTCGTATTATTTAAAAGATTCTATGGAAGAAGTAAAGCAGAATGTAACAGACTTCAATCAAAATATTATAGATTATGAAGCGCAGCATAAGTCAGAAGCAAACGGGGAATTGGCAGATCTGCTTCAGTCATTATTTGCAACGCTTACAGAATATTATACAAACGGAACGAATGTGACATCGTATCAGTCGGGAGACTGTTTCGGAAATTCACATATGCCGGAGCTTTGTCAGCATGTACTGACAGCGAATGAGTATTTGAAAGAAAATGCGGAAGAGATCGAGCTTGCAGAAGTAAAGATGCAGGAAGTATTCGCACAGCAATATGAAGATGCGTGTAAGGCAAGAGAAGAGGAAGGCGCAATAAAATTGCTGACAGGAGGCGCTGCGGCAATTACCGGAATCTTGGCAATCGTCGGAACTGGAGGGATGGCAACTCCGGTTGTGATAGGCGTATGGGTTACAGGAGGATCGACCGCTCTCTATGGGGCGAGTAAAGCGATAGAGGGCATTCAGGACGTTCATTATGGAAGAGCTAAAGATCTGACAAGTAAGTCTTTTAATTTTATCAGAGATACAGTATTTCAGGGGAATCAAGAGGCATATGACGCATGGGGAAATATAAATATGATGGTTGCGGGTCTTTTAGTTCCTATTGGTCAAGGAACTAAGGCGGGGGCCGGTCTTGGAGTAAAGGCAATCGCGCGCGAAAGCGCGAAACGAGTAGCAAAAGAGGCTGTAAAAGACATGGCGGTTGATTTTACTGCCGAAACTATGACAAACTGGGCGCGTGAAGAGCTGGATTTGGGCGACTTTCAGACGGAACTTCTAAAAACAGGACTTGAGTTTGGATTGGATAAAGGACTTGATAAGGTGGGAAGTAAACATGTTCCGTTTACAGATGATATGACATTTTCAGAGGCGAAACGGTATAATCAATCGATGCAGAACATGGAAAGCGGAAAACATAACCCTCCGGGACTATCTGATGCAGATATGGATGCGTGGGATTTTGCAAATCAGAAAGTGTCCGAGCATATAGCGGTGAAGAAAGTTGATCACAATGAAGTGATAAAAATCCGTTCAGAGTATGCGAAAAAACAGGAAAGCTTTTTGCATCCAAAGACAGATGCAGACAGCGCAAAGACTGCGACATTTACAAATCAGGAAGCAGAAGATCTCGCATTTGGCGCAATAAAAGGAAAGGGTAAATCGGATGCCGTCGTGCTTGGTAAGTTTGAGGACGGAAAATCGACTTCATATGATAAAATAGCGCAAGAATATGACGCACAGTATTATAATTTGGATGAGTGGGATGAGCTGGCAAAAACGTATTCGAGAGATGAAATGTGGAAAGTAAATGAGAAATTTCTTGATATTGAAATCGCGTCGGGAAGAGATATATACTTATCTCATGATCCGGCGAAATTCAGCGGAGACGGAAGTTTTTTTGCGAAAGAGATCGAGTATTTGCGGCAACATGGATATAAATTTGTAAAAGAGGGTGATTTGTGGCATGCTGTACAGTAAGGCTGAGCGCAATTTGACTTATCAAGACCAGAGTAAAGGCGGATTGCAGCTTGAAAAATAAGGAGGCTGTAAAACGGTGAGTATGAAAACGAGAGATGAAAAAGAAAAGAAACGAGATTTATTTACAACAATTTTTTGGATTTTAGTGCTGGTTTTTTTGATTGTTAAAATTGTAATCCCGGAAACAGGTGTATTGGGAATGGTAAATGAAGGTTCAAATGCGGTTTTATTTTTCGGTATCGGAGGAAGCTGTGTGTGGACGATCATTCATAAAAGGAAGACAAATAAAACGGCGGTTGTTTTCGGAGTATTGCTGCAGGTATTGATATTAGGTATTGGCGGATGGATATCAGGAAAGCTTGTATTGGATCTTATATCAGGACCGGAGGTTGTGCGTCTGACGTCAGTTACTATGCGTGAATCGTCGGGAATATATGGTCTTATTTCACGGCATTACTATTTATGCGGAAGAGATGACGAGTGGACGGAATATCAGATGGAAATTTCTTCGGATGAGTATTATGAGTTAGAAGGAGAAGAGCAGGTGACTGTGTTGTGTTACCCAAGAACAGAGCGGATTTTAAAGTTTTTGTGATTTTGCCGACAGACATCATGTATCGGATTGAAACAGGAAGCCCACAGGCTTCAGACAATGGGTAGTTCACAATATGAATATATGGAGCGGAAACGTATGGAGACAGAGCAAAAGGAAATGATGTGTAAATATAAGAAGATTATTTGTAAAATATTCGGCGAACAGATACGGGTGATCGGTGAAAGCAGTGCGATCGGCCCTATGGGGCAGTTTCAGATCAGATTTTTCTATGAGCCGACAAAAATTTATGTTACACTGGATGCAGACCGCGGGGCATTTACGTTTGATCTGAAAGATGAAGCGAAAGATTGGAATACGTTGTACAGAATAAAAAAGTTTGACAACTGTATGACAGAAAAGTGTCTTGAAAATGCGGCGGTTATTTTGAAGCAGGTTCTTGAGGAAAATAAGTTCCCTCTGTATAAATCGGAGAATGATAAGCTGTACAAAAAGCAGGATGGAACGTACCGCAGGATAAAAGATATCTATGCAGAACTGGCAGGAGGAGAGTAAATTTATGGCTATAAAAGAAGTGTCAGAACGATATTTGGAATTAAGGCAAAATGCTTTGGATTATACATTTGAACAGATGAATCTTCAGCTTGAAAATGATAAGCAGGTTTATCTAGCAGTATTTGATATACCGGTGGAGAGCGCGATCATCGGTAATAAAACGAAGACTCTTGTGCTCGTGTTTGGATTGAACATCCATATTTATTGTGCAAATGGTGATGCCGTGACCGGATTGGAGCAGAATGCGAAAGCGAAACAGGCGATGCAGTCTCTTTTCATCAGTTGTCCGCAAGCGCTTGATGAGATGACGCTGACTCACAAGACAGATTTTTACGAAAGTAAAAATGTAAGAGCTTATTTAAAAACAAGAAAAGGCGTTTACTTCAAAGAGCTTACAGGAGAAACTAAGAAAGAACGCTTTTTGGAAATGCTTATGCGGAACGTGACAGAGGAGGTAAATTTCCGTCATTGACAAAAAACGTAATCTGTGCCAAAATAATTTAGAATCAGCCGATTGGAACAATGTTTGTTGTTACAAAGCGGGAGATTAAAAAATATAACAGAAACAAAATCATAATTTCAGAAATTAGACTATGAACATATGTGAGTAGAGTAGGCAGAGCGACCCAGAGACGGAGTGTCATCGGCTGAGAGCATTCCACGCGACCCTTCTTGAAGTTTCAGTATGGGAGTCTTCCGGCGAAAAGCAGTTTGTGCGTTAAGTCGGATGTTCGTGTAGCAATATTTTACACAATGAGAGCGCAGAGCAGATAGGATGCTCTGAAATAGGGTGGTACCGCGATTAACATCGTCCCTTGTTGAACAGACAAGCGACGGTGTTTTTTTGTATAGGCGACGGGCCAAAGTCCGGGCTTGCCCGAGACCTTGGCGACCGCTTACAATCCCGGAATGTGCCGTTTGGCACTTCCGGTGATTATGCTATAGAAAAATTCGATTTCCTATGGCATAGATCCCTTAGGGAGGATGCGCACGCCGCATCGAGGAAGTTCAAATGAAAAAACAATTTGGGAAGGAGAAATAAAATGAAAGATAAAATCAACAGTATTTTATCAGAAGCAAAAGGTAAGATTTCTGATGCAGTGAGCGAGGGTGAACTGCAAAATGTAAAAAGCGCGTATATCGGAAAGCAGGGTTCATTAAGTCTTTTGATGAAAGAGATCCCTACAGTGGATGTGGCGCTTCGTCCTGAGATGGGAAAACTTTTGAATCAGGCGAAAAATGAAGTGAAGGACCTGATCGATGAGAAGAGGATGGAGCTGAAGCTGAAAGCTTCGGAAGTGTCTCCTGATTTTGACTGTTCTGTTCCGGGTATCCTGCCGACAGGCGGCGGACTTCACCCGATCACGCAGATGTGTTATGACTTGAACGATACGTTCCGTTCGATGGGATTCGAGGTGTTCGAGGAAGACGAGATCACAAGTGAAATGTATGCGTTTGATAAATTGAATTTTCCGCCGAATCATCCGGCGCGTGAGAGTATGGACACATACTGGCTGGAAGGACATGACAGCGGAAGCACGAATGAGAAGCTTTGCCTTCGTCCGCATCTGACAGGCGGAAGTGTTCGCTATATGCAGACACACAAACCGCCGTATCGTTTCGTATATCCGGGTCGCGTGTACAGAAATGAGACAACGGACGCGCATCATGAGAGAGCGTTTTTCCAGTATGAGGCGCTGATCGTGGACAAAGATATTACGTTTACATCAGGTAAAGTAATGATTAAGAGTATTTTGAGCAAAGTGTTTGGAACGGACGTTCCGGTCAGAATGCGTTCCGGTTTCTTCCCGTTTGTAGAGCCGGGATTTGAGATCGACATGCAGTGTCAGGTTTGCGGCGGAAAAGGATGCAGCGTATGTAAACATGTCGGCTGGATCGAAGTTATGCCGGGCGGTTCTCCGCATCCGAACGTTCTTCGGGCAGCAGGGCTTGATCCGGATGAGTATACAGGATTTTATGTAAATATCGGTTTGGACAGACTTGTTATGATGCGCTACGGCGTGGATGACGTAAGATTGTTCCACAGCGCAGATTTAAGATTCCTGAAACAGTTTAGATAGAGGCAATTTAGATACGAGGAGAGAGACTATGAAATTATCATTATCATGGATTAGAGATTATGTAAATATTCCGGAAGATGCAGATCTGAAAAAACTGGCGTACGATCTGACAATGTCTACAGTCGAAGTGGAAGATGTGGAATATCTTGCAGAACGTTTTGAAAATATGATCGTCGGAGTGATCGAAAAGATCGAGCCGCATCCGAATGCGGACAGACTGCGAGTATGTAAAGTAAATATCGGCAGTGATGAGATCAAAGACATCGTATGCGGAGGCATTAATCTGGAAGAAGGAATGCGCGTTGCAGTATCTTGTCCGGGAGCGGTTGTCCGCTGGCACGGCGAGGGTGAGCCTGTAGTGATCAAAAATTCTAAACTTCGCGGAGTTGAGTCATTCGGTATGATCTGCGCTTCAGATGAGATCGGATTAGGCGAGCTGTTCCCGTCAGAAACAGAAGGAGAAATCCTTGATCTGTCAGCGTTTGACGTTCCGGCAGGAACTTCTTTGGCAGATGCTTTGGATATGAATGACGTGCTTCTTGAGATCGACAATAAATCAATGACAAACAGACCGGACCTTTGGGGACATTACGGAATCGCCCGCGAGATCGCGGCTCTTTATAACTTGCCGCTTGCAAAGATCGAGCCTTTCCGGGCAGACGTTCAGTCTGATTTTAAAGTCGAGATAGAAGATCCTGACAGATGTACAAGATATATCGGCGTTGAAATGTCAGGCGTGGCTGTAAAACCTGCGCCGTATAAAATGCAGAATAGAATCTGGAAAGTAGGAATGCGTCCGATCAATGCGCTTGTTGATATCACGAACTATGTAATGCTTGCAACAGGAAATCCGACACATGCATTTGACGCGGACAATATTACGGATCACATTGTTGTAAGACATGCAGGAGAAGGTGAGAAACTGCTTCTTTTAAATGATAAAGAACTTGAATTAAACGCAGATGATCTTGTAATCACAGATTCCGAAGGCGCGGTTGCTCTTGCAGGAGTTATGGGCGGAGCGAAAGATTCGATCCTGCCGAAGACGGAACGCGTGATTCTTGAAGTGGCAAACTTTGAAGCGACAGGCATCCGCCGTACGGCGCTTCGTTACGATACGCGTACAGAAGCGTCTTCCAGATATGAGAAAGCAATCGATCCTGAAAGATGCGATCAGGCGCTTGCTCTTTCAATGAAGTATTTTAAAGAGCTTTATCCTGAACTTCAGGTGACAGGATACTGCGATAATTATGTGAAAAAACTCGACAGAGCAGAGATTGACGTTAATCTGACATGGCTTGAGAAGAGACTTGGAAAACATTTGACAAACGAAGAAATCCAGGGCAAATTAGAGCAGCTTGGATTCGATGTTCAGATCGACGGAGACAACATGCATGTGACGGCGCCGACATGGCGTTCGACAGGAGATATTTCCATTAAAGACGATGTGATGGAAGAAGTTGCCAGAATGTACGGATACGATAATTTCGAGGCGACAGAGTTTACGACGACATTTACAGACTCGATCAATCAGAAAGATAAGAGTCTTGTAAGAAATATTAAAGAATATCTTGCAATACGCTGTGGAATGCAGGAAGTATATACTTATCCGTGGATGAACGATGTGTTTGTAAACGCAGTTCTGCAAAGCACAGACGGAGTTTTGAAACTTTCCACGCCTCCGGCGCCGGATATGAGCTGCATTCGTTCTTCTCTTCTGCCGAACCTTTGCGAGGCGGTTGCGAAAAACGAGCGTTACTTTAATGATTTTTCTATCTTTGAAGAGGCTCAGGTGTTCTTTGATAAAAACTACACAAATGCATATGATGAGACGGAATCTCTTCCTGAACAGCGCAGACATATCGGAGCGGCATTTGCAAGCAGCGTAAAGGACATCGGTATGCTTTTCAGAGAGGCAAAAGGAGTTCTTGAGTATATGCCGAGATATACGCATATGGAAGCGTATGAGTTTAAAAAAGAAGAAAAGCCGGTATGGGCTGACAATGTTGTGTGGCTGAATATTTACCTTGATGACGAGAAAATCGGCGATATGGGGCTTGTAGCGAAAAAAGTTTCTATGGAATGCGGCATTAAGAATCTTTCTGTGATTCTTTTTGAAATGGATGCTTCAAAACTGAAACCGCTGAAATCAAGAACGAATAAATTCGAGCATCTTGCAGAGTATCCTGAGACAGACTATGACATTTCCATGCTTTTTGATTCCGATGCAGTATGGAATGACATTTATGATGCCGTTATGGGTAAAAAGAAAGCAAGCGCCCTTTTAAAAGACGCATCGTTTGTAGATGAATACAGAGGAAAACAGATTCCGCAGGGCAAAAAATCCGTAACGATCAGACTGACGATCGGATCTGATGAGAAAACGCTGACATCACAGGAGATCGAAAGCGTCGCCGAACAGGTTATGAAAAAACTCGGAAAGAAAATGGGCGCAGAGCTTAGAACACAATAAAACAAGGCTTGCTTCTTAGAAATAACAGGAGATAAACCGAATATGAAAACAAGTGATTTTTATTATGATCTTCCGGAGGAGTTGATCGCGCAGGATCCGCTTGAAGACCGTTCCTCTTCCAGACTTATGACAGTGGACAAAGAAACCGGTAAGATCGGACATCATGTATTCAGTGAGATTATCGATTATTTGAATGAAGGCGATTGTCTCGTGATAAATGATACAAAGGTAATCCCTGCCAGATTGATCGGAGCAAAAGAAGAAACCGGAGCGAAGATCGAAGTGCTTCTTCTGAAAAGAGGAGCGGATGATGTGTGGGAAACGCTCGTGAAACCCGGTCGTAAGGCAAAACCGGGAACGCGGATTAGTTTCGGAGACGGGCTGCTCGTAGGAGAAGTTGTCGATATCGTGGACGAAGGAAACAGACTGATCCATTTTGAATACGAAGGTATCTTTGAAGAAATATTAGATCAGCTCGGTCAAATGCCTCTTCCGCCGTATATTACGCATCAGCTTCAGGATAAGAACAGATATAATACGGTTTATGCAGAACATTCAGGTTCAGCAGCCGCTCCGACGGCAGGACTTCATTTTACGCCGGAACTACTTAGAAAAATTGAAGAAAAAGGCGTTGATATTGCAAGAGTAACATTACATGTAGGTTTGGGAACATTTCGTCCTGTCAAAGTTGACGATGTGGAAAATCATCATATGCACTCGGAATTTTATATGATAAATGAAGAAGCGGCGGAGAAGATCAACCATGCCAAAGACAGGGGCGGACGCGTGATCTGTGTCGGAACGACAAGCTGCCGCACGATTGAATCTGCGGCAGATGAAAACGGACGTTTAAAGGCTTGCAGTGGCTGGACGGAGATTTTTATTTATCCGGGTTATCGTTTTAAAACGCTGGACTGCCTGATCACAAACTTCCATTTGCCGGAGTCAACTCTTATTATGCTCGTATCCGCGCTGGCAGGAAAAGAACATGTTATGGCGGCTTATGAAGAAGCGGTGAAAGAACGATATCGTTTCTTTAGCTTTGGAGATGCCATGCTGATTTTGTAAAGTAATTCACGACAAAATAATCGGCAACCGGCCTATGGGGTTAATCCTCCCCATGCCTAAAAAGTAGGAATAGAAAAACCCACGAGGTGTGCACTCGTGGGTTTTTTGTTGACGCTCAACATGGATACGCCGTTTCTTTTTGCCTGCTGGCATTATAGCATATGCAAATATTGAATGCAATATTCATTTTCCTTGAGTTTCCGCAGTTTTATATAGTGTGATTTGGATTGAAGTAATCACGATGGATTAAAGTGTTGGCAAGCACTTCCTTTCAGGACTTTCTGCAAGCAGGGGGAAATTAAATGTTTAAAAGGTTTTAAAATTGTTGTTTTCAGGTGTAAGATTTGCGGATAAATCCCTAGTATATAGCTGAGAGGAGGATGATACGTTGGAAGAAGATAGTAAAATTATTGATTTGCTCTATAAGCGAGAGGAACAGGCTCTTATAGAATTGTCGGAAAAATACGGAACGGCGTGTAAACGTATTGCAGGCAACATTTTGAAAAATCATCGTGATGCAGAGGAATGTGTAAATGATACATACCTTGCCGTATGGAATACAATACCGCCTAAAAATCCAAATCCGTTAAGGGCTTATATATTCCGGATTATCCGAAATATATCTATTGCGAAGTACCATGAGAACACTTGTATTAAGCGGAACAGCTATTATGATGTGGCGTTGCAGGAATTGGAGAACTGTCTTATGGCAGTAATGACTGTCGAACAGGAAATGGAAGCAAATGAATTGTCGGATTTACTTGACGGCTTTCTTGAAACGTTAGATAAGAGAAGCAGAATAATGTTTGTTCGCCGTTATTGGTATTCTGATAGTATTTCAGATCTTGCGGAAAGGTTTCAAATAAGTAATAACAATGTATCAGTCCGGCTTTCACGAATTAGAGGAAAATTAAAACGATATTTAAAAAAGGAGGGCGTTGAAGTATGAGAAAAAAGGATATATCAGATGCGATTGGCAATATTAATGATCGATATATCGAAGAAGCTGCAGATTTTCAGAGAAAAAAGAAAAGGACAGGGAAGAGTTCTATTTTACAAAAGAGCGTTGCTGCCGCGGCTTCATTTATACTTGTATTTATATTATCTGTTTCGACATTGGTAGCTGCGGATTTTTCTCCGGCTTATGAATTTCTCTATACGTTGTCTCCGTCAGCAGCCCAAAAGTTAAAGCCTGTTAGTATGATAAGTGAGGATAATGGTATTAAAATAGAGGTTATTTCTGCTTATGTAGAGAGCGGAGAGGCGAAGATACTTATTTCTGTACAAGATTTGGAGGAAGACAGGATTGATGAAACGACAGATTTGTTTGATAGTTTTAGTATCAATACCTCATTTGACTGCAGTAGCTCATGTGAAAATATAAAGTATGATGCAGAGACGGAAACAGCCGTTTTTTTGATTTCTATATCGCAATGGGATAAGTATGATATTGCAGATGAGAAAATAACTTTCTCTGTGCGGGAAATATTGAGTAATAAAGAAACGTATGAAGGTTCAATATCGACATTAAATTTGGATAAGAATAGCGGTTCGGTAAAGATTTTTACTCCGTATAGTGTTTTGGGTGGGAGTGGTGCAAATAGTGAAAAGTATATGGAAGATTTTCAGGCTCTCGTATCTCAAGGAGATATAAATTCGCCTGTTTCGGGAGTTGCTCTTACGGCGATAGGATATGTGGGAGAAAAACTTCATATTCAAATCAGATATGATTCTGCGCTTGAAACGGATAATCATGGATATGTTTATTTGAAGAACAGTGATGGAGATGTTCTTGATTGTGAAGCAAGTATTTCTTTCTTTACAGATGAAGGAGAAAAAGATATGTACAGCGAATATATCTTTGACTTGTCAGATAAAAATGTTTCGGATTATGTTATTTATGGAAAGTTCACAACAAGTAATATGCACATTAAAGGGAAGTGGAGTGTTACATTTCCATTGGAAAAGGTAAGGTAATAAAAAGGTAAGATAATAAACAGCGAAAACCCGCTAACCTTCCGGCTAACGGGTTTCGTTGTTTTATAGTTATCTAAAGGAATGTTTACGCATTTACAAAGATACATGTTTACAATGTGCTTAATGGATGGTATATTATAGATATAAATAAGGCACTACTGATAGTTGGTTAGTCCAAATTTGATAAAGTTACAAAAAAGTAACCGTATTCCTTGGTCGAGGGGCGGTTACTTTTTTGATTGATTTATGTACGCTATCAGAATCGTTACAACAATACTAAGTATCATTAGTACGATGGAGAGCATTTCAAAATCACTCATAAGTCAAGCCCTCCTTTCCAAGATTTCCTGCAAACAGGATTTCTATGTAATCAGAGAGTTCGGTCTCTCTGTTGAAGGACTAACCGCCTACCATTCTCATGTAGTGCCTTGTCTTATTTTAGCAAAAGTTTCTTTTTATAACAACATATTTATCGTGAAATACAGTCGATTAAAAATCGTAAAAGTTTCTGCAAACAGCGAAAACCCGCTAACCTTCCGGCTAACGGGTTTCGTTGTTTTATAGTTATCTAAAGGAATGAGAGTAAAGCGTGATATCCTTGTTCAGGGGATATCATTACTTTTATGAGGGGGATAGTTGTTTATCAACTATCTGATACTTAGTATAAAGAGAAAATATGTCTAAAGTATGTTGAAAGAATAAAAGAATACGAAAATTTCTAAACAGAAGATTAATAAAACGGAAAAAGAGTTCTATACATTTGCGGTATTTATGGTATAATAGGCACGTTGTGCCTGCGAGCCGGGGCGGTATCGTCGGGTTTTATACAACATTTAATTAAGAATACTTACAATTTTAGAAGAAAAAGAACGAGGTGAGGTATGGAATATTTATCAGCTTTAAAAAAATCTGTTGTTGCCGGGTTGATGATCGGGATCGGCTGTACTGTTTTTTTGAATATGGACAATTCAATCGTGGCGTCATTTTTATTCGGATTAGGACTTTTTACGATTATCAATTTGGAATTGAATTTGTTTACCGGCAAGATCGGATATATCTGTAAAGAAAATTGTGCCGAGACATTGATTACTTTGGTCGGAAACGGAATCGGTGTTAATATTATGGCGTTTCTTATGAAACAAACCCGTGTCGGAGTAAGATTGGTTGAGAAGGCGGGCCCGATCGTAGAAACGAAATTGTCAGATACATATATTAGTTTGTTTTTGCTGGCTGTTTGTTGTGGAATGCTGATGTATATTGCCGTGGCAACATTTAAAAAACAGCCGAATATTTTAGGCACGATCGCAGTCTTTCTTTGCGTTTCGGTCTTTATTTTGGCAGGATTCGAGCACTGTATTGCAAATATGTTTTATTTTGGTCTTGTAAGTACACCGACAAAATATGCTGTTCCGCTTCTTATTATGATTCTCGGAAACAGTACGGGAGGTATTTTGCTGTGTAAGCTTACGCAGCATGTGCAGATTCAGAAAAACTCGGAAAATGCGTAATGCAGACAGTGATTTTCTTTGAGAATACATTTCCTGAAAAAAGGCGGATTTCAACCTGAACATACGATTTGTTCAGGTTGATTTTTTATATACGATACAATATAATGAAGCGGAGCAAAAGGAAAGGGGGTACGAAAATGTTAAAAGACAAAACAGTTTTGCTCGGAGTTACCGGAAGTATCGCTGCGTATAAGATCGCGTATCTTGCCAGTGCGCTGAAAAAGCTTCATGCGGACGTACATGTGCTTATGACGAAAAATGCGGTTAATTTTATCAATCCGATCACGTTTGAAACGCTGACGGGAAATAAGTGTCTTGTAGACACGTTTGACCGTAATTTTGAGTATAGCGTGGAGCATGTGTCTCTGGCAAAGAAAGCGGATATCGTAATGATCGCACCGGCAAGCGCCAACGTGATCGGGAAAGTCGCCCACGGCATAGCGGACGATATGCTGACAACAACGGTTATGGCATGCAGATGTAAGAAATTTATCGCGCCTGCGATGAACACGAACATGTATGAAAATCCTATCGTGCAGGACAACTTAAAGATCTTGCAGGTATACGGATACGGTGTTGTAGATCCGGCAGTGGGATACCTTGCATGCGGAGATACCGGAGCCGGAAAGATGGTTGAGCCGGACGTTCTGCTCGATGTCATTTTGCAGGAAATCGCATATGAAAAAGATCTGGCAGGTTTGAAGATCCTTGTAACGGCAGGCCCGACACAGGAAGCGGTCGATCCGGTACGGTATATTACAAACCATTCTACCGGAAAGATGGGTTATGCTATTGCAAAAATCGCATCAAGGAGAGGCGCTGAGGTGACGCTCGTATCAGGGCCAACTGCCGAGGAAGAACCTGCATTTGTAAATGTTGTAAATGTATGTTCCGCAAAGGAGATGTTCGAGGCAGTTAAGGAACGGGCGCAGGAACAGGATATCATTATCAAAGCGGCAGCAGTGGCGGATTACAGACCGAAACACATAAGAGGCAGCAAGATGAAAAAGACAGAAGACGGATCGGATCTGACGCTTGAGCTGGAACGCACAGACGATATTTTGGCTTATCTCGGAGCACACAAAAAGCAGGGGCAGTTTTTATGCGGGTTTGCAATGGAAACGGAAGACTTGATTGCAAATGCAAAAAGAAAACTGGAAAAGAAGCGGCTTGACATGATCGCCGCAAACAGTCTTCGTGTGGAAGGCGCAGGATTCGGCGGAAATACAAATGTCGTAACGGTCATCACGAAAGAGAAGGAAGTTTCACTCGGAAAAATGACAAAAGAGGAGACAGCCGCAGAACTTTTGACGATGATTGCAGAAGCCAGAAAAGTCTGATAAGAAACAGACAAAAAGCAAATGTATTGTATCCCGAAAGGGAACGATAAGAAGCAGACAAAAAGCAAATGTATTGTATCCCGAAAGGGAATGATAACAAGGAGGCAGACATGGAAAACAAAACAGTAACAGAAAACAGCACAGTATCATGTGCGGAAGAAATGAATACGGCAGAAGTATACGGCTCAGATCAGTATGCAGCGGATCTAAAGACCGCGAGCAAAGATCGGCAGACGTCGGGGAAACAGCGCTCGTCAAGTAAATTCAGTACAATGAGTATGGTTCAGGTGGCAATATTCGGAGCTGTCATATGTGTGATGGCTTTTACCCCTTTCCTCGGATATATCCCGCTTGGATTTACCCGTGCGACGATCATACATATCCCGGTTATTATCGCTTCGCTTTTGATGGGACCGAAAAAAGGCGGAGCTTTAGGATTCCTTTTTGGATTGACAAGTTTTATTAACAATACGATGAATCCGACACCGACATCGTTTGTATTTACTCCGTTTTACAGTATTGCAGGCGTAAGCGGCGGATGGGGAAGTGTGATTATCTGTTTTCTTCCCCGCATACTTGTGGGAATTATACCGTATTATGTATATAAGCTTATCATTCGTTTTTCAAATGAAAAAACAAAAAAGACCGGTGTGTCAAGCATTGGACTTGTGACTGCAGGCGTGGCGGGCGCAATGACAAATACGCTGCTTGTTATGAATCTGATTTTTCTGTTTTTCAGGGAAGCATATGCATCGGCAAATAATGTGGCGGTATCGGGCGTATACACATTTATTCTTTCTATTATCGGGATAAACGGCGTTCCGGAAGCAATCGTGGCAGGTGTGCTGACTTTATGTATCGGAAGAGCGCTTTTGAAAAAGAATGTAAGAGAAAGGCTTGGTTTTAGAAATGATATTGGCTATTAATATCGGAAATACAAACACCGTGCTCGGCTGCATTGACGGCTCAAAATGCGTGTTCGTAGAACGGATTTCAACTGTTAAGACAAAGACGGAACTGGAGTATGCGATCGATATTAAAAACGTACTCGACATCTACCATATTAAAAAGGCAGATTTAGAAGGCGGTATCATTTCGTCGGTTGTTCCGCAGATTACGATGGTTGTAAAAGCTGCGGTTGAAAAGATTTTAAAAAAGGAAGTCCTTATCGTAGGCGCGGGGATCAAGACCGGATTAAATATCAGGATCGACAATCCGGCGCAGCTTGGCAGCGACCTTGTTGTCGGAGCGGTGGCAGGGATTGCGGAATATCCGACGCCTCTTCTTATTTTTGATATGGGTACGGCAAACACGGTTTGTGTTATAGATAAAAACCGAAACTATATCGGCGGCATGATTTATCCGGGGATCGGAGTTTCTCTTGATTCCCTTACAGCCAATGCGTCTCAGCTTGGCGGGATCAGTCTGGAAGAACCGGGGCATATTATAGGAAAAAATACGGTGGACTGTATGAAAAGCGGTATCGTTTACAGCAGCGCTGCGGCGATCGACGGGTTGATCGATCGACTGTCAGAAGAAGTGGACGGCGATGTAACGGTAGTTGCGACAGGGGGAGTGGCGGAAAAAATCATTCCTCATTGCAGAAGAAAGATTATTCGAGACGATGATCTTGTTTTGAAAGGACTGGAAATCATCTATCGGAAGAACTGCAGGTGACAGATCGGAGAAAATCGACCTGTGTATAAGGTAAATATAACGTAAAAAGAGAAAAGGATAGACGCGGTATAGACTATATATACAAAAAATGGCTGCGGCTATCCTTGAATTTATGTGTAAAAAAGCGAAAATATAAAAAACTTACTATTTTAAATCATAAAAATATAACAAAATATAATAAAAGTGCGATATGATAAACAGTACAACGTAGCATCGGAGTATTCGGCTTAATTTATTTATGGCTGTACTTCTGTGCGAATTTAAAGGAGGAAAAAGATGAAAAGGAAGCTTTCAAAAGCAGGCGGGAAAGCGTTATCTGTCGCACTTGCGATGGCGACTGTTGTATCGGCAGCTCCTTTCTCTGTAGCGGCCGAGGATAACGTTGCTTTGGCACAGACACAGGAAACGGAGGGAAATGCTTTGCGTTTGTGGTATGATGAAGAGGCGCCCAATTCGTATACGGGGTGGGAGCAGTGGGCTCTTCCGCTTGGAAACAGCGCGATTGGAGCCAGTGTGTTTGGCGGTGTTCAGACAGAGCGAATTCAGTTGAATGAAAAGTCGCTTTGGTCCGGCGGTCCTTCAGACAGCCGACCGGAATATAACGGCGGTAATATTGAATCAAAAGGTCAGAACGGCAAGGTTATGGCACAACTGAAAGAGAAACTGAAAAGCGGACAAGGGTTTGACAGTAATCTTGCAGGACAGCTTATCGGAGTCAGTGATGACGCCGGAGTACAGGGATACGGATATTATTTAAGTTATGGCAATATGTATCTGGATTTCAAAAATGTTACAAAGAATAACGTTTCGGGATATTCGCGCGATCTGGATCTTCGCACGGCGGTAGCCGGAGTGAATTATGATCTCAACGGAGCGCACTATACAAGAGAAAACTTCGTAAGCTATCCTGACAACGTTCTTGTAACACGTCTGACTGCAACAGACGGAGGAACGCTTGATTTTGACGTTCGTGTAGAACCGGATGAGGAAAAAGGCGGAAGTCAAAACAAACCGGGAGCAGATTCTTACGCGAGAATGTTTGACAAAAAAGTATCCGACAATGCAATCGCAATCGACGGACAGCTTAAAGATAACCAGTTGAAGTTCAGTTCTTATACGAAGGTAATCAAAGACGATGGAACAGCAGGGCAGATCAAAGACGATTCGACAAACGGTAAGATCACGGTAAGCGGTGCGAAGGCGATCACGATCATTACTTCCATCGGAACGGATTATAAAAACGATTATCCGAAATACCGTACAGGCGAGACAAAAGAACAGCTCGCTGCTTTGGTAAAAGGATATGTATCCGGAGCTGAGGCGAAAGTAAAAGCCGGCGGATATGAGACGTTAAAAGAAGATCATGTAAATGATTACGATCATATTTTCGGAAGATTAGATCTTAACATCGGACAGGCAGTGTCTGACAAGACAACGGATAAGCTGTTGGAGGCATATAAAAAAGGAACGGCTTCCGAAACAGAAAAACGTTATCTGGAATTGATGCTCTTCCAGTACGGACGTTATCTGACGATGGGATCATCGAGAGAGACTCCTGTGAACGAAGACGGAACGAAGAATGAAAGAAGAGCAACTCTTCCGTCGAACTTGCAGGGAATCTGGGTCGGAGCGAATAACTCCGCATGGCATTCGGACTATCATATGAATGTCAATCTGCAGATGAACTACTGGCCGACATATACGACGAATATGGCGGAATGCGCAGAACCGCTGATCGACTATGTAGATTCGCTCAGAGAGCCGGGACGTATTACGGCGAAGATTTACGCAGGAGTTGAAAGTACGGAAGCAAATCCTGAAAACGGATTTATGGCGCATACACAGAACAACCCGTACGGATGGACGAACCCGGGCTGGGTATTCGACTGGGGATGGTCTCCGGCAGGCGTTCCGTGGATTCTTCAGAACTGTTGGGAATATTATGAGTTTACGGGAGATACAGAGTACATGCAGACTCATATTTACCCGATGATGAAAGAAGAAGCGACGCTGTACGATCAGATGCTGATGAGAGATTCAGAAGGTAAGCTTGTGTCTGTTCCGAGTTATTCACCGGAGCACGGACCGAGAACTGCAGGTAATACATATGAGCATTCGTTGATCTGGCAGTTATATGAAGATACGATCACAGCGGCAGAGACTTTGGGAGTTGACGAAGCGAAAGTCGCACAGTGGAAACAGAATCAGGCTGACTTAAAAGGACCGATTGAGATCGGTGACAGCGGACAGATCAAAGAGTGGTATAACGAGACAACATTAAATACAGATGAGAATGGTCAGAAGATGGGAGAAGGATATGGTCATCGTCATATTTCCCATATGCTCGGATTATATCCGGGAGACTTGATCGCTCAGAATGACGAGTGGCTGGCGGCAGCGAAAGTATCGATGCAGAACAGAACAGATGTGACGACAGGATGGGCGATGGCTCAGCGTGTCGCAACATGGGCGAGACTTGCAGAGGGCGATAAGGCTTATGATGTATTGTCTAAGATGATCACAAACAATAAGATTATGACAAACCTGTGGGATACACATGCTCCGTTCCAGATCGACGGAAACTTCGGTTACACAGCGGCAGTTGCGGAAATGCTTGTTCAGAGCAACATGGGTCACATCGACCTGATGCCTGCAGTTCCGAAAGCATGGGGAACAGGTAATGTGAAAGGTCTGCTTGCCCGCGGTAATTTTGCGGTTGATATGGCATGGGCAGACAACAAACTGACAGAAGCTTCGATCCACTCTAATAACGGCGGAGAAGCGGTTGTTCAGTACGCAAATCTTTCACTTGCAACTGTAAAAGACAGTGACGGAAACCTCGTTGAGATCACACCGGTGACTTCAGATCGTATTTCCTTCAATACAGAAGCAGGAAAGACATATACGATCACTGCTATCCCTGATAATACATTAGCTGCAGCTCCTACAGGTCTTAAGGTAACGAAGATCAAAGACGGAGAGACAGTTCTTACATGGGATGCGGTCAAAGCCAGAACAGAAGTATCTTATAATGTATACCGTCAGATTGAAGGCGGCGAGTGGGTACAGGTTCAGACAGAACTGAAAGCGACAGAATGGACAGACACAGACGCTTGGGATGTGCTCGGAACATTGAAGTACAAAGTTACGGCTGTGATCGACGGAAAAGAAAGCGAGTTCAGTTCGGAAGCAACGGTAGATGACTGCCGTAACATGATCGGCATGATCGACGATCAGGACGAACGTATCAAATATACAGGAAGCTGGGGCAACTGGATCAGCCAGGAAGGAAACTACGGCGGTTCAGTGAAATACTTAGAAGACCCGACAGGAACAGAGACAGCGGAACTTACATTCTGCGGAACGGGTATCGAAGTATTCTCCTGTACACAAAACGACAGAGGTAAAGTTGAAATCTCTATCGACGGAGAAGTATGGGCAACAGCAGATACTTATTCGGCAACTCAAAAAAGACAGGCAAAAATATTCTCTACAGAAGAGCATAAAGATAAGACGCTTGAATACGGAATCCATACGGTTAAAGTTCGGGCGATGGGCGAGAAAAATGCATCTGCAAGCAGAGATAAAGTAGAGCTTGACGCGTTTAATGTATTGAATACAGAAGCGGCGCGGGTTGAAAAAGTAGAGGTAACGTCTGCAAGCGGAATGACGACGGTGAGCAAAGCCGGATCGACGCTTCAGATGAAAGCGGCAGTAACTCCTGCAGAGGCGATCAATAAAGGTGTTACGTGGTCTGTTACAACAAAATCAGGCAGCGCGGCAGCTACGATCGATGAAAACGGTCTTCTGTCAGCAGGAACAGCAAACGGTGTTGTGACAGTAAAAGCGACATCGAAAGAAAATGCCGAAATCTCAGGCACATGCGAGATTACAGTTGCAATCCCGGATGTGACAGCGCAGTCAGAGATCATCGAGGACTGCTCGGATGATAAGAACTCCAAGAATCCGAAGATCACATGGAGTGAAACAGGCTGGAGTAATCCGTACACAGGAGAAGCTGATAAGCATCACGGCGGAACTAAGACGGAGACAAGTACAGAAGGAGCATGGTTCAGCTATACATTTACAGGAACAGGCATTAAGTTCTATGCTCAGAAAAATAATACGCAAGGCAAATTTACTGTAGAACTGGACGGAAAGGCAGAAAGCGACGCAGTTCTTTGGGAAGAAAAATCCGGCGGATCACCGCAGCAGTGCGTATTTGAAAAGACAGATCTGGAAAATACAGAACATACAATCAAGTTTACAGCGGCAACAGATCATGGAAACATTAACGTAAACATTGATTATCTTGAAGTATTCACTCCGGCAGCGGCTTCTGTTGATAAATCGGCGCTTCAGGCTGCGATTGAAAAATACAGCGGTTTGAATAAAGACGATTACGCAGAAAATCTGTGGAACGAGTTTAAGACAGCATACGACAATGCCGTTAAGGGAATGAATGACGACAAGACGACAAAAGAGCAGGCTGATAAGCTTGCAGCAGACTTGAACGCAGCAGGTGCAAAACTTGAAGCGGCAGAAATTCCGGCTCCGACGATTCCGGAAGATGCAAAAGCAACTGTAATGGGAGTTACAAGTACAGAAGCAACTGTTTCATGGACGAAACTTCCAAGGGCAGAGTCTTATAAAGTATATGCTGTAGAACATGAAGGAACAGCAAAAGCGCTGAAAGCAATTACAGATACTGTTCCGGATAATGCAGGAGAACCTGTGACAACAACAGAGACAACGGTGCGGTTTACGAATCTGAAACCGGGTACATCTTATGTATTTATGATCGTAGGAGTAAACCATAATAAAGTAGAGTCGGAAAAAGCTCTTTGCAGCGAGCCGTTCACGACAGTGGCGGCGGCAGATGAAAAAGCTCCGGCACAGGTAAGTGGAATCAGCGTAGTAAAAGAAGGTGAAAAAGATGTGAAGATCACATGGGCTCCGTCAGAAGATCCGGAAGGAAGCGAAGTTACATATATTGTATATGTAGACGGCGTGATCGTATCTGAAAGCGATAAGACAGAATATACATTGAAAAACGCGGATGAAAGCAAAGGCTACAGTATCCGTATCGTAGCTGTAGATGCATCAGGAAACAAAGCTGTACCTGCAGTAATTAACCTGACGGTAGACGACTGGAATGCAAAGACAGTTGTAGGCGTAGAGAAACCTGCCGATCTTAAAGTGAAGAAAGGAACTGCTGCTGATAAACTGGATCTTCCAAAAACAGTAAATGTTACACTGGAAGGCGGTCGTGTTGCAGATGTACTTGAAGTAAAATGGACGACAGATAATTACAAAGCAGATCAGATCGGAACACAGACGCTGTCAGGAGAACTTCAGAAGAAGAAAGGCGTTAAGATTCCTGATAAGTTTAAGACAGTAACGATCAATGTAATTGTAGAAGAGAGCGAAGTAAATCCGCCGCAGCCGGAAGACAAAGTAGTTACAAAAGTAGAAGAACTTACTGATCTTACGGTTGAGTTCGGAACTTCAGTTGAGAAACTTGCTCTTCCGACAGAAGTAAAAGTAACATTAGATAACGAGACAGAAGACAAACTGTCAGTAGAGTGGAACACAGATGCGTATAAAGCAGACGAAGCGGGAACGTACGAACTGACAGGAACACTTCAGGCAAAAGAAGGAATTAAACTTCCTGACAACTTCAAGACAGTAACGATCAACGTAACTGTAGAAGAAAAAGGCGGAGAAGTAGACCCGCCGCAGCCGGAAGACAAAGTGGTTATAGCAGTAGAAAAACTTGCTGACCTTACTGTGAAATTCGGAACTCCGGCAGAGAAACTTGCCCTTCCGAAAGAAGTGAAAGTGACACTTGATAACAAGGCGAAAGATAAACTGTCAATCGTATGGAACACAGATGTGTATAAAGCAGACAAAGCAGGAACATATAAACTGACAGGAACACTTCAGACAAAAGAAGGAATCACAATTCCGGAAGAATTCAGGAAAGTAACGGTCAACGTGACTGTTGAAGAGAAAGGAAAAGTTCCTCCGACATCCGGCAAAGAGGAAGGAAAGAACAATTCCGGTGCGGTACAGACAGGCGACGATAAGAACGTATGGCTTCCGATCGCGGGTCTTGTGGCTGCAATCGCCGTTGTGGCGGCAGTTCTTATTATCAAAAATAAAAAGAAAAAATAAGAACAAAAATAAGAATAAAGTTTTCATAATATAATATTGTGAGGCGATATAAAAGAACCGATTCTCTTTTGGGAATCGGTTCTTTTGAAGTTGTAAAAAGAGAGTAAAGAGAAAAATTGGAAAACAGGAGAAAAAACTTGACAAATATTGTATAGAATATTAACATGAACAATGTTCATATTAAAAAAACTGAAAAGGGAAAGCGGGAAAGGAGAATAGAATAAAGAGGACGGTGATAAGAGTTGAGCAGAGCGGTTACGTCGGAAGAAGAAATATTGAAAGTAAGCTGTGGGATTGTGGCAAAAAAAGGAATTGCCGCAGTAAATATGAGAACCGTTGCATCTGAATGCGGAATTGCACTAGGTTCTTTGTATAATTATTTTTCTTCAAAATCAGAACTTTTGTCTGCTACAATAGAGGCAGTGTGGAAAGATATATTTCAAATGGGAAAAACTTTAGAAAAATGCGAGAATATTGTGGAATACTTAAACCTGTTGTTTGAAGGTGTTGAAAATAGCCGAAGCCGTTATCCGAAATTTTTTTCCATGCATGCATTGGGGTTTACGGCAGGAGAAAGACAAGAAGGAAAAAAGGCGATGGAAGTATATTTTCTGAGGTTAAAAAATCAAATGGCACATTTTTTGGAAAATGATGAAAAAATACGTCAAGGGATATTTACAGAAAATCTGACTGCCGAAATTTTTACGGACTATATATTTACCTTGTTTTTATCAATATTACTGGAAAAACAAAATGAAAAAGAGTCCTTTTTGGAATTTGTAAAAAATTATTTGTATTAAGAGAAAGAGTTGATGTGGAACGGAGATGGGTTATGAAGATAAAGAAACAGAATCTTTTGCTTTTGGCAAGTCTTGTCTGGATGATCGCAGGATTTAACGTTTTGAGGATCGGGATTGAAACTTATGCTGAATATCAGACTGTAATAAATTATATCGTGACAATTATCGTGTTTCTTCTCTTTTGGTTCATGGTATTTTATAAGTTGACAAATAAACATACAATAAGAATTCAAGGATATGAAGAAGAAAAGCAACTGTTTTATAAATTTTTTGATTTGAAATCATTTTTAATTATGGCGTTTATGATAAGTTTCGGGATTATTATTCGTTCATTCCATTTACTGCCGGAGCGGTTTATAGCTGTATTTTACACAGGATTGGGAGCGGCACTTTTCATGGCAGGCGTTTTATTTGGAAGAAATTATATACAGGCTTACAGGAAGAAAGCATAAGTAAACGAAAAAGCATAGAGAAAGTATAGAGGAAGTATAGAGAAAGTATAGATGCATAAAAGATGAGGAGTAAAAACTAAGGAGAAGATACATATGAAAAGAATTATAAATACAGCGATTGTTTATTTTATATTTGCAATGGCGGGAGGCGTATTTTATCGGGAATTTACAAAATGGAACGGATATACAGAGCCGACTACATTAGGAGTGCTGCATGTTCATCTGTTGGTGATGGGAACATTGTTATTTCTTATAACGGCTCTTTTCGCAAAAGTAACAATGTTGGCGGAAAATCTTTTGTTTAAGAAATTTTTTGTTCTCTATAATATCGCATTGCCTGCCATGGTGGTGATGATGCTTATTCGCGGAATTGTGCAGGTTCTCGGAATAGAGCTTGGAAAAATGGGGAATGGGATGCTGTCCGGTCTGGCAGGATTGTCTCATATCGGAATGATGATTGCATTTTTCTTACTGCTGTTTGCGATAAAAAGGGAATTGATACGAAAACAATAGGAATAATGATTTTTAGAGTTATAGTGAATTGTCTAAGAACTATCCACAGACGAGATGAACAGTTCTATAAACAGCGAAAACCCGCTAACCTTCCGGCTAACGGGTTTCGTTGTTTTTATAGTTATCTAAAGGAATGAGAGTAAAGTGCGACATCCCGGTTATCCGGGATGTCTTTACTTTATGAGGGGGGAGATAGTTGTTTTATCAACTATCTGTTGAACAGTATATCTTCAAAATGTGTCTAAAGTATGTTTAATGTCTAAAAGAAAACGAAAAAAAGTTATGAAATTCTTAAATTTAGATAGTTAAAGAAACCGCGCTTTATTGAAAAGAAAAGATAAAAAAATCTATCGGTACTGAAAGTTATTGAGAAATTAGAAGTGTATTTCCCGCATAAATTAAGTTGGGATCAGAAATACCGTTCAAGGCAGAAAGAGAAGCGACGGTCGTTCCGAATCTTTCGGCAATTTCGCTTAATGTGTCTCCCGGCTGAATGGTGTAATAAACCGAAGCAGAATTCCCGCCTTGTGGAATGCGGAGTGTATTTCCGGCGTAAATAAGATTGGGATCGGAAATACCGTTCAGAGCGGAAAGAGAAGAGACGGTTGTTCCGAATCTTTCGGCAATTTCACTTAATGTATCACCGGGTTGAATCGTATAAGTGATATATGTCGGAGCGGAGGGAGGAGCGGGCGGCGGAGCAGTTTCAGACAGGTGATTAAGTCCTGCCCGGCGGATGATGCCGGGATAATCGATGTAGCCGATATCAAGGTCTACATTTCCGCCGATACCGGGAACACTTCCTTCGTTTGTATACTGCCACATACCGCAGTCTGTTCCGTCGAAGGAAGACGCATAGCGGGCGTACCAGAATGCATATCGTTTTGCAAGATCATTTCCGAGATAATTGTCTAAAAAACTGCGGTTTGTGTAAAACATCGCATAGTAGCCCCCTGCTTCAATACGATTGCAGAAAGAAGAAACGAGTTGTTTTGCAAGAGCCGGAGTGATAGTGACACCTTCTCCGAGAGCATAAGCGGCGGACGCCTGTTCAATATCATAGCAGACAGGATAATCAATTCTATAATTACGAATGGTGCGCAGACAGCCGTCGGCTTCCTGAATAGCCGTTTCAGGACTGACAGCATAGCAGAACCAGTAAACTCCGATCGGAAGACCGATTCTGTTGCATTCAGAAGCATTTCTCTGAAATTGTTTGTCAATCGTATTGAATCCATAACCTGCACGAATCATAGCAAACTGATAGCCTGCGTTTTTAACCCGTTCCCAGTTGATTTCTCCTTGAAATTCGCTGACATCAAGTCCTTTTATATTCATAATGCCTCCATAAATAATATATTGATGTAAATATTTTAGTTTCTTTTGTGAAAAACAAATTAAATACTGAAAAAGCAAGCGCGTATAGAGGGGCATTACGGCTCGTTTTTTCTATGATTATTGTATGTATTGCCGAAGAAAATGTGTGTGCGCCCCCTGATTTTTGCAATAAAATGTATAAAATAGATAAATAAAAGAAGCAGAGGTAAATATTCATTTATATGTAGGTTTGTCAAACATATGTTACACCCCGATCAATAAATTCCCTCAGAACAGTTTGTGGTGATTTCCACCCCAGAGGTCTCATGGGAAACTGGTTATAATCCCTACGGTTATAGGTTTGAAGCTGCTTGGAAAAATCCTCAAAGGAATAGAAAGTATGCGAGGTATAAAAACGTTCATTATCCTTGCGGTGGCTGCGTTCCACTTTTCCGTTATGACGTGGTGTAAAGGGTCGGATCAGTTTATGTTGGATGCCAAGTTCTTTTAAAGTCCGTTGGAATAAAGTCAATGTTTCTTTGCCGGAAGTGGAAAAGCGCTTTGTAAACTCCACGCCGTTGTCTGTCTGAACGCATTCGATTGGCATAGGAAAGCGTTGGATCAGATGCTTGAGGAACTGTGCGGATGAATAGGTGCTGTGTTCTTCAAAAGCTTCCACATACCGCCAGCGGGAGTACTCATCAATGGCGGTATACTGATAGAATTTCTTTCCTTTCGCATTATTGACAAGACAACATGCAGGAACGAATTTCACATCGACCTGGATACGCTGTCCGGGATATTTCATCTGCTCATAAGGCTTCGGAATATATTTGGGATTCGGAAGTTTTTGAGCCAAGATTCCCTGTTTCTTCAGAAAACGATACAATCCTGGGATGGAACGTTTATAACCGCGCTGCATAAGTTTGACCCAAAAGACAACCAGACCAGAATGGGGATTGCGCCTACGCATATCTTGGATCAGCTTGATTTCTTCAGGTGTATGCTGATTGGGATGGTGATGGGGACGGCGTGAACGATCGCGGAGAGACTCTATTGTGCCGTCATAGCGGCGCTTCCAACGATAAATATACTGGCGGTTTGTCTTATATTTAATTGCTGCTTTTGAGACACCATATTTTTCGGCGAAACGGATCAGGGATAGACGATACCTCATATCTTGTGTTATACTTGCCATGCGGGAATACTTCCTTTCTTAAATGTTTAGGTTTGGTAGCTTAAAGCATAACACAGAAAAGGTATTTCCGCTTTTTAATTATTCAGTTGTAACACATGTATTGTAATCCTACAAGAAGCAGAGGTAAATATTCATTTATAGGCGTTGCAAAAATAAAAATAAAGTCCTATAATAATTATGTTTAAGTGGATTTACTAGGAATACTAGTCACATCATCAAAATATAGGAGAGGAGAAAAAGGGATGAAAAAGAAGCTAAACAAGATCGCAGCTTTAGTCTTGGCTCTGGTCATGGTCATCACGGGATTTGTGGCAGTTCCGCAGATGGATGTACAGGCTGCGAACGATGTACCGTCAATTATAACTAAGACGGATGTCACAAACATGAAACCCGGTGATAAGGTTCATGTTGAATGTTGGCTTAAGCCAAATGGAAACGTGATGCAGGTTGTCGGCGGATTTGATTTTGACACAAAGGTATATACATATGTGAAGGACAGTTTGGAGCAAGATCCAAATAATGTTCTCAAAAAGAATCTTATGTTTATTGTAGATGAGGAAGACGTATATACAGCAGGTGGATTTTCAGTACTGCTTGAAATGAAGGAAGGTAATCCGGTAAATAAAGATGTATTACTTTTTACGTTTGATGTAACAGTTAATGAGAATGCAAAAGGCTCAGGTCTTATGGGCTTTAATTGTGTAGGAATTCAGACAGGAACAAATGATAATGACAGAACTGATATCGACGGCAAAGATGTTCCATTAACAACATTAGATAAAAATGGTAATAAGATTGAAAACGGAGAAATCCCGGTTGCAATCGAACTTTCTTCTCTTAAGATCAACAAAGAAGACTTTACAATGACGAAAGGTACTTCCGAGACACTTACAGTGACAGGAACACCTGCAGAAGCGTTGGAAGGTCAGACAATTACATGGAAGAGTTCTAATAAAGATGTTGTGACAGTTGATTCAAAAGGTAAAGTTGAGGCTGTCGGAGTTGGAAACGCAACAATTACAGCGACAGCAGCAGGCAAGAGCGACAGTGTAAAGATCACAGTAAACAATCCGTTGAAAAAAATTACTGTAGATCCGGCAACTCTTACATTGAAAAAAGGTACTTCAAAGACATTGTCAGTGAAATATGATCCGGCAGATACGACAGATAACAAAGCAGTAACATGGGAGAGCAGCGATAAGAGCGTAGCGACAGTTGATGCAAACGGTAAAGTGACAGCATTAAAAGACGGCAGCGCAACAATTACTGCAAAGGTCGGAAAACTTACAGCAACTTGTGCACTTACAGTACAGGAGAAGAAACTGACAGGAATTTCACTTGATAAAACAGCTTTGGAACTTTCCAAAGGTCAGAGCAGTGAAGCTCTTAAAGTGATTTATACACCGGCAGATACAACAGATGATAAGACAGTTACATGGTCAAGCGCCGATGAAAAGATCGCAACAGTAAAAAATGGTGTCGTTACAGCGAAAGCAACAGGCACAACAAAGATTACGGCAACAGTAGGTACACATAAAGCTGAATGTACAGTTACGGTTAATGCAAAATTGACAGGCATCAAAGTGACACCGGACAAGGTGACAGTTGAAAAAGGTCAGAAAGCAAACCTGAATGTAACATATCTTCCGGCAGATACAACAGATGAAAAAGCTGTTACATGGAAGAGCGAAAATGAGAGCGTAGCAACAGTTGATGAAAATGGTGTTGTTACAGCAGTTGCAGGCGGAAAAACAAAAGTTATCGCAACAGCAAAAGCAAACAATAAGATCACAGCAGTATGTGAAGTAAAAGTTCCGATCCATACAGAAAGTATTGCGCTGAATAAAACAGAAATTACAGATCTTCTGAAAGGTAAAACAGAGAAACTTGAAGTATCGTTTATTCCGAGCAATACAGAAGATAGCCGTGAAGTAAAATGGACAAGCAGCGCGGCGGATATAGCTGCAGTTGATGCAAACGGAACAGTAAAAGCACTGAAAGAAGGCACAGCTACAATCACAGCAACAACAGCCGATGGAAAACATACAGCTTCTTGTACAGTGACAGTAAAAGAAATTCACCTGACAGATGTTAAGCTTGATGAGATGAAGAATCCGTCTGAACTTTTCAAAGGTGAGAAACATCAAATTAAAATCGGACTGAATCCGATCGATACAACAGATAATGTAATATATACATTTGCATCATCTGATGAAAAAGTTGTTTCTGTAGATAAAAATGGTATGGTAACAGCTTTGAAAAACGGCAAAGCGACGATTACTATTACAGTAAAAACAACAAACACAGACTTTGAGAAAACACTTACTTATGATATAACAGTAGAAGAAATTCCGCTTGAGTCGATTGAAATCAAAGGTGATGTAACTTCTCTTGAAGAAGGAAAGACAACAAAACTTAACGTAGTATTCAATCCGACAAATACAACAGATGACAAAACAGTTGTATGGAGCAGCTCTGATACAAAAGTAGCAACAGTAGATGCAAATGGTGTTGTTAAAGCTGTAAAAGCCGGAAATGTAAAGATCACAGCGAAGGTTGGAGATAAGACGGCTGAGTACGCTTTGAAAGTAACAGCAAAAGCAAACGGTACAAACAATAAGAATGAGAAACCGGCTGACGGCGGTGCAGTAAAGACCGGAGATAGCAACCACATCTCAGGTTTCGTAGTAGCAATGCTTTTATCCATAGCAGCGATTGTAGGCGTAGTAATTTTCAAAAAAAGAACGCATAGATAAAAGTTAAAAGAAAGCTCCTTGTTGGCGACTGACCGACAGGGAGCTTTTTGGTATCAGAAGAAAGAAAAACAGTAGATGATATTGTATTTCTTTTGATACCAAAAAGCTCCGAAAAGGTGCAAAAAATATATGTTATAAAAGGGAAAGAGCGTAAGGAGAATAGAGGTTGATGAGAGGAAAAAGAATAAAACAGTTTATTTTAATTTTATGCATGGTCTGTCTTTTCGGAATGAATGTTCAGGCGGAAGATGTATATACGGAGTTTCATGTAGATAATCAAAAAGGAAAAGCGGGAGACGTCGTAACAGTTCCGGTAGAGTTTAATACAGGCCAGGAAGTCGGCGGCTTTCAGATCTCTATTTATTATGACAAAGAAGTTCTGGAATTTCAGTCGCTGGAGGCAGGAGATTTGATTGAAAAAGCCGGAGGCGGAATATTTGATTATAACCATATTGAAGAATCATCAGAAATAATCGTTGTGTATGTAGTTCCGGATACAGTGAAAAATGAAGGATCTATCGTTGATTTGAAGTTTAAATTAAAAAAAGACTGTACGGAGAAGCTCCCAATCGGAATGAAGCCGGATGAAGTGGTAGACAATACGGAGTCCAGTAACCCGATTACAGGAGAAGTTTCCGGTGTGGATAAAGAATTTCAGGAGAAAGTTGTGGGAGATCTTGCCGTAGTTTCAACAGATCAGAACAAATCAGACAGATCGAAGTCGGACGATAAATCGGACAAAAAATCAGATAAGGATAAGGACAAGTCAAAATCTGAAAAGGAATCAAGCGATGATAAAAAAGATTCGTCCGAATCAGGTGAGAAAGGGAAAGGTGACAGCGGGAAAAAAGATGCTGATAAGGCGGATAAAGATAAGAAATCGAAAAAATTATCAGCTGAAGATTTTAAAGCGCTGGCTGCATTTTTCGGAGTTATGATTTTATCAGGCGTCGTTGTTTACTTGATAAAGAAGAAAAACGGAAACAAACAAAAGTAAAAACAAGTCAGAAAACAGTGATAAAAATAAAATCAGAAAATAGCGATAAACAAATAAAAGCAAGTAAAAGCTGCGAGAGCGGGGGCGGGATAAAAATGCTGATTTTAATGACGTGTATAGTGATAGTCGGAATATTGGGCGGCGGGTATTATGTATCGGTGTCTGCGGTAACCGGAATCGTACTGACCGGAGTTTTGTTTTACAGAATGTATGTGAAGAAGCGTATCACAGCAGCGTGGGATCTGAATATGGCTGCCTTTGCCGTGCTTGTGTTCGGATATCTTCTGTCTTGTTTATGGGCGGTGGATTCGGGAATGGCTCTTATGGGAGTCGTGAAGTTCCTTCCGTTGTTATTGTTCTACGTACTTGTATCGGGTCTGACGGACGAAAGAGAGAAAATGATCGCGTCTCTTCCGATGCTTGGATGTCTTATGACTGCTTTTTCATTTGTTATGATGCAGTTTGAAGTTTTTGAACAATGGGTATCGGTTGCAGGCAGGTTGTCGGGATTTTTTCAATATCCGAATACATATGCATTGTTTATGCTAATCTGTCTGATTCTTGTAATGTGGAGATTTGATTACAAAAAAATTGACTGGCTCGATATCGTGTATGGTGTTGCCGCTGTATTTGGAATTATTATGAGCGGAAGCCGTACGGTATTCGTATTAACTGCTGTTGCCGTTATATGGGTGTTTGCGGCAAAGTCCTCGGGGAAAAAAGTTATTATTTCAGTGTTGGCGGCAGGCGCCGTTGTGGCGGTGATATTGGCTGTTGCAGCAGGAAGCGCAGGTATTCTTGAGCGATTTACAAATATTTCCTTCGGAGCAAGTACGTTTCTCGGAAGAATTTTGTATGTGCAGGATGCGCTCCCGCTTATATTAAAACATCCTTTCGGACTCGGATATTATGGTTATTACTTTATACAGCAGTCAGTACAGACTGGTGTGTATACAGTTGTAAATGCACATAATGAATTGATTCAGATCTTGCTTGATGCAGGCGTGATCCCGGCGGTATTTATGGGCGCGGCGGTTTTACGTTCTGTATTTACGAAGAGGACGCAAAGCCGGAACAGGATCGTTCTTAGCATTATGATCTTACATAGCTTGTTCGATTATGACTTTCAGTTTCTGGCGATGGGATTTGTGCTGATCCTGTTTCTTGACATGCGGAATATTAAGACGCAGAAAGTGCCTGTTTTAACCGGAACGGTTGTAGGTCTGACCGGGGCGGCGGCAGCGGCGCTTTCGATTATGTGCGGGGTTTCGGACGTTTGCTATACGTCGGGAAATTATAAAGCGGCTGAAAAAGTTTACAGTGGAAATACAATGGCGCAGCTGGCTCTTCTTACGAAAGCGGATAAGGCGGAGGAAATGAAAGCGATTGCGGAAAAAGTGATCGTGGATAATCAGTCTGTGTCTCTTCCATATAGTGCATTGGCACAGGCGGCTTTTGCGGATGGGGACGTAGAACAGTTTACGGAATATAAATTAAAAGCGATTGAACTTGCGCCGTATCAGTATGAAGAATACGAGAATTATCTTGAAGTTTTAGTATACTGCAATGACCTGTATCACCAGATGGGCGATAAAGACGGGGTAAGATTTTGCGTGGAAAAGGCAGAAGAAATCCCGAAGATGCTGGAGCAGGTAAAAGAAAATACGAGCGCGCTGGGCTGGAAGATCGTAGATCGTCCGCAAGTGACATTGTCTCATGAGAATCTTGAGATCATTGAGGACATGAGGAGGCGGATGGATGAATAAAAAGAGAATTGTCGGGGTCGCATTGGCTGTCGGAGCATGTGGAGTCCTTGCGGCGGCGGGGATGATGCTTAGCAAAAAAAGTGGAGCGGTCGTGCTTGATCAGGCCGGAAATGAGATTGCAAAACTTATATTGCAGGACGGAAAGATCAGTTATGAGTGTGAAGACAAATATCAGTCTTATGCGGATATCGTTTCGCAGGAAGCGGTCAAAATGATTCAAGAGCGCGAAGGTGTGAATGAAAAAACTGCGGCAAAAATACTGGCAGACAGAGAAATAACAGTGAAAACATGGCTCGACCGGGAAACTTTGGATGCGGTGATCGGCTCTTATAATGACGGTGAAGGAATGGCATGTGAGCGGTTCGGAGCGGCGGTTACTGATAAAGAAGGGCATCTGACGGCGTGTTACAGTGATACAAAAGGAAACGACAACTATAACAATGTGACAAAGCCGGCGTTTGCAGGATCGACGATGAAACCGCTTAGTGTATATGGCCCGGCGATTGAGGACGGAACGATATGTTGGTCATCGTTGTACGAAGATAGCGCTTATGGAGTTGTGGCAGGAGACAACGGGATTGCCAGAGAATGGCCGGAAAATGTCGTGCCGTTTACAGGGAAAAATGTGACGGCTGCAGATGCACTGAAAGAGTCAAATAATGCAGTAGCCGTGAAAGTACTGAAAGATTACGGCGTTGAGAAGTCGGTTCGTTTTTTGGAAGATACGCTCGGTTATGATGTGGATAATGAGAAAAAGATTTTAGAGGAGGAAGGAGAAGACCGAACCTTAAGCAATATAGCGAGTGGATATCTGGCGGAAGGAGAAGACAGAATTTTAAGCAACATAGCGCTTGGATATCTGGAGAACGGCGTGACGGTTTCCAAAATGGCGGACGCATATCAGGTATTTATAAATGAAGGAAAAGATACGCCTCTTTGTGCTGTGAAAGAAATAGAAAAATCAGGAGAGACCTATTGGACGCCGCAGCAGAAAGAATCGGAAGTGTTCAGTGAAGATACGGCTTATAATATTATGAACCGGATGCTTCGGGAAGTCGTGACAGACGGAACAGGTATATCAGCACAGGTGACAGGACTTGACGTGTGTGGGAAAACAGGAACGAGCGAGTATGGAGACCATTGGTTTGTCGGAATGATTCCGGGAAATGTATGTGCGGTATGGTATAAATCTGATAAAGATATGGACGCTGAAACTGCAGACGCCGCTCGGATATGCAAAGGGGTCTTTGAAAAAATCGGGGCAGATGCATCGGAGCAATATTCGATTCCAACCGGTGTGAAAGAAGAAGTATACTGCAAAAAGAGCGGACTTTTGGCAGGAGAACAGTGTCAAGAAACAGGTATCGGATATTATAAAGAAGGAACATTTTCAAAGTTGTGCGAGGAATGTCGATAATATTTATACCGTATAGAACAATACTATTTTATCGAATAAGTGTTAAAAAGTATGTTTTGAAGGAGGCGATATTTTTACTTATAAAAAAGAAATATTATGAAAAGAAACAAGGGAGGAAAAGAACATGATCACAAAATTTGAGAGAAAAGTGATTGCAGGACTTACGGCTTTTCTGATGTGTCTGTCGATGATATTTGCAGTTCCAGTTTCGGTAAATGCAGAAGCAGAGCGGACACAGGATGAAGCAGTAAGCGGCGTACAGCAGAATGAGACAGTGAAGGATGTACAGATACCGGATGGTATGTCAGAAAATGTACCGCATGATATAATTGCAGGTGATGAGGCGGGCGATGTACCGCACGACATAACTGTAGGTGATGAGGCATCAGAAAAGGTACAACAGGATACAGTTGAGGCGGGTGGTGCGGCAAAGGAAAAAGAAGATCAGCCGACAGCGCCATATGAGGAAGAAACGAGAACACCTCAGATGCTGAATGTCGATCAGCAGGAAGAAGTGGCAGGAACAATCACTCTGAAAAAAGACGGAACACCGGAATATGGAGAAGTTGCTTTTTCGACAGAACAGACAATGGTTCGTTATCGTTTGAATATCGAGGAAGACGGGCAGTATTACTTTGGTTTAATTAAAGATTGGAATGTAAGTGCGTATGTTTCTCTTTTTGAAAGAACAGATGAGGGAGACAACTATTTGTCAAATGAATCTTACAGCTATGAGCTTCGTAAAGATGGAAATTATTATTTAGAGATAGAAAAATCTTCGGAAGAAGCGTTGGAAACTTTAAAGTGGTATGCCGGAAAAGTAAGAGATATTAAACCGGGAGAATTTGAAGCGGAATTAAGCGAAAATGTAGAAGAGATTTTTTACAATCTGACAGTGGATGAGACGGGATGGTATCGCTTTAGCTATGACGCATTGTCAATGAGCGTGAGAGATAAAGAGACCGGCGAATATATTTCTTCGTGGTCGTTCTGTAAATTAGAACAGGGTCATACTTATTATGTCGGTGTAAATAATAGAAATACAACTGGGGTGTTATCAAATAAATGGAGTGTGAAAAAAGGAAAAGCGATTCCGGTAGAGTTGGGACAAGTTTATCGGAATGAGAACTTAAAAGAGATTTATTATGTGTTCGTGCCGGAAACGACAGGGAAATATGTCGTAAAAGAAAGATCAACTATTTATGATGAAAATTGGAAAGAAATCGAACGTAAATCCGACGTTGCCGCTGTACAAATGGAGGCGGGAAAAACTTATTACATTACAGTGGAAGCTCGATATTGGAGTATCCAAAAATATGTGGCAAGCGAACAGGAAGCAATAGCGGTACAGGCGGGAAAAACATATACAGCGTCTCTCGAAGAAGAGAGATATGTTAATTATACGTTTACCCCGGACGGGACGGCAGTTTATAGGTTCAAGTCTCAGCAGGATAAGATGAATCTGAGCATGAAAGAATCTGATAAGATAATTGGGTTCGGTAATAGCAGTGGAAAAATTAATTTTTTTGCTTTGCTTGAAAAGGGAAAGACATATGAATTTTCAATAGGAGGAGATGGTTCAAGAGAGGTTCAGTGGAGCATTACAAAGGCATCTGTAAAAGCTGTTGAAGAAGGAACTGAGTATACAACGACAGAAGAGGAAACTCCAGTATATGATTTCGTTCCAAGTAAGTCAGGAGAATATATGTTTTCTTCAAAAGATGGAGGAACAGGAAAAGTATACAGCTCCGATTGGAAAGAAATAGACGGATACTGGTATAACGGAGCTGTTGAATTTGGTGTGAAAGTTTCATTGGAACAGGGAAAAACATATCATTTGGGCATTGCGTTATCAGATAAAGAAGCAAAATGGAAGATCGAGCAAGTAAAAGAGTCATCGGATTATACATATCGTGTGCTGTCTGATAATACAGTAGAAATTTTGAAATATTCCGGTGCAGAGAGCAATGTAACAGTGCCTGATAAGATTGATAATAAAGTAGTTAAATGTGTCGGTTACGGAGCGTTTGCAGAGAATGAAAATATTGTCGGTGTAACGATTCCGGCGCAGGTTACAGATTTACAGTACGGCGTATTTGCGTCATGTGCAAATTTGGAAACAGTTACATTTAAGGCAGGAAGCAAATTACAGAAAATTGCGGCAAGGGCATTTGAAAATTGTTCAAAGCTTCAGTCGATCAGCCTGCCTGACAGTGTTCAGACAATCGAAGAAAAAGGATTTGCTTATTGTAAAAATCTTGGAACAGTTGATCTCGGAAATGGATTAAAAGAGATTGATAACTATACATTTTACCATTCGGGAGTGACACGAATTCGTATTCCTGACAGCACGACAGAGGTTGGTAAGTGTGCGTTTGCTGGGTGTTCTTTGGATAATGTTATTCTCGGAAGCGGTTTGAAAGGCATTGAAGAAAGCGTATTTTCTGGCTGCGGTAATTTGAAACAGATTGAGATACCGGATAATATTACGTATATTTCGGATAGAGCATTTAGCTATGCAGGACTGACGTCTGTTGAGATACCGGATTCAGTGACCAGTATCGGAGAAGAGGCGTTTTACGGTTGTGGATCATTGAAAAAAGCGGTAATCGGAAATAATCTTGCTTATGTAGCGTATAGCGCATTTTATTCATGTGCTCTGACGGAGATTATGTGGGGAGGCAAGATTGAGAAAATAGGAAAATCGGCTTTTGCCCAGAATAAAAATCTTACGACAGTTTCGATTCCAAACAGCGTAACAGAGATCGAGTAAGGGGCGTTTGCAGGATGTGAGAATCTGAGCGATATCGAAATTCCTGATTCGGTCGAGGCAATCGGTGGTTTTGCATTTGAAAGTGATATAAATCCAGGAAATACTGCATGGTATGACGCGCAAGCTGACGGAGATGTATATGCAGGAAAAGTTTACTACAAATATAAAGGAGAAGTACCGACGGATACAGTAGTCACGATCAAAGACGGTACAAAAGGTATCGCAGGATATGCATTTTATATGCAGAGAAATTTGAAAGAAGTTGTGATTCCTGATAGTGTTAATAATATCGGAGAAGCGGCGTTCATGGACTGCATATCTTTGAAGAATGTTACAATTCCTGACAGTGTCAATAATATCGGAGAAGTGGCGTTTATGGGATGTGAATCTTTGAAGACAGTCACAATCCCCGAATCTGTAAAAGTGATCGGAAGAGAGGCTTTAGGATATTTGTCGAGCAAGCAATATGAGCAGGGATATAAGGTAGAAGGATTTACAATCCGGGGAGTAGCAGGATCGGCTGCGGAGAAGTACGCAAAAGAAAACGGATTTACGTTCGAGGCGATGAAGCCGGATTATATAAAAGGTGATTCAGATTCGGACGGAAAAGTGACGATCTCAGACGTTCGTACTACTTTGAGGTATGTATGTCAGAAGGTTGAGTTGGACGAGGAGCAGAAACTTGCCGCAGATGTGGAAAAGGACGGAGTTATAAACATTAAAGATTTAAGGAAAGTATTGAGATTTGTATGTAACAAAATAGAAGAACTGTAAAAGCGATTGAAAGAGATTCAATTATACAGACTGCCGCTTGCGATTTTATATGCAAGCGGCAGTTTTGTTATAGAAAATAAATGAAAGGAGAGACGCGTATGATCACAAAATTTGAGAGAAAAGTGATCGCAGGACTTACAGCTTTTCTGATGTGCCTGTCGATGGTGTTAGCAGTTCCGGTTTCTGTAAATGCAGAGGCAGAACAGACGCAGGATGAAGCGGTAAGTGGTGCAAAGCAAGAGGAGACAGTGAGTGATGTGCAGATGCAGGATGAAACTGTAAATGATGCACAGCAAGACGTAACTACGGGAGAGGAAGTTGAAGAAGGTGCGGCCGGAGATATACAGAAATTGCCGGGGATGAGCGCAGAAAGCACAGATGCAATGCTGAATACAACGTCACAAGAAGATGTGATAGGAAGTATTACTCTCAAGAAAGACGGCACGGAAGAATCCGGTTCGATTATGCTGCAGGAAGATCAGACATCTGTTCGTTATCAGTTGAATGTTGAAGAAGACGGGCAATATTATATTACGGCAACAGGTGATAATTATTGGAGTACGTATGCGAGCATTACGGAAGAAACCGAAGACGGAACACAAGATGTGGAGATTATCAATTCACGAGTTGAACTTCGTAAAGCAGGAACATATTATTTGGAATTATCAGATTATTCATCAGAATCTCAAAAAATTATAAAATGGAAAGCCGGAAAAGTCAAAGATATTACCCCCGGAGAATTTGATATAGAGTTAAATGAGGAGAAGCCTGAGGCGTACTATAGATTGACAGTGGATGAATCCGGGGTTTATTATGTGCGTTCTGTAAAGGGGATGTCAGTTAAGATAAGAGACACACAGACAGGAAATGAAATTTTATCTTCATCGTCTTTTTATAAATTAAAAAAAGAGAATGTTTATGAGATTACACTCGGAAGATACAGTTGGGAAAACGCTTCAGGAAAATGGGGAATTCTGAAAGGAATCGAAAAAGAAGTAGAGTGTGACAAAGTGTATATTAATGAGACAGATGGCGTTTACTATAAGTTCGTTCCGAAAACGACAGGATATTATAGTGTAGAAGGCGGTTTTTATGACGAAGAGTGGAATCAGATTTATTCCGAAGAAATGCTTGCCGGGAATGCGTATTATTTAGCGCCGTATGGAAGATATTGGTGTATTAAACAGTCTGAATATACTCCGATTGATCCGGGTGGTTCTGGTGGAAAAGTACAGGTCAAAGTAGGCGAGACGTATACTCATGATATGAGAAAAGGCGGTTTTTATGAGTTTATACCGGAAGAAACGGCAAGTTATCATTTCCGCTCTAATGAAAATGTGAAACTGGAAGTTAAAGAGAGGATATTCGAGATAAACGGTATCGGAACTTTAGAAGGCAAAGTTGACTATTCAGTAGTTATGAGAGCCGGATCTGTATATTGGATACATTTGTACGAGATGGATGCAGCAACAGTTACATGGACGATTGAAAAAACAAAAACAAAAACTGCGGTGACAGGAACAAAATATACTGCTGTAAAAGGCGGATCAGACACATATGATTTTGTACCAAGTAAATCCGGAGATTATTCTGTTTCTTTTAACGGAAAAGGCGGAGTTTTAGTATATGATGACGCATGGAATGAGATAAAAAAATATTATCCTGAAGAAGCAGACGGAAGCCGTGTTGTTCTTTCGCTGGAACAGGGAAAAACGTATCACTTTGCTGTTGCAGCATTAGAGAAAGATATGCAATGGGAAATCGAATCAGCTAAAACAAAAAACGGATTCGTATACACAAATTTAGCTGATAATACAGTAGAGATTTTGAAATATACAGGAACGGAAAGTAATGTAACAATACCGGATAAGATTGACAATAAAGTCGTAAAAACTCTTGGAGCTGAATCATTTACAGAGAATGAGACGGTAGTAGGAGTTACGATTCCGGCACAAGTTACGAATCTGCAGTACGGAGCGTTTGCATCATGTACGAATTTGAAGAAAGTAACTTTCGCACAAGGCAGTCAACTGAAAAAAATCAAAGAAGAAACATTTGAACACTGTCAAAAGTTAGAAGAAATACATATTCCCGACAGTGTTACACAAATAGAGAAGGGAGCGTTTTATTATTGTCGGTCTTTGAGCAAGTTAACGCTAGGGAAGAAGCTTGAGGTAATTGATAACAACGCCTTTGAAGGCTGCAGCAGTCTGAAACAGATTGAAATTCCTGATTCTGTGGAAAGTATCGGAGAGGGAGCATTTACATATTGCACTTCTCTTGAACATGTGACGATTGGAAATAAACTGGCATATGTAGCGAAAAGTGCATTTTCATGGTGTAACCTGACGGAAATTACATGGGGAGACGGAATTGCAAAAATCGGAGACAGTGCGTTTGCTTGTAACCAAAAACTTACGACGGTTTCGATTCCTGATACAGTAACGGAACTTGAATACAAAGCGTTTGCCGGATGTGTAGAGTTAAGTGATATTGAAATTCCTGATTCGGTAGAAGCAATCGGAGGCTATGCATTTGAGAAGTGGGATATATATAATGAAGGTGGGGACACTGCATGGTATGACGCACAGGCTGACGGTGATGTGTATGCCGGAAAAGTTTACTACAAATATAAAGGAACAATCGCAGAAGGCGGTACTGTCAATCTGAAAGCCGGTACGAAAGGAATCGCAGGATATGCGTTCCTTGATCAGATAAATCTGACAGGAATTGAAATTCCTGATAGTGTAACGAATATCGGCGATTATGCATTTGTCGGATGTGAAAAATTAAACAAAGTGACTGTCCCTGCTTCTGTAACAAAAATCGGAGAGAAAGCTCTTGGATATTTGACGTCGGGAAAGGGAGGACAGGCTTATAAGTTAGAAGGCTTTACGATCCGGGGAGTAGCCGGTTCAGCTGCGGAGAAGTATGCGAAAGAAAACGAATTTAATTTTGAGGCGTATACTCCTGAGTATATTAGAGGAGATGTGGATGCCGACAGAAAAGTTAGTATCGGAGACGTCCGTATGACATTGCGGAGCATCTGTAAGAAGGCGGAATTGAACGGAACACAGAAGCTTGCGGCAGATGTGGAAAAAGACGGAACAGTAGATATAAAAGACTTGCGGAAGATTTTAAGATATGTCTGCGGTAAAATTGAATATTTGTAAAGCATATTATTAAGTGTATTGTTAAACGCATTTTGTGAGTGAATCTCAAAAGTGTAAGAATGGGAAGAACCCTGCTTTGCCGAAAGGCGGAGCGGGGTTCTTCTTATACTGCGATCATCCGTGAATGTGAGCGCTGACGATATCTCCGCGATAACTATTCTGTGGATGCCAGTGATATCTGCGGCGATAACTATTCTGTGGATGCCAGTGATATCTGCGGTGATAACTATTCTGTGACTGTCGGCGATATATGTTGTGGTAATTATTCTGTAAATGTCTGTGATATATGTTGCGGTAATTATTCTGTAAATGCAAGTAATATGTGATGCAGTGATCTGTGCAGATACGGCAGATATTCTTCCATACTGACAGGCTGGCTGTTATGGATACAGTTATAACTTGTAGAGCCGATCAGTTCTATCATCGTGAATAGAAGCAGTTCCGGAGCAGGGCAGTTTACATTGTATTTTTTCAAAGCGGTCATGTAGTGATCGTAGAATTGGCTGGAGAAAGAAGGATCTCCGTTTGTAAAGACACTTTTAAATATCCCCCATGATAAGTTTTTGGCAATAAACTCCATGAAGAAGTGGTTTTTTTGAAATCGTTCGATAATGTAGTCCGTAGTAAAGAGCAGTTCATCCTCAAAACTGCTCACATTTGCTTTTTCAAGAGCGCGGTGTGCATCGTCAAAAAGTTGATTTGCCTTATATACGATGAGTTTGTCACGCAGATCGTATTTATCCTTGAAATACAGGTAAAAAGTTCCTTTTGCAAGGCCGGCCTGTTGGACAATATCAGAAATTGTTGTTTTGGCAAATCCTTTTCCTGTGAAAAGATGAAAGGCAGTTTCGAGAAGTGTGCTCTCTTTCTGCTTTTTATTATCATCAACTTTGCTCATAATAGATCCCCTCTTATTTTTGATGCTTAATCTTTTGTTATTTTTCCTATATTATGAATTGTTTTATTGAGAAAGTCAATAAAATGACTAAAATTCATTTTTATCGCTGAAAAATATTGACTATTAGTCATTTTTGGAATATATTGTGTATTATACAAAAAATAAGGAGATGATTTCAGTGGTCAAAGCAGGCAAGTGGATTGCAAAGCATCGGGTGTTGATCTTGATTGTCAGCGCGCTGCTTATGATTCCGTCTTTTTTCGGAATCGTGAATACGAGGGTCAACTATGATCTGCTCAGCTATCTGCCTGAACATCTTGAAACCGTGAAGGGGCAGGATATTTTGGTAGATGAATATGGCATGGGAGCGTTTTCCATGGTCGTAGTAGAAGATATGGAACTAAAGGATGTACAGAAGCTGGAAGAAAAGTTCAGCGAAGTACCGCATGTAAAAGATGTGTTATGGTACGATGATGCCGCAGATATCAGTCTTCCCGTCGAGATGCTGCCGAAGGATATAAGGGAAGCCTTTTTCAAAGGAGAAGCAACGATGATGTTGGCTCTTTTTGATAATACGACATCTTCGGACGAGGCAATGGATGCGGTGACACAGATGAGGCAGATTGCAGATAAGCAATGCTTTATAAGCGGAATGACAGGTGTTGTTACAGATATTAAAAATCTTTGCCTGCATGAGCTCCCGATTTATGTGGTGATCGCAGTACTCTGCTGTCTTTTGATATTGGAACTGACGTCCACGTCGTTTCTTGTACCGATCTTGTTTTTGATAAGTATCGGAGCGGCGATTGTATATAATCTCGGAAGCAATATCTTTTTGGGAGAAACGTCCTATATTACGAAAGCGCTGACTGCGATTTTACAGTTAGGCGTAACGATGGATTATTCCATTTTCCTTTTGAATAGTTATGAGGAAAATAAGAAACGGTTTCCGGGAGAAAAAGAACGGGCGATGGGGCATGCGATCGCGAATACGTTTAAGTCGGTTGTCGGAAGTTCGGTGACAACGATCGCAGGCTTCGCGGCGTTGTGCGCCATGACGTTTACACTTGGAAGAGATCTCGGAATCGTAATGGCAAAAGGTGTTGTTATGGGAGTGCTCTGTTGTGTGACGCTGCTTCCTTCACTTGTTCTTGTATTTGACAAATGGATAGAAAAAACAACGCATAGACCACTGTTTTCTAATATGAATAAACCGTCAGAGTTTATTACGAAACATTATGCTGTCTGGATCGTTTTGTTCCTTGTCCTTTTGTTCCCTGCAATTTACGGAAACAACCATACGAAGATCTATTATAATATCGCTCAGTCTCTTCCGGGATCGCTTGACAGTAATGTGGCGAATGAAAAACTGGAAAAGGATTTTGAAATGGGAAACATGCATATGATCCTCATGGATAAAAATATGGATGGTGTGCAGAAACAGAAAATGCTCGATCAGGTTGATGAAGTTGACGGTGTAAAATGGACGATCAGCATGAACTCTTTGATAGGTCCGTCCGTGCCGGATTCGATGATCCCGGACGATATTAAGAGTATGTTGAAAAGCGATCACTATGAGCTGGCATTTATTTGTTCGGAATATGCATCTGCAACAGATCAGGTAAATACACAGATCGCACAGATCGACGATATTGTGAAATCATATGACGATGACGCTATGGTGATCGGGGAAGCGCCTTTGATGAAAGACCTTCAGGATGTAACGGATGTAGACCTTACAATGGTCAATGTTCTTTCGATGGCGGCGATCTTTCTGATCATTATGATCGTATTTAAGTCAATTTCCCTTCCGGTTATTCTTGTATCGGTTATCGAGTTTGCAATAGCGGTCAACATGGCGTTTCCATATTATATGGGAACGGAACTTCCGTTTGTGGCAAGTATTGTGATCGGAACGATTCAGCTTGGAGCGACTGTTGACTATGCGATCTTGATGACGAGCCGTTATCAGAAAGAACGCGGACGCGGAAGGTCGAAAAAAGAAGCGATCGCGATCGCTCATAAAACAAGCATGCCGTCAATTATCAGCAGCGGTTTAAGTTTCTTTGCGGCGACGTTCGGAGTGGCGTGCTACTCTAAAGTAGACATGATCGGTTCTATATGTACATTGTTGGCAAGGGGAGCGATCATCAGTATGATCGTAGTTATACTTGTACTTCCGGCGATGTTTATGATATTTGATAAAATTATCTGTAAGACATCGATTGGATTTCTCGGAGAAAAGGCGAAGAAAACGGCGCAATAAAAAGTAATGGAAACAAAAAGTAAAACTATGAATGTCGGGAAAGGATGTTGGCAGTTATGAATAAAAACAGAAGAATGAAACATGTAGTAGCGGCTTCACTGGCTTTCGGAGCGGCGGCGCTTACCGGATTCGGACAGATCGCTCCGGCAGCAGTATATGCGGCAGAGCAGACGGAAACTGTGAAAACAGAAAGTACAAAAAGCGGAGAACAGGCAGACGAAGGCCTGTTTAAAGAAGAAACGGTTTATGTCAATGCAGATGCAAACGGAGCGGTAAAACTTATAACAGTTTCGGATTGGCTGAAAAATGCGGGAACGACAGAAAGTTTAAAAGATGTCAGCGAACTTGACGGTATTAAAAATATTAAAGGAGAAGAAACCTTTTCGGAGTCGGGCGATAATCTGACGTGGGATACAAACGGCGCAGATATTTATTATCAGGGAACGACTGAAAAAGAACTTCCGGTTTCCGTGAAACTGACCTATTATCTGGATGGAAAGAAAATCAGTCCTTCAGAGCTGAAAGGAAAAAGCGGACATCTGAAGATCAAAATTGATTATACAAATAACACAAAGAAATCGGTGAATGTAAGCGGAAAATCCGAAGAACTAAGCAGTCCGTTTGTAATGATGACAGGAATGATACTTCCGAATGAGACGTTTAGCAATGTGGCGATCGACAACGGAAAAGTAGTGTCAGACGGGAATAGAAATATCGTACTTGGATTTGCTGTTCCGGGTATGAAAGAAAGTCTGGGAATGAATGATTTCTCGCAGTCGTCTTCGCAGGTATCGCTTCCTGAAAGTCTTGAGATAAGCGCGGACGTAACGGATTTTACGATGTCCTCTACTTATACGGTCGCATTGTCCGATATTTTGGAAGATTTGAATGTGAAAGAAATCGTTGATTACAGTTCTTTGCAAAGCGCTCTTGATGAGCTGGAAAATGCGGCGTTGGAACTGGTAAGCGGAACAGATACGTTGTCTTCCGGGGCGGCGCAGCTTTCTTCCGGCGCGGCAGAATTAGAAGACGGCATCAAGAAATATACAGATGGAACGGATACGTTGGCAAATGGAGTTGTATCTTATGTAAATGGGGAACAACAGTTAGCAGACGGCGCAAAAAGCCTTACGGAATTGAGCGCAGGCTTATCCCAGGTTCAGTCAGCAGTGAGTCAGCTTAGCGCAGCCACAGACGGAAGTTTGACAAGCGTGAATGAGAAAGATATTAAGGCAGGAGCGCAGAAATTGGCAGACGGAACGCAGCAGCTTGTACAGGTTCTCGGAACAGAGGCTGTTCAGGCTGTGATGCAGCAGGTGACAAGTATGATCGAGATGGGAAAGGCGCTCATTGAGGAAACGAAAGGGCTGGAAACAAGTCTGCAAAACGGAATCGTAACCCCGGTTCAGGATCTTGCGGCGCAGGCACAGGCAATTTCAGGAGAGCTTCAGAAAATTTCAGATTTGCAGACGAATCTTACAAATGCATGTACTGCCGTAAATACTGCGGTAAACGAAAATAATGCTGTTATTGATGCCGATAATGGACAGATTGCGGCGAATAACGAAAAGATTACGTCAGCTAAGACGAAAGCCATCTCAAGTTCACAGACGATTCAACAGGCGGTAGATTCCCTGACGGCGAAGAGAAATGAAATCGCACAAAATGATCCTCAGTCAGCGGCTCTTGCAGATCTTGATAATGCGATACAGGCGCTGAATGAAGCGAAAAACGCCGCGGCTGAAGTGACCGATATGCCGGAACTTTCTTCTATAGAAGGAAAACTAAATCCGGTGCAGGCGGATCTGTCAGGCGTGGATGTGCAGGCTGTTCAAAATGCAGTAGGAAAAATGAAAGTAGATCTGTTTACATTAAAACTTGCGGCTGCAGGAATGAATGCAAAACTTCCCGAAGTAGAAGAAAAATTAGACGCAATCCAGAAAGCGGGAGAAAACCTGCCTTTGGATCAACTGGGAGCGCTGACAGGTAAGATCGACGATCTAAATACGGGAATGCAGGGGCTTAACAGTGGAATCGGATCTTTGCATACGAATCTATCATCTTTAGATCAATCTCTTGCAGTATCAGTACCGAAAGCGGCTTCCGGAATCGCACAGCTAAACGGAGGATTTACACAATTAGGCAGCTTTAACAGTCAGCTTACGGCAGGAGCGGAGCAGTTAAAAGAAAACAGCAGCGTACTGAAAAACGGAGTGTCGGCTTTGAACAGCGGAGCGAAAACTTTGTCAGAAGGAGCTGTGACGCTGGCGGACGGAATGAAGACGTTTGATGCAGAAGGAACGAGTAAACTGAAAACAACGGTTGAAGGTGCGGTCGGAGAATTGATGAACCGGTTAGAAGCGCTGACATCTAAAGAGTGCAGCTATGATACGTTCAGCGGAAAAGACAGCGCGATGGACGGTAATGTAAAATTTGTAATCGAAACAGAAGCGATTGAATAAAAGCAGAAAAAATGTCTCCCCTGTCTGAGCCGCAGGAGAGGCATTTTTTATAAGGACAATTAAATAAACTTCTGTTCAGGAGCATCCACTTGGGAGTGGATGCTTCCATTTTTCCATCCAATAATTGACCTGCAGCATATAAGCAAGCATCTGAGGTCCTGCCATAAGCTGCCCATACCATGGTTTTCCGTAGTCGGAAGGCGTATCAAGGAAACGCAATACTTTCTTTTTATCAAGAAATGTTCGTATAGGAGCATTGGGGGAAGCGAGGACTTCTTTTAGTTGATCTGCGAGCAATGCTTCATAATGAGGATCATAAGTTTTTGGATAAGGACTTTTGCGTCTCCACAAGATCTCTTTTGGCAAGATGCCCTCTCCGGCATGGCGGAGCAGACCTTTTACAATTCCGTCCGGACATTTGATGTCCCACGGGATATTGAAAATGTATTCTACGATCCGATAATCGGCAAACGGTACGCGGGCTTCAAGTCCGCTGTACATACCGGCGCGGTCCATCCGATCAAGAAGAGTTGCCATAAACCAGCGGATATTCAGGTAGGCGATCTCACGCCGACGTTTTTCTTCGGGAGAATCATCAGGTAGAACCGGCGTTTCACGAATCGTCTGTTCATAGGCGTTAAGGGCATATTCTTCCATGTTCAGTTCGTGAATAAAATCGTCGTCTAACAATGCTTGCCGCGGCTGCATAGAAGGCGACCATGGAAACATATTCGTTTCAAATGAGCTTTTTTTATGAAACCAAGGGTAGCCTCCGAAAATTTCATCAGCACATTCGCCTGTAAGGACAACGCTGTTGAACTGTTTGACAAGTGAACAGAAATACAACATAGAGGACTCGACGTCGGCCATGCAGGGGAGATCCCGCGCGTCTACGGCTTTGTACAGATAATCCAGTTGATCCTGACTGCTGCATTCGAGGAAGTGATGGTTTGTTTCATATAATTCTGCCATCTGTTCGGCAAACGGACGATCCTGACTTGGCTGGAATGTATTGGATTTAAAATACGTTTTGTTTTCCGTGAAATCAAAAGAAAAAGTATTTAGTTTTTCCCCTGATTTTGCCAGATGTCCGGCGCAGACGGCAGTGACGAGGCTGCTGTCTATTCCGCCGGAAAGAAACGTGCAGATGGGAACGTCTGAAAGCATCTGCTTTTTGATGGAATCTGTGAGAAGCCATCTCGTTTTTTCGATTGTATCAGAAGGCGAATCAGCGTGGAGGCAGCTGCTAAGTTTCCAGTAAAACTGTCTTTTGAAAGAAGTGTGACTAATGGAAATGTGTTCGCCGGGGAGCACTTCAAGAATATTTTTAAATACACCTTTTCCGTATGTTTTTGCAGGACCTAAGGCGAATATTTCATTGAGGCTGTTCCGGTCAAGTTCGGGAACGATATCGGGATAGGCAAATAATCCCTTGATTTCGGAAGAAAAAATAGTAGTCTCGTCTTTTTTTGTATAAAAGAGAGGTTTGACACCGAGCCTGTCGCGGAACAGATGAAGCGTTTGACAAGATTCATCCCACAGCGCGATTGCAAAGATTCCGTTTAACTTTTTAATAAAAGATGGTCCGCAGCGCATAAATCCGGCAAGGATTACTTCTGTATCGCCGGACGTCAGAAACTGTTCACCTTCAGAAATCAATTCTGCTTTCAGTTCCGGGGCATTATATATTTCACCGTTATATGCAATGACACAACTGTGATCGCCTCTGACGCGTCTCATCGGCTGATGTCCGGTGACTAAGTCGATGATGTTCAGACGAACATGGGCAAGCCCGCATTGAGGGGAGAGAAACGTACCTTCATCATCCGGCCCACGGTGCTTTTGAACTTGATTCATCATTTCTAAAATGTGGTTTCTGTAGTTCTTTTCTTTTGTATAATCCGCAGATGGGTTAAAAAATCCGGCGATTCCGCACATAGAAAATTCTCCTTCTTCTATTTTTTGACAATATCGCGTATGACAGGCTGAAGCTGCCGGTTCTCAAGAGCGGCTTCCAAAGCCGGGATAAGCAGATCGGTATGGGCAGTCATTGAATTCGGCTTTTTTTCGGGATCATCCTGCCCGAACGGAACAAAGTAGATATTTTTCGTATTTAAAAGAAGTCCGATATTTTTCATATTCATACCGAGGGCGTCGTTTGTCGATAAAGATAAAAGAAGCGGTTTGTTGTTGCGTAAATGGGCTTTTGCCGCCATTAAAGCAGGTGTGTCGGTGATTCCGTTTGCCAGTTTGGCAAGCGTATTTCCGGTGCACGGAAGGATCACAAGTGCGTCGAAAAGGTTTTTCGGACCGATCGGCTCTGCTTCGGAAATAGTCATCATCGGTTTATTTCCCGTAATTTCTTCTGCACGCCTATAAAATGATTCGGCAGAACCGAAACGGGAGTCTGTGGATGCGGCTGCGGTTGAAAAGACTGTCTGGACAGAGCCACAGCAGTTTGAAAGTTTTTGCAGTTCCAGAAATGCTTTTTTGTAAGTGCAGAACGAGCCGGTAAAAGCGACTCCGATCTGCGTTTCTTTTAAGGACAAAGGGGATTCCTCCTTTCATTTTGCGCATGAATTATGAGAGATACAGTTTTGATTCGATAAATTGTTTTAAGTGACGGGCAGAAGATGCGGGAGCATATTTGCCGGGAAGTCCTAAGCAGTGCAGAGCAGATATGCCGAGACGCTGAGCCGCGTCATAATCGACCCCTCCGGGGGAAGAGGCAATATCAATAATAAGAGCAGAAAGATCTACGTTTTTTAAAGTCTCTTCATTTATAAATTGCGCCGGAACAGTATTAAAAATGAAGCGAAAATCTCCGGCGTGATCGGAAAGTGATTTTAAGGGGAAACTTTTGTCGGCAATAACTGACGCGCGGGCGGATTCTTCGGCGTTATCTGTAAAAACGGAAACGTTTGCGGATAATCCCTTTAAACGGTAAACAATAGAGTGACCGCATTTTCCGAATCCAAGTACTGCGCATCTGCTTTTGTGCAGATTGAAAGGACTGTGGAGGATCGCTTCGCAGATTGCGCCTTCTGCAGTCGAGATACTGTTGTAAACAGGAAGCGATATATCGTCTGCATAATCAAAAACAGCGACGTTATTTTCGGCGGCTTCTTTTTTAAAAGAAGGAGGGATGCCCCCGGCAAACAAAGACTGACCGGGCCGCAGAAGATGAAGCAGCGTCTGAATAGAGAAACGATAGATGCTATTTTCAACCGAAACATCCGCGCCGTTTTTAGTAAACGGAAAAGGGCAGATGACGGACCCGGAATGGATACAGGCTTCTTCGAGAGAAGGCGCTTCGCGTACTATGGAAACATGTTCGGAGACGGAGCTGCAGTTGTTCGGCTGAGAGGCCAAAGCGTAATGACAAAGAGAACGGCCCGATTCTGCTAACATTTCTGCAAGAAAAACCTGACGCGCATCACCGCCTAAAACAGAGAAATCATATGAAAATGAAGACATAAAAACACCGCTTAAGAAACATTTTTAATTACTATATGCGAGTGAGAAAAAGATGTGAGTATAAATAACCTTGCTTGTCGTATATTTTTTCGGAATATTCCCGGGATGTCGGCAGTGCTGTGTATATCAGCATCCTTTTTATAGCGGGGCAAAAAATGATAAAAGAGAGTGATATTAACTATATCACAAAACGAATAGAAAACAAATCACTTTTGTTATTGACATGAAATCAAATAAAGTAGAAGGGAAGGCAATAAGATGAGCAGAAAAAGGAATAAGGTAATGAAAAACAGCTCCGGTTGTCATGATATTAATAAAGTTATAAGATTTTTTCTTATTCCTTTTAAAAAATATGCGTTATCATGTTAATATTAGGAGAGAGTAGGAGAGGTGATTGATAATGTACAATATATTAGTATGTGACGATGACAAAGAAATAGTGGAAGCAATCGAAATTTATCTGACGCAGGAAGGATATCGTATACTGAAGGCGTATGACGGTACGGAAGCTCTTGAAATGCTTGAAAGAGAAGAGGTTCATCTGCTTCTTCTTGATGTGATGATGCCGAAACTTGACGGGATTCGGGCAACTTTGAAAATACGAGAGAAAAACAGTATTCCCATCATTATCCTTTCCGCAAAATCGGAAGATGCGGATAAGATACTCGGACTTAATGTAGGAGCGGACGATTATGTTACAAAGCCGTTTAGTCCTTTGGAACTTGTTGCGCGAGTGAAATCTCAGCTTCGCAGGTATACGCAGCTTGGCGGCACGGCTCAGAATGAAAATGATAAAATATATTCTGTCGGCGGCCTTAGGATTAATGACGATCTGAAAGAAGTGACAGTAGATGGGGAGTTAGTAAGATTGACTCCGATCGAATATAATATCCTCCTTCTTCTTATGAAGAATCAGGGGCGCGTTTTTTCGATCAATCAGATATATGAAATGATCTGGAATGAGGAAGCTATCGGGGCTGACAATACGGTTGCCGTTCATATACGGCATATAAGGGAGAAGATTGAGATTAATCCAAAAGAGCCGCGGTATTTGAAAGTTGTCTGGGGAGTCGGATATAAGATTGAGAAGGTGCAGTAGATAAGAAAAACAGGTAAAGAGAGGAATGTGAATGAAAGGATGGTACAGAAGGACTGCGATGAAAGCGGTCGTCCTGATCGTAGGCGTGTTAACCGGAGCGATGTTTTTCACATCTCTTATAGTAACAACGCGGCTGACCGGAACGCTGAATCCGGCAGAGACGGTAAAGTTAATAGGAGAGCCATATGAAGAATCTTCGGATTTTAGCAATACAGTAGAAAGCTATATGCTTCAGGTGCTTGAACAGTTTCAGTTAAAAACGCTGTTTGAGTCAGACGGAGCATACAATCCGGATAAAGTGATCGACGTAATGTCTTATTTTGGAGCGTCGGGAGCAGACGCTGAAAATCATTCCGGACTGGTATACAGACTGTCGGATCTGATAGAGTGGAGCAAGGCATACAGTGTAGAATCAGGCGGTGTATATGATAAAAACGCAGTAATCGTCTGCAAACAGCCAAGCGGAAAATACTATTATTACTATACGGAAGAGTTTCTGAATCAGCTTGAAACAGGAGAACTTCAACTCGTATTAGAAGATGATAGAATGGATGTTGAGTCATTTTTAAATGACTTAAGCAACGGAACGCTTACCTCATCCGGAGTGAGTGATAAAATAAGCATATATGATGCAGAAGGCAGTAAATTGTATACAGACTGTTGGAATTACGGGGATTCAGTCCGTGAGAATTATGCGCCCTTAGGAGCGGCTAATCTTCTCCAAGTTGTAAATGAACGCCCGGAGTTAAACGGAAAGCTTATGGTTATTTATGATCATCTGGCATCTGTTCTTACGAGTATAAATGATAAATACAGCCGATATAAGAGCGGGTGGGAACACCTGGAAGAGGGAAACACAAACTTTACTTATTTATATATAGATCAGGATACAAAAAAAGTTACGACAAATAAAAGCGAATATGCAAATCTTATGGCAAAAGGCGAGTCGGGAATAAAAACGAACATTGAAGAATGCATAGCGGACATGAAATCAGGAAAAAATGTGAAATACATTTTTGTTTATCCGAAATTAAAAGATTTTGAAACAAATATGGATATATTACCGACAAATGAATGGGATATGGTGCGCTCTTATGATACCGACAAGACGTATGACAGTATTTTTGCGGTGGCAGTTGATACTTCTTATCCGGTCAAAGATATGTTCTATGAAAGAGACCGGATTTATGAAAAAAATATCCCGCTGCTAAGAGGCGGGTTCGTGATCTTGTGTCTTAGCGGAATTTTGTTCCTTATCAGTTTTGTCATGTCAGGGTTGATGGCAGGAAGAAAAGATGGAGATAACGAAGTTCATTTAACAGGCTTTGACAGATGGAAAACAGAGATCGCGGCAGTTGCCGTGATCGGAGTATGGGCAGTAGGAACGGCAGTTATCGTAGGCATGGGAATGATCGACAGCGATAATGTCTACAATATGGTAGAAACTCTTGACTATTATGGAGCGCGCTATATGAGCGATATGCCGGAAGTTTATTCTATGCTGTTTGTTCAGAAAGTAAGTTTTTTAGAGATAGCGGGTGCATTTTTATATGGAGCGTTTACGTTTATCTGCTTTTTCGCGGGTTATATGAGTCTTATCCGCAGAATGAAAGCGAAGAGTTTGTGGAATGGAAGTCTGCTTTGTATGATTCTTTCTTTTTGCAAAAGAATAGTCGATTCGAGTAATGACGTTTGGCGGACCGTTCTTTGGATCAGTGCATTTTTAGTCATCCACTGGATTACGTTTTTTGTCAGAAATGTACCGATGGCGCTGGCAGCTCTGGCAGCAGACGGAGTGACGTTTTGGATTGTCGTGGGAAGTATGCTTGCAAAAGTCAGGATCAAGAAAGGGATCGAACAGATCGCATCAGGCAATCTTGAGTATCGGATCGAACTAAAAGGACTGCGGGGAACGGAACGCAATATCGCCGAGAATGTCAATGATATCGGAAGCGGTCTGAACCGCGCGATTGATGAGGCGATGCGAAACGAACGTTTGAAAACGGATTTGATCACAAATGTATCGCATGACATCAAGACTCCGCTTACATCAATTATAAATTATGTGGATATTTTGAAGCGGTCTGATATTGCCGATGAAAAGATACTAGGGTATCTTGATATTCTTGAAGTAAAAGCGCAGAGACTTAAGACGCTGACAGAAGACGTTGTGGAAGCGTCGAAAGTAAGCAGCGGAAATATTACGTTAGAATATATGGATATTGATTTCCGTGAGATGGTACAGCAGACGGAAGGGGAAATGGCAGAAAAATTTGCCGCGCGAAACCTGTCGGTTGTATTGAACCTTCCGGAAGAAGCGGCGGTGATACATGTAGACGGACGCCGTATGTGGAGGGTGCTTGAAAATATCTTCGGCAATGCGGCAAAATATGCAATGCCGGGGACGAGAGTTTATGCAGATCTTTCGGTATCGGAGTCGGAAGTTAAGTTTTCTTTGAAAAATGTATCCGAGCAGCAGTTGAATATTTCGGCAGATGAGTTGACAGAGCGATTCATCAGAGGAGATATTTCCCGGAGTACGGAAGGAAGCGGACTCGGTCTTTCAATCGCCAAAAGTCTGACTGAAATGCAAGGAGGAGTTTTCGAGTTGTATCTTGACGGAGATCTGTTCAAAGTAGACATCAGATTTCCAAGGATAAAGCCGATGTAAAATATATATTGATTGGATTCGCCCCTTCCCTTTTTAAGGTAGGTTTTTCACCTTAGGGAAGGGGATTGTGTATCCTTTTTCTTACGAAGAAATAGCAGATTACCTGCAGTATGATCGTGATAAGCCATGATGCGGGATAAGAGATAAACAAAACATCCAATGATCTGTGGCGAGGGAAGATCATGAAGATCCAGACAATCCTCGTTCCGACTGTTCCGATGATAGAAAGAAGCATCGGAATTGCAGAATATCCCATTCCGCGCAACGCGCCGGGAAAGAGGTCCATCAGTCCGCACATAAAATAAGTTACGGTAGTATACAAAAGTATTTCCATTCCGCATTGAATGACTTTCGGATCTGAAGTATAGATTTTTAACAGTTCCGGTCCGAAGAGATATGAACCTCCGCCTAAGATTAATGAAACGACAACGGACAGCAGAATACAGTTCCGAAGAACTTTGTCCATTCGTTTCCATTTTCCCGCGCCGTAGTTCTGGCTTGTAAAACTCATACATGCCTGTGTGATCGAGTTGGCTGCGGCGTACAGAAATCCGAAGATATTATTTGCAGCTGTATAGCCCGCCATTGCGATAGAACCAAAAGAGTTTACCGAAGATTGAAGAAGTACGTTTGAGAAGTTGATAACCGTACTTTGTATGCCTGCGGGAATACCTACCTGAAAAATTTGTTTTAAATAGATCCACTTGATTGTCATTGCGGAAAATCGAAGTTGATAGCTTCCGTCCGAGCGATATAGACAGCGAAGGACAAGGAGACAGGAGATCATCTGTGCGATCACTGTGGCGATTGCAACTCCCGCGACTTCGAGGTGTAATACGATCACGAGGAAGAGGTTTAAAGCTGCGTTTACGATTCCCGCGATGATAAGGAAAAATAAAGGCCGTTTTGTATCTCCGACGGCACGCAGGATTGCCGCTCCGTAATTATAGAGCATAAAGAAGGGCATTCCGGCGAAATAAATCCGCATATAAAGGGCGGACTGGCCGATGACGTCTGAAGGAGTGTCCATAAGCAGCAGGGCTGCTTTTGAAAAGAAAAGTCCGACAAAGACCATGACGATTCCGCTGATCAAAGCGAAAGTAACTGCGGTATGTACTGTTTCAGACATCTGCTTTTCCTGTTTTGTCGCATAGAAACGGGCAGCCAGTACGTTCGCTCCGAGGGAAACTCCGATAAAAAGATTCGTAAATACATTGATTAGCGCTGTCGTAGAGCCGACTGCCGCCAGAGCGCGGCTTCCTGAAAATCTTCCGACAACGACGATATCTACTGCATTGAAAAGAAGCTGGAGAATACTGGAGAGCATGAGCGGAATGGAAAATGAAATCAGTTTGTCTAAAACAGTTCCATTGCACATGTCTATTTCATATTTGTTCTTTTTCGATTTTGAAGCTGTCATTTTAAATCCCCTCTTTATAAAGTATAAGCTTTGTTAAAAAACTATTACGGTTTCATTACAGATTATATTATGAATAGAAAACGGGAAATTTTCAAGATGAAGTTTTTAATAACTTTTCGAGAAATTTTCATGAGTAAAACAATGGAATTAGCCACGATAAGCACGCAGCGCGGTTTTACGAATGGCGCGGGCTGAAGTGTTATTTTGTAAATGCATTTGTAAAAGAGAGGTATTTATCCAACCTTTACATTATTTGGTATGTATGCTATCCTTTTTAAAGACAAAACCAACTGAAGATTCAGAGGAGATATTTCTTCGGATCACAGGGGGATAAAGGAGAGAAAACTATGTCAGAGAAACAGAAATATTATATTACGACGGCGATTGCCTATACTTCCGGCAAGCCGCATATCGGAAACACATATGAGATCGTTTTGGCAGATGCGATTGCCCGTTATAAGAGAAGTCAGGGGTATGATGTATTTTTTCAGACAGGAACAGATGAGCATGGTCAGAAGATCGAACTGAAAGCAGAAGAAGCGGGCGTTACACCGAAAGAATTTGTAGACGGTGTTTCCGCTGAGATCAAGAAGATATGGGATCTGATGGATACGTCCTATGACAAATTCATTCGTACGACAGACGAAGACCATGAGAAGCAGGTACAGAAGATTTTCAAAAAGCTGTATGATCAGGGCGATATTTATAAAGGTCATTACGAAGGAATGTACTGTACGCCGTGCGAGTCTTTCTTTACAGAGTCACAGCTCGTAGACGGAAAATGTCCTGACTGCGGAAGAGAAGTGCAACCGGCGAAAGAAGAAGCGTATTTCTTCAAAATGAGTAAGTATGCAGACCGACTGATCGAGCATATTAATACACATCCTGAATTTATTCAGCCTGTTTCCAGAAAAAATGAGATGATGAACAACTTCCTTCTTCCGGGACTTCAGGATCTGTGCGTATCCAGAACTTCGTTTAAGTGGGGAATTCCGGTTGATTTTGACGATAAGCATGTCGTTTATGTATGGCTTGACGCGCTGACAAACTATATCACGGGAATCGGTTATGATGCAGACGGAGACAGCACGGAACAGTATGCAAAATTGTGGCCGGCTGACCTGCATTTGATCGGAAAAGACATTATCCGTTTCCATACGATCTACTGGCCGATCTTTTTAATGGCGCTTGGGCTTCCGCTTCCGAAGCAAGTATTCGGTCATCCGTGGCTTCTTCAGGGAGACGGGAAGATGAGCAAATCAAAAGGAAATGTTCTTTATGCAGACGAGCTTGTTGATTTCTTCGGGGTAGATGCAGTACGTTATTTCGTTCTTCATGAGATGCCGTTTGAAAATGACGGAGTGATCACATGGGAGCTTATGGTAGAACGTTTAAATTCCGATCTTGCCAATACATTAGGAAACCTTGTAAACCGTACAGTTTCTATGACAAATAAATACTTTGGCGGCGTTGTTTCCGATAAAGGAGCGGCGGAGGATGTCGATGCAGATCTGAAAGCGGTGATCGACAATACACCGAAAGCGGTTGATGCGAAAATGGACGGGCTGCGTGTGGCGGATGCGATCACAGAGATCTTTAATCTGTTCAAACGCTGCAACAAATATATCGATGAAACGATGCCGTGGGCGTTGGCAAAAGATGAAGAAAAGAAAGATCGTCTGGAAACAGTTCTTTGGAATCTGATCCAGGGAATCTCAGCAGGAGCGCGCCTTCTTGAATCCTTCATGCCGTCTACAAGCAAAAAGATTCTGGATCAGCTCGGAGACGGGCATGTGACGGAGAAACCGGAGATTCTTTTCCAAAGACTGGATCTGGAAGAAGTAATGAAAAAAGTAGAAGAACTTCATCCTCATATAGAAGAAGCAGAGGAAGAGGAAGATGTGATCGATATCGAGGCAAAGCCGGAGATTACGTTTGAACAGTTTGGAGCGATGCAGTTCCAAGTAGGAGAGATCATCGCTTGTGAGGCAGTGAAAAAATCAAAAAAACTCCTTTGTTCTCAGGTAAAGGTAGGAAGTCAGGTGAAACAGATCGTTTCAGGTATTAAAGCACATTATACACCGGAAGAGATGGTAGGGAAAAAAGTGATGGTACTTGTGAACCTGAAGCCTGCAAAGCTGGCGGGAGTACTCAGTGAAGGCATGCTTCTTTGTGCAGAAGATGCAGAAGGCAATCTGGCGCTTATGACTCCTGAGAAAGCAATGCCTGCGGGAGCGGAGATCTGCTAATAAGAATAGAGAAGAATAGATAAGATTAGATAAGATTAGATAAGATCAGAGAAACATAGAGAAAAAATATCTGTTGGCTGAACACAGACAGTTCATCCCGCAGATATTTTTTTATTCTATAGAAAATTTTGAGTTCTTATGGGATAACATCTTTCGGGAAGATATTGAAGTGGGATTGTCACTTTGTTCTTACAGAGAAAAGTTAAAAAATTTTGTTGTTTTTAATGCAACAAAATGCTTATCAAGGTACTCTTATATATGAAAGCATATTTAAGTCAGTGCGAAAGAGATGAAAGGAGGGAGCTTATGTCCGCAGGAATAGTGGATATACAGCGTCAGCTTATTAAAAAAGCGAAGTTGGGAGATACGAAAGCCTTTTCGCAGTTGTATGCTGAGATTTATAAAGATCTGTATCGGTTTGCGCTTTATATGACGAAACATACGCAGGATGCAGAAGATGCGGTCAGTGAGGCAGTGATATCTGCATATGAAAATATATCCGGACTAAAGAAAGAAAATTCTTTCAAGAGTTGGATGTTTACGATTCTAAATAATGAGTGTAAAAAGATATTACGGAAAAACGGTAATACGTCGAATCAAGTGAGTGAAGAGGATGCCAAAAACCTCGGAGCAGAGGAAATAGATTTTGCACAGCGCCATGATGTAAAGAAGGCGTTTGAATCATTAGAGGAAGAGGAGCAGACGATAGTTGCATTTTCCGTATTCGGAGGATACAGAAGCGAAGAAATAGCCGAGATGCTGGGGAAGAACCCGGGAACGGTCCGATCAAGGAAGAGCCGTGCTTTCGGCAAGATGCGTGAAATGCTGGACTGAATGGCAGGCGTTTTGAAGATGGAGAAAATAGAAGATAATAAGAAGAAAAAATAACAAAAACCATCAAAATAACGAAAGGAGATTATCTATGTCAGAGAATAAAAAAGAAACGAAAAATCAGGATATGATTGAGAAAGAAATGAAAGAGAAGATGAAGCAAACTGTTGAAGATGAAAAGATCCCCGGTTCGCTTGAGCCGGAAGCGGTTGAAAAGATGTTGGAGACGAGAAAGAAGAAAAAGTCGAATAATCGCCGTTGGAAATATGCCTCAGTGGCAGCAGCGGCTTGCGTTTGTCTTGTAGTGGGAGCAGTCGGATATACGAATATGAACGCAGGAAAAAATGAACGGCCGGGAACGGTAACAGAAGGCAGATCAGAAGAAGATCAGGGAAAAATCGCACTGGCAAAAAATTATGATGAAATTAAAAAATATTTGAAAGAAAATGAGAAAAGGGCGAAAGGGCAGAACGGATTCGGCAGAGCAGACGCGGCCTATATGACGGACGGGGCCATGGCGGAATCTTCTGTAGCCGAATCGACAAAAGATATGGCAGGTGCCGATTATTCTGATACAAATATCAGACAAGAGGGAGTCGGCGAAGCGGACACTGTTAAGACTGACGGGAAGAATCTTTACATTCTAAATGATCAGACAGTAGAGATTGTAGATGTATCTCAAGCAGAGATGAAAGATCTGGCAAGTATCGAGATAGATGAAAATTGTTTTATAAGAGAGGTTTTTGTTTCCGATGGGCGGCTTGTGATATTGTATACCGAATCAAAATGTGAAGAAGGAAAGAAAGCAGAAGACGGAATTTATAAAGATTATACATGCGCGGCAGTTTATGATGTGACCGATCCGGCGAATCCGAGAGAAGCAGGAGTGATTTCTCAGAGCGGGCAGTATCATACAATGCGCGTGAAAGACGGATATGTTTATTTAGTCAGCGATTTTTACACATATTATGATTCGTCGGTATCAAACGAAAGCGATTATATCCCGCAGATCCAGGGAAGTCTGCTCCGCGCGGAAGATATATATATGCCGCAGGGAACGACCGGAAGTCAGCACACGGTTATTTCTGCATTTGCGCTTTCCGACCCGACTGAGAAATTACAGACAAAGGCGATTTTCGGAAACGCGGGAATGTGTTATGTGAGCGAAAATAATATTTATATAACAGAGGAGTATTACGGAAAAAGCGAGACAGAGAATATCCAGACTTCGATCCGTAAGATCGCTTATGATAAGGGAACTTTAGATGCGGTAGGACAGACAAAGATCGACGGCGTTTTGAATGATTCCTTTAGTATCGATGAATATAACGGATATTTGCGAATTGCAGCGACAGTGATTCCCAGTGATTATAACAACCGGATCATGCCTGTTCCGTATGTGGAAGAAGGCGGATCGGATGTTATAGTTGAAGATGAAGTGGCAGTGGATAATGCATCTATAGAAACAAATGCGTTATATGTGTTGGATGAAAATCTGGAAATGACCGGAAGTATTCAGAATTTGGCGAAAGAGGAAACAATCCATTCAGCGAGATTTATGGGAGATATCGGATATTTTGTGACATTTAAGCAGATCGATCCGCTGTTTTCCGTGGACCTTTCAGATCCGTCAAATCCAAAGATCATCGGAGAATTGAAGATACCGGGATTTTCAGATTATCTGCATCCGTATGGCGATGGAAAACTGCTTGGAATCGGATTGAGCGTAGATGAAGAGGGCATGACGACAGAAGGTGTGAAGCTGTCTATGTTTGACATAAGTGATCCGGCAAATGTAAAGGAGATGTCAACCTATGTTTTAGAGAATGTGCTTAGCACAGACGCAGGATATAATTATAAGGCGGTATTTGCCGATGCAGAAAAGAATCTGTTTGGATTTATGGCGTACGGAGATTCGATCGAATATAAAATGTTTACTTACGATGAAGCGGAAGGTTTTAAAGAAGTATTTTCAAAAGATATTGTTAATTACGGAAATGTCCGAGGATTGTATATCGGAGAAACATTTTATCTTGTAGCCGGAAATACAGTCGAATCATTTACGTTAAACGGATTTGAAAAAATAGACGATCTTGTCCTGTAATAGACGATTGGCAGATGGAATGGATTTCCAAAGAAAATTCAGAATCCGTAACGGAACTTAGATAAAAATTTTGGGGAAAAGGCGCTGATATCATATTGACGTATCGGCGTCTTTTTTGAAGCCTTAAAAGCGAAGCGAAAATCAAACAAAATGAAAGAAAATCAAATCCCTTGCCGTAACGAAGAAGTATGAAAGAGTCATTTTTATACGACAGCTTAACTGATATTGTAAATATAACAAAAGCGGAATAAATATAAAAATTATAAATCAGTCTGTCGAAAGGGGAAGAAGATATGAAAGGATATAATACGGAAAAGGGTTATATGGGGTATGTAGAAGGAACGTGGATGCTTTTTAGCTGCGAAGCGGATTATTATGAATTCATGGAGTGAAAAGCCGTGAAGTGAGAAGTCAGAGATGGTTTCCGTAGTGGAAAACGCAGAAATATGATACTATATCATTATGACTAAAGTACGGGAGCGTTGTATTATGCCGAAGGGAGCAAATCAAAAGTTTAAGCTGTACCGTCTCGCACAGATCATGTGTGAAAAGACGGATGAAACACATTATCTGACAATGCCGGAGATTCAAAAAGAGTTGGAAAAGTATGATATTATCGCAGAGAGAAGAAGTCTGTATGAATCGTTGAAAGATTTAGAAGAATTCGGCATTGAAGTAGAAGGTGAGCGCAGCGGGAGAGGATACCGCTATCATGTGATAGGCAGACAATTTGAACTGGCTGAACTGAAACTTCTTGTTGATGCGATACAGTCGTCAAAATTTATTACAGAGAAGATGACGAACCGGTTGATAGGAAAACTGGAAACTCTTGTCAGTCAGCATGATGCGGCGGATCTTCGGCGGCAGGTGTTTGTTTCAGGGCGGATTAAGACGATGAATGAAACTGTTTATTACAGCGTCGATACGATTTATAATGCAATTTCACAAAACAAAAAAATTAAATTTCAATATTATCAGTGGAATGTGAAAAAAGAACCGGAGCTTCGTCACGGAGGAGCGTATTACCATATCAGCCCGTGGGGGCTGCTATGGGATCATGAGAATTATTATCTGATCGGATATGATTCCCGGGCAGAGCAGATCCGGCATTACAGAGTCGATAAAATGCTTCATATTTTGCTGTCGGAAGAGATACGGGAGGGAAAGGAGGAGTTTCAAAAGATCGACATGGCGTCGTATTCAAAAAAGAGTTTTGGCATGTTCGGGGGAAAAGAACAGTCGGTAAAACTTCTTGTTGAAAATTCGCTGGCAGGTGTTATTGTAGATCGTTTCGGGAAAGATGTGATGATGATTCCGGCGGATGCCGATCATTTCACTGTGAGTGTAGACGTTCAGGTAAGCAGTCAGTTCATAAGCTGGGTATTTGCGCTTGGCAGTCAGGCAAAAATTGTCAGCCCGAAGAATGTTGTAAATCAGGTGCGCAAGGAGATTGAGAAACTTGCGGAGCAGTATGCGCTTCCTATAGAAAACAGAAGGGAGAATTGAAACATGGATGAGAAACTAAAACCTTTATTTACTCCGTGGCGTATCGGAAACTGCGAGATAAAAAACCGTATCGTATTGACTTCTATGGGAGGAACCGATCTGTTCGGATGGATGGAGAAAAACCATTTTGACAAAATGGGTGCGCGATTTCTTAGGGAGGCTGCAAAAAACAATGCGGGTCTTGTCCTTCCGGGGTGTCAGCCGGTATATAATCCTATGTTTGGACAATGGCTGTACAAGAATAAAAAGATGTATGAAGATCTGAAAGAGTGGATGCCGGAGTTTCATAAAACAGGAGCCAAACTTTTTGTTCAGTTGACAGCGGGTTTCGGCCGGTCGTTTACGATCAGCGAGATGATGGAAAAATTATATACGAATAAGGCGCTGCGCGTTTTATCAAAGCCGTTTATGGATCTGGATAAGATTACTGCGACGGCAAGCCCGTCTCCGAACCGCTGGTCGGATAAAGTTCCTTCAAGAGAGATGACAAGAGAAGAAATTCATGAGTTTGTGGAAGCGTTTGCAAAGTCGGCGAAACTTTTGCAGGATGCGGGAGTTGACGGAGTGGAAATACATGCGGTACATGAAGGATATCTTCTTGATCAGTTTACATTAAAATATGTAAATCATAGAACAGATGAATATGGAGGATCTTTTGAAAACAGATATCGCTTTGCTGTAGAGATCGTGCAGGCGATTAAAAAAGTATGTGGTGAAGATTTTCCTGTATCGCTAAGGTACAGTGTTCTTTCCAAGACAAAAGGATTCAGAAAAGGCGCTCTTCCGGGAGAGCAGTTTACGGAAGTCGGAAGAGATATGGAAGAATCTGAAAAAGCGGTGAAATATTTGCAAGATGCAGGTTATGACATGCTCAACTGCGATAATGGTACATATGATGCGTGGTATTGGGCGCATCCGCCTGTTTATATGCCGGAAAATTGTAATCTGGAAGATGTAGAACATATTAAACAGTTTGTTCGGATTCCGGTTGTATGTGCGGGGAGAATGAACCCGAAAACAGCGGCAGAATCGATCGCCGCAGGAAGATTGGACGGAGCGGGATTCGCGAGGCAGTTTTTGGCAGATCAGGAATGGGTCACAAAGATGATGGAAGATCGGGAAGAAGAGATTCGGCCTTGTATTTTATGCCATAACGGATGTTTTAATATGTGCCACTATAAAGGAGTGCCAAACGATCAGGAATTAAGTGACAGCCTGCATTTGTCAAGGTGTGCGGTTAATGCGGAAACGATGCAGTGGGATCGGCATTTTATAGAGAAAACAAAGAATCCAAGAAGAGTCTATATTATCGGCGGAGGAATCGGAGGGATGGAAGCTGCCAGAGTGTTAAAGCTTCGTGGGCATGATCCGGTTATTTATGAGAAGAACAACGTTCTTGGCGGCACGTTCATCCCGGCAAGTGCAGAATCTTATAAGGGGAAATTAAGAGAACTTTTGGCATGGTACAGAAGACAAATGAAAGAACTGGATGTGGAGGTTCATTTAGGTAAGGAGATTGACAGCGTTGAAAAGTTCGGCGATGCTCCGGTAATAATTGCAACCGGTTCTGTTCCGCGCGTGATGAAAAATATTCCGGGACATGAACGGATGATTGAGGCATGCGACTATCTGAACGGAAGGGATGTAGGAGAAAGAGTTGTAGTGATCGGAGGAGGCCTTACGGGAAGCGAGATTGCCTATGAGCTTGCGCTTCAGGGAAAGAGACCGGTTATTGTTGAGATGAAAAATGATCTTGTGGCGCAGAAAGGAGTTTGCCTTGCCAATAGTTCCTATTTGAGGGAATGGTTTGAGCTGCACGAAGTTCCGGTATATCTCGAAACAAAGTTAAAAGAAGTAAAAGAACATTCGGTGATCTGTACAGATAAAACCGGAAAAGAGATAGAGATTCCTTGTGACTCTGTGATCGGATCAGTCGGTTACCTGCCTAATCCGCTGGAAAGAAAAGGAAAGAATATTTACCTGGTCGGCGATTGTGAACAGGTTGGAAATTTACGGAGCGTGGTGTGGGGCGCTTACGAGACTGCGATGAAGATTTGCTGATATGACGATGCAGAATGATTGATAGAACAAGAATAGTGAGATATTAGAAAATGCAGCTTTCTCTTGTGAGGGTAAAGCTGCATTTTAATCTGAAAATAGATTTGTTTAAGCGAACAACTGTAAAATAATCTGAATGATCCAAAACAGACAATACAGAATCATTCCGACATTTAAGATGATCGTTGAGAAACGTTTTCCTTTCGGAATTGTGATCTCTCCGGGGGCACATTTGAATTTCTTAAAGTTGATCGCCCAAAATATGATGCCTGTAATGACAAGACCGAAAAGAAGCAGCATGTAAAAACAAATCAAAAGAAACTGAACCGGATGCTGCATAACGAGTCCGACGATGGCTGACGGGTTATTTTCCGCTAACAGAGAAAGCTGATTGAAAAATGTTGATTTCATTAAAAGCAGTCCCGGAATCGAGCCTAAAAAGTTGACTGTCATATGCAGGGCAACCGTGTAGATCAAGCGCCCGGTTTTTACATAAATGAATCCCCAGAACACACCGAGTGTAAATGCGTATACAAATTGATTAAAATTACCGTGGAATAACGCAAACATCAATCCTGACAGAAGGATAGCCGTTGCCTGTCCGTACTGTACTGTCCGGTCGATGATGAGTTTTCGGAAAACATATTCTTCGACGATGGGAGCGCAGATCACCATAAGGAAAAATGCTGTGAGCGGAGACAGTCCGGTAAGAATGTCCTGGATCGGGTTGTCTACGAGATCTCCTTTTAGTGTTCCGAAGATAGCTGTCGTAAATGTGCCTATTACATTCGTAACATACATAAGCGCATAGCACATAAAAAAGGCGATAATCCATTGCCCTGCCGTCATTTTCTTCTTGTGGATGACCATGCCGGGGATCGTGCGTACGATGATGACCAAAAGCGGCATTGCAATAAGATACATCGAAAGCGATGAGATGATCAGGGAAATATTCGGATTCACCATAAGCTGGGGTGCGATCAACTGAATCAATGTAATGACAGAAATCTGCACTCCCGAAATTATGATCGCTCCACAGAAATAAAAAAGTCCGATCTTGGAAAAATGACTCTTGTGTTTTTTTAACGGATCGGACGGAGCCGGGATGATAAGTTCAGTGTTTTCCATATGAAATAACCTCCTCTTGCGTAAGATTAAAAATCAATAAAAAATTTTACGTCTATTATCCCATTTTGCGAAGCAAAAATCAATAAAAACAGAACTTATATTTGCAGCCGGTGAGATGCTAAGGCAGCAAGGTGTTAATTTTAGAAATCGATGTTATAAGGAATATTTTCAAAATATGAAGAGGTAAAAATTATTTGCGCCCGAAAAAGGAGGGGGTAAATAAAGTTTGCTGGACTTTGCAGAGTGGAGAGATAAAATAAAATAAAAAGGAGGTAAGCGGTATGAAAATAGGAGAAACAATTTTAAAATTACGAGAAGAAAAAAAGATGTCTCAAGAAGAGTTTGCACAATATTATCATGTGACGAGGCAAACTATTTCAAACTGGGAAAAGGAAAAGAATTATCCGGATTTACAAACATTAGTAAAGATTAGTGACGAATCAGGAGTTCCGTTGGATTCTATGCTTAAGGATAACTTCTCTATGGTACAAGAAATCGATAAAAAAGTAAGACACTTAAAAATATTTAAAATAGGAACAATAGTAGTATTGGCGATAGTTATTTTAGTTTCAGCTTATATAGGAATTCAAAACGGCAAGCAGGACCATCTTGTGCGGACATATGAAGATAAGTTGGAGGAACTTGGATTTGAGCAAGAAGGTAATAATTATTGCCTCACAGATTCCGATTTTAAGTATGATATTTATATGTTTGACAGACCTTCTATATGGAAATGGAATCAGGAAATGAGTGACAGAGAGAAATTTATCGTAGCCACACTTCTCGTAAAGAATAGCGATTTGGAAGAAAATCCGGGTATTACAATTCGGAAAACAGGCGATTTTATAACACTTTATATTTCAAGAGAAAACCATTTGGCAGACGACGGTTCTACAAAACCAAAAGAGTATAGTCTTGATAGAAACGGTCAGATAAAACATAAAGAAAAAATGGAAGCAGATGATTATGAAGTATATGCTAAACTGAAAGAGGAGATAGAGAATGGAGTGAAAAAACTCAATGAAATGTATTCAAACATTTATGAATAAAAATATTTGTATAATGATTGCAAGGTCGAATAATAGGGTGTTGAATGCTTGACACCCTTCTTTTGATTAATCTAAACTATAAGAAAGTGTTGCGGAGTTGTGGTGTACGGTTGCAAAAATCCGATTGAACTAATATTTTGTAGCTATAATATGGGCATGCAAATACTTGCATAACAAGTATAATAAATGTGTGGTGTTTTTTAGAACAGGTTCTTGTACCGAAATTCGGTACAAGAAAGAATAGGATGAGAAGCAGACAGCATCTCAACCGGATGCTTCTGCTTCTACACAGAAAAATAACGCTTCCCAAACAACAGGGGAATCTAATGGAGGGAACTCAGGAAACGGCGGAACTCAAAATACAGCTCCGGTACATACTCATGATTATAGTATTCCGATCTATACAGGAGAATGGGTAGTCGATCAGGAAGCTTGGACAGAAACTGTCAATGAACCAGTATATGAAATGGTAGAACATACAATTTGTAGCACATGTCAAGCTGATATCTCAGGAGTTGCAGGACAACATTTAGACGAGACAATGCATGCGGGATATTACTCGGGCTGGAGAAAAGAGCAAACAGGAACAAAAACGTATACAGTTAATCATCCAGAACAAGGGCATTACGAATCGATTGTGACCGGATATAATGTAGCTGTGGAGCAGTTCAATGAAATGGAAGTTTATAACCATATCACAGACTGGTTCAGGATCGAAAAGAGATTGCGAAGAGGGATTTGGTTCAGATTATGTGACGGCTCAGATTTCTTTAAGAATGATTACAGAACTACTCGCTATGGACCTCATGACCTGCATTCATTCGGTCGCGGCTATCGCCTTATAAGCGAAAAAAATGATCTCCACTTATGAGATCAAACTCTCAACGGGAGCTCATTTTTCGCTTGCATGGCTTGTAGTTTTAGCGCAAATGGTGTCAAATTGGTGTCAAAACAGAAAAAATCACAATTTCAAAAGAAATAAGATACTGCAAACCATTGATTTTAAAGGGTTTGCAAAAAAATAGCAAAAATATTAGCACTCAACCCTTGACAGTGCTAATAACGGGTGCTATATTACAGATATAACAAAGAAAACAATAAATTCAAAAGTGTTTTGAAAGGAGATATGACTTATGTTGATGCCTAGTATTTTTGGAGAGAATTTGTTTGACGATGATTGGATGGATTTCCCGTTTGAGAGATTTGACAGAGATTTCTGGGGAAAGAAAAATCCGCTGTATGGTAAGAATGCCAAAAACATGATGAAGACAGATATTCGTGAGCATGAAGCGGGATATGAGTTGGATATTGATCTTCCGGGATTTAAAAAGGACGAGATTACCGTGGATCTTGAAAATGGTTATCTGACCATCTCGGCGGCGAAAGGACTTGACAAGGACGAGGAAGATAAGAAGGGAAAATACATTCGGAAAGAGCGTTATGCAGGTACAATGCAGAGGAGTTTTTATGTAGGCGATGCGATCACTCACGAAGATATTAAAGCAAAATTTGAAAACGGTATTTTGAGCCTGACAATTCCGAAAAAGGATGCGAAAGCAGTAGAGACTAAGAAATCCATTGCGATTGAAGGATAAATTCATTTCTTTTGACAAGTTTTTGACGGTAGTGAACGGGAACGGCGAGTGTGCTGTTCCCGTTCACTGCCGTTTTTACATGCAAGAGCGGATGTAAGGATATTGCAGGAATAAAATCGAGAAAAAGTTTTAGAAAAATCACTTTTCGCGGTTTTTATATCTGTGAGAAAGTGATAATATATAACCTGAAATCTTAGGGAGAGGGTTATATGAGTTATGAAAAAAGAAAATGATTTTGGCAGGGATTCTATTCCTTTGCTTGTATTAAAAATTTCAATTCCGTTTATGTTCGCGCAATTTGTTAATGTGCTGTACAGTATTGTGGATAGAATCTATATAGGAAATATTCCGGTGATCGGGGCTGACTCGCTGGCAGGCGCGGGGGTATGTGCTCCGATCATTACATTGTTGTCATCGTTCGGAACGCTGATCGGTATCGGGGGTTCCGTCTTGTTTTCGGTACGTCTCGGGGCGGGAGATGAAAAAAGCGCTAAGCAGATACTGGCAAACAGTTTTTCTATGCTGCTTATTTTTTCGGGAATATTGACGATTGTATTTTTACTTACGAAAGATTATTTACTGAGATGGTTTGGGGCAAGCGCAGATATATTTCCGTATGCCAATACTTATATGACTATTTACACGCTTGGAACTTTTTTCGCTCTTTTGTCAATGGGGATGAATTATTTTATTACGGCACAGGGATATCCGGGGCTTGGAATGCTGACGACACTGATCGGAGCAATCGTAAATATCGTGCTTGATCCGGTATTTATTTTCGGACTTGAAATGGATATTGCGGGGGCGGCAGTGGCTACGGTGATTGCACAGATGTCATCATGCATCTTTGTTCTTTATACATTGAAGAGAAAGAAGATGCGTATTCCGCTGACGCTGGTGAAGCCTGAGCGGGAGATTGGAAAACGAATCGTGAAGATCGGTTTCTCTCCGTTTTTGATTCTGGCATCAGACAGTGTGATCATCATTGCGCTGAATGCTGTTTTGCAGTATTACGGCGGAGCAGACTACGGGGATACGTTGATCACGGCGGCTACGATCGTGCAAAGCTATATGCTTTTGATCACGGCGCCGATGCTTGGCGTGACAGGAGGGTCGCAGCCGCTTATTAGTTATAATTATGGAGCAAACAGAGCGGATCGTATTCGGAAAACAGTGCTCTGGGTGTTGATGCTCTGTGTTTTCTTTACGGCGGTGATGTTTATTATTTCAAGAGTGGCTCCGCAGTATTTTGTTCGTATTTTTACGGATAATGCAGAGTACCGGGAACTGTCCGTGTGGGGGATCAAAGTGTTTACTCTGATGGTTGTTCCGTTAAGTCTGCAGTATGTTTTTGTTGATGCGCTTACTGCTCTTGGCATGACGAAGTTGTCTCTTGGGATGTCTGTTGTAAGAAAAGTTTTTTACTTTTCATCAACATGTTTTCTCCCGGCGTTGTTTACGGCGAAAGATGCTTTTTATGCGGAGCCGGTGGCGGATATACTGGCGGCATCGGTGACAAGCGTTGTTTTTTTCTTTGTATATAGGAAATATCTGAAAGGCAGCGGAAGACTTGGGGAAATCAAACTGTAGAAACGACTGTGACGGTTATGGAAAAACGACTGTGCAGGTTAGGGCGATTTGTGTTGTAAAATGCGGGGAAAAACTTTATAATAGATAGAATAGCAAGTAACCGCACACAGATGTCCGTCGGTAAAAACATGCAAGCATGTTTTATGCTCTACGTACACTGTATGGCTGAACTATTGTATATAGATTGGAGATATGAAGATATGATCAAAGTGATAGCGAGCGATATGGATGGAACGCTTCTTTGTGATGACCACAGAATCGCTCCGGATACGATCGCGGCAGTAAAGGAAGCGTGTGCGGCAGGCATCCGGTTTATGGTGGCGACAGGCAGAGGTTATGAAGGCGCTATGGCAGAGCTTGACGGAACAGGAATTGTTTGTGATTATATATTGGGAAGCGGAGCGGAAGTCAGAGATCCGCAGAGAAAAATTGTAAAAGAATGCGGCATCGGAATGGAGTTGTGCAGAGAGATCTGCGAAGAGGTGAAAGAATTTCCGATATCGATCGTATTTCTTACAAATGAAGGCGATTACCGTATCGGAACGGAAAAAGAAGTCGAAGAAAGTATTATAGCGGAGATGCAGCTTTTTCATGTAAATATGACCCGGGAAGAGGTCGTGAAAACAAGCGAATATCGCAGGGCGATAGAAAGTGTAAAGGTTGTTTCTGATTTTGAAGAGATTGAGAAAGCGGGTATCCCGGTGTTTAAACTATTTATGTTTTCACATGATCTTGAGTTAGTCCGCAGGGTGACAAAACATCTTGAAAAAAATCCTAAAATCGCAGTCGCTTCATCATTTGAATCAAATGTGGAGATCACGGATGCAAGAGCGCAGAAAGGTCCGATATTGAAGGAATATATCGAGTCGCTTGGATATACTATGGATGAGGTTATGGTTCTCGGAGACAGTTTGAATGATTATTCGATGATGTCAATGGATTTCGGAGCGACGGTAGCGATGGGAAATGCGGTTTCGGAATTGAAAAAAGCGGCAAAATATATTACGAAGTCAAATGATGAGCTTGGTGTTGCGTATGCCATTCGGGAACTGTTAAAAAAGCAGAAAAATAAATAAAAAGGGAAATTGGTTCAAGTATGAGATTGAGAAGTAAATTTGCTGTGAAATGCGCGAAAGCGACGAGCAGTCTGATCAAAAAGTTAAACCGTGGAAGCGGGGTGACGCTTCCGGGATATGTGGCGCGTCTGATCGATCCGAATATACTGAAGGAATTATCGGGTCAGGTTAGAAAAAAGACGATCGTCACAATGGGAACAAACGGAAAGACAACGACGAACGCGATTTTATGTAAGGCGTTAGAGCATGAAGGTCAGAAAGTGATTATTAACCGTACGGGCGCTAATATGTTAAACGGAATTATTTCGGCGTTTGTTCTTGCAACAGACAAGCATGGCAATCTGGATGCGGATTATGCATGCATAGAAGTAGATGAGATCGCATCTGTAGGGGTGCTGCCGAAAATAGAGCCAGACTGTGCGCTGCTGACAAATATTTCGCGAGATCAGCTTGATCGCTTCGGTGAAGTTGATATTACTTATAATAAATTGATGACAGCGGTGACAAGCGTTCCGAAGACAACGCTTATTATAAATTGTGATGACATTTTATCTTACTCTTTGGCGCAGGAAAGCAAAAATGCATTTGTCACATATGGTATCAGCGAGCAGATATTTGACGATGTTTCACGATCTGAAATACGGGAGAGCATTTTTTGCCGCAAATGCGGAAAGAAACTGGAATATCAGTTTTTCCATTATGGTCAGTTAGGGTTGTATCATTGTCCGAACTGCGGATGGAACAGACCAAATCCGGAATATACGGCTGAACATGTCGTAAGAGAAGATGAATTGTATTCATTTGATATGGACGGAATCCACTTTGATCCGCAGATAAGGACACCTTATAATATTTACAATACTCTGTCGGCGTATGCGGCTCTTAAAACGATGGGAGCGGGATATGAACATTTTAAAGAGATGATAGAGGCGTTTGATTATGGAAATAACAGAGAAAGTATTTTTAATATAAACGGTGCAAGAGTGCAGCTCCACCTTGCGAAAAATCCGATCGGTTTTCAGCAGAAAGTATCGCATGTACTCAGAGATCCGAATCCGAAAGATATTATCATTCAGATCAATGATACGTATCAGGATGGGGAAGACGTATCATGGCTTTGGGATGTGGATTTTCAGTATCTTGCGGAAAGTAACGCAAGAAAGATTATTACGGCGGGAACAAGGAAGTATGATATGGCGCTTCGGTTGAAATACGAAGATGTTTCTTGCGAATCTACAGACGATATGCGTGCATCGGTGCTTGAGTGTGTAGAGCAGGGCACGAAAAATCTTTATGTTATCGTGAACTACTCCGGATTGTATCAGACGAACCATATGCTGACTGAATTAGAGGGGAAAGGAGGTACGGAACGATGAAGAAACTTACAATCGGACATTTATATCCGGATCTCTTAAACTTATACGGTGACAGAGGAAATATACAGTGTTTTCGGAAACGTCTTGAATGGCGGGGGATGGAGGCAGAGGTGATTCCGTTTCTATCAGGTGAAAAAATTGATTTTTCTAAGTTGGATATCGTGCTCTTAGGCGGCGGATCTGACAGAGAGCAGGAACTTGTATGCGGTTTCCTAAAAGACATCAAAGATGATTTTAAAGCATATGTTGAAGACGGGGGAGTTGTCCTCGCTGTGTGCGGGGGATATCAGCTTCTCGGGAAATATTACAAGACAAATAAAAAGACGATAGAAGGTCTTTCGATTCTTGATATAACGACAGAATGGCAGCCGGAGAGACTGATCAGAAATATCGTGTTGAACAGTCCGCTTTTTGAACAGCCTGTAGTCGGATTTGAAAATCATGGAGGAAGGACATATATCGGTGATCACACTCCGTTCGGGAAAGTGTTTTACGGCTTGGGAAATACAGGAAAATCAGGTTATGAAGGCGTTATATATAAAAATGTGATCGCAACATATTTGCACGGACCTCTTCTTCCGAAAAATCCGCAGGTATGTGATTATCTTCTTGAAAAAGCGCTTCAAAGAAAATACGGTGAAGAAGTGAAGCTTGAGCCGCTGAAAGACGAGACGGAAAAGAAAGCAAACAGTTATATTGCCGACAGGTACAGCGATAAAAAATATGTGCTTCGGGAAACGGTAAAAAGACATACCTGATCCGGCTGCAGAGAGTGTGACAGAAAGACAGATTTTCCGGCAGGTGGAAGTTCTGGCGGGAACACTACGCTTGTTGCTGTAAATATAAAATAAAAGAAAGGAAGTATTTCTTATGGATGTAAGACGGATGAGAAATGAAGCGCTTGGCAAACGTGTTGTGAAAGCGCTTGAATCAAGAAATATGGAAGCTTATTATGCATCAACGAAAGAAGAAGCTGTTCAAAAAGCGCTGGAGCTGATGGAGGAGGGAAGCTCGGTTACAATGGGCGGCTCGATGTCGGTTCGGGAATCGGGACTTCTTGATGCGATCAATGCGGGAAATTATGAGTTTTATGACAGGGATCAGGCGGCGACACCCGAAGAACGTCAGGAGATTGCATTGAAAGCGTTTACATGCGACTGGTACCTCGGAAGTGTCAATGCTATGAGTGAGAACGGAGTATTTGTTAATATTGACGGAAATGCGAACCGTGTGGCGGCATATGCGTTCGGACCGAAAAACGTACTGCTTATCGTAGGAATGAATAAAGTGGTGAAGTCAGAAGAAGATGCGGTGCAAAGGGCGAGAAACGAAGCTGCGCCGATCAATTCACAGAGATTCGGACTTGAGACTCCATGCGTAAAAAACGGAAGCTGTTTTGACTGCAAGAGTTCAGACTGCATCTGCTGTCAGGTCTTGGTCACAAGATTCAGCAGAATTCCGAAGCGGTTTAAAATAATTCTTGTAGACGATGTTTTGGGATTTTAGGAGAGGAAATTACCTATGGACAGAAATGAAAGAAATACAATGGATCAAAACGCGCGAAAACGTACGGTGCGAAGAGAAGGGAATGCTGAGGGAAGCGCGCGGGCAAATGAAGGTCTGGGAAGAAGACCGTCGGGAAACGGCGCTCCCGCCTCAGCAGGAAGACCGTCAGGAAAAAGCAGTTCGGCATCTGTACGAAGAACATCGGAAAGCGGCGATCCGACCAGAAGAACAACGCCGGGCGGAACGGTTACTCCGATGAGACGAGAGTCGGGAAGTGTGAGGAAACCGTCTGAACAGGCAGGGCGTGCGCAAGGAAGTCTGCGAAAGGAACATTCTGAAACAGGAAGAACGCGGGATGCAGCGGGAGCGCCGACAGATCCGTCCTTAAGAAGAGCGTCAGGGAAAGCGGGAACGCCGACAGATCCGTCCGCAAGAAGAGCAGCGGGGAAAACGGGAACACCGACAGATCCGTCCGCAAGAAGAACGGCAGGGAAAGCGGGAGCGCCGACAGATCCGTCCGCAAGAAGAACGGCAGGGAAAGCGGGAACGCCGACAGATCCGTCCGCAAGAAGAACAGCGGGGAAAGCGGGAACGCCGGCAGATCCGTCCTTAAGAAGAGCGGCGGGAAAGGCTCAGGGAAATCCTGCAGAACAGAAGCCGGTCAGATCGGCAGATGGAATTGTCAGAAAGCAAGGCGGTCATCCGAACGGAAAATCAAAGGCGATGTCAAAAAAGAAAAAGAAACAAAAACGGGCAGCATTTAATTTTGCTTCCGGAGGAGTGCTTATTATAGCGGCGTGCGTGTTTATTTTTTCGTTGTATCAGCTTATCACGATGCTGATTCCGTATTACTCCGGCGGGGAAGAGTACGATAAGATTAAAAACATTGCCATTACGGCGGATGAAGAAGGGAAAGGTTTTACTGTTGATTTTGACGCTTTGCTGAAAGAAAACGAAGACACGGTTGCATGGATTCGCTTTGATGAGCCGGCGGTGATCAATTATCCCGTTGTAAAGAGCGCGGATAATAATGAGTATCTGACAAAGACGTTTACGGCAAATGACAATAAGCTTGGTGCGATTTTTGTAGATATGAGAAACAGTAATGATTTTTCAGACAAAAACACGTTTATCTACGGTCATCATCTTAACGTCGGAGGAGAAATGTTTTCGGAGCTTCTTAAATACGAAAATGAATCTTTCTGTAAGAAGCATCCAAACTTCTACATATATACACCGGATGGAAAGGTTAGAACATATAAGGTGTTCTCAGCTGGAGTTGTGAAAGATACGGCGGATAATTATAAGCTTGATTATGCTACGGATGCGGATTATGAGGCGTATTTGAAGCTTTGCGAGGAATCCTCGAATTATAAGGTAGAAGACGTGGAATTGACGGCGCAGTCGCAGATTGTCAGTCTGTCAACGTGTACAAATGTCCGCGATGACGAACGTTTTCTTGTACAGGGAGTTCTGACTGCGGTAGATTGATGACGAAGAAAGGAAATTATATGGCAGACAGATTTGATATAGGCGATATCATTACGATGAAGAAGCCTCATCCGTGCGGGAGCAAGGAGTGGGAAGTGCTTCGGGTCGGAGCTGATTTCAGATTGAAGTGCGTAGGCTGCGGACATCAGATCATGGTTGCCCGCAAATTAGTCGAAAAAAACACGAGACAAATCGTAAAAAGGACTTGAAACTAAAAAAGACTTATGGTATCATCAATAATTGTGACATACTGTCGGATTGAAACCGATATGTATCATAATTCCTTGTTCCTGTAATGAAAACAGGAGCCAGAGACCATAAGGAGGTATAAGAACATGAATAAGTATGAATTAGCTGTTGTTGTGAGCGCAAAACTCGAAGACGAAGCAAGAGCGAACGTAATCGAGAAAGTGAAAGCTCTTATCACACGTTTCGGCGGTAACGTAACAGACGTGGATGAGTGGGGCAAAAGAAGATTCGCTTATGAAATCCAGAAAATGACAGAAGGATTTTACTACTTCGTACACTTCGAAGCTGAAAGTACAGTTCCGGGAGAAGTGGAGCAGCGTATCCGCATCATGGACAACGTACTCAGATATTTATGCGTGAAACAGGAAGCATAAGCGGAAAGAGGTATATATGAATAAGGCAGTTTTAGTGGGACGGTTGACTAGAGATCCTGAAGTCAGATATTCACAGGGAGATAATACAACGGCAGTTGTAAGATATACAGTTGCCGTTGACCGTAGATTTAAAAGAGACGGCGAACCGACAGCGGATTTTATTCCGTGCGTTGTATTCGGCCGCTCGGCAGAGTTTGCGGAAAAATATTTTCGTCAGGGCATGCGGGTTTCTGTTTCCGGTCGTATTCAGACAGGAAGCTACACGAATAAAGACGGTATGAAAGTATACACAACAGAAGTGATCGTGGAAGAGCAGGAGTTCGCAGAGAGCAGAGCAGAGAGCGAAGCCAACAGAGGTATGTATCAGCAGTCTGCACCGAGTCCGGCGCCGAGCGCTCCGGCAGGAGACGGATTTATGAATATCCCGGATGGTATTGATGAGGAGCTGCCGTTCAATTAGGAAAGGAGAATCATCATGGCTTACGAAAAGGGAAGCAGACCGGAAGGCGGATTTAAGAGAAGAGGTCCGGCTCGCAGAAGAAAAAAAGTCTGCGTATTCTGTGGAAAAGAAAATAACGAGATCAATTACAAGGATGTAGCAAAATTAAAGAAATATGTTTCTGAAAGAGGAAAAATTCTTCCGAGAAGAATCACAGGAAACTGTGCAAAACATCAGAGAGCTCTTACAGTAGCAATCAAAAGAGCAAGACATATCGCTTTGATGCCATACGTTCAGGACTAATCAAGAATATAAGGCTGATTCTTAGGGGAAACTCTTTGAGTCAGCCTTTTTTGATACTGATATGATACTATTCGTAATGATATAACCTTTCGAGTTTTTCCGCAACTTCTGAATGCTTAGAGGGGAAAAGATGGGAGTATACGTTTAGTGTGGTTGACACGTTCTCGTGTCCCAGGCGTTCAGATACCAAAATAGCAGAAAAACCACGTTCAATCAATAGCGAGGCGTGAGAAATGCCGGAGATCGTGAACGCGGATCTGTTTCACTCCGGCTTTTTTGAAAATGATCGAAGATAATTGACATATTTTATTTAATTAACTATAATATATTTAACAAGGGAGCCGATAGCTAGTGCACACCTAGCCGCCGGCAAAATAAAACCTATAAAGATAGCGCCTTAGTTTACCAGACAGGGGCGCTATTTTTTGTGTCTAAAAATCGTAACAACAAGGGTTATGACTGCACAAAGCATAATTACAAACGTGAACAAGTCAGAGTATGTAACCATATTACCAGCTCCTTTCAATGTGTCCGGCAACTGGTATAGCACCTCATCGGCTCCCTGGGTAAGTATATTATTGTCAATGTACGGTTTCGCTCATTTTTGAGCAGGTTGCACTGCACGATTTTGTGTAATGGCTATTCGGCTTCTCCCAATTCTGGGAAAACTCATTTACCGGCGTACTTTAAGGTACGGTGGTTATTTTGTATACTTTTCTAAATGGGTAAGTTCTTCTACTCTTTTTGCGGCCTCTTTCTTTCCGGTTTCATTTAGTTTTTTACAATTTTCCAATACAGTCCGTTCTTCTTCTGTGTCTGGTACAAGATGAGTCAGACCATATTCCGAGAGTTTCTCTTTTAATTCATCCCTAGATATAATTTTTCCGGCAAGCAAACGGTTTACCGGAATATCTAAGGCATCGGCTATTTTTTGAAGCGTTTCTATTTTAGGGTTTTGATTACCGGACTCATATTTTCTTATATTTGAGTCAGCGATACCACATAATTCGCCGAGTTTCTTCTGTGTCAGTCCTTTTTCGGTGCGGTATTTTCGTATCATATCGCCTGTATAGGTTGGCATATCTATTCACCTCTTTTCATTTAAAAACAGAATGCCATATTTGACTCGAAATGTACAGAGTGAAAACAATCTAAAAAAGAAGTTTACAGATTGAAAAACATCTGAAAACAATCTGAAAAGTGAGGTGATATAAAGATGAAACTTGACAGACAAAAGTATGAGCTTGCGAGAGCAAGGGCGTGCATGGGACAAAAGGATCTCGTAGCAGCTGGAATCCCGAAAGGAACATTGCCGTGGATCAGCTCCCGGATAGGTTACCTGCTGTCATTCGCTTAAGATATGAGAGCGGGTTGACCTATCTGCTGGGCGAAGTTCCAGGCTTTCCGGTGATACCAAAATGATACTAGAAAAATGTAAAGAGTGGAAAATCTGCACAATTTCAAGGCAAAACACCGCTAAAAACAGCGAATAATCATGCATGTAACTGGTAAAAAGTACATAGCCGATGCCGTACGTTCAGGACTAATCAAGAATATAAGGCTGATTCTTAGGGGAAACTCTTTGAGTCAGCCTTTTTTGTAACAGTCAATTACTTTTTGGGGAAGTCGCCTGGGATTTTCCTTTTCTATTTATAATATAGCGTATAGGTAGGGAATTAAGGTTTTTGATACTAAAATAATAGGTGATTGCAATAATTTGAAGAAAAAAGTTGTAGGTTTGTCAAACATATGTTACACCCCGATCAATAAATTCCCTCAGAACAGTTTGTGGTGATTTCCACCCCAGAGGTCTCATGGGAAACTGGTTATAATCCCTACGGTTATAGGTTTGAAGCTGCTTGGAAAAATCCTCAAAGGAATAGAAAGTATGCGAGGTATAAAAACGTTCATTATCCTTGCGGTGGCTGCGTTCCACTTTTCCGTTATGACGTGGTGTAAAGGGTCGGATCAGTTTATGTTGGATGCCAAGTTCTTTTAAAGTCCGTTGGAATAAAGTCAATGTTTCTTTGCCGGAAGTGGAAAAGCGCTTTGTAAACTCCACGCCGTTGTCTGTCTGAACGCATTCGATTGGCATAGGAAAGCGTTGGATCAGATGCTTGAGGAACTGTGCGGATGAATAGGTGCTGTGTTCTTCAAAAGCTTCCACATACCGCCAGCGGGAGTACTCATCAATGGCGGTATACTGATAGAATTTCTTTCCTTTCGCATTATTGACAAGACAACATGCAGGAACGAATTTCACATCGACCTGGATACGCTGTCCGGGATATTTCATCTGCTCATAAGGCTTCGGAATATATTTGGGATTCGGAAGTTTTTGAGCCAAGATTCCCTGTTTCTTCAGAAAACGATACAATCCTGGGATGGAACGTTTATAACCGCGCTGCATAAGTTTGACCCAAAAGACAACCAGACCAGAATGGGGATTGCGCCTACGCATATCTTGGATCAGCTTGATTTCTTCAGGTGTATGCTGATTGGGATGGTGATGGGGACGGCGTGAACGATCGCGGAGAGACTCTATTGTGCCGTCATAGCGGCGCTTCCAACGATAAATATACTGGCGGTTTGTCTTATATTTAATTGCTGCTTTTGAGACACCATATTTTTCGGCGAAACGGATCAGGGATAGACGATACCTCATATCTTGTGTTATACTTGCCATGCGGGAATACTTCCTTTCTTAAATGTTTAGGTTTGGTAGCTTAAAGCATAACACAGAAAAGGTATTTCCGCTTTTTAATTATTCAGTTGTAACACATGTATTGTAATCCTACAATTGCAATAATTTGAAGAAAAAAGTATAGTAGAATAAAATTCAAAAAGATGTTATAATAAGACATTGTAGCGAAACAAAGTTTTTTGGTAATCTAATGATGCACATTGCATGTGTCCTAAAGGGTGCGGATGAGGTAGTATCACTATGAAAAAGAAGAAAATGCGCTTAAAAGGAAAACTCAGGCTGTATATGAACTGGCCGCTTATCATGACGTTTTTACTCGTTGCGATGAATATATGGGTTTTAATGGTAGACCGGAAAGCAGCGTTTATCATGTTTATGTTTATCCTGATTTATCTGGCGATTGCGGGAGGATTGTATTTTTATAACAGATCGCTTATTTTAGCGGATTTGATTCAATTTTCCACGCAGTATAAGGGGATTGAAAATACGCTGTTAAAGGAACTTGCGGTTCCTTATGCGATCGCTCTTGAGGATGGACGTATTCTTTGGAAAAATGATGCGTTTTCAAAATTAACGCAAAGTTCAAGAAAAGAAAAATATCTGTACAGGATGATACCGGCTCTTACGACAAGTGTTTTTCCTAAAGACGACATGGAACATGTTGAGATGGAGGTGGAGTACTGTGACAGACACTATCAGGCAGAATTGCGCAGAGTATCGCTTCACGGCTTCAGCGACAAGGAAAAATTGTTACAGATTCCCGAGGAAGAGGAGTTTTTCGTAGCGGTATCCATGCAGGATGTAACAGAATTGAATGCGTATATCCGCGAAAATGAAGAGCAGCGGATGATCGCAGGGCTGATCTACATCGATAATTACGACGAGGTGATGGAGAGCGTTGAAGAGGTACGACAGTCGCTTCTGGTTGCTCTGATCGATCGAAAGATCAATAAATATATCGGCGATGTGGACGGTATTGTAAAGAAAATGGAGAAGGACAAATATTTTATTGTTCTTCGCAAATCTGCTTACAAAAAAATAGCGGAAGACCGTTTTTCGCTTCTTGAAGAAGTAAAGCAGGTTAATATCGGAAATGCCCGCTCGGCAACGTTAAGTATCGGACTTGGTCTGAATACGGCGACATATGCGCTTAGTTACCAGTATGCGCGTGTGGCGATCGACCTTGCCCTTGCGCGCGGAGGCGACCAGGCGGTGATAAAAGACTGCAGCGGAATCACTTATTTTGGCGGTAAGAAAGAACAGACTGCTAAAAACACCCGTGTAAAAGCCCGTGTAAAAGCAGAGGCTTTAAGAGAGTTTATCGTGACGAAAGACAGAGTTCTTGTCATGGGTCATAAGATTGCGGATCCGGATTCGTTCGGCGCTTGTATGGGAATTTACAGAGCGGCGGTCAGCCTTGAGAAGAAAGCTCATATTATCGTGAATACGGTGACAGAGTCGGTTCGGCCGCTTTATAATGAGATTGTGGAAAGTCCGGCGTATGAGGATGATATCTTTCTGACTTCAGATGAAGCTATGGATTATATTACGGATAATACGATGGTGATCGTAGTCGATACAAATAAGCCGCAGATGACAGAATGTCCCGAACTTTTGAGGCGTTCCAGAATGACTGCCGTTTTAGATCATCACCGTCAGAGCAGTACGGTAATCGCAAATGCAGTCTTATCTTATGTAGAACCGTATTCTTCATCTACATGTGAAATGGTAGCCGAAGTGCTTCAATATATCTCTGACAGTATCAAAATCCCGGCTGTCGAGGCGGAGTGCATGTACGCGGGAATTATGATCGACACAAGGAACTTTATGAACAGGACGGGAGTGCGTACGTTTGAAGCGGCGGCATTCCTTCGCCGCTGCGGTGCGGATATCACCCGGGTAAGAAAGATGTTCAGGGACGATATGGAATCATACAGAGCGAAAGCAGAGGCGATGAGGGAGGCTGAGGTTTATAAGAATCAGTTTGCGATCGCAGTCTGCCCGGGCGATATTGAAAGTCCGACGGTTCTTGCGGCGCAGACCGCAAACGAGCTTCTTGATATCAGTGGGATCAACGCGTCGTTTGTATTGACGGTTTATCAGGAAAAGATTTATATGAGTGCGCGTTCGATCGACGAGGTAAATGTGCAGATTATTGCCGAAAAGCTGGGAGGCGGAGGTCATATTAATTCTGCGGGAGCGCAGTTTGACCATACGAATATGGAAGAGGCGATCAGCACATTGAAAGAAACGATAGACGATATGATTGAGAAAGGAGATATATAGATGAAAGTTATTTTATTGGAAAATGTAAAATCTCTCGGGAAAAAAGGGGAGATCGTTAATGTGAACGACGGATACGCAAGGAATTTTATCTTGCCGAAAAAACTGGGCGTGGAAGCAACGGGAAAAAATCTGAATGATCTGAAACTTCAGAAAAATAACGAGAAAAAAGTGGCTCAGGAAAATCTTGACGCTGCGAAAGAACTTGCAGCGGAATTATCGGCAGGCAAAGTCGAGCTTGCGATCAAAGTCGGCGAAGGCGGAAGAACGTTCGGTTCTGTTTCCAGCAAAGAAATCGCGGTAGCGGTCAAAGATCAGATGCAGTTAGATATTGATAAGAAAAAAATCCAGTTGAAAGAGTCGATCAAGTCGCTTGGTACGCATATCGTGACAGTAAAACTTCATCCTGAAGTTTCGGCAGAGTTGAAAGTTGTTGTAAAAGAAGAAGCATAAGGAGTTCTCATGGAAAATATAGAAGCTGCCATGAAGCGGATACCGCCCCATAGTACAGAAGCCGAGCAGGCTGTACTTGGGGCGATGCTGATGAATAAAGATGCGATTACGGTCACATCGGAGATTTTGGCCGGACAGGATTTTTATCAGACGGCATATGGGATCTTATTCGACGCTATGACAGATCTGTTTAAATCGGGGCGTCCGGTAGATTTGATCACGCTTCAGGAATATTTAAAAACAAAAGACGTGCCTCCGGAAGTAAGCAGTATGGAATTTGCAAGAGATCTTCTCGTAGGAACTCAGACATCTGCCAACGTAAAATATTATGCGGAAATCGTAAAAGAAAAATCGGTTTTACGCAGTTTGATCAAACTTAACGAAGAGACGGCGAATGCGTGTTATCTTGAAAACGAGCCTCTTGATGAACTGCTTGAACGAACAGAGAAGCGAGTGTTTGAACTTGCGGAAAACGGGAATTCCCAGGAATACGTTCCGATAAAGCAGGTCGTATTAAACGCGCTGGATGTGATCGAAAAGGCGTCTAAGACGAAAGGAAATGTCACCGGAATACCGACAGGGTTCATCGACCTTGATTACAAACTGTCCGGTCTGCAAAGATCAGACCTTGTTCTTATAGCGGCGCGTCCGTCTATGGGAAAAACGGCGTTCGTGCTCAATATTGCGCAGCATGTAGCGTTTCGGCAAAATCTTGCGGTAGCGATCTTCAGTCTTGAGATGTCAAAGGAACAGCTTGTAAACCGTCTGTTTTCACTGGAATCGCATGTTGACGCACAGGTGCTGAGAAACGGAAACCTGACAGATACGGATTGGGAGAAACTGATCGAGGGAGCAGGCACGATCGGAAGCTCTCGTATGATCATAGACGATACGTCGGGTATCAGTATTTCGGAGATGCGCTCAAAATGTCGTAAATACAAATTGGAGCAGGGACTTGATCTGATCATCATCGACTATTTGCAGTTGATGAGCGGAAGCGGCGGACGTAAAAATGAAAGCCGCCAGCAGGAAATTTCGGAGATTTCACGATCGTTGAAAGGACTTGCCAGAGAATTGAACGTACCGGTGATCGCATTGTCTCAGTTGAGCCGTGCGGTTGAGCAGAGAACGGATAAAAGACCGATGCTTTCCGACCTTCGTGAATCGGGAGCAATCGAGCAGGATGCCGACGTATGTATGTTTATTTACCGTGATGATTATTATAATCCGGATACGGAGGATAAGAATATTGCGGAGATCATTATCGCAAAACAGAGGAACGGTCCCATCGGAACCGTCCGTCTTGCGTGGATGCCGCAGTATACCCGTTTCGGAAATGAACTGCGTCAGCAGCAGTGATTATGTAAATATGCTTTTTAATTTCATGATCGCGCCTGATTTAGAGGATTCTTTTCGCGCGGTCTGCTGTCTGCGGATGAGCATGTCCAGTTTGCGGAAATGTTCTTCCTGACGGCGTTCTTTTGCCTCAAGTATAAAATCCATTTCATGAATGACGTCAGTGGTGATCGTACTGCTGATGTCATTTTTTAATATGGAGTTGTTTTCATTCAGCGCTTCGCGGAAAACATCGCCTACGAGAGCACGCATTTGATCGATCGTATTAAGAGGAAGAAGAATATCTCCTGTTTCTGAAGTGACTGTCTGAAGTTGAGTTTTTTCTTTTTCGGGAGTTTTTAACTTAGATTTTTTTTCTTTTAATTCGGGAATGAGTGGTTTTAAGTCTTTTAAGAGCATTCCTTCGTTTTTGAGTTTTTTGATACAGCAGAAGAGCTGAATGTCATCTTTGGTGTAGTATCGATGTCCCATTTCCGTTCGCCCGATCGTCAGGTCGAGTTCTTCTTCCCAATATCTTAATACATGTGATTCGACATTGACCTGTTTTGCGGCTTCGGAAATCATAAATCTGACTTCACCCATTAATATGTGAACCTCCTCATTTTGCTTTTGAGGTTATTATAGCATAGACCATGACTTCAGAACGAAAAAATCGTTCGTCAAGTTCCTACAAAAAAACACCGCTCCACATAGGAGCGGTGCTTCTCTTTTGTGATCACTTTGCGATTTATATTACTCAGCTGAGATAGCGCCTGTCGGACACGCAGCTTCACAAGCTCCGCAGTCTACACAAGCATCAGCGTCGATCTCGTATTTGCCATCGCCTTCAGAGATAGCGCCTACAGGACATTCAGCTTCGCAAGAACCACAGCTTACGCATTCATCACTAATAACGTGTGCCATAGTATGTATCCTCCTTTTTTGAATTTAAAAAGAGAAACAAAGAAAGGTAGTTCTCTTTATTATCACTATTTTAATACAATGAGTTTGAATATACAAGTGATTTGTATGTTCTAAATTAAGAACCTAAACCCGGTCGAATTCTTCTGTGATCTCTTTTGAAGGTGCTTTTGTGAGCAGGCTTACAATGACGATCATAAGGCATGATACGCTGAAAGCCGGGAGCAGCTCATAAATGTTCCATACACCGCCGAGAGGACGTACGAGGTATTTCCAGATGAATACCATAGCTCCGCCTGAAATCATTCCGGCAAGTGCGCCCTGCCAGTTTGAGCGTCTCCAGAAGAGGGCAAATAATACGACAGGACCGAATACGGCGCCAAAACCTGCCCATGCAAAGGAAACGATGCCGAATACCGAACTGTTCGGATCACGGGCAATAAAAGCGGCGATTACCGCGATGGCAAGCAAGGTGAAGCGAGCTGCGTTCATTGCTTTTTTCTTGTCTCCCGTTTTGGCAACTCTGTCGCCGAAAAGGTCGGAAGATACGGCGGAGGATGCAGCCAAAAGCTGTGAGTCTGCCGTGGACATTGTAGAGGCAAGAATGCCGGCAAGGATCGTTCCCGCAAGTAAGGCAGGAAGAATACCGTGTTTACTTAACAAGTCGGCGATCTGCACAATGATCGTTTCAGAATCGGAACCTGTCAGAGTTTTTAAAGCGCCTACATCGCTCATTGCCAGACCGATCACACCGATCAAAACCGCAACTGCAAGGGAAATGACAACCCAGATTGTCGCAACGCGTCTGGAGAGCGTGAGTTTTTCTTCGTCCTCGATAGCCATGAAGCGAAGCAGGATATGAGGCATACCGAAGTAACCGAGCCCCCATGCGATCATGGAAATAATATTGATGATCGGATAAGGCTGTTCGACACCTGCAACAGGATCGTATGTAGTCATCATCGTCAAATATCCCGGAAGCGACTGTGCGTTCTCAACTACGGCAGGGATACCTCCGGCAATATTGATGCCGAATATAAAGACGATGATCAGGGCAACAGACATGATAATACTCTGAATGAAGTCTGTTGTTGAGGCGGCAAGAAATCCGCCAAGCGCCGTATACCCTACGATGACGATCGCACTTATGATCATAGCGGCAACATAATTAACCCCGAACAGGCTGGAAAACAGTTTTCCGCATGCGGCGAATCCGGAGGCTGTGTACGGTATGAAAAATATAACGATAAAAATCGCTCCGATAGATTGAAGGATCTTACGCTGATCTCTGTATCGGTTACTGAAAAAAGAAGGAAGCGTGATCGAATTGCCGGCTACGAGAGTGTAGCGGCGGATCCGTTTTGCTACGATCCTCCAGTTTATGTACGTTCCGATGGCGAGTCCGATGGCAGTCCATCCGGCGTCGGCAATACCTGTCAGATAGGCCAGACCGGGAAGCCCCATCAGAAGCCAGCTGCTCATATCGGAGGCTTCGGCGCTCATTGCCGTCACAAGAGGTCCGAGCTTACGCCCTCCAAGATAAAAATCGGTCGTATCATGGTTGTTCTTGGAACAACGGTAGCCGACATAGAGCATGGCGCCAAGATAAACAATAATGGCGATCATAATACAAATGTGTTCTGTTGTCATGTTTGTCACTCATTCCTTTCGCAAAATGTGCAATATATTGTAAAATTGTACCATAATAAGGGGATTTCTTCAAGAAATAAAAGTTTAGTAAAAATTCACATTTATTTTGTATGATATGGTGTATTATAAAAGGATAAAAGCGGAGGGATAAATTATAATGAAGAGAAAAATTACAGCAGCGGCGGCATTTGCATTGTGTGTGGCAATGGGAGTCTGCGCATGCAGTCCGTCTGAAAAGGAAGATACATTTACGGGAAAGGAAAAGGAAGAGCTTGCGTGGCAGCCGAATCTTGACCGGATTTCCCCTGAAGTATATGCAGATATCAGTAATCTTGACCTGAAGCCGGGGACGTATATATCAGTCATCGGAAAGAGAGAGGGAACGGCTTACTGGAGCGAAGTGCAGGCCGGAGTTGAGCAGGCGGCGGAAGACATTAATAAGCATCTGGGATATAAAGGGGAGGACAAGATAAAAGTTCTTTATAACGCTCCGGCAGACAGTGAGAATATTGACGAACAGGTGAATATCCTTGACGAGGAGCTGGCGCGATATCCGGATGTGATCGCTGTTGCAAGCGTAGCGGAAGATGCGTCGGCTGTTCAGTTCGATCTTGCGGCAGAAAACGGAATTGCAGTCGTGGCATTTGATTCGAGGAACAATTATCAGGGAATTCAGTGCACCTGCATGACGGATAATGTGGCGGCGGCAAAAGAAGGGGCTCGGAAAATGAGCGAGGCGATCGAAGAAAAAGGAGAGATTCTGTTGATCGCACAGGATTCTGTTTCGGGAACGGCAAAAGAGCGAACAAAGGCAGTGACAGAAGAAATTACGGCAAATTATCCGAATGTGAAGGTTGTAGAGACGATCTATATGGATCAGTTTGACGATCTTAAGATGCAGGCTGCAGCGGACGAACTCGGGGTGACGAAAGAGCAGCTTGCCGAGTGGACGGTGGAATCGTCCGGTCAGACTCCGGCAGATGAAGGGGAAGAAGCGATGTCGGAAGAGGTGCGCACGAAACTGGAAGATATTCGCGCTGTCGCGGACGGGATGACAGATGCGGATGTGGTTGCCCGTTATATGGAAAAATACCCGAACCTGAAGGGCTGTTTTGCGGTAAATGCCGATGCGGTTTTACTGGCAATGGATGTTTTTGAGACAGCAGAAAATGAAGAAGATATCGTGTTGATGGGATTTGATGCCGGAAAGGAACAGATCGCGGCATTGAAAAACGGAACGATAGATGGTCTTATTGTGCAAAATCCGTTCGGCATGGGATATGCGACAGTTGTGGCGGCGGCGCGGGCTGCGCTTGAGATCGGAAATGAGGCAACCGTCGATACAGGATATGTTTGGGTGGATAAAGAAAATATGGACGACCCGGACGTGAAGGGGATGCTTTACGAATAGTCTTCGTCAGGCGTAAGCGGATGCTTTACAAATAGTTTTCGTCAGGCGTAAGCGAGGAAACTCTGTTTTCCATTAGCGGGTAAAGAGTTACCCGCTCCGACTGAGTGAAAAGATAAATTCAGTGCCGACTCCTTCGGTACTTACTACATTAATATGCTCGTCATGAGCTTGAATAATTTCTTTTACGATGGACAGGCCAAGGCCTGTCCCTTTTTTATCTTTGCCGCGGGAAAGGTCTGATTTGTAAAAACGCTCCCATATTTTAGTCTGCTCTTGCCGCGGGATTCCGATTCCGTGATCTTTTACGGAAATAAATACTTTTTCGTTCTTTTCACTAACCTCTACAGTAATCAAAGAATCGTTTTCGCTGAATTTAATTGCATTATCGATCAAGTTATAGAGGACTTGCTGGATCTTACGTTTGTCTGCCAAAACAAAAACAGCATCAGGCATGAGAAGCAGTTCGATGGAAATATGTTTTTGGGTACAGGCAGATTCAAAAGATGCGGCGGTACTTTTCAGAACTTCCTGTATGTCAAAATCTGACTTGTTAAGAAGAAGTTCTTTTGTATCGAATTCATTTAATGTCAGCAGATCTCGCGTGAGGTCGGTGAGACGCTCTGTTTCAAACAAAATAATATTTAAATATTTTCCGTACAATTCAGGCGGGATCGTTCCGTCGGCCATTGCCTCAACATATCCTTTTATGGACGTGAGAGGAGAACGAAAATCATGAGAGACATTTGCGACAATTTTTTTTTGATAGTCATCCATATCTTTCAGTCTGACTGCCATGTAATTCAGTGAAGCAGAGAGATATCCGAGTTCATCATGAGTGTGTACCGGAATCTCATAGTCAAGATTTCCGATAGCGTATTGTTTTGCCGCTTCGGAAATCTGCCTGAGCGGACGATGGATGAAAAACTGCACGCCGAGGAGAAAGATAAGAGAAAGTGCGAAAATGACTGCTGTGGAGATGTATACCTGAGTCATGATCGGAGCGCATCTCTCTTCGATGGCAGAGACGGGACTGTGGATCAGAAGGTATCCCTTTGTAGAAAAACCTTGTGTCACAGGCGCCATAACGGTGATCATATCTTCGTCAAAATATCCGTGATATGTACCTGTAATATAGCGGTTTCCGCCGATTTCGGCAGGGTTGAAGTCTTTGATCCTATCAGGACATACAGTGTCTTCTAAACTGGAAGAGGTAAGTGTTCTTCCGGTACTGTCTACGAACCAGATAGAAGCGTTGAAGTACAGTCTCATTGCAGACAACTGTGACTGGACGTTATAGATGGAAGAATCGCCGGAGAAGTAAGATGGGAGATAATCATTGGCAACAAAAGTAGCTTCTCTGTAAAGCGTATGAGAAGTGTCTTCGGTAAGCTTATCTGTCACAAGCTGCTCTGTAAGCGTTGCAGTTGAGAATAGACATAAAAATCCAAATATGATATAAAGTGCAATAAATTTAATGTGCAGAGTGCTTCTCATACGCGGTAGTCTCCTGTTTATCTGTTATTTTGTCTCAAATTTATAGCCGATGCCCCATACGGTTCCTAATTTCCAATGAGGATGATCTTTAAGTTTTTCCCGGAGACGTTTGATATGGACGTCGACAGTGCGGGTGTCACCGAGATATTCATAACCCCATATACGGTCAAGGAGCTGCTCCCTTGTAAATACCTGATTCGGAGATGAGGCGAGACAGTATAAAAGCTCCAGTTCTTTTGGCGGCATTTCAACAGTGTTTCCGTCACAGAGAACAGAATAATTTGTCAGGTTGATGGTCAGTCCTTCATACTCGACACACTTTGGCTTTTCCGCCTGGGACGGTTCGTTTTTTATCGGATGATAACGGCGAAGAACGGCGCGCACACGCGCAATCATTTCTTTTGAATCAAAAGGCTTTAAGATATAATCGTCCGCACCGAGTTCCAGACCGAGTACTTTGTCGAATATTTCCCCTTTCGCCGAAAGCATAATAATCGGCACGCCTGATTTTGCCCTGATCTCCCGGCATACTTGATAGCCGTCGATGCCCGGAAGCATAAGGTCAAGAAGAATCAGATTCGGTTCGTATGTTTCAAATGTGCTCAAGGCGTCTTCTCCGTTAAATACTATTTTTGTGTCAAAACACTCTTTTGTAAGATAGAGAGAGATAAGTTCTGCGATATTTTCATCATCGTCAACGATTAGTATTCTTTGTTTTCCGATCATATTTTTCCTCCGTTTTATGGGTGAACCCGTTATCCGAGCTCAACGATTGTGACTCCGGCATCGCCTTCTCCGAACTCGGCAAGGCGGTATGATTTTACATGTTTTTGTCTTCTGAGATATTCGTGGATTCCTTTTCTTAAAGCTCCGGTTCCTTTTCCGTGAACTACGCGTACGCTGTTTAGATGCGAGAGCAGGGCGTCATCTAAATATTTATCCAGTTCGGCGACCGCTTCGTCTACTGTTTTTCCGAGCAGATTGATCTCAGGACTTACAGAAAGTGACTTGCTCATCTTGATCTTGCTTTTTGCCGTACGGTTCATCCGCTTCGGTGCGTAAGGCGATACTTCTTCGATAATTTCCAAATCGGAAATATTGACTTGTGACCGAAGGATTCCCATCTGAACTGTGACGTTGCCTCTTGCATCGGGGAGAGAGCCGATGGTGCCGGTCAGATTCATACTTAATACTTTTACAGATTCTCCGAGTTTGAAATCAGACGGTTTGTAAGTCTTTTTCGGTTTGTTTGTTTTCAGTGAAGCAGAAGCGGAAGTATCTTTGATCTTTTTGCGCAGACGCTCCCGTTCTTTTTCCATTTCAGCGGCGGAGATATTCTCCTTTCCGAATTTGTGAAAATTGCGGATCGTCTCGTCGGCAACTTCTTTCGCTTCTCTTAGTATTGCATTTGCTTTTTCATTTGCTTCACGGATGATGCGGTCACGTTGTTCTTCGAGCTTTTCCTGTTTTTGCACAGCCTGCCGTTTTAAAGTTTCGGCCTCTTTTTTATAAGCGGCAATTTCAGCCTGTTCTTTTTCGATCGTGCGTCTGCTTGCCTCAAGATCGCTTAGGAGATCTTCAAAAGAGACGTCTTGTTCACTCAGACGTTTTTTTGCATCGTCGATAATATAGCCGGGAAGTCCGAGCTTTCCGGAAATCGCAAAAGCATTACTTTTACCCGGAATACCGATGAGAAGCCGGTAAGTCGGCCGGAGACTTTCCACATCGAATTCACAGCAGGCATTTTCAACGCCCGGGGTAGAAAGGGCATAGATTTTCAGCTCGCTGTAATGGGTTGTTGCCATAGTGCGTATGTTTCGCTTATGGAGATGCGATAAAATAGCAATGGCAAGGGCCGCTCCTTCTGTCGGGTCGGTTCCTGCGCCTAATTCGTCGAAAAGAACGAGAGAACGATCGTCGACCTTTTTCAAAAAGGAAACAATATTTGTCATATGTGAAGAAAATGTACTCAGACTTTGTTCTATGCTCTGCTCATCTCCGATATCGGCGTAAACCTGTCGGAATACGGCGATTTCCGAACGGTCGCCTGCCGGAATATGAAGTCCGGCCTGCCCCATGAGGGTGAGAAGTCCGACCGTTTTTAAAGAGACGGTCTTTCCGCCTGTATTAGGTCCGGTGATGATGAGAAGAGAAAATTCATCGCCGAGAGATACGGTGATCGGGACAACTTTCTTCTGGTCGAGAAGAGGGTGGCGTCCTTCCCGGATACGGATACGTCCTTCTTCATTTAGAATCGGACGACTTGCGCGCATAGTAAGAGCAAGAGCGCCTCTTGCAAAAATGAAATCCAGATCGGTGAGAGATCGGTAGTCTGTTCGGATCTCTTCGATATATTGTGCGGCCTCTTCGCTTAAAGAAGCAAGAATCTTTCGGATCTCATCCTGTTCTTGTACATATAATTCTTTTAAGTCATTGTTCAGTTTTACAATAGCCATAGGTTCAATAAATAATGTAGAACCGGATGCGGACTGGTCATGGATCAGCCCTTGTACCTGACTGCGGTATTCGGCTTTGACAGGGATACAATAGCGGTCGCCGCGCATTGTGATCAGAGCATCCTGCAGGTACGTTCTTAAAGAACCGTTTACAAGACCTGAAAGTGTTGTGTGAACACGGTCGTTGAGATTATTTATGCTCCTTCGGATATGCTTTAGCGCACTGCTTGCGTCATCACTGATTTCATCTTCGGAAATGATGCATCTTTCAATTTCATTTGAAAGAGGTGTGAGCGGCTCAAGTCCGTCAAAATAAATATCAAGACAGTCGGCAAGATCTTCCTGCGTGTCATGCCGTCCGTATGACTTGGCCCGCGCAGTGTTTGAAAGAAGACGGCAGATGCGGAGAAGTTCCGCTGTATTTAGAGCGCCTCCGATCTCAAGTCGTTTGAGAGATTCTTCCACAGGAGCTGCGTCGCCGAAAGAAATCCGCCCCTTTTTAATGATCCTTGTAAAAGCGGCGGCGGTCTGTTCCTGAAGCAAATCGATCTTCGTAAGATCCGTTACCGGTTTCAGCCGTCGGCAAAGTTGTTTTCCGCGGAAAGAACTTGCCTCATTTTCCAACATGGAAATAATTTTATCAAATTCAAGTTTTATTAATGTTTTGTTATTCATAAATCTTCACCTGTCTGTAATGTTTGTATCCTCATTCTACTCTATTATCCGTATAAAGAAAAGGACTTTCAGGAAGTAAGAAAAACCTTTTCATAGAGGATTGAATCAGGTATACTAGAATTTGGAGGAAAATAAGTCCATGCCGAGTGATAAAGAACAAAAAAAATCGCCCGAAGAAGAGGCGGAAGAGAAGAAATATTCTTTTTTACAAGAAAAGATAAAAGGGAAACAGGGCAGCAGGGAAACGCTTATAAAACAATTTATCCGAATTGCGATCTATGGTCTGATATTGGGGATGTTTGCCTGCTTAGGTTTTTTTGCGCTTAAACCGTGGATGCAGCAATGGTTTGCGGGAAATGCAAAGACTGTGATGATCCCCGAAGATGAACAGGCAGCGGAAGATTCTGAGAAAAATCAAGAGGGAAAAGAAGATCCTGCGCTCGATGCGGAAAGTTATGAAGAGATGACCGCCGGGTTGAATGAACGTGTAAAAGAGGCGAGAAAAAGTATTGTTTCTGTATCTTCTGTATCTGAAAAGGCAGACTGGGACGGAGAGATGACAGGAATTTTGCAGAGTGTTACAGGTGTTATCGCCGGAGATAACGGTCGGGAATTTTTGATTATCGCCGACAGTTCGATCTGCACAGGCGCTTCTGCATGGAGAGTGACAATTTCCGATGGAAAAAGCTTCGATGCAGCGCTGAAAAAGGTCGATAATAACAGAAAGATAGCAGTGTTCGGCATCGGGAAACATGTCGTAGATGAGGATGACAGCGGATTGATCAAAGTAGCCGTTTTAGGTAATTCAAAGAAAGTGGCGCAGGGAGATGCAGTGATCGCTCTCGGAAATATATTTGGATATGCAGACGGAATGTCTTACGGCGTTGTCAGCGCATCGAATTATAAGGCGACATTTTTCGACGGAGAATGCGCAGTGATCGCGACAGACATTCCGGCAGAGGAACAAGGAACAGGCATGTTGTTTAACATGGATGGCGAAGTGGTAGGGATGATTTCTTCATCCGTATGGAACGACACAGGAAAAAATGTTGTGAATGCATATGGAATTTCAGATTTGAAGCCGATTATAGAATTGCTCATCAATGGGAAAAGCGTTCCATATATCGGAATTTACGGAACAACGGTGACGGAGCAGCTTGCAGAAGAACATAAAATGCCGTCAGGTATTTATGTGGCAGATGTTGATCCGGATTCACCGGCGATGGCGGCGGGAATACAAATCGGAGATATTATATGTGAAGCATCGGGAGAAGAGATAAAGGATATTGCCGCATACCAAAACATTGTGATAGGCTCGTCTGTAGGAGAAACGATGGAGTTTGTCGGAAAACGGCTCGGTTCAGACGGATATGTCAATATAAAATTTTCTGTCGTGACCACAGAAAAAGAAGAAGTTAAATAAAGAAGCGGGAATGAGAAAATAAGAAAAGAAGAAGTTTGGTAAGAAGCAGGAATGAGAAAATAGGAAAAGAAGAAGTTCAGTAAAAAGCGGGAATGAGAAAATAAGAAAAGAAGAAGTTCAGTAAGAAGCAGGAATGAGAAAATAAGAAAAGAAGAAGTTCAGTAAGAAGCAGGAATGAGAAAATAAGAAAAGAAGAAGTTCAGTAAAAAAGCAGGAATGAAAAAATAAGAAAACAGATTAAAAGAAATAGAACATAGAGAAATAAAGAAAAAATAGAAAGAGGAATAGCGAGACATGAGATATATCAGTGGGTTACATGAAGGAGAAACAATCAGAAATATTTATCTGTGTAAGGGAAAACGTTCGGCTGAAACAAGAAACGGAAAACCATATGACAACGTGCTTTTGCAGGATAAGACAGGAACGCTTGACGGAAAAGTATGGGACCCGAATTCGCAGGGGATTGCGGACTATGATGAAAAAGATTTTATAGAAGTATATGGAGAAGTGATCAATTATAACGGAAATCTGCAGATTAATATAAAACAGATCCGCAAAGCCGGTGAAGAGGAATACAACCCGGCAGATTACATGCCTACCACAGAGAAAAGCGTTGACGGGATGTATGAACAGCTGACAGAGTTTATCCGTCACATTTCCAATCCGTATCTGAAAAGTCTGTTAGAATATTTCTTTGTGAACGATCAGGAATTTATTAAAAAATTCCGGTCACATTCTGCAGCGAAAACGGTACACCACGGATTTTCGGGAGGACTGCTGGAACATACGTTGAGCGTACTTCGGATGTGCGAATATTTTGCCGGATCATATGGAATTTTAAACAAAGATCTTCTGTTGACAGCGGCAATGTGCCATGACATCGGAAAAACAAGGGAACTTTCGTCATTTCCGGACAATGATTATACAGATGAAGGACAGTTGATAGGGCATATTGTGATCGGAGTGGAAATGCTCGACGAGGCAATCAGGACAATACCGGATTTTCCGGTTCGCCTTGCAAATGAATTGAAACACTGTATTATCGCCCACCACGGAGAGTTGGAATACGGTTCTCCGAAAAAACCGGCGCTTGCGGAGGCGGTAGCGTTGAATCTTGCGGATAATGCAGATGCAAAAATGCAGACTTTGACGGAAATATTTAAAGGGAAAACAGGTACAGACTGGTTAGGATTTAACCGATTGTTCGATTCTAATTTGCGCAGAACGTCAGGAGCGTAAACAGAAAAAGCCGATTGTAGGCGGCGGATAGATCGTAACTATACGGTGTTTCCGGTGGGGAAATATGTGCGCAGATGCGGATGTGCAAAAAATGCAGGAAAACAGAAAGAAAAGGGAAGATATGTGTATGCAGAAAAATGATACTGTAGTTGTTGAAATCACGGATATCGGTGTCAACGGAGAAGGAATCGGAAAGATAGACGGATATACGCTGTTCATAAAAGACGCTGTAATAGGAGATGTTGCAGAAGTTAAAGTGATCAAGGCTAAGAAAAATTACGGATATGCCCGATTGATAAACGTGCTTGAACCGTCAAACAGCCGGGTTGAACCTAAGTGTCCTTTCGCAAGAAAATGCGGGGGTTGTCAGATTCAGGAAATGTCCTATGAAAAGCAGCTTGAGTTTAAAGAAAGAAAAGTCAGGGGAAATCTTGAACGGATCGGCGGTTTTTCATCTGAACTTTTGGAATGTACAAAAGAGCCGATCATTGGGATGGAAACTCCGTTTTATTATAGAAATAAGGCGCAGTTTCCGTTTGGAACAGACAAAGAAGGAAATCCCGTAACAGGATTTTACGCAGGCCGTACACATGACATTATAGCAAATACAAACTGCATTCTCGGTGCAGCGGTAAATGAACATATTTTAGAGAGCATTCTTGATTTTATGAAAAAATATAAGATCCGTTCCTATGATGAAAAAACAGGAACGGGTCTGTTTCGTCATGTGCTGCTTCGTTATGGATTTACGACAAAAGAAATCATGGTGTGTTTTGTTGTGAATAAAGATAAAGCGGATAAAAGCGGAGAATGGTTTCCGCATCAGAAAGAGTTGGTGGAAGAGCTTGCTAAAATTGACGGAATGACGAGTATAACGGCAAGTCCCAACACAAAGCGAACAAACGTAATTATGGGAGATACGTTTGAGGTGCTTTGGGGGCAAGGATATATTACAGACTATATCGGCTCAGTGAAATATCAGATTTCTCCTTTGTCGTTTTATCAAGTAAACCCGGTACAGACGGAAAAATTATACTCTCAGGCGCTTGAATATGCAGGCTTAAAAGGAGATGAAACGGTTTGGGATTTGTACTGCGGTATCGGAACAATTTCTTTGTTTCTTGCGCAGAAGGCAAAACAGGTTTACGGCGTGGAAATCGTGCCCCCTGCGATTGATGATGCAAGAGAAAACGCACTGTTAAACGGAATAGAAAACGCACAGTTTTTTGTGGGAAAATCTGAAGAAATCCTTCCGAAATACTATAAAGATTATGAAGAACAGCACGGAGGAGAAAAGGCACACGCGGATGTGATCGTCGTAGATCCGCCTCGGAAAGGGTGCGACGCTGAATTGTTGGAAACGATTCTTAAGATGCAGCCGGAGAGGATTGTTTATGTAAGCTGCGATTCCGCAACATTGGCAAGAGATCTGAAAATATTGTGCGAAGGGGCACAGGAAGACGAAAAAACAGCAGGGTATCAGATTGAGAAATGGAGAGCGGTTGATCAATTTCCGATGACGACACATGTGGAGACGGTAGTATTGATGTCAAGAGTCGAAGGAAAATAGCCGCGAAAGCCCAGTAATATTGCGGTTTTCGGACAATCGGAGGAATTTAACATCGGGCAGACCAAATGCTTCTCGGTAACTTATCGAAGGGCAAATTAGCTCAAAAAGTGTGAGAGTTGAGTTGCCACGATAGATGTCACTATGTTGAGTTGCCGAGTTAGATGCTGGGGAGTTGTGGCTGTAAGATAGATGTCAGAGGAGGAGCTGGATGGAATTTACTACAGATATATTTTCATTAGATAAGCCGTCGTCGGTAAAATTTAACTTGGTTGGAACAAGACTGCCAAACAATCACGATTTGTATTTTCGTTCAAAACAAAGAGAGATTGTCGAACAATACTCAGCGGCTCGTATATTTTTGAGAGAGACTGAAACCGATGATTGGGAACACTGGTTTAATCCAGTTGAGGATGATGTAACTGATAAAGCCTTTAAGTTGATATTTAGGTCACATTTTTATGAGACTGCATTGTTTTATTATAATGCTATAGTAGATATGTCTTGGACACTATGTTATGTGTCGGCAGAATTTGCCTGTAACCAACAGGGGAAAAGAGTAGATTTATCCGGAATAAAACCTATTGATGAGGCTGCAAGATTGCTTAGAAGCGCTGAACGAAATGTGACAGCGCCAACCGCTGAGAATAATCCCTTTGAGTACCTGAAGATGATGTGCCCTGAATTTATTCCTGCTTTCGATCAGATTATTGATTTTTGGAATGATTTTTCAGATTCAGAAATAAGAAGGCGTTACAATTTTTGCAAACATAAAGGGAGACCGGCATATCAGGAAATTGAAGAGTTATCTTCTGGACGAGTGATGGGCTTTTATGTTCAAAATAAAGACACGGGAGAGAAGATACAGATGGCGTCAGATATTAGTGATGTCAGGTATTCTTTTTCATTGGAGGATGCAATTGTGCAATTGGTGGATTTTGATGATAATAAGCTCTTCCCATACATCAGAAAGTTGATAGATACGCTTGAAGATATACTGGAGCCATCGCCGATGATCTAACAATGAAAGAGCAAGTCGCCTATATGGTTAATGACCATTAGTGTGACTTGCTCTTTTTATGCTTCGATGTCGATTGTGATCCCGGACTTGAATTCCACGGTGAAGTGGTCGGCGAAGACGGTGATCTTCTCGATGAGCTTTTTAACCAGAGTCTCATCAAATCCTGTGATGTCGGTTTCCTGCCCGGAGATGAAGTCCTGAAGTTCCTTGATCCTGTTCATGGCTTCTTCCCGGTGATGACTATCGACTTCGGACTGTTCCTTCTGATCGCGGAGCCGGAAAATCTCATCAGCGATGGCATCGTAGTCCTGCTTGTTGTTCGCCTTCTTGATGAGCTCCTTTTGCAGTTCCAAGAGCCTACTCTGAATGCCATCCGGCGAGAGGGTGTCAGCGTTGACCACGGCTTTTGCGATGTTCTGCTGTAAGGTTTTCAGGAAGACGTCTCTCTCGGTGAGAATCTGATTGAAGGCCTTGATCGTGACCTCCTGCAGCAGGAGCTCGTTTACCGTCCTGTTGGTGCAGTTCTTTTCAGCGGAGGTGGGCTCCAAGCGACTGATGCAGCGCCAGACGATGGACTTGCAGCCGTGGTTGTTCCAGTGAACGCGCCGGTAAAGCTCGCCGCAGTCTCCGCAGAAAACCATCTGTGCAAAACAGTGATTGCAGGAGAAACTGCGCTTCTTGCCTGTCGGGCTGACGTGGACTACCCGGCGACGGACAAGCTCCGCCTGCACCTGCACGAAGAGCTCCTTCGGAATGATCGCTTCATGGTCGCCCTCGACGTAGTATTGAGGAACGGTGCCGTTGTTCTTGATTCGCTTTTTCGTCAGGAAGTCTGTGGTGTAAGTCTTTTGAAGCAGGGCGTCTCCCATGTACTTTTCATTTCGGAGAATCTTGTTGATGGTGCTGGTGTGCCATTTTGTTTTGCCAGCGCCGGTGAGGATACCGTCAGCCATAAGCCCGTCGGCGATCTTATCCATGCTGGAGCCTTCGAGGTATTCCCGGTAAATCCGCTTTACGATTTCTGCCTGCTCCGGATCAATGATCAGGTGCCCGTTGTCATCCTTGGTGTATCCGAGGAAACGATTGTGATTGACCTGCACCTTGCCTTGTTGGTAACGATACTGGAGTCCCAGTTTGATGTTCTGGCTCATTGACTGGCTTTCCTGCTGAGCAAGGCTTGCCATGATCGTGATCAGCACCTCGCCTTTAGCGTCCAGCGTGTTGATGGCTTCCTTCTCAAAATAAACAGGTATGTTCTTGTCCTTCAGCTGCCGGATGTATTGGAGGCAGTCGAGAGTGTTGCGGGCAAATCGGCTGATGGACTTGGTGATGACCATGTCGATGTTACCGGCCATGCACTCGTCGATCATTCGGTTGAATTCGTCACGCTTTTTCGTGTTGGTGCCGGAAATACCATCGTCCGCAAATATGCCCGCCAGCTCCCATTCCGGATTCTTTTGAATGTACTCGGTGTAGTGCGTGACCTGAGCCTCGTAGCTTGTTTCCTGTTCTTCGGAATCCGTGCTGACGCGGCAGTAGGCTGCAACACGGAGTTTTTTCTGAACTGATTGTTTTACTGTATTTCCGACCTGCCGTCTGGCCGGGATAACCATAACATTTCCCATTAGCTTACCTCGCTTTCAATGAGGCTGTAGAGGTATTCTGCCTGTAGCCTCGGATCTTCATAGTGTTGCTCTGCGGCTGCCATGCGAAAGCCGGTAGGAGACGCTGCAGGTTTTACGTTCTTTTTCCTGCTCAGCCTGCCAAGTTTCCCGGCGCGTTCCAGACGGATGTCGGCAGCTTTATCGTAGGTTTCCTGATCGATGATGGCCGGGTAAAAATCGTCTCCGAGGTAGTGCCTGTTTTCCATCAGGCGCTTTGCCGTGCCGTGGTAAGTTTCAATGCCAGCAGCGGCAGCAGCTTTGGCCAGTGCCATCCCGGAGATGTAATTCTCATAGAGCTTTCGTATTTTATTGGCTTCATCCTCTTTAATCGTAGCGCAGCCGTTTTCAATGCTGTAGCCGTAGGGTGTATGTCCCATGTTTTCACATCCTTTCCCGAAGCGTCAGACCGCATTTCAGTTCAAAGCACACTTCATTTCTGGAGCGCACAACGATGCGGTTTACATATTCTTTAAACAGGTCATCATCGAATTTCTGAAGTATTCCACCTTTTTCTGTAAAGTGCAGAAGCACTGTGGCTGCGGTGACTTTTGTTACATCTCCGGAAACAGCGTTTTTTAAGGCGTTGATCTCATCCCGGAAACTGTCTGCTTGCGAAAGCAGCTCGTTCGTTTCTTTGTTGAAAAGGATCGGGTCGATGATGCCCTGTGTCATGAGCTTTGTCAGCGTCTCGCGCTTTTCTGTGTTCTGTGCCAATAGGGTCTGTATTTCCTGAATACGCCGAAGCGAGTCATCAGACGATGTGTTTTTCAATGCGTCCACATATGGCTTTAGGATGATCCTGTGCGCGTAGACCAGCTTGTTCATCATGGTGATGAAAGCCTGCTTCAGATCATCGTCTTTTACAAAAAGCATGTGGCATTTATCCTTATCCTTGATGTGGGTACTGCAGCACCATGCGGTGTATTTGTATCCGGTGCAGCTGTGTATCCGGCGCTTAAAGGTATCGCCGCACTCGCCGCAGATGATCTTCCCTGAGAAGGTGTAGCGATTCTGGTATTTATCACTTCCTTTGACGACACCTTTTTCTGTTGCCCGCTGGTGAATAAAAGCATGAGCAGCTTCAAAGTCCTCCCGGCTGATGATTGCCTCGTGATGATCCTTGACCATGTACTGTGTCTGCTCACCGTGATTGTTGTGCCGGACAAAGCGTGAATCCGAGTACGTTTTCTGGAAAAGGCAGTCGCCGACGTACTTCTCATTGGAAAGCATCCCGCGAATGGTTGTGGCCGTCCAGCGTCCGTTTCGCTTGGTAGGAATGCCGCGCCGGTTCAGGTCGTCCGCGATGGCGTGGGTACCTTTGCCGGAGAGCAGCGCTGCGAAGATTTCTTTTACCACAGCTGCCTGCTCCGGATTAATGATCATCTGCTCGCCATCCCAATCGTAGCCGTAGGGTGGATAGCTGACTTTATAGGTGCCGCTCTCAAAGCGTTTCTGGATTGACCACTTGTTGTTTTCTGATATGGAAACAGACTCGCCTTCGGCCATGCTGGAAAGAATTGCCAGAAAAAGCTCGCTCTCCATTGAGCCGGTGTTGATATTTTCCTTCTCGAAATAAATCGGAATGTGCAGGGCGAGCAGTTTTCTTACCAGCTCTAAGCAGTCCGTTGTGTTCCGGCTGAAGCGGCTGATGGATTTTGTGATAACAAAGTCCACTTTACCGGCCTTGCAGTTGTCAATGAGCCGAAGCAGCTCCGGACGCTTGTCCTTCTTGGTGCCAGTAATGCCTTCGTCGTAATAGAGTCCAGCGAACTCCCAGTCATCACGAGATGTGATGTAATTTTCGTAGTGGGTTTTCTGTGCCTCAAGGCTTTCAAGCTGGGCATCGGAATCCGTAGAGACGCGGCAGTAGGCGGCTACCCTGATCTTCTTGAGTTTAACTTTCGAGCTCGCTGTTTCCGCGATTTTCGTGACTTTTTTCAAGGGAAGTCCCTCCTTTCCGTACGTCTATACATCACTCTAAAGCGATTACATATCAAGGGATTTTCGGCATTATTTCCGCGAACAATGGAGAGAAAGTTTCGCGATTGATGGCGGTTAATTTGTTGAATTCAGCCACAGAAATGAGGCCGTCATCGAGCAGCTTTTTTGCGATTGTCTGAGCTCTGCGGTAGTCCAGATCGCCCTGAATCCGCTCCTGCGTGAAATATCCAGATTGAACATTTGTGATTTCGTCTGTCATAACATATCCACCTCCAGTTTCCACTGGAGATGAACTGCTGTTTTGAGCGGAGGAAAATAAAAAAGCCTGCGGGCATTCCAAAGAACACTCGCAGGAATAGCAGATTGGATATTCAGTTATTTCACTCTGATCTTCCAGCCGGTCAGAATGAGGTTGACGTTTTTGATGAGCGTCGGGTTGAGCTTCTGGATCGCAGAAACCGTGGTGCTGTATTTCTTAGCAATTCCGGAGAGGGTATCGCCGCTTCTCACGGTGTAGTAGACAGGAGTAGCTTCCTGCTTTTTCACCAGAGCATTGACCTTTGCCTGCACGGCAGAGTAATCATACCCGGCAGCAGTGAGGCGCTCTTTGCGGTCGGTTCCGTTTCCCCATTTGCCGTCCAGCACCTCCTGCGCCAGCTCATCCACGGTCTTTGCCGGAGTGACCGGAGCAGGAGTGGCAGGCTTGCTGTCATCGGACGCAGCCTTTGTAAAGCCGTTGAAGCCGCCACTCTGGATGATGGAAGGATAATCCACATAGGCGTAATCCATATCCACATTACCACTGATGCCGTCAACAGAGCCCTTGGAAGAATACTGCCAGATGCCGTAGTCGCCCTTATATGAACATTTGCTGGCATATTGCGCTACCCAGTGGGCGAAGGACGTGAGCTTCGTGTCATCCATGCGTTCTTTGAAACCGGAAACAGCGGAGCCGTAGATCCCGACGAAGTATCCGGCATCTTCCATAGTTTCACAGAAAGCAATGGTGGCCTCAGTGATACCTGCTTTGGCAGAAGCGGGCTGCGCCTCGTTATCCATATAGACCGGGTATTCCAGCTGATTGCCCTTCAGGATTTGCAGGAAGCGTTCAGCGTCCGCTTTTCCGGCGGCAGCAGTCACGCAGTCCTTTCCGACAAAGTAATAAGCGCCGATTGGGATACCGGCAGCCTTCGCACCTTTGTAATTTGCTTCCCATTTGCTGTCCGTATAAAAACCGGCATCGGAGCCGCCAGCTTTGATGATGGCAAACTCGATACCGGCCTTTTTGATCTTATTCCAATCAATGGTTCCCTGCCAATGACTGACGTCGATTCCTTTTCTCGTCATGTTATTTTTCCTCCTCATCGTGACGGTCGTGGAGCTGCTCCAAGACCTCCTTTAATTTCTCCGGTACCGGCAGGCCGAGATGTGCTGCGTTCTCCGTCAGTGACAGGCCTTCATTGGACAGGTAGAAGAAGATGATCGCCGTGCGGAGCACTCCCGGATGGCCGAGCACCTGAACATCAATGACGTTTCCGATGCCTACCAGCAGGAAGATCAGCACCTTGCGGCAGATTCCCTTAAAGCCGACCTCGCTTGAGAGCTTTTTGTCTGCGATGGCACACATGATGCCGGTAAGGTAGTCGCAGATCACAAAGATCACAAGTGCAATCAAGAGCCCGTCACAGCCGCCAAGGAAATAGCCAAGCCAGCCTCCGACAGCGGTAAATACCAGTTGGATCGTGTTCCAGAATTCTTTCATGAGAAAATCCCTCCTTTGTGAAAAATAAAAGCCGCCTGCATTTTGCAGACAGCCTCGTGAACTGTATCCGTGTATAAAGTTATATCTGTTTCGGCAGCGCTTCCCAGAGCCGCATATCCTCCTGTCCCAGCGACCACATGGCAAAGCCTCTCACTCCCCAGCGGTAGGCCGCTTCGTTTGCCCAGTAAACGAGCGAGTCCACGTCCTGATAGTAGAGGATGGAAAAGCCGTCTGCGTCACCGAGAAAGAGCCTTGCTATCCAGATGTCGATGTCCTTTGGCGTGATGGTCACCGTATAATCGTTGCCACAGGCCAGAGCAAGCTCATGGGAGTGGTGGAATTCATAATCCAGCGAAATGCTCTCGCTGCGAGTCGCATCTTCCTCGATATCCGAAGTCAACGTAAACACCTGAAATTCCGTATCCCATGTGGCATTCGACCGGCTGATCCTGCCATATTGTGTAACTGTGCCGTCCGGGAAGGTAACATCAAAACGCTCATAGGGCTCGTAAGTCCATGCGTCGCCAAGGCGGAGCAGCTCGCAGACCGTCCGGTTATCTGACCGGTATCCGGCATAGCCTCCAGAAAAGCCGCCGACCGTAGCAGTGAAGCGCAGCGTATAGGAAGAACCGGAATATACACGCACCTTGTTTCCACGGATACGCATTTCGACCGTGTACATGGATGGATCGGTACGCAGGTCTGCATTTGCTGTTCGCTCTATGGTCTGGCTGTAGCTGCCAAGGAGCGTGCTGCCGTTATAAAGCTCCACAGCCTGAGAATCATAATTCAGGCAGCAGAACAGATCACCGCAGAACACTCCGGCCTTGCCACTTCCTGTCGCAGGAAAAGCCAGCCTTGCTCGCAGGTGAATATCGGAAAAGCTATCGTATTGCCATGCCAGCTTTCCGGAGCCGTCAAGCTGGGAGTAGACTCGGCTTTCGGAATATTCTTCTTCACGCCATACCGTCCATGAGCCTGAAAGGGTCGTCCAGTAGTTTGTTTGCAGCACACCGTAGTCTCGGAAATCCTCATACCAGATAAGGGCAGAATCCGGCTTTCGTCTCAGCATTTCGCAGGTGAGCTTGAAAGCTCTGTCCGGCTGACACTCGTTGCCGTCCACGTCGATAAAGTGGCGTGGAGAGAGCGTAAAGGTCGCAGTGCCTGCAGAGGGAGCCTCCGAAAAGCTGCTGCAAACACGGTAGCCGTAAAACTGTACGCCTTTTACATCTACGGATATCACGATGGTGTGCGTCCCGGCAGATAGTGACATGTTGCTGGCGAGCGTCGTCCAGAAGATGCTTCTCCAATATGGCCACCAGAGCCTGCTTTCCGTAAAATGCGTCGTGTTGCCGTCAATCGAAACATAGATACCGTTTTTATCCCAGAAGGGATAGCAAAGGCGGATGGCGATGTCGTAAGTTCCGGCGCTTGATACGGAAAATGTATATGTGGCAGAGCCAGCGTCACCGAGAGTGGCCACACCGTTTTCAAAGGATACGATGCCGGAGTAGGAGCTTGTCGTTCCATCCGCATCCACATAGATGGTGCCGAACTCTGTGTGTTGTTCTTTGCTGTAAGCCGTCAGGTAATGCCGCCTGTTATAGGTTCCATTCATTAGAGGATACTCATAGCTTGTGGCGTCTCTGCCTTCCATAAAGTCGTAGACCTGCGGAAGCGCCCAAGGCACCATATCGTAGTCATCCCAATATGCGAGGATCGGGATGAATGGCTGTGGAGGAGCATCGTCTGTAAAGTTATACTGACCGGTCATCCAGTTCTTTGCCGCATAGTAGGTGTTTGACGTGCCGCGATAGGTTTTACCAAGGTTTGCAGGAAGGTCATAAATCTGCCAGTTCCAGCCGTATGCAGGAAGGCCGAAGAATATCTTCTCCGGGTTCATGACTGTGACCGCATAGTCGTAAATGCCCTCCAGCCAGTCCCTTGGAGAGACGGCTCCGGGAGCAGAGCCTGCCCATGCCATGCCATAGCTCATGATGGCCGCCGTATCGCAGTAAGCGTTGAGATCGCCGTAAATGCACCAGTTTTCACCTCCGACCGAGCCGTTGATGGAATTCATGCCCGGCAGACAGATGTTCATGAGCTTGCTGCTGTCATATCCTTTTACTGTGTTATAGATATTCCGAAACATCGCCGTAGAGGCAGCGTGCGTGGAATACCCGTCGCCCTTCTCAAGGTCGATGTCGATGCCGTCGCACCACGGGTATTTTTCCATAATGCGGATGATCTCCGAAAGGAAGGTATCCTGCGCACCGTCGGTATTATCCCGTATAGCGGCAAAAATACTGTTCGTGCCATCGTTGGATATCGTCAGGAGCCATTTGATGTGCGGCCATCGGTTGATGTAGGTCAGCATGTTGGAGATGGCCACGCCGCTTTCCGTGATGACACCGGTGCGCGATACCTTAAAAGAAAAGAGACCTACCTGCGAGAGGCGGTCTCCATATGCGGCAAGTGCCTGATACATTCTGGAATTGCCCATGAATGTCCAGACCATGCATTTGCGGCCTTTCAAATAATCGTAACTCACAGGGCATCACCTCCGTCCTGCATTTCCTGAAACTCAACATAGATGCGTGCAGACTTTTTATCTGCTACAGTAATCGGGTGCTTGCTGTCACCGGCAGCGGAGTATTGGAAAAAGCCGTCCTTGGATGTTGTAGCACCGTTCTTCAGGCACTCCCTCGTAGAAGCGAAAAGGTCAAATTCATCACCGGCAGCAGCCGTTGCTTTAAAAGTAGCCTTATGAGCACCTTCACCCAGCGCAAGCGATATATTTCCGGCAGCCATCGCTTGAATCGGAAAGACCTTGTAGTCAAGACCAGCAGCAGTGGAGCCGAGATTGAAGATGACACAGGTTGCAGCGGAGCGGACGATGCCGTTATAAAATCTCTTGCCTGCTTTCGCATCGTCGCCATCGTATTTTTCCAGAAACGTTTCGGTGCTGATGACAAAGCCTGTGACTTTATCACCTTCCTGCAGCATCAGGTCGGTAAACCAGACCGAACCGGTGCAATCTGTGATGGTGGGCTTTACCATAATGTTTACGACGCGCTTATCCTGCTTTTTTGTAATTGTCTCTGTAAAGCGTGTAAACTCCGGCATTTATCCGTCCTCCGTCCATTGAATTTCTGATACATGGCCTACCCAGCCGGTGGCGATGGAGCCGCCCTGCAGGAGCATATCTGTTATATATACAGTTCCGGTGCAGTCGGTCACGCATACCCGGATGGTGATCTTTGTGACGCGGCCATACTGAGGAGAGACATCCTGTGCCACGTGTGTAAATGAAGCCATAGAAATCCCTCCTTCAGATCAGGTCTATAAATCGTGTTTCCGTTGTTCCGTCCTCGTATTCAAAGGTCACCTCAATGCCCACCTGTCCATTCGTACCTTTTGAGAGATTCTCAGAGGCAATCTGCGCCGAAAAGGTATAGCACTGCCGGTTGGCGGGCGTTATGGTCTGTGAAAGACTCTTTGTGGTATTCAGCGCACCTTCGCATTTGAAGGAAGCCGTGCCGGATACGCCATTATCTGCATCCACGGTAAATCCGGAGTTTTGCCAGTAGCTAAGACCGGAATCTGCTCTGGAATTACGCAGGTGATTAAACGGCACCAGATCCTTCATTTCCTGACTGTCTATCAGATCGGTAGACTCCAGCGTATCGGCTGCGTTATCCCAGCGTGAGGAGGAATCGCCCAGCTCCCGGAGGGTAGTGGAAAGCTCCAGCACCGTATTCCAAGGCTCCTGCAGGTTGTATTCCCTACGGACGATTCTGGTCTTTACAGACAAGTTCAGGTCATCATCCTTCACCATGACCGTATCGCCCAGCGCCCATGTTTCATGTTCATAGCCGGTCAGTACCGACAGATCCATCGCCTTTAGCACATAGGAGATACGCGGAGAGGCATAGTCCGCCAGACGCATGTTGGCATATTCCAGCATCTGATATGGATTGGTGAAGTTCGAGCAATCCAGCGTAGCAATTCGTATTTCGGAAGTATAGGTCGTGTCCTGCACATACTCGTTGCCGCCATTGATCGAAGCAAAGGTCATGCCGTCCTTGCCATAGGCGTAAAGCCTTGTAATCAGGCTGGTCGTATCAATGACGCGTTGGATGGATTTCATGTTTTTCTTGTAGCAGAACAGTACGCCGGAATCCTCACCGGAGAAGGTTAGGAGCTTCACGATCCTGTTTGCGTTATCAAAAATCAGGTCGCCGCCGTGAATGTTCTGTACTGCACGCAAGATTGCCAGCGCGTTTTTCTCAGAGCAAGTCCAAGTACGCTTTGTGGAGACATTAACCGTGCCCACATCCCAGTCGGTACCTTGCAGGGCATAAGCCATCGGCACATCAGCCGTGTCTGCGTTAAAGGTAATCTCGTCCTTTTTTACGGAGTAGGCAAGGTCATAGAATGCCGCTTCCGCATAGACCGTGGTGATGGCCTTGCCGCTTTCTTCCTTGTCGTCCGTAATCGTGCGGATGCGATAGGTGTCGCTGACAATACGCACGGTCTTTTCGTTATCAATATAGGCGCGTTTGCTGTCCTGAAACGGCAGCTTAAATTCCAGCTCATCCACGCCGTTGATCTCACTGGTCACTATGATGTCATAGGCGTTATCCAGCACAGCTTCCACATTCCCGTCTGAGTCCAGAATGACTGGTCTTGCATAGCCAAGTTTGGTATAGAGCGGCTTTGGATTATCGTACAGACTGATAGATGTAAGCGTAGGCGTCCTCGCCGTATTTGTGGTAGAAAGCGTGACGCGGTATTTGATGTATTTCTTTGCAGGAGATTCCAGCTCGCCGTTTGCGCCGACAGCCTGCCACTCTGTCCAAGTGGAGAGGTCATCTGAGGTGGCTGTTTCCACAAGCGCGATAGAGGTTTCTCCCGGAGAGTAATCTGCCTTCACAGAAACTCTGCCGTTGCCGGTAACGCCACAGTCCCTTGCTGCGGTAATGAGCTGACCGCTTGACGGATAGACAGAGTCTGTGGCTCGAAGTGTAACGACATCTGCTGTTGTCAGGCCGTCCACATCACCGGTCAGATCTGCGCCGTTTGCAGAGAGTAACTCCAGAAAATATTCTGCAAGGTCATCAGCTGTCAAATCAGAGTCGCAGTCGAGGAACCAGTCATCGAAGCCGCCTGCATACCAATAGGAGTCCGCGTGCATTCCCCAGATGAGGTCTGCCACACAGCTACGATTCAGCTCGCCGGTAAAGGTCAGCACGCTTGACTGCCAAACCGTACCGGAGCTCTTATCGCCAAGGATATACTGCGCCGTCTTTGCATTTGGCTTAATCACGCAGGCAATAAAGTACCAGTAGCCGTTTAGCAGAGAGAACGATGGCGTTACCGACGTATCGAGGATCAGAGAACCGGAGGAGTTATACAGCATAATCCTCGGTTTTCCTCTGAGCAGCGACAGATAGAAAATCGGCTGCCCGGAACCATAGCGGGTATTCAGGATCGGAGTATAGGTGTTGCCGACTGAATATGTCGTAGGCTTCATCCAGCCGCCGACCACGATGGTTTCACCGAGATTTGAGAAGATACTGCCGTCGTTTTCCACCTTCAGGTAGGTTTTCTCTGAAGAAGGATTATTGATGTTCATCTGGAAGTAGCGACCGAAATTGCCTGTTTTTAGATCAGCGGTGGTGCCGCTCCAGTTATGAATATATGCCTTGCGATCTTTCCCGGAGGAATCCGCCAGATAATCATCTGCATCCGGCTCTGATTCGTTAAAACGCCAGAGGCCGTCAGGAGCCCATGCAGCCGGGAACTCGCCGGTGAAGGCATCTTGGGTATTCAATATATTTTTAAGAGCCATGCAAAATCACCTCCAGCGGCTTCTGGCTTGAATGTTCAGTTCCGTAAATGTTGTATTTGTGCCGACCGCAGCAATCACAATGGTGTTATCTCCCGTATTTAAGACCGGGAAGTTCAGCTCCGACAGAAGCGGGAGACCGTTTCGAAGCGTTTCTCCATTAGAATCAACTACTTTTGCCGTCATAAGGTCGGAGTCAATAATCAATGTTTCTCCGGAGGCAAGCCGTCCAATGATCTGAAGCTCGCTGCCGTTTGTGGTTATGGAGATATACGAGTCCGTCCCGGAAGGAATTACACCCTTTAAGGAGTAGACTGGGTAGGACTCGATATTTCCAAGAGCGCGTGAAGCGGTAAAGGTTCCGGCTTCCGCAAAATCAAAGGTCTCGTCTGATATGGCATAGCCATAAGGGTCTGGGCAGAAAAATTCCAGATCGAAGGTGCAGGAATTGCGTACTGCCCGGTCAAAGGAAAATCCGGACGTCAGCCTTGCTTCATACACTCGTCCCGGTTCCTTGTCCAGAATGAGCTGGCAGAGGCCGTTGTCCGGATTCAGCCATTCGATAATATCGTCCTTCTTTGAAAGAAACTGCTCATCTGTCTCTCCCGGAGGAATGAAGCAGGAAATCAGTATCTTTCGCTCGGATACCGTTTCTCCGAAATCAAGCACGCCGTGCCGTCCGGGCATGGTGATCGTGTTGTTTCTAAGCTCCGGCATACGGTATTCGTTTGTAATCCTTGTCGCAAGCCCCATAGACTGGGAGGTTGTTCCGTTAAATGAAAATCCCATATTACACCAGTCCTTTCGCCCTGCGTCCGGCAGTCAGCAGTGTGTTGAGCTGTTGAGAAATCTTCCGGATATCGTCGTCGCTTCTGACACTCATTTCCTCGATATTGATGAGAGGCTGGTCGCCTGAAACGCTGAGAGTAGCGCTGCTTACTGCATCCTGAATCATGGAGCGCAGCGAGCTTACACCGACCACAGCCTCATCGCCAGCCTCGCCGCCGCCAAGAAGGGTGCCGCCGCTCTGTCCGAAGATGGTCGCATCCTTTAAGATCATGCCGCCGGACATCGCCTTCTTATACCAGTCCACAGAAAAGTGCGGTATGGATGGCGGGTTCAGCGAGAAGCTGCCTGTGATGGAGAAATGCGGCAGCTTGATCTTCGGCAGGCTCCAGCTGAAGTTGAATACGCTCTTCAGCTTGTTCACGATGCCGGAGACCGTACTCCAGATGGTATTGAATACATTGGAGATCGTATTTTTGATCCCGTTTAAGATATTGGACACCGTGCTCTTGATCGCATTGAAGCCATTGCTGATGCCGGACTTCATGGTATTCACCACATTCATGACCGCGCTCTTAATGCCGTTCCACACGGAAGTGACCACGCTCTTTACGGCATTGAAAATCGTAGAGGTCGTAGCCTTTATGGCGTTCCATGCGGTGGTAATGACCGTCTTTATGGCATTCACGACAGTTTCAACAGCTGTTTTTATCGCGTTCCAAACAGTGGTCACCACAGTCTTTATCACGTTCAGGACGGTTTCGATGATCGTCTTGTAGATATTGAAATAGGTGGTCACTAAAGTTTTGATTGCATTGAATATGGTTTCAAAAAAGCTCTTGATGCCATTCCAGATCGTAGAGATAACCGTCTTTATGGCATTCATCACGGTTTCGACCGTGCTCTTTATCGTGTTCCATGCTGTGGATAGAAAGCTGCTGATTGCATTTACCACGGTAGTGAAGGTGTTCTTTATTGCCTCCCAGATACTGACGAAGAAGTCCTTGATCGCCGTCCATACTGTAATGGCGATTTCCTTGACCTTTTCCCAAAGGTTGATCCAGAATTCTCTGAAGCCCTCGCAGTTGTTCCACAGGTAGATGAAGGCTGCCACCAGAAGGCCGATAGCCGTAATGATCAGGCCTATCGGATTTGCCGCCATAACAGCGTTTAGTCCTGCCATCGCCGTTTTTACTCCCGCCATAGCGGAGGTGACGGTCGGAATAATGGTCATAATCGTACCGACCGCGGAGATCACCTTGCCGACTATTACAAGTACCGGCCCGATTGCAGCAGCCACGAGCGCAATCTTTACGATCATCTGCTGCATAGGCTCTCCGAGGTTGTTCCACCATTCGGCGAGGGATTTCAGCTTGTCAGAGAGCTCTTTAAGGACAGGAGCAAGAACTGACATCAGGGAGTTGCCGACCTCTGCACCGGTTTCCTTCAGAGAATTCATCGTCATCTGGAACTGGTCAATCGGGTCGAGTGTCTCATTGAAGGTATTCTCGACACTGCCTTCAAAATCACCGAGGAAGCCGGAGAAATCCGACAGGTTGAGCTTTCCGGTCTGCACGGCATTGTAGATGGAGGCACCGGCCTTACTGCCGAAAAGGTCATAGGCCGCCTGCAGCTTTTCTGCATCGCTTCCGCTTCCCTGCATGGTAGCAGAGAATTCCGCAAGTGCCTGATCCAGCGTTTTGCCGTCTGCCGTTGCATTCTTCATGGCTGTCTTTAAGCCCATCATGGCGGCAGATGTATCAAGGCCGGACATTTCCACCATGCCCATAAAGCCAGCGGCCTGCTGGGCAGTGAGTCCCATTTCCTTCAGCTGCGCGGCATTGGAGGAGAGGGCATTTGCCAGCGTGTCCATATCAATGCCGGTGGCCTGACCGGTAGCGTTTAAGGCGTCCAGAAGATTATCTGCCTCGGAAGCGTCCATGCCGAAGGCATTCATGACGGAGGATACATTGTCGATAGATGTCGAAACATCGGTATCATTGAGCTGGGCAAACTTGATGAATTTTGCCGAGAGGTCATCCAGCGCCTGCCCGGTCAGGCCGAAACGGGTGTTGACCTCGCCAACAGCAGCACCGGCAGTTTCGAAGTCCGTCGGTATCTCTGTGGCGAGGTCTTTTACGATCTGGCACATATCTTCCAGCTCATCGCCGGTAGCGCCGGTTTTCTGTGCAACGATGTCGAGGCCAGCGTCCACCTCGTTAAAGGCTGCAATGGAGGCAGCACCGATGGCGACAATAGGAGCCGTGACATGTGTCGAGAGGCTTGTGCCGACATCAGATATCTTCCCGCCGACCTCCTGCAGCTTGGAACCGGTTGCCTTGAGTGTAGCGGAGATAGAAGTATCAGTATTTTTGCACTGCTGTTCGAGGTTTTTGAGCTCGTTTTCGGTCTCTATGATCTCACGCTGCCATGCATCATATTGCTGCTGGGTGACGGTACCGTTTTTAAGTCCAGCATCCATCTGGTCTTGCACGGACTTCAGCTGTGTGAGCTTTTCCTTCGTTTCGGAGACTGCCTGTTGTAGGAGCTTCTGTTTCTGTTCGAGCAGCGTGGTATTTGTCGGGTCGAGCTTCAGGAGCTTGTTGACGTCCTTTAGCTGCGACTGAGTTGATTTGATTTCCTTGTTTACGCCGGAGAGGGCTTTGGAAAGGCCGGTCGTATCGCCGCCGATTTCCACGGTTATGCCTTTTATTCTGTCAGCCATGCGATGACCTCCTTCCTGTTAAAATCGATCCATCTGCTCCTGTGTCGCGAGCGCAGGATAGTTGAAATCGTCGTTGCTCATTTCTGCATACATGTCATTGACAGTCCCGATAGTGAGCAGGTCGAGCTCCGAGATGGAAAGCCCGATCTGCACACACCGGAGTAAAAAGAGCGGGGTTGTCATTTCCCGCTCTGTCGGATGATGTTTTTTTTAGATTCCACCTGCTGTTCCACATTCAGTCCCCACAGTTCGATGATCTGGGGCAGGATTTCATAGATGGAGAAGGTGTTGAACTGGTCGAGCCAGTCCTCCGGAGTATCCGGGACATCAGGATCCTGATGCTTTGCCATCAGCCATGCGATGTTCTCAAAAAGCTCCAGACTGAAAGTGTCCAGATTGGAGCTTTCTGCGTCGCTTTCATCGATGCCTTTCTGCAGCTCGTTTAAATCCTTGTAAATATCCCTGTGGAACTTATTTCTGTAAAGGCGAGGAATGGCGGCTGAGGCGCGGAACTGCACCTCTTTGCCGTCAACCTCGATTGTTTTTGTTACTGCCATATCGCGCCTCCTTATTCACCGCTACTTACTGAAGCACTCGGCTCATATACAGAGCTGTACCAAGCGTCGTAAACAGCACTTGTAGTGTTCGTACCGGTTTTGACCTTCACAATGCCGGAAGGGAGCGGAGAAGCTGTAATGGAGAGCGTCTCTGTCTGCACCTCGGTAGAGTCCTCCTTGGTGCTGCCGGTGACGGAAGGGCGGGTCGCGCTGCAGTAATACATGCAGTGGCGGATCTTTCTCTGGTCGCCGGAAAACTCAAAAAGCAGTGCAAAATGCTCCGGCTCTACATCCTTGTTCTCAACAATGACACCGTTTGCATCCTCAGTCTCATGCATGACATCCGTAAGAAAGCTCTCCGGGATCAGCGCCAGCTCAAAGTCGCCGGAATAGCCGTTGTTGTTTGATACCATGTAATAAACGGAGTCATCCGCATAGAATGGATCATTATCTCCCTCAGCATCCAGCGAAAGGGATACGGCACCGGGCATTGCTATGGGTGTACCAAAGGTGACAGTGCCGTCAGCGGCAAGCGTAGCAATTGCGTAGTGGCAGTTTTTAAGGCCGAACTTGACCTTGTTACTCGTGTTAGACATAGTTTTTAACCTCCTATAATCTGTGTTTGATATAAGACCTCGTACAACTTCTCTGACTCGATCCATACCTCAGATTTCTCATAAGGCAGGTCGTGGGCGATTAAGATGTCCTCGATCTGGGTTTCTGTTTCCGGGTCTTTTACATCCGTGTATAATTCGATGTTCAGTTCATCAATTTTTTTGAACACGGTGTCATCCGCGAACATATTGTCAGAGCCCGGATATAGAAAAACGAGGAAGGGTGGGTCTGGTGACTCGCCTTCGGCAAAATGGTCGTAGGCAAGCGGCAGACCGGCTTCCTCTAACATGGTGATTACATCGTCGTATGTCATGATCCACCTCCCAGCTTCTGCTTGATGGTATTGACGAACTTTTCGTTTCCGCGTTCCTCGGCTGAGGCGATATGAGGCTGTGCCGGAACACGTCCGCCGCCGCGTTTCACATGCCCGTGCTCCAGAAGGTGTGCCAGCTGATAGCGGTTCCTCGAATGCACTACAAGGTCAATGCTCTGTGAATCCTCATGCATATTCTTGACCGACCAGCTTTTCTTATATTTGCCGGTATCAACCGGAGCGCCAGCCTGAATATCCTTGCGGACGGAAGCAGCAGTCTCTTTCACGGCGGCCTTCAGGTCATCTGTGGCGAGCTTTGAATATTTTTCGAGCTCCTCCATAATGGCGTCGCCCATCTCGCTTATTGATACATTTTTACTCATGCGTTTTTCTCCAACTTGCAGTTGAATTTCAGGCTGTTGTGCTTATAGCCCATCGGGTTCACATAGGTGATGTTGTAGGTGCGGCCTTCCGCGATGATCCGGTATTTTGTCGATTCCACAGCGGCAAGCTCGGAGCAGTAGCGGCAGGTGAAGTCCAGCGATTCCTCCGGATTGATGACGACACCGGAGCCTTCCGAACCGGAGCTCGTGCCGACAGTCGCCCAGCAGGAAAAATAATCCGCCCAGCCGGTTTTGTGGTTTCCGTATTTGTCGACGATGACCGTATTTTTCTGGAAAGTGACGCGCACCCTCATTGCTGCTATATTCATGAAAACGCTCCTTCCCGTATTGCAAAAAGAAGTGAGCGCAGCGTCAAGGTAAGAGCATGGTGGTCGGCTTCCTCCCTGTGCTCAAAGAGATAGGCACAGGTATAGAGGATAGCGACCTTCATGGTTTCCCGGATTGCAGACAGCTCCGCTTCGGTATATTCATCAGAAGAAGCCGCATCGGAGTCGACCACTTCCCACTGATCATCCGTAAGTCTTGCAATATCAATACATAAGCGAATTGCAGAGGCCAAGAGGATACCGACCGTGGCATCCTCATCCGACGAATCTACGCGCAGATAGGCCTTCGCATCTTCAGTTGAAATCAAAGCCACGGTCGTTCACCTCCTTGCCTTAAGAACCGGAAGTTGCCTTCATGTCAAGAATCTTGATGCCTTCGGAAAGGATCAACTTGCCATCAACACGCTCCGTGCAGGTAAAGCCGACCTGACCGTTGGTAGCGTAAAGTTCATTGAGGCGCTTGATCGTGCGACCGGCTCTATCAGCGATCCAGTAGCAGGAGAAGTCGCCGAATGCGATGGCTCTTGCGCCTGCGGCCATTGTAGGTACCTTCGGAGAGGTGTAGAGCGGATAGCCAAGCAGTCTATCAGGTTCTCCGGCAGTAAGTGCAGGCTGCCATACATAGACGCCGTTCAGATCCTTGAGCTTTCTGATAGCTGCGACAGTTGCATCGTTCATGAGGAACTTCGCCTTGCTGCGATAGGGAGCCTTGAGAGAGTACACAAGGCTGATCAGCTCATCTGCGGTAATTGCCGTAGCTGAAGCTGCGGTTACGCCGGAAGGAGCACCACCAGCGGTGGAAGGGATGAACAGGCCAGTAGGTCTGTCGATAGCCGTCTGGCCGGTCTGCACAGCACCGTTGATGAAGGCATCCTCTTCAGCTTCGCCGAAGGCGCGACCGAATTCCTCAGAGATGTAGCCTTCGATATCAAAGAAGCTGTCGGAAAGCAGCTCGTCGGACACTTTGATGAGGTCAGTCAGCTTGAAGGCATCAATGCTGGTCTGCGCGAAGGTCGGATTGCTCTCGGTGTAGGCACCGTTCTCGGCAGTCCACGCCGCCTGCGTGTGACCATTTGCCACAGGGATCTTGCGCTCGTTCTGTGTGGTGATGACCTTGCAGCCGATAGTACGCATGATGTTGTTTTCATTGAGCGCCTGAACAAGGGTGTGCTCGAATTCAATCGGAACAAGGTATCCGCCGTTTGCATCGGTTCCTTCCTCAAGTACATCGCGGATTGCAGGATTGCTGGGATGACGGATGTTGTCCCAGAAGGCCTTCTTATAGGCTGCAGAAGCTCTGCCGAGCTTATCCTCCGGTTCATCCTTTACACCGGGCTTTCCGGTGAGCGGAGTAGAAGTCGGTGCGCTCATCATCTTGTCGATCTGCTCCTGACGCTGCAGGCGCTCGATATCCTTGGTGAGGTCGGTGACTTCCTTTTCCATCTTGTCGTAGGTTGCGGCATCCTCCGCAGAAACCATGCCGCCGTTCTGAGAGTGGCTATTAAGAAACGCCTTAGCGGCCTCCCATGCCTTCGCTCTCTTGTCCATGAGTTCCATAATCTGAGTCATAGTAAAAATCCTCCTTTAATGTGCGAGAAGCGAAAGGCGCTTCTCAAGATCGGTTACTGGTACCATGTGTTTATTTGCTTCCGGCTTCTTCTTGGGAATCAGTCGGGAAAGCAGCGAATCGGTGACGGCCTTGCGGGAGAAAAGCATCTCCGTATCAGCCGTATCCTCCGGGACAGATTTTTCTCCATCCCTGAACAGAATCTCGTCAGCAAAGCCGAGCTTCACGGCCTCTTTGGCGTTCATCCATGTCTCGGCATCCATGAGCTGTGAAATCTTGTGGCGGGAGAGCCCGGACTTGATTTCGTAGGCGTTCATAATGGATTCCTTGACTTCGTTTAACATGTCGATGGCTTTCTGCATTTCCTCAGTATCACCGATGGCGATGGTCGCAGGGTTGTGTACCATCATCATGGCCACAGGACTCATGCAGACCTTTGTTCCGGCCATAGCGATAACCGATGCTGCCGAAGCAGCAAGAGCATCAATCTTGACCGTCACATCATGTGGGTAATCCATCAGCATGTTGTAGATCTGTGCAGCAGCAAAAACATCACCGCCCGGAGAGTTGATCCAGAGGGTGATGTTTCCATCGCCTGCATGCAGTTCATCTCTAAATAGCTTGGGTGTTACTTCGTCGCCGAACCACGTTTCATCGGAAATTTCCCCGTCGAGGTAGAGCGTTCGGTCGGAGCCAAAGCTGTCCGGCTCCTCGTTTCGCACCCAGTTCCAAAACTTTCTGGTCATAGTGCCTCCTTCTTTCTGAACCGGGTGCGCCCGTCTTCGGGTTCCGGTTCGGTTTGTGTTTCCTTCGTTTCATCAGCTTCCTCCTGCGTCTGTGCTGAGGCCGCAAAAATACCTGCGTCCTTGAGCTTGGTCATATTGCCATTGATCAGGTACAGGTCGCCGCCTTCCTCCTCCGGAATACGGTCGAGGTTTTCAAGCTCTCTGATATCGTTAGCGGACATCCAGCCATTTTGGCGTCCGACCGCATAACCGTTCATACGGCTCTGGTAGTCGCCTCTGAGCAGACCGTCCACGTTGAATTTGAAGAAGTAGTCCTTCTTTTCATCCGGAGAGAGCAGTGCTCTCTGCATGGACTGTTCCCAGCGGCATACCCACGGGTCGAGCGTGTATTTCACAAATTCCAGCGACTGTTGTTCGATATTTGAGAAGCTTGACTTCTCAAGATCTCCGATCATGTGAGGCGGGATGCGGAAGATACGTGCAATTTCATTGATCTGAAACTTTCGTGTCTCCAAAAATTGCGCCTGTTCCGGTGAGATGGAGATAGGCGTATATTTCATGCCTTCCTCCAGCACAGCCACCTTATTTGCATTAGAGCTGCCGCCGAAAGCAGAGTTCCAGCTTTCTCTTACACGCTCCGGATCTTTTACCACACCGGGATGCTCCAAGATGCCGCCGGGAGTCGCGCCATTTGCAAAAAACTTAGCGCCGTATTCTTCGCAGGCGATTGCCATGCCGATGGCATTCTTAGCCATTGCAATTGGGCTGTAACCTACAAGGCCGTCAAAGCCAAGGCCGGGAACATGCAGTACGTCGGACGGCTGGAGCCTTACGCGGCTGCCGTTCATCGTGTGCGCCTCATCCTGTGATGTTTGGTATTCGTAATAAAGCTCTCCGTTTTCATCACGGTTGACCGTCATACGATTTGGCATCAGAGGATAGAGTGCGACTACTTCGCCCTTGCCGTTCCGGATGATCTGGGCGTAGGCATTTCCCCACAGGAGTAGATGCGTCATCAATGTTTCCCGGAATACAAAGGATGTCATTTCCGGATTTGGCTCATCATGAAGCAGGAAGTAGAGAGGATGATTTATCGCTTTTTCCTTGCTGCCGCCTTCGCCGTATCGATATAGGTGAATCGGCAGGCCTGCAATCGCCTCGGACAAAATCCTCACGCAGGAGTAGACCGCCGTCATCTGCATGGCGGAGCGCTCCGTTACAGCCTTGCCGGAGGTCGTGCCGCCGAAGAAGAAGCGGTAGGAGCTTCCGGTTGTTGAATTGGTAGGCTTATCTCTTGAACGAAACAGTCCTGAAAATATGCTCATATTGATCACCTGCCTTTCAGATAAATAAAATGCCTCTGTCGTCATAGACGGAAGCACCGTTGTCATTGCCGCAGCGGATCGCACGGTCAAGCGCCATGATGGTGGCGATAGCACCGTCGATCTTCTCTGTAGATTTTTCCTTGTCAGCCTTGATATTTCCGGCTGGGTCAGTACGGATGAAGATGTTATCCATATTCCAGCGGAGCACCGGGTGGCCGCCGTGAGCGAGCTTTTGCTCAAGTGTCAGCTTCATGAGTTCCTTTGTGGGCGGGCTCATATCCTTAAAGCCCTGTCCGAAGGGCACGACAGTAAAGCCCATGTTCTCCAAGTTCTGAACCATCTGGACTGCTCCCCAGCGGTCGAATGCGATCTCGCGGATATTGAAGCGCTCGCTGAGGCGCTCGATGAATTTCTCGATATAGCCATAATGGATGACATTGCCCTCGGTGGTCTGCAGCATGCCTTCCTTTTCCCAACTGTCGTAGGGCACATGATCGCGCCTCACGCGAAGCTCCAGCGTATCCTCTGGCACCCAGAAGTACGGGAGGATCACATACTTGTCGTCTTCATCCCGTGGCGGGAATACCAGCACAAAGGAAGTAATATCCGTAGTGGAGGACAGGTCAAGACCGCCATAGCAGACACGGCCTTCGAGGTCGTCCTCATTAACTGGAAAGGCACAGGCGTCCCATTTATCCATTGGCATCCAGCGGACAGCCTGCTTTACCCATTGATTAAGGCGCAGCTGCCTGAAGGAATTCTCTTCACCGGGGTTTTGCTTTGCCGATTCGCAGGCCGCTTCCACCTTGTCAATGCCGACCGTGATACCGAGAGAGGGGTTTGCCTTTTTCCACACTTCCGGATCAGTCCAGTCCTCGTCAGGTTCCGCACCGTAAATGACCGGATAGAAGGTTGGATCGACCTTCCTGCCGTCGAGGATGTCCTGCGCTTTCTGGTGGACTTCATAGCAGATGGTGTTTGTATCGTTTCCGGCTGTGGTAATCAGGAAATACAGCGGCTGCATTCTGGCATCGCCGGAGCCCTTTGTCATTACATCAAAGAGTTTCCGGTTCGGCTGGGTGTGCAGCTCATCGAATACCACACCGTGGATGTTAAAGCCGTGCTTACTGTAGGCCTCAGCGGAGAGCACCTGATAGAAGCTGTTGGTAGGCTCATAGATGATCCGTTTCTGGGAGGCCAGTATTTTGACGCGACGATTAAGCGCCGGGCACATTCTCACCATATCCGCAGCAACATCAAAAACGATGGTGGCCTGCTGTCTATCTGCAGCGCAACCGTAGACTTCGGCGCGTTCCTCACCGTCACCGCAGCAAAGGAGCAGGGCGACAGCGGCGGCCAGCTCTGACTTTCCCATCTTCTTTGGGATTTCGATGTAGGCCGTATTGAACTGACGGTAACCATTCGGCTTCAAGACACCGAACAGGTCGCGGATGATCCGTTCCTGCCAGTCGATGAGCTCGAAGGGCTTTCCTGCCCACGTGCCTTTGGTGTGGGTGAGCTGCTCGATGAACATCACCGCGAAGTCCGCCATCTGCTTGCTGTAGTGAGAAGTCTCTGCCATGAAGCGGGTCGGCTTATAGTTTTTCAGTTTTCGCATTGGCACGGTGGCCGCCTCCTTTCAAGGCAAAATAAAAGACCGCCATAGCGATCCGGTATCATTACGAGAGAAAGAGCCTTCTGGCTCAGTCTCCCGGAATATTCATATTCGGGGTTTAATGCTTAGTTGTGGTTCTCCAGCAGGATGCAAAGCGCCATCTCTGCTTCTTTGCAGGTGGGATGAATGTCCCAGCCTCTGTCGTAGTTGCAAACGGTCTCGCCGTCAATCTTGATCATGAGCTTGCTGATCCTGCCGCCGTTGATGCCGTAGGTCTCGCTTGGCTCGTCGTAGTGCTTTACCCAGTAGTGACATTTGGTATATTTTTTCTTGTCCTTGGCATCCGGGATGCCGATAACTCCTTCGCTCCACATTTTCTTACGCCTCCTTTACCGTCATCTTGAAGGCCGGGATGAGGGCGTGCTCGTCGCTTCCGAAGTGGGTGTAGCGCTCCTTGACCTTTACAATTCCGTCCAGCGTGCAGCCGAGCTCCTCAAACTTTGCAATGGTCTCGATGAGGCTTGAGAAGGTGGAGCTGATGGTGAATTCCTTTACTCCGAGCTTCCGGCAATCTTCGAGGATCGCTTCGATGTCGTAATCCCAGATGACTTCGGCGAAGTTCGGCAGGTCGTTTCCGGCTTCCTTGCTGTAAAGGTAGGCCTGTCCCAGCGTCCAATGGCATCCGATCTCTTCCCAGCGCATTCCGGGTTTCGCGTTTTCTATGGCTTCGATTGTGTACTTCATGGTGGTTCCTCCTTGTGGTTGTTTTCCTTTTGGTATGTACATATATCACTCTGAACGCCTGTAATAGCAAGCTATTTATCGAAATATATGTGACAATCCTGCGGGAAGTTTTGAGGCCTAAATTGTGTAGTTTATGCCTCGCCGGTCAGAATGAAATTCACGTATTCTTTCCGGTGATCCTCAAGGTATAAAACCAGCTCGTAGAAGTCTCTCTCATAGGCCAGCCGCTGCACCGTGTTTACATCGAACATATTGGTAAGACCAGTGTCCCGGATAGCAAGGATCTGCTCCTTTACCTTTTCATCCATATCAGTCCACCACCTTCCGCACGCGGTCGATGCCGTAGATGACATTCAGGCCGGAGCCGTTGTCCCAGTTCACCATGAGGCTGCCGGTATCGTCGACTCCCGTAACGGTTCCCTTGGTGCCGATAGGCGGAGCCTGCACATCGTCCATCTGGAGAAGCTCCACGCGGGTGCCTGCCGGGTAGCGGGAGCGGAGCGCTTCAAGCTGCTCTTTCGTGATCATTCGCATGCTGCCACCTCCTTTTCCGGTGCGCCGTTCTTCCAGCTGGAGTTGCCAGAGAGATTCTTAAGGAGAATCTTGCGCTCTGCTTTATACTCGTTTCCGATGAAGCCAAGTCGCAGGAGGAAGCAGCGGAATGCGTACTTCTCGTTGTCGACTTCCTTCTCGGTGGCGCTGATGCGCTTCAAATCCCGGCTCATCTTGCCAAGGGATGCAATGAAGTGGGTGTAGGCCTTGACCTCGTCCGGCTCCGGCATCTCAGTAAACCAAGGGAAGCTGACCGTATCCTCTGTGACCTCGATGCCAAGGTCGTCAATGCCGAGTGCCTTTTTGATGAGGCTTTCCTTGGCTGTGAGGAGGTTGGTGAGGTTTCCGACCGCCACCTTGTCGAGCGGGAGGCTGACTGTAAGGCCGGTGGCTTCATCGTCGCTTTCGACCTCTTCGGTATCCTCCGGTGTGAACCCATCCGCGATCAGGCTGTGGATGATGCGCTCCAGCTTGTCTGCGTCCTCGCAGGTTACGCTGCCTTCCTTGTCGACCGTGATGTCGCCGATCTCATAAGCGCAGGTCGGCATACGCATGTAGACTGCTTTGTCGCCGGTGAGTTTTTCAATGGCCGCGACCAATGCTTTTCTGTCGTTTCCGGTTACGTTGTAATTTGCTTTCATGAGTGTGTTCCTCCTTTGTGAAATTAAGGTTTTAGGCTGTGCCTTTCGGCATGTATATACATCACTCTGAAAGCCTTATTTATCAAGCGATTTCCTACATTTTCCGAGGTAGAAAATCGCCGAAGAATCCGGGCAGAAATTGTGTACTATACACCCGCCGTTGGAGAGGTCTCGACTTCCCTTGCCAGAGCGGAATAGAGAAGCTTTTCTCCGTTTCTTATTACATACACATTTTCTTCATCGCCGGTATCCTCCACGTAACGACGAAGGATGACAGAGGCGTATTTCGGATCGAGCTCCATCATGTAGCAGACACGGTTCAGTTGCTCGCAGGCCATTAGTGTGGAACCGGAGCCGCCGAAGGTATCAATAACTACAGAATTCTCCTGAGAGGAATTCTGGATGGGATAGCCCAGAAGGTCGAGTGGCTTTGAGGTCGGGTGATCCTTATTGCGCTTTGGTTTATCGTAGTTCCAGATGGTGGTCTGCTTGCGGTCGGAATACCACGGGTGCTTTCCGTTTTGCAAAAAACCATAGAGCACAGGTTCATGCTGCCATTGATAATCGGAGCGACCGAGCACGAGGCTGTTCTTTACCCAGATACACACACCGGCAAGATGGAAGCCTGCGTTAATGAATGCCTTTCGGAAAGTGAGCCCTTCAGTATCCGCATGGAAGCAGTAAGCGGCTCCGCCTTTTTCGAGATGGTCAGCCATGTTCTTAAACGCTGCCAGCAGGAACTTGTAAAATTCCTCGCCCTTGAGAGAGTCGTTCTGGATCGTAAGGCCATCCGAGGCTTTGAAGGATACGCCGTAGGGCGGATCGGTCAGAACAAGGTTTGCTTTCCTGCCGTCCATGAGCTTTTCCACATCTTCCGGCGAGGTGGCATCTCCACACATGACTCTATGCTTGCCAACCGTCCAGATGTCGCCGGGCTCTACGAAGGAAGCCTTCTCAAGGGCAGCGGTGAGGTCAAAATCATCATCGGCGATGTCCTTTTCGCTTCCGGTGCCGAGCAGTTTATCCAGCTCACCGGCATCAAAGCCGAGGAGAGATAGGTCAAAGGACTGATCCTGCAGGTCAGATAATTCGACCGACAGCATTTCCTCATCCCAGCCTGCGTTAAGCGCCAGCTGATTGTCCGCAAGGATATAGGCACGTTTTTGTGCTTCCGTCAGGTTCTCGGCAAAGACGCAGGGCACGGTTTCATATCCTTCCTCGCGGGCAGCCGTAATGCGACCGTGGCCGACGAGGATGTTATAATCTGCATCAATGACAGCAGGACTCACAAAGCCGAACTCCCTGAGAGAAGCCCGGAGCTGTGCGATCTGCTCCTTGCTATGTGTCCGGGCATTCCGGGCGTAGGGCACCAGTTTATCAATAGGTACCTGCTCTAATTTCTGTGTGTTCATTTACATATTCCTCCTGCTTCGAAGCAGCTGCTCCATCACGCTGTCCTGCGGGCTACCCTCAAATGGCTCGGTGCAGTTTTGCTTCACAATGTCGTAAATCTCATACCAGAGCAGGTTGGCCTGCTTCTGAAAATTCATCAAAAGCTGTGTGAATGGGCTCGCAATTGCAGCGCCGGTGGTCGGGTGCTTTCCGAGCATGCCGTATTTGCTGACAGCTTCGGAGCACTGGATATACCGGGCAAAGGCCTCAGAGTAGCTTTCAAGCAGGCGCTTGTTTACCAGCCTCTCGCAGCCGCGCTCCTTGAGCCACAGCCATGTTTCCTTATAGATTTCATCTGCACCGAGGGGCTTACCGTCCTTCTGAAGAGCAGAGAGGTAATCATCCGGGCTTGGCATATCCATGCCTTCCAGCTCCACGCCGTCACCGATATCGTCAACATCGAAGTCGGTCATGTCGTCAGTGAAGTCCGGCAGCTCCATACGCTTTGCAGGTGCGCCTTTCATAATTTTGTCGGCGAGGGCGTCCGGCTTGGAGCCAGCTTTGACACGCCGCCCGCCGCGATAGGTTCCGTCTTTCGCCATGTCGATCACTTCCATTTCTGTGGTGCAGGGTTTAATACCCTGTTTGAATTGCAATTTTTGCGTAAAAGACCCCGCGCCGTTTTCCGGGGAAAAGGGTCGTAGAGATTTTGACCGCCCTACCGGTCGCCGCGCTCGCGGTGAATCTTCTCGTGACACGAACGACAAAGACTCATAAGGTTGGACTCGTCATTCGATCCTCCGTCAGCAAGCGGCACGATGTGGTGGACTTCCTCGACCGCGACGTAGCGTCCTTCCTTTAAGCACTGCTCACAAAGCGGGTGCTTGTGAACGTAGCGGTCACGGATTCGTTTCCAAGCTCTGCCGTAGCGTTTGCCGGGAGAGTAGCCGCGCTGGAACTTCTCGTAGTGCTGTTCCATAACCTTGGCATGCTCCTCACAATAAACGCCGTCCGTCAGGTGTGGGCATCCGGGATAACGGCACGGTCGTTGTGGTTTTCTTGGCATAAGCCGTGCCTCCTTTCAGGGCATAAAGAAAGCCCTGCAGGATAATCCCGCAAGGCTCGTGTGCTGCGCGTGCAGCTGTATCTTTATTCTTTTCGCTGATTATATACTATCATAAAGGGCGGGTGGACATCTTAGGACAAAGCAGGACATTTCGGGCGCATTTCAAATGATAATCGGATTATCCGGAAGCGTCACATGAAGGAGTGCCTTGCCATGCCAGCGGCGAATGGTACGGGCATCTGCACAGAGCTCCATTCCGATCTGCTCCCACGTATAGTTGTGGATGTACCGGTACTTGAGTACCATGCGCTCGTCGGTATCAGGAACTGCCTCAATGACCTCTCGTATCTGTTTCTTAAGGTCTGATAGCATTTCCAGCTCACCGGCGATTTTCTTTTCCAGTGTCCACAGCTTCTCAAGTGTCCGGACAAATGGTGCTTCGGTATTACGCGATGCCTGCACGCGGTCTTTATCATATTGGATAGCCGACACGCTGCCTGCCATCTCACGCAGGTTTTGTGCTTCCATCGTGTCGGACTTGATTCTCTGATCAAGGCGGTAGGCCTGATGGAGATATTCTTTTACTGTCATAAGGGCTTCGCCTCCTCTCGTAGTTTTTGTATGAGATACTCGCCGTCTACACTTGTTAAGGTCTTGTACCAGCCGGAGCGGAAGAACCGTTCACACTCCATTGCATCCGACATGGCAGCTTGATTACCGGGTTTCTTTTTCAGGCGCTTCAAGGCGTCCCGGTAATCCTTTACTGCCTGCAGCACGATGGCATTGGCGAGATTTTCGTAGGGATCGATCATCACACCACCTCAAGGTCAGCCTTGACCGCGTCAATCAGTGCGGTCTGCGTCATTTCCTTCTTGGATAGCGCCTTTATGATCCTTTCGTCGATGGTACCCTTGGTGATGATGTGTTGGATCACCACAGTGCCTGATTCTTGACCTTGCCGCCAGAGACGGGCGTTGGTCTGCTGATATAATTCCAGAGACCATGTAAGGCCGAACCACACAAGGGTGGAGCCTCCGGCCTGAAGGTTCAAACCGTGACCGGCAGAGGCCGGATGGATGACTGCTACAGGAATCTTTCCCGCATTCCAGTCAGCAATATCGCGGCTGGTCTTGATCTCCCGGACATTGAAGCGCTTCTTAATGCGGCTTAGGTCATGCCGGAACCAGTAGGCCACAAGAAGCGGTTTTTCATTGGCAGCCTCGATAATATCCTCCAAAGCGTCCAGCTTCTTATCGTGGAACTCGATGACCTCACCGGTATCGGCATATATGGCACCGTTTGCGAGCTGTGAGAGCTTGCCCGTAAGCGATGCGGCATTGGCAGCAGTCACTTCACCATCGGGGAGCTGCAATATGAGCTCCTGTTTCAAATCTTCATAACGGCTGCGCTCAGAGTCGGAAAGCTGCACTTCATATTCTGTTGAAACCAGTTCCGGCATCTTCAAATGGTCGGTGGACTTCATGGAAATCGTGATATCTGAGATCCTCTGATAGATGGCATCTTCCGCATAGGGCAGCGGCTTGTAGGAATAGATGATCTCGCCGTTTCGCTTGTCCGGCATGAAGTAATTTGTCCGGTACTGCGTGATAAAGCGTCCGAGGCGCTCGCCCATATCCAGCACTTTAAACTCTGCCCACAGATCCATGAGACCGTTGGAGGAAGGAGTACCAGTCAGGCCGATAATCCGATGAATCCGTGGCCGTACCTTCATCAGCGACTTGAAGCGCTTGGATTTATGATTTTTGAAGGACGACAGCTCATCGATAATCACCATATCGAAGTCAAAGGGAAAGCCGGACTCATCAATCAGCCACTGCAGGTTTTCGCGGTTGATGATCGTGATATCCGCTTGCTGCATGAGGGCGGCTTTTCGCTCCTTCGGTGTCCCGACTGCGACCGCATAGGTCAGACCTCTTAGATGCTCCCATTTCTGGATTTCCGCTGGCCATGTATCGCGGGCGACTCTTAAGGGAGCCACCACTAAAACACGATGCACTTCGAAGCTGTCAAACAACAGGTTATATACTGCTGTCAGGCTGATGATCGTCTTGCCAAGTCCCATATCTAAAAGGACTGCGGCCACAGGGTGCTTTTCAATATAGCGGATGGCATAGTCCTGATAATCATGTGGATTGAAGTTCATCGATCATCCCTCCAATCTGCTCCGGATCGTCAATGACATATACCCGGTAGCCAAGTTCCCGCAGCAGCCTGTGGCGTGAGAGCTGGAGAGGGCGTGGCTTTTTGCCGGGTGCCTTCAGCTCCGCGAAACCGATATGGCCGTCAGGGAGTAAGATCAGACGGTCGGGCATTCCTGCGAAAGAGGGACACACCAGCTTAAGTGCAATGCCGCCGTTATTTTTCACCGCCATAGTTAACTTGTTTTCTATCTGTTTTTCTATCATTGCAAACCTCCGTCAGGCGTTAATTTCAGGGGATGTGCAAGGTGTATCAATGGTATTTACCAAACTTTTTCTTAGAGCTATTTTTTTAGGCCTAAGAGAGTTTTTATATAAGACCTTGATACACCTTGTCATAGTCCCGGATTACTGCAGAAAATCTTCCTCTGCGCCGTTGTCATCATGAATCTTTAAGCCCTTAAAATAGCGCTTCCGATTCAATGTCAGCCGCTCGAATCCGGCTTTCTCCAGCGCAAAGTAAAAGTCTGCCGTGCTGCGCACATACTCATTGCAGTCCAGCGAGTAGTTGCGGTATGCCTGATAAAGTGCCGAGGAGCTTTCCTTAAAGGACTCATCCACATCGCACTTCTCCTCCAGAAAATGTCCGAACCAGTCGTTCTGGCTGCGATATTCATCGATGGCCTTTGTTACGCAGTCCGGCACCGGAATCTGGTAGTCCAGCGCGATGACCTTTTTAGCACCTTCGATGATCCATGCCAGAATGCTTTCACCGGCATTTTCATATAGGTACTCACCGTAATTTTTGATGTCGGCCTTGCCCTCGATCTTGGCGTTGAACGGGATCACGATAAGCCTGCGCCAGATACCGTCATCGGAAGCGGAGACGCGAGGCAGGTGGTTCGTGTACAGCACCAGCGTATGGCAGGGCTTGAAGGAAAACGGGTCTTTATACTTTTTCTCCGCAAACACATCGTCCGTAGAGCAGAGCTGCTTGACGGTGGAGTCGTTGAGCCTTGCGCCTTCCTGCATTTCCGCAGCGATCAGCAGGCGTTTACCTTTGACCTCAGCCATTTCCGGCTTGATGTTTCTGCGGCAGCCGACGGTCAAGGTATCTGCGGATATATTTCCGCTGTAGAGTCCCAGCACGCGGGAGATGGCATTCCAGAAGGTGGATTTGCCGTTGCGTCCATCGCCGTATGCGATGATGAGCGCCTCCACAAAAACTTTCCCGATAGCAGCAAGGCCGCAGATCATCTGTACATAGTCGATAAGCTGCTGATCCTTCTGAAAAATCAGATCCAGATTATCCTGCCAGAGCTGCGCTCCTTTACTGCCGGGTGACACGGACGTGATTTTTGTAATAAAGTCATCTGCAGAATGTTCGCGGGCACCGGCCATACCTTTTCTGAGGTCGTAGGTCGCCTCCGGTGTGCAGAGCAGGAAGCAGTCTGCGTCCAAGTCTCTCGGCGAGATTTCCAGCATCGGGTGCGTCTCTTTGAGGGTAGATGTAATGTTCTTGGAGTCGCGTCTGCGAACGGCAAAGCTCTGGTAGGCCTTGGCGGCAAGGAACTCCTGATAGGCCTCCATCTGCTCGTCGCTCATCAGCTGTTCAGCTTTGGCCTTGGATGTGTTATCAAGTATTTCCTGTGCACCACAGTTTTTGAGCTTTTGCAGAGCCTCCATCATATTTCGATTGGCTTCTGCGAGCTGCCTGCGGGTGAGTTCATGAGCGACGGCCTGAGCGCCGGGCTCTGTTTCCTGCCAGTAGTGGTCACTGTATCGGATAAAGTGGGTGGCCGGTGAGTAACGCAGCTCGTTTGCAAAATACTTTGAGAGCACCTCGGCCTGTCCTACATCAGAAAAGTCCTCCGGCTTATAGCTGTTCTCGTCGTTATAAACTTCCGGAGGGACATAACCATCCTCGCGGCTGATCTTGGAATAAAAGCGCTGGGCGCTGTGCCAGATTGTATTAAGCTCGCTGTTATCCAGAGGCGGCACGCAGATCGCGGCCTTTTCCAGAAAACTTTGGTAGGCTTTTGCCGTATCGCCGTATTTCTTAATGACAATACCGGCAAAGCGGGACATGGTAGCGTTGCGGCTTCCTTCCGGGATCACGACGTCCTTTTCATGCCCGCCGGGAAGGCCTGCATCAAACTCGTCGTCGTTCAAAAATTCCGTGAGGTTCATGCGACCGGGATAGAGCTCCACATCCGGTTCTTGTGTTCCGAAGAAGAAGCGAGCAGCATCCAGCGCTTTCGTATCGAAATACGGAAATATGGAATTGACCAGCTTCTTCATATCGCTATAGAGGGCAGCATCCGTCACCCGGTCGATGGGAAAGAGCACATGGAACTTTGGCCTTGCCGGTTTGCCGTTTTTCTCGCGCTGATTAAAGCGGCTGTAATGGATGGCGAGGCTTACTCCCGGAAATGCCTCCAACACGTCTGCCGGTGTGATCCAGTCTTTCGGATCTTCTGAATGGTCATTATCACAATCCACGGGAAGACAGTCAGCGGAGAGAAAGTTGTCGCTGTTGCGGTAGTGATTTTTGTACTCCGCGCACACATAATCGTGACTGACTGCGTCTCTCATTCTGTCCGCGTCCATGACAACGGTCTTATGCGGATAGGAGCAGTTTCCGGGATTGCCGATAAAATCGGCGCTATACAGGGTAAACATCAGTCGTACACCTCCTCCGATTCTTCCTCCAGCACCTTTGTGATAAATTTCAGGGCGCGGATCATGGTTTCCAGTTCGCAGTCGCCGCCAAGGGTAACTTCAAAACCGTTGCAGCCGAATCTGTCCATGAAAGGTGTGACATGGATATCTGTGCTGGCTTCATCGGAAATGCGGAAATAGGTGCGTCCGCCGTGGCCGGTGTCGCCACCTTTGTAACCGGTTGTTCCGGCTTCGACCTGCAGGATATTGGCACTTACCACATCGCGGGTGTAGGTAGTAATCTTCGTGCCATCGAAAAGCTCTCTGCGATTTTCTTTAATTTCATACATAGCGTTAAACCTCCTGCCATTCTTCTGTGAAATAGCGCAAGTGATAGCCTTTCCACTTGGCGCGTTTGATTTCTGCTTCCATACCGGATGAGATGCGGCTGCCGAATACCCAGATTTCAGCGCACTTGCTCATGAGGGCATTTCCGAAGAAAAGACCAAGCTCACGTTCTTCCGGATTGTCATCATCAAGGAACTGCGGAAATAGCAGATGCGGTGCGATAGGGATATATCCCTTGTCCACGGCATAGCGGCTGTAGCGTCTGGCGTTGGCTACGTTTGTCTCCACATCTCCGGAAAACGGAGAGCAGATGTAGACGATAGGCCGGAAAGCACGAAGGGACTGCTTTTCATTTGCAGCAATCCGGGATAGTGCTTCACCTGCAGTTGGATCAGGATAGCCTTCGCTGTTGCGATAATCGTTGCTCACTCAAAAGTCCTCCTTTCCGGGCAGACTTAAAGGCGTCCACCTCCAATTTCCACTGGAGATGAACGCCTGATTTGAGCGGACGATTTTTAATCTTTTTTGTAAAAGGGCGTGGTGTAACCGTCGGCGCGGAGCTTCAGGCCTTTTGCCCACGGAGGAGTCCTGCCCATCTGTTCACAGAGAACGTCAAGAGACATGCGAGGATCCGCTTCGATAACCAGCTCGTCGTGGATATGCATGACGATGGAGCAGCAGCGCAGCGTCTTCATGGCATAGCAGAGAATGTCGCGGGAGGTTGCCTGCACGATATTTTCCACGAATTTCGGCCCGTATGAATCGAGCCGTTCCCATTTTTTCGTGCTGCCTATGCCCTCATAGGTGATACACTCGCCTCCGAATTTATTCGTACCGACCTTTGGCTTTACATAGGCGAGGTTCCGTCCGGAGGGCAGTGTAATAAAGAGCATCCCGGAGCGACAGGAGAAGGTAAGTCCGTAGCTGCTGGTTGCGTGTTTATATTTCACGGCCTCCATAACAGCTCGGTCGACATCCCACCAGAATTTCACGATATTGGGATTTGTCTGCCGCCATGCATCCACCAGCGGAGGAAGCTCATCTTCGGAAAGTCCCATCTCAATAGCGCCCATTGCCTTTAAGGCACCGACCGAGCCGCCGTAGCCGAGCGCAAGTTCCGCGATTTTGCCTTTTTGACGCAAGTGGCCATTAATGCCATGCTTCTCGACCGGGACATGGAACATCTGACTGGCGCTGGCGCAGTAGATGTCACCTCCGGTTTCAAAGACTTTTTGACGCCACGTCTCACCGGCATACCACGCGATGACTCTTGCTTCGATGGCGCTGAAGTCGGAAACATAAAACTGCGTACCATCCTTCGGGATGAAGGCTGTCCGGATCAGCTGGGAGAGGGTGTCCGGGACATCCTCATATAAGAGCTTCACGGCGTCAAAATCTCCGGATTTTACAAGAGCGCGTGCGTCGGCCAGATCCGGGAGATGATTTTGCGGGAGGTTTTGTAATTGTATAAGCCTGCCTGCCCAGCGTCCGGTACGATTGGCTCCGTAAAAAGCGAACATGCCGCGAGCCCTGCCGTCATCACAGACCGCACGCTCCATAGTCTGATATTTCTTGACGGAGGATTTGGCAAGCTGTTGTCGGAGTTCCAGAACGGTCTGAAGTTCTGGAGGAGCGGTTTTGATAAGCTCTGCCACGACTTTCTTTCCAAGACTGTCAGTTTCGAGTCCGTTACCCTTGAGCCACTGTTTCATTTGCTGGACGGAGTTTGGATTATCAAGTGCTGTCATATCTTTCATGGCAGCAGTCAGTTCTGACCGGGAGCGGGAGTCCATTTCGATCGCTTCCTTCACCAGATCCATGTCGAGCCGGACACCACGGTCGTTGATTTCCTGATCGATGCGGTATTCATCCCAGACTTCCTTCGGCACAGGGAATTTTGCAAGACGATCCTTAATGCCGATCTCGGTCTCTACATCTCTGATATTATATTTTTTGAAGGCCTCCCACTTGTCCGGTGCATGGAAAGGGTGGTTCCTTGTGCGACCGCCGTTTGTTTTCGTCGGAGCACAGGGCACGGAGAAGTATTTGATCAGGTCTTTTCCCTCCGTGAGTTTCTGTTTTTCAAGACCAAGGACGGCACCGACGCCTTCCAGAGAGAGCGGCAGTCCCATTGTTGCCGCCCAGACCATAGAGCAGCGCCAGCTTTCCGGATTCAAGAAGCGTGCGCATTCGGTCGAGATAGGGTGGTTATCATGGAAGGGATCGAGGCTTACTCCCAGATCACGGAGATAACGGGATAAACACACCCTTTCAAAATTTGCGTTGAAAGCCCATTTGATGACAGTATCATCAGTCAGAGCATCTATAATTTCCTGCGGCAGACGTTCTCCCTGTGCAAGGTCGATGACCGTCACCTCGGAGCCATCGGAGCTGTAGCCGAACAGCAGTATCTCAAAATCTGGTGACTCGGCATATTTATATACGCCACATTTGGATAGGTTCACGTCGCTGTAGGTTTCGATATCAATACTAAGTGTTTGCATAGATTTTCACCTCAATTCAAACAAGCGGCTTAAGATCACTCCTAAGCCGCCTGCCGGTACTGGATTATTTCAGGGATTCCATACGCTTGATATGGTATTCGTCGTCCTGCGCGGCCTTTTTCTCCTCGCGTTTCTCACGCTTGAAGTCGTTGATCACCGTCTGGATGGCGACCACTGCCCAAGACAGGACTACGATGCAGAAGCATCCGATCAGGATGTTGCAGAGAAGGGATGAAATCATAACTGTGCTTTCCATTGTTTTGCGCTCCTTTCCTTAGTTGAGAAAATCTTCATCGTCGTCAGTAGCAAAGTCGGACTCAGCGCTTGCCTTGCCGCCAAGAGGCTCACCGTCGCGGATCTTCTGCAAATTGTTAAGCCCGCAGGCGATTCCCTTGTTGCCGGAAGAGTTGAAAGCATAAAACGTGATGCTGGCTCTACCGTACACGCCGCTGTACACTTCGGAACGGGTGAGAATCGGGTTCAGGTCTGCATCCACGATGCCGGGAGCAGAGGTGGCATTGGCATTCACGAAGTAGGCGTTCTTGTAGGCCTCGTCATCCGGACGTTCAGCGTCGCCGTCACGAAGAGGAGTTTTCAGAACAGAGAGCGCCGGTACAGACTTGCCGTTGCCCTTGAGCTTGGCTTCGCCCTCCTTGTAGGCAGCTTCGATGGCGGCCTCGATCTTGGCGATGGTCTTGGTATCGGACTTCGGGATGATAAGGCTCACGCTGTACTTGGGAGTGCCGCCGTTGATGGATTTCGGCTCCCAGACATTTGCATAGCTCCAGCGGGTGTCGACACCGGTGATAACCTTCATGGGATTGCTGATTTTTACATTCTTACTCATTGTCGTTTTCCTCCATAAAATCATTTTTGGCTGTGTTCATGGCCGGGCGCTTGTCGCTATCCGGCACAAGTGTGGGTTTGCCCTGTGGCTTTTCGATATAAGCCGTCAGGAGTTCATCAAAGCGGGACTTGCCGAGGAGCTTCTGCATGGCGGTGACGCCGAGCAGCTTTTTCTCATACGGGTCGAAGCCTGCTTTCTCGACCGTTTCAATGACAGCGGCCTCATTGCTGTATCTTCGGTTGGCACGTCCTTCGACGAGCTTGAAGCCAGTCCACTCCTTACCGGAGAGAGCTTGCTGCAGGGCATATTCCTTGATGTCGGATGCCCAGCTGACCAGCTCATCCACTTTGCCGAGGATAACCTCGATCTCGGTGTCCGTGAGCAGTGGCGGGAGCTTGAAATCATGCTGCGCGAGTTTCAGGTTAGCTTCGGCTCTGGCTCGGCACTCGTTCTTGGCCTTGCAGAAGCCGCACCATTCACCACACAGGAAATTCCCATCTCCGGCGAAGGCCAATTCTGCGGTGGGCTTCAATACTTCGTCTGCCCAGCGGTAGAGCGCGTCTTTGCTGATCTCGAACGTGCTGATGTTTTGCCGTCTCGGCTGGTAGATGGTCATGGAAACCTGATCGATGTCGTAGATGCCATCGAAAAGCTCCAAAGCGCCGAGCGCGTAACACTGCATCTGCGGGTTTTCATCTGCTGAGACCAGAACGCCGAGACCGTGTTTGTAATCGATGATCCTGAGTGTGCCGTCTGCAATGATGATGCAGTCGGCTGTTCCGAAGCCCTGTTCTACCCAGCGGGAGAAGTCCACACGCTGCTCGATCAGGACGACCGGGTCGCTGCATGTTTCCTTGGCGGCTTCGACTTGCTCCAGAACGTATTCGGCATAGCCGCTGGCGCAGTCCTCCATCTCTTCGGAATACCATTTGAGGCTTTTGGTCGGGTCTTCTGCGGGAAGTCCAAGAGCGGACTTGATCTTGAATTCGCCAAGCGCATGGGCGTCGGTACCTTCCGCAGCGTAGTCGCTTCCTTTATCCTCATAGGTTTCGCAGAGCCTTGCTGATGGCGGGCAGTGCAGCCACCTATCGGATGAAGATGCGGAGAGGATCGCGTGTGCTTTAGCTGCCATTGCCGATTACCTCCGCGTCCTTCAACAGGGCTTCATAATTTGCCGGGTCTACGGCTGAGAGCTTTGCGGCACCGTACTTCTGGAGCAGGGTGCGAACCTCTGCGGTGTGACCGGCACGGGACTTCTCGGCAAGGACGGCTCTTACATCCTCCAGCTTGATCTCCGGCTTGGGTTCCTCCTTCTTAGCAGCACTTTTAAAATGTTGCTGCTTAGAATTGTCGTCTCCAGAAAACTGCTGGTAGAGCCAGTCGGCTGCGGCATTAATAGAAGCAGCAGCGGTGCGGAGCTCTTCGATGGTTTGTGCCATTTCTGCCATCTTTGACATTTTCTTTTCCTCCTTCCTCGGATTGGCTTGCGGCAAGTACCAGGAGGTTCCTTGCCAGTCTGGCGGATACGTGACTGATGGAATTCAGGAGTTTGATCTCCTCATTCACGTTGCCGCCGGTGTCTGCATAATTGCGGTACATCATGTTCAACTCGCTTTCTGAAGGCTTTGTTCTCTGTCCTTCACGTTCCACTGGAGATGAACTTCCGATTTGAGCGGAGGATTTTATAAAAAGTTTTCCGACCACCATCCGATTGGTGGATAGCGGCCGGAAAGGGTGTTATTCGCGGTACTTATATTACTTGTCGCCGGCAATTCTGCGCAGGTCGGTGCGGTACTTCTTCATCTGATCAGCAAAGGTCTTCTGCGGGCGACCGAGCTTTCTGGCGATAGCACGGTCGGAGATGCCCTCCGGATGATCCTGCCAAAGCTGAATGATTGTATCAGCCTCCGGGTCGAGCTCACGCAGTCGTGCAAAAAGCTGCTCCAGCAGCATACGGTCAGCGATGACCTCGTCCATTGGCTTGCTGCTGTCAGGAATATAATCGCCGAGGGTGCCGTTGCCGTCCGGGAGCGGTTGATCCAAAGATGAAGTGTCACCAGCAGCGTGGTATTCACATCCGATGCAGTCGCCGTCGCACTTCCATATAAAGCGGTAAGGGCACATACACCTGCCGTGATCCTGCTCTTTGTGGCGGATACGGTCGGCTTCCTTATAGAAAGAGTCGTGCTGCGCCTTGGTGACCGGAACCTTCTCGGCAGTGCTGCGAACGTAGATGAAATAGGTCTTCTGATTGTCGTTGTTTTGCATAATGAAAGCCCTCCTTCGGCTTTTGCCGAAATGGAGAGCTCCAGACATGCAAAACCAGACCACAGGCGTGAGGGCATAACCGAAGGATTACTCCATTTCGGCTGCACCTCACTTCCGGTGATCGGTACAGTATTTGATTGTCATCGGTAGTCACGTGGAACCGGAAACACCCTGCGCAGATGGCTCCCACGTGCTAAGGCAAGTATGCCATTTTTCGGGATTGGAACCTCAGACACAGGCATGTCCGTTTTTGCGGTGCTGATAGGCAGAAACGAGAAGGCCAAGATGAACTTTATATTGAAAAATGGATAAAAAAAGACCAGACATAGTTGTGTCCGGTGGGGAATTTTAAGAACGCACAAATAAAAAATAATATCAACAAATAACAACAAACTCTTGAAAAATTCACATTTATGGTGTATAATAAAATAATTAAGCTGTATTCAGATTCAAATCACGAGGTGAGAGCATGGAAGAAATCATGAATGACAAATGGATAAGCATAGATGAAGCTGCGGAATATTTAGGAATCAAAACAGTTACTCTTCGCAGCTGGATCAGAAATGGTAAGGAAGGTTTGCCTGCTCAAAAAATCGGAAAACAGTGGAAGTTTAAAATTTCCGAACTCGATGAATGGGTTAAGAGCGGTAAGAGCGCTGACTGATTCGCACTGAAAATCAAAGAAAATCATTAGACAAGGAGCAGGCGAAAAATGGCTGTCAAGAAAACACAATTATATGCATCGCTTTGGGCGAGCTGCGACAAACTTCGCGGAGGCATGGATTCCTCGGAATATAAGGACTATATCCTGACGCTTCTGTTCATGAAGTATGTCACTGATAAATTTAAGAATAAGGGAGCCTACGAGGACATCAAGGTCTTCGATAAGGCACACGACAAAGATCCCGATCCGGAGAAGCGGACGGGCTGCTCCTTTGATGACTTTATTGCGCTTAAGGGAAAGAAGAACATCGGCGAGGGCATGGATAAGATCATTGCCCGTCTTGCTGACGAAAATACTGACCTGAAGGGCGTTATTGATATTGCACATTTTAACGATGAGAAGAAACTGGGAAGCGGTAAGGAAATGGTCGATAAGTTGACCGATCTCATATCCATCTTCCAGCGTCCAGAACTGGACTTCTCCCGGAACAAGGCTGAAGGCGATGACATCATCGGAGACGCCTACGAATATTTGATGCGCAAATTCGCTACAGAAAGCGGAAAGAGCAAGGGACAATTCTATACACCTGCAGAGGTTTCCAGAATCCTCGCCAATGTGGTAGGTATCAGTCGCTGCACGGATACCAGCGCCACGGTATGCGATCCGGCTTGTGGAAGTGGAAGCCTGTTAATTCGAGCTATCGACGCGGCTCCGATTCCGATTATGGGATATGGCCAAGAAAAGGAAAGCACCACAGCTGGTCTGGCAAAGATGAATGCCGTCCTGCATCGTAAAGCCGAGATTACTATCAAGAGTGGTAATACCTTCTCAAATCCGCAGTATCTTGACAAATCCGATAATTCCATACTTGAGCGATTCGATTACATAGTAGCTAATCCGCCTTTTTCAATGAAAAACTGGCGTGATGGTATTGCCGGTAAAGAGTATGGTCGATTCGAGGGCTATGGGGATACGCCTCCGGAGAAGAACGGAGACTATGCTTGGCTCATGCACATTCTTAAAGCATTGAAGTCGAACGGCAAAGCTGCAGTTATTCTTCCTCATGGTGTTTTATTCCGTGGAAACGCGGAAGCTACTATCAGGGAAGCTATTATTAAGAAGCATTGGATCAAGGGTATCATCAGCCTTCCGGCAAACCTGTTTTATGGTACCGGTATCGCTGCATGCGTTCTTGTTATTGACAAAGAGGGTGCGGCAAATCGTCAGGGTATCTTTATGATTGATGCCAGCCGTGGGTACGTTAAGGACGGAAATAAAAACCGTCTGCGTGAACGTGATATTTACAGAATCATTACAACATTCAATGAGCAGATAACAACCGATCCCAAGTATGCTCGTTTCGTACCAAACGATGAAATTGAAAAGAAGAATGGGTATAACCTGAACATCACTCGCTATATTGACTCCACAGATCCGGAGGATATTCAGGATATCTATGCGCATATTCATGGTGGAATTCCGGCGGTTGATATTGACAGTCTATCTAAGTATTGGGATGTGTTCCCTTCGCTGAAGGCTGAGTTGCTGTCGGCGATTAGCGATAAGTATTACAGCCTGAATGTGAAGCATGAGAATATCCGTCAGACGATATATAAAAACGCCGAGTTCTCAGATTATGGCGAGAAACTCGACGAGGCTTTTGCGGCATGGAAGTCCAAGGAGTATTCTGTCCTTTCTGCCCTTGATGAGGATGTATCCGCAAGGGAGTTGATTGTAAGTCTTGCAGAGGATATTCTCGCTGAGTTTGAGCACCTGACGCTGATTGATAAATACGACGTGTATCAAGTGCTGCTGGCTTATTGGAACGAGGTCATGAACGATGACGTGTCGCTTATCATAAGCGAACCGGATGGCTATGCCAATGCCAGAGCGACGGATAATATCGAAGAGGAAATCACGCAGGGCAAGAATAAAGGCGAGATGAAAGTCACCGGATGGGAAGGGAGATTGATTCCAAAGGCCATAGTGATAGATGCCTTCTTCCGCGAGGAGAAGAATTCCATAGAGGAAGCCGAGAACGTTGTCGCAGAAACGGAATCCCTGCTTTCTGATCTGGTTGAGAGCGCCGACGAAGAATCTGCTCTTGCCGATGTAGCTGAAAACGGAAAGGTCAAGGCGAAGGATTTAGAGGCTAAGATTGAGGAACTCACACAGCATGTGGAAACCGAGGAGACAATTGAGCTGGAACTTTTGATGGATCAGCTTCCGATGCAGAAGAAGCGCCTTCAGGCATATCTGGTGGGACACCCGCTTTGCGAAAGCGCTGTAACAGAAAAAGGAACTGTTACAAAGTCTTCTATCATGCTGCGCCTATTTATTATTCGTACAGTAGAGAGCGTACCGGAAAGCTTGCAGGATGATGTAAATCAACTCAGACAGGCTTTAGATCTTTGCGGCAAAGTGTCCGACTACAACAAGGTTGTAAAAGATCTGAACAAGGCGCTTGATGAGAAGTGCAGGGCAAGGTATGACAGTCTGACAGATGAAGATATTAAGAATCTGTTGGTGAACAAGAAGTGGTTTGATAGCATCTTCTCTGGTATAGCTGATCTGTATGCTGCAATTTCTCATCGCTTGACTAATAGAATTGTTGAGCTTGCAGAGCGGTATGAAAATACGCTTCCGGAGCTTGATAAAGATACAACTGAGTATGAGGCCAAGGTGAAGTCTCATCTGGAAAGGATGGGATTCAAATGGTAAACATTAAGTGGAAAGAAGCTCCGGTTAAAGATTTGGTGAAAATTGAAACCGGCAGCAGAAATACTGAAGACAAAAATGATGATGGGCAATATCCGTTTTTTGTACGTTCGCAAACTGTTGAGCGTATAGATAGTTTTCACTATGATTGCGAAGCTGTTCTTACAGCCGGAGATGGAGTGGGTACCGGAAAGGTTTTTCATTACATAAATGGAAAATTCGATGCACATCAGAGAGTATATGTTATGTCACAGTTTAAACAGGAGGTTTTAGGAAAGTATTTTTATTACTGGTTTTCCAAAAACTTCTATGCTGAGGTGGCAAAGTATACAGCAAAGTCTTCAGTTGATTCTGTACGTAGACAAATGATTGCGGGTATGGTGATTTCATTGCCTTCAGCAGAAGAGCAAGAAAAAATAGTTGGTGTCTTATCCGACGTTGATACGCTAATCACTGACTTGCAGAAGCTCATCCGGAAGAAAAAGGATATCCGTCAGGGTACGATGCAAATGCTTGTCACCGGGAAGAAGCGACTGGATGGGTTCGATGGAGAATGGGTAAAAATCAATCTCTCAAAGAATTCCAAACTTAAAGCGCGTATTGGCTGGCAGGGATTGACCACTGCGGAGTATCTGGATGAAGGTTATTCATACCTGATTACTGGTACAGATTTTAAGGATGGTCAGATTGACTGGAATGGTTGTCATTATGTGGACTACAACAGGTATGAACAAGATCCCAATATTCAAGTTTCAAACGGCGATCTCCTGCTTACAAAAGACGGTACCATTGGAAAAGTTGCATATGTGGCTGATCTAACCAGACCGGCGACACTAAATAGTGGCGTATTTCTTGTAAAGCCTATAACGGATGCATATATAGCACATTTTATGTTTTACGTATTAGAGTCGTCAGTATTTAAGGATTTCCTTCAGCAACTGTCAGCGGGGTCGACGATTAATCACTTGTATCAGAAAGACCTTGTGAAGTTTGACTTATATGTACCACCAACGAAGGAAGAACAAGAAGCCATAGCTGGTATCCTTTTTGACATGGATTCAGATATCCATAGACTCGAAAAGAAGCTATCAAAATACCAGAAAATAAAGCAAGGAATGATGGAAGAACTGCTGACCGGCAAGGTCAGATTGATGTAAGGAGGTGCCTGTCAGATGAGTATTGGGGATGCCGAAATCAAAACACAGGAAAGAGTGATCCGCTTCTTTAAAGATCCGGAAATCTTGGGCTATCAGTATATCGGTAACCTGTCGGATTATCAGAATAAGAACATCAAGGAAGATCGCCTGCGCCAGTATCTTCGACTGAAGGGCTATGCAGACAAACTGATTGATGCTGCCGTTATGCAGCTGCAGCAGGAAGCAGGAAACCTTTCTCGTGGGGTCTATGATGCCAATAAGACTGTGTATTCGCGGTTGAAGTACGGCATTCCAGTCAGTGAGAGCCCGGAGAAGCCTCCGGTGACAGTTGAACTTATTGACGAAGCCAATCCGCTAAATAATGACTTTGCAATCGCTGAGGAAGTAACTGTTGTTGAGCAGCAGGAGAAAAGGCCGGATCTTGTCATCTATTTGAACGGTATTGCTGTGGCCGTTATCGAATTAAAGCGAAGCAGCATCTCCGTGTCCGAAGGCATCCGCCAGAATCTCACAAATCAGAAGGACTCCTTTATTCGAGGCTTCTTTACTACCATGCAGTTCTGTATGGCTGGAAACGAGTCGGAAGGCCTGCGCTACGGGACGCTTCTGACCGGAGAGAAGTTTTATATGGAGTGGAAGGATGACGGTTTCAAAGAACATGAGGAGGAGCGTGATCCAGTAGATGTTCGTATCAGTAAAACCTGCGAAGTCATCGATAATAAACTCCTGAAGCAGATATATGCCATGTTCGATAAGGAACGTTTTATCGACCTTATTATGAATTTTGTTGTCTTCGATAAAGGCATCAAAAAGGTGTGCCGGTACAATCAGTATTTTGGCATCAAGCGCACTCAGCAGAGGCTTAATAATCTGAGGACGGAGCTTCACAATCCGAACAGAGATCAGGATAAACCGCTGGGTGGTATTCTTTGGCATACACAGGGTTCAGGCAAAACGCTGACAATGGTATGGCTCGCCAAGTGGATTCTGACACATTGGGCGGAACTTAATGCCCGTGTCCTTATTGTGACAGACAGAGATGAGCTTGATGAGCAGATAGAAAAAACATTCACTGGCGTGGATGAAAATATTGCTCGTACCAAGAGTGGTAAGGATTTGCTGAATCGCCTGAATGTATATGATGATTCGCTGATTTGCTCTCTGGTTCATAAGTTTGGCCGTCGTGGCGGAGAAGCGACAGAAAATGACTACGATAAGTATATTGAAGAGCTGAAAGCCTCCCTCCCTGCCGATTTCGAGGCAAAGGGAAATCTTGTGGTATTTGTTGACGAATGCCACAGAACGCAGTCCGGTAAGCTCCATACGGCGATGAAGACTATCATGCCGAATGCAGTATTTATCGGTTTTACGGGTACTCCGTTGCTGAAAAAGGATAAAAAGATCAGTATCGAAGTTTTCGGTACATATATCCATGCTTATAAATATAACGAAGGCGTTGCCGATGGTGTCGTGCTGGATTTGCGTTATGAGTATCGTGATGTTCCACAGAATTTATCTTCGCAGGATCGTGTTGACCAGTGGTTTGATGTAAAGACCAGAGGCCTCTCTTCTCGTGCTAAAGCAAAGCTCAAGGAGAAGTGGGGCACGATACAGAAGGTATACAGTTCTCGGTCTCGTCTGGAAAAGGTTGCATGGGACATCATTCAGGATTTTAATATGAAGCCACGTCTGATGGATGGAAACGGTAATGCGATTCTTGTAGCTGATGGTATTCCTACGGCTTGTAAGTATTACGAAATCTTCCAACAGATGGGCTTTAAGAAGTGCGCCATCATATCTTCCTATACACCGAACAAGGGCGAACTGCGCACTGATACCGTCAGCGATGAGGATGATACTGAAACCTTCCTCAAATACGAGACGTATTTGAAGATGCTGGGGCTTGATCCTTCTGACCTTCCGAATGCGGGATCGGTTCAGGCCAAGGTGGAGGAATTTGAAAAGGAGGCAAAGCGCAAATTCGTAGAGGAGCCCGCGAATATGAAGCTCCTTATCGTCGTGGACAAGCTCCTCACCGGATTTGATGCGCCTCCTTGTACCTACCTTTACATCGACAAGAGGATGCAGGATCACGGCCTGTTTCAGGCGATTTGCCGCGTCAATCGCCTTGATGATGATAGTAAAGACTTCGGCTATATCGTGGATTACAAGCAGCTGTTTGGACAACTCCAGACTGCAATGAAGGACTATACTTCCGGAGCTTTTGAAGGATATGATCCGGAGGATGTAAAAGGACTTGTTAAGGATCGCCACGATGCTACGGTATCCTATTTTGAGGAAGTGTATGATGCCGTCGAAGAACTCTGCGAAGGCGTCGAGGAACCTCGTGGGGAAATCCAGTACATCCATTATTTCTGTGGTGTTTCCGGTCAGTCGGAGGAGAGCGACGAGATTTATGCACGCCTGAGAGAAAAACTCTATCGTCTGGTGAGCAGTCTTGTCAGAGCGTTCGCGGAAGCAAAACCATATCTGGTTGATGACATCTCATCTGGCAAACTGAATGAATATGACAAGAAGGTCACTTTCTACATTGAGTTGAAGAAAACCATCGGTACGGCCAGTGGTGACTTCCTCGATTTGAAGGCCTATGAGCCTGATATGAGAAAGATGATCGATAACTACATCACGGCAGCGGACGCAGAAAAGATCGGTGATTTTGATGATCTTACCCTATTGGATTTTGTAGCAAAGCAGGGTGAGACGCTTACCGGTGAAGGCGATAGCGGCCACAAAGAAGGTGCAGCAGAGGCCATCGAGAATAACATCCGTAAGAAGGTTATCGAAAAGGTCACTGTCAATCCGCGCTACTACGCAAAAATGTCAGAAATCCTTGATAAGCTCATTGAAGAGCGTAAGCAGGGAGTTCTTGACTATGCTGAGATGCTTGAGAAATATATAAAGCTGGCTAAGGACGTTGATTGCCCGGAGGATAACGATAAATATCCGGAAAGCATCCGTAAGAGCAAGGCGCTTATGGCTATTTATGACAACACCGGCGAGGACGAGAAACTTGCCCTACGAATTCACAAAGCCGTGAAAAAGCAAGCTCTGTCTGGTTTCAGGGATAATCAGGTTGTTGTCAGAAGAATAAAAAAGGCTCTCTTTGAGATTCTGGGTGATGATTCCGAGGTGGAGCGCATCTATAAGATCATTGAGAAACAGGAGGAGTATTAATGCGCATTGTCATTTCCGGGATTCCGATTGATGTGCAAAAAAAGAATATAAAGAATATGCACCTTCAGGTGAAGCCGCCGGATGGACATGTGGTAATTTCTGCGCCTTTATCCGTGGACGATAAAGCTATAGAGGCTTATGCCAGAACTCAGCTGGGCTTTATCAAGAGGGCTATTGCGCAGTTTCAGGATCAGCCAAGAGCATCGAAGCGACAGTATGTTTCCGGCGAGACGATGTATATCTGGGGGAAGCAATACTTTCTTGTCTTCAAGCCGGACAATCAAAAGAACAGCTTCGAGATTCAGAATCAGAATATTGTTCTATCCATGAGCGCCAAAAGTACCGTGAAACAGCGAGACGCTTATGTGAAAGAGGAATATAGGAAGATCCTAAAGGAAGAAATAGAAAAGCGTCTGCCTAAGTGGGAGACACAGACAGGACTTAAATGTGATTCTTGGCAAACGAAATATATGGTCACAAAATGGGGTGCCTGCAGCACAGATAAAAAGAAGCTGTGGTTCAACCTGCAGCTCGCCCAGAAACCGTATGCCTGCCTTGATTATATTATTTTGCATGAGCTTACACATTTAATCACAAGAAAGCATGATGCTACATTCATCGCACACATGGATAGGCACATGCCTAATTGGCGTGAAATACGTAAAGAGCTCAACGACAGCAGACTGGACTACTATGAAGCGCAGGATGAAAGCCCACTGCAGAAACTGATCGACCAATCTCGTTATGACGACATCCGGGATGCGGCCATAGCTTATATTCAAGAGGATCATTCTGGTGACACGAAAAGACTATCGGTCATTGATATGGAAATCGAGAATGTTATCCATATTGAACAGCCGGAGGATGGCGTGATTGCTTTCGATGTAATTGCATCATGCGATGTCGAAATGCCATCCGCATCTCGCAAGGGATATTTTAATGAGCGCTGGCTTAAGATCCATTGTCAGGTTACTCTTGGCATCGATATGAGCGGGTTCCGGATCATGTCTGTTGGTAATTGTGAGCCGCAAGAGGAATCTGATAATGACCGTCTGTCCGGAGAGCTGGTACCTATTATCTCTCGCGACCAGTTTGAAGGCGAGGCTGAGAAGTTCCTGACAAGGTATTGTCCGGAAGCACTGGATAAACCGATGAGGGTTCCAATCGAGACAATAGCCAGCGATATGAAACTACAGGTTATCGAAGATGTTCCTCTGTCAGATGATCTTACTTACTTTGGGACTATCATATTTGATAACGGGAATGTTCTCGATAAGCACCGGAAGATTACAATTCGCAATGCCAAACGAGGAACCGTTTATCTTGATCCGCGTGTCTCCTATGAAAGATCTGTAGGAACAAAGCGCACTACTCTGGCTCATGAATGTTTCCACTGGTACCGTCATCAGCCTTATCATGTGTTGATGAAAATGATAGGTGCTAACGATAATCTTGGAAGGGCTATCCAGTGCCAAATAGCTGCAAACACAACTGATTCAGATAAATGGAAGGCCGTAGACTGGATGGAGTGGCAAGCCAAAGGTGTCGCTCCGAGAATCTTGATGCCTGCGAAAACGACGCGCTTGAAGGTAGAACAGCTTCTTGTAGCTTATGGCGGGGCTGATGATGCGAGCATTGCAGCCTATGAGAATGTCATTGATGAACTTGCGGAGCTGTTCGATGTGTCGAGGCAGGCAGCCAAGGTTCGCCTGATGGATCTGGGGTATTCCAAAGCTGAGGGTGCATATCCGTTTGTGGATGGTCAGTATGTTCGCGGATATTCATTTGAAGCCGGTGCCTTGGATAAGAATCAGACATTCACTATTCCCTATGCCGATTTGTTTAAGGCATACTGCTTTGACCGTGAGTTTAAGAAGCTGATTGACAGCGGACAGTTTATTTTTGCAGATCGTCATCTCGTTCTCAATAACGAGAAATACATAGCGAGAGATCAGTCCGGGAATGCTACGCTGTCAGAATATGCGCTCTCGCACATGGATGAATGCTGCGTCGTCTTCTCGAAGGGATATAGTTATCAATCGAAATATCAAGGGGCGAGGTATTACACGCAGTTTATGCGTAATTCAGCGCCAGTTGAAAATCAGGTCGAGTATTCCTTCGAGCTTAATGCACACAACAAGGCACTTCTTGATCAGATCAAGAACGCAAAGCGCCGTTCTGAAGCATTACGCAGATATCCCGGCTCTTTTGCAGAGACACTGGTCGCGTTGCAAAAGAGCCGGGATATCTGCGTAATGCTTCAGAACGGCGCTTTGCGTTCTTGATCTGATCAAGAAGTGCCTTGTTGTGTGCATTAAGCTCGAAGGAATACTCGACTTCAGTTCAGACAGTTCTTGCATTATGCGTAGGTCTGAAGTTGCCTTTGCCAGAGGCTAAGATGTTTCTCGGTAAAACGGATTTTAAATTGAATTCGATGAAAAACGAAGGTTACGTTTATCAATGTGTTTTAGCGGCCTGCGCTGAGAATTCGATTTATGAAATAAATGAAATGCTCAAAGAAAACGGAATTACACCTCTGGGGAGCGATCCCGATCTTCAGTGAGTCAAGGAGGAGGACTAACAATGGCAGTGCCAAAATACGATGAATTGATGAAGCCTTTACTGACAGCAGTAAAAGACGGTGAGGTCTATAAAATTAAAGACGTTACTGCCGTGTTAGCTCAACAGCTAAATTTATCAGCGGAAGACCTCGCGGAAATGCTTCCGAGCGGCAGGCAAACCGTGTTTAAAAACAGGGTCGGATGGGCGAAGACTTATCTGAAAAAAGCTGGACTCCTTGATAGTCCTGCCCGCGCTACTATTGTTATTACAGAAGCTGGAAAGAAGGTGGTTGCAGAAAATCCGGAGAAAATAGATTCCAAATATTTGGAACAGTTTCCTTCATTTGTAGATTTTGCATCCGCCTCTGATCCTACAAATGGAGATGATACAGTGCCTGTGATTTCAAAGCAGACGGATCTTACACCCGATGACCAGCTTGAAGACGCATACAAGCAGATTAATGCAAGCCTTGCATCTGATTTGTTGAGTGAAGTTCTGAAAATTTCACCATACACCTTTGAAAAGCTCGTTGTTGATCTTCTTTCGAAGATGGGATATGGAACTGTAGCTTACGGAAGTCATGCAACAGTCGCTTCCGGTGATGATGGAATTGATGGCGTGATCATGGAGGACAAGCTCGGCTTTTCTTTGATCTATATGCAGGCTAAGGAATGGGCACCGGATAGAGTCGTTGGACAGCCGGACATTCAGAGCTTTGTAGGTGCGATTGCCGGGAAGCACGGTGATGGACTTTTTGTTACAACAGCTAAATTCTCGCAGAAGGCTAAGGATTACGCAAATACTCATCACATTATTCTGATTGATGGTGAGAGACTTGCAAATCTGATGATTGAGTATAACTTCTGTGTGTCAACGAGGAAAACGTTTGAGATTAAGGCAATCGATACGGATGCTCTGGCTGAATATCAGGACGAGTAATTCGATTGCGAAAAAGCAGGAAGTTGGAGGGAATACATTATGGCAAATGAGCTGCAGCCATTGTCGCTGCTCTTTCAAAATAGATTATTCCGGATACCGGACTATCAGCGGGGTTATGCATGGCTGCAGCAGCAGTTGGTGGATTTTTGGGATGACCTTGTAAATCTTCAGACTGATCGGTATCACTATACAGGCCTCCTGTCCCTTAAGCCTCTAAAAGGCAAGGAGACCATCAGTTGGGGTGAAGATCTGTGGCTGGTCGAGAACGGATATAAGCCTTGCCATATAGTCGATGGTCAGCAGCGCATTACCACGTTTGTCATTCTTTTGAACGAGATTGTGGGATTCGTGCGCAGCTTGGATGAGAACAAGGGCAAGTCTGATAAGGAAATCACGCTGGGGTATGAAACGGTCGAAGAGATCGTCTCAAAATACATCTGCCGAAAAAGACCACCGAATGGAGTAGTAACAACATACCTTTTTGGTTATGAGGTCGACAATCCCAGCGCTGAATACATGAAATATAAGGTGTTCGATGAGCCGTATTCCGGCGCGGTGAATGAGACCTACTATACGAAGAATCTAAAGTTTGCAAAGAACTTTTTTGCAGAAAACATCAGGAAGCTATATGAAGAGTCTGGAGAAGGCGGACTTGAGGCAGTAAATACGCTGTATAAGAAGCTCACACAGCGCCTGATGTTTAATCTTCATGAAATCGATGACGATTACGATGTATTTGTAGCTTTTGAGACTATGAACAATCGTGGTAAGAAGCTGACGAATCTTGAACTATTGAAAAACAGGCTGATCTATTTGACCACGCTTTATGATGATGAGGTGTTTGACGAAAAGGACAAGTCTGCTCTCCGCAAGAAGATAAATGACGCTTGGAAGGAAGTCTACTATCAGCTTGGTAGGAACAAGAGTGTTCCTCTTTCTGACGATGACTTCCTGCGTGCCCATTGGATTATCTATTTTAGGTATTCCCGTAAACGTGGCGATGACTATATCAAATTCCTTCTGAGCAAGTTCTCGTCAAAGGGCATATTTGAAAAGGCACCAGTTCTGGTTGAAACAGAGGCCGAGTCGGTTATCAGCGATGATGTAAATGATGCTGACGACACGGAAGTTCCCGAAACAGAAGAACAGGAAATCATAGAGGTATCCAAACTCCAGCCAAAAGAAATCGAGGACTATGTCAACAGCCTCAAAGATATGGCGAAGTACTGGTATGACACCTATTTTCCGTTTGAAAGTGTTAATCTTACTCCTGAAGAGCAAAAACGAGTCGGTAGGCTTAACCGTATCGGCATCGGACATTTCAGACCTCTGATTACTGCGATCATCAGTCGACGGGATATTTCTGCAAACAGCAGAGTTAAAATCTTTGAAGCTATCGAACGCTTTATCTTTGTCGCATTTCGCTTGGGTAATTTTAATGCATCCTATGGTAGCAGTGATTATTATCGAGCTGCTCGTCAGGTGTATGTGAAAGAAACAGATGTTGATGTTCTCTGTAAAGAAATCTATGACAGGACTACGAACGATATCGATTTTGCCACGCAGAACTTTGTCACCAGAATTGAGAAATATTTTTCTACAGGAAATGGCTACTACGACTGGAACAGTCTGCGATACTTCTTTTATGAATATGAGGCTAAGCTGGCAGAGAAAAATAATATAGATCGTTTCTGTACGTGGTCAATGTTTACAAAGTCCGAGAAGGATAAAGTGTCCATCGAACATATCCTCCCTCAGACACCGACGAAGTATTACTGGCGTAATATGTACCGGCAGTTTAAGGATTCCGAAATCAAGATTCTTTCCGGAGCACTTGGGAACCTTCTGCCATTGTCTCAGAGCGTAAACTCGGCTTTGCAGAATGATAGTTTTGAGGATAAGAAGCATTCCAAAACCACGGGACGTCGCGGGTACGAGAATGGATCTCACTCAGAGATAGAGGTATCCAAACTGCAGGATTGGACTGCATTTGAGATATACAGCAGAACAGAAAAACTCCTCGTATTTATGCAGGAACGCTGGAACCTGCAATTCGACGAGGAACAGTTGGAAAAACTGATCGGCATTTCATTCGTCAAAGATGGACGAGAAATCCCGGAGGAGTTGGAGGAAGTATCGGTGAACGTACCGGAATCCGAGGAAAGTGCAGAAGGCTCCGGAGATGATCAAAAACTGCAATTCTGGACAGCATTCGTAAATTATGCAAATGAGCACGGCAGATCAAGCGATATAGCAAAACAGAAAGCTGCTGGTCGAACATATTACGATGTGCACATAGGCGCGAACGGTTATCATTTATTCTTTTCCATTCCCTATGGTAAACGAATCAAGATGGGCATCTACACCTATAATGTGGATACCTATAACCGTCTGAAGGAATTAAAAGACCAGATTGAGACCGAATTTGGTGAGAACCTAAATTGGGAATACTCAAAATTGACAGGTACAACACGTTCCATCGTTATTGAGGAGAAGGCTGATGTATTCAATCCAGCAGAGCAGCCGAAAATATTTGATTGGATCATCGACCATTTTGACCGGATCACGACAGCGTTATCTATGACTGGAGAGCATCTCAGTATAAGCGGTGATTCCTCTGAAACGAGGTTTGAGATCAGAAAACGTTACTGGACGTATGCCTTAACACAAATCCATGAGGCTCATGGTAATCCCGGCTCTTTCAGCAATGTAAATCCGAGTACGGACAACTGGATAAACGGCTTCTTTGGCATTGGAGGTTTCTACCTCTGCTGTGTTGCGAATTTTGACTCTGCACGTTCAGAGGTCGTGTTTGCCAGAGCGGAGAGGTCAGAGAATAAAGCTGCGTTTGATGCTCTTTACCAGCACAAGAGCGAGATTGAATCGAAGCTGGGAACGGAGCTTCAGTGGAACCGTGGAGATGATATCAAATCCTCAAAGGTATTTATTCAGCTTGATAACGTGAGCATTGAAAACGAGGATGACTGGCCGCAGATGGCAAAGTTCCATGCAGAATGGTCAAAGAAGTTCTACGATTTGATTGTGCCGTATATAACGGTAGATTGGCAATAGTCCACTCAGGACGAGGAGCACTGATGGCAAATTTAAATTCTGAGAATCCGCGCGTCGGACGCAAGTTCCAAGAATTTGTGCAAACGATTCTCAAAGAAAAATATAATACATATTTTGAGCAAGAAGCAGCAATCCCCATCGGCAGACCGCCAAAGGAGCACAAGTTTGATCTTGCCAATGCTGACAGGTCTATCGTGGCTGAGTGCAAATGTTATACGTGGACTGATTCCGGGAATGTTCCGAGCGCAAAGTTGATGGGCTTGGACGAGGCTGTATTTTACTTTGGCTTTCTGCCTTCTGGGACAAAGAAGCTGCTTTGTATGAAAAAAGCAGTGTTTCGTGGCAAGCAGGAAACACTGGCTGAGTATTATGTTCGAGCACATGGGCATTTACTTGAAGATGTCTCTGTAATAGAAATTTCTGATGATGGAACAATCAAGATTGTCAGAGATGGAGCATCGATCCCAGCAGAGGCATATTATGGCTAAGACGGTGAAAACCCATGCACTTGCGGAGCTGTCAAAGGTTGAGGCGATTTAATGCTTTATAATATGAATGGAGAAAATGCATGGTTTTTAATACATTTATAAAATGTCAGGTTTGCAGAAGTATTACCAGAGTCCGATTACAGGTTGGATGGCAAGAAGAACATCCTATTGTTGTGGCTTGCGGTAAATGTGGTACTTCCTTATCTGGCAGCGTTAAGATAGGACAAGACCGACCGGGGCTAAAGTTTTCTTTTGACAATGCGGATGAAATCCCGGATGCTGAAGCTGATTACATGGTTGAATGCTCTGGTGAATTTCCGACCGTGAAACAAGGCAAAGCAGCGGAGTTGGAAGAAGTCGTCATTACTCCGTTTATCCGCTATATGAATCGTATGAAGACGGATGATTCATATGAGCAGTTCGGAAAAGCGGTATCACAGCTTAATGCAACAGAAAAGAAATGGAAGAGCTATAAAAGAATCATTGACCTCTTCAGAAGTAATAGTGAATACCTTGTTCAGGAGATACAAAAGGAATTCTCCGGACAATACTTTCAGTGCAGAGATGAGTCTGAGGTACTGAGAGCTGTTCATATGATTGAGGTTCATGGGTTTTATTCTGCACTCAAAAAAGACATCTTGGATAATCCCTCTTTTAGTGCAGGAATTATGAAACTGGACTCTGTTCAGCTGAAGAGCTTAGTAGACTTCTTAAATTCACATGATGGTTATCATCTTGAGGAGCTACAGGATTTGATATATAAGGTCTATGATGATTTTATAAAAATATACCAGCGCCTCATTCCTGCTCTCGCTTTACAATATTGCAAAGATGATTCTTTTGATTTTGAAGTTGAAGGCTCGACAACAAGTAGCTTTGATAGTGTAAAACAGTTCTATTTGGATGTTTATGAAGCCCTTGGTAATTTGCTTGTTATCCCGGTCGCTCTTAATAACATAAAATACAGGGCTGACGCGAATTCGATGAATCCTTTGGAAAAGAATGTATCTTCTTTAGAGGATTATTTAAAGCTCCCAAAGGCATCAAGGTATCATTTTTGCTTGAACACAGAAGTCTATACCGATTTCTTGGATGTTGTAGTAAATGCAAAACTGAGAAATGCGATTGGACACAATGATGTTGAATGTGACGCGGTGAGTCAGGTTATTACTTACATTCCAAATCCAAAAGACAGAACCATAAAGAAAACGGAATACCTTCTCGAATTTGAAAATGAAGCGATGCACATGTTTCAGGCCTTATTGGGTGTTTCAGAATACCTGTATCGACTAAGAGAACTTTCTCTTATGTATGATGGCAAAATACCACTTATGGTTCAGGAAAGAGCAAACTGGCCAAAGAAGATAGGACGTAATGATCCATGTCCATGCGGAAGCGGAAAAAAGTACAAATTCTGTCACGGGAAGAATTAAGGTTGAGACGATGGGATTTCGGACTTGTTCCCTCAGAGCGTAGGATTGAGGCGATTGGAGGATTTGCCGGTTCCATATTATAAGTAGGGACAACCATATCGACCTGTTTCCAAGAACGAGCGCGGTCGAAAAAATGGCTATTTTGAAGTCAAAAATACCGTTGATATATTTCCGAGAACGAACGGCTCAGTCCGGCGGATTTTTGACATCAATCTGGAGCAATCGAGCCATGTGGAGACTATTGTGTTGATACAAAAGAAAAACTCGTAGAAATCCTTTATTTTAGGCACTTTGCGAAACATTTTACCTTTACTTCAGAGGGCAAAAATTCACGCAATAAACACCTAAAAAACTATTTTGATGTTTCAGTGGTAATAGATATCGGGTATGGGAACACAAACGAAAAATAAAGGTTTTTTGAAATATATTTATCTATGTAGTGTCCACCTTGCTACAAAAATGTAGGCGACATTCATTTGTATAAGGGCAGATAAGCGTATCATTAGAAATAGTGGTACGCTTATTTTTATACTTCTATTACACATTTGAGTACCCTGACCGTTTTTCTATATAATGAAATCAAGAACGGAGGTGCTGACAATGAGAGAAATAAAATACCACGCATATCTGGATAGTGAGGAAAGAACAATTCTTTTACATAGCCTTGTGGAATTGAAAAATCAACTTATTCAGCAAGGCAGATATACAGACTGTGTTGACGAGCTGATTGTCAAAGTCATAAACGCCCCTGTGAAGAAACTAAAAGTATTGGTGTAGGAGGTTGTGATGTATGACAAAGATTTTGCCGAGCTTGTGAAAATTGCAGCGGAGAAATTAAAAGAAGATACCGTTTATAAAATGCTCACACGCAGCGAGGATTATCAAAAAGAAAGCGACGAAAGGGATAAGGCGGAACGAAACTATGAACAACTTGATTTGACAATGGAACAGAGAAAGGTCTGTGATGTTTTTTTAGATTACAGAGATAGGCAGAGCTTGGAATACTCTGATTATTCCTATTTGACGAACAGCTCTTCAACTCTTGTTTCGCGGTTAGATATTTGCTTGAAAAAGCAAATACCACAGAGCAAGCGCTTAATCTGTTAATGCAGTTACCTATTGCATCAAATTATAATATTTTGATTGCAGACAAAAGAGGTAAAATGGTGGTAGTTGAATGTACGCCGAATATAAAGAAAATCGGTGAAGCAAAAAGCGTTGACGATGGTTACTTGGTATGTACGGTTAATAGTTTTATTTCAGACAAACTTAAGCCTTATGATTTTGCTAAGGGAGATGATTATCATTCCTATACAAGATATTCTGTTGTTATGGATAATTGCATTAACAATGTAAAAAACAATGACCCTGTTGTTGAAACTCAAAAACTGTTAAAAGGTGAATATGGTTTTATGTGTCAATACGATGATGAGCCAGACTTTGAAACAATATGGAGTTCTATATTTGATTTGTCAAATTTAATGATTTATCGTGCAGAAGGTGACCCCAGAAGGAAGAAATTTATAACCGATAAAAGATTGCACAATATCGTAATAGGAAGAAAAGATGCTGAAAAATGAATGGATACGCTGTCCTGTTTGCGGTAGTAAAACTCGTGATAGGCTTAGAGAGGATACAGTATTGAAAAACTATCCCCTCTACTGTCCGAAATGTAAGCAGGACACTTTGGTAAATGCAAAGGAACTATATATAACCGTCATTAAAGAGCCAGACGCACAGACGCAGAGCCAATGAAATTGTGAGTAACCACGATCATTTGCTCTGTGTTTTCAATGAAACCTCGTCTAAAATCTTGACAGTGTAAAGATTTTAGAATATAATATAGACACTGTAAAGATTGGAGGTTGTGTATGGAAAAGAAGCCTTATCATCATAAAAATTTGAAAAATGATTTGATAGAAAAAGGAATTGAATTGGTAAATAAGAATGGAATAAATCAACTTTCTCTCCGTAAGGTGGCACAAGCTTGTGGTGTAAGTCACGCTGCACCATATAGTCATTTTTCTAACAAGGAAGAATTGCTTCAAGAAATGCAATTACATATTACGAAAAAGTTTACAGAAGTACTCGAAAATACAGTTTCCCAATATAGAGGGACACCTATTTTTTTATTGGAATTTGGCAAAGCATATATTTCCTTTTTTATAAGCCATCCGCAATATTTTAACTTTCTTTTTCAGCAAGGAAATATACAAATTGATTTGAATATTGATAGTGGTAGAGAAAGTAATTATCAGCCCTTTGCGATTTACAAAGAACAGGTGTTGAAATTACTTGCCGATACAAATATGACACAAAGCAAAAAAGAAGATTTGATAGTTGCATTATTTGCTTATGTGCAAGGTCTTACGACTCTTGCAACGATGGAGAATGTTCATTACGCATACAAATGGGAAGATAAACTGACAGATTTAATTGGAATATTTAGTTGTGAGTTTTAGGAGAATTTATGGTTGGAATTTATTTAAGTGGTACGGGTAATACAAAATATTGCATTGAAAAGTTGGTATCTCTTATTCATTCATCTGCAAAAGCTATTCCTATGGAAAGCCCTGAAGCTATTTCAGCAATTCAACAAAACGAAGAGATTTACATAGGGTATCCTACACAGTTTTCTAATGCTCCATATATGGTGCGTGACTTTATTAAAAAGAATGCTGACATCTGGAAAAATAAGAAAATACTGTGCATTGCGACAATGGGGGCTTTTAGTGGTGATGGTGCGGGCTGCACGACAAGAATGTTAAAAAGATACGGGGCAACTATTTTGGGTGGAATACATATTCATATGCCAGACTCTGTTTGTGATAGCAAGTTATTAAAAAAGACAATGGATGAAAATCGTTGTATTATAGCACAGGCAGATAGAAAAATCGAGGAAGTGGCTTTGCAGATTATAAATGGAGATTATCCACAAGAAGGTATTACGCTAGTTTCACATATCATCGGATTATTGGGACAAAGGCTTTGGTTTTATAAAAAAACAAAAGGTTATTCCAATAAGTTAAAGATTAACAATAATTGCATTGGTTGCGGAAAATGTGTTTCTATATGCCCAATGAAAAATCTTATTTTACGAAATAAGAAAGTTGTGTCGAATGATCGCTGTACAATGTGTTATCGCTGTATTAGCTTATGCCCCCAAAAGGCAATAACTCTTTTAGGAAATGAAGTTGTAGAACAATATAGAATAGAGGATTATAGATAATTTATGAAATCAGAATGGATAATGTGTCCAATATGTGGCAATAAAACCCGTGACAAAATCAGGGAAGATACAGAATTGAAAAACTTCCCCCTTTATTGTCCGAAATGTAAACAGGAAAGTTTAATTGATGCAAAGAACTTGCAAATAACTGTCATCAAAGAGCCAGACGCAAAGACGCAGAGCCGATGAAGTTGAGAAATGTTTCACAGTTCATCGGCTCTGTTACTACTTTTATGCTTGATTTTATTGTCTGTCACAGGGGATAGAAGTTGTTTTCATTTTCTGTTCGGCAATAGTTAAACTTTTATGCAAAGGGATTGCCATAAATACTGTAATAAGTGCAGAGAGAACATCGGCAATCGGCTGTGCGTATAAAATACCGTTTAATCCCCATATAAATGGAAAAATTAAGATAACGGGAATGAAGCAGATACCTTGTCGGCAAGCCCCAAGAATAAACCCTTCTTTTCCTTTTCCAAGAGCAAGGAATAAAGAGGAATATACCGTATAGTATCCAAACAGCATAAATGTAATACCGTTTATTCTTAAAGAGGAAGCCCCAATGTGAATCATTTCTGTGTTTCCGGTTGTAAACTGTGAAACAATAGTCGTAGAAAACAGACTGAATAATAACCCTACGATTACACAGAAAATAGTTGACCATAAGATGGAAATTTTGATTGCAGTACGCAGACGATCAAATTTTTTCGCCCCATAACTATAACCTGCAATCGGTTGAAAGCCTTTGATAAAACCAAATACTGTTAAGCTGCCCATAGATATAAGACGAGTAACAACACCCATTCCTGCTATGGCTGAATCGCCGTAATTACCTGCGGCATTGTTTATTAGAGAGATAGAAATACTTGTCAATAATTGAAATACAAGTGTCGGAACGCCAATTTTGAAAATTTCAGATAAAATTTCGTTAGAAAAAGTACAGTCCTTTATTCTAAACTGAAAAGCACTTTTTTGTCTGAAAATATAAAATAGATACACAAGAGTAGATACTACCTGAGAAATTGCTGTGGCAATAGCAGCTCCTGCAACACCAAAATTAAAAGTGTATATAAATAATGGATCTAAACCGATATTGAGGATTGCACCTAACAACAAGGCACACATTGTAGTTTTTGCAGCTCCTTCACTTGTCACGATATTGTTCATTGTGACATTAAAAACATTGAAAATGCAGGAAACAATGTAAATACTGGCATAGGTAGCTGCATAAGGAAGGACACTTTCTGTTGCACCTAAAAGTCTTAGAATGGGTTTCAAAAAGAGGATTGATAAAACAATCATAATTGCACCAACAACAAGACTGCTATATAGTGCAGTGCTTGCCACTTTGTTTGCCTGATCCTTATTTCTTTGTCCTAACAGTCGAGAAATGTAGGATGCTGCCCCATTACCAAAAAGTAATCCTAAGCCAACGACTACTTGACCGAGTGGATACACAACCGAGATGGCAGCCATTTGACTTTCGCCTAATCCGCCTACGAAATAGGCGTCAACGAGATTGTATAAGGCGTTGATGAGCATACCAATCATTGTTGGAATACCCATAGCTAAAAGGGCTTTTGGGATTGGAGCATTGCCCAATAACTCCAATTTTCTGTTTTGATTGTCCATAGTGTTCTTTCTCCTTTCACTTGACAAATAGAATAAAATATACTACTATAAATTATAGTAGTTGAAACGCAAATGGTATTCTACTATAATTTATAGTAGTTGTCAAGAGAGTAAAGGAGGAAATTGATATGGCGACCATTGACTTAATTGTTTTGGGAATGTTAAAGAAAGAACCTCTGAGTGCGTATGACCTTCAAAAGTTGGTAGAGTACCGCAATATTTCAAAATGGGTAAAAATTAGTACCCCGTCCATTTATAAAAAGGTTATCCAGTTGGAGGAAAAAGGATATATTTCAAGTCATATTGAAAGAGAGGGCAAAATGCCAGAAAAATCAGTGTATTCTTTAACTGAAAAAGGGAAACGGCAGTTTGAAAAATTGATGCTTGAAATATCCTGTAAGCCGATAAACATTTTTTTAGATTTTAATGCTGTCATTGTAAATCTGGACAGTATGCCCAGAGAAAGACAGCAAGAATGTCTGGATAATATTGAGAGCAGTATGGAGGTATTGAAAAAATATCTGGAAGAAAATATTGCTTTGAAAAAAAGTAAAGAAGATATTCCTGTTACGGGTATGGCAGTTTTACAGCAACAATACACATTGGCAGAGGCAATAGAGGAGTGGATTGCTTCATTAAAAAAAGAAATCAATTCGTAAAAGTGCATGGTAGGAACAAAAGAGATGCTGTTATTTTTTAGTTTGGATTGTAATGAGATTGTAAGAAGTGGTTGCTATACTGAACTTACAAAATAAAAAATACAAATTTGGAGGTTTTCAATATGGCAATACTTGAAACAAAAGATTTACGAAAGATATACGGAAGCGGAGAAAACGAAGTCCATGCTTTGGATGGGGTATCCATTTCCGTAGAGGAAGGCGAATTTGTTGCTGTTATCGGTACATCAGGCAGCGGTAAATCCACTCTCTTAAATATGATTGGTGGGTTAGACCGCCCTACTTCTGGTAGTGTTACTATCCGAGGAAAAGAACTTTTGAAAATGAAGGACGAGGAATTGACAATTTTCCGCCGCAGAAATATCGGCTTTGTATTTCAGAATTACAATCTGCTTCCTGTTCTCAATGTTTATGAGAATATTGTGTACCCTATTGAGATCGACGGTGGCAAGACCGATACAAGATTTGTAAAAGAGATTATCCATACTCTTGGCTTAGAACAAAAGCTTAAAAATATGCCGAATAATCTTTCAGGCGGTCAGCAACAGAGGGTTGCGATTGCCCGTGCCCTTGCGACAAAGCCTGCCATTATCCTTGCGGATGAGCCGACGGGAAATCTGGACTCAAAAACAAGTATGGATGTTATTTTGCTGATGCAATCGATCAGCCGTCAGTTCCACCAAACCACCATTATGATCACGCACAATGAGGAAATCGCTCAAATGGCAGACCGTACAATCCGCATTGAGGATGGCAAGGTTGTTTCGGGAGGTGTCAGATATGCACGCTAACCGAAATAAAAAAGCAGTTAAGAGAGTGGAAAAGGGAATGATGAAAGCAAACCGTATTCGTAACCTGTTTGCGGTGTTTGCGATCGTTCTCACTACCTTTATGATTACAACTGTGTTTAGTTTGGGCATTAACTATATGGAAAATATGAAGTTAATGCAGGTGCGTACCGCAGGCACAACCGCTAATGCGTCCCTTGCGATGCCGACAGAAAAGCAGGAACAGCAGATTAAGAATTTGGAATATGTTAAAACTGTCGGTACGCAGTATATGGTCGGCTCGGTTGCTGAGAAGAACGACGAGGGGCGTGATCTTTCTATCGCACTTTCGTATTACGACACTACGGAATGGGAAAAACACTATAAAGAAACAATCAAAGATATAGAAGGGAAATATCCTTCAGATGAAAATGAAATTATGCTGTCAGAGGATGCTCTTTCACAGCTTGGAATGAAAGAGCCGAAGCTGAATATGGAAATTCCTCTGTCCTATTATGATAAAAACGGTCAGCAGGAAAAAAATTTCACATTAAGCGGATGGTTTCATTCCTATACAGGTACGGGAATGGGCTTTGTTTCCGAAGCGTATTGCAAAAATGCAGGTTATACAATGGCAGAGGACGGCGTTCTTTCTTTGTCGCTGAATAAAATGCCCGATGATTTTTATCGTATTCAAAAAGATGTGGAGCTTAACGAAAATCAATCTTTCGGCGGTGCGGTTTCCATGAAATCATCAAGCGGTTCAGTTATCGCAATGGTAATTCTATTGGTATTCTTTATCATTGGCAGCGGCTATCTGCTTATTTACAATGTTTTGTATATATCCATTTCAAAGGATACCCGTTTTTACGGTTTGATGAAAACGCTTGGAACAACGCAAAAACAGATTAAATCACTGGTAAAAAATCAGGCAGTTAAGTTTGCCTGCATTGGTATCCCGATTGGTATTGTGTTAGCCACCGCTGTTTCCTTTGGAATTGTTCCCTTTGTTTTGAACGAGGGCTTTGAACAGGGCAAGTCGATGATGGATGCCGAAGTGTTTTTCCATCCATCTATCTATATTCTGTCCATTCTCTTTTCGGCGGTAACTGTTTGGATTGCCTGCAATGCTCCTGCAAAAGCGGCTGCAAAAATTTCGCCAATAGAAGCATTGAAGTTTCAGAATTTTGCACCGAAGAAAACAAAAAGCAGAAATTCCACTAATGGTGGCAAGCTGCATGTGATGGCATTTCATAATGTGTTCCGTGACAAAAAGCGGGCTATCCTTGTGTTTATGTCCTTATTTATGGGAATTACTATGATTTTAGGTGTAAATGGAGTTATAAGCAGTATGTCGGCTGAGAACTTTATTAAGGAATACATGGATTATAACTTTGAATACAATGATATTCAATTTGAACAGCCTGAGCAACTCAACAAGGAAGTACCTCAATTCGACGAACATTTTGTGGAACAGATTAAGCAAATCGACGGTGTTGAAAATGTAGATATTCAAAAGACAGTCTGGGCAGGTATTGACTTTGATGAAACCGCTTTAGAAGGCTTTATGAAAATCCAATATGAGGATAGTAGATATAAATCCAAAGGGCAGTCCTATGAACAAATGATAGAGGCACTTAAAGGGTATGCTGATGCCGGTGACTACGGCTGCTATATTACAACACTTCCAGACGACAGGGTACTGGAAGAATACAATGCAGAGCATTCTGATACGCCTATTGACATGGAAGCATTTAAGCGTGGCGAAACAGCGATTGCAGGAAAAGATACCGAATATAACGCTCCTAATACCGCTTTAGTGGGTGAAACATTGACACTAACTGCCGACAGTACAGACGGCAAGGCAACTGATTTCAAAATTGGCGGAGCTTTTTACTATGATGATTATGATAATACTCTTTCAGAAGGTATTGGCAGACGCAAGGACATTCAAATTGTGCCGAATATCATCTTTGTCAGCGAAGCGGGTATGGAACGACTGACGAAAGAACCGATCATTTCGGCAATCGGTGTTGACATTAAGAATTTCAACGATTTAGAGCGAATTGACAGCGAATTACAGGCGATCAACAGTACCTTGACTGGATCAGAATGGCAACTTAGATCTTCTGTTAATCAGAAAGAACTATTTGAACAGATGAACTACTCTTTAAGCTTGTTGGGGAACGGTGCCGCAATTCTGCTCATTGTCATTGGTTTGATTAACTTTGTCAATGTAATGCTGACGGGTGTGGTGGCAAGGAAAAATGAATTTGCCATTATGGAAAGTATCGGAACAACGAAAAAGCAGATTATGAAGATACTTACTTTAGAAGGCGGTATTTATGCTCTGATTTCTACTCTGCTGATTATGACTTTTGGCAATGCGTTCCTAATGTTGGTGGCAGATGCAGTTCCGCATATGGCAAACTATGCAGTATTTAAATACCCTGTTGCTCTTGTCATCGGTTTGATTGCAGCAATCTTTGTAATTTGTTTAAGTGTTCCTGCCATTGTTCACAAGGCAACTTCTGATGAAACGGTCATTGAAAGACTGCACAATTTTGAGAATTAAATGAGGTTGCGGGACGGACGCAGCGTTGCTGCGTCTGTTCCTGCAATTTTGCATATTGAGGAAGGTGGTGCGTTTTACGGCTATGGCAAATATTTTTCTCCTTGAAGATGATAAAATTCTGAGCAAGGGTATTTCTATCGCCTTAAAAAAAGACGAGCATACGGTTACAGCAGTCTATGGGTATTTGGAAGCATTGCAGCAATACCAAAAGCAAAAGTATGATTTGTTTCTGCTTGATATTAACCTGCCTGACGGAAATGGTTTGGAATTTTGTAAGAAAATTCGGGAAACATCGGAAACACCTGTATTATTTTTGACCGCTAATGATACGGAAGAAGATATGTTGGAAGGGTTTGGCGTTGGTTGTGATGATTATATATCAAAGCCTTTTTCTATTGAAGTTTTACGAAAAAAAGTATTGGCAGTTCTAAAAAGAACCGGCATAGGAAAATTTCGTATGAAATACAGAGATTTAGAGTTAGATAAAGAAAAGTGTGTTGTTTTGATGAAGGGACAGGAAATACATTTGACCTCAACAGAATACAAATTGCTCCTTTATCTAATGGAAAACAGGGGAAGGGTTGTTACAAAGGCAATGCTTTTGGAACAGCTTTGGGATATAGACGGAAACTTTGTTGATGATAATACCGTGCGTGTGAATATTAAGCGACTAAGGCAGAAACTGCATGATGAAAAGCAGGAATACATTGTGACGGTTTTTGGTATGGGTTACACTTTTGGAGAATGACGATGAAGCATTTTGGAATTTACAGAAAACTGATTTTAATTATAGGTACTGCTACGGCGGTGGTATCTGTTGGTGTGTTCTTTTTTATGGAGGACATCCTTTTCCGTACGCTTTTTATCTCTTTTGCATTTGTATTTTTATGTGGCTTGTTGTTCCTAATGGACTTTCTGCACAACCGCTATAACGATAATCTGTTAGAGGAGATTACGCTGCTCATTGAAGCTTTGGTAGAACAGCAGGAACGGATGGTCTTTTCAGAAGCTGAGGATACCCTGACCGCACGGCTGCAGCACCAACTTCTAAAACTCCGCAATATTTTAAAGGCACAGAATCAAATGCTGACACAAGAGAAAGAACAGATCAAAACTTTAATCTCTGATATTTCGCATCAAATCAAAACGCCCGTAGCAGCGGCAAACACTTTTGCACAGTTATTAGGTGATACAGGGTTATCCGATGAGGAGAGAAGTGAATATATTGCCACCTTGCAGATGTCCCTTGAAAAGCTGACTTTTTTGACAAACAGTTTGATTAAAATGTCCCGTTTGGAAAGTGGCATTATCCGATTGAAACCTGAACAAAACAGTTTAAATGATATTGTTATGCAAGCGGTGAAAACGGTTTATGCCAAAGCAAGGGATAAAAATATTACGATTACCTTTGATTGTGGGCAGACCTTTGAAGCCCTGCTTGATTTTAACTGGACGGCAGAAGCTGTTACCAATGTACTTGACAATGCTGTGAAATACACACCAAGCGGAGGAGTTGTGGACTTGAAAATCACCGAATATCCATCGTATTTGCGATTGGATGTATCCGATAACGGAATTGGCATTCCTGAAGAAGAACAGGCAAAAATCTTCGGCAGATTTTACCGTGGAAAGCAGTCAGCAGGAGTTGACGGTGTGGGAATCGGTTTATATCTTACCCGTGATATTGTGAATAAGCAGAACGGGTATATCAAGGTGGCATCCGATGAAAAAGGTACAACATTTTCTTTATTTTTGAAAAAGTTTAGAGAACAATAGTAATTCCAGATAAGTGTACGATATGAATTTGTCAAGATAGTAAATATAAAATAGAAAGATCAAATAAAACAAGATAAATGGAGATGGATAATTTATGATTTCAGAATGGATAATTTGCCCGATTTGTGGCAACAAAACCCGTGATAGAGTTATGGAAGATTCAAGACATGCCTGTGGACTTGTATTAGACAATGGCATGGAATTGTTATTACATATCGGAATTGACACTGTGGAAATGCAGGGAGACGGATTTGAGTATCTGATTAAAGAAGGACAGGAGGTAAAAGCAGGAACTCCGTTAATTCGTTTTAATCGTCAGAAAATTAAGGAAGCAGGATACTCGGACGTGACTGTTTGTGTGATCACAGATGGGGCAGATGAAAAAACAGTTCATTTTCATACAGGAATTTACGCGCAGGAAAATGAAACAGTGATTATTGAAATAGAATAGAGGGAAAGCAGTATGGCAGATTTTAGTAATAAAGTGATTTATCAAATTTATCCAAAGTCTTTTAAGGATTCCAATGGAGATGGAATCGGAGATCTTAGAGGTGTTGCAGAAAAATTGGATTATCTGAAAGATTTAGGTGTTGATTATTTGTGGCTCACACCATTTTTTGTGTCACCCCAGAGAGACAATGGGTATGACGTAGCGGATTATCGAAATATTGATCCGATGTTTGGGACAATGGAAGATTTAGACAATCTCATTGCAGAAGGGGAAAAACGGAATATTGGACTGATGTTTGATATGGTGTTTAATCATACATCTACATCACACGAATGGTTCAGGAGAGCGCTTGCAGGTGAAAAAAAATATCAGGATTATTATATATTTAAGGAGGGGGCGCCGGATCAGCCCCCGACAAACTGGCAGTCAAAGTTTGGAGGTTCTGCATGGGAATATGTATCCTCTCTCGGAAAATGGTATTTGCATTTATTTGATGTGACACAGGCAGATCTGAACTGGAAAAATCCGGAAGTCAGAGAAGAGTTGAAAGAAGTTATTCGTTTTTGGAAAGCAAAAGGTGTAAAAGGCTTTCGTTTTGATGTAGTGAATTTGATTTCGAAGCCTGAGATTTGGGAAGATGATTTTGAAGGAGACGGAAGAAAATTTTATACAGACGGACCGTACGTTCATGAATATCTGAAAGAACTTGTACGAGATACAGGAATTGAAGATTATGTAACAGTAGGGGAGATGTCATCTACAACGCTTGAACATTGTATCCGTTATTCAGGTGCAGAAGAAAAAGAGTTGTCTATGTGTTTTAATTTCCATCACCTGAAAGTGGATTATAAGGATGGAAACAAGTGGGAACTTATGGAACCGGATTATATGGAATTGAAAGTTATCTTTGAAAAATGGCAGATGGGAATGCAGAGGGGAAATGCATGGAATGCACTGTTTTGGTGCAATCATGATCAGCCTCGTATCGTATCACGTTTTGGAAACGAAGGGGAATATTGGAAAGAATCAGCAAAGATGCTTGCCGGTATGATTCATCTAATGCGAGGAACTCCTTATATTTATCAGGGAGAAGAAATCGGAATGACGAATCCGCACTATACATCTATTGAGCAGTATGCAGACGTAGAGAGTCGGAATTACTATGAGATTCTTTTAAACGAAGGAAAAACAAAAGAGGAGGCGCTGGAAATTCTGGCCGCCCGTTCAAGAGATAACAGCCGTACCCCGATGCAATGGACAGATGAAAGATACTGTGGATTTTCGGATACAAAGCCATGGATTCCTGTATCGGATAATTTTGAAAAAATCAATGTAAAGAAACAAAAACAGGATAGAGATTCCATTTTAGAATTTTATAAAAAGCTGATTATGCTTCGTAAAGAAAAAGAAGTTATCGCCAGGGGAAACATTGAATTTATGGAAGTAGAAAATGCCGGCGTGTTGGCATATACAAGATGTTTGGATAAACAGAAGCTCCTTGTTTGTTGTAATTTTCGTGATGTAGAAAGTCAGATGGAATTTACACAGGAATGGAAGTCCGGAAGAAAAATCCTGGGAAATTACGAGGAAAATCATAAGAACAATTATAAGGTGCTGACATTGCGCCCATATGAAATTATAGTCTTGGAAAAAGGCGAAGAATAAAATGACATAGTTTGGGTACACAATCAAGGCTGAAGTGGGAATTGAACTGCTCTCTGTCAAGTAGACAACTGAAAAATATAAAATTTTTTTCCTGCCGGTAGATTATCTTCCGGCAGGAGTTTTTTTGTGCGGCTTGTAAGTAAATTTCGCGTTTTTCCATCGGTGTTAAACTTCCGAGAGTTCTTTGCAGGCGTTTGTTGTTGGAGTAATCTGTATAATCCTTAATCTAAAGGGCGTTTTTGAGAAATACTGATTGGCTATTTACAAATGTGAAAAAATAATATAATATATCTATATAGATATTATCTAGTTAGATATAAAATGCTTAAGGAGGTGAATGATTTTTGGGAAGAACTGAGATGAAGATATTGATCGGACTTCACAGAAATGTAAACGCCTTGGATAAAAAGACATCCAAGATAGCAGCGGAGTACAATTTAACCTTTAGCCAGTTTATGGTTTTAGAGGCTCTCTACAGCAAGGGAGATATGAGTGTAGGAGAGGTAAGGGAAAGAATCTTAAGCAGTGTAGGAACGATACCTCTTATAGTGAACAATTTAGTAAAAATGAACTATGTCGAAAGAATGTGTAACGAGAAAGACAGACGCGTGTGCATACTGCATCTGACGCAAGAAGGATATGATGTAATTAGTAAAATCGTACCTCGAAATGAAGCGATGATAGCAGAAAGCATGGAAGTTTTAGATCAGGAAGAAAAGGAAAAACTGCTGTATCTTTTGAAGAAAATAGGAGGAAAATTATAATGAAAAGAAAAGTGAAGACTAAAGTCAAAGGATTCAGAACAACAGATGGCGCAGGCGTAAAATTAGTAAGAGTTTTGGGGAATCTGACAACAAAAGAGTTTGATCCTATTTTAATGCTTGATTCTTTTGATAGCATTAATCCCGACGATTATACAGCAGGATTTCCAATGCATCCGCATAGAGGGATCGAAACGATCAGTTATGTATCGAGAGGTAAGATGGTTCATAGAGACAGTCTTGGGAATGAAGCGGGTATTTCAGACGGAGAAGTTCAGTGGATGAATTCGGGTTCCGGAATTATGCATGAGGAGATGGTTCCGGCGGCAGAAAGGCTTTTAGGAGTACAGTTGTGGCTGAATTTACCGGCAAAAGATAAAATGAGTAAGCCAAGTTACAATAGTATTAAAAACGAAGATATAAAGGAGATTGAAATAGAAGGAGGAAAGATAAGACTTTTAGCCGGAAAATATGGGGAACATGAAGGCTATAAAGGCGATTATCTCTCTATGGATTATTACGATATCCATCTAAATGCTGATGCAGAAGTTACACTTACGATGGAAGAGGATGATTCGGTAATGGTCTTTACACTTTTAGGAGACGTTTATATTGACGGCGAGCACATAGAGGAAAAAACAGCCGTCAAATTAACGGAAGGAGACAGTCTTACAATTAAGAACGGGAATGAGAAGGCTCAAGTTTTATATATGAATTCAAGGGCGTTGAATGAACCGGTTGCATGGGCCGGTCCGATTGTAATGAATACGCAGGAAGAGCTTCAAAAGGCGTTTTTAGAACTTAGAAGCAATACATTCATCAAAGAAACAGCAGAGTATTAATACGAACTACAAGGAAAAGTATAATGAGCAGAGGGAGAATGGAAGCCTTTAGTGATGGCGTATTAGCGATCGTTATAACAATCATGGTGCTAAAGCTTAATGCACCGAAAGATTTAACTTTGGATGCGGTAAAAGAGGTTTTCCCGACATTTTTAGCATATATTCTAAGTTTTATTTATGTGGGGATATATTGGGCAAACCATCATCATTTAATTAATATGACAGATTCAGTATCAGGTAGATTGTTATGGAAAAATTTACATTGGATCTTTTGGATGTCATTGATCCCGATGGCAACGGAATGGATGGGACTAAATCCGTATAAAAGTTTACCGGCTTTATTTTATGGAATCATACTCTTTATGTGTGCTGTCTCTTACAATATAGTCCAGGCTGAAGTTATAAAGATTAATGGAAAGGACTCTCAAATTTTCCGAAATATCGGAAATGATTTAAAAGGAAAGCTTTCTATTATCGCATATGCCGCCGCTATTATTTTTGCTTTTTATTTTCCGGTCATTTCGTATTTGATATATATTGCGATCGCTTTGACTTGGATCGTACCGGACAGCAGGCTGGAAAAAGCATGATGAAAAAGGCGCAAACGTAAATGAAAAAATGTATTGTATAAGCAGGAGGTAATCGACAGTGATAAAAATTATATATGAACAAAAAGAAAACAGAGCGGCCGCATACGATGATGAAAAATTCATTGGAGAAAGCACATATGCTAAGTCGGATAAAGTATGGATCATAGACCACACTTTTGTGGAAAAAAGTTATGGCGGACAGGGAATCGCAGGCAGATTAGTTGCTAAACTGGTTGAAGAAGCGAGAAAAAACGATATAAAAATTATTCCTTTATGTTCTTTCGCAAAAAGGGAATTTAAGTTAAAGAAAGAATATTTAGACGTACTGTTAAAGGAGGAGGCAGTTATGGGCATCATAAAATCATTAGAAAACAGAAGAACATATTATAACATTGATAAGAATCTGCCGGTTTTGGAAAAAGAGATTGAAGAAAAGATAAAGGAAGTTACAGAATTAGTGCCGGATGCATTCAATATGAAAAGTGCAAGAATCGTGCTTGCATTTGGTGAAAAACACGATCGGCTGTGGGATGAAATTTACAATGTTTTTGAGGGAAAAGTACCTCGGGAAAAAATAGATTCGTTTAAAGCCGGAGCCGGAACAGTGCTGTTTTTATATGACGAGGCAACTGTTAAGAAAATGCAGGAACAGTTCAGTACATATGCGGATAATTTTCCTGTTTGGGCAAATCAGGCAAACGGGATGCTGCAGCTTGCTGTTTGGTCTATGCTAAGAGAGTTGAATGTCGGCGCTTCGCTGCAGCATTATAATCCGGTAATAGATGCACGGGTGAAGGAAATTTTTGATATACCGGAAAACTTTAAACTGGTAGCTCAGATGCCGTTTGGAGGCATAGTCAGCGAACCCGATAAAAAAGAAAAAGAAGATATAGATAAAAGAGTAACCGTGTTAAGATAGCGGCTCATCAGAATAGAATCAAATAAAAACATAAAATCCCCCTTTTCGGATCATCCGGAGAGGGGGATTTTTGCACCGTCATAAACGAGGAAAACAGTTCGGAGAACCGAAGGAGAAAAGGAATAAAAGAGGGGAAAATAATCGTCAGAAAAAAGGGTGAAAATATGCGGAATATGGTTGACAATTATATTCCTAAATGTTAGCCTGTCTGTATAATATCGGTCTGTAAAACAGAAGCGGAAGAGCGTAGAGAAAAGGGAAAAAGAAAAATGAATATGGATTATGGAAAAAGGACTGGAAAAAGCGGGTTGGAGCGCTAGAGCGTGTTTGAAAAACATTTTAAGTTGTTCATTTTAACCAAATTAATATCGAGACAATACATAAGAAGCCTAAGTAGGTGAATGCTAATTTATCATAACGTGTTGCTATTCGGCGAAATGCTTTCAATTTCAGAAAGTAATTTTCGACCAGATGTCTTTCCTTATAAAACCACCAATCGCAGCGACGTTCAAATTTAGCTCCTCGGCGGGATGGAATGGTTGGTTCACCGCCATGATCGTAAATGTAATCTATCAATTGATTACTGTCGTATCCACGGTCTGCCAGAACTTTGCTTCCATCTATTTCGATATGATCCAGTAAAGGAATTGCATAATTGATATCATTACGCTGCCCTTCACTGATCATAAAGTACACTGGATAGCCATAAGAATCTACTATTGCATGGATTTTGGTACTGGCTCCTCCACGGCTGTGTCCGATTTCATTCGAGGCCCCCCTTTTTTAGCACCTGCGCTATGTTGGTGAGCCTGAACAATGGAAGCGTCTATAGATAATTCTTCCAGTTCAGCCTCCAGGCTTAGAATGCGAAAAATATTATCCAGAATCCCGTCATCAATCCATTTACGAAAACGACTATATACAGTTTGCCAGGAACCATAACGTTCTGGAAGATCTCGCCAGGGTGCACCACTGCGTGCTAACCAGACCATCCCATTAAGAATGATGCGGTTATCTTTTCGTGGACGTCCCTGCTTTCCTGTATTTTCAGGAGGGAGTAATGGTACAATACGGTTCCATTCTTCATCTGTTAACTCATATCGTCTCAACATAGTGAACACCCCTTTTTCTTTATTTTATCATGAAAAAGGGAAATGAAACATGCGTTTTGTGCAATTTTTATTTTTCAAACACGCTCTAGCACTCTGTGCAGGAATGATAATAACGGGAACGTCTGTCGCCGGAGCACAGGAGCATCCGCAGTTTACGGCGGATCAAACGGAGATACGATTGGCAAAGGAGGAGCTGCAAACGGTGCAGCTTTCTATCGAGGAATATTTGAAGGAGTGCTGGAAGAACAAACAAGAGGTGATTGATGTAAGCGCGTATAAACTGAATGAAGAAGAACTGAATAAGGTCATCTTCGGGATACATTATGAAAATCCGGAGTATTATTGGGTGTTGCGCAACACTGCTATTAATAAAGACGAGGAAACAGGCTTCGTAAAAACGTATTATCAATATTACGAGGGAACGACGGGAAAACCTCTTGACAGGAGCGAAGAACTGGAACGGGAATGGGAAGTTGTAAAGGAAAAAACGAAATATTGTAAAACGGATATAGAAAAAGCGCTGGTAGTACATGAGCACTTGTGCGATACAATCGTGTATTCTTCCAGACTGCAGGCGGCGGCTCATGACATTGAAGGCGCAATTTTTGAGAAAGAAGCTGTGTGCGAGGGATATGCGCTTGCGTATAAATATTATATGAATCGTTTGGAAATTCCGTGCAAGATCGTAAGCGGAACGTCAAATGGTCAGTCTCATGCGTGGAATCAGATTCAGCTTAACGGGAATTGGTACATGGTAGATCCGACATGGGATGATGTGGCGAACAGTCATGACGTAAAGCATCAGTATTTTTTGTGCAGTGAGAATAAGTTTCCGAATCATGTATGGAACAAGGAAAGCGAACTGTATGAAACTTGCAGCGATACGACGTATGACAATTTAGACTGGAAAAATGATCTTCAGGGAATGTACGCTTATCAGGGCGGACTGTACCGCTCTAAATCGTTGATCGTCGGCGGAAAAGAAGTGAGCGGTATATGGCGGATCGATGCGGAAAATATAGAGAAAGAAGCGGAATTAGTGCTTCCGATCACAGATCAGTGGCAGCTGAACTCTGTCAATGTAGTAAGAGGATATTCACAACTTTCTTATTATGACGGAATGCTTTACTACAATACGCCGCGGGCTGTATGGAGATGGAATTTCGATCCTGAATCAGAACCTGAGAAAGTATTTGAACTGGATCAGAGTATTCCGGGCGAAATATGGGATGCAGAGGCTGCAAACGGGAAGATTTATTACGAGACAGGCGTTTATGAAAAAGGAGAGAGACAGAAGGGGCAATATGTGTTTGACGAAGATTACCGGAAAGCAAAGCATCCGATCGCAGTAACCAAACCGGTTATGACAGTTGTAATGGGCGGTGAAAATGTGTTCCTGCAGTCGGCGGCTCCGGGGAACGTAACATATACGTCGAAGAATCCTGAGATCTGCGACGTTCAAGTTGTGTGGAAAGACGAGTCCTGTCAGCTGATTCCTAAAAAAGCCGGGGAGACGATCGTAACGGTTCATGCAGATCCGACGGATCATTATGCGGAAGGTGCGGTAGATGTAAAAGTGATCGTTAAAGAGCGGGATGATATTGAAGAAAAGATCACTCTTCAATATGAAGCCGGAGACGGAGGAAGTATAGCAGCAGTTGATGCGGCAACAGGGAAAATACTTGAAAACGGAGCAAAGATCAAACCGAATGCAGAAGTTCAGTTTACGGCGTCTCCAAATTCCGGTTATTCTGTGAAAAACTGGGTTGTAAACGGAGAAGTATATAAGGAAAACGGCATCGTTTATACAGGCATGGAATTAAAGCGCGCGATCACCGCTTCATCTGACAGCGTGAAAGTTGAATTTGTAAAAGATGAGCCGGCATTTGTGAAGGGCGATGTAAATTTAAGTGGGAAGGTCGAGATCGGCGATGTTCGTGAAGCCTTGAGAAGTATATGCAAAAAGACAGAACTGACAGCGCTTCAGAAGCAGGCGGCGGATGTAAATGAAAACGGAAACGTTGATATAGAAGATTTAAGGAAGATCTTAAGATTTGTCTGCGGAAAGATCGATCAACTGAATATGGAAGAAAGCGGGGCGTCAAAATGAAGATATTAATCATCGGCGGAGTGGCTGCCGGAACAAAAACTGCTGCGAAATTGAAACGGGAAGACAGAAATATTGATGTGACTGTGATTACGAAAGATAAAGATATCTCTTATGCGGGATGTGGTCTGCCGTACTATGTGGGCGGACTGATCGAGGGCAGGGACGAGCTGATCGTGAATACTCCGCAGAAATATTCCGCGCTGACCGGGGTTGAAGTAAGAACGGGGAAAGAAGCGGTTGCACTCGACGCAGAAAAAAAGCAAGTGACGGTGCAGGATGTACAGACAGGCGAGAAAGAAGTCTGTTCCTACGATAGATTAGTAGTTGCAGTAGGAGCATCTCCCGCGATCCTTCCGATAGAAGGAAAAGAACTGGCAGGCGTATTTAAGATGAGAACGCCTGACGATGCAGAAGGAATCCGTACATATGCAGAACAAAACAATGTGAAAAAAGCGGTTGTGATCGGAGCTGGTTTCATCGGACTTGAGGCTGCGGAGAATTTACAGGCAAAAGGAATCCAGGTGACCGTCATTGATTTTGCGGATCAGATCCTGCCGAATATTTTTGATCCTGAGATGGCGCTCTATGCGAAAAGACATCTGATCCGGCAGGGAATCCGCGTGCTTACAGGAACGAAAGCGGAGCAGATATATGAAAGAGGTACACAGGGCCGTGTGGCGGGAATTAAGACGTCTGCCGGAAATCTGCCGTGTGAAATGATCATCATGGCTGCGGGAATCCGTCCGAATACGGAGTTTTTAAATGACAGCGGTATAGAGATGTTCAAAGGAACGATTCTTACAGACGATCAGATGAAAACGAATCTGGATGATGTATATGCGGCAGGAGACTGTGTGATGGTGAAGAACCGTCTGACGGGAAAACGTCAGTGGTCACCGATGGGATCTTCGGCGAATCTGGAAGGACGTACATTGGCACAGGTACTTGCCGGAGCGCAGAAGTCGTATCCGGGAGTTCTCGGCACAGGCGTTGTGAAGCTTCCGGGTCTGAATGCCGGAAGAACAGGACTGACAGAAGCGCAGGCAAAAGAAGCGGGCTACGATGTAGTTACGGCGCTTGTTCCGACGGATGATAAAGCGCATTATTATCCGGACGCTTCGTTTTTCATTACGAAACTGATTGCAGACCGGAGTACAAGAAAACTGCTTGGCGTTCAGGTGTTTGGTCCGGGCTCTGTTGATAAGATGGTTGATATCGCAGTGATGGGATTGAATATGGGCGCGGTTCTGGATGATTTTGAAAATGCGGATTTCGCATATGCACCGCCGTTCTCAACAGCAATCCATCCGTTTGTGCAGGCTGTTTATGTATTGATGAACAAACTGGACGGTACGATCGTCAGCATGACTCCTGCGGAGTATGCCGCAGGAAAAGCAGAAGGCTATACGGTTGTCGATGTTGCGCCGGAGCCGTCGATCAGAGGAGCGGTATATGTAAACTTAGGAGCTGTAAACGGCGAAATCAAAGGACTTGGAAAAGAGGAGAAACTGCTTCTTGTCTGTGCAAAGGGCAAAAGAGGATATTTTCTTCAAAACCGGTTGCGTCATTACGGCTATACGAATACAGTCGTTCTTGAAGGAGCAACATTTTTCAATGATGTAAAAGTGAAAAATAATATAGAAGAAGCTGTCTCTAAAGAAGACGAGACGAGAGTAAAAGCGCTTGGATTTTTAAAGGATAAAAGGACGCCGGATAAATTTAACGGACGTGTGATCACAAGAAACGGAAAGATTACAGCCGAAGAAGCGCACACGATTGCCGAGGCGGCGCAGTTATACGGAAGCGGAGAAGTGACAATGACCTCTCGTCTGACGATGGAGATTCAGGGCGTTCCTTATGACAATATAGAACCGCTGCGGGAATATCTGATGCAGGCAGGACTTGAGATGGGAGGAACCGGCTCAAAAGTCCGTCCGGTTGTATCGTGCAAGGGAACGACTTGTCAGTACGGGCTGATCGATACGTTTGCATTGTCCGAAGAAATTCATGAAAGATTTTTCCATGGATACAGCGATGTGAAGCTGCCGCATAAATTTAAGATCGCGGTAGGAGGATGTCCGAATAATTGTGTAAAACCGGATCTGAATGATCTTGGAATTATCGGTCAGAAAGTTCCGTGGGTCGATCTTGAAAAGTGCCGTGGCTGCCGGATTTGCCAGGTAGAAAAAAATTGTCCGATCCATGCGGCAAAAATGGTGGACGGAAAGATTGTGATCGACGAAAATGTATGTAATCACTGTGGAAGGTGCATCAGTAAATGTCCGTTTGGTGTGACTGAAGAATTTGTTTCGGGGTATCGCGTATATATAGGCGGACGCTGGGGCAAGAAAGTAGCGCGGGGAAGATACCTTGAAAAAGTGTTTACAGATAAAGAAGAAGTGCTTGATATTGTGGAAAAAGCAATTCTTTTGTTCCGGGAACAGGGGATCACGGGAGAGCGATTTGCGGATACGGTTGAAAGACTCGGATTTGAAAATGTTCAGGAACAGCTTTTGGGAGATGGACTGTTAGCCCGCAAAGATGAAAACATAAGAGCGCAGAAACATTTGAAAGGCGGAGCAACTTGTTAAGAATTTTATAAAACGATAGAGTGCAGCATAGCGACTCATAAGACAGATTGAAGGTAAAGGGGAAAAAGAAAAATGAACAAAAACTATGAGGCATGGAAAAGAGGTTGGAAAAAACGAGCGGGCGCACTGGCGCTTTGCGGCGGAATATTGATTGCGGGGACGTCCGTCGTAGGAGCACAGGAAAACCCGTAGCAGGCGGCAGTGCAGTCAGAAGTACAGCTTGCAGAAGCAAACTCTAAAGAGAAGCTGCTTCCGTTAGATCAATATCTGAAAGACTGCTGGGCAAAGAAGCAGACGGCGATTGATTTAACCGCGTACAAAATAACGCATGAAGAATTGAACAAGGTGATTTTCGGTATCCACTATGAGGAACCGGAATATTATTGGACGATCCGAAACGATATAACCGATACAGATCCGCAAACAGGACTTTTGAAAACTTATTATCCTTATTATTCCGGCGAGACAGGAAGTCCTTTTGACCGTACGGAAGAATTGGAACGGGAATGGGAAATGGTTGAAGAGATGACGGAAAACTGTACGACTGATCTGGAAAAAGCGCTTGTAGTGCATGATCATCTGGTTAGAACAATTCAGTACAGTGCGTCATTGGGCGCTTTTGTGGCCCATGATATTGAAGGTGCCATTTTTGAGAAAAAATGTGTGTGTGAAGGATATGCATTGGCGTATAAGTATTACATGAATCGCCTGAATATTCCGTGTAAAGTAGTGAGTGGAGTTTCAAAAGGCCAGCCTCATGCGTGGAATCAGATTAAAATTAATGGAAAATGGTATTTTGTAGACGCGACATGGGATGACGGAAGCTGTGTGTTGGAGGAAAAAAGCCACCCTGTAAAACATGAATATTTCCTGAAAAGTGAGACGGAATTTTCAGATCACACATGGAACAGAGAAGGCTATGAAATTTGTAACGATACAACTTATGACAACGTAGAGTGGAAATGGGTTTCCAGAAAAATGGCCGCATATAAAGGCGGTTTATATGTTGCCGGATCATTCCCCAGAGACGGAGTGATAAAGAGCGGAATATGGAGGTATGATTCGGAAGACCCGACTCAGAAGGGAGAACTGGTCGTTGAGATCGAGGATGAGTGGCCGGTGTCACAGTATAATAAAGGCAAGGGTTGTATGGAAATTGCATATTATGACGGGATGCTTTACTACAACACTCCGAAAGCTGTATGGAAATGGAACTTTGATAAGAATACAGAGCCGGAAAAAGTTTTTGAGTTAGAAGAAAATGTTTCGGGCAGTATCTGGTATTTGCATGTAGCGGACGGCAAAGTTTATTACGAGACGTCTCTTTACGAAAAGAATGAGAAAGAAAAGCGGGAGTATGTAATTGATGTAAACTATCAGAAAGTGAAACACCCGATCGCTGTGACAAGTCCGGTAATGACAGTTGAACTGGGAGGAAATGCAAAAGAGGTATTCCTGCAGGGGGCAGCTCCGGGAATCGTGACTTTTAAAGCGAACAACCCTGACATTTGTGACGTGGAAGAGGCGTACGCAGACAGATCGTGTAAGCTGATCCCGAAAAAGGCGGGTGAAGCGACTGTAACTGTGCATGCGACAGCTACAGATCACTATTTGGAAGGCTCGGTAGATGTAAAAATTATTGTCAAAGGTGATTCAAGCACAGAACAGAAGATCACGCTTCAGTATGAATCCGGTTCAAACGGTTCTTTAAGAGCGGTTAATGCGGCAACAGGAGAAAATTTATCAAATGGAGCGCAGATTCTTCCGAATACAGAAGTTCAATTTATGGCATCTCCGAACGAAGGTTATTCTGTGAAAAACTGGACGATTAACGGAGAAGTGTACAAAGAAAACGGTCAGGTTTATACTGGTACTACTATGAAATATGCGATTACAGCTTCATCAGGCATTGTAAAAGTCGAGTTTGTAAAAGATGAAGTTGAAGTTGTCAAAGGGGATGTAAACTTGAACGGAAAGGTTGAAATCGGCGATGTCCGTGAAGCCTTGAGAAGTATTTGTAAAAAGACACAACTGACAGAAACGCAGAAACAGGCGGGAGATATAAACAAAAACGGAACTGTTGATATCGAAGACTTGAGAACAATCCTGAGAGTTGTTTGCGGAAAAGTAGAAAGCCTGTAAGTGATGTAAATAGTAAATCGATAAGAAAAGCGGATGGTGATTGAGCTGTCCGCTTTTTGTAATGGGGAAGAGACGGATATTTGAATTTAAAGTACAAAAAAATCACCGTCCCCGCGGCTCTCAAGTCCGCAAAAACAGTGATTAGAATGCGCGATCAGGGGTTCGAACCCTGGACACCCTGATTAAGAGTCAGGTGCTCTACCAACTGAGCTAATCGCGCATGCAATAGTATGTTGTTTTACAACGCAAGAAAGATTATAATTTAAAATTTATGAAAAATCAACCCTTTTTAACAAAAAAATTCGATTTTCTTTATTTTTTCTTTTATTTTCGTCTTTATTTTACCGATTTGTTTTTACTTTTCATCTTTTGTTAAAAAATAGTATTGTTTTTGTCTGTATTTGCGGTTGTCACCGGCTGTGTGTACATGAGAATAAAAAGTTGTTTGTCAGGAGTGTTTGCGGGAACAGAAGTCTGAATTTAAGATTTTGTACACTTCATCAAAAGAATTTTTGATAATAAGAAGTTTTCGGTTAAGTCTCGGATGACAGTAGCATATTTCACAGAGACGGTATTTTTGATGTTTTCGTTTCATATAAACTCCTTTTAACGGAACGGATTGAGCGGACAGCTTAAATAAGCGAGGCCGGAAAGCGTCTCATACATCTTTCTATATTATATGAAAAAAACAGGGAGAGGTTCGTTGGAAGCGTCTCACCCTGCTTTTTATAGCATATCCGTGCTGCCGCCGTTATTTTCTCATTGCGATCAGTTTATTGATCGGGTTTCCTTTTGAAGAAAATTTTTCTTCATATTCTGTCATAATATTTTCTTTGTTTAGCTCTTTGTTGTGATGCAGATCGTATGTAAAAGCCTGAAGCGTCCATCCGGCTTCCTTTACCTGTTCCAGAGAAAAGTCAAAAAGAGGGGTGTTGTCCGTTTTGAACTCCACAAGTCCTTGCGGTGGGAGGACTTTTTCATAACGGGATAAAAACTCTGTTGATGTAAGACGGCGTTTTGCATGACGTGATTTTGGCCATGGGTCGGAAAAATTCAGGTAAATGCGGTCGACTTCTGATTCGGCAAATACTTCCGGCAGTTCTCTTGCATCCATGCAGACAAAGCGGATATTCGGCAAATCTGAAAATTCTTCGGTGTCAAATTTTTCTACTGCCCGAAGCAGGACGCTGGAATATCGTTCGATTCCGATAAAGTTGATATTAGGATAGGTTTTTGCCATATTTAATAAGAAGCGTCCTTTTCCCATTCCGATCTCGATCCGTATCGGACGGTCGTTTCCGAAAACCGAAGTCCAGTTTCCGCGGAACTCTTTCGGATTCTTGATTACAGTAAAATGTGCCTGAAGAGTATCGTCGGCGCGGGGAATATTTCTAAGTCTCATATGTGTCTCCTTGTATTTTGGTCGTTATACTAGATTGTATCATAATATGCAGCATATGTCAGGTCAAAGATTTGCGGATGTTTGAGAATCGTTCCTGTTTAGGCAGAGGATAACATGGACGGATGTTAAGGGAATGTTAAAGGGAGCGCATTTTTGGAAGATGTGGCTTGCATTTTGGAGGAAAAGGTGTATCATAGGGATATATTATTGCTGACAGGAGGCTTTTTATGGACGCTATTTTGGATAAATTGACGGAAATTGAAAATGCAGCGTCTGCGATTGTTCGTCATGCAGAAGAGCAAAAAGACGTACTTGGACAGGAATTTGATGAAAAACGGAAAAAATTTGACGAGGACTTAGAAAATAAAACGAAAGCACGCCTTGAGAAAATCCGGGAACAGTTGGAAAAAGAACAGTCGAGAGTTCTTAACAGCAGCAGCGGCGCAAGTGAGGATACGATCTGCAGCCTCCGGAAAGAATATGAAGAGAAGCATACAGAATATGCGCATGAGATATTGAGACGGATCACAGAGGTGTAACTTATGGGAAATTTACTTAAGTACAGCGGGATTGTGACAAAGATCCGGGCAATGGAGGCGAAGCTTTTGACGCCGGAGCAGTTTGCGGATATAGCAAATTTACGAAGTGTTCCGGATATTGCGGACTATCTGCGGAAAAATACGGCGTATGCGGAAGTGCTTGACACTTTAACGGAAGATCAGATCCATCGAGGAAACATAGAGAAGGTGCTTGTGCAGTCGCTTTATCACGATTACACAAAGATTTACCGTTTCTGCGGGCAGAGTCAGAGAGAATTTATGAAGCTGATCATGAAAGGATACGAGATCGAGCTGATCAATTACTGTCTGCGTATCGTGATCAACCATTATAAGAAACCGTTTGATCTTAATTATAAAAGTGCGTTTTTTGACCGGTATTCGCAAATATCTATCGGAAAGCTGATCACAGCCAGAACGACAGATGAGCTTGTGGAAAATCTAAAAGAAACGGAGTATTACGCTCCGTTGAAAAAAATAAAAGATACCGATAATGTGACTCTTTATGATTACAATCTGGCGTTGGATCTTTATTATTATACATCTACATGGAAAGAGCAGAAGAAGATTTTGAAAAAGTCGGATCTTGAGCTGTTTATGAGAGATCGTGGGTCAAAGATCGATCTTTTGAATATTCAGTGGATCTACAGGGCGAAAAAGTATTACAATATGAAGCCCGCGGATATCTATCTGATGCTGATTCCGATACACTATAAATTGTCAACAGAATTAGTGAAAGATATGGTGGAGGCTCCGGGAGTCGAGGAGTTTGAAAATGTCGTAATAAGAACAACTTATGCCCGGCATTATAATTTCAAACAAAATTTGACAATGGAGCAGATGTATGCGGACTGTCTGCATCATCTGTACACGGCAGACCGGCGAAAGAATCCGTATTCGGTCTCCGCGATCAACACCTATCTCTTCTTAAAAGAAGAAGAATTGAAAAAGCTGACAACCGTTATGGAATGCGTCCGGTACGGACTGAATCCGGGAGAAACGGCAGCATACATTGGAGGTAGAACCCGATGATCGTAAAGATGAAATTTATTAATATATCAGGTCCGCGAAATGATATCGACCGTGTTACCGATCAGTATCTTTCGCGGTATGAGATTCAGCTTGAGTCTGCGCTGTCGGAACTTAAGACAGTAGATAACTTAAGACCTTTTGTGGAGCTGAACCCCTACAGGGAAGTGTTAAGTAAGGCAAATGAATTTGTCGGATATCTTCCGAATGCAGAAACAGTAGAGCCGGATACGAAACTCGGTCTTGACGATATGTTTGAGCTTGTACGCAAGGCGGATGAAGATTATCGTACACTTCAGGAAAAAAAGGAAAAGCTTAAGCAGAAAATTGAAGAATACAGGGCGAAACAGCAGATCGTAGCGCCGTTTCGACCGTTGGAATGCGATCTTCACCGTGTGCTTCATTATCGATATATCACTTATCGTTTCGGCCGTATCGCAGTGGAATTTTATCATAAGATGCAAAAATATCTTATGGATGATCTAAAAGCAATCTTCGTAGAAGGAGAGCGGGATGAAAGTTATGTTTATGGAGTATATTTCGTTTCGCAGGCGGAGACACAGAAAGTTGACGCGGTATTCCGGTCGCTGCATTTTGAAAGAATCGAGTTGAAGGATGAATTTGAAGGAACTCCCGATACGGCATACCGGGTACTCGAAAACGAGATTGCCCGTGTCAATTTAGAAATTGAAGATCTGGATAAACAGGCAGGAGAGATGCTGGCGGACCGCGCTCCGCAGTTAGTTGCGGCAAGGGACAGGCTGGAAGAACTGTCCAATAACTTCGATGTGAGAAAACTTGCGGCCAGAATGGAAGATAAACAGGAAGATTACTATATTCTGTGCGGATGGATGGCGGAAGATGATGTAGATAAATTCGTTGAGGAAGTAAAGGAAGACGATAAAGTATTCGTCGTTGTGGAAGACGATCATGACGCATATTTCGGAGAACCGCCGACAAAGCTGGAAAATCCGAAATTATTCAAACCATTTGAAATGTTCGTCAGTATGTATGGACTCCCGGCACATAACGAGATGGATCCGACGATGTTTGTCGGTCTGACGTACTCATTTATCTTTGGAGTGATGTTCGGAGATGTCGGGCAGGGACTGCTTTTGATGATCGGCGGAGGATTGGTCTATAAGTTTAAGAAAGCGCCGCTTGCGGGGATTATTGCGACGGCAGGTGTTTTTTCCACGATCTTCGGATTTCTGTTTGGAAGTATTTTCGGATTTGAAGACGTTCTTCCGGCGCTGTGGATACGGCCGATCGATCATATGACGACTTTGCCGTTTCTCGGAAAGCTGAATACGGTGTTTATTGTTGCGGTGGCGTTCGGTATGTTTCTGATCATGGTTGCGATGGTGCTTCACATTATCAATGCGGTACGAGGGAAAAATATGGAAAGCGCATGGTTTGATCCGAACGGTGCGGCAGGACTTGTATTTTATCTTGCGGTCGTAGTGACAGTCGTTCTCTTTATGACGGGAAATCCGCTTCCGGGCGGAATCGTTATGGCGATCATGTTCGGAATCCCGCTTTTGCTCATCTTTTTCAGAGAACCCCTTACGAGGATGCTTCAGAAGCGGGCGGATAAGATGGAGACAGGAAAGGCAATGTTTGTTGTGCAGGGATTTTTTGAACTCTTTGAAACATTGCTCAGTTACTTCTCTAATACGATTTCCTTTATCCGTATCGGAGCGTTTGCGGTGAGTCATGCCGCGATCATGGAAGTTGTGCTGCAGTTGGCGGGAGCAGAGAGCGGAAGTCCGAACTGGGCAGGCGTGATCTTCGGAAACCTGTTCGTTTGCGGATTCGAAGGTCTGATCGTCGGAATCCAGGTGCTGCGTCTGGAATATTACGAACTGTTCAGCCGTTTTTATAAAGGCAGCGGTCATGCATTTGATCCGTATGCAAAAAGAAAGACAAAGAAAAACAGCCGAAAATAGATTTCTTAAAATTCATCATATCATAGGAGGAACTTACAATGACAATGGGAACAAAAATCGTTTTTATCATCACGCTGATCGTGAGCATTATCGTACCGTTTGGGTATTATCTTCTTGGGGAAAAGAGCAGAAAACGTTATAAAAGAGCAATAGGAACGAATGCTTTCTTCTTTTTCGGAGCGTTTGCGATTGCATCGATCATGCTTCTTGGCGGACCGAATGTACAGGCTGCGGAAGCTGTGACTGCCGATGCGGGATTCGCAACAGGCATGGGATATCTTGCGGCTGCGATCGTTACGGGACTTTCCTGTATCGGCGGCGGAATTGCGGTTGCCAGCGCAGCCAGCGCAGCGTTAGGTGCGATCAGTGAAGATTCAAGCGTACTCGGAAAATCTCTTATTTTTGTAGGTCTTGCAGAAGGAGTGTGTCTTTATGGTTTGATCATTTCCTTCATGATTTTAGGAAACCTGTAATAAAGATACATGCGGACGGCGCGGCGGGAGCAGCGTAAACGGTAAGGCAGAAAGGAAAAGGATCTGAAGTTATGAAGATGTATCTGATCAGCGACAATGTTGACACATATACCGGGATGCGTCTGGCAGGAGTAGACGGCATTGTCGTTCATGAACAAGATGAACTAAAGCAGGCGTTGGAACGTGTTCTTGAAGACAAAAGTATAGGAATTGTACTTTTGACAGAGAAATTCGGCAGGGAGTTTCCGGCGATCATCGATACATTCCGATTGGAACGTAAGATGCCGCTTCTTGTGGAAATTCCGGACCGGCACGGAACGGGACGAAAAAAAGATTTTATCACATCTTATATAACGGAAGCGATCGGATTGAAATTATAAGGCGGAGATATTCATTCCGACGAATGAAGAATACAGCGGACAAAGCAGTGATAGAGCAGAAAATAAATCAGGCAAATGAAGCAGATAAATCGTAGAAAAGGGAGGGCTTTCGGTTGACTCTTGAAGAAAAACTCACATATATGCAGACTGTGTCTATGGAGCAGGCGCGCGCAGAAGGAAATGCGATCATAGATGCGCACAGAGAAGCGCTGGAAAAAATATTCAGCGACCATAAGTCAGAGATGATGCGGCAGGCGGAAACGCGCATAAAAGCAGAGACGACAAATGCAAAACGGACAGTAAGTCAGGCATTGGCAAAGTCTCAGCTGGAGATTAAACGAAGCCAGGGAAAAGTGCAGCAGGAGCTGAAAGACAAAGTGTTTGAAGAAGCGATGCAGCTTGTGAACGATTATATGAAAACAAAAGCATACGACGACTTTCTTGTTAAGTGTATCCGAAAGGCAGAGCGGTTTGCAGGCGATGACCCGGTCGTTATTTATATTAATCCGTCCGATGAAAAAAAACGTACGGAGCTGGAAAAAGAAACCGGGGCGAAGCTTACGGTGAGTGCGGAAGATTTTATCGGCGGGGTGCGCGCGGTAATCCGTTCGCGTAATATTTTGATGGACCATTCGTTTAAAACGCAGATCCAGGACGAATATGACAAATTTTTGTTTTTAGGAGGTGACGGAATTGCTTAACACAGGAACGATTTATGGAATTAACGGACCTGTCATCTACCTGAAAGGAAATACAGGATTTCGTATGTCGGAAATGGTTTATGTCGGAAAACAAAAATTAGTAGGCGAAGTGATCGCTCTTGATAAAGACAGGACGACGATCCAGGTGTATGAAGAAACGACAGGACTTAGACCGGGAGAGGAAGTTGTCGCAAGCGGAAATGCGGTTTCGGTAACGCTTGCGCCGGGAATCCTGAATAATATATTTGACGGAATCGAGCGTCCGCTTGAGAGAATTGCAGAGACAGGCGGCGCGTTTATTACAAGAGGAGTCAGCGTGGATTCGCTTGACAGAGAGAAAAAATGGAAGACTCACATCGTCGTTGAAAAAGGTCAGTACCTTCATGGCGGAGATATTATAGCGGAAGTGCCGGAGACACATGCGATCCTTCACAAATGTATGATTCCTCCGGATGTGGAAGGAACGGTAAAAGAGGTTGTAAAAGACGGAGAGTATACGATCGATGAAACTCTCGTTATATTAGAACTTCCGGATGGCGGTGAAAAGAAGCTGACTATGACACAGCGGTGGCCGATCCGTGTGCCCCGCCCGACACATCACCGATTTCCGGCGTCTGTTCCGCTTGTGACCGGACAGCGTATCATCGATACGATGTTTCCGATCGCAAAGGGAGGAACTGCTGCGATTCCGGGAGGATTCGGAACCGGAAAGACAATGACTCAGCATCAGATCGCCAAATGGGCGGATGCGGATATTATTATTTACATCGGATGCGGAGAGCGTGGAAATGAGATGACGCAGGTTCTGGAAGAGTTCGGTGAATTGACAGACCCGCGGACAGGCAATCCGCTTATGGACAGAACAACGCTGATCGCAAATACGTCAAACATGCCGGTGGCTGCCCGTGAGGCAAGTATTTATACAGGACTTACGCTGGCGGAATATTACCGGGATATGGGATACGATGTGGCGATCATGGCAGATTCTACGTCCAGATGGGCCGAGGCACTGAGGGAACTTTCGGGACGTTTGGAAGAGATGCCGGCAGAAGAAGGATTTCCGGCTTATCTGGCATCAAGATTGTCGGCGTTTTACGAGAGAGCCGGAATGATGCACAATCTGAACGGAACAGACGGATCGGTTACGATCATCGGAGCGGTATCGCCTCAGGGCGGTGATTTTTCCGAGCCGGTCACACAGAATACGAAACGTTTTGTGCGCTGTTTTTGGGGACTGGATAAAAGTCTTGCGTATTCGAGACATTTTCCGGCAATTCATTGGCTCACAAGTTACAGCGAATATCTGAACGATTTAAGCCATTGGTATCAGGATAATGTATCCCCGCAGTTTGTTGATTATAGAAATAGGTTAATGGCGCTTCTGAATCAGGAGAGCAGCCTGTTGGAGATCGTAAAATTGATCGGAAGCGACGTTCTGCCGGATGATCAGAAGCTTGTACTTGAGATTGCCCGCGTGATCCGTTTGGGATTTTTACAGCAGAACGCATTTCATAAAGACGATACATGTGTCTCAATGGAAAAACAGTTTTTGATGATGGACACAATTTTATATCTTTATAAACAGGCAAGGACGCTTGTGACGATGGGGCATCCTATGTCTGTGCTGAAGGCGGAAAATATTTTCGACCGTGTAATCTCGATCAAATATGATGTGCCGAACGACAGATTGGAAATGTTTGCTCAATATCATCGTGATATCGACGCGTTTTATCAGAATGTTTTGGAAAAGAATGCATAAGGAGAACCGAAGATCATGTCAATCGAATATTTAGGATTAAGCAGCATCAACGGCCCGCTGATCGCGCTGGAGGGCGTACAGGATGCATTTTTCGACGAGATCGTGGAATTCGTCGTAGACGGTACGCAGAGAAAGATCGGCCGTATCGTAGAAATATATGAAGATAAAGCCGTTATTCAGGTATTTGAAGGCTCTGAAAATATGTCCCTGAAAAATACGCATACAAAACTGACAGGCCATCCGATGGAGATCGCGCTTTCGCCGGATATACTTGGCAGAACGTTTAACGGGATCGGAAATCCGATCGACGGACTTGGACCGATTGCTTCTACGTTAAGAAGAGACGTGAATGGATCTCCTCTCAATCCTGTGAAGAGAGAGTATCCTCGAAATTATATCAGAACAGGAATTTCTGCGATCGACGGACTGACGACGCTGATCCGCGGACAGAAACTGCCGATCTTTTCGGGAAATGGTCTGCCCCATGACCAACTGGCGGCGCAGATTGTAAAACAGGCGTCTCTGGGAGAAAATTCAGATGAAAAGTTCGCGATCGTATTTGCGGCAATGGGTGTAAAGCATGATGTGGCGGATTTCTTCCGCAATACGTTCGAGGAGAGCGGGGTTGCGGATCACGTAGCCATGTTTTTGAATCTGGCGAACGATCCTGTTGTGGAACGTCTTATCACGCCGAAAGTGGCATTGACGGCGGCGGAATATCTGGCGTTTGAACAGAATATGCATATTCTTGTAATCTTGACTGATATGACATCCTTTGCAGAAGCGATGCGTGAAGTTTCTTCGTCAAAAGGTGAGATTCCGAGCCGAAAAGGTTATCCGGGATACTTGTACAGTGAACTTGCCACGATTTACGAAAGAGCGGGGATCGTACAGGGAGTGAACGGTTCTGTAACACAGCTTCCGATTCTTACGATGCCAAATGACGATATCACACATCCGATTCCCGATCTGACGGGATATATTACAGAAGGGCAGATTGTACTTGACCGTCCCCTTAACGGACAGTCGATCTATCCGCCGATCAACATTCTTCCGTCATTGTCCCGTCTTATGAAAGACGGTATCGGCGAGGGATATACGAGAGAAGATCATCAGGATCTGGCAAATCAGTTGTTCTCCGCATATGCAAAAGTCGGAGATGCCCGAAATCTGGCGTCTGTTATAGGTGAGGATGAATTGTCGCCTATTGATAAGAAGTATCTTGAGTTCGGAAAAGAATTTGAAGAAAAATATATCGGTCAGGGAATGAATGAAAACCGTACAATGGAGGAGACGCTTGATCTCGGATGGAAACTGCTCGGACGTTTGCCGAGAGAAGAGCTTGACCGCGTTGATACGAAGATTCTTGATAAATATTATAAACCGTCTGAAGAAGAATAAGTTAGGGTGCAGAGAAACTGATCCTTTCAGAGTAAAAATAAAAGCGGGGAAGGAGGAGGCATATGGATCCGCGTACATTTCCGACAAAAGGAAATCTTATGCTGGCGAAAAATTCGCTTGCGTTGGCGAAGCAAGGTTATGATCTGATGGATAAAAAAAGAAATATACTGATCAGAGAACTGATGGATCTGATCGATGAAGCACGGACGATCCAAGAAGAGATCGACACGACGTTCACTTATGCGTATGAATGTCTGCAAAGGGCGAACATCGAAAACGGAATCAGCAATGTTGAGATGCTTGCATATACAGTTCCGATCGAAAATTCGATCACGATCCAGACGCGCAGTATTATGGGAACGGAAATCCCTCATGTCAAATATATGCCTGATGCCGGAAAGCCAACGTATTCATTTAGTACGACCCGTGAATCGATCGATAAGGCGAGAGAAGCATTCCGCAAGGTAAAAGATCTGACGGTGAAATTGTCTATGGTAGAAAATGCGGCGTACCGCCTTGCGGGAAATATCAAAAAGACGCAGAAGAGGGCAAATGCATTGCAGAATATCACGATTCCGATGTATACATCACTTGTATATACGATCACGAATGCTTTGGAAGAAAAAGAGCGTGAAGAATTTACCCGTTTGAAAGTAATTAAACGAATGAAAACAAAGAAACAAGGCGGCTGAGAAACCTTACTGATCTTTTGGTATGCCCGTTTGAATATATTTTACGCATGCCGGAATGAAAGGTGCAGGAAAGAGGAAGGAATCACAATGAGCAATGAGGAACAAAAGTCAATAACACCGGGCATTTACTTGTGGCTGATTGCAGTGAATATTTATATCAGCATGTTTGCGTTTGGCGGAGGTTATGTTGTTGTTCCTCTTGTACGCCGAAGTTTTGTTGAAAAGAAAAAGATATTTACAGAAGATGAGCTGATGGAGATGTCCGCTGTGGCGCAGTCAAGTCCGGGGGCGATCGCGGTGAATCTGGCGGCGTTGTCGGGGTATAAGGCGGCGGGAACGGCAGGGGCGGTGATTAGCTGTGCGGTTTCTGTAATTCCGCCGCTTGTGATTCTCGGAATCATTTCAGGATTTTATGATTTATTTATTGCAAATAAAATTGTTGCCGCTGTTTTAAAAGGAATGCAATCCGGAGTTGCGGCTTTGATCGTCAGTGTTGTAGCAGATATGTGCACTGTGATATTGAAAGAAAAATCATTTTTTCTTTTTTCCCTTATTCCGATCGCCTTTATAGCAAATTTTATTTTTGATGTAAATGTGGCGCTGATTCTGGCAGTATGCTGCGGGCTTTGTATCCTTCGGGTTTACGTAAGAAGCGGAGGTCACAAATGGAAATTCTTTTAAAATTATTTTTGACATTTTTGAAGATCGGCCTTGTCAGTATCGGAGGCGGGTATGCGGTAATCCCTTCGATCCATGAAGAAGTTGTAGTAAAAGCGGGATGGATCGGAGAAAAAGTATTTGCGGATATTATTACGATATCTCAGATGACGCCCGGTCCTCTGGCAGTGAATACATCTACGTTTGTCGGCTTGCAGATCGCAGGTGCGGCAGGCGCGGTTGTGGCAACAGTCGGATGCGTTTTTTGCGGAGTTGCGATTTCATTGACTCTGTATCGTTTTTTTCAGAAGCATAAAGAGTCAGTCTATATTTTTGAGACGCTTAACGGATTGAAAGCAGCTTCTCTGGGATTGATCGTATCAGCCGCGGCAACGATCATATTGCTTTCTTTTTTCGGAACAGGAGATCCGGATTTAAAAACAATGAAAGAATTGCTTGATATCGGCGCGGTAGCTATTTTCGGAGGAGTGTTGTTTTTGTCGCGGAAGCGGAAGATCAACCCGATCATGCTGATGCTCGTAAGCGGAGCGGCAGGTATAATTTTATACATGTAACTGTAAAAGTAAAAAAGTAAAGAAGGCGGTCTTGAATAGAAAAGCGGCAAAGGGTCTGATAAGGAAAGATCAGAAACAGAGGAAAGAGGTTTATGAGAGAAAAGAAAAATAAGAATGATAATGTAAATGACGTAAATGGCAAAAGAGATAATAAGAAAGCGGCCGGAAAATTTAAAAATTGGACAACAGCTCTTAGCATGGAGCTAAGGGAACATAAAAGTTCGGCTATAGTGTATTTTACATTGAGGGCGCTTGTGATCATTATGCTCGTGCTCCAACTTTTGAATCGGAATTATGAAAATGTATTTTTGTGTATACTTACGCTTCTTTTGCTTGTGATTCCGAGTTTGGCACAGATTACATTTAAAGTGGAACTGCCGACAGCATTGGAGATTATCATTCTTGTATTTATTTTTTCGGCAGAGATACTCGGCGAGATCAGTGAATTTTATCTTGTATTTCCGTTCTGGGATACAGTGTTACATACATTGAACGGTTTTCTTGCGGCGGCGATCGGATTTTCGCTTGTTGATCTGCTGAACAGAAGTGACCGGACGGTTTTTTCACTGTCGCCGCTTTTTACGGCAATCGTAGCGTTTTGTTTTTCGATGACGATCGGAGTTGTGTGGGAGTTTTTTGAGTTTGGGATGGATATGATCATGGAACTCGATATGCAGAAAGATACGGTTATCCATACGATTCGATCTGTTATGCTTGATCCGGGCGGACATAATGTGCCGTATGCGATACAAAACATAACAGATGTTGCGGTGAACGGACAATCTCTTGGAGTGGGAGGATATCTTGATATCGGACTGCTTGATACGATGCAGGATTTGATCGTTAATTTTATCGGCGCGGCTGTATTTTCCGTACTTGGATTTTTCTATGTGAAAAGCAGAGGAAAAGGAAAGGTGGCAGGAAGCTTTATACCGAGAAGAAAAGCGCATGACAGAGACTTTTTGAGAATTGCGAGAGAGTCTTCGGAAGTGGAGCAAGATATACAGGAGAAATCGCAGAAAGTGCCGAAAGGCAGTGCAAAAAACGGAGACAGATGACAGAAAGAAGAAAAGGTATATGAAACAGGCGTCATAAGCGGCGCTTGGGAGACGGCAGTCGGTACAATAGATGTGGTTTTATAAACATTATCACAGAAACAAGTCTATTTTTGACAATGTTTGTTAAAAAATAGACATAAAGATTGTGGAAAGCGACAAAATATATTGCAAAAACAGCGGGTGCATTGTATATAATTTTTGATAATTTACAGAAAAAGAATATTCTTAAAAAAGAGAGATGAAAATTGAATAAATTTTCATCTTTTTTTATGTTATGAGGTGGCAAAATGAAAGAAAAAAACGGATTTTTTGCCAAAACAGAAAATAAAGTGGAAATATTGACAAAAATATTCTTCGGGTGTAATGTTTTACTCGACTTTTAGGGAAGCCGGAAATACAGAAAAAACGGCTTGTACCGAAAACGGTCGGACCTAAGAGATGAAGATATAACAGGGGTTCGATGGGGAACGGTTCTCGATGGAAAAGAGCTCTTTTTTTATACCCAAAACGAACGGAAGCCTGTAATAAAAAAGCAAAGAAAAAGGAGGGAGCAATACGGGAAATCTGACAGAAACATTGATGGAGGAACTGAATTGTAAAACGGTTTTGAAACTTCCTGTTTTAGGAGGAATTTCGGAATCGGTTGTTGTCACTTGGATCATTATGGCAGTTTTGGTTCTTTTATCCATTATATTAGTAAGAAACCTTAAGGTTGAAAATCCCGGAAAGGTACAGCTTGCATTGGAGTCAATGATCGGTTGGGCGCAGGATTTCTTTGAAGGAATTATCGGAAAAGAAAATAAAGCTTATGTGCCGTATCTTATCACGGTACTTCTTTATCTGGCAGTGTCGAATACGATCGGATTGTTAGGTTTTAAACCGCCGACAAAAGACTTGAATGTGACTGCGGCGCTGGCGATCATGAGTATGTGCGTGATTGAATTTTCGGGAATTCATAAAAACGGAGTAGTCCACTGGATGAAACATTTTGCAAAGCCGGTTCCGGTTGTGGCGCCGATTACGATATTGGAAATTGTGATCCGCCCATTGTCGCTTTGTATGCGGCTTTTCGGAAATATGCTGGCGGGATTTGTAGTGCTGGAACTTTTGAAATATTTTGTGCCGCTTATTTGCCCGATCCCCGTAAGTTTCTATTTTGATATCTTTGACGGGCTTCTTCAGGCATATGTATTTGTATTTCTGACCGCGTTATTTATGACGGAGGAAATGGAATAGAATCAAAAGATAAACAGCCGGGCTGTTTCAAATGATGGAAACGATTAAGAATAAAAAACAATCAATAAAAAACAATCAAACAGATTAAAAAATTAAAGGAGAACAAAAAACATGGAAGCAATTATAGCAATCGGAGCAGCAGTAGCAGTATTGACAGGTATCGGAGCAGGCGTCGGTATCGGTATCGCAACAGGAAAAGCGGCAGAAGCGATCGCAAGACAGCCGGAAGCAGAGAGTAAGATCAGTAAGAATCTGATTCTCGGATGTGCGCTTGCGGAGGCAACGGCTATTTATGGATTTATTATCGGAATTTTGATCATCATTCTTCTCGGTTAATAAAGTCAGATGTTACATTGTGAAAATGACGGGAAAGGCATGGGAAAAAGATGATAGAAATAAATATGAATCTTGTCTATACAATAATAAATGTGATAATTCTCTATCTCTTGCTGAGACATTTTCTGATCAAGCCTGTGACAGACATTATGGAGAAACGTAAACAACTGATTGCAGACGGACTGCAGAGCGCGCAGGATGCGCAGGATGGCGCTCTTAAAATGAAACAAGAATATGAAGCGGCGTTAAACGGAGCAAAACAGGAGTCTGTTCAGATCGTAGAAAATGCAAGAAAAAGCGCAAAGGCAGAGTATGACCGTATTCTGGAAGAAGCGGGGAACAAAGCGGACAGCATGATCGCGTCGGCAAAAGAGACAATCCGCATTGAACGGGAAAAAACGATCCATGAACTGAAGGGCGAGATCACCGGTCTTGCGATCGCTTCGGCGGCGAAGATTGCAGGCGGGAAGTCGGACGAAGAAAGAGAGAGTCAGTTGTTCGATCAGTTTCTAAGAGAAACAGGAGAGGGACACGGAAATGAAAACAAATAGAAAAGTAATTTGTTCTTCTTCGGCAGTGAGATACGCAGAAACGCTTTTTGAACTGAATATTCCGAAAGAGACGATAGAAAAAACTCGTGAAATATTTTCGGAAGTACCGCAGATCACAGATGTTCTGGACAATCCGACGATTCGTCAAGAGAAGAAGGAACAGGTCATAGATAAAGTGTTTCCGCGGGAAATGAGAAACTTTCTGAAGATTGTCTGCCGTTATCGTAAGGTTCGTCTGCTTGGAGAAATTTTTGACGCATACGATATGCGGGCAGATGAGGAGGAACAGATCATAAGAGCGGTTCTTTTTTACACGGCGCTTCCAAGTGAAGAACAAAAAAAAGGCATGGAATCGTTTTTGTGCAGAAAATACGGAGCAAAACGCGCGTATATTGAGATGAAAAAAGATGATTCTCTGATAGGCGGATTTATTCTGCGGGTAGGAAACGATGAGTATGACAGGAGCACGAAAGGCCGTCTGGACAGATTAGAACAAAGATTAACACGGAGGTGAGCGAGGTGAGTTCGATCAACTCAAATGAAATCATTTCGATCTTAAAAGAAGAGATTGAGAATTTTGATATGATGAGCAAAGACAGTGAAGTGGGAACTGTCATTACAGTAGGCGACGGGATCGCTTCGATTTATGGAATAGATCATGCGATGTACGGTGAGATCGTTACGTTTGAAAACGGATTGAAGGGAATGGTTCAGGATATCCGAAGAAACGAGATCGGCTGTATTCTTTTCGGAAGCGATACAAGAATCAGTGAAGGAACGAAAGTAACCCGTACGGGAAAGAGAGCCGGAGTTCCGGTTGGAGACGCTTATATAGGAAGAGTCGTAAATGCGCTTGGCGAGCCGATAGACGGAAAAGGAAGTATAGAAGCCGACGGTTATCGTCCGATTGAGCAGGAAGCGCCCGGAATCGTTGACAGAAAATCTGTCAGTGTTCCGATGGAGACGGGAATCCTTTCTATTGACTCTATGTTTCCGATCGGAAGAGGGCAAAGAGAGCTGATCATCGGAGACAGACAGACAGGGAAAACGTCGATCGCTCTTGATACGATTTTGAATCAAAAAGACAAAGATGTGATCTGTGTCTATGTTGCAATCGGACAGAAAGCGTCTACGGTAGCAAAAGTTGTTAATACATTAAAGACAAACGGCGCTCTTGATTATACGATCGTCGTGTCATCAACGGCAAGCGACTGCGCGCCGCTTCAGTATATTGCTCCATATGCGGGAACCGCAATGGCAGAATACTTTATGTATAAAGGAAAAGACGTATTGATCGTGTATGACGACCTGTCAAAACATGCGGTTGCATACAGGGCGCTTTCCCTTTTGCTCGGACGTTCTCCGGGACGAGAGGCTTACCCGGGAGATGTATTTTATCTTCACTCAAGACTGCTGGAACGCTCAAGCAGATTAAGTGATGAAAACGGCGGCGGTTCGATCACTGCGCTGCCGATCATCGAGACACAGGCAGGAGACGTATCTGCATATATTCCTACGAACGTGATCTCGATCACAGACGGACAGATCTTTTTGGAGAGCGGATTGTTTGCGGCGGGCATGCGTCCGGCGGTAAATGTCGGTCTTTCCGTATCGCGTGTAGGCGGGGCGGCACAGACGAAGGCGATGAAAAAAGCGTCGGGAAGTATCCGTATCGATCTCGCGCAGTATAGAGAGATGGAAGTGTTTACACAGTTTAGCTCGGACCTGGATCCTGCGACGAAGGAACAGCTGGAATATGGAAGCGGACTGATGGAACTTTTGAAACAGCCGTTATATCATCCGATGTCACTGCATGAAAAAGTAATTACTCTTTGTGCCGCGACACACAAAATATTCCTCGGCATCGATAAAAAAGAAATACGTCAGTTCCGTCTTGATCTCATGACGTGGTTTGATACGAAATACCCAAATATCGGCGAAGAGATCGAAGAGAAAAAAGTGTTGTCTGATGAATTGATCGATCAGATTGTGTTGATCGCAGAGGAATTTAAAAAGAGCAGGTGATAATATGGCAAATATCAGAGAGATACAAAGCCGTATCAACAGTGTAAAAGATACGATGAAGATTACGAACGCGATGTATATGATCTCTTCGTCGAAAATGACCCATGCGAAGAAAAAACTTGCGGATACAGAGCCTTACTTTTATGGCCTGCAAGGCGAAATATCGAGAATACTCAGACATTTGCCGGACTTGCATCATGGATATTTTTCGGCGCGCGAGAATGTTCCGGAAGGAGAGCGCAAGATCGGTTCGATCGTTATTACGGCGGATAAAGGACTGGCAGGGGCGTATAATCATAATATCGTGAAATTAGAAGAAGAGATACTGGCCCGTCCGGGGATTCATAAATTGTTTATCGTAGGAGAACTCGGTCGTCATTACTTTGCAAAGCGGGACGTGCAGATCGATACCAATTTTCAATATACGGTACAAAATCCGACGATGCACAGGGCGAGGGATATTGCCGCGGTTCTGCTCGACCAGTTCAGGGAGAGGGAATTGGACGAGATCTATATTGTTTATACGAGGATGGAAAATTCTGTTCAGGCAGAAGCAGAAGTAATGAAGCTTCTTCCGCTTGAAAGAAGCTCGTTTAACGAAATGAAAATGCCGTTGAACGTGCACAGAGAAGCAATCGCGCTGTATCCGTCTGCAGAAGCGGTAATGGATAGTATCATTCCGAATTATGTGACCGGAATCGTCTACGGAGCGCTTGTGGAAGCATATGCAAGCGAACATAACGCCCGCATGATGGCGATGAAATCTGCGACAGACAGTGCGAAAAGTCTGATCCATGACTTGTCGATCATATATAACAGAGCAAGGCAGGCGGCGATCACACAGGAAATTACAGAAGTGTGCAGCGGGGCAAGGGCACAGCGAAAATAGAAATGCAGCAGAAAAAAGCCGGGGCTGATACCTCGGGAAGATCAGTATGTCAAACAGGCGGCAGAATGCCGCTATAGTTCTAAGAAAGTGAGAAAGATCATGAATAAAGGAAAAATCATACAGGTTATGGGTCCTGTTGTAGACGTTGTGTTTCAAGACGGGAACCTTCCTTTTATCAAAGACGCTTTGGAAGTTGAAAATAACGGAAAGAAATGTGTTATGGAAGTGGCGCAGCATCTCGGAAACAATGAAGTTCGCTGTCTGATGCTGGCTGCAAGCGAAGGGCTTCACAAAGACATGGAAGTAACTGCAACAGGAGCGGGGATTAAAGTTCCGGTCGGAGAGAAGACGCTGGGAAGATTGTTTAACGTACTTGGAGAGACGGTAGATGACGGCGAACAGATCACAGATGCAGATCAGTGGGTGATTCACAGAGATCCTCCGACATTTGAAGACCAAAGCCCGGTTGTTGAGATCCTGGAAACGGGAATCAAAGTAATCGATCTTCTTGCTCCTTATGCAAAAGGGGGAAAGATCGGACTGTTTGGCGGCGCCGGAGTAGGAAAAACGGTGCTTATTCAGGAGCTGATCCGAAACATAGCGACAGAGCATGGCGGATACTCCATATTCACAGGAGTAGGAGAGCGTTCCCGTGAAGGAAATGACTTGTGGACAGAGATGAAAGAATCGGGAGTTCTTGAAAAGACGGCGTTAGTGTTCGGTCAGATGAACGAGCCGCCGGGAGCGCGTATGCGCGTGGCGGAAACAGGGCTTACTATGGCAGAATATTTCCGCGATGAAGAACACAGAAATGTTTTGTTGTTTATTGATAATATTTTCCGTTTTACACAGGCGGGATCGGAAGTGTCTGCGCTTCTTGGAAGAATGCCGTCGGCGGTCGGATATCAGCCGACGCTTGCTACGGAAATGGGAGAACTTCAGGAGAGGATCGCGTCAACGAAAAACGGTTCGGTTACTTCCGTACAGGCGGTATACGTTCCTGCCGACGACTTGACAGACCCGGCTCCGGCAACGACGTTTGCTCATTTGGATGCGACGACGGTTCTCTCGAGAAAAGTGGTAGAGCAAGGTATCTATCCGGCAGTTGATCCTCTGGAGTCAAGTTCCCGTATTTTGGAAGCGGAGATCGTTGGGGAAGAGCATTACGAAGTGGCGAACAAAGTGATCGCGATTCTTCAGAAATATAAAGAACTGCAGGATATTATCGCAATCCTCGGTATGGAAGAGTTGTCGGATGAAGATAAAGCAACCGTTATGCGTGCGAGAAAAATCCAGAAGTTTTTGTCGCAGCCGTTCTTTGTGGCTGAGACGTTTACCGGAGTTCCGGGAAAATATGTGCCGCTGAAAGAGACGATCCGAGGATTTAAGATGATCATCGACGGAGAGATGGACGAGTATCCTGAGTCGGCATTTTTCAATGTAGGTTCAATCGACGATGTGATCGAGAAAGCAAAGGCGGCGGAGTAGGCAGAGGTGTATTATGGATACATTTGGATTGAGAATCATAGCAAGTGATAAAGTATTTTTCAATGGAAGATGTAAGAAACTGACGATTCCGGCGCCGGACGGAGAAAAAGGCGTACTGGCGCACCATGAAAATATGGTGATCGCCGTTGTTGTCGGTATTGCGCGCATGGAATCAACAGAAGGTGAAGTGACGGAAATCGCAGTCGGAACAGGTTTTGCGGAGATCGTGAATAACCGTGTGACACTGCTCGTCGATACGGCGGAACGCCCGGAAGATATTGACGTGCGTCATGCCAGAGAACAAAGGGAACATGCACAAGAGCGGATGCGGCAGAAACAAAGCATTCAGGAATATTACCACACGCAGGCATCTCTTGCTCGGGCGATGAACCGCCTGAAACTTGCACAGGGAGCGAAAGACCTGATCCACTATTAAGTGTGACAGATGCTTACGGTTGTCGAAAGGATACATCGATAGCATGTTTGTGAAAAGAAACAGATAAAAAGAGTCAGATCACGAGTGACTGGCTCTTTTTTTATCTTGCATTTTATATGGCTGTATACTAAAATAATAATGCTTATGCAAGTAAATTATTTGCATTAAAATGCACAGAAAAATGTCAGACAGAACAGTTTAAATAAATATATGGATTTACAGATCAAAGAAAATGAAACGGGCGGGGAATTATGAGTGAAGGTTACAAAATCCGGTCTCTTAGCGAGATCGTAAACGAAATATTAAGTACGGTTCGCAGCTATTATGATGCGGAGTATGCTTATTATATTGAAAAAGACAGAGGAGACATCGAGACGATCTACGAGTGGTGCGATGAGAATATCGAGTGGCAGCGTGATCGGATGAAACTTCTCCCGGAAGAGCGTCAGCCGAAATGGATGAAAACAGAGATTACCGATACGACGGCTCGGGATTATAGCGTGTTTCTTCCGATCAGTGAAGATGTGACTGCTGTTCTTGCGGTTGTCGGAGTCAGACGGGGAGGCTGCACCATCGACTTGATGCGCGCTATCGTTCAGTATATTCCGCAGGCAATCGCACTGCAGAAGATGCAGAAGCAGCAGGAATATCTGAGTTATCATGACGATCTTACCGGTCTTTTGAACAGAAACAGTCTTGTTCACTATTTTGATACTGTGGATGAGAAGAAATTAAAATCGATCGGCGCGCTTTCCGTCGATATCAACGGACTGAAAAATTTTAATAAAGAGTTCGGGAGAGATTACGGAGACGAAGTCGTAATTCGTGTCGGAGAAGTTCTGGAGGAGTATTTTCACAGTGGGGAAGCATATCGGCTGACGGGAGATGAGTATCTCGTGCTTGTAGAAAATACGTCTTATCAGGATTTTACAAAACAGGTTCATGCGGTGCATACAAAGCTTGACAATATCAGTCTCGGACTTGTTTCTATCGGCTATGCGTGGGAGAAGATCGATATCGAGGTAGACAAGCTTGTCAACAACGCGGAAGTGATGATGCGCGAGGAAAAAAGAAAATATTACAAAAATTTGCAAAAAGGACATCACGAACCGATCATAAAAGAAGATCTTTTACAAGATATTGAAAACGGGAATTTTATCGTATGTCTTGTTCCGAAGATCGATACGCTCACAGGCGAGGTCGGCGGAGCGGAAGCGGTTGTGCGCTATCATCACAAAGATCTCGGAATAGTAGATCCGGGAAGATATCTTAATATGCTGGAAGAAACAAAACTTTCCCATTACCTTGATCTTTATGTGTTTGAGGAAGTGTGCAAAACGCTTCATAAATGGGAAGTAAGAGATATTCCGATGATCCCGGTTTCGGTGAATTTTGCAGGGGCAACTCTTCGGCAGGAAGGACTTGCGGATAAAATGCTGCATCTCATAGAAAAACATCATGTCAGATGCGAGTATCTCGAAGTTGAAGTTTCGGAATCAAGCAGCGATATGAATCAGGAGATGCTGGCAGAGACGAGCAGTAAGATACGAAAAGGAAATGTAAGAGTGATCTTGGATCATTTCGGTGCAAAAGATTCAAGTTTTTCGATCTTGTCTCTTATGGAGTTCGACGGATTGAAACTGGATAAGAGCGTGATTTCAAATATTGTCGGAAACGGAAGGAGCCGGATCGTGGCGCAGGCTGTTATCGACATATGCAGACAGTTGGGAGCGTCTGTTCAGGCAGCGGGCGTGGAAACTCAGGATCAGTTTAATGTACTCAGGGAGATCGGCTGTGATTATGCACAGGGAACATTGTTTAATAAACCGATCACGATTGAAACGTTTGAAGTGAGATATTTAAGAGACAGATAAGGAAAAGTATGGTAAAGGGATGGGCGGCGGACATTACGCCGCTTTACGATAAAGAAATATATATAAAATATTTTGAACGGCTTCCCCGTTTTCGGAAAGAAAAGGCAATGGCGCAGGCAGATCCTTTAAAGAGAGTGCAGAGCGTGGCGGCATGGAGTCTGTGGGAGAAGTTGAGGAAGAAATACAGACTTCCGAAGGAAACAGTGTTTAACCTGTCACATTCAGGGGAGTTTGTCATGTGTGCCGTCTGTATGGGAGGGGATTTGGCAGAGGGAAAACGCATACAGGTCGGGTGTGATATTCAGCAGATCGGCAGGGCGCGGGAGCATTTGGCAAAACGGTATTTTTGCGGTTCGGAATATGAGGCAGTGATGTCGGGAAAGACACCGGAGGAGAGGGCGGATATATTTTACAGATACTGGGTGCTCAAAGAAAGTTTTTTGAAAGCGACAAGATTCGGTATGAAGCTTTCGCTTGACTCGTTTGAGATACGATTGGGAAATCCGCCGGTTTTGATACGGAAACCGGATCTGTTTCGGCAAGATTATTATTGCCGGGAATATGAGCATCCGAATAAACTATATAAAATGGCGATCTGTTCTACAGAGAAAGAGATTGCCGCCGATATAGATATGGAGTTGAAATTATGAAAAAATTGACCGGAGAATTCCGGCTGAGACGAATGTTGGTCATCGGCATAGCGATCGGTCTTGTGGCGGGAGTTCTGTGTACAGGAGTTGCCGCGAAGTCGGTTTTGTCAAAAAATAAAGCGGAATTTGCCGCAGAAAAAGAAAAATTAAAAAAGAAAACAAATGAGCTGAAAGAAGAGATCATGAAGCATGAGGCGGCGAATAACAGCGCAGAGGCTTTAGGAAGCGACAAAGAAGGGTGGGCATTGGTTCTTGTCAACGACTCTCATCCTCTGGATGTTTCTTATGTGCCGGAATCTATGGTGGAGTTGGAAAGCGAACGGTTTGTCGATGCGCGTATCGAAGAACCTCTTCGGCAGATGCTTGACGATGGGGCAAAAGCGGGACTTAGTATGTATGTTGCTTCCGCTTACCGTTCTTCTGAGAAGCAGAAGGAAGTGTTTAATGCAACCATGCAGGACTGGATGGCAAACGGACGTACGCCTTTGGAAGCTTATGATGAGACGAAAAAGTCAGTGGCAGTTCCGGGAACGAGCGAACATGCGACCGGACTTGCAGTGGATATTATAGCGTCCGAGTATGAAGGTCTGGATGACCGGCAGGGAGAGACGGACGAACAAAAATGGCTGATGGAACATTGTTGGGAATATGGATTTATTTTAAGATATCCTCCGGAAAAGGTGGATATCACGGGAATCATTTATGAACCGTGGCATTATCGGTATGTAGGGAAAACGGCGGCGGAAGAGATCATGAAAAAGAATCTGACACTGGAAGAATATCTTCTTCAATAAAAAGCCTGACAGTACCGTGCAGAAGAATCGCATAAGTATAAGTATAAGCAACAGTCCGGTCCGCGCTGGTTCTAAAAACCGCATTGCGGAAAATCTCTTGACGCAGACTGGGAAAAAGAGATAGGATAAAGTATATGGGGAATACCGTAAAGGGTTGGTAAAGAGTATAAATATACATAAGGAGGAAAAAATGCAGGATTTAACATTTGGGGAACAAGTCAAGATCATTCTCGGAAGGAAAGGAATGACGATCAAGCAGCTTGCGGAATTGATCGAGGAAAAAACAGGGAAGAAAATGTCGAGACAGAACCTGACACAGCGTCTTGGCAGAGATAATTTTCAGGAACAGGATATGCGTATGATCGCGGAAATGCTTGAGTGTCCGTTTCATTTGAGTATCATGTCGGCAGAAGGGGCAGGGGAAGTAAGAAGCATTGCGGCGTTGGAGCGTGCGGCGGCAGCGAGAGTTGAAGCTGTAGAAGCCTCCGGTCATAAAGAGCTGACAGCAAAAGAGCAGGCAGAAGCGGAGTATGCAGAGCCGGAAGAAAAACTGATCGAAGAGACTGTGCCGGAGATGTTTGAGCATACAGAAGAGTTTGCACAAAACAAGGCAGAAGCAGAGTATATTGAACCGGAAGAACCTGTGGAAGCAGAGTATATTCAGACGGAAGAACCTGTGGAAGCAGAGTATATTCAGACGGAAGAACCTGTAGAGGCAGAGTATATCCAGCCGGAAGAACCTGTGGAAGCAGAGTATATCCAGCCGGAAAAAGAAGCGGATATGAGTATGCCGGATACGGAAGGGTTAGAGACACCGGGAGAAGAGGTATCGAACGATCGCGATATGACGATCGGCGAATTATACGAAATTCATGAAGAGTTGAATGAACTTGAAAAGAACGTGCAGGCGGGCGAGTCGATAGAAGAGATTAAAAAGGAACTCGAAAAGCCGAAAAAAGAACGCAGGCTCGGAAGTTTTTTCAGAAGAAGAGATTCACAGTCAAAAGCGGAAAAAGAAGTTTCACCAAAAGAAAATGAAGTGCAGACGGATGCGGTCGGAGAAAGCGGTATCGGAGAAAATGTAAATCAAAACGATACGGATCATGCCGACAAAGCAGGAGCTGTAGTTCAAGATGAGTCTGTTTCGTCGGATGCAAAATGGACAGAAGATGCGGCAGAAGATGAAACGGCATTTGCAGAAAGCGGGAGCACGGAAGATTTTGAGCCGGTCATTACACATGATGATGCGGATGAGGATACTCAGGCAGGCGATGTGAATCCGTACACCGGAAAAGAATACCAGTCGAACAGCGTGCGGATGCATCCGACAAGGATCGGATACGTTCAGGTGTATGACCGTACGATCCATAAATGGACAGATATGACAGAGTGGGCATTTCTCGGACTTCAGGAACGTAAGAAAGCTTTACTCGGCAAGGCGTATGAACCGCCGATTTATCTCGATTGACGTTTCGTTTCAATTCGGCGGATAATTGAACAATAAGGAAAGTGATACAGCCCCGCAGAGTTTTCTGTGGGGTTGATTTGCAACGGCGATATGTCAAAGTTCGGGCTTGCCTGAGACTTGGCGGCCATTTACAACTTCGGAATGTGGATTTTGGCGCTTCCGCCTGTTTGCGGGAGGAAAGGAGACGATAACGTATGGAATGGAGCAGGCTGCTTTCGACAAAACGTGAGAGAGCAGGCGGGAATTTTGCAAAGGCGGGCGATCTAAGAAGTGAATTTGAAAAAGACTATCACCGCATAATCGGAAGTGCATCTTTTCGCCGGCTGCAGGATAAGACGCAGGTTTTCCCTCTTGATAAAAGCGATTTCGTAAGGACGAGGCTGACTCATTCTCTGGAAGTATCTTCGCTTGGGAAATCACTGGGGCAGACGATAGGAGAAAATATACTGGAGCATCGGAAAAACTCAGGATTTACGCCTCAGATGAAAGAGGATATTTCTCATATACTTGAGTGTGCGGGCTTGATCCATGACATCGGAAATCCTCCGTTCGGACATTTTGGAGAAATTGCGATCCGGGAATGGTTTGAAAGAAATCTTCCGAAACTTACGTTTTGCCAAAAGAATGTTTCCGAGATGTTTACCGCGCAGATGAAACAGGATTTTTTTCACTTTGAAGGAAATGCTCAGGCGCTTCGTCTTGTGACAAGACTGCACTATCTTGTCGATGAGCATGGTATGAATCTGACATATGCGCTCCTGAATACGATCATTAAATACCCCGGATCATCTTTGCAGATAGATGAGAACAGTGGAAATATAAAAGACCGGAAGATGGGATATTATTTTGCGGACGAGGAAATATTTCATAAAGTGACAAAAGAGACAGGGGCGGGAAGAAACCGGCATCCGCTGACATATATGTTGGAAGCGGCGGATGATCTTGCCTATAAGACGGCGGATATTGAAGATTCTTTTGTGAAAGGATTTATCCGATATGCGGATCTGGAGCGGGAACTAAAAGAGTTGGAAGAGAAGAAACGAAACGGTACGTTTCGACCCGCATACAGACTTCGGCAGCTTTACGAGAGGGGAATACAAAAGCGGGTGCATGATCCGGAATCTTACGCCGTGAAAAATTGGATTGTAAATGCACAGGGATTTTTGCTTAACTGTGCGACAGAAGGATTTATGGCGAATTACGATGCGATCATGTCGGGAAAGTTCGGTCAGGATCTGTTTTACGGAACAAACGGGGAAGAACTGATGGAACTGCTTGGAGACATGGCGGACAGATATGTTTTTTCATCAATGGCAATCTACAAGATGGAAGTATCTGAGTCGGCTGTTATAGATTATTTGATGGAGCGTCTTGTACAGGCGGCTTTGTATTTCGATACAAAAGAAAAGCAGGGAACGATTGACAGGAGAGTAATATCGTTTATATCGGATAATTATAAGAATGCATACCGAATCCAATCAGAAGGCAAAAGCGAAGCGGAGAAATTGTATCTCCGCCTGCTGCTTGTGACGGATTATGTGTGCGGTATGACAGATAGTTATGCAAAACGTCTCTATCAGGAAATGAACGGGATCATCTAGGCCGGAGTCCGACACAGCGAAACCAATGACCGAAATCAGCGTTTGCGTTTCGCTCGTCGTCAGTCAGCATATCAGAATCGGCGTAAGATCTGCAGAAGCGTGGGAAACCGAAAAGGTCTGCCGCGCGGGCTTCTCTTAAGTCATATATGCCGGGAACTCCGAGCCAGAGCCGTCCGTTTTGCTCGGTAAGGAGAAGATGCCCGTAACTGTGGTAACCGTGCAGAAGAAAACTGTTGTTTGAAAGAAACCAAAATTTCCGAGGAAGAACTGTCAGATCGGAAAGCGATAGTTTTCGCGGAAGAGAAAGACCGGTTTTTGAGATCTCATTTTGCCGCACTTCTCCCCGGATGGAGGAATTTGATTCGCTTTTCGCGCGAGGTTCTGGTTCATCCGGTGATTCGTCTTTCGTGGGAGGTTTTGTCTCATCCGGTGATTCGTCTTTCGTGGGAGGTTTTGTCTCATCCGGTGATTCGTCTTTCGCGGGAGGTTTTGTCTCATCCGGTGATTCGTCTTTCGCGCGAGGCTCCGCCTCATCCGGTGATTCGCTTTTTGTGAGAGGATTCGCCTTCTCCTGAGAGTTGTTCTGCGGGCTGTCCGGTCTGGTGGATAGGGAGGCGGGATATGAGTCGCTTTGAATCGTGGAGTCGGTATCCAGAAAATGAATTTGATCTGAATCTATGTTTTCAGGACAGTTCGGCGTAAGCCAAAGGGAGGATGACTCGGAACATTTCAGGAAAAACCCGTCGATCGATTCGAGACGGCGGCATTCGGGGAAGGAAGATTGCGGAGCGCAGAAACGTATGCTGTGTGTCATGGAGTCAATGGGAAAATGAGCGATCTGTTTTGCGCAGATTTGATTTTCCTTGAAAAAGAACGCATACATTTCCGCCTCGAAAACATTTTCAAGGCTGATGCTTCGGATGTGTGCCTGAAAAATACAGGATTGATAGCGGCGGTAGATTTTCAGAAATCCCGCATTGCGCTTTCGTACATTGTTTTCATATTCATATAGATAAAAAGTACCCGTGTCCATCTTTTACCTCGATTCTTGTCTTTTCAATCTAATCTATTCATGAAAGAAAAGAAAAAGAACGTATGGGAGGAAAGAAAGCGGAGGAACATACAGGAGGGATATAATGGAAGAAAATGAGAAGTTGAAGTTAGATGAAAAGTATATGCGGGCAGCCATTAAACAGGCGCAAAAAGCATATGCGATTAATGAAACACCGATCGGATGCGTTATTGTTTATGAAGGAAAGATCATAGGCAGAGGTTATAACAGAAGGAATACAGATAAAGACCCGTTGGCACATGCGGAGATTAAGGCAATCAAAAAGGCAAGCAAAAAAATGGGAGACTGGAGGCTGGAGCAATGTACAATGTATGTGACGTTAGAGCCATGTCAAATGTGCGCAGGAGCAATCATTCAGTCGAGGCTGACCCGCGTTGTTGTCGGATGCATGAATCCAAAAGCAGGATGTGCGGGATCGGTTTTGAATCTTTTGGATATAAAACAATTTAATCACCAGGCAGAATTGACAACCGGAGTGCTTGAGGAAGAGTGCAGTGCGCTTATGACCGGATTTTTCAGGGAACTGAGGGAAAAGAATCGCCGGAAGCGCTAAAGGCACATTCCGGGATTGTAAGCGGTCGCCAAGGTCTCCGGCAAGTCCGGACTTTAGCTCGCTGCCATTACAAAAAGAAAGCCCGTGCAGACGTTACAGCAGTATAGCTGTTTCGGCACGGACTTTTCATTGAGATCATATAAACTTTATAAATACTTTTTCGTGCATTGTGCTTCGAGCTAGGCTAACAGACGTTACTTAGGCAGTTAACTCAGTTCAGGCGCCCTTACGGCACCCGGAAGGTTCTGCTTAGTGCTGCTCCGTTCCCGACCTGACACGATTCACAGATTCCCGTCGCGTAAGACCCAAACATCAACGCCACTTACCTAAGGCAGCTCTGCCGGCTGTCGCCCTCTGCACAATATCACCCCTGCTATAGCGGATTGCAGGTACAAGGTACCGCTAACACCCCGGCTGCACGAGTCTTAATTTTACATGGTTTTAAGAGAAATGTCAATGAATAGAGCGCAAAATCACAGTAAAATGTAACAGTTCTTTGCGGCGGATTATTTTTAGTGTTATTATAGAGTATAAATTTTGTTGGAAAAAGAGATAGGAGAAATTATGAAGGTACTATTAGCGGCAGTAAATGCAAAATATATTCATTCAAATCTTGCCGTCCACAGCTTAAAAGCATATGCGCGAACTTATACGGAAGAAATCGAAGTTGCGGAATATACGATCAATCAGACGTTTGATGCGATCTTGCAGGATATATATAGGAGAAAACCGGACCTATTGGGAATTTCCTGCTATTTGTGGAATATTGAATATGTAGGACAGCTTTTGAGAGAACTGCCGAAGATTCTTCCGGATACAAAAATCTGGCTTGGAGGTCCTGAGGTATCTTACGATGCGAAGGCTGTGCTGGAACAGTATCCGAAAGTAGAAGGCGTGATGTGCGGAGAAGGGGAAGAGACGTTTGCGGAACTGCTCCGTGTTTATCATGAAGAAAAAGGGGCGCTTTGTTCCGGAGTAAAAAGAGATGAACTCTTTTCTGATATTCCGGGAATTGCTTATAGAAATAAGGACAAAGCTGTAATCCAAAATGATTTTCGTCCTGTTATTGATTTGAGCACGATTCCGTTTGTCTATGATCATATTGAAGATTTTGAGAACAGGATCATCTATTATGAATCGAGCAGAGGATGTCCTTTTTCATGCAGTTACTGCCTTTCCTCTATCGACAAATGTTTACGTTTCCGGGAGATAGAGCTCGTAAAAAAAGAACTTCAGTTTTTTATCGACAAGAAAGTACCTCAGGTGAAATTTGTGGATCGGACGTTTAATTGCCGGCATGATCATGCGATGGCGATCTGGACTTATATTCATGAGCATGATAACGGAATCACAAATTTTCATTTTGAAGTTTCCGCGGATTTATTGAATGAAAAAGAGATCGCGTTGATCAATCGTATGCGTCCGGGTCTGATCCAGCTTGAGATCGGTGTTCAATCGGCAAATGAGATTACGATCCGGGAAATCAACAGAACGATGAAAATCGATGTTTTGTCAACGATTGTTGACAAAATTAAAAAAGGAAACAATGTGCATCAGCATCTCGATCTTATCGCAGGATTGCCGTATGAAGGATATGAAAGCTTCGGAAAATCATTTGACCGTGTATATAAAATGAATCCGGAGCAGCTTCAGCTTGGTTTTCTGAAAGTTTTAAAAGGATCTGTTATGCATGACAGGGCGCAGGAATACGGGATTGTGTATCAGGATCGTGCGCCGTATGAAGTCCTTTCTACAAAATGGCTTACTTATGCGGAGGTCATCCGGTTAAAGCAGATAGAAGAGATGGTTGAAGTGTATTATAACAGCGGGCAGTTTTGCTGTACGATGGCGGCATTAGAGCAAGAATTTGCATCTCCGTTTTGTATGTATGAATGTCTGGCGGCATATTATGATGAAAAAAATGCATTTGCCGTAAGTCATTCACGGATCGGAAGGTATGAGATCTTATATGATTTTATCGTGAAAACGTGTAAAGAAAGATCGGAACAATATATGGAAATGTTGACATTGGATATGTATTTGAGGGATAATGTGAAAAAACGTCCGGAATTTCTTAGAGAAAGCGGAGTTTCATCGGATGAAGCGGCGGCATTTTATAAAAAAGAAGAGAAAGAGCGGACCTATTTGAAAGCATATGAAGGATACGACAGACGTCAGATGAGAAAAATGACTCATTTGGAACGAATTGACGGGAAAACAGTGTTGTTTGATTATAAAAACCGAGATCCGCTCACAGGAAACGCGGCGATTTATTATCTGTCAGAGTAAAGGACAGGCAGACATACTGAAAGCGGCGGAGCTGTCAATTTTTAAAATAACAATGGAAGGAAAAGCAAAGAAATATGAAGATCGGAAAGATCTCACCGACTATATGGAACCGGTCGGTGAAAAAGAAAGTTCATATGGATCAGACGGACGGAAGTTTTTCGTGGGCAGACGTATGTGTTTGCGGCGGCCATGCCGGGATAGGGTATTATGCGGTTTTGGGCGCGGCGGGAGAACTGGCAGCCCGCAAAATACAGGCAGAAGGGATATCGGTAAGAATTCTTTTTCCGGAAGAGACAGAGGAAGAGTTTCTTGCGGATGTTTGCGGGGAAATCCAAAAAGGCTGCGAGTGCATTAAAGCAAAGCTGACGTCTTTGTCGGCAGAGGGAACGGCGGCGGTGCAAACTCCGATCGTGTACGCATGTGCAGGCGGAACGAAAGTACAAGATCCGGGGATGCATGCATTAGAAGAGACTGCAGATAAAAAAACGGGAAACAGACAGAAGTTTGTTAAAAATCGAGAATTGCTCTTATGCGGATATGCAGGTCTGGAAGGTTCTCTTCGCATTTTAGAAGCGGCGGAGGAAGAATTATCGCAAAGATTTATTAACACATTTTTGATGCAGGCAAAAAAGCTTCGTGATCAGCTCATAACGCCGGAGCAGATTTTAGAGGCGGCAAAAGGAAGAGATATTTCGGTTTGGCAGATCGGAAGCGGAGGCATCTTGGCGGCCTTATGGGAAATGGCAGAGGAAGAAAAGATCGGTTTTGAAATTGCAATGGGATCGATCTCGCTGAAGCAGGAGACTGTAGAAATCTGCGAATATTATCGTCTGAATCCGTATCAGCTGACTTCTGCCGGAAGTTATCTGATCTTGACCGATGAAGCGGATCAGGTGATTGAAGTGCTGGAAAAGGCGGGGGCGCGAGCCGTCAGGCTTGGGGTTGCCAAAGCGCAGAATGCGCGGGTGATCACAAGCAAAGAAGAGATAAGATATCTGGACAGACCTGCGCCGGATGAACTGGCGAGATGGCAGAAGGATTATAAAAAGTGTGAAAAATAATAAAAATACATACAGATGAAAAGTTTTATCCATGATAAAATATTATTTTACAACAAGTAAAACGGAAATGATATATAAAGGTATAGGAGGCAGAAAATGAACGAGAAAAAAGAAGCGTTGAGAATGGAGATTTTGAAGTATATCGAAAAGCACAGCCGGGTAGAGCTTGGAGAACTGGCAGTGTTAGTCGGTGTGGAAGAAACAGATGTGGCAAATGAGATCGCAGATATGGAGAAAGAGAAGATCATCTGCGGATATCATACGCTGATCGACTGGGATAAAGCCGGCGTAGAGATGGTGACGGCGCTGATCGAAGTGCGTGTGACGCCGCAAAGAGACAGCGGATTCGATCGGATCGCGGAACGGTTATATAACTATCCGGAAGTATATGCGGTTTATCTTATTTCCGGAAGTTATGACCTGCTTGTAACTTTGGAAGGCAAGACGCTGAAAGAAGTATCGAGATTCGTATCTGAACGTCTGTCTACGATTGACGGCGTTTTGAGCACGGCAACTTATTTTATATTGAAAAAATATAAAGACCACGGAACGATCATGGGCGTGAAAAAAGGGTCGGAAAGGATACCGGTGACACTGTAATGAGAAATCCATTATCAAGAAAAATCGTTGAGATACAACCGTCCGGCATCCGTAAATTTTTTGATGTGGCGAACGAGATGGAAGACGCAATTTCCCTCGGAGTAGGAGAACCGGACTTTGATACGCCATGGCGCATAAGAGAAGAAGGAATGTTTTCCCTTGAAAAAGGAAGGACGTTTTATACTTCTAATGCCGGATTAAAAGAACTGAGAAAAGAGATCTGTAATTATCTTGAGAGAAAGATCCATGTAAAATACGATGCAGTACATGAAACACTTGTCACTGTAGGCGGAAGCGAGGCAATAGATGTCGGACTTCGCTGTATGCTCGACCCCGGAGATGAAGTGCTCATTCCGCAGCCGAGTTATGTGTCTTATCTGCCGTGTACGGTTATGGCAGACGGAGTTCCGGTGATCATTCCTCTTCAGGAAAAAAATGAATTTAAACTGACGGCAGAAGAACTTGAAAAATATACGACGCCTAAGACAAAGGTTCTCGTTCTTCCGTTTCCGAACAATCCGACAGGAGCGATCATGACGCGGGAAGATTTAGAACCGATCGCAAAATTTGTCGAAGAGCATGATCTGTATGTCATGTCTGACGAGATTTATTCGGAACTTACATATAAAGAAGAACATGTATCGATTGCGAGCCTTCCGGGAATGAGAGAGAGGACGCTTGTTATTAACGGATTTTCAAAAGGGTTTGCAATGACAGGCTGGAGACTCGGATATTGCTGCGGACCGGAAGTTATCATATCTCAGATGACGAAGCTTCATCAGTTTGCAATCATGTGTGCGCCTACAAACAGCCAGTATGCGGCTGTGCAAGGACTTAGAAACTGTGGGGATGAAGTAGAAGAAATGAGGAAATCCTATAATCAGAGACGGCGCTTCCTCATGCATGAGTTTAAAAAGATGGGACTGGAATGCTTTGAACCGTTCGGAGCGTTTTATGTTTTCCCGAGTATTAAACAATTTGGAATGACTTCAGAAGAATTTGCAACCAGGCTGTTAAATGAAGAGAAAGTCGCAGTTGTTCCGGGAACGGCGTTCGGCGAATGCGGCGAAGGATTTTTGAGAATATCCTACGCATATTCGTTGGAAGATCTAAAAGAAGCAATCGGCCGGCTGGAAAGATTTATCGGGCGATTGAGAAATGAGAGAAAATAATTATGCTGAATATTGTACTTTATGAGCCGGAGATTCCGGCCAATACCGGAAATATCGGAAGAACATGTGTGGCAACAGGGACGCGTCTTCATCTGATCGAGCCTCTTGGATTCAAATTATCCGAAAAGGCATTGAAACGCGCGGGGATGGATTACTGGAATGATCTGGATGTCACGACTTATATTGATTATGCGGATTTCCTTGAGAAAAATCCGGGTGCCAAAATCTATATGGCAACTACAAAAGCGAAAAAAGTATATACCGAAGCGGCGTATGAACCGGATTGTTACATTATGTTCGGAAAAGAGAGCGCAGGTATACCGGAGGAGATTCTTGTAGATCATGAAGATACTTGCGTGCGCATTCCGATGATGGGACAGATCAGATCTTTGAATCTTGGAAATTCTGTGGCGGTTGTTCTCTATGAAGCTCTGCGTCAAAACGGATTTGCGAAAATGGAGTTGGAAGGAGAGCTTCATGAATTAGAATGGCATGGGAATACCTGAACGAAATAAGTTGTGAAAATATGTGCAAAATGACGAAATAATGTAAAAAAATTCGGGAAAAGTGTAGTTCACTATTGAAGACTTTCGGTATATAATAGTGTCAATGTGCTAAGAAACTGCTAAGAAACGTTTGCGGTTACATCGGTTCGGATAAGGTGCGGGAGGGCGTTTTACATTCGTTTAACGTTGAATCTGTACACTGTGTTACGTCTGTTCAGATAGGGCACAGGAGGAGGGAATCGTTTCCCGAAAAGGGAACGTCCCGTATGAAGCGGGAAAGTATGGTAAAACTAAAAAGATAGAAAAGAAAGCGGAAGGTGGTGTTGCGGAAATGGTAGAAGAAACGATCAAATCTATCCGGGAAACAGAAAATAAGGCAGATCAGATCGTAAAAGAAGCGGAACAGGAAAGCAAGAGAATCCTCAAGACCGCGAAAGAAGAAGCAAAACAGGCTGCCGACAAGCTGATTGACGAAGCAAAGTCAGACGCTTTGAAAACAGCAAATCAGGCAAAGAAAGACGGAGAAGTTATGCTGGCACAGGCGGCGGAAGAAACGCGCAGAGAAGCAGAACAGATGAAAAAGGCGGCTCTTGAACGAAAGAAAGAGGCGGCTGCTCTTGTGTTGGAAAGATTGACATAACAGAAATAAGACTGTAAAGGAGGGATAGACAGATGGCGGTACTTAAGATGCAGAGAATCAGCATCTGCGCCTTAAAGAAAGACCGAAAAGCAATCCTCGAAAAATTACAGAGCCTCGGTGTTGTGGAGATCAATCATGTAATCGAAGAAGATGAAGATTTTAAGAAGATGGACACTGCAGGGCAAAAGGCAGGTTTCGAGAAAGCGTCGACTCTGGCAGAACAGGCGATCGATATTCTTGATAAATATGTTCCTGAGAAGAAGTCGATGTTTGCATCTTTAGAAGGAAAGGCATTGATTGAGCGGGAAGAAGAAGAGCGGATTCGCAATGAGCGAAGAGATCTTCTGAAAACGGCAAAACAGATCGGAAGGCTGGATAAAGAGCGCTCTGAACAGATGGCGGAGATTACGAAACTGAACAACAGTATCGAGAGTCTCAATCCGTGGATCAGCCTGGACGTTCCGCTGACACCGGCAGAGACAGACCGGACGGCAGTATTTTTCGGAACGATGCCGGGAGGTACTGACGCGGAGACGGTATATGGGATTTTGGCAGAGAAAGCGCCGGATATAACCGGAGCAGATGTAAACATTGTTTCATCAGAACCGGGCATGGTATATCTAGCAGTCGTCTGCATGAAAGAAGATGTGCAGGCAGCGGAAGATGCGCTTAGAAGCGCCGGGTTTGCAAGACCTTCCCAGATGTGGGGAGACGTTCCGAAGTTTCAAAAAGAAGAGCTGGAAAGTGAGATCGCAGACTGCAGAGCGCGGATTGAACAGATCGAGAATGAGGTGAAAGACCTTTCGGATCAGAGAGAAAAATTAAAAATATTAGCGGATTACTACAGAGTACGCGCGGACAAATACGCAGTGCTCGGTCAGATCCCGCAGTCGGAGAGAACGTTTGTCATAAGCGGATACATTCCTCAGTGTGAGGCGGCGCATCTTTCCGGTTATCTGACAGAAAAATATGACTGTATGGTAGATGTTGAGGAACTGCAGGAAAACGAAGAAGCTCCGGTTATTTTAAAGAACAATCCGTTTTCGGCAAGTGTGGAGGGCGTTGTAGAGTCTTACGGACTTCCTCACAAAGGGGAGCTTGATCCAACGACGATCATGTCGTTTTTCTATGTATTCTTTTTCGGAATGATGCTTTCGGATGCGGCGTATGGAGCGATTGTGGCAATCGTCTGCGCTGTGCTTGTGAAGAAATTCCCGAGAATGTCTCAGGGAATGAAAAAATCGATGAAATTATTCTTCTATTGTGGATTATCCACTCTTGTGTGGGGAATTTTATTCGGAGGATATTTCGGAAATATCGTAGATGTTGTTTCGGAGAAGTTTTTCGGAACGACGATCACCGTTCCGGCGCTTTGGTTTGTGCCGTTGAACGACCCGATGAAACTGCTTGTGTTCTCACTGTTATTCGGTGTCATCCACCTGTTTGTGGGACTGGGGATCAAAGGATATCTCTGTCTGAAAGACGGAAAAGTGATGGACTTCTTCTGTGACGTTGTTCTTTGGTTTATGCTTTTGATCGGTCTTATATTGATGCTTTTGCCGAGCGATATTTTTGCATCTATCGCACAGATGAATATTGTATTTCCGGCATGGCTCAATACAGGAGCGAAGGCATTGGCGATAGCAGGAGCGGTGGGAATCGTGCTTATGTCGGGAAGAGAGAAGAAAAACCCGGCGCTTCGTCTGGCACTTGGCGCATATGATCTTTACAATGTGAGCGGCTGGCTCAGCGACGTGTTGTCTTACTCTCGTCTGCTGGCGCTCGGACTTGCAACCGGAGTAATCGCATCGGTTATTAACCAGATGGGAAGCATGCTTCCGAATAATGTGATCGGCGTGATCGCATTTGTCGTAATTTTTATCGCAGGTCATACGCTCAATCTGGCGATCAATCTTTTGGGTGCGTATGTACACACAAACCGTTTGCAGTTTGTGGAGTTTTTCGGGAAATTTTACGAAGGCGGCGGAGAGCCGTTTAATCCTTTTAAAGAAAATACAAAATATGCAGATGTTAAGGAGGAAACTTTATCATGAATATTGCGGAAAATTTAGGAATTGTTTATGCACTGCTCGGAGCGGCAGTTGCGGTATTGTTTGCCGGAGCAGGATCGGCGATCGGAGTAGGTATTGCAGGACAGGCAGCGGCAGGCGTTGTGACAGAAGATCCGAGTAAGTTTGCAAAAGTGCTTATTATCCAGCTCCTTCCGGGTACACAGGGTCTGTATGGACTGCTTGTAGGATTTATCACACTTTCAAAGATCGGTATTCTCGGAGGCGGAGCATTGGATGTTTCCGTATCTTCAGGTCTTTTGATATTGGCAGCGTGTCTTCCGATCGGTATCGTAGGACTTCTTTCAGGAATTGCACAGGGAAAAACGGCGGCATCGTCTATCGGAATCGTCGCAAAGAAACCGGAGCAGTTCGGTAAAGCTATGTTGTTCCCGGCTATGGTTGAGACATACGCTATTCTGGCGCTGCTGATCTCATTCCTTGCCGTAAACGGAATTCAGATTTAAGGAAAAGACGTCTGGTTTGGAATTGATGAAAAGGAGACAGCGATAAATGAGCGGATTAGATAAAATGAAATCCCGGATTTTCGAGGAGGCAGAGCAGTCTGCGGCAGAACTTCTCGATCAGGCAAAAAAAGATGCGGAAAAGATCGTGAAAGATGCGGTTGAAAAAGCCGGGGCGGATGCAGAACATATCCGTGTAAAAGCTGCGGCTGACGCGAAAGAATATGCAAAACGGGCGGAATCGTCGGCTGATATGAACAGAAAACAGGCTCTTTTGGCGGCAAAACAGGATGTGATCCGCAGTGTGCTTGAGGATGCGTACAGTCAGGTGATGAACATGGATGACGCGGCATATTTTGAAATGCTTGGAAAAATGCTTGATAAATATATGCTTGCCCAGGATGGAGCAATTTGCTTCTCTAAAAGAGATCTCGACAGGATGCCGAAGTCATTTGCAGAGAAAATCGATGCATCGGCAAAGGCAAAAGGCGGAAAACTTGTGATTTCCGAAGAGGCGAGAAAGATTGACGGAGGATTTATCCTTGTATATGGCGGCATCGAAGAAAATTGTACGATAAAAGCAGTTTTTGATGCGAAAAGAGAAGAACTGGCAGATGTAGTGAAGAGACAGCTCTTTTCGTAAACAGTGATCTGCAATGAGCATAACAATCCGCATTTTTAATGCGGCGGATTGTTACAGCATAAGGAGGTTTAGAATTGGGGAATACAAAATATACTTACGCAGTCGCACGTATACGTGCGCTGGAAGTCGCCCTGTTCTCTGATGCAGTCATCGAGCAGCTTTTGTCCTGTAAAACGGCGGCGGAAGCGCTGCAGTTTGTTGTCGAGAAAGGCTGGGGTGATATGGCGGATCAGGATGATCCTGATGTCGTCCTGCGGCGTGAAGAAGAGAAAACATGGGAAGTGATCAAAGAGGTCGCTCCTGATGCGAGCGTATTTAATGTTCTCTCTTATCCGAAGTTGTATCATAATCTGAAAGCTGCGATCAAAGAGGTTTGTACGGAAGCGCGTAATCCGAATATTTTTTATGATGACTGCCCGATACCGGGAGAAGAGATGCTTCGGATCGTGGAGAACAGAGAGTTTTCGCGTTTGCCGTCTCATATGGGAAATGTTGCGCAGGAAGCTCTTGAAACGCTTCTTCATACAAGAGACGGTCAGTTGTGCGATATTATGATTGATAAGGCGGCGCTTGAAGCTATTCGCAAAGCGGGAAAAGAATCCGGTGAACCGATCATTGAAAATTATGCAGATACAATGGTTGCTATTGCGGATATCAAGATTGCCGTGCGTTCCCGGAAAACGGGAAAAAGCGCTGATTTCATGCGAAGCGCTATGGCGGAGTGTGATGGGGTGAATGTTGAACAGCTCATCCGCGCGGCTCTTGCCGGAGAAGATGAGATCGCACAGTATCTGGAGGGAACAGCGTATGCAAAAGGCGCACAGGCGCTTCGAGAGTCAGCCTCCGCGTTTGAACGGTGGTGCGACAACCGTATGATCGAGATGTTGAAGCCGCAGAAGTACGAGGCGTTTTCGGTAGGACCTCTGCTTGGATATTTGATCGCAAGAGAGACGGAGATCAAGACCGTACGGATTATACTGACAGGAAAACAGAACGGTTTTTCGGACGAGGCGATCAGGGAAAGGATAAGGGAGATGTATGTATAAGATAGCAGTCATCGGCGATTACGACAGCATTTACGGATTCGCCACATTAGGTCTTAGCATCTGCCCTGTAAAGACCCGGGAAGATGCCAGAAAAAAATTAAAACAGCTTGCAGACGGTCAGTACGGGATTATATATATTACCGAAGCCGTGGCTGCACAGATCGAAGAAGAGATAGAGCAGTACCGTGAAAATACGCTTCCGGCAATTATTCAGATACCGGGCGTGTCAGGCAATACGGGAGCGGGAGTAAACGGTGTAAAGAAGACCGTGGAACAGGCGGTCGGTTCGGATATTCTGTTTGGAGGAGTAAGCTAATGAGCACAGGAGTGATTAAGAAAGTCGCAGGACCACTTGTTATTGCAGAGGGAATGCGCGATGCAAATATGTTTGACGTAGTCCGCGTGTCGAATCAGCGTCTGATCGGAGAGATTATCGAGATGCACGGAGATGAAGCTTCGATTCAGGTATATGAAGAGACTTCGGGACTTGGACCGGGAGAGCCGGTAGAGTCAATGGAAGTGCCGATGTCCGTAGAACTCGGACCGGGACTGATTACAAGTATATATGACGGAATACAAAGACCGTTGGACGATATTATGAAAGTATCGGGAAACAGCTTAAAGCGCGGCGTGGAAGTTCCGTCTTTGAAACGAAACCTGAAATGGGAATTTGTTCCGACTGCAAAAGTCGGAGATGAAGTCGAGACGGGAGACGTGATCGGAACAGTGCAGGAGACGGTTCTCGTGCAGCAGAAGATCATGGTTCCTTATGGAGTAAAGGGAACAATTAAAGAAATCAAGGCAGGAGAGTTTACAGTAGAAGAAGTTGTGGCTGTCGTTGAGACGGAAAACGGAGACAGAGAACTGACATTGATGCAGAAATGGCCGGTTCGCCGTGGACGTCCGTATAAAAAGAAACTTCCGCCAAAGATGCCGCTTGTAACAGGACAGCGAGTGATCGATACGTTTTTCCCGATTGCAAAAGGCGGTGTGGCAGCAGTGCCGGGACCGTTCGGAAGCGGTAAGACAGTGATCCAGCATCAGCTTGCAAAATGGGCGGAAGCAGATATCGTTGTGTATATCGGATGCGGAGAGCGTGGAAATGAGATGACAGACGTTTTGAACGAGTTTCCGGAATTGAAAGACCCGAAGACAGGTCAGGCGCTGATGCAAAGAACAGTTCTGATCGCCAATACGTCTGATATGCCGGTTGCTGCCCGTGAAGCGTCGATTTATACGGGAATTACGATCGCGGAGTATTTCCGTGACATGGGTTATTCTGTAGCGCTGATGGCAGATTCTACATCTCGTTGGGCAGAGGCGCTTCGAGAGATGTCGGGACGTCTTGAAGAGATGCCGGGCGAGGAAGGATATCCGGCTTATCTGGGAAGCCGTCTGGCACAGTTTTATGAGCGTGCAGGACATGTGATCTCTCTCGGAAAAGACGGAAGGGAAGGAGCGCTTTCCGTAATCGGCGCAGTATCGCCTCCGGGTGGCGATACGTCCGAGCCGGTATCGCAGGCAACGCTTCGTATCGTAAAAGTATTCTGGGGTCTTGACTCAGCTCTTGCGTATAAGAGACACTTCCCGGCGATCAACTGGCTGAACAGTTATTCTCTGTATCTTGACGATATGGAAAAATGGTTTAACGGAAATGTGGCGGAAGACTGGATGGAAGGACGTCAGAAAATGATGACACTTCTCCAGGAAGAGGCAGAGCTGGAAGAAATTGTAAAAATGGTCGGAATGGATGCACTTTCTCCGACAGACCGCCTGAAAATGGAAGCAGCCAGATCGATTCGAGAGGACTTCCTTCATCAGAACTCATTCCATGAAGTAGATACGTATACCTCTCTGAAGAAACAGCACATGATGATGAGATTAGTAAATGCATTTTATGAAAGATCTGTTGCCGCGCTTGGCGAAGGAGCGTCTCTCCGGAAACTGATCTCTATGCCGGTTCGTGAGCAGATCGGACGTTTTAAATATGTGAAAGAAGATGCATTAGATGCGGAATTTGTGAAAGTAGACGAGGAATTAAGCGCTCAGATTGCAAATGCATTTGTAAAGGAGGACCGCTAAATGCCGAAAGAGTATAGAACCATACAGGAAGTAGCCGGACCGCTGATGCTTGTGCGCGGCGTAGAAGGCGTGACTTATGATGAGCTCGGAGAAATCGAGCTTGCAAGCGGAGAAACAAGAAGATGTAAAGTGTTGGAAGTCAACGGAAGCGACGTGCTCGTCCAGTTGTTCGAGAGCGCGACGGGAATCAACCTTTCCAACAGTAAAGTCCGTTTTCTTGGAAGAAGCATGGAGCTTGGCGTGTCGGAAGATATGCTTGGAAGAGTATTTGACGGTCTCGGAAGACCGATTGACGATGGCCCGGAAATTTTGCCGGATGCCCGTATGGATATTAACGGACTGCCGATGAATCCGGCGGCCAGATGCTATCCGGAAGAGTTTATCCAGACAGGAGTTTCCGCTATTGACGGACTGAATACACTTGTCCGCGGTCAGAAACTGCCGATCTTCTCGGCGTCAGGGCTGCCTCACGCGCAGCTTGCGGCTCAGATCGCAAGACAGGCTAAGGTGCTTGGAACAGATGAAAACTTTGCCGTAGTGTTTGCCGCTATGGGTATTACGTTTGAAGAGTCGAACTTCTTCGTGGAAAGTTTCCGCGAGACAGGAGCGCTTGACAGAACAGTTTTGTTTATTAACCTTGCAAATGATCCGGCGATCGAACGTATCGCAACTCCGAAGATGGCGCTTACAGCAGCAGAGTATCTTGCCTTTGAAAAAGAGATGCATGTACTCGTTATTCTGACAGACATTACAAATTATGCGGATGCTCTCCGTGAAGTGTCGGCTGCTCGTAAGGAAGTTCCGGGACGCCGCGGATATCCGGGATATATGTATACAGATTTGGCTTCTATTTATGAAAGAGCAGGAAGACAAAACGGTAAGAACGGAAGTATTACGATGATCCCGATTCTGACGATGCCGGAAGATGATAAAACACACCCGATTCCTGACTTGACAGGGTATATTACGGAAGGTCAGATCATCTTGAGCCGTGATCTTTACAGAAAAGGAGTCACGCCTCCGATCGATGTTCTTCCGTCCCTTTCCCGTCTGAAAGACAAAGGAATCGGAGAAGGCAAAACAAGAGCCGATCACTCGAATACGATGAACCAGCTTTTCTCAGCTTATGCACGAGGAAAAGATGCAAAAGAGCTGATGGTCATTCTGGGTGAAGCAGCGTTGACAGAGATCGACTTGATGTACGCCAAATTTGCGGACGCTTTTGAAGCGGAATATGTATCGCAGGGATATAACGCAGACAGAAGTATTGAAGAAACTCTTGATATCGGATGGAAATTGCTTAGAATGCTGCCGAGAACCGAATTGAAACGTATTGATGATAAATATTTAGATCAGTATTACGCAGAGTAAGAGAATGTATCATAGTTGCCGCAAGGCAATCTGCGATACTTACAAATCAGCCGCAGAGATACAGCGCGCAAAAGAAAGTGGAGAAATATCTTCAAAAAACTGAGAGGAAGCATGCTGCGATCATCTGCGGCAGCAGGAAAAGGAGGTAGAATTTTGGCGGCAAAACAAGTGAATCCGACCAGAATGGAGCTGACGCGGCTTAAAAAGAAGCGGATCACGGCGATTCGTGGTCATAAGCTTTTGAAAGATAAACGTGACGAGCTGATGCGTCAGTACCTTGATCTCGTGCGGGAAAACATGGAAGTTCGTAAAAAAGTAGAAGCGGGAATCCGCTCTGCAAATAAAAACTTCGTAATCGCAAAAGCAGGCATGTCAGAGGCGGCTCTGAATACGGCGCTTATGGCTCCGAAGCAGGAAGTGAATCTGGAAGCCGGAGAAAAAAACGTCATGAGCGTGGATATTCCGACATTTCAGTATAAAACAAGAACGGCGGATGAAAATGATATTTATTCTTATGGTTTTGCTTTTACGTCAGGAGACTTGGACGGAGCAGTAAAATCGCTTGCAGATGTTCTTCCGGATATGATCCGTCTTGCTGAATGTGAGAAAGCCTGCCAGCTTATGGCGGCGGAGATCGAGAAGACGAGACGCCGTGTCAATGCACTTGAGCATGTGATCATTCCGGAGACGGAACAAAGTATAAAATATATTACGATGAAGCTGGATGAGAATGAAAGAAGTACACAGATTCGCTTAATGAAAGTGAAAGATATGATGTTGGAAGAAACTCATCATTACAGCGAAAAATAGGATGATAAAAAGAGAGACCAAATGCGAGGCGCAATCGGTTTCTCTTTTTGCATTTCGTAAAGTAAGGCATTGTTTTTAAATGACATGTATGCTATAGTAACTCTACTTACAGAAATTCTTTCTGTGGAAGATACCGGCAGCTTCGCCGGTCTGAGGAATTCCCTCGAAATTACCCGATACAATACAACAACAGTTTTTGCGTGGATAGTCTTGTAGAACAGTTCTTTTTTTCGTATACTGATTTTTAAGAGAAGGTCTTAAAAAAGAGAAAAAGTTTTCTTTTTCAGAGGAAAAACTTTTGGCAAAAGCAAACCTAAAAGCAGCAAGTTTGAAAACAGTAAGCTTAAAAGTATTTTCCCGCCTGTACTGCAGGACTTATTCATGCACATGAAAGGAGAGCCTATGGCAGGAAAAGAAAACAGAGAAATTAAAAACAGTGTCTTTGTAGATCTGTTCTATGAGGACGAATCAGCAGAAGCGAATGAGATCGCGCTTTTTAATGCAATCCATGATGAGCCGTTGCCGGAAGGAACGAAGATTCGGAAATTCCGTGTAGACAATACGATCTATATGAATTTTCAAAACGATATTTCTTTTGACGCAGGAGGAAAAGTGATCGTATTCGGCGAGCATCAGTCTACGGTCAACGAAAACATGCCCCTTCGGAGTCTGCTTTACATCGGGCGTGCATATGAAAGACTCGTGCCACCGAGAAGCCGATATAAAAAGAAAATCGTTCCCCTTCCGACACCGGAATTTTACACATTCTATAACGGAAAAGAAAAGTGGGAAAAGGAAAAAGAACTGCGCCTGTCAGATGCCTATATCGTAAAAGACGGTGAGCCGAGTCTGGAATTAAAAGTAAAGGTCATCAATATCCGGCCGGAAGAGCATCATGAAATCTTAGAAAAGTGTCAGGTACTGAAAGAATACAGCCAGTTCATGGAAATCGTGCAGAACTACCAGATCTCCGGGGAGGAAGAGCCTTATAAAAAAGCGATAAAAGAGTGCATTGAAAAAGGGATTCTTGCTGATTATTTAATGCGAAAAGGAAGCGAGGTTGTCAATATGTTATTAGACGAATATGACTATGAGACAGATATCGAAGTGCAGAGAGAAGAGGCAAGAGAGCAGGGGAGAGAAGAAGGTAGAAAGCAAGGACGAGAAGAAGGTAGAAAGCAAGGACGAGAAGAAGGTAGAAAAGCAGAAAGAAGCACTCTTATTCAGAAAAAACTTGAAAAAGGAAAAACGATTTCTCAAATCGCAGATGAGCTTGAAGATACGGAAGAAAATATTGCTTGTCTGATTGAACAGTTCCATCTTCGTATAAATTGATCATAGGTAAATCTATAGAACAGGGGAGAAAATGCATTTTCTCCCCTGTTTGATAATTTTATAAAAACGCAATCCAAGAATGCGTTGAAAAAGGATTTTTTGCAACTGAAAGAAAATCGACAGAAGCTTTATATATGTTGAAAATTGACGAAAATAGTGGATATAAGGGGTGAGAAAAGTAAAAAAGTACAAATGGGTAATGATTTATATAAATACATTTATTGAAAATTATTATATAATAAAGTACTTAGTGGTAAATGCAAACATTTTGTACAATTTACCCGTAGAAAAGGAGGAGAAGGAAAAAGATGAAATGGACTAAGAAAATGAAAGGAGCAGGAAAGAAAGCTGCTGTAACTGTTACGGCGCTTGGCATGGTGCTTACAGCATTTCCGCCGATACCGGCGAAAGCTGCGGAAGAGTTTGCCGGGCAGTTGACAAGCGTCGAGTCAGTGGAAAAAGGCAGCAAGGACAATATCGTTGTTGTGAAATTCAATGGTGGCGTTACAGCGCAGCTTACGTTTCTTGAGGATGGGATCTTCAGATATAACGTAGATCCGAGTGGCGAGTTCTCGAAATATGCGACTCCCAAATCGCAAGCTCATGTCGGAAGGATTCAGCAGTATTCAGACGACTCTTCTAACTATTCACATCCAAAGGCTGATATTTCGGATAAAGATGGAAAAATTACGATTAAAAGTGGATCGGTTTCTGTCGAATTCGATAAAGCTACGGCGAAGATGAAAGTTTTAAGTGGCGATAAGGTCGTGATGGAAGAAAAAGAAGCATTGTCCATCTCGAATTCGGCAACAGTGCAGACTCTTAAGAAGAACAATGGAGAGAACTTCTATGGCGGAGGTACGCAGAATGGAAGATTCGTACATACAGGCGAGACGATAAATATTGCTAATGAAAGTAACTGGACAGATGGCGGAGTTGCATCTCCAAATCCATTTTACTACACGACAAGTGGATATGGTGTTTTGAGAAACACATTTGCAGACGGTAAATATGACTTTGGAAAGAGTGAAGGAGATACTGTAACAGCGACTCATAAAGAAAAAGAGTTTGACGCTTATTATTTTGTTTCTGATGGAAAAGACAGCAGTGAAAAAACACAGGAACTTTTGAGTGAGTATTATCATGTAACAGGTAATCCGGTTCTCCTTCCCGAATATGCGTTTTATGAAGGTCACTTGAACGCATACAACCGTGATTCATGGTCAGATACAGAAGGTGGGAAGGGTTGGACAATCAAAGGAAATGAACCTTACACAAGTGCAGGAACGACAAAGTATGAGAGCGGAATGTCTACGGGATATAAACCGAAAGATGGAATGAACATTGAGTCTTTGAACGGCACGAAACCAACAGTAGGCATCGAAAACTATCCAAAAGTAGAAGCTCCTTATAAGTATTCGGCAAGACAGGTGATTGACGATTATTTTACATATGATATGCCAATTGGATATTTTCTCCCAAATGACGGATATGGTGCGGGATACGGTCAGAACGGATATGGCAAGACAGGCGGCGTTGATAATGAAGGAAAAAGCTCTCAGGAACGATTGGCGGCAGTAGCGGCAAACGTACAGAATCTTGCAGACTTTACAAAATATGCAAATGAAAAAGGGGTAGCAACAGGACTTTGGACACAGAGTTATCTGACACCGGATTCTAATCCGAAGACAGAATGGCAGCTTCTTCGTGATTTTAAAAACGAAGTTAAAGTCGGTGGTGTTTCTACATTGAAGACAGATGTTGCATGGGTTGGACATGGATATTCCATGCAGCTTGACGGTGTGAAGACAGCTTACGATATTGCTACAACAGAAGGTAAGGTACGTCCGAACATTATCTCTCTTGACGGATGGGCAGGATCGCAGCGTTACTGTGGTATTTGGACAGGAGACCAGTACGGCGGTGAATGGGAATACATCCGTTTTCACATTCCTACATATATCGGAACTTCTCTTAGCGGTAACCCAAACATAGGAAGTGATATGGATGGTATCTTCGGTGGAAATCAGTTGATTGCTACAAGAGATTATCAGTGGAAATCATTTACACCACTTATGCTTAACATGGACGGTTGGGGAACTTATGCGAAGATGCCATATACGTTTGGAGATCCATATACAGGAATCAACCGTATGTATTTGAAAACAAAAGCACAGCTTCTTCCGTATATTTATACTGGGGCAGCTTCGGCGGCAAACATTGATACAGGCAATGGAGATACAGGACTGCCGCTTATAAGAGCAATGTTCCTTGAATATCCGGACGACAGTTATGCAAGCAGTAAAGAAATGCAGTATCAGTACATGCTTGGATCGAATCTTCTTGTAGCTCCGATTTATAAGAGCACTGCTGCAGATGATAAGGGAAATGATGTAAGAAATAATATTTATCTTCCGGATTCAAAAGAAGTGTGGATTGACTATTTCACAGGTCAGCAGTATCAGGGAGGACAGGTTCTCAACAACTTTGCAGCTCCACTTTGGAAACTTCCTGTATTTGTGAAAAACGGTGCTATTATTCCAATGTGGGAAGAAAATAATACACCGGAGCAGATTAAGAAAGAAAACCGTATCGTCGAATTTTGGCCGGATGGAAAAACATCTTACACGATGTTTGAAGATGACGGAAAATTTGTGGAAAATGATCTGAAAGAAGATGGCGATTATGGAAAAATTACGAAAACTTCTTACGGCGCTCATGTATCTACCAAGTATACATCTGAGGTAAAAGATGGAACAGCAACGCTTACTGCTGAAAAATCAACAGGAAACTACACTGGATACAAGAAAGACAAAAATACAACATTTGTTGTAAATGTATCCAAAGAACCTACAAAAGTTACAGCGAAAAACGGAAGTGATTCATTGACTCTCGATAAAGTGCAGAGCAAAGCAGACTTTGATAAAAAATCGGCTGAAGCAGGTAAAGCAGTCTACTTCTATGATGAATCTCCAGCAATCGAGACATATGCATCGGAAAAAGAAACAGAGATTGCGAACCTTGTAAAAGATGTGAAGAGAACACCGAAACTGTATGTGAAATTTGCACAGGCAGATGCGAAGAGTGTTGCTCAGACATTAGTACTTGAAGGATTTGAAAATGACGGAAAACTTCCGCAGGATAAACTGAATAAGAACCTTACAGTTCCTACTCTGACAGAAAATGAGGAAGCAAAGACACCGACAAGCATCACTCTTGCATGGAATAAAGTAGCTGATGCGACAACTTACGAGCTTCTTGTTGACGGAGTTGTATTCTCTGTAGGAGATGTGGAGACATATACACATACAGATCTCGGATATCACTCAGAGCATAAGTATAAAGTTCGTTCTAGAAATGCAGAAGGATATTCTGAATGGAGCGAAGAGAAGACGTTCCAGTCAGCAGAAGATCCGTGGAAAGATACACCGGCTCCGCAGACAATCACATGGACAGGCGGTCTGTACGGAAATCACAGTGCTGATTTGGCATTTGACAGAACGTTCCAGAAATCTGATGGTGGTTTCCATTCAGATGGAAATGCAATCGGACAGACTCTTACTGTAGATTACGGAAAAGCATATGAAATTGATAAGATTGAGTATTATCCGCGTGATGATGCAGGCAATGGAACTGTTGAGGAAATGAAATTAGAGACAAGTCTCGATGGTGTACATTGGTCAGAGGCAAAAACATACAAATGGGCAGTAAATAAAGATATGAAGTTGATGGATAAGCTGGATTGCGGAGCGCGCTATATCCGGTTTACACCACTTAAAGCGCTCGGTAATTTCTTCTCGGCAAGTGAGATTAAAGTATATAAGAAAGAAAACACAGGGGCGTTTGCTGTCGGAAGTACCAATAAGGCTGAGGCGGTTACGGATGCTGATTATACAAATATGAAAAATTATCTTGGTGTATGTGAAAAAGATAAGTTGTTTGCAGATCAGATCAAGAGCCGTTACGGCGATATTAACATGAACAATATCTATGATGTTTATGATTACGCATTCACAATGTTCCAGTTAGATGGCGGAACGAAGAAGACGGATAGTGTTTCGGGAGAAGCTATGCTTCTTGCAAGCAGCGACAGCGTGAAGAAAGGCGAGACGTTTACAATCGACGTTTACGCGCAGAATGTAGCAGGACTTAATGCATTCGGACAGGTAATTAATTATGATAATAGCAAAGTGCAATATGTTTCTTGTGAAGTATCACCTCTTCTTGCTCAGATGGAAAATCTGACGGCTAATAAAGAGTATGATGACAGAGCATATGTAAACCTTGCATTTGCAAACCGTGGAGACAAAGAACTTTATGCCGGAAGTGACGTGCTTGCTACAATTACAATGAAGGCAAAAGAAAACATCTCTACAACAGATGCGAAAGTGATCGACCTTTCTAAAGTAACATTGATCGGACCGAACTACAGTACGATCGAATCAAAGGTTGATACGAATATTGAAATCCCGGACGTGCCGGCAACAGAGAAGAAGTTTGGACAGTCAGACTTTGATATCACAATGACAAATGAAAAACTTCCGACAGATGATCCGGAAAATCCGAACGTAAATAAACTGATCCAGCAGGCAAATTACAATGGATTGTTTGATGGGAAATTTACTCGTGATTTTGAGTTTAAATGGGACATTCCGGCTAACCAAGTAGATGGAAAACTTCCGGATTACATTATCCTTCCTACAACAATGCACCTTGCATTAAAGAATCCGGAGGCGTTGAACAAAGTAGTCGTATCCAACGCAAATGAAGGAAACGGTTATTTGCACAAAGTATCTGCAAAACTGATCTATACAGATGATACGTCATCAGACGAGATTAAGTTTGAATCAAAACAGGAGAAATATACATTTGAATTTACAGGTGATAAGGCAGTAAAAGAAGTTCAGATTACATTCTTAGATGCAAAATCAACAAGTGCTGTGAAGAACATGCTCACACTTGCAGAACTTGAACTGTCAAATCTTTCTAACACACCGGTTACAGGAATTACTGTAGATCCGAATAACGCGACAGAGATGTATGTCGGAACACTGGCAGACATTAATGCGGTAGTTCAGCCGGACAATGCAACAAACAAATTCTTCACAGTAGAAAGTTCCAATCAAGATGTTGTGAAGATCCTTACACTGGCAGATGAGAACGGCCATCCGACCTACAAAGCAAGAGCAATGAAGGAAGGAAAGAGCACAATCACACTGACAGCGGCAGGCAATAAAGATGCGAAAGCAACTTATGAAATTACAGTAAAAGCAGGCGTTGATATCTCAGGCTTAAACGAAGCGCTTGCGAAAGCTCGTACATATCAGGCATCTGCTTACACAGAAGAAAGTTATGGACAGCTTACAGCAGCAGTAAATGCAGCTACAGAATTACTTAAGGGCGAATATACGAAGAATCAGGTACTTGAAGCACAGATGGCAATTTATACGGCAATCGACGGACTTACATTCCGTCCGCTTGATGAGACAAAACTGCTTGATGCAAAAGCAGAAGGATTCACAGTGACGGCAACAAGCGAATGTGATCCTGATAAACTTGAGGATGGACTTGCAACAAACGTACTTGACGGAAAAGAGGATAATTACTGGCATACAGAGTACAACAAAGATGTATTGCCGCAGAGCCTCAATTTTGATCTCGGCGGACTTTACAACTTGACAGACATTACATTCCTTGCACGTCAGGGAGTAACGAACGGTGATATCCTGAAAGCGCAGATCTTTGTAGGAAGCGCCAAAGACGATATGAAATCTGTCGGAACATATGAGTTCGATGAAGAAGGCAATGTTCTTGTAAACAGAGATCAGTATCAGCAGATTGCTTTTGATGCGAAAGATGTAAGATATGTAGAGTTCAAAGTTCTTGAAGCAGGAGCACAGGATAAATTCGCAAGTATGGCAGAGATCCGTTTCTACGGAGAGAGAACGACAGCAGCTCTGAAAGCTCTCTATGACAGCTATGTGGCAGAAAACTTGAATAAAGCAGACTACACAGCAGACTCATGGGCAGTATACGAAGCGAAGATGAATGAAGCGAAAGCTCTCATCGAAGCAAAAGATACAACAAACGCAGCAGCAGGCGAAGCTTTGACAGCATTGCAGACAGCGCATGACAGACTTGTGAAACTTAATCCAGATCCGCAGCCGGGCGATGTAGATAAGAGTGGACTGACGACTCTTTATAATCAGTACAAAGACACCAAAGCAGACGGATATACAGCAGAAAGCTGGACAGCATTCAATGAAGCTCTTATGAAAGCACAGAGTGTTCTTGCAAATCCGAATGCAACACAGGATGAAGTAAATGCAGCAAAAGAAGCATTGCAGACAGCTTATGACGGTCTTGTAAAAGACACAACTCCTGATCCGAACCCGAACCCGAATCCGGATGGAAACGGCGGTAGTGGCGGAAACAGCGGAAGCAATGGAAACAGTGGAAACAGTGGAAATAGCGGAAGCAATGGAAGCAACGGAAACGGTGGCAATGCAGCTGTTGTTACAGGTGACAGCGCAAACATCGCAGGATATTTGATGGCGCTTGTGGCAGCGGGCGGAATCGCTGTAGTAACATTCTTTAGAAGAAAAAGAGTGAAATAAAAATATCTGATTCGTAAGATGAAGATTATATGAAACAAAAAAGGCGGTGCGCGTGAGGCACCGCCTTTTTTGTGCGACGAGTTAAAATTCGGGATTGCAGGAGAAGAGATTTTTCCAAACAGGAAGATCGGATTTATGAGAGATGGAGTTTCAAATCTGAAATTCCATCTCTTTTCCGGTTTTGGGATGATGAAATGTTAGCTTGTAAGCGCAGAGATGAAGTTGTCCTGCCTGAAATCGTTTTGTCGAAGATTGTACGGAATTCATATGATCGGTGATTTCTTTGCCATATTTTCGATCGCCTATAAGGGGGTGTCCGAAATATGCCATTTGCACACGAATCTGATGATGTCTGCCTGTGTCAAGATGGATTTCTATTAAGGCAGAAGATTCATTTTGCAATGGCGGCTGCCTGTGGTTTCGGGACGTGTGTTTTGGCGTGTCAGTCGATTTGGAATCGGTAAATTTTTCGTTTCCGGGCGCACCGTATGTTTCTATTGTTCTGTAGTGAAGTCTGGCAAGTTTTGCTCCCGGAGTCGTTTTCGTACAGACTGCGGAACTGTTTGTACGGGTATCTTTGACGAGATAGTTTTCAAGAGAGCCTTCCTGCGGTTCGGGAATGCCTGATATTACTGCAAGATAATATTTCCCAAATTCTTGGGAAGTGAGCTGGCGGTTTAGTTCCTTTGCGGCGGCAGGTGTTTTTGCAAAGACGAGAATCCCTTCTACAGGCTGGTCGAGGCGATGAATGATCGCAAGATACGGTTCGCCTGATTTTGCCCGGTGAAATTTACGTGAAGAAAAAAGATGGTTTTTGAGCAGGCTTTCCATGTCGGAAGTTCCGATATGACTGCTCTGAGTCGGCGTTCCTGCGGGTTTATGGCAGACGATGATCTGCTCGTCTTCGTATATAATAAGCGGGGATGCATTTTTTATCATTTGTCTTATTTTCGCTCCTTCGTATTATTGACTTTTCAATGTGTTACGGCTAAACTGATTATCATATAAAAGAATTTTCAGGTCAACCCTTTAAGGAGGAAATTCATGATAAATAATGAGTGGGAAAGATCGTTGGATGAATTGAATCGGACGATTCAGGACGCTATCGATCATCAAAATTACGGACGGTTAAATCAGAATGTGACGGATACGATCGGACGTGCGATGGAAGGACTCTCCAGAGGACTAAGAAACGGAATCCGTTACGGAAGTGATGCGATGAATGCCGCTGCGGATAATTTTGCACAGAGGCAGAGACAAGCGGGAAACACACCGCCGTTTCATAATCAGGGAACAGGATCTGCAGGTGGTTTCACGCAGAATCAGGGAGCGGGCTCAGCAGGCGGATTTACACAGAATCAGAGGACAGGCTCAGCAGGCGGATTTACACAGAATCAGAGGACAGGCGCAACTGGCGGATTCACGCAGAATCAGAGGACAGGCTCAGCAGGCGGATTTACACAGAATCAGAGGACAGGCGCAGCGGGCGGATTTACACATAATCAGGGAGCGGGCTCAGCAGGCGGCTTCGCGCAGGATCAAAGAACGGGAACAGCGGGGAATTCCGTGCACAGAGGCGGAATCCTTTATCTGAAGGGAACGGCAATAAAGGTCGGCGGTATCTTCCTCGCGATTACGGGATACCTTGGGATGATCGTTACTCTGATCATCGGTCTGATGCTTCTGTTGGGAAGTTCGGTAACAGGCTGGCAGATGGAGATAAATGTCATGGCGGCTTTGATGGGCGGTTTTTCTGTTGCGTTTGCAGTGATGGGAATTATCGGAACATCGAATGCGTGTACGGTGAGCCGTTTTGGAAAATATGTGAAAATGATCGGAAACAGGGAATATTGTGACGTAAAAGAATTTGCACAGCAGAGCGGACGTTCTGTGAAAGCAGTTGTGAAAGATTTGAAAAAGATGATTAAAAAAGGCTGGTTTCGGCAAGGTCATCTTGATGAGCAGGAAACATGTCTTATGACGAGCAACGAAGCTTATCGCCAATACACGGCGCTTATGGAAAGAACGCGTCGGGAAAAACAGGAAAAAGAAGAGCGGGCAGCGAAGGAACAGGAAGAGTTTTCCAGACTTTCTCCGGAAGTCCAGAAGATCATCGAAGCAGGCGACGAATATGTGAGGGCGATCAAAGCGGCGAATGACGCAATACCCGGAGAAGAAATTTCGGAGAAAATCGCCCGTATGGAAATGCTTGTAGACAGGATATTTGACCGGGTCGAGCAGAAACCCGATACGGTCAGTGATATCCGAAAATTAATGGATTATTATCTTCCGATGACGATGAAACTGCTGCAGGCGTATGAAGATTTGGATGCACAGCCTGTACAGGGAGAAAATATTATTTCTTCCAAAATAGAGATCGAAAAGACGATTGACACTCTTAATGTGGCGTTTGAAAAGTTGTTGGACGATCTTTTTCAGGATACGGCGTGGGACGTGTCGTCGGATATATCGGTTCTGAATACGATGCTGGCACAGGAAGGACTTACGGAAGACGAGATCAGAAAGTAAAAGCGCGCAGCGAGTGGAGAAGATAAGATAGAAAAGATGTTCGCAGCGAGTAAAGAAGATAAAATAGAAGCTCGGGGAATGATGAGTGAAGATAAGTAAGATAGGGCTGAAGAAAGAAATGGAAAAGGAGATTAAAGAAATGGGAACAGAATTTAAGGACTTAGACACCACTCCGACATTGACGTTAGATCCGTTTCAGGCGGCGGATAAAAAGGAAACTCCGGCCGTGCAGCAGGTAGAAGAACCGGTGCTGGACGACAGCATTTTGACAGAAGAAGAGCGTCAGACGGTCGAGGCATTTGCAAAGCAGATCGACTTGACGAATTCATCGCTGATCCTTCAGTACGGAGCGGGAACGCAGAAGAAGATGGCGGATTTCTCCGAATCGGCGTTGGATAATGTGAAATCTCAAGATCTCGGCGAGGTGGGGGATCTCCTTACCGGCGTTGTGACGCAGTTGAAAAGTTTTGATGAAGATGAAGAAGAAAAAGGCTTTTTCGGCATTTTTAAGAAAGCGTCGAACAAAATTGATTCTATGAAAGCGAAATACGCAAAAGCCGAGACGAATGTAAATGAGATTATCAAGGCGCTGGAGAAGCATCAGGTACAGCTTATGAAGGATACAGCGCTTCTTGATAAGATGTACGAACTGAATCTGACATATTTTAAGGAATTGTCGATGTATATTCTTGCGGGAAAGAAGAAACTTGCGGAAGTGAAAAGAACACAGCTTGCGGATCTGATGAGCAGGGCGCAGGCATCAGGACTGCCGGAAGATGCGCAGGCGGCGAAAGATTTGGATGAGATGTGCATTCGGTTTGAGAAGAAGATCCATGATCTTGAACTGACAAGAATGATTTCTATTCAGACTGCGCCTCAGATTCGGCTCGTTCAGAATAATGATACAATGATGGTTGAAAAGATCCAGTCTACAATCGTAAATACGATTCCTCTTTGGAAGAGTCAGATGGTTCTTGCGCTTGGGGTAGAACATTCGACGCAGGCAGCGGAAGCGCAGCGGCGTGTTACGGATGTGACGAATGAGCTTTTGAAGAAAAATGCAGAGAAACTGAAGATCGCAACGACGGAAACGGCTCGGCAGTCCGAGCGGGGAATCGTGGATATGGATACGCTCAAAGCAACGAACGAGTCTCTGATCTCTACGCTTGATGAAGTAATGGCAATCCAGCGTGAAGGCAGGGAAAAACGTCAGGCTGCGGAGGCGGAACTTCGCAATATGGAGCAGGAATTAAAAGGAAAGCTTTTGCAGCTTCACGGATAATGTTTGGGATAAGGTCTTAGATGCACGTTTAGGATGGTATTTTCGGAATGAATACTTGGAACGGCGGTTTCGGTTGACATTCTGCCGGATTTTGGGTAAAATCACAGATGCAAACAGGCGAGGAAAGAGAATAGTATATGTGTGGAATGCATCAGAGAGAAGGCGGTTGGTGAAAGCCTTTGCAGGAACACATTGAACCGGCTCCGGAGCTCTGTATGAAAATACAGCGTATATCTGCGTTAAAGATAAAAGAGAGAACAACGGCAGGCAGGACGTCTGCGGTGTTAATAAGGGTGGTACCGCCGAGATGCTCGGTCCCTTGTGGGGAAGAGCGTCCCGGCGTTTTTATATAGGCGCATATAGGAAATGAGACGCTTTTCCGGCAGAGAAGTTTTGGCGCTATCCGGGAATCTGCCGCGTTACCGGAAATTTTTACGATCCGGGAGAAACGGGCAAAACGGAAGAAACGGTCGAAACGGTCGAAACGGTCGATTCGGACGGATATGGCTAAACTGCTGCGCTATGGAAGCGATGGAAGAAAAGTCGGAACAAAAGATAAAAAGTTCCGAAAATGATTTGGGAAATGAGGTAAGAAAATGGCGAAAGAAAAGAAACTTGTACAGTCGATCACATCGAGAGACGAAGATTTTGCACAGTGGTATACAGATGTTGTGCGGGAAGCAAAATTATGTGATTATTCAGGCGTAAAGGGATGTCTGAACTATCTTCCGAACGGATATGCAATATGGGAAAATATTCAGTCGGATCTTGATAAACGTTTTAAAGACACAGGTGTGGAAAACGTATATCTTCCGGTTTTGATCCCGGAAAGCCTTTTGCAGAAAGAAAAAGACCACATCGAAGGGTTCGCGCCTGAAGTAGCGTGGGTAACACACGGCGGAGCGGAGCCGCTTCAGGAGAGATTCTGTATCCGTCCGACATCTGAGACATTGTTCTGTGACGTGTGGAGCAAGACGGTTCAGTCTTACAGAGACCTTCCGAAAGTATGGAATCAGTGGTGCTCGGTTCTTCGTTGGGAGAAAACGACAAGACCGTTCCTTCGTTCAAGGGAATTCCTCTGGCAGGAAGGTCATACGATTCATGCGACATATGAAGAAGCGGAAGAACGTACAAAATTAATGTGGAAAGTATATAAAGACTTTGTAGAAGAAAATCTTGCGATTCCGGTTGTTGCCGGAAGAAAAACAGAAAGTGAAAAATTTGCGGGAGCGCAGGACACTTATACGATTGAAGCACTGATGCACGACGGTCAGGCTTTACAGTCGGCGACAAGCCATTTCTTCGGAAATTCTTTCCCGGATGCATTTGACATTAAGTATGCAGATAAAAATAATGAACTGCACAGTGTGTACGAGACATCATGGGGATTATCCACCCGAATCATCGGTGCGATCATCATGGTTCACGGCGATGACAGCGGTCTTGTACTTCCGCCGAGAATCGCTCCGGTACAGACAAGAGTTATTCCGATCGCGCAGCATAAAGAAGGTGTTCTCGATAAGGCAAATGAACTTCTTGACGCTCTTAATAAAGCCGGATATCGCGCGAAGATCGATGATTCCGAAAAGAGTCCGGGATGGAAATTCAGTGAGCAGGAGATGCTCGGAATCCCGACTCGTATCGAGATCGGACCAAAAGATATCGAAAACGGTCAGGTTGTTGTTGTGCGCAGAGATACAAGAGAGAAGATCGTTGTGGCAATCGATGAGATTACAACGAAACTCGGTGAAATCCTTGAGACGATCCAGGCAGACCTTTATGCGAAAGCAAAAGCGTTCCTTGATGACCACATCAGTTCTGCGGTGACTATGGATGAGATGAAAGATGCGGTTTCCGAAAAGAAAGGTTTCGTAAAGGCAATGTGGTGTGGAGACGAAGCTTGTGAGGATGAGATTAAAGCACAGACAGGCGGAGTGACATCACGATGCATTCCTATGGAAGAAGAACATCTGTCTGATGTATGCGTCTGCTGTGGAAAACCTGCGAAACATATGGTTTACTGGGGAAGAGCATACTAAAATACATTATTTGTAAATGGGCAGTTTAAAACAGGAGTGGATTTCTTCGCTTTTGGAAGAAATACGTTCTGTTTTACAGCGCTGCTTCTCGATAAATAATATAGAAGAAATAAGATAGTGTTGTACAAAAAGGCTATAATCGTTTTGGAAAATGAACGACTATAGCCTTTTTTGAAATCCTAAATATGCAAAATGACGAAAATGGGGGGATGATAGTGACAATTGTGTTTAAATGTGATAAGGTTATAAGGTCTATGAAAAATAAAATTGTGAAAAAAGGGGAAAGGAAAAGTATGAAAAAGAGAAAGTATCTGGCATTGTTATTAGCTGCCGGAATGATCGCACAGACAGCTCTTTCGACCGGCGGAGTTGTGCAGGTTCAGGCTGCCGAAGACACATACGTTAAAACAGATGAGCTGACAGACAACGATACGGCGGCACCGAAGAAGGATAGTGTTATACCGTCAAAGAATCAGTATGAGTATCAGAAACAGGAACTGGCGGCTTTTTGTCATTTTGGAATGAATACATATACCGGAAGCGAGTGGGGGAACGGAAAAGAAAATCCGAATCAGTTTCAGCTGACAAATGATTTTGATGAAGAAACTTATGTAAAAGCGATTCATGACGCAGGGTTTAAGAAACTGATCATTACGGCAAAGCATCATGACGGTTTCTGCATATGGCCAAGTGAAATGACGACACATGATACCGAAACGGCAGGTTATGAAGGCGACGTTTTAGAAGAACTTTCCAGAGCGTGTACAAAATATAATATTGACATGGGACTGTATCTTTCCCCGTGGGATGTAAATAGTGAATATTATGGTTACAAAGATAAGGATGGAAAAAAACTTGTCGGAGCTGACGGACAGCCGTTGAATGGAAAAACATGGGATCAGGTAAAACAAGAAGACGCTCTTGATTATAACGAATACTATGATAATCAGTTGAAAGAGATTCTTGGAAATGATAAGTACGGAAACAACGGTCATTTTAAAGAAGTTTGGATGGACGGCGCAAAAGATACGAACGACAAGAGCAATGCGCAGGATTATGATTTCCAGAGATGGTTTAAGACAATTCAGCAATACGAGGGAAAAGCAAGCGGAAAGTACGAGGATGATTGCCTTCTTTTCGGCGCGGAATCTTATACAACTGTAAGATGGATCGGAAATGAGAGAGGATATGCGGCTGAAGAAACGTGGGCAAAGTCAACAATCGACAGAGAGAATAATACGATCAATAGTAACAGTAGAGACGGATATACGAAAGGATTTCCGAATGGAAATCAGTGGACTGTGCCGGAGGCGGATACAAAGATTACGTCAGGCTGGTTCTGGGGAGAAAGCAAGAAAACGCCTCTTTCGATGGAGCAGCTTGCAGGTATTTATTTCGGATCGGTTGGACACAACGCTACATTGTTACTGAATGTTCCCCCGAATAAACAAGGAACGGTAGATGCGGATATTCTTGCTCGTGTGGCAGAGTTCGGAAAAGCAGTTCAAAATACGTTTGATAAGAACTTGGCTGAAAAAGCGTCTGTTTCTGCGACAGAAGTAAGAGGAAACTCAAAGAAATATTCACCGGAGAATCTGCTCGACGGAAATGATGAGACTTATTGGACAGTAGGAGACGGTACGACAAGCGGAAAAGTATTGATCGATTTGGGAGAATCCAAAAAGTTCGATGTTGTGTCGATAGAAGAGGCAATCCAGTTTGGACAGCGTATCGGATCTTTCAAAGTAGAATATAAAAACGGTAATGGAGAATGGAAGACGTTTGACCAGGGAACAACGATCGGAGCAAAACGTCTCTGTCGTAAAAAAGCTGTAAAAGCGGATAAGCTTCGTATTACAGTTACTGCTCATAACCAGGCGGAAAATAAAGTTCCGATATTAAGCGAGATTGGCGTATATGAGGCTGCGGAAGGATTTGAACTTGGAACGGGTATCCCGTCAGGTCTGCAGACGAAAGATGACCGTGGATTTACGCTTAGCAGCGGATGGCATCAGGAAACGAACGATCAGATGATAGAAGGAACGGGTATCTGGATCAACGGAAACGGAAATGGGGCGAATGCGCCATATGCGGAGACGAAGTTTAAAGGTACGAAGGCATGGGTTATCGGTACGATCGATCAAAAACACGGTCCGGCAGATGTATATATTGACGGGAAGAAAGTTGCATCGATTAATACATATTCTGCAACAAGAAAGTTGGGACAGATTTTATATGAAACGAATACGTTAGAAGACAAAGAGCATACTCTTAAGATTGTAAATACAGGGTCTAATACTCAGGCTGTAGGATTAGATGCAGTTGCGTATCTTGATAACGGTGGAAAGGGAATGGTAGAACTTGAAAAAGATGCCTATCGAGTGAATGAAGATACAAAATACCCAATTAAGCTGAAACGCGTCGGAGGTACGAACGGTGAATTGACAGTGCAGTTTGAGGTTGCTCCGGGAAGCGCATATCAGAAGCATTTTGATGCTGATGGAAATATGACAGTAACATTTAAGGATGGACAGGAAGAGGCAGAAGCATTTGTCACAACGAAGCGTGTGAAGGAAAAAGAAGGTGACGTTTATTTTTCTGCTTATTTAAGCGCTCCGACAGAAGATGTTCTTCTGGGATTCATTACAAAAGCAAAGATTACGATTGCAGATACAGAATCTTATGACAAGCAGGAACTTCTTGACAAGATCAAAGAAACAGAGAAAGCGGGATATCAGGAATCACTTTATACAACAGCAAGTTATAAAAATTATGTAGATGCATTAAAAGCAGCCAAAGAAGCGGCAAAGAAAGCAAACTTGACTCAGGAAGAAGCTGCAAAAGCATGTGCGGCTCTTGATGCGGCAATCGCAAGTTTGACAAAACGAAGTACATTCAGTGAAACAGACAGACTGCAGTTCCCTAAAGTAAAAGGACGTAGTACGACTGTAGAAGCGGAATATTTTGTATTAGATTCGTCTAAAGCTGAAAAAGGTAAAGAGGTTCGCATTCAGCCGGATACAGGTGCAAGTAATGGGGCAAAAGTAGGATGGTTTGAAAAAGGTAATGTGATAAAAGCGCCATTCCATGCTGAAAAAGAAGGAAAATATACAGTAACTGTGACATACCAAAGTGGAAGAGATTCTGGCAATCCGAATAAAATTAACTGGGGTGGAACGAATGTAGACAGCGGTTCGGTCAATGTAGTAGGAAAGAATACACAGAATCCTGTTTTTGAAGAGAAGTCATTTGACATTAATGTGACAAAAGCAGGTGATGGTGAGTTAGTGCTTACTGCAGATGCAAGTTCGTCTCCTAATATTGACAAGTTTGTTATCACAGCGAAAGAAGTTTCTGCTGCAACATATAAGATTACGGCGACAGCAGGAGAGCATGGTAAGATTGAAGGCGTTACAGGTACGGAAGTGACAGTAGAAGAAGGCGCGAGCCATACGTTCAAGTTTGTACCGGATGAAAATTATGCGGTAAAAGATGTTATCGTAGACGGCAACTCGATTGGCGCGGTAGATTCTTATACATTTGATGATGTGACGGCAAATGGCCATACGATTGAAGTACAGTTTGAAAAGGCAGTTTATGCAGAAGATAACCGATTTGTATTCCCAACGGATGGTAATACAAAAACAGCTGAGGCAGAGAGATTTGAGATTCATGATGTAAAAGATCCGACAGATGGTGAATGGCATTGCGGAGTAACTGCGAAAGACTGGGCAAGTGGCGGAAAGATTGTAAATGCGATGAATAAAGGGGATACGATTACCCTTTACTATGATGCACCGCAGACAGGCGAATATACAGTGACGGTATATTATAGAAGCGGAAATCCGCAGAATGGTCTTACATGGGCTGAAAAAGATGGAAAAATCAAATCAGGAAATGTGACAGCAGGAGCAGGAGATAGTGCAGCGGCAACACATACGACAGAGTTTACACTGAATGTAGAGACGGCAGGTCCGGGATGTCTTGTATTCACAGCACCGGATGCGAAAGCTCCGCAGTTGGATAAATTCGATATCAAGAGTCCGGGAACACCGGTTCCTCCGATTTCTGCAGTAGAGCTTGAAGCGGCAGTTGAGGCTGCTAAGGGATTAGATCTGAATGATTACAAAGATGACGATGCCAAAACTGCATTTACTGCAAAACTGGCAGAGGCGGAAAAACTTCTTGCAGACATTGCCGGCGGAAGCTTTGCGGGAACACAGGACGAGGTGAATCAGATGGCAAAAGAGCTGAAAGCTGCACAGGATGCTTTGAATGAAAAAGAGCAGACTCCTCAGGTGAATAAAGATACGCTTAAGGAGGCAATCGGCAAGGCGGAAGCGCTTGATCTGACACAGTATAAAGAAGAAGGTAAGGCAGAGTTTAATGCGGCTCTTCAAAATGCAAAGGCTGTTCTTGAAAAAGCAGATGCAGATCAGGATGAAATCGATCAGGCAACGCTTGCATTGAATACGGCAATCCAGAATCTGAAACCGGTCGACGGCGGAAGCGGCGATGGAAACGGTGAAGGAAACGGAAATGGAAGCACAGGCGGAAACGGAAACGGCAGTGGAAGCACAGGCGGAAGCGGAAACGGTAGTGGAAACACAGGCGGAAATGGAAGTACAGGAGGCAGCGGCACAGGAAATTCGGCAGTGCAGACAGGCGACAGCTCAAACCTGTTTGTATATGCGGGAACATTACTCCTTGCAGCGGCAGCGTTCGTATTCGGATTCAGAAGAAGAAATCAGGAAAAATAATTCTGATGCCGAAGGCATTCGGACAGTCTGAATAAAGAGATAACAGAGACGGGAAAGTTATGGATTATCTGAGAAGATAACCGTGATTTTCCCGTTTTTTGTATCAGGAAAACCACGCGATAGTCGCGTGGTTCCGTGAAAGCTTTAGCGGTGTATTCAGAAATAAAAACTCCTAATGTGTATAATAAAAACGTGACCTGCCAGTTACGTAAATAAAAACACATTAGGAGGACCGTATAATGTCAGAACAAAATACAGACGTAAAAAGCTTAGCACATACAAAATGGAATTGCAAATATCATGTAGTGTTTGCACCTAAATATCGAAGGAAAGTATTTTATAACGAAAAGAAAGAAGCAATTCGTGAAATAATCCGAACACTGTGCCAATGGAAAGGTGTTGAAATCATCGAAGGAGAAGTATGTCCGGATCATATTCATTTACTTCTGAGTATCCCGCCCAAAATGAGCGTTTCGGGATTCATGGGATACTTAAAAGGAAAGAGTAGCCTAATGATATTTCAGAGATTCGGAAATATGAAATTTGCATACCGAAACCGCGAGTTTTGGTGTAAGGGATACTATGTTGATACAGTAGGGAAGAACACGGCAGCAATAAAAAGTTACATAGCCAACCAGCTAAAACAAGATAAGGAAATGGATCAGATTAGTCTATTCGATCCGCGAGACCCGTTTACGGGTAGCAAGTAATCCTGCGCGTGGCTGGCAGGCCAATAAAAGACGCACTTGTGCGTGGCTAGTAATATTAGGGCTATGCCCGAAAATGAAAAACCACCCGCTAGGCGGGTGGATGTTTATTATCATTTATTTTAAAGATATGACTGTGAAAAGACGGAGCAATTTTATAAAGAAAGAATGAAAAAAAGAAAAAAGACATGAAAAAGGCGGAAAAGTTGGCAAATCCCTTGACTTTCTTAAAAAAACGTAATAAACTAACCTAGCGTGCAGAAAAAGACGTTGTTCTTTTTGTGCGCCGAAAAGGATAAAGACATATTATCCGCAGCCCCTTATGACATAAGTCATGAGGAAACGAATAATTCATAGGAGGTGAAAAAGAATGCCAACATTTAACCAGTTAGTTAGAAAAGGTCGCCAGACTTCAGAGAAAAAGTCTACAGCACCGGCTCTTCAGAAAGGATACAACTCCCTGAAGAAACGTGCGACTGACGTATCTGCACCGCAGAAAAGAGGTGTTTGTACAGCAGTTAAGACAGCTACTCCGAAGAAACCGAACTCAGCTCTGAGAAAAATCGCCAGAGTTCGTCTCTCTAACGGAATCGAAGTAACAAGCTACATTCCGGGTGAAGGACACAACCTTCAGGAGCATAGCGTTGTTATGATCCGCGGAGGAAGAGTTAAGGATCTGCCGGGTACAAGATACCACATTATCCGTGGTACACTTGATACAGCAGGAGTTGCTAAGAGAAGACAGGCTCGTTCTAAATACGGTGCAAAAAGACCGAAAGACGCAAAATAAAAAACTGAGAAAGGAAAACAGGTATAAGCACAGCGGCGTATTTGTTTTCATCCGAGGTTTTCATGAGAAGATCGGAAGTACGAAAGGCTGCGTAAGCGAATCGGATTTTCGAGTGGACGATAAGCGTAAAAGAACAAGAGCAGTAACTAAGTAGTTAAATCGTATCACAAACAGAACTATGATTATCGTGCCTCATTGATCGTTCAGTGAGAAAGGGTTGCGGATTTGAGATTCCGCTCCGAAGGAGTACCGGAGGTGCGGACAAAGATAGACGTCCCGCGGCCGCGAGCACATGGTATGTGATTTCATAGAAGACACATGTGAGTACCGATGAATTAATCCCGGTATAACCGGAAAAAATGATTAAGGAGGGAAGGACCGTGCCACGTAAAGGACATACTCAGAAAAGAGATGTATTAGCGGATCCGATATACAACAATAAAGTTGTTACCAAACTTATCAACAACATCATGCTTGACGGTAAGAAAGGTGTAGCACAGAAAATTGTATACGGAGCATTTGAAAGAGTAGAGGCAAAGGCTGAGAAACCGGCGATCGAAGTGTTCGAGGAAGCTATGAACAACATGATGCCGGTTCTGGAAGTAAAAGCAAGACGTATCGGTGGAGCAACATATCAGGTACCGATCGAGGTTAGAGCTGACAGAAGACAGGCGCTTGCTCTTCGCTGGTTGACTATGTATTCCCGTCAGAGAGGCGAGAAGACAATGGAAGAGAGACTGGCAAACGAAATTCTTGACGCAGCGAACAACACAGGCGGAGCTGTGAAGAGAAAAGAAGATATGCACAAGATGGCAGAGGCAAACAAAGCGTTTGCACACTATCGTTTCTAAGAGCCGGACACTGCTGCGCCTCTTAGCGAGGCAGGTGCGAGGCATATTCTTCGGGAATTATCCCGAAGAATGACCAAATAGAGGAGGAAAAGATCTTGGCTGGTAGAGAATATCCATTAGACAGAACCAGAAACATCGGTATTATGGCGCATATTGATGCCGGAAAGACTACGACAACAGAGCGTATTCTTTATTATACAGGTGTTAACCATAAGATCGGTGATACTCACGAAGGAACTGCAACTATGGACTGGATGGCCCAGGAGCAGGAAAGAGGTATCACGATCACATCTGCTGCGACAACATGTCACTGGACGCTGCAGGAAAACTGCAAGCCGAAAGCAGGCGCGTTAGAGCATCGTATCAACATCATCGATACACCGGGACACGTTGACTTTACAGTAGAAGTAGAGCGTTCCCTGCGTGTGCTTGATGGTGCGGTAGGTGTATTTTGTGCCAAGGGCGGTGTTGAGCCTCAGTCAGAAAACGTATGGCGTCAGGCTGACACATACAACGTACCGAGAATGGCGTTCATTAACAAGATGGACATCATGGGCGCTGATTTCTACAACGCAGTAGAGCAGATTAAAACAAGATTAGGTAAAAACGCAATTTGTCTTCAGCTTCCGATCGGAAAAGAAGACGAGTTCAAAGGAATCATCGATCTTTTTGAAATGAAAGCTTACATCTACAACGATGACAAGGGAGATGACATCTCCATCGAAGAGATTCCGGAAGCAATGAAAGATGACGCAGAGCTGTATCATACAGAACTCGTAGAGAAGATCTGCGAGCTGGATGACGAGCTTATGATGATGTACCTTGAAGGTGAAGAGCCGTCGATAGACGAGCTGAAGAAAGTGCTGAGAAAAGCGACATGCGAATGTACTGCTGTTCCGGTATGTTGCGGTACAGCTTACAAGAACAAAGGTGTTCAGAAGCTTCTTGACGCAGTAATCGAATTCATGCCGTCACCGCTTGACGTTCCGGCTATTCAGGGTGTAGATATGGACGGAAATGATACAGTGAGACATTCTTCTGATGAAGAGCCGTTCTCAGCGCTTGTATTCAAGATCATGTCTGACCCGTTTGTAGGTAAACTTGCTTACTTCAGAGTTTACTCGGGAACAGTGAATTCCGGATCTTATGTGCTCAACGCTACAAAAGGTAAAAAAGAGCGTGTTGGACGTATCCTTCAGATGCATGCCAACAAGCGTGAAGAGCTGGATAAAGTATATTCAGGAGATATCGCTGCAGCAATCGGATTCAAGTTCTCTACAACAGGAGATACAATCTGTGATGAGCAGCATCCTGTAATTCTTGAGTCCATGGAATTCCCGGAGCCGGTTATCGAGCTTGCGATCGAGCCGAAAACAAAAGCTTCTCAGGGTAAACTCGGTGAATCTCTTGCAAAACTTGCAGAAGAAGACCCGACATTCCGCGCTCATACAAATCAGGAGACAGGACAGACGATCATCGCCGGAATGGGTGAGCTTCACCTGGAGATCATCGTTGACCGACTTCTTCGTGAATTTAAGGTAGAGGCTAACGTAGGTGCGCCTCAGGTTGCTTATAAAGAGTCCATTACAAAATCGGTTGAAGTTGACAGCAAGTATGCAAAACAGTCCGGTGGTCGTGGACAGTACGGACACTGTAAAGTAAAATTCGAGCCTATGGATGTCAACGGTGAGGAGACATACAAATTCGAGAGCACAGTAGTCGGCGGTGCGATTCCGAAGGAATACATTCCGGCTGTAGGCGAAGGTATCGAAGAAGCTATGAAATCAGGTATCCTCGGCGGATTCCCGGTTGTAGGTGTTCATGCTAACGTATACGACGGATCTTACCATGAAGTCGATTCCAGTGAGATGGCATTCCACATCGCTGGTTCTCTTGCATTCAAGGATGCAATGAAGCAGGGATCACCTGTACTTCTTGAGCCTATCATGAAGGTAGAGGTTACAATGCCTGAAGAATATATGGGAGATATCATCGGAGACCTGAACTCACGTCGTGGACGTATCGAAGGTATGGATGATCTCGGTGGTGGAAAGATTGTACGTGCGTATGTTCCGCTGTCAGAAATGTTCGGATACTCTACAGACCTTCGTTCCAGAACTCAGGGACGTGGTAACTACTCAATGTTCTTCGAGAAATACGAGCCAGTACCGAAGTCTGTACAGGAGAAGGTATTATCCAATAAAAATGCCTAAAATATTATAAAAGGCTTGAAAATCGGCTAAGTTTGAAATATAATCAAACTTAGCCAGGTTTAAAATCGAAACCAAAACTAGGTTGCCCCATATCGGGCTATATTTTTAAGGAGGATATTCAAAATGGCAAAGGCTAAATTTGAAAGAAACAAACCGCATTGTAATATCGGTACTATCGGTCACGTTGACCACGGTAAGACAACTCTTACAGCTGCTATCACAAAAGTACTTTCTCACAGAGTAGAAGGTAACGCATCTGTAGATTTCGAGAACATCGATAAAGCTCCAGAAGAGAGAGAGCGTGGTATCACAATTTCTACAGCTCACGTTGAGTATGAGACAGCTAACCGTCACTACGCACACGTTGACTGCCCAGGACATGCTGACTACGTTAAGAACATGATCACAGGAGCTGCTCAGATGGACGGAGCTATCCTTGTTGTAGCTGCTACTGACGGAGTTATGGCTCAGACTAAAGAGCATATCCTTCTGTCCCGTCAGGTTAACGTACCATACATCGTTGTATTCATGAACAAATGTGATATGGTTGACGATGAAGAGCTTCTTGAACTCGTAGAGATGGAGATCCGTGAAGTACTTAGCGAGTATGACTTCCCAGGAGATGACACACCGATCATCCAGGGATCAGCTCTTAAGGCTCTTGAAGATCCAGACGGAGAGTGGGGAGACAAGATCATGGAACTCATGGACGCTGTTGACACATGGATCCCAACACCAGAGCGTGCTACAGATAAGCCATTCCTGATGCCAGTAGAGGACGTATTCTCTATCACAGGACGTGGAACAGTTGCAACTGGTAGAGTAGAGCGTGGAACACTTCACGTATCTGACGAAGTTGAAATCATCGGTATCCATGATGATGTTAAGAAGACTGTTGTAACAGGAATCGAGATGTTCCGTAAGCTTCTTGATGAGGCTCAGGCTGGAGATAACATCGGAGCACTTCTTCGTGGTATCCAGAGAACAGAGATCGAAAGAGGACAGGTTCTTATCAAACCAGGTACAGTAAACTGCCATAAGAAATTCACATGCCAGGTTTACGTACTGACAAAAGACGAAGGTGGACGTCATACTCCATTCTTCAACAACTACCGTCCACAGTTCTACTTCAGAACAACAGACGTAACAGGTGTTTGCGAACTTCCGGCTGGTATCGAGATGTGTATGCCTGGAGATAACGTAGAGATGACAGTTGAACTGATTCATCCGGTAGCTATGGAAGAAGGTCTTCGTTTCGCTATCCGTGAGGGTGGACGTACAGTAGGATCAGGTACTGTAGCTAAGATCATCGAGTAATCATAATCTGAATATAGATTTGATATAGCGATATGACCCGCAGAGTGTTTGCTCTGCGGGTTTTTGTAATTTCGGAAAAATATTTACGAAAATATTGACATTTAAAAAGACAACTGCTATATTACAAATAGAACAGAACTAAAGATACCCCGGAAATTTCTCCGGGGTGGTTTTATATCAAAGAGATAATTTGTGTAAATAATGATTTTTAGTAGAATGGAACAAGAATAAAATCAGTGATCTTGAATTTGTAATTGTGGGAGGGAAGGAAAATGTCAGTAAAAAGAGATTATTATGAAGTGCTCGGTCTATCAAAAGGAGCAGATGCCGGCTCGATAAAAAAGGCTTACAGAAAGCTGGCGAAGAAATATCATCCTGATACGAATCAAGGCGATAAACAGGCGGAGAAGAAGTTTAAAGAAGTGACGGAGGCGTATACGGTACTGAGCGACCCGGAGAAGAAAAAGATGTACGATCAGTTTGGCCATGCGGCATTTGATCAGGGAGCATCGGCTGATCCGTTTGGCAAAGATACATCAGGCAATCCGTTTTCGGGAGGTTCTTATCACAGAGCTTATACGAACGGAAACGGCGGATATCAGGAGTACCATTTTGAAAGCGGAAATATGGATGATATGTTCGGAGATATGTTTGGAGATATTTTCGGCCGCGGAATGCATGGAAGCAAAGGGGAAGAGGATTTTCGCGGATTTCATGGATTTCGCGGATATGAGCGGCAGAGGGATGCAAAAGGAGAAGACCTGCACGCGGAGATAGCGGTAACTTTTGAGGAAGCTGTCTTTGGATGTGATAAAACGTTTACCTTTAAAGATCCGAATAGTCAGGGCGTTTCTAAGAGTTTGCAGGTTCATATTCCTGCGGGGATTGATACGGGTAAGAGTATCCGTCTGCGCGGAAAAGGAATGCCAGGGGTGAACGGCGGAGAGAACGGAGATCTGTTTTTAAAAGTAAATGTGGGAGTAAAAGCAGGCTACGAACGGAAAGGCAGCGATGTTTATACGACAGTTTTTGTTCCGTATACGACGGCAGTGTTTGGCGGAGAAACGAAAGTGCAGACGCTGTACGGGGATGTTTTATGTAAGATCGCAAAGGGAACGCAGTCGGGGACGAAGATCCGCCTGAAAGGAAAAGGAATCGTCTCGATGAAAAATCCGGAAGTGAGAGGCGATCAATACGTAACAGTCCAGATTGCAGTACCGAAATATCTGAATCCCGAAGCTGAGCAAAAGCTTCGTGAATTTGAAAATGTATGCGCGGGAAGAAGCTCGGAACGCAGAAAAAGCGCATGATTAGAAACCTCTGTTTTGCATATACTGAATACAGTGTAACTAAGCATTGTGAATAAGTATGGCATACAGAGGTTTTTATGTGGAAAAAAACAAAGGAAATGAAATGGAAAACTGCAAAATTATTGTGGGGCGATTTATTTTATGATATTGCGGGGGCGGTATTGTTTGCGGCAGGGGTATATACGTTTGCGGAAAACGCCGATTTTGCTCCCGGCGGAATTACGGGAATATCTCTATTGCTGAATCATGTTTTCGGGATTCCGGTCGGAACACTTACTCTTTTTATAAATCTGCCCCTTATCGTGATCAGTTATCGTACACTGGGGAAACGTTTTCTTTTGAAAACGGCGAAATCAATGGTGATCACAACATTTTTTCTTGATGTCGTTTTTCCGGTGTTTCCGATGTATGAAGGACAGAGGATGATGGCTGCGCTTTGTTCCGGAGCGCTGATGGGAGCCGGGATGGTTATGTTCTATATGCGGGGCTCTTCTTCGGGAGGTCTTGATTTTGTCATCATGCCGATCAAGAAAAAACGCCCTCATCTATCTGTCGGGAAAATTACGATGATCATTGATCTTGGGATCATTCTTCTGGGATGGCCTGTATTCGGAGATGTAGATGCGGCCCTTTATGGATTGGTCTCTACATTTGCATCGGTTGTTGTGATTGACAAAGTGTTGTATGGACTCGGAGCAGGAACGCTGGCCTTTGTTGTAACCGAAAAGGGAGATGAAGTGGCGGCAAAGATCGCAGAGCTGACAAAGAGAGGGGTAACGTCTGTCAAAGCGACGGGAACATACACGGGAAAGAAAAAGAATGTCTTGCTTTGTGCATGCAGCAAATCTGAGGCATTTCTCGTGAAATGTGCGGCGGAAGAAGCGGATGAGAATATGTTTTTAATGTTTATGGAGACGAGTGAAGTGTTTGGAGAAGGGTTTCGGAGCAGTTCGGATTGAAGCGTTTGTTTCTGGCAGGGAGAAAAAATGCGTTTGTGGCGGGTTGAAAAAAACATTTTCATGCAGTAAAATGGAATCCATAATCTGTCTGAAAACGCAGTTTTTGTAAGTGCGGAGAGATTGAGAAGAATTAAGGTGAAATAAAACCGGGAAAGGCGGTCTGCCTATGAATATGATACATGCGGAAAAGCTTGTATATGAATATGATAAACGTGATGAGGAAGGAAATGTGATCGGAACAAACCGCGCCATTGACGGGGTTGATATTGATGTGCCGCAAGGTTCTTTTGTGGCGGTTCTCGGTCATAACGGTTCGGGAAAGTCTACTCTTGCAAAGCATATGAATGCAATATTGATCCCGACAGGCGGTACTGTATGGGTGGACGGACAGGATACGAAAGATCCGGAGAATCTGTGGGACGTGCGAAAGAGTGCGGGAATGGTATTTCAAAATCCTGACAACCAGATCATCGGAACTGTCGTAGAAGAAGATGTTGGTTTCGGACCTGAAAATATAGGGATACCGACAGATGAGATATGGGAAAGAGTAGGGGAAAGTCTGCGTCTTGTCGGGATGACGGAATATCGGGCGTCCTCTCCGAATAAACTTTCCGGCGGTCAGAAGCAGCGTGTGGCGATCGCAGGAGTGATCGCGATGGAGCCGAAGTGTATTGTTTTGGATGAACCGACTGCCATGCTTGATCCGAACGGGCGCAAGGAGGTGCTTCAGGCGGTTGCGCGTTTGAGAAAAGAGAAGAACGTAACGGTCATTCTTATCACTCATTATATGGAAGAAGTGATCGATGCGGATCAGGTGTTTGTTATGGACAGCGGTCATATTGTAATGCACGGGACGCCGAGAGAAATTTTCGGCCGTGCAGATGAGCTGAAATCATACAGGATGGATGTTCCGCAAGTTACGATGCTTGCGGAGGAACTTAGAAAACGTGGTCTTGATATTCCGAAAGGAATTCTAAGAAGGGAAGAGTTGGTGGAAGCGTTATGTCGATTGCGTTAGAGCATGTAAATTATATATACAGTCCCGGCACGGCTTATGAGAAACGTGCGCTCAATGATATCAGTTTGGAGATCGGGCAGGGGCAGTTTGTCGGGATCATCGGTCATACCGGATCAGGAAAATCTACGCTGATTCAGCATTTAAACGGACTTATGAAGGCGACTTCCGGGGATATTCTGTACGATGGACAAAGCATTTATGCGGAAGGGTACGACATGAGAAAACTGCGCAGTCAGGTAGGTCTTGTGTTTCAGTATCCTGAGCATCAGTTGTTTGAAGTCGATGTGATAAGTGATGTTTGTTTCGGCCCGAAGAATCAGGGATTGTCGGAGGAAGAGAGTGAGAAAAATGCGAGGGAAGCTCTGGAATTAGTCGGATTTCCCGAAAAGTATTATAAGCAGTCTCCGTTTGAGCTTTCGGGAGGACAGAAGAGGCGTGTGGCGATTGCGGGAGTGTTGGCTATGAAGCCGAAAGTGCTTATTTTGGATGAGCCGACGGCGGGACTTGATCCGAAAGGGAGAGACGAGATTCTTGACCAGATTGCAAAACTGCATAAAGAGACAGGGATGACGGTCGTTCTTGTGTCGCACAGTATGGAAGATGTGGCGCGGTATGTAGACCGTATCATTGTGATGAATAAGGGGGAAAAGATGCTGGATAGTACTCCGAAAGAAGTGTTCCGGCATTATAAAGAGTTGGAGGAGGTCGGACTTGCGGCGCCTCAGGTTACTTATGTGATGCATGACTTGAAAGACCGCGGATTTGATGTGTCGCCTGATGCGACAACGATTGAAGAAGCTGCGGATGAGATAATGAGGAGTTTTATATGATCAGAGATATTACGATCGGGCAGTATTACCCGGTAAAAAGCCGGATACATAGTTTAGACCCACGGGTGAAGATTATCTGCACGCTTTTATTTCTTGTCTCTTTGTTTGTTCAGAGTTCTTTCCTTGGGTATGTAATTGCGACATTGTTTCTCGGAATGGTAATCTATATGTCGAAAGTCCCTCTGAAATATATTGTAAAAGGGTTAAAACCGATCGTGATCCTTCTGATGTTTACGGTCGTTATGAATCTGTTTTTGACAAGAGGCGGCGAAACGCTGCTGCATTTTTGGATTTTTACGATTACGGAAGAAGGCGTTCGTACTTCGGTGTTTATGGCGCTTCGCTTAATGTATCTTGTGGCGGGATCGTCTCTTATGACGTTTACGACATCTCCCAACGGATTGATGGACGGAATGGAAAAACTGCTGAATCCTTTGAACAAGCTTCATCTTCCGGTTCATGAGGTTGCGATGATCATGTCGATCGCGCTTCGCTTTATTCCGATTCTTTTGGAGGAGACGGATAAGATCATGAAAGCGCAGATCGCCAGAGGAGCAGATTTTGAGAGCGGGAATATTATTCAGAGGGCAAAGGCGATGATCCCGATTCTTGTACCGTTGTTTGTTTCTGCTTTCCGCCGGGCAAACGATCTTGCAATGGCGATGGAAGCGCGCTGCTATCACGGAGGAGAGGGAAGGACGAGGATGAAGCCGCTGAAATATAACGGAAGAGACAAAGCGGCGTATCTGATTACGATTCTCTATGCAGCGGGAGTGTTTGCGGTCGGAAAATTCGTGCCGTTTCAGTTGTGGATTTTCTAAAAGCAGCCTGGTGACGGAGGAGAATACAGAGTATCTGGCGGACTTCGGTTTCAGTTGTGGATTCTCCAAAGGCAGCCCGATGCGGAGGCTGAAAAAGTATTTGGCATGACAGGTCTGTGCAGGTCTGCTTTTCCGGGGATAGACGGCGAAGAAGGAAAAGACACGGTGGAAAGTTGAAAACGCATATGATCTGACAGAATAAAGGGGAACGAATAAAAATATGAGACGGATTAAATTAACTGTCGCCTACGACGGAACGGATTATTGCGGGTGGCAGATACAGCCAAACGGGATTACGGTAGAGGAAGTTTTAAATAAAGCGCTGTCCGATCTGACAAAAGAAACTGTGAAGGTGATCGGTGCAAGCCGAACGGACGCAGGCGTTCATGCGCGGGGGAATGTGGCTGTCTTTGATACAAAGTCGCCGATTCCGCCGGAGAGGATTGCGTATGCAGTCAACGCGCTTCTTCCCGATGATATCGTAGTTATGCGGTCGGAAGAAGTCGGATGTGACTGGCACCCCAGATATCAAAACTCGATAAAAACGTATGAATATACAATAGTAAACCGTGAAATGCCGGATCCGCTCAGAAGAAGAGACTCGTGGTTCGTTTCTTTTCCGCTGGATATTGATGATATGAAAAAGGCGGCGAGGTATTTTATCGGCGAACATGATTTCAAAACATTTTGCAGCGTTCATACCGGTGTAAAAACAACGGTGCGCAGGATCGACAGTCTGGATGTTGAAAAAAAGGGAGAACGAATAAAAATACGCATCAGCGGAAACGGGTTTTTGTATAATATGGTTCGGATCATTGCGGGAACGCTTGTAGAAGTCGGACGGGGTGCATTTGCTCCTTCAGAAGTAAAAGAGATGCTTGAGCAAAAAGAAAGAGGCAGAGCGGGAGCTACTGCGCCGCCGCAAGGTCTTGTCCTTTTAGGAATCGTGTATGACGGGCAGGCTGATACAGAAAGAGGACAGATACAGAAAGATACAGACAGCAGCCGGATGCGGGAAGATGCGGACGGCAGATAGATACAGAAAGATACAGGCATAGACAGGTAGGAAGAGCGTTCTTTCTGCTTGACTTTTATAAGGCAGATTGTTAGACTTAAATGTAGCGATAGGAGGGCGAAAGATATGAAAATTTATGAAACAGAGAATTATGAAGAAATGAGTAGAAAAGCGGCAAATATTCTTTCCGCACAGGTAATTTTGAAACCGGATTGTGTACTCGGTCTTGCAACGGGATCTACACCGATCGGAACATACGATAAACTTGTAGAGTGGTATGAAAAAGGTGATCTTGATTTCTCGGAAGTAAAGACAGTGAATCTGGATGAATACAGAGGTCTGACTCGTGATAACGATCAGAGCTACTACTATTTTATGCATGAGCATTTGTTTGACCGTGTGAATATCGATCCTGAGAATACAAATGTTCCGAACGGTACAGAGCCGGATGCCGACAAAGAATGTGAAAGATACGAAAAACTGATCGAATCAATGGGAGGCGTTGATATTCAGCTTCTCGGTCTGGGACACAACGGACATATCGGATTTAACGAGCCGGACAGCGCTTTTGCACAGACAACACACTGTGTTGATCTGACGGAGAGTACGATTGAAGCGAATAAGAGATTTTTCGCATCTGCCGATGACGTGCCGCGTCAGGCGTATACGATGGGTATCGGAACGATCATGCGTGCGAAGAAAATCTTGCTTATTGTAAACGGAGAGGCAAAAGCCGACATCGTTGCAAAGGCATTTTTCGGACCGGTAACTCCGGAAGTTCCGGCATCGATTCTTCAGCTTCATAACGATGTTGTGATCGTCGGAGACAAAGCGGCTCTGTCGAAGATTCCGAGATAAGGCTGCGCGGCGATGTCGTATTTACTTGAAGTATGTGCCGACAGTGTAAGATCTGCGGTTGAGGCGCAGGCGGGCGGAGCGGATCGCATAGAATTGTGTTCGGGTCTTGTGATCGGAGGTCTGTCTCCGTCGGTCGCGATGTTTGAACAGGTAAAGAAAAATGTCGATATTCCTGTAAGAGTGCTGCTTCGTCCGAGATTCGGAGATTTCTGTTATGACGGATATGAATTCGAGACGCTGAAGGAAGAAGTCTGTCTGTTTAGAGAGGCGGGAGCCGACGGTGTTGTTATCGGTATTTTAAAACCGGACGGAAGGCTTGATACAGATAGGATGAAGGAACTTGTCGAATGTGCAAAGTCCGAAAGTAAAAGTGGGAAACGCCCATGTGCGGTCACTTTTCACAGAGCTTTTGATGTGTGCCGGAGTCCGTATGAAGCGCTGAGGCAGTGTATAGAGCTGGGAATTGATACAATTCTTACGAGCGGGCAGAAAGACAGCGCATGGAATGGCAGGGAACTTTTAAAAGAACTTGTGAGGGAAGCTGCCGGGGAGATTGAGATCCTTGCAGGAGCCGGGATAAGTCCTGAAGTAATCGGAAAACTGGCAGACTATGCAGGCGTGACGTCTTTTCATATGTCGGGCAAAAAAGTGACTGACAGTAAGATGGAGTTTCGCAGAGAAGACGTGCCGATGGGAATACCGGGTTTTCCTGAATTTGACATTTGGCAGACGGATGCCGGGCTGGTCGGGAATGCAAAGCGGATATTGATTGATTTACAAGAAGAGTCGTTAAAAAATGACCGGTGAAGAATTTGTGGCTGATCAATATGTAGTCGGCTCTTGACAAAAGAAGAAGTGTAAGCTAAGATATGCTTCATATTATATAGGCTTTGAAGGGAAGAAGTAACAGGTGAACGTGATGACAGAAAGCAGCCGGTTGATGAGAGGCGCGTGAGACGAATCTGTGAATACATCCCGGAGCTTCGCACTGAAAAGAAGTCTGTCCTGCGGTACAGGAGAAACCATTACCGCGGATGTAAAATGGCAGATGATGAGTAGGCTGTGACGGAGTGGTATACGTTATCGTACCGGAATGAGACTGAAAGCGCCGATGTTCGGCGATTCGGTGAATTAAGGTGGTACCACGGAAATATCCGTCCTTATTGCGTGAGCGATAAGGGCGGTTTTTTTGTATAGGCAACGAGCCAAAGTCCGGGCTTGCCCGAGACCTTGGCGACTGCTTACAATCCCGGAATGTGCCTTTTGGCACTTCCGGTGATTTAGAAACATTTGATATTTTACAGAGAATAAGGAGAAAGAAAATGGGAATTTACGAGGAACTTCAGGCAAGAGGTTTGATTGCGCAGGTGACGGATGAAGAACGAATCCGCGATTTAGTAAACAGTGGAAAGGCTGTATTTTATATTGGGTTTGATCCTACGGCAGATAGTCTTCATGTAGGACATTTTATGGCGCTGTGTCTTATGAAACGTTTACAGGAAGCGGGAAATAAGCCGATCGCATTGATCGGAGGCGGAACGGGATATATCGGAGATCCGTCAGGAAGAACAGATATGAGAAGCATGATGACGCCGGAGCAGATCTGTCATAACTGCGATTGCTTTAAAGAGCAGATGAGCAAGTTTATTGATTTCTCAGAAGGAAAAGCGCTTATGGTAAATAATGCGGACTGGCTTCTTGATCTGAATTATGTAGAAGTGCTTCGTGAGATCGGACCGCATTTTTCGGTAAACCGTATGCTTACGGCAGAGTGCTATAAGCAGAGGATGGAAAAAGGATTAAGTTTCCTTGAGTTTAACTACATGATCATGCAGGCTTATGATTTCTATGCATTGTTCCAGAAATACGGATGTAATATGCAATTCGGCGGCGACGATCAGTGGAGCAACATGCTTGCGGGAACAGAGCTTATCCGCAGAAAATTGGGAGAAGATGCAGGCGCGATGACTATTACGCTGCTTTTGAATTCCGAAGGAAAGAAGATGGGAAAAACACAGTCAGGTGCTGTATGGCTTGACCCAAATAAAACATCGCCGTTTGATTTTTATCAGTATTGGAGAAATGTTGCGGATGCAGACGTTTTGAAATGTATTCGTATGCTTACGTTCCTTCCGCTTGAGGAAATAGATAAGATGGATTCGTGGGAAGGAGCGCAGCTTAATACTGCGAAAGAGATTCTGGCATATGAGCTGACAAAACTTGTCCATGGAGAAGAGGAAGCGAAGAAAGCGCAGGAAAGCGCAAGAGCTTTGTTTAGTAAAGGTAATGCGGCGGAGATGCCGACTGCACAGCTTACAGAAGAAGATCTTACAGACGGAAAGATCGATATTCTTACAATGCTTGTGAAGAGCGGACTTGTTACATCTAAATCCGAGGCAAGACGCGCGGTACAGCAGGGAGGCGTTGCCGTAGACGGTGAAAAAGTTTCTGATATTGCCGCATCTTTCGGAAAAGAGGAACTCTCGGGCGAAGGAATTATTTTGAAAAAAGGAAAGAAAAACTTCCGCCGGGTTGTTGCAGAGTAAGAAGCGGCGAAAAAAGAACGGATCAGATCAAAGAAGGAAAGGAAGTGGCGGTATGGGATTGAATAACACACCGATGTCTGAACGGGTTCATATTGGATTTTTCGGAAGGAGGAATGCCGGAAAGTCGAGTGTTATGAATGCCGTTACAGGGCAGGATCTGGCAGTTGTATCAGATGTGAAAGGTACGACGACGGATCCGGTATATAAGTCAATGGAGCTGCTTCCGATCGGTCCGGTTGTGATGATAGATACACCGGGAATAGACGATGAAGGAGAACTTGGGAAACTGCGGGTGAAAAAAAGTTACCAGACGCTTAATAAGACAGACGCGGCTGTACTTGTTATCGATGCGGCAGCGGGAGTTTCCGGGGAAGACAAAAAGCTCCTTGAAAAGATCAAGGCAAAGAAAATTCCTTATGTTGTCGCGCTGAATAAAAAAGAACTTGCAGAAGAAGAGGATATGGAACGGATCAAGAAAGAACTTGATTCGGATGGTGGCTGGATCATCGAAGTGAGCGCGGCGGCAGGCGACGGTATTTGTGAGCTGAAAGAGAAGATTGCGGCAGCAGTGCATCAGGAGGAGACGGAGAATGTTCTTGTTCGAGATCTGCTTCATCCTTCTGATATCGTCGTTCTTGTAGTGCCTGTCGATTCGGCAGCTCCGAAAGGCAGACTGATCCTTCCTCAGCAGCAGGTGATCCGTGATATTCTTGAAGCAGAGGCGGTATCGGTAGTTGTAAAAGAAAACGGACTGAAAAATATTCTTGATCAGTTAAAAGAAAATCCGAGAATGGTGATTACGGACAGTCAGGTCTTTAAAAAGGTGTCAAAGGATACTCCTGCCGATGTGCCGCTTACTTCTTTTTCGATATTGATGGCGCGGTATAAAGGCAATCTGGAACAGGCAGTTAGGGGTGTGACAGAACTGGATCGATTAAAAGACGGAGATGTCGTGCTGATCAGCGAAGGATGTACGCACCACCGACAGTGCGAGGATATCGGAACGGTGAAGATTCCCCGCTGGATCAGGGAATATACAGGCAAAGAGATTCAGATAGAGACAACATCGGGAACGGAATTTCTGGATGACTTAAGTAAATATAAGTTGATCATTCACTGCGGCGGCTGTATGCTGAATGAGCGGGAGATGAAGTACCGTTATAGCTGCGCGGCGGATCAGGGGATTCCGATAACGAATTACGGAATTATGATCGCCTATGTGAACGGTATTTTAAAGCGAAGCGTAGAATTGTTTCCCGAGCTTTATGAAATACTGTAAAACTGTAAAACAGGAATTGTTTTGGTTGACAATATTATATGTTGTTGTTATAATGAATTTAATTAAAGAGGGACATTGGGAATGTCACTGGTAATGCAGGCTAAACCAAAATCAGCAGAGCTGATTTTGGTTTTTTTGATATTAAGAGTTAATATTAGCGGTAAAAGAACCAGCCAAATGGTAATAAACGTTTTGCTTTTGGAGGAATAAAAATGTTTTTTTTGAAGAATCATGTAGAAAAAGTAAAGATAGAAAATATAAAATCGAACGAAGTGTATGCGCCTGTCGAAGGAGAAGTAATTCCGTTAGACGAAGTGGATGATGCTGTGTTTTCTGAAAAAATACTTGGAGACGGAGTGGCTGTGGAACCGGATAAGGGAGAAATCTATTCTCCGGTGAAAGGTACTGTTTCGGTTGTGTTTCCGACAAAGCATGTAGTGGGAATTACGACGGAAGAAGGGGCTAATATCATTCTTCATATCGGGATCGATACGGTAGAACTTAAGGGAAAAGGCTTCGATGTGAAAGTGGAACAGGGAGATAAAGTAGAGGCGGGGCAGTTGTTGATGAAAATAAATCTCCCGTTTATCAGAAAGCACCATCCTGCGACAGTTATGGTGATCTTAGAAAAAACAGACGAGTTTAAAGTTGCATGTACAAGGGATAAACAAATTCGGGCAGGCGGGCGATTATTGACGTTGGAAAGGATCATATGAAATGATTAAAATAGTACAGCCATTGAATAATAATGTTGTCATGGGATATGACAGAAAAAAAGGCGAAGTTATTATTATCGGAACAGGCATTGGGTTTCGGGCAAAAAAAGGTGATCAGGTTGATGAAAGTAAAATTCAAAAAATGTTTATTACAGGAGAAAATAAACAATTACTGGAAATGATAGGGGCGATACCGCCGGAATACTTTGAGCTTGTAGAAGAGATTTTTGAGAAGGCGAAAAAGGAGTATGGATTTTTGCCGAAAGAAAAGGAAACTCTTGCATTGCTGGATCATATACATTTTGCGATAAAGCGAATGAAGGAAAATCTGGTGCTTGATAATCCGTTTGAAACGGAAATCAGGCAGTTTTATCCGAAAGAGTGGGAAATTGGATTATATGCGAAGAAATGTATAAAAAGAAGATTTGGGATAGAGATACCGGATGCAGAAGTCGGATATATAGCAATGCATATAATTGCTTCGGAATTTCAAAAAAGCAGACGTACTGTAAGCAAAACATTTGAAGTGATCGATTTGGCGCTGAAATATATACGGGACAATTATTTGACAGATGTAAAAGAAGATTCATTGGCTTATACAAGATTGGTTACTCATGTAAAATATTTTGCGCAACGGTATGTAGATAACAAAGAGAGTATGGATGAAGACGAACTTTTGGATCAGACGATAAAAGAACGGTTTCAAAGAGAAGTTTGCTGCATTGAAGGCTTATCGGAAATGTTATATAGGAAGTATGGAAGACCGGTTACTGTGTCAGAAGAAAATTATCTTGTATTGCATTTGAGAAACTGTGTTGCCAATAAAGAATAATGGAAATGTAATAAATAATAAAACATGGAGTGATGAGGTGGTCACTATTAGATTAGGCCAGACTCAAAGGTGGAATATGCCTCTGCCTTTGGGTCTGTTTGCTTATATAAAAATAAAAAGTTAAATAGGTAATTGTTAAATAATTTTTTCTTTGATGTGGATAACTTTCCTCATATAAGGAGAGAAAAAACGGTCATTATTCAGAATGGTTTCTGAATTGACATAAATCATCAGATGTGGGGCGTACTTTAATAAGCCCATAAATGAACTATGACAATGAAATACTTTTTTAGGCAATTAAAGGTTTCAAACTTCGGATGTATTGTGGACAATTCATGCTGTGGGCGACAATGACGGTAAGCTGGCTTGCAATCCCTGCAAGAAAAACATCCGCTTTTGTGGTGGTGTGGTTTCTGGATTTCCTTCCGGCAACACACATGTTGATTTTTAGATGGTCGATGGCACGTTCCACAATGGTTCTGATTTTGTAAAGGGAATTCCATTCTTCGGAATCTCTTTGAATTCCGGGGAACATGCGAAAATTTAGATTCTCGTATGTATAAGTGGTGCGTCCTTTGGTGGCGGTAGAGCAAGGATTTTTACAGTCGCAGACATATTTACCCTTTACCATGTGAACCTTGGGACAAATCCATTTGACACGGTCAGCACGTCCATTTTCATGGGTAATACCACAATACTTCATGGCAAGAGAAGGGTCGCCCGGGCAGGTTGGATAGCCGTATTCGTTATATCCGACTTTTTTGAGATTGCTTTCATTTCTAAGGTTGTAAGGAATCAGAGCCTTGGAAAAATGAAAGTCATTCAACAGCATCCCATAGGTTTTGATGGTATCAAAAGAAGAATCGCCCAGAAAAGTATCCGGATGGAAGTCCGGGTGCAGGAAAAAGAAATCAGAAAGCACAGGCTTCAGGGAAGTTGCATCCCCGATGGACTTATCTTCATCGGGAGAATCAGATTTCTTTTCTATCGTCATTTCCGGATGAGCTGTTTTAAAGTCATCATCCAGAAAAGAGATATGCCGGATGATACCCAGACCATTGGTAAGGATGGCAAATTTATCCGCATAACAGAAATGTCCGTTGATGTATTGTTGCTTTGCGTCGGGACAGGATGCCGCCTGTGAAGGCATAAGACCGTAAGCCATCTTATAAGGGTCAACATCAGGGATATCTTTGTAATAAACTTTCAGTTTTCGGATAAGTGCATTGAGAGTTTTGGGATTGTTTTCCGTAACATAGAGTTCGATGCCGGAAGTATCAAAGGTAAGAATCTGAGCCAGTGAAGAATCAATCTGCTGGCAGATGGGTTCGGTATAATCAACCATCTGCTGAAACATGAGTTCAATGTGGTCAGAAAAGCCCAGTCTAAAGCGAGTGAACAAAGGTGCATCAGGGACTTTGGAAAAACCGCAGAAATCCCGAAGTTCCTTGCAAAGATTCAATAATAGTATCAGCAGGGAATCCGTGGGGATAGGAAAGATTTTTTGTAGGATAAGGGCAGAAAGGAAACCAGTAAGCGGATACTCTCTTTTGCGACCAAGATGCTGATAAAAAGCGTTATAAAAAGTTTGTGGAATAAAAAGAGAAATATCAAAATGCTGCTCCAGAAGTTGAAAAAAGGAAGGAACATCATCCATAAACATGTCCTTGCAGTCTGAAAAAGTATCTTTAAGTGAAAGCTGATGATAATTATTAGCCATAAATTTTTTCTCCTCTCATGTGTGGGATGTTTGTGTGGCTACTTATATTTTACCATGAGTGGAGAGAAAATTTATATATAAGAAACGAGAAAACCCAGTAAAATCAATGGGTTGCGGCATTTAGCAAATGCCTATAAAAAGTTAAAAGAAAGGAGAAGACATATGGATCTGAAAAGAACGGCAAGAGAAGTTTTGGAAAATGTGGGAGGAGAGGAGAACATCATCAGTATTATGAGTTGTTTTACTCGTGTTCGTGTGGAACTAAAAGATAAAACAAAGGTTGATGAGAAAAAGCTAAAAGAAGCGGATGGATGTCAGGGCGTGAATTGGGTCGGAAATACAGTGCAGATTATTTTCGGCGGACGATGTAATGATGTCTATGATGAATTAGAGAAAATTGTTCATATTACGGAGACGGAAGCGAACGGTGAAAAGAGTATTGTTAAGAAGCAGTCTGTATGGGCGGTAGTGATTGACTATATAGCAAACTCGATACAGCCTGTTGTTCCGATCTTGATAGCGTCTGGATTTTTACAGAGTGTGTTGGCGATGCTGAATTACCTTGATATTGACACGACGACATATACATATCAGGTATTGAATTCTATAGGACAGGCGGGATACTATTTCCTCCCGATATTCCTTGCGTTTGCAGCTGCCAAAAAATTAAGGATCAATCCTTATCTTGGGGCATTGGTAGGAGCGGTAATGGTTTATCCTGCGATAATCGAAGCAGGAAGCGCAGGGGGTACGGCATCATTTTTGGGAGTGCCGGTTACGCTTGTATCTTATGCGTCATCAATTACTCCTATTTTGATTTCTATGCCGGTTGTCATGTGGATCAACAAACTAGCAAAAAAAATTAGTCCCAAAGTATTGTCAAGTCTTTTGATTCCGATTATTACAATGATTTTATCAATACCGGTTGTTTTGATTGTAACAGGTCCTGTGGCAACGTGGATTGGAAACGGATTATGCGGAGTTGTTTCGTTTATATTTACAAAGATGTCGGTTGTAGGAGGGCTGCTTATCGGAGGGGCTGCGCCGTATCTTGTTTTGACCGGCGTTCATAATGGAATTGCTTTGCCGATAACTTTGTCGGAACTTGCGAGTCAGGGTTTTTCCTATTTTTTTCCATTGTTGGCATATGGCAACATAGCGGTCGGAGGAGCTGCTCTTGGCGTTTGGTTTAAGACGAAAAATAATCGTTTGAAAACGACAGCAATGTCGTCTTGCTTAATGGCTGTAGTGGGGATTACAGAACCGGCATTGTTTGGGGTGTTGCTCCCTGCGAAAAAACCACTCATCGCATTAGGAGTTATGGGAGCGGTCTGCTCGGCGGTTTCTTTGATGTTCGGAGTAAAATGTACGGCACTAAGTATGTGTGGACTTGGCGGCCTGCCGGCATTCTTCGGAGATACATTTGTTATTTGGTGTATTTTGATGGCGGTTTCTTTTGTCGGAGCATTTTTGATTACGATATTGATCGGGTTTAAAGATATACCGGAAGAGGAGGCGTAAAAATGAATATTGAAAGGGAAAGGGGAAAATGTAAATATCCACTTTTGTTTCAACCGTTGAAAGTGAACAAAATTGTTTTGAAAAACAGGATTATTTCGGCTCCATTGGGAAGTAATACAGATAAATCATTAAGTGGGATAGGGATGATTATCAGAGGAACGAGCGGATCGGTGGATGATACGCGTATGCGTTTAACTCCGGGAACGTATTGTTTTGCAGATTTATTCCAGGCGGCTAAAGTCAGAGAAGAAGTTTCATTGATCAGACAGCGCGGTGCGAAAGCGGAGTTTGAATTGTGTCACTGCGGTCAGTTTGCGGTTGTGGAAGAAGGTGATTATGCCATAGGGCCGGTATCCTTCGTAAGAAACGATGGAACAGAGGTGCGGGCTATGGATGAAAAAATGATGGATGAAATCGCAGATAAATTTGCAAAGTCGGCATGTGACGCAAAAGAGTATGGGTTTGATGGGGTATTGCTTCATTTCGGACACGGATGGCTTCCGGCACAATTTCTTTCTCCGTATTTTAATAAAAGAAAAGATGAGTATGGGGGGAGCTTTGAAAATAGAATAAAATTCCCGATGATGATCGTAGACAGGGTGCGGCAGGCGGTTGGACGAGATTATATGTTGGATATGCGGATAAGTGGAGAAGAGCATATAGAAGGCGGCATGGAGATTGATGAAGTTGCGGAATTTATAAAAAGGATTGAAGATAAGATAGATATGGTTCATATTTCCTGCGGAGTGGAAATAGATAATCGTACAAAAATCTACATGTCGCCTACGGCATATGCACCGCATAAAATCAATGCGAAAATGGCAAAACTTGTGAAAGAAAAAGTGAAGATACCTGTAGCGGTAGTGGGAGGGATTATGACTCCGGAAGAGGCGGAAGAAATACTTGAGGACGGATGTGCCGATGCTGTTGTCATAGGACGTCAGTTGATCGCCGATCCATGGTGGGTGAAAAAAGCATGGGAAGGCCGATCGGAAGATATTGTTCCGTGTATCAGATGCATGAACTGTTATAATCCATATCAATATAAAACAGAGGAAGAACGAAGAAAGCATGTCGGGCTCAATACAGTTCCGTGCTGCTCGGTGAATCCGAGATATTTGCATGAAGATCGCGTCCCGAATGAACTGCCGGAAGCGTCTGTAAAGAAAAAGACAGTAGTAGTCGGCGGAGGTCCTGCCGGAATGCAGGCTGCGTTGACGGCGGCACGAAGAGGACATCAGGTGATTCTTTTAGAACGAGAAGGGGAATTGGGCGGACAGTTGATCTGCTCAGAGTATGATGAGGTAAAGCAGGATTTAAAGAGATTGAAAGATTATTTGATCCTTCAAGTTCAAAAGGCGGAAGTAGAAGTAAGATTAAATGTAACCGCTACACCGGAAATGGTTAAGGAATTGAGTCCTGACAGTCTGATCCTTGCGCTTGGAGCTTATCCGATACAGTTAAATCTTCCGGGCACAGAAAAGAATGATCATGTTTTTACATGCATAGAAGCTTATAAATATCAGGAAAAGATTGGTGAAAATGTGGTCGTTATAGGCGGCGGATCTATCGGATGTGAGTTGGGGGTTGAATTGAGCAGAAAAGGAAAACAGGTGACGATTCTTGAAATTGAAAAAGTGTTGAACCGAACTTTGAATGATATTATGAAAACTGCTTTAAAAACAGAAATGGAAAAATGCAGAACATTAACCGTGCTGACAGAGACTCGATGTGTTTCGATAGAGGAGGGATTCGTAACTGCGGCATCTAAGGATGGGGAAGAATTTGAAATAAAAGCAGATACAATTATTTTTGCGGCAGGGATGAAGGCTAGAACCGATGAGGCGAATACATTTTTCGGAATCGCGCAGGACACGAATATAATCGGCGATGCAAATCGGGTAGGAACGGTATGGAATGCGATGGAGGACGGATATTATATTAGCGCGGGATTATGACTTTGGCGAAAGGGGCGATGTGGATATGTTTCCTGAACATTTTCTTTGGGGCGGAGCGGTTTCCGCAAATCAATGCGAAGGTGCGTTTGATGAAGAGGGAAAAGGAATCTCCATACAAGATGTACTTCCGAAAGGGTTGAAAGGTGGAATGACAGAAGAGCCGGTGAAAGAGAATTTAAAGTTAAAAGGAATTGATTTTTATCATCGGTATAAAGAAGATTTAAAAATGATGGCTGAGATGGGATTTAAAGTTTTTCGGACATCGATTGCATGGAGTCGGATTTTTCCGCGTGGAGATGAAGAAAAACCGAATCAGAAGGGAATAGAATTTTATCACAACTTGTTTGCAGAATGCAGAAAATACGGAATCGAACCGCTTGTGACATTGTCGCATTACGAAACTCCGTTGTATTTAGCGGAAAAATACGATGGATGGCGCAGCAGAAAGATGATTGATTTTTATAAAACATATGTAAAGGCAGTATTTGAAGAATATAAAGATGAAGTGAAATACTGGCTTACATTTAATGAAATCAACTCAATACTGGAGTCTCCTTTTATGAGTGGAGCGATCATGACTCCGAAAGATGAACTGACGGAAGAGCAGCTTTATCAGGCGGCGCATCATGAACTGACTGCAAGCGCATGGGCAGTGAAGATCGGTCATAAAATTAATCCGGATTTTAAAATCGGGTGTATGATTTTAAGCGTGCCTGTATATCCGCTGACTCCGGAACCGGATGATGTCCTGGCGGCAAAAGAACAGGAGCATAAAAGCTTAATGTTTGCAGACGTTCATGTTCGGGGAAAATATCCGGGATATGCGCTGAGATATTTTAGAGAACATGGAATTTCTTTAGAGATAGAAGAAGCGGATCGGGAAGTTTTGAAAGAGACGGTAGATTTTATTTCATTGAGTTATTATATGAGCGCGTGCGCGACTGCACATTCGGAAAAGATGCGAAGAGGTGAAGGAAATATATTGGGAGGCGTTCCTAATCCGATGTTGAAATCGAGCGAATGGGGATGGCAGATAGATCCGAAAGGATTGAGATATGTATTGGAAATATACTGGGAAAGATATCAAAAACCGTTGTTTGTTGTCGAAAACGGACTTGGAGCGAAAGATTATCCGATTCATAAAGAGGACGGAAGCGTGGAAATTGCCGACGATTACCGGATAGAGTATTTACGAAAACATATTGCGGAAATGGAAAAGGCGATTGAAAACGGCGTCGATGTTATGGGATATACGGTTTGGGGATGTATTGATCTTGTGAGCGCGTCTACGGCCCAAATGAGTAAACGGTATGGGATGATTTATGTAGATAGAAATGATGACGGAAGCGGAACGTTAAAGCGTTGGAAGAAAAAAAGTTTTGGCTGGTATCAAAATGTAATAGCTAAAAATGGAAGGGAATTATAAAAGTCAAAATTGAGAAAAACAACAGATGTCCGAACTGTATGACATCTGTTGTTTCCATATATAATAGGGAAAAAGAGAAAAATGATATTGTATTGAAAAAAATACAATTTTTCATAAAAATAGCTTGAAATACAATGTTATTTCCTATATACTAAAAAAGCTGTGACATGATAGCTGTGAAGCGTGAGGTTGCTGCCCGGCAAAAAGATAAGCTGAGGCAGGTTTTCCGTGGAGCGAATGTCAAGTTAGGAAACTGGCGACAAGTCACTGTACGAATCACAACTGATTACTGATTACCACAAGGGAAAAGTATGAAACAACGTGTGAGTTTCTCACGACACACACGGGAGAGTGTACAGTCACCGCTTGTCGTACTGAAGTCAAAAGTACGAAAAGGAGGCGACTTTTTTTATGGCAAGTCAAGTAATGAGAATCACATTGAAAGCGTATGATCATCAGCTCGTTGATGCATCCGCAAAGAAAATCATCGAAACTGTAAAAAAGAATGGGTCACAGGTGAGCGGACCGGTGCCGCTGCCGACAAAGAAAGAGGTAGTGACAATTCTTAGAGCGGTACACAAGTACAAAGACTCAAGAGAGCAGTTCGAGCAGAGAACTCATAAGAGACTCATCGATATCGTTACACCGACACAGAAAACTGTGGATGCTCTTTCCAGACTGGAAATGCCGGCAGGTGTTTACATCGATATCAAAATGAAAAATAAGTAAGCGAAAAACCGCTGAACATTCAAATTAACAGTAACAATCCTAACATTTAGGATGAGCGCGAAAGCGTTCCGCTGTAAATCACAGGAGGTATTTATAATGAAGAAAGCTATTTTGGCTACAAAAGTTGGAATGACTCAGATCTTCAATTACGAAGACGGAGTTCTGATTCCGGTAACAGTTCTGCAGGCTGGACCGTGTGTGGTTACACAGGTTAAAACAGTTGAGAACGATGGCTACAGCGCCGTGCAGGTTGGATATGTTGACAAGAAAGATAAGATTGTCACAAAAGACGGAAGCGGAAGAAAAGCGATCGCACACAGAAACGGTGTGACAAAAGCTGAAAAAGGCCACTTTGACAAAGCAGGCGTATCCGGAAAAAGATATGTAAAAGAATTTAGATTTGACAATGCAGAGGAATATGCTCTTGCTCAGGAGATCAAAGCTGATATCTTCGCAGAGGGAGATCACATCGATGCGACAGCAATCTCCAAAGGTAAAGGTTTCCAGGGCGCGATCAAACGTCACGGACAGAGCAGAGGACCTATGACACATGGTTCCAAGTTCCATCGTCACGCTGGTTCCAATGGTGCGGCATCTGATCCGAGTAAAGTATTCAAAGGCAAAAAAATGCCTGGACAGATGGGTAACAAGAAGATTACTGTTCAGAACCTTGAAATCGTGAGAGTTGATGCAGAGAACAACCTGCTTCTCGTAAAAGGTTCAGTTCCGGGACCGAAGAAATGTCTTGTAACGATCAAAGAAACAGTAAAAGGAAACTAAGCTGACAATAAGAAAGGAGGAACACACAGATGGCAAAAGTATCTGTTTACAATATCGAAGGTAAAGAAGTTGATACAATCGAATTAAACGATGCTGTATTCGGTGTTGAAGTAAATGAGCACCTCGTACACATGGCAGTTGTAAATCAGCTTGCAAACAATCGTCAGGGAACACAGAAAGCCAAAACACGTTCTGAGGTTTCAGGCGGCGGAAGAAAACCGTGGAGACAGAAAGGAACAGGACACGCAAGACAGGGTTCAACAAGAGCTCCGCAGTGGACAGGCGGCGGTGTTGTATTCGCTCCGGTTCCGAGAGATTACTCATTCAAGATGAATAAAAAAGAGAAGAGAGCTGCTCTTAAATCCGCACTTTCTTCCAGAGTAGAAGAGAACAAATTCATCGTAGTTGACGAGATGAACTTCGATGAGATCAAAACAAAGAAATTCCAGAATGTCCTGAACAACCTGAACGTAAACAAAGCGCTTGTTGTTTTGGAAGACGGAAATACAAACGCAGAGATTTCTGCTAGAAACATTGCTGGCGTTAAGACAGCACGCACAAATACGATCAACGTATATGACATCCTGAAATACAACACAGTGATCGCAACGAAAGCTGCTGTTGCAACAATCGAGGAGGTGTACGCATAATGGCAAACATTCAGTATTATGATGTAATCCTTAAACCGGTTATCACAGAGAAAAGCATGGATCTGATGGCTGACAAGAAATATACATTCCTTGTACACACAGAGGCTACAAAAGCTCAGATCAAAGAAGCTGTTGAAAAAATGTTTGAAGGAACAAAGGTTGCTCGTGTCAACACAATGAACCTTGAAGGAAAAAACAGAAGACGCGGAATGGTAGTCGGAAAAACAGCTAAGACAAAGAAAGCGATCGTACAGCTTACAGAAGACAGTAAAGAAATCGAAATCTTTGAAGGACTGTAAGATCAGAAACTATATACGGTGCAAATCCGTGAAACAAATAATTAGACGAAATGAAAGGAGAGAAAGTAATGGGAATCAGAACATATAACCCATATACACCTTCCAGAAGACAGATGACAGGATCTGATTTCTCCGAGATCACAAAGACAACTCCGGAAAAATCACTTCTTGATTCCAAAAAAAGAAAAGCAGGTCGTAACGCACAGGGTAAGATTACTGTAAGACATCGCGGCGGCGGCGCTAAGAAAAAATATAGAATCGTAGACTTCAAGAGAAAGAAAGACGGAATCCCGGCAACAGTAGTAGGTATCGAATACGATCCGAACAGATCTGCAAACATTGCGCTGATCTGCTACGCAGACGGAGAAAAAGCATATATCCTTGCTCCTGAAGGACTGAAAGACGGAATGACAGTTATGAACGGTGCAGATGCCGAAGTAAGAGTAGGAAACTGCCTCCCGCTTTCTGAGATTCCGGTAGGTACTCAGATCCATAACATCGAGCTTTATCCGGGAAAAGGCGGACAGCTTGTTCGTTCAGCAGGAAACAGCGCGCAGCTTATGGCTAAAGAAGGAAAATATGCAACACTCAGACTTCCGTCAGGTGAGATGAGAATGGTTCCGATTATCTGCCGCGCATCTATCGGTGTGGTAGGAAACGGAGAGCACAACCTGATCAATGTAGGTAAAGCAGGACGTAAGCGTCACATGGGCATCCGCCCGACAGTACGTGGTTCTGTTATGAACCCGAACGACCATCCGCATGGTGGTGGTGAAGGTAAGACAGGTATCGGCCGCCCGGGTCCGTGTACACCGTGGGGTAAACCGGCACTTGGTCTTAAGACCCGCAAGAAAAACAAAGCTTCTAACAAGCTGATTGTAAGAAGAAGAGACGGTAAAGCGATTAAATAATTAGATTCACAAGGAGGTTAGAACCTATGGCTCGCTCACTTAAAAAAGGACCATTTGCAGACGAAAGCTTACTGAAAAAAGTAGACGCTATGAACGCTGCAGGTGATAAATCAGTTATTAAGACATGGTCACGCCGTTCTACAATCTTCCCGTCATTTGTAGGCCACACATTTGCCGTACATGACGGAAGAAGACATGTACCGGTATATGTTACAGAAGATATGGTAGGACACAAACTCGGTGAGTTCGTTGCGACAAGAACTTACAGAGGACACGGCAAAGACGAGAAGAAGTCGAAAGTCAGATAAGATTCATATATTTTGAAAGGAGGGTTCATCCATGGCAAAAGGACACAGATCCCAAATCAAGAGAGAAAGAAACGAGCAGAGAGATACAAGACCTTCAGCTAAGATTTCTTACGCAAGAATATCTGTTCAGAAGGCATGCTACGTTCTTGATGCCATCAGAGGTAAGGATGTACAGACAGCACTCGGTATTTTAGCTTACAATCCGAGATATGCTTCAGCAGTTATAGAGAAATTACTGAAATCAGCGATTGCTAACGCTGAGAACAACAACGGTATGAGCGTTGACAACCTTTACATTGAGGAGTGCTACGCAAACAAAGGACCGACAATGAAGAGAATCAGACCGAGAGCACAGGGTAGAGCTTATAGAATCGAGAAGAGAATGAGCCACATCACAATCGTGCTGAATGAAAGATAGGAGGACAATATGGGACAGAAAGTAAATCCTCATGGCTTGAGAGTCGGCGTTATCAAAGAATGGGATTCCAAATGGTACGCAGAGAAAGATTTCGCTGACAACTTGGTTGAAGACCACGAGATCAGAACATTTTTAAAGAAAAGATTATACAGCGCCGGAATCTCCAAAATCGAGATCGAGAGAGCTTCCGATCGCGTGAAGATCATTGTTTATACAGCTAAACCGGGCGTTGTTATCGGTAAGGGCGGTTCCGAGATCGAAAAAGTAAAAGCAGAGCTTGCTCAGTTCACAGATAAGAAACTTATCGTTGATATCAAAGAGATCAAAAGACCGGACAAAGACGCACAGCTTGTAGCTGAGAACATTGCCCAGCAGCTTGAGAACCGTATTTCATTCAGACGTGCTATGAAATCCTGCATGTCCAGAACAATGAAAGCAGGAGCTCTTGGAGTTAAAACTTCTGTATCCGGACGTCTCGGCGGAGCTGATATGGCTCGTACAGAGTTCTACAGCGAGGGAACAATTCCGCTTCAGACACTTAGAGCAGACATTGACTATGGATTCGCAGAAGCTGACACAACTTACGGAAAAGTCGGTGTAAAGGTTTGGATTTACAAAGGCGAAGTTCTTCCGACTAAAGCAGATAAGGAAGGGAGAGATAAATAATGTTAATGCCAAAAAGAGTAAAACGTCGTAAACAGTTCCGTGGTACCATGAAAGGAAAAGCTCTCAGAGGTAACACGATCGCATATGGTGAGTACGGTATCGTAGCGGCAGAGCCGTGCTGGATTCGTTCCAATCAGATCGAGGCAGCCCGTGTTGCCATGACACGTTACATCAAACGTGGCGGTAAAGTTTGGATCAAAATTTTCCCGGATAAGCCGATCACGGCAAAACCGGCTGAGACTCGTATGGGTAGCGGTAAAGGTACAGTTGAGTATTGGGCAGCTGTAGTAAAACCGGGCCGCGTGATGTTTGAAATTGCAGGAGTACCAGAGGAAACAGCTAGAGAGGCACTTCGACTTGCAATGCATAAATTACCTTGCAAATGCAAAATCGTTTCTCGCGCAGACTTAGAAGGCGGTGATAACAGTGAAAACTAATACATTTGTAAAAGAATTAAGAGGAAAATCCGTAGAGGAATTAAATCAGGAATTAGTAGCTGCTAAGAAGGAACTCTTCAACTTGAGATTCCAGAATGCCACAAACCAGTTGGACAATACAAGCAGAATCAAAGAAGTAAGAAAAAATATCGCACGTATCCAGACGATGATCACAGAGGCTGGACGATAAGCGGATATCAGCTTCTTTGCCAGAATGATTGAAAGGAGAATAGAAGTGGAAGAGAGAAATCTGAGAAAAACCCGTACGGGTAAGGTCGTAAGCGACAAGATGGACAAAACAATCGTTGTTGCCGTGGAAGACCATGTAAAACACCCGCTTTATAAGAAGATCGTAAAAAGAACTTACAAGCTGAAAGCTCATGATGAGAATAACGAGTGTAAGATCGGTGATACAGTAAAAGTTATGGAAACAAGACCTCTGTCAAAAGACAAAAGATGGAGACTTGTGGAGATCATGGAGAAAGCAAAATAATTTTTGAAGGAGGTTTACCTGCATGATACAGCAAGAAAGCAGACTGAAAGTAGCAGACAACACAGGCGCTAAAGAATTACTGTGCATCCGTGTGCTTGGCGGTTCTACAAGAAGATATGCGAGCATCGGTGATGTGATCGTTGCAACTGTAAAAGATGCAACACCAGGCGGCGTTGTTAAAAAAGGCGATGTCGTAAAAGCTGTTGTTGTTCGTTCTGTAAAAGGCGCTCGTCGTAAAGACGGTTCCTATATCAGATTCGATGAAAATGCTGCTGTTATTATAAAAGACGATTTGAATCCGCGTGGAACACGTATTTTTGGACCAGTAGCCCGTGAGCTTAGAGAGAAGCACTTTATGAAAATTGTTTCTCTTGCTCCGGAAGTACTGTAGGGAGGTGCCTAAGAATGTCAACTATGAAAATTAAAACAGGCGACACTGTAAAGGTTATCGCCGGAAAAGATAAAGACAAAGAGGGCAAAGTTATCGCCGTAAATAAAAAAGACGGAAGAGTCCTCGTTGAAGGCGTCAATATGCTGACAAAGCACACAAAGCCGAGCGCAGCAAACCAGAACGGTGGCATCGTACATCAGGAAGGTTATATCGATGCATCTAACGTAATGCTTATGCACAAAGGTCAGGCAACACGAGTAGGCTTCAAAATGGATGGAGACAAAAAAGTTCGTTTCGCAAAGAAGACTGGCGAAGTTATTGATTAATTCGGGAAGGAGGACCAAGGACTTTGAGTAGACTGAAAGAACAGTACCAGAATGAGATCGTTGACGCAATGATCAAAAAATTCGGATATAAAAATATTATGGAAGTGCCGAAGCTCGACAAAGTTGTTATCAACATGGGCGTTGGCGAAGCAAAAGAAAATGCAAAGGTTTTAGAGTCTGCAATCGCCGATATGGAAAAGATCGCAGGTCAGAAAGCCGTTGTTACAAGAGCAAAGAACTCCGTGGCTAACTTCAAAATCAGAGAGGGTATGCCGATCGGATGTAAGGTTACGCTTAGAGGCGAGAAAATGTATGAGTTCGTTGATCGTCTGATTAACCTTGCGCTTCCGCGTGTGCGTGACTTCAGAGGTGTAAACCCGAACGCATTTGACGGAAGAGGAAACTATGCACTTGGAATCAAGGAGCAGTTGATTTTCCCGGAGATCGAATATGATAAGATCGACAAAGTCAGAGGTATGGACGTAATCTTTGTTACAACAGCCAAAACTGACGAGGAAGCACGTGAATTATTGAAACAGTTCAATATGCCGTTTGCAAAATAAAGGAGGAAAATCATGGCAAAGACATCTATGAAAATCAAACAGCAGCGCAAGCCTAAATTCTCCACAAGAGAATATAGCCGCTGCAGAATCTGCGGACGTCCGCATGCGTATTTGAGAAAATATGGAATCTGCCGTATCTGCTTCCGTGAACTGGCATACAAAGGACAGATCCCGGGAGTTAAGAAAGCCAGCTGGTAAGCCGAAAGCAGTTTGGCGCATCGCAAAGAAATTTTCCGCGGGGCAGAAAATGTAGAACAGATAGAATATAAAAGGAGGATACATCCACATGACTATGAGCGATCCTATTGCAGATATGCTTACAAGAATCCGTAATGCGAACACTGCAAAACATGATACAGTTGATGTACCGGCATCCAAGATGAAACTTGCTATCGCAAATATTCTTCTTGATGAGGGATATATCGCAAAATATGATCTTGTAGAAGACGGACACTTTCAGACAATTCATATCACACTGAAATACGGTGCTGATAAGAACGAGAAAGTTATCACAGGACTTAAGAGAATCTCAAAACCGGGACTTCGTGTTTATGCAAACACAGAAGATATCCCGAGAGTACTCGGCGGACTTGGAACAGCGATCATTTCTACAAACAAAGGCGTTGTAACAGATAAAGAAGCAAGAAAACTCGGCGTAGGCGGAGAGGTACTTTGCTTCGTTTGGTAATTTAAATCCGTTGAGTACAGAGGAAACACCATCGCCGCTAAACTCGTGGGAGACCTCGTTAAGCGTCGAGGTGTACTTTCGCACTAAGCTCGAAAGTACCTCGCTAAGTGCTCAATGCAACTGAAAACAGAGGAGCCAAAGCAGCTCCTCCGAAAATCTAAGTTAAGGAGGAATAGGGTATGTCACGTATAGGAAGACTGCCGGTTGCAATTCCTGCAGGAGTAACTGTAGAAGTTGCAGAGAACAATGTAGTGACTGTGAAAGGTCCGAAAGGAACTCTTACAAGAGAGCTTCCGACAGAAATGGAAATTAAGGTTGAAGGCGAAGAAGTAACTGTAACAAGACCGAACGATCTCAAGAAAATGAAATCTCTTCACGGTTTGACAAGAACACTGATCAACAACATGGTTGTCGGAGTTACAGAAGGATATCAGAAAGTCCTTGAAGTAAACGGTGTAGGTTACAGAGCATCAAAATCAGGAAATAAACTGACACTGAACCTTGGATATTCTCATCCGGTTGAGATGATCGATCCGGAAGGCGTTGAGACAGTTCTGGAAGGTCAGAACAAGATCACTGTAAAAGGAATCGACAAAGAAAAAGTTGGACAGTATGCGGCTGAGATCAGAGATAAGAGAAGACCGGAGCCATATAAGGGCAAAGGTATTAAATATGCTGACGAAGTAATCAGACGTAAAGTAGGTAAGACCGGTAAGAAATAAATAAGGAGAGTGTGAAAATGGTTAGTAAGAAATCAAGAAGCGAAATTCGTAGAAAAAAACACATGAAATTACGCAACCGTTTCAGCGGCACTGCTGAAAGACCGCGTTTAGCTGTTTTTAGAAGTAATAATCATATGTATGCTCAGATCATCGACGACACTGTTGGAAATACTCTGGTTGCGGCTTCCACTCTTCAGAAAGATGTGAAAGCAGAACTTGAGAAAACAAACAACGTTGAAGCAGCAGCATGCCTCGGAAAAGTAATTGCCGAGAAAGCAAAAGAAAAAGGTATTACAGAAGTTGTATTCGACAGAGGCGGCTTCATTTATCAGGGTAAGATCAAAGCACTGGCAGACGCAGCAAGAGAAGCCGGGCTGAATTTCTAGGAAGGGAGAACACAGATGAGACAGGAACGCATTGATGCTAGTCAGATGGAATTATTAGAAAAAGTGGTATCAATCAAACGTGTTACCAAAGTTGTTAAAGGTGGTCGTAACTTCAGATTTACAGCTTTAGTTGTTGTCGGAGACGGCAATGGTCATGTTGGTGCAGGTTTGGGAAAAGCTACTGAAATCCCGGAAGCGATCCGCAAAGGGAAAGAAGACGCTATGAAGAAAATGATCGAGATCACATTCGATGAGAACGGAAGTATCACACACGATGTACTCGGAAAATTCGGAAGTGCATCCGTACTTCTGAAAAAAGCTCCGGATGGTACAGGAGTAATCGCCGGAGGTCCGGCTCGTGCCGTGATCGAGATGGCGGGAATCAAAAATATTCGTACAAAATCTCTCGGATCAAACAATAAACAGAATGTCGTACTTGCTACGATCGAAGGACTCAAAGACGTTAAGTCTCCGGAAGATGTTGCAAGACTTCGCGGCAAATCGATCGAGGAGATCATGGGCTAAGACGATAGAAAATGTTGAATAACAGATTCTATCCTATCGCATAAGGAGGTAAGATTGAAATGGCAAACTTAAAAGTTACGTTAGTAAAGTCTACAATCGGAGCCATACCAAAGCATAAAAGAACAGTTGAGGCTCTTGGTCTCAAGAAGACCGGCAAGACAGTCGTACTGCCGGACAATGCAGCTACCAGAGGTATGGTACAGCAGGTTAGACATTTAGTTAAGGTTGAAGAAGAGGCATAAAAAGATAAGGAGGTAACGTCATGGACTTATCAAACTTAAGACCGGCAGACGGTTCAAAACAGAGTGATAATTTCAGAAGAGGCCGTGGACATGGTTCAGGAAACGGTAAGACAGCCGGTAAAGGCCATAAGGGACAGAAAGCACGTTCCGGCGCTACAAGACCCGGATTCGAAGGCGGTCAGATGCCTTTGTACAGAAGAATACCGAAGAGAGGATTCACTTGCAGAAACTCTAAGACGATCGTAGGTATCAACATCAGCGAACTCGAAAGATTCGAGGACGGAGCTACAGTATCTGTTGAAACACTGATCGAGAGCGGTATCGTGAAAAACCCGAGAGACGGAGTTAAAATTCTTGGAAATGGAGAGTTAACTAAGAAGCTTACAGTTCAGGCAAATGCATTTAGTGCAAAAGCTGCTGAGAAAATTGAAGCGCTTGGTGGAAAAGCAGAGGTGATCTAATGCTGAAGACAGTGCGTAAAGCATTTCAGATTGAGGATATCAGAAAACGAATTTTTTATACGTTCGTAATGCTTGTCATCGTAAGACTTGGATCACAGCTTCCGACTCCGGGGGTAGATCCGACATTTATCAAGGAATTTTTTGCACAGCAGACGGGGGACGCTTTCAACTTTTTTGAAGCGTTCACCGGAGGCTCGTTTACAAACTTTTCCATTTTTGCATTGAGCATCACACCGTACATCACTTCATCCATTATTATGCAGCTTCTCACAATCGCAATTCCGAAATTAGAGGAGATGCAAAAAGAAGGAGAAGAAGGAAGAAAGAAGATTGCCGCAATTACACGTTATGTGACAGTTGCGCTGGCGCTTATTGAGTCTACTGCAATGGCAGTTGGATTCGGTCGACAGGGTCTTCTCGAAGAATACAATTTCGTAAGCTGTGCAGTTGTCGTATGTACACTGACGGCGGGAAGTGCCTTTATGATGTGGATCGGTGAGCGCATCACTGAAAACGGTGTCGGAAACGGTATTTCTATCGTTCTTCTGATCAATATTATTTCTCGTGTTCCGAGTGATTTATACACACTTTACGAGAAATTCATGAGTGGAAAGAAACTTGCTCAGGCAGGTCTTGCGGGATTGATTATTTTAGCGGTAATTCTTGCAGTAGTAGTCTTTGTTGTTCTTCTTCAGAGCGGAGAAAGACGAATTGCGGTACAGTATTCTAAAAAAGTACAGGGAAGAAAAACATACGGCGGACAGTCTACACATATTCCGCTTCGTGTAAACACTGCCGGAGTAATCCCGGTTATCTTTGCATCATCTTTGATGCAGACTCCGATCGTCATTGCCCAGTTCCTCGGAAAAGGAAACGGAACAGGCATCGGAAGCCAGATCCTTGCTGCAATGAATTCAAACAACTGGTGTAATCCGGCAAAACCGGTTTATACGGTTGGACTGCTTGTATATATTCTGCTCACAATCTTCTTTGCATATTTCTATACATCGATTACATTTAATCCTTTGGAGATTGCAAATAATATGAAGAAGAGCGGCGGATTTGTTCCGGGTATTCGTCCGGGAAAACCGACAGTTGAATATTTGCAGAAAATTTTGAATTACATTATTTTCATAGGCGCATGCGGACTGATTATCGTTCAGGTAATCCCATTCTTCTTCAATGGTATGTTCGGCGCAAACGTTTCTTTCGGAGGAACATCGCTTATCATTATCGTAGGTGTTGTGCTTGAAACGATCAAGAAGATTGAGTCGCAGATGCTTGTGAGAAATTACACAGGATTCTTAAATAATAAAGGAAGCAACGCGTCAAACAGCTTTCTTGGATATTAAATAACAATGTTTAACAGCTCGCCCTGTTTTGCCTTGAAAAAGGCAAAACGCAGCGGGCTCAAGGTGTATTTTAAGATAAAACAAAAAACAGTTCTGTATGCAGGAAAATATTTCGGGGCAAAAGAACTGTTTGCATATCGATCGGAGGTAGAAGTTATGAAGATTATCATGCTGGGAGCGCCGGGAGCCGGAAAAGGAACACAGGCTAAAAAGATTGCAGAAAAATATTCGATTCCACATATTTCCACGGGAGATATTTTCCGTGCCAATATCAAAAACGGAACGGAGCTTGGGAAAAAGGCGAAGACATATATGGATCAGGGTCTTCTTGTGCCGGATGAATTAGTAGTCGATCTTGTTGTAGATAGAGTGAATCAGGATGATTGTGCGAACGGATATGTGCTTGACGGTTTTCCGCGTACGATTCCGCAGGCAGAAGCATTAGACAAAGCTCTTGCCGACATGGGACAGAAGATAGATTATGCTATCGACGTAGAAGTTCCGGATGAAAATATCGTAAACAGAATGTCGGGAAGAAGAGCCTGCGTAGACTGCGGGGCAACATATCATCTCGTATATGCCCCTACGAAAGAAGAAGGAATTTGCGATAAATGCGGAGGCGGTTTGATTCTTCGCGACGATGACAAGCCGGAAACAGTTCTGAAAAGACTTGGCGTCTATCATGACCAGACGCAGCCTTTGATCGATTATTATACACAGTCCGGTATTTTAAAGGAAGTAGACGGAACGATCGATATTGATGATGTATTTGCGGAAATTGTAAGGATTCTGGGAGAGTAAAAATGTGAAACGGCATGTGATGCCGAAATTCAGGAGGATTAAATAATATGTCAAAAGCTGACGTAATAGAAATCGAGGGAGTAGTAGTAGAGAAGCTCCCGAATGCAATGTTTAAAGTGGAACTCGAGAACGGACATATCGTTCTTGCACATATCAGCGGAAAATTAAGAATGAACTTTATTAAAATTCTTCCGGGAGATAAAGTGACGCTCGAGATGTCGCCATATGATCTTAGCAAGGGGAGAATTATCTGGAGAGATAAATAAAGCATAAAGGAAGCCGGTGCAATAAAGCCGGGCGGAATTTGAGTATTTACGGGAAGTTGTTCTGTGAGACTGCAGTGACGAAGAGTCAGGGCTTATGTACAGAACAACTTTTTTGCGTAATATTTGCGATTAAAAAGCGGAGCGAAAAAGAAATAGGAAAGTATAAGAAATAGAGGGTTGACTTAAATGCGGGGTTGGTGATATACTATGAAATGGTCATTTCTGGTGAGGTGTGCCCAAATGACCGGAAATTGTAGGTAAGCAAAGAAGGGAAGGAGGATTTGACATGAAGGTTAGATCATCAGTAAAACCAATTTGTGAAAAATGCAAGATTATTAAAAGAAAAGGAAGCATCAGAGTAATCTGTGAAAATCCGAAACACAAACAGCGTCAGGGTTAATTGACAGGAAGTTTGTGAAGTGATTTAGGCGGCTGACAGCATGACACACGAGGATGTGTGTAGAGCTGTTTAATATACAGTAAGGTTACACCGTATCTGCCCATCAGGTACCGGCAGTGCGTGTGTCCCGCTTCCGTAGTTTGCCCGTTTCGTCCATTTGTGACGATCATAGGCAGAGCCGGCATATGGCTTGAACGGATGCGATTGTATATTGCTTCTAATACCCGGCGTTTGCATTGACGGATAAGATCCGTGCCGGGAAAGGGCGCGAGGAGAACGCGTCTGGGCTGGGATATCGGCAAAAGGCCGGTAGGATGCGGCATTATAATAAGCAGAGCGTCCGCAGCCTCAATTAAAGACAGTATAAACAAAGAAAATGGAGGAAAGACACATGGCTCGTATTGCAGGTGTAGACTTACCAAGAGACAAACGTGTAGAGATCGGCTTGACTTATATTTATGGAATCGGAAGAACAAGCGCAAGCCGTATTTTGGCAGATGCAGGAGTAGATCCGAATACTCGTGTAAGAGATCTTACAAGTGAAGAAGTAAAAAAGATCAGCGCAGTGATCGATGAAACTCAGGTTGTAGAAGGTGATCTTAGAAGAGAGATCCAGCTTAACATCAAGAGACTGAAAGAAATCGGATGCTACCGTGGAATCCGTCATAGAAAAGGACTTCCGGTGCGTGGTCAGAAGACAAAGACAAACGCAAGAACATGTAAAGGTCCGAAGAGAACAGTAGCAAACAAGAAAAAATAAGCTGAAAGCAACTTAATGAAAACGAAGTTTGAATTTAGTGCGAAGCCGTTCGCAAATCTTAGCAAATGCGAAGCATGAGCTTAGCTGAGCGAACAAACTTGTTATAACAAGGAATTAAATCAAAGAGAAAGAAGAAAGTAGGTTAGTTTAAATGGCAAAGAAAGTTGCAAAAAAAGTAACAAAAAAACGTGTCAAGAAAAACGTTGAACGAGGACAGGCACATATCCAGTCATCTTTTAATAATACAATCGTTACATTAACAGATACACAGGGAAATGCTCTTTCATGGGCAAGTGCAGGCGGTCTGGGATTTAGAGGTTCAAGAAAATCTACTCCATATGCAGCGCAGATGGCAGCTGAGACAGCAGCTAAAGCGGCATTGGTACACGGACTTAAGTCTGTAGATGTATTCGTAAAAGGACCGGGATCAGGACGTGAAGCGGCAATCCGTGCTCTTCAGGCATGCGGTATTGACGTAGTAAGTATCAAAGACGTAACACCGGTTCCGCATAACGGATGCCGCCCGCCGAAACGCAGAAGAGTGTAATCGACGGCTGAACATTATCATACACCGGAAAGTAACTTGGAAAGCGGTATGAAACCGCTCGTATGTATAAATTAGGAGGATAGACATGGCAGTAAACAGAGTTCCTGTTCTTAAAAGATGCCGTTCTTTAGGCATGGATCCGATTTACCTCGGAATTAATAAAAAATCTAACAGACAGTTAAAAAGAGCAAACAGAAAAATGAGCGAGTACGGTCTGCAGCTTCGCGAGAAACAGAAAGCGAAATTCATCTACGGCGTACTTGAAAAACCGTTTAGAAACTACTATGCGAAAGCAAAACAGATGGAAGGAATGACAGGTGAAAACCTGATGAGAATTCTTGAGTCCAGACTGGACAACGTAATCTTCCGCATGGGACTTGCAAGAACAAGAAAAGAAGCAAGACAGATCGTTGATCACAAACACGTTCTCGTAAACGGAAAACAGGTAAACATTCCGTCTTACCTTGTAAAAGCAGGAGATACGATTGAGATCAAAGAAAACAAAAAAGGCTCACAGAGATATAAAGACATTCTTGAAGCGACTGGCAGCAACATGGTTCCGGAATGGCTCGATGTTGATGCAGAGAACCTGAAAGGATCTGTAAAAGAACTTCCGGCAAGAGAAGCGATCGATGTTCCGGTAGATGAGATGTTGATTGTCGAGTTATATTCTAAATAATATCGGCTGCAACAGCGTATCCCTTCAACATTTTAAAACCCAAAAGGAGGGTCTGTGTAGTGTTTGATTTTAATAAACCTAATATTGAGATTACGGATGTTTCGGAAGATAAAAAATATGGAAGATTTGTTGTAGAACCGCTTGAAAGAGGATATGGTACAACACTCGGAAATTCTCTGAGAAGAATCATGCTCTCATCTCTTCCGGGTTCTGCGATCAGTTCCGTTAAGATCGACGGAGTTCTTCATGAATTCAGTTCGATACCGGGCGTAAAAGAAGACGTTACGGAGATTATCATGAATTTGAAATCTCTCGCGATAAGAAATATGTCTGAGTCAGACGAGCCGAAAACAGTATATATTGAGTTTGAAGGCGAAGGTGTTGTGACAGGAGCAGACATCAATATTAATGACCCTGATATTGAGATCGTAAATCCGGATCAGGTGATCGCTACATTGAGCGGCGGCAAAGACTGCAGGCTGAATATGGAATTGACGATCACAAAGGGCAGAGGATATGTAAGTTCTGATAAGAACAAAACAGAAGATATGCCGATCGGAGTGATTGCGATTGACTCGATCTATACACCGGTTGAACGTGTGAATCTGACTGTTGAGAATACTCGTGTCGGACAGATTACGGATTATGATAAATTAACACTTGATGTTTGGACAAAAGGAACAATGCTTCCTGATGAGGCGGTAAGCCTTGCGGCAAAAGTGCTGAGCGAACATTTGAAACTTTTCGTTGATCTTTCGGAAGTTGCTCAGGTTGCGGAAGTAATGATCGAGAAAGAAGACGATGAGAAAGAGAAAGTTCTTGAGATGAGCATTGATGAACTTGAACTTTCCGTTCGTTCCTATAATTGTCTGAAGAGAGCCGGAATCAATACGGTAGAAGAACTTACTAATAAGACTCCTGAAGATATGATGAAAGTTCGTAACCTCGGACGTAAATCACTTGAGGAAGTGCTTGCTAAGTTAAAAGAACTCAATCTTGAGTTGAATCAGGGCGAGGAATAATCGCTTTATAGAAAATCGTGGATTGTTCGGAATACAGGACGATCCGCGAGCATTTGATTAATAAGCCCGAAGATGCATAATTGAATGTGTAGTCATAGTTCAGACATATACCGGGAGGGAAAATGCGTGCCGGCGTGTTTTTCAAAAAGAACGAGTATGCGTTAAGGTTTTGTTTATAAACAATAGCGGCAGACGTGCGAAGCGCGGTTCTGCAGACGGCGCATCCGAATTATGACGGAAAGATTAGGAGGAAATATAAGAATGGCAAAATATAGAAAACTCGGCAGAACATCCAGCCAGAGAAAAGCATTGATCAGAAATCAGGTAACAGCTCTGCTTAACAACGGAAAGATCGTTACAACTGAGGCGAAAGCAAAAGAAATCCGTAAAACAGCAGAAGGTCTTATCGCGTTGGCTGTGAAAGAGAAAGATAATTTCGATGAAGTAACAGTAATGGCAAAAGTTGCCCGCAAAGATAAAGACGGCAAGAGAGTAAAAGAAGTTGTAGACGGAAAGAAAGTTACTGTTTACGATGAAGTAGAGAAAAAGATCAAAAAAGATCAGCCGAGCAGACTTCACGCAAGACGTGAGATGCTGAAAGTTCTTTACCCGGTTAAAGAGGGCGAGAACAAAAAGGCAAAAGAAGTCGATATGGTTGCAAAATTATTTGATGAGATCGCTCCGAAATATGCAGATCGTAACGGTGGTTACACAAGAATCGTGAAGATCGGTCAGCGTAAAGGTGACGCGGCGATGGAAGTTCTTCTTGAGCTTGTATAATAGCTGAGTTCCCGAATATTTTCGGCAGATTAATATTGAATCAATGAGAAACTCTTTCTATGAAATTCATAGGAGGAGTTTTTTTACAATGATAATTTTCATAGGATTTTTACTGTTTTGTAGAAAATGCACAAATAATACAAAAAAAATACCGTTAAAATATTAACAAATATGTTGTTGACAATTATTTAACAAACAGATATACTTGAACTTGTGAGAAATAAGATAGATAACGGTTGAAAAGATAAACCGGAACTCAATTACAGGAGGAATTATCAAATGGCAAAGAAAGAAAAAACAGTCGTACCTGAGATTGTTGACAGTGTAGAAGCGCTTGAAGCAAAAATGAAAGCAATGCGCGAAGCACAGAAAGTTTTCGCGACATTTACTCAGGAGCAGGTTGACAAGATTTTCTATGAAGCAGCTATGGCAGCCAACAAACAGCGTATCCCGCTTGCAAAGATGGCAGTAGAAGAGACGCAGAGAGGTATTGTTGAAGATAAAGTTATCAAAAACCACTATGCTGCAGAGTATATATATAACGCATACAAGAACACAAAAACTTGTGGCGTGATCGAAGAAGATACAGCTTACGGAATCAAAAAAGTAGCAGAGCCGATCGGTCTTGTTGCTGCGGTTATCCCGACAACAAACCCGACTTCTACGGCAATCTTCAAAACATTGATCTGTTTGAAGACAAGAAATGCGATCATCATCAGCCCACACCCGGCTGCAAAAGAATGTACGATCGCAGCTGCAAAAGTTGTACTTGAAGCTGCTGTAAAAGCAGGAGCGCCGGAAGGAATCATCGGATGGATCGATGCACCGTCACTGGAGCTCACAAACACAGTTATGAGAGACGCAGACATCATTCTGGCAACAGGTGGCCCGGGAATGGTAAAAGCTGCTTACTCTTCAGGAAAACCGGCTCTTGGCGTTGGCGCCGGAAATACACCGGTTATCATTGATGACACAGCAGATGTAAGAATGGCTGTAAACTCTATTATCCATTCTAAAACATTTGATAATGGTATGATCTGTGCTTCCGAGCAGTCTGTAACTGTTCTGGAGAGCGTATACGAGCAGGCGAAAAAAGAGTTCGCTTACAGAGGCTGCTACTTCCTGAAACCTGGAAAAGAGCTTGATGCGGTTCGTAAAACAATCATCATTAACGGAGCTCTTAACAGCAAAATTCCGGGAAAATCTGCATATGAAATCGCAAAACTTGCAGGTGTAAATGTTCCGGAAGATACAAAAATCCTTATCGGTGAAGTTGAGTCTGTAGATATCGCAGAAGAATTTGCTCACGAGAAACTGTCACCGGTACTTGCAATGTATAAAGCAAAAACATTTGACGAAGCTCTTGATAAAGCTGCACAGCTTGTAGCTGACGGCGGATACGGACATACATCTTCTCTGTATGTACATCCGGCAGAGAAAGAGAAGATCCAGAAACATTACGAAGCAATGAAAACTTGCCGTGTTCTGATCAATACACCGGCTTCACAGGGTGGTATCGGAGATCTTTACAACTTTAAACTTGCTCCGTCACTTACACTTGGATGTGGATCATGGGGTGGAAACTCCGTATCAGAAAACGTTGGTGTAAAACATCTTCTGAACGTGAAAACAGTTGCCGAGAGGAGAGAGAATATGCTGTGGTTTAGAACACCTGAGAAAGTTTACTTTAAGAAAGGATGTATGCCGGTAGCGCTTGACGAGCTGGGAACAGTAATGCACAAAAAGAAAGCATTCATCGTTACAGATACATTCCTTTACAAAAACGGATATGTAGATCCGATCGAGAAGAAACTGGATGAGATGGGAATTCAGCATACATGCTTCTATAACGTAGCTCCGGACCCGACTCTGCAGTGTGCTCAGGAAGGTGTTGCTCAGATGAGAGCATTCGAGCCGGATACAATTATCGCACTCGGCGGTGGATCTGCAATGGATGCTGCTAAGATCATGTGGCTTATGTATGAGCATCCGGAAGCAAACTTTGAAGACATGGCTATGGACTTCATGGATATCCGTAAGAGAGTATTTACATTCCCGAAAATGGGAGAGAAAGCATACTTCGTAGCTATTCCGACATCTTCAGGAACAGGTTCTGAGGTTACACCGTTCGCGATCATTACAGATGCTGAAACAGGCGTTAAATGGCCGATCGCTGACTACGAACTTCTTCCGAACATGGCAATCGTTGACGTTGACAATGCAATGACAGCTCCGAAGGGACTGACAAGCGCATCAGGTATCGACGTTATGACACATGCGATCGAAGCATATGTATCTATCATGGCAACAGACTATACAGACGGTCTTGCAATGAAAGCTGTTAAAATGGTATTTGAAAACCTTCCGTCAGCATACGAGAACGGAGCAAACGATCCGAAAGCTCGTGAAGAGATGGCAAACGCTTCCTGTATGGCAGGTATGGCATTTGCAAATGCGTTCCTTGGTGTGAACCACTCTATGGCTCATAAACTTGGTGCATTCCATCACTTACCGCACGGTGTTGCAAACGCTGTAATCCTTACGGAAGTTATGAGATATAATGCGGCAGAAGTTCCGACAAAGATGGGAACATTCTCACAGTATCAGTATCCGCATGCACTTGCAAGATATGCAGAGCTTGGACGTTTTGCAGGATGCACAGGAAACACAGACGAAGAAGTATTTGAGAACTTCATCGCAAAACTTGAAGATCTGAAAGAAAAGATCGGTATTAAGAAAACAATTAAAGATTACGGTATTGACGAGAAATACTTCCTTGATACTTTGGATGATATGTGCGAACAGGCATTTAACGACCAGTGTACAGGAGCAAACCCGAGATATCCGCTTATGAAGGAGATCAAAGAAATCTACCTGAAATGCTACTACGGTAAATAAGAACCGTAACTGCGAATAATAACAGAGCGCTGCTTTCACAGCGCTCTGTTTGCTTTTTTCAAATTATTTCGGTTCAAACATATAAATCTATGTACAAAATAAAAACAAAACAGAAGGAATGATAAAAAATTAACAATTAGATCAATAATAAAAAAATAGTTAAAAATTGCACAAAGTTTGCTTTAAGGGGTTTCTTTCCTGAAAATTACGGTGTATAATGAGCTCATCAAAAACGAAAAACAAAAACCCATTTAAGGAGGAACCTACCATGAAACTTGAAGAAAACAACATTATCGTAAAACGTTCGTATAAAACCGTCTATAAATGTGACGACAGTATTGTGAAAGTATTTAACGAAGAGCATCCGAAGTCAGATGTATTTAACGAAGCTTTGATCACGGCGCGGATCGAAGAAACAGGACTGGATATTCCTAAGGTGAAAGGAGTTTCCCTGGTTGAAGGCAAGTGGGCGCTCGAGATCGAGTATAAAGACGGAAAGACAATGGAAGATATGATGAATTCCGACAAAAAGAATATTGAGAAGTATATGGAAGATTTTGTAGACCTTCAGCTTCAGATTCACGGCAAAACATCTCCTCTTCTGAAAGGAATGAAAGATAAGCTTGCCCGCCAGATCAACAGCCTGAAAGATTTGGATGCAACAACAAGATACGAGCTTCTTACAAGACTTGAAAGTATGCCGAAACATAATAAAGTATGCCACGGCGATTTCAATCCGAGTAATGTGATCGTAGGTAAAAACGGCAAGATGACGGTTGTGGACTGGGCGCATGCAACACAGGGAAATGCAAGTGCGGACGCGGCTATGACATATCTTCTCTTTGCATTGAAAGATCAGGAAACAGCAGATCTGTATTTGAAATTGTTCTGCAAAAAGAGCGATACGGCAAGACAGTATGTACAGCAGTGGCTTCCGATCGTGGCGGCAGCGCAGCTTACAAAAGACAATGAACTGGAGAAAGACTTCCTGATGAAATGGATCGATGTTATTGACTATCAATAGAAGTTTCGATATTATTATCAATAGTAAAAGGAGTGGATAGAGGAAGGAATTTTACCGGATATGGAAGATAAGCGGATCATAAGAACAAAGCATAATCTTAAGGATGCGATGATCAGAATGCTTTCGATCGAAGATTTTGAACACATTTCTGTTACGGAACTCTGTAAAGAGGCAAAGGTCAGCAGAATTACGTTTTACTCGCATTACAGTGACAAGCAATCTCTTTTGGACGATATCTTTAACGATATGCGTAGTATAGGCAGAGAAGATTATTACAGACGGCAGAAGGAGAATAATCCGGAGGGGGAACTTGTACTCGGGTATGTAAATATGCTGAATGCGATTTTGAATCTTTATTATGCCCGGTTTGATTTCTTTCAGTATACGAATCCGGAGGTGAATCCGTATCTGGCATCTCGCCTTTACAGTATTATTTTAGAGACGGTTGAGATGCATACAGCTCATGTGCGGAGTAAATTGAAATATTCCGCAAAAAAGATAGCAGGTTTTGTCTGTTTCGGAATGTTAGGATTTGTGAATGAATGCCGGAGGGAAGGAAATTCTCTTGAGCAGACGAAAAAAGAAACGCAGTGTCTGTTGGAAGAGGTGCTAAGATCAGGGATTTTGACAGAATAGATTAAATACGGTTTTGTTAAAATGCGAAATTGTAGGAATACATCGGAATGAGAATATGGAACTGCCGCTTTACGATTTCATGAATCGTTAAAGCGGCAGTTTTGTTGTATTACAGTCGAAGAGTCTTTCTATGCACAGGGACACCCGAAGGAACTGCCGGGTATTTATGTAGAACTAAGTTCCGATGTGTAATAAAAGTATTCTGTTTTTATTAGTGATGTTGTAAATTCAATGATACGATTGTTTGAATGGGTTGTTCTCTCAATTTGTATTGCTATGTCCTGTGGTTTCAGACCTAATATTAGGGCATCTTCATTTGTTAATTTTACAGCGAAAATATTTTCGCTTGCATGTTCCGGAATAATGTTATACATTTGCATGCTTTTATACAATCCCTGCTTTTCTATATCATTTGCGCTCAAATCAGGATAAGGGCCTGTTGGTACGAATGAAATCTCAATAGCATATGGAATATGATCTGCATAAAAGCAGCGTATAAGTTTATACACATCTTCGTTTTCTATTATTTCTAATTTTTCTCGGATATCGTCAGAGGGAGAGATTACTTCAAATTGAAGTGTCTTAACTTCATGCACAACGCCTTTTTCTTCAAAACGTTTCCTGAGAGTATACAGTTTTGTTAATTTTTTTTCTATTTTTCGAACAGATACAAAAGTTCCTTTTCCTTGAATCCGATAAATGTATCCGGCTTGAGCCAGCCGGTTTAGTGTGTCTCGGACTGTGACTCGGCTTACGTTGTATCTAATGCTCAATTCTCGCTCAGTAGGCATTTTATCATTAGCCTTCCATTCGTTTGCGAGTATTTTCTCAAGCAAAATGTCATATAGCTGAGAATACTTGTAAATTGTATTGTTGTTATTTTCTTTCATAAGCCCCTCGTAATAGTAAATAATTGAAACAATATCATTTCATGGGTGAGTGCTAATTATACTGATAATAAAATAATATAATAAACGCACAAAAAAATCAATGAAATAGAATAAAAATTATCGAAATACACAATGAGTAGTGGAAGAATATATGCAATTCGCATAAAAATACTAAGGTTAATATCTAATTGTTGCAAATATTGAATAAATGTAATACTATTATAATACCAATTAGAGGAGGTGATCCAAAATAAGAACGAAAGATTTGTATCCAAGGCCACAATTAAAAAGAGAGTCTTTTTTCTTATTGAACGGACAGTGGGATTTTGCGTTTGATGATGAGAATATAGGGGTTTTAGAGGGATGGAGTCATACCGTCAGAGGGGATCGTAAAATCAATGTTCCCTTCACATATGAAACGGGTAAAAGTGGGATCGGAGATGAAAGACCGCATGGAGTTATATGGTATTGGAAAAACATAACCATAACAAATGAGTTTAAAAAAGATCAAAGTATTCAAATTAATTTTGAGGGGTGCGATTATCATTTAGATCTTTGGGTGAATGGAGTTTATAAAGGATCACATGACGGAGCATATACAAGATTTGCGTTTGAACTTGGAAAATTTGCAGAAGGCGAAGAAGTGCTTCTTAGCATAAGAGTTGAAGATCCGCATAGTGAAGAGCAGGTTCGGGGAAAACAACGTTGGTTATCTGATAATTATGGATGCTGGTACGTTCAGACGACTGGTATATGGAAAGACGTATGGCTTGAACAGGTTTCTGATGATTATGTGGAAAAAATAAAGATTACGCCCGATATTTATAAAAAGACAGTTACCATTCATACAATGTGTCATTCAAATAAAGAGAATTTAATAATGAAATCGGACGTTTATTTTGAAGGGAAATTTATTAATAGTGTTTCCGGAAAATTAGAAGCAGGTGTCTGTCAGATGGATATAGACGTATATAACAAGTACGTTGGGGAGTGGGGGATCGAACTGTGGAGTCCTGACGCTCCGAACTTGTATACATTAAAAATCTCGATTTTAGATGAGGATGATAACTGTAAAGATGAAGTGGAATCTTATTTTGGTATGAGAGATATCCGAATCAGAAACGGTCTTGTCCTATTGAATGGGCAGCCTTTGTATCAGAGATTGGTTCTTGATCAAGGGTATTGGAAAGATACCGGATTAACGCCGGAAAACGATGACGTGCTGCTAAAGGATATAGAATATGTAAAACGGATGGGATTTAATGGCGTGAGAAAACATCAGAAAACAGAAAGCGATCGTTTTTTGTACTGGTGTGATGTGCACGGACTTCTTGTTTGGGGAGAAGGTCCATCTTTCTATAAATATTCTGATAAAGCTGCGAAAAATTTTGTGAGAGAGTGGACTGAGATTGTTGAGCAAAATTATAATCACCCCTGCATTATCATATGGACTCCGCTAAATGAATCATGGGGAGTGCCCGCGATTGAAAGAGATGTTTGCCAGCAAAACTATTCGCAGGCGGTTTATCATTTGACAAAATCGTTGGACAGCACAAGACCTGTTATTTCTAATGATGGCTGGGAACACACTACGTCGGATATTTTAACACTTCATGATTATGAAGAAGACGGAGAAATAATGCGGCGTAAATACTTAACTAAAAAAGAAGAAGTGTTAAGCTGCGAGATTTATCATAATAATTTCAGGGCAGCTTATGCGCAAGGGTTTGGTTATAAAGGAGAACCTGTTCTGATTAGTGAGTACGGAGGCATTGCCTTTGAGGATAATGATAAAGAGTCATGGGGATACGGTGAAAAAGTAAAAACAGAGGAAGATTTTCTGGAAAGATATAAAGCTCTTACGGTAGGAATCAAATCTCTGCCATATGTTTGCGGATACTGTTATACGCAATTATCCGACGTACAGCAAGAGAAAAACGGTTTTCTGACGGAAGAAAGGAGGTTTAAGGTAAATCCGGAAAAAATAAGAGCAATTAATGATTTGCCTGAAGGTGTATTTTGGAACAAAAAAGGACATTAAAAAGGAGGAAGTAAGAAAATGAAAAAGAGATCGTTAAAGATTATGTCAGTAGTATTGGCGGGAGTTATGACTACGGGAATGATTTTAGGCGGATGTTCTGCAGGCGGAGACAAGGAAAACGGCGGAAACAAAGAGGCGTCTAAGGAATTGAATTTGTGGATGCATAATGGACAGGCATTTGTTGACGAGACAAAGAAACTTGCGGAGAATTATGAAAAGGAAACGGGAGTAAAGATTAATATTCAGACATTTCCTTATGATGCCATGAGTCAGAAAATGAAAGCAGCTTTTACTGCCGGAAATGAACCGGATATTATGCAAGTGTTTGGAGCGTGGATTCCGACTTACATGAATCAGAAACTGCTGGCGGAAGTTCCGGAAGAATTATCTGCAAACTTTGAGACAGATTATTTACAGGGCGCTGTAGATGGATATGCAAAGGACGGAACTTACTATGGAGTTCCGATTGAGATGAATGTTGAGTATGGACTATTCTATAATCGGGAAGATGCGGCGGCGGCAGGCGTTCCTGACGGACCGAAAACATTCGACGATGTGATGAAGATTGCGAAAAATAGCGCAAAATTCAATGGGGATGTTCAGGAGTATGGCGGACTTGAGTTTTATAACGGAGATAACTTTGCGGCATTATTCTTGTCATGGATTATGCAAAATGGTGGAGATTTTTGGAATGAGGATCAGACAAAGTTTGTTCTGACTTCTCCGGAAGCGAAAGAAGCGTGGCAAAAATTAGTAGATCTCGTTACGGTGGAAAAAGTAACAGATACGAAACACATTACTGCAAAAATGCCGACAGAGCAGTATTTCTTTGCAAACAAAGCGGCTCAATTAGTAAAAGGTTCCTGGGCATCTGCAGTTGGAGATGATTTGGAAAATGAAAATTGGAAATATGTATTTATGCCTCCTGTAAAAGGCGATATTCCATATTTTGCAGTTGAATCAGGCTGGGGATATGTTGTTTCTGAAAACAGTAAAAATAAAGATACCGCGTGGGATTTCGTAAAATATTGTATGGAACCTGAAAATGCAAAAGAGTTTAATTTGGGAACAGGAACAGTTGCGTCCTTAAAAGCGATTATTGATGATGAGGGTTATCAGTCGGATGAAAGAAATGTAAGAGTGAGCGATCAGTATCAGTATTTACAGTATGCAAGAAGCGTAGGACCTGTTCAGGATATGGACTTTGTTAAGAAAACTTTATTAGATACATTTACAAAAGCGGCATCTGGAAGTATTGGTACAGATGAAGCGTTGGAGGAAATGGAGACAAGTATCAATAATCATATTCAGGAATTATTGAAACAGGCAAAATAAGTATTTAAGAGGAGACGTTTGTCTCCTCTCAAACTGATTGGAGGAGTGGCGGTGGAAAAAAAGACAAGCAGATTAAAACGTCTTCAAAGACGATTTATTGTATGTGGACTTACTCCGATAATGCTGCTGTTTTTTATATTTTCTGTAGTTCCTATCATATTCAGCATTGTAATGTCATTTTATAATTATAATGGATTTCCGGGAGCTCCCTTTGTGGGACTGGCGAATTATAAGATGTTATTTCAAGATCCGGAGTTTTTAGGAGCGCTTAAAAATACAGTAGTATTTGTTTTAGTCGCAGTAGTTTTAAATATTTGTATTTCCACATTTTTAGCGGTATTGATTAAATCACTTCGAAAAAAAGGGGCAAGAAGCTTTTTTCGTGGCTGGATGTTTTTGCCGGCAGTAGTGCCGATTGTTGCAGTGTGTTATGTTTGGTTGATTATGTTCGATCCTGCGAATGGAGTTTTAAATCAGGCACTGATGGCACTTGGAATGGATCATCCGATTAACTGGTTAAATGATCCGAGAACGGCTTTGTTTAGTATTGTACTGGTTACGCTTTGGTGCGATTTGGGATACAATTTGGTCATATTGATGTCAGGGTTAGATAATATACCGAATATGTTTTTAGAAGCGGCTGAAATTGACGGGGCAAACAGTATACAGAAATTTTTTAAAATTACATTGCCTTTGATGTCGAGGAATATGCTTTTTGTTGTCATTATGACATGCATTTCGTATTTTCAGGTTTTTGCTCAGGTGCAGATTATGACGCAGGGAGGACCGGAAAACCATACGAATGTCATAGGATTAAATATCTATAATTATGCGTTCAGATATTCGCAGATGGGATATGCATCGGCGATGGCAGTTGTGTTGCTTGGTATTATATTAATAGTATCATTAGTTCAGTTAAAAGTCGGAAAGCAAGACTGGGAATACTAGGAGGTGTCGAAGGTGAAAAAGCTTGTGCGAATAGGGAAAATTATTATTTTAGCAGTTGCCTTTATAGTTGTTGCATTTCCGTTTTTTTGGTGTTTGATGCTGTCTTTCAAAAGCAATGCGGAAATTATGAGTATACCGACAACATTTTTCCCATCAGAATGGATCGTATCCGGATATAAGAAAGTATTGACTGAAGCCCCATTTATGACCTGGCTGTGGAACAGTTTGTTTTCATCTGTCGTATCAACAGCTATCGTAGTATTTACGAGTTGTCTTGGGGGATATATTTTTGGTAAATTTAATTTTAAGGGGAAAAATTTTCTGTTTGTTTGTGTGTTGATTACGATGATGGTTCCTTTTCAGGTAACGATGATTCCCACATATATCATTTGCAGCAAGTTGAATATTTTAAATTCTATGTCAGCGCTGATTATACCTTTCATGGTATCGGGATTTGGAATATTTTTGTGTCGTCAATTTGCGGAAAGCATTCCGAATGATATATTAGAGGCGGCTAGGATCGATGGGGCAGGGGAATGGAGAATCTTTTTTGGCATTGTAATTCATACGATCAAACCTGCAATCGCGGCACTGTGCATTTTTATATTTATGGGAAGATGGAATGATTATTTGTGGCCGTTAATAGCGATTGTAGATGAAGATAAAATGACGTTGCCGCTGGCGTTGAATTTCTTTAATTCCAGCTTGTTAACGGATTACTGTACTTCGATGAGTGCGGGTGTTTTGGTTATGATACCGATTATTATTATATATTTTATTTTCCAAAAGCAGTTTATAGAAGGAATTACAATGACTGGAATTAAATAGAAAGGGGACTGGAGAGAATGAAAAAAGAGTTTTTTAAATTTGTTTTTTTGGGTGCGGGAAGCTCTGTTTTTACAATGAGACTTGTGGGAGATATTCTGAAAGAAGATACTATAAAAAAGGGGCATATCGCACTTGTGGATTTGGATGAAAAGCTGCTTAGAGAGACGGAAGAAGCTGTGAAAGAGCTTGTTGCATTTTCGGGTCAGGAATTTGAAGTTACAGCACATATTGACTATAAAGAGGCGCTGCCGGGAACGGATTATTTGTTTAATACGATTGCAACAGGAGGGTACGAGCGTTGGAAGAGTGACATAGAGGTGTCGACAAAACACGGAGTACTTCAGTCGGTTGGAGATACAATAGGTCCGGGCGGGATTATTCGAGCATTAAGAACGATACCGGTCATCCTTGATGTTGCTAAAACAATGGAAGAGATCTGCCCGGATGCATGGATAATTAATTATGCCAATCCCGAGGGGGCAATCTGCCTTGCGCTTCAGAAATATACAAAAATTAAGAATTTCGGTTTATGTCATGGAACGCCGGATATGGCAAAACAACTTGCAGAAGAAGTTTTTAAAGTTCCGATAGAAAGATTTACATATCGTGCCGCAGGAATTAATCATTTAACGTGGTTTACGGATATGAAGATTGATGGCAAAGACGTTTATCCTAAGTTACATGACAAATTAAAAGAGAGCGGATTTGATAAAAAAGAACCTATTTCAAAGCAGTTATATGACATATATGGTTTATATCCGGCGCCCGGTGATCGTCATGTGGGAGAGTTTTTTCCGTATTACATGAAAGAAGAAGTTCTTATGGAACAGGATTATGAGTGGAAAAACAATGATTTTAAAGTTGTTGACGGTTGGAGAGAAGAGGCAAGAGTTCTGTTTGATGAAGTAAGGACAAAAAAAGAGGGATATGAAGAATTCCTGAAAGGCTCAGGAGAAACAGCGACTTATTTTATTCGTTCGCTTGCAACAGGAGATATTTCTGATGAAATGGTCAATGTGATCAACAATGGTTATATCGATAATGTCTCTTCGGGTATCATTGTAGAATTACCTACTTATATTGATGAGTTTGGGCTTCATCCGCAGAAAATCGGAAAACTTCCGGATGCGATTGCAGCACAGTGCGATCGCCTTGGGAGAGAATATCTGTTAATGGTAGAAGCGGCGGCAACATGTAATTATGAGCTTGCACGGCAGGCGATGTTTTTGGATCCGCTTGTATCTAATTGCAAATATCCGGAATTATTGTTAAAAGATCTTATCCGTGCAAATCTTGATTTGCTTCCGGAAGCTTGGGAAAAACATTGTTGAATGGAGGAAACGGGGTGTTCTTTTTAGGGATAGATGGCGGTGGAACGAAAACGGCCTTTTTGCTTATAAATGAAAATGGAGATATTATTGAAGCAAAGACGATTGCTACAGTATCTTACAAACATGTAGGAATGGACAATTCGATTGCGCTTTTAAAAGAAACGGTTCACGAAATTTTGAATGACCGGGAAGCGTACATTTGTCTCGCTCTTCCTAACTGGGGAGAGTCGAAAGACGGTGATGGTGAATTTTTGTCCCGTATTAAAGAAATAACAGAACTCCCTGTGAAAATTGTGAACGATAGTGTGGTGGGGTGGGCGGGATCCCTCGGATTATCTTCCGGGATTAATCTCGTTGCCGGCACCGGATCGATTGCATATGGAAGAAATGACGCGGGTGAGGAAGCTCGTGCCGGCGGATGGGATGAAAGATTTTCGGATGAAGGATCATGTTACTGGCTTGGTATGAAATCTTTAGAACTTTTTTCAAAAGAAAGCGACGGAAGGGCGGAAAAAGGCGCTCTTTTGGAGATTTTTCGGAATAGATTTGAGTTAAAATGTGATTTTGATATTATTGATATTTTTAATCGGCGGTATCGAAATGATCGAACGAAAATAGCAGGCCTTCAAAAATATTTGTTAGAAGCTGCCCAAAAAGGAGATTTGGAAGCTGTAAAAATGTATGAGATTGCGGCGGATGAGTTGGCAATGATCGTTGGTTCCGTATACCGGAAGTTGAAATTCGGCGAAGGAACACTTGTATCTTATTCAGGAGGTTTGTTTCATGCAGGAGAGTTTATATTAGGCCCGTTACGAGAACGGTTGAAAACAGAAGGCGTCCGGTTATGCGCGCCTAAATATACGCCGGTAGAAGGCGCATCTTTGTTAGCGGCGGAGATGTTCGATGGTGAAAAACAATACATAGAGGCGATTAGAAGAGGATTTGACATAAAGTAGAGAGGAACGTTCAATTATCATCTTGAAGGGGCGCTCGAAAACATATACAAAAAAATAAGAATCTCCCATGGAAGATCAAGTATCAAAAATGTTGATTTCTGTAGGAGATTCTCTTATTTTAAGATTTAGCAGCTAAAAAACAGTATTTACTGACAGCTCCTTTTTACGTGGTGAGCGTCTGTCAATCTTGGAACGTACTTTTGGCGCTTCTGATGATTGCAATGATCACCTTAGAGCATTTTTACAAAGGTGATAAAACAAGCTGAGGATTGTCGGCAATCTCTCCTTCAGGGGAAATGATCCACTGACCGTCTTTTAATTCGGATCTGTAGTCAGTTCCGTCTTGTCCTGTAAAAGGATCGCTGAAAATAAATTCCAGCTTATTATAGTTATCTGAAAACTCAATCAGACCTTCTGTCAGTACTTCGTAGTTAGAATCGCCGATTTTTTCAGGTTTTCCTATTCTCAATCGGTTTCCTTCTGTTAAAATAATATACAGTTCGTTGGCGTCGTATGTTTCATTGTTGATTACAAATTGGTCAGGACCGGATGCTATAGTCCATGCCTGGTTATATCTGCTAAAATCTTTTGCAGGATCATATTTGTCAGCGGCGCTGCTGCGTACAAAACAATCAGTAGTGTAATCTAGGATCATAGAGTCAGAAGTAAATAACGCAAAATGATCATCTGAAAGTTTCACATATCCTTTTTCTTCGTTTTGGACGTCTTTTGATGTCATTACTAAATAGTTGTTTTCGTATGTGTACGTTCCTTTGGCTGTTTGTTCATCATTCCAAACGACAAAAGTTCCGTCTTTTTCAATTTTCACTTGTATACCGTAACTAAGATCGATCCATGATCCGATCAGAGGCGTATCGCCATCTTGTACATCAGATGCTTCGTCCGATGCGGTGTCTTTATTTGCTGTATCTGTTGTTTCGTTCGCAGATTTGTCTGTGGAGTCTGTAGGTTCTTTGTCTGAATTTCCGCAACCTGAAATGCTGCTGATTGCCAGTGCTGTTGATAAAAAGACAGACATCCATTTTTTTAAGTATTTTCCTTTCATGATCTGTTTTCCCCCTTGTTTGATATAAAAAGTTTTAACGGTTGTTGTAAATAAGTATATCATCATTTATGAGATATTAAAAAGGAAAAAGGTGCGCTTGTAATATTGGATAAATGGCTTATGAAGTCTAAGAAACAATTAGAAGACGGCTTATTTCGGATGGAAGAGTTGATCGGGGGCGCTGCGGATGAATAAAGTTTTTGCGAAAAATGGATGGGATAATTAAGCATAAAAAAACGAGAAACCTTAGATTTAATAAGGTTTCTCGACTTTCGTCAGCAATGCGGAAGAAGAGACTTGAACTCTCACAGGATAAACTCCCACTAGAACCTGAATCTAGCGCGTCTGCCATTCCGCCACTTCCGCTCGACAAATGATATTTTATCATAAGAAAAGATGTTTGTAAAGTGTTAAATTTGTATTTGTATTCTGTTTTTTCTTGTCTGTTTTTGTATGATCAGCCGGGGGATTCTCAAAATTTTATGAAAACCGAATGATTTACGTTTGATTTAGGGAGTCTACGCAGCGTAGACCGATGGAAAATGAACGTGTATTGTAAAATTTTCATAGTTTGATATGATTAGGTCAGTAAAATATTTTACTTTCTGCGAGACGATGCGGAAGGAGGAACAAAATGCAAGAAAGAAAAAACAGTGAAGCAGGAAATGAAAAAGAAGTTGACTATGGGAGAAAAAGCGGACAGGATAATACATCGGAAAATGTAATAGAAAACAGACCGGAGAAAAGAGTAAAAAATAAAGGAGGAAATAAGACAGGAGAATTTATTGCGCGAAAGAGAAAGGAACGCGGAATGACTCAGAAGGAAATGGCAGAGCTGCTTGGGGTTACGAATAAGGCTGTGTCAAAATGGGAGACAAGTCAGGGAATGCCGGATATCGGAATCCTTCCTGAACTTGGAAAGGCGCTTGGAGTGACAGTTGATGAAATTTTAATGGGAGAACAGATTGAACAAGAGAAAAGAGCGGAAACTGCCGTATCGGATGAGGATAAGAAGCTTTTGGAAATTGTGTTGGAGCGAGCCGAAAGAAAGGCGGAAACGATTCGGATCACATGGAAAGATGTTTTTGGCTGTCTGCTAATCTTGTCTGCGGTGGGGTTGATCATAGTGCAGATTTGGACTCTGACTCAGGGAAGAGAACTTGGATTGATCTATATAAGGAATGTAACTCCATATGTGATAAACGCGGCGGCAGTTTTCCTTTTTGGGGCCGGCGGCATGTGCATTGAAAAACTCCGCCCGATATGGAAAAGAAAATCTGTTATTGCAGTAACGGCGATTTTATTAGCTGCAGGAATTGCGGTTTGTCCATTTTGTTTTCCAAAGCAGAGGGAAATCGTTGATCTTGCACCTGATTTTTCAAATACAATGTGTCTGAAAATTGATGAAAACGGAAGAGCGGTTTTTTATCGGCAGCGGGGGCTGCTGTTCGGAGCGCAGTCTGATGTATTTCCGTTTACTGTGAAAGATGATGTGAAAGTACAGTGGCTTGAAAACGATGTGTGTGCTCTTACATATGAGTCGCCGGAAGATGATCAGGTGCATCAGTTTGTGGCGACTTACGGAGACAGAAATGAAGCGGTATCTTATTATTATGTGGCAAATGTGGCTTATGGTACATGGATGCCGGAAGACCGGGGAGAAAATTATAAGTTGGAAGTAGGAACAGGAGAAAACGGCGGAATCGATATTGAAACACCGGAAGGTAAAGAGCATTATGAACCGGAAGAATGTCTTCAGTATGGAACGCTTGCAGTTGTATTTCCCAGTGATGATCCGAAATGGACGCTTGTGTTAAATAAAGACTGCGTAGTGGAAGCGGGAGGAAGCCGGATAGAAGAAGGCGGAACAGTTACTTTGTGCAAAGTAGCGATGGAAAAAACAGCTCCGATCATTATGCATTAGAGAAATCCATTTGGAATGAAAGGATGGAATGTCAAAAAGAGTAAATCAGATTCGGAGCGCTTAGAATAGAGAGGAGAAAATATGGGAATGAACAGAAAAACAGGACGAGGCGCAAAATTTCTTATTGTGTTTGTTGTCATAGTGATCATAATGGCAGCAGTTACATTTTTTGCAGGAAAGTATGCTTATCATTTGTTAAGGGAGTACATAGAATATGCGTCGAAACAAAGTACGGAAGTGGTTTTAGAAAAAGACGGACTGAAAGGAATGATCGAATGGATGTCTGAGAAAGAAAAAGAGAAACTTCCGAAAAAATTTCTTGTTTCCGATATCGAGGCAGAGTTGTGGAAAAACGGAGAAGTGTACGACTTTGCGTTTAATATTCAAGAATTTGACGAATCAGATGAATACATGAAAGATATTTATTACAGGTATGACAGCAGAGAAGGAAAGCTTAGTAAAACAGAAAATGTAAACGAGGTGTTTCCGACTGAGTATGACCCGAATGCAGAAGTGGATTATTTGGACAGCCAGATAAAAATGCTCCCGCTAATGGCGCAGATGAAGGAGTTGGATTTTGACAGATATGTCGTGGAATACAGTCAGGACAGACGGCTTCAAGATGCGGATGTAGTGATAGACGGAAGAGACGGAAACGGATTTTCCGTGCTGACACAGAAAGAATATCAGCAGGGAGCAGGAGGGGCAAGCGACGGAAGTTCGCAGGTTGTGATCTCTCTGACTGACGGTGGAGGAGTGATGGGAGAGAGGATCGAATATATCTGTGCTCCGGCAGATGAAAATGCGCTTGTCGGTCAGACGGAGACAGTGATGCAGACCGATTATTATTTCAGGGGAGAGGAACTTATGCTGACAGATGACAGTGGGGAAACATGGGTTGCAAGCGGTTTGACGACAAAGCAGTTGGAAGAAACGAAAGCGGTATACGGTCAAGGAAATATGATTCCGGAGAACAGTGTTTACGCAGACGGAAACGGAATGTTTGCAGTATTTTGGGGCGAGACCCCGACGCTTCATGTCTCAAAAGATGACGGTGAGACTTGGACTGATTTTGTATTTCAGGAGGAGTATCCGAGACTATGCACTTCGAGAATTGTTCGTTTTCTTGATCCTGAAAACGGATATGTAGGTCTTGGAACAGACTGGTCAATGGGAACCGGAGGAGCTACTTACATCGGCTGGACGCATGACGGCGGCGCAACTTGGGAGACAACACCTGTAGCTGTGGAAAACGGATGGATTTTGTCGGGACTTGCATTTGCCGATCAGTCAGCCGGGATGCTTACGATGGATGAACAATTTGGAGAAAATTCGTGGCCGCATGTACTTGTGACAGAAAACGGCGGGGCGTCATTTGCGGAAATAGAGCTTCCGTGGGATACTGTTTCGGAAGAAGTGATGTTTCTGAATAAAGTGGACAGTTTGAAATATGAGAATGGAGTTTATTACTTAACCCTCGGTCAGGGGGAGTATGGAAATAAAAAAGCTGATTTTACAAGTACAGATTTGAAGAGCGGATGGAAATTTGAAAAAAGCTATATAGGAACAGTTCATTTGAATGGATAGGGGGGCATAAAAATATCGCATCTTAGAGAATGTGAAACTTTTTCTGTAAATAATGTTTTAGAAGGTCTTCTATGGTAAAATATTTTATCATAAGGAGGCCTTTTATTATGGCAAGAGAAAAGAAACCTGTACACAAAGTACAAATGACAGAAGGAAAACGTAACATCATTCACCAGCTCTTGAAAGAATACGATATCCAATCAGCAGAAGATATCCAGGATGCGCTGAAAGATCTTCTTGGTGGAACCATCAAAGAGATGATGGAAGCGGAAATGGATGACCACTTGGGATATGAAAAATCACAACGTTCTGATAGCGGTGATTATCGCAATGGTTATAAGCGAAAAAGAGTGAATAGTCGTTATGGTTCTATGGAGATTGAAGTTCCACAAGACAGAAAATCAACTTTTGAACCTCAAGTAGTAAAGAAACGTCAGAAAGACATTTCAGATATCGATCAGAAGATTATTTCTATGTATGCAAAAGGTATGACAACCCGGCAGATTTCAGAAACAATCGAAGATATTTATGGTTTTGAAACATCCGAAGGTTTTATATCAGATGTTACAGACAAGATTCTCCCACAAATTGAAGACTGGCAGAATCGGCCATTAGATGAAGTTTATCCAATCCTGTATATTGATGCGATTCACTATTCCGTCCGTGATAATGGAGTGATCCGGAAGCTTGCTGCGTATGTCATTCTTGGGATTAATGCGGAAGGTAAGAAAGAAGTGCTTACTATCAGTATTGGAGAAAATGAAAGTTCCAAGTATTGGCTCTCCGTCTTAAACGAATTAAAAAATCGTGGTGTAAAAGATATCCTGATCATTTGTGCAGATGGACTCACAGGTATCAAAGAAGCGATTGCGGCAGCATTTCCTAAGACAGAATATCAAAGATGTATCGTTCATCAAGTGCGAAATACCTTGAAATATGTTCCAGATAAAGACAGAAAAGCATTTGCCACAGATTTGAAAACGATATATCAGGCAGCGGATGAAAAGAAAGCTTTGGCAGCTTTGGATCGGGTAATGGAAAAATGGACTGCAAAATATCCGAATTCCATGAAACGCTGGAAGGATAACTGGGATGCTATTTCCCCAATCTTCAAGTTTTCAGCAGCGGTTAGAAAGGTCATTTATACAACAAATGCCATTGAATCTCTGAATTCCACTTATCGGAAGCTGAACCGTCAGAGAAGCGTCTTTCCAAGCGATACAGCCCTTTTAAAAGCCCTTTATCTGGCTACCTTTGAAGCTACAAAAAAATGGACTGCAACAATCCGGAACTGGGCTCAGGTTTATGGAGAGTTAAGTATCATGTATGAAGGTCGCTTGCCAGAGTAATAAAAAAGCAGAAAAACAGGCGGATTACCCGCCTGCTGTTGACATGCAATTTTGTAACTGTTATATATAAAGCAAGGGCGAAAAGCTGATTTTGTTTAAGCCTATCGCTCATTCTTATCATAGAAGATCATATTTACAGACTTTTCTTCATAGTCTCGCATCTTAAATGACAGGTTTAAGATGCGATATTTTAAGTTGTTATTAAACATTTTTATTCCATTATTTCATAATCTTCTTTTTCTGCTAAATCAGATTGGAGGTTTTGAAGGTACTCATTGCAGCTGTTCAAGTGTTCTGTTTCGTGTTCTGATTCTGAGTAGATGGTTGCAGCGTTATTTAAGTAATCTTGTTTTACGGAGTTTAAATATTTCTCAATCGGTAGATTGATTTTATAAACTTCAAATTCGTGTTGCCAATATTCTTCTTCAGAATCGAACTGATTAATTAAAGCTTGTGCTTCGTCTTTATTTGTTGCTCCGTTTATGATCTCTTTTAATTCATCCAAATATGCCCAAACTTCCTCATCGGTTACAGAATAGCCTTCTGAAATTGCCTTTTGATATGTAGCATCACGTTCTAACATATATTTAATTGCTTTTTCGCGAGCAGTAGATTCGGTATATCCGGCTAAAATGTAAAATTCGGTAGCCTGTTCAATATCGTCTTTTGTAATAATTCCACCTGATTTCCCTTTTGCAAAAATAGAATTATCACTTTTTTCCTTATGAGATTTAAATAACTGTCCGACTTTTTCCATGATATCAATATTGGACTCAAATGATGTGGCATATACAGATATTGATCCTATGATTAAAATAACAAGTAATGATGTAGCTATTAGTATTCGTTTTTTCATAATTGACTCCATTTCTTTGCTTTTTAATAGCAATTTTAAATTTTTAAGGGTGATCACAAAATTATTTTGTTGCTAATGGTATGGTTGCTGAGTTTGAGTAGGCCATAGGAATTCCATCTGGACAGGTTAATAAATATGTGATTTGTCCTTTGTAGGTAGTGTTTTTAGGATAATATTTTACTGTAGTGTTAAAATAGTACCATCCAGTTTCCCTTAGTTAAAGATATGAACCCTCTTTATCAGTCTACTTTTCCAATAAATCGGTAGTATATCTCTATTTCCTGTATTCTTTCGTTCTCCTCATTCGTTGTTGCTTCGTGAATAAGGATTTTTTCTATCATTGCATTTAATAACGGTGCTGTCAGTTCCTTTGGTACGGAATACTCCTTGATTAACTCAATCCACTTTTCAGCACCTATCATATCCTGTTCCATTTTACTTAATTCTTCTCTTAGGTTGGTTATCTGCTGTTCAAGTTCTATCTGCTCTTTTTGATATTTCCCCGACAGCATGATGAAGTTTCGTTCCGTTATCTTCTCACAGGCTCTATCTTCATACATTTTTGCAAATAAACGGTCAATCTCATTTTGTCGGTTCTCGGCTTTCTTCAAGGCACTTGCCTTTTTCTTCTTTTCCCGTATTCGCTCTGCATTGCCGACTTTCTGTATTTTGTTCAATACCTTTTCTTCGTCCTGCTGTACTGCCTTAGCCCAATACTGCAATCGTTCCAATACAGCTTGATACAGCACATCATAGCGGATATAGTGCATAGAACAATAACCTTTGCCAAACTGTCCGTAGAAACTACAAGAATAATAACTATACGGTGTTTTATTTGCCTTATTTGTCGCAAACCTCATAGACCAGCCACAATCCGCACACTTGACAAGCCCTGCAAATATCGGCGTTGCCTTTTCCTTTGTCTGTCTACGCCTTGATTTTATCTGCTCCTGCACACGATAGAACACTTCCTTGTCAATAATCGGTTCGTGCGTGTTTTCTACTCGAAACCATTCGCTTTCGGGCTTTCGTACTTTCTTCTTGCTTTTGAAAGAAACGGTTGATTGTCGATTATGAACGCTGTTTCCGATATAGACTTCACTTTTCAATATCGCCTTTACATGAGCAATCGTCCACTCATAACGCTTGCTTTCGGGCTTTCCCTCAAAGATATGAGCAAAAGTACCGTACCTTGTAAAATTCAACCAAGACGCTGTCGGGACTTTTTCTTCTCGCAGTATTTTTGTGATTTTGGCACTACCGTAACCTTGATAGGCTAGAGAGAAGATTTTTTCAACAATCCATTTTGTTTCCTCATCAACCAACAGTTTCCCTTTGATGTCGGGGTGTTTCTTATATCCTAACGGAGCATAAGCCCCATAATACGCACCCTCTGCAAATTTCGTCTTAAAGGCTGATTTCACTTTACGGCTCGTATCTCTTGCCACCCATTCATTGATGATGTTCTTAAATGGTGCAATCTCACTTTCGCCTTTTTCGCTGTCCACACCGTCGTCAATCGCTATGTAACGGACATTATGGCTGGGAAAATACAATTCTGTATATTGTCCTGTCATAATATAATTTCTACCAAGTCGTGATAAGTCTTTTGTTACAACACAGTTGATTTTTCCTGCCTCTATATCCTCAATCATTCTTTGAAAACTCGGTCTGTCAAAATTTGTTCCCGACCAGCCGTCATCAATATATTCATCAATCACATTCAAATGATGTTCTTTTGCATATAGACGCAACATACTTCTTTGTGTGGTAATGCTGGAACTTTCGCCCTGTAATTCATCATCTCGGCTTAACCTAAGATAAAGTGCAGTATTGTAAATCTGTTGTTTCATTGTCAGTTATCCTCCTTTATAACTAACCCGTGTTTACAATACCTGCTTGCAAGTAAAGTATAACACGGGTACTTTTGGGAGTATCCCAAAGTTTGTGTAAACCTCCAAACTGATGTAAGATAGAATTACTCAGTTTGGAGGTTTATTTTATGGCAAGAAAAAAGGATTCACCACAAAAAGCAGCGCTTAGAGAACTCATGGGAAACTACCTGAAAGAAAACAATGTAAAAGTAAAAGATGGAACAGATGTTAATTCCATTATGCGGGATATGATGTCTATCATTTTGGAAGGTGCCCTTGATCAGGAACTGGATGAAGAACTGGGATATTCCAAGTATGATTATCGAAATAAAGAAACCGATAATTCCAGGAATGGATATTCCCAGAAAACGTTACATACCAGTTACGGAGATATGGAGATTGATATTCCAAGGGATCGAAACGGTGACTTCGAACCACAGGTTGTAAAGAAGTATCAGAATTCGATTACGCAGGACATGGAAGAAAAGATCATTTCCATGTACGCAAAAGGAATGACTACTGCCGATATAGAAAGCCACATGCGTGAATTATACGATCTTGAGATCTCCGACAGTACTGTCAGCCGGATCACTGATAAGATCCTGCCAATAGTAAAAGAATGGCAGGAAAGGCCATTAGAAAGTGTGTATGCTGTTGTATTTATGGATGCGATCCATTTCCATGCCCGTAATGAGGGGCGGATTGTAAAACGTGCTGTTTACATTGCGATTGGGATCGATATGGAAGGACGTAAGGATGTCCTCGGAATGTATGTTGGTCAAAATGAAAGTGCCAAGTTCTGGCTCTCCATCCTGAATGGCCTGAAAAACCGAGGTGTAGAAGATATATTGATTGCGTGTGTGGATGGACTGACCGGTTTTCCACAGGCAATTGAAGCAGTATTTCCCCAGACCGAGATCCAGCAGTGCATCATCCATCAGATCAGGAACACCACGAAATTTGTTTCTTACAAAGAGATCAAACCACTTATGGCAGATCTGAAGCGTGTATATGCAGCTCCTACAGAAGAAGTTGCATTGGCAGAACTGGACAGCTTTGACGAAAAATGGAGCGGGAAATACCCTAAGATTGCAAAGTCATGGAAAGATAACTGGGCAAATCTTTCAACGTATTTTAAGTATCCGGAAGCTGTCAGACGTCTGATCTATACCACGAACACGATTGAAGGATTTAACCGCCAGCTCCGGAAAGTCACCAAATCCAAGACAGTATTTCCATCCGATGACAGTCTCTTGAAAATGCTGTATCTGGCCATGATAGATATCACCAAGAAATGGACGGGACACCGTCAGGATTGGGGACAGATCCATTCTCAGCTGGAAATTTTCTTCGAAGAAAGATTGGAAAGGTTATAAGCAGAATGCATGCTAGGCAGGGCTGGCACAGCCAGTCCTGCTTGACATGCCTTAAAACTGCATTATAATACAAACAAGGACAGAACCCTGAAAAACAGGTTCTGTCCTCGATAACTAATGACATATCTTATATCAGTTTTTTCTGTTTACACAAAACTTGAAACGCTCTCGTACTTTTTGTCATTCAATCTATTTCTTACAACTGCACCGATTTTATGCGATTGTCTGCTTTGCTTTTTCCAACATGACATCAGTTAGAAGTTCTTCCATTGTCTTTCCCTTTTCGGAGAAATGCTCTTTTACAACAATCTTTGTCTTTCCTCTGTTGCCAATGCCACACTTGTTATTTTTCTTTTGAATTGTTTTTACAGCATTATCAATAACACATACCCCCTTTCTGTAAAATCTTTCTAAGCAATTCAACGGCTTTTGTCATAGCCCACAGGACTTCCACCTCTGCATAGTTCTTATGTAGCCGTACCCATTGCGTGCGACGCTTTTAACGCTCAAGCTGTGGCTGTACGGGAGTATCATTATCTGACAGCACAGGTCATGGCGATAAAAGAGGACAAATCTTTTACAAGAACACAGATAGGTTGTCGCTCACTTTTGCAGGAGAAAGGTCATGGCGTATCTGTTTCAACGGCTCGCTGTCTGTCAAAGGTATTGAATTGCTTTATTCAGTTGTCAAAGAGCGATTGAAAGAAGAAAATCATCTTTCCTATATATCGCGTTGGAAAAGAGTAAAAGCGTAACCAATATTCAAAACTTTTTTCTTTTCTTGTACCATATAGGGAAAGAAATTGTCATTCTGCTAAGTTGATGATGAAAAGATTTCTTTTCACACCCTAACTACCTATGCAATACCGTTACTGCCAACTATGAAATGAAAGATTTTGTTTGCTCCATATAGGGAACGACAACTACCAAATGTTAAGTTGAGAATGAAAATATTTTCTTCTTTTCACATCAACACTCAACTGCTAATACCTGTTTGAATACAAATTGAAGATACTTTGTCTTCTTTCACATAACACTGTCCACTCATCTTGAATTTCCGACATTTTTTCAAAACTTTTCTTCTTTCACTCCATATAGGGAATGGAAACCTTGATTTGATGACCTATTTTCAAAAAAAGTTAGATTTCCTTTTCTCGTACCATATCTGTACACAAGTTGATGTTTTGTTGCAGATATTTTGAAGAAATTAAAAAATACCGTCATTCTCTTGTGGGACAGCGGTATCTATGCGTTCTTCTATGGTTGATTTTTCTAACTGTAATAAGTGTTTATGTTTGTCTTTGAGTTCTGCCTGCTCAATCATATCTTTCAGTATCGTTGTATGATTTTCTCTGTCTAATGCTTGTACCATTTTTATGGTTGGTGCAACCTGTCTTTGTAACCAATGTAATGCCTTTTGTAAAGTATAAGGTTCTGGTTTAGTCGTTAATCGTATCGGCTCTCTATTTTCCCCTATAAACCATGCCCAATCATCATTTGTTTTCCATTGACTTTTCGGTTTATCATCTTCTCTATCAACAAAGCGGACATAATGATTGATGATAGAAAAAGCGGTGCGTTCAGCGTCCCGATAGGTCAGTAAATCTACAACCGCATAATAGGCTCGTTCATTCTTCATGCGTATTTCAAAACGGTTCTTGATTTCTGTATCTTCAACTTCTATGCCATTTTTGACATACTGCTCGTAATTTTTCTGATAGGCACACATATATAACTCACTACTGGTTGAACCGAGATATAAGGTTTCTCCTGTATTCTTTGGTAAATCGCTACCACATTTTTCCGTACCGCTGTAATCTTTCTGCATACGAAAGTAGGAGATACATTCGCCAGCCTTGTATTTTTCCTTTAACTTTGGAATATCTAATATTCCTGCTTTATCATTGATTGCCAAGTCAAGTCGTTTCATCTTACCACCTGCCGTTAAACAATCCAGCATAAAGTCATACCATGAGCGTTCCTGTGCCAATAGATAACTTTCCATTTGCCGACACCCTCTGCCTTTTAGTTCTAATAAAACACCTAAATGCTCTTGCATGGAACACATGATGTTGATGTCGCCTAAAACATATTTGCTTTCATATCCGTATTTTCCAAAATCTTCATAAAGCATATAATCGGCTTTTAGTTGTAATACTTCACGAATAATCTTTAATGCGTCTGTCGTAGGAAAGCGGACACGGAAGTAATCAATCAACAGAAATAGTGGTTCTTGCGGATTGAAACGCTCAATCTGTTTTTCTATCGTTTGTTTTAGTTCAGCAGAGGGAACAACAGTCCCATTCTCTATCTGGTTAAAATATGTACGACTGATACCACAGGCAACAGCAAGTTTTCTTTGTGTTACTCCATATTCTTCACGCTTTTGTCTTAATTCTTCTATAAAGTTTTTATCATTCATTCTTCAATTCCTCCAATCAAAAAAGGCAACTACCATATTTGATAATTGCCTATACTTAAATTTCCGCAAAAGAAAAGACAATCAATTTCTCGTTTGAAATCAACTGTCTTTCCTATGTCTTATTCAATTTTTATGTATTAAATGAGTGCTTTTTAGTTAACACCCTATTAAAAGCGATTTTACCTTGTAAATACAGCGTTTTCCGCTTAGTAGTGTATATTGTTTCTTGTTTTTTGTGCCCCCCTTGTTAGATAACGGGGGCTTACTGTTCACTCCGCCTATTATGCTTTTTCGCTTTACCTTTTAATCCCCAATCATATTATACCTCTAATGCACGAATTAGATTTACCATTTCAATAGCTCCCTGTGCACATTCAGAGCCTTTATTTCCTGCTTTGCTACCAGCTCGTTCTATCGCCTGTTCAATCGTATCTGTCGTAAGAACACCAAACATAACTGGTGTTTCGGTATTTAAACTGATTTGAGCAATTCCTTTTGATACCTCACTACACACATAATCATAATGGCTTGTACTACCTCGAATAACTGCTCCCAAACAAATAATCGCATCATATTTTTTACTTTTTGCCATTTTAGACGCTATCAAAGGTATTTCAAATGCTCCCGGAACCCAAGCTACCTCTATGTCCTTTTCACCAACATTTTCTCTTTTCAAATTATCTAATGCACCTGCTAATAGCTTAGAAGTTATAAACTCATTAAATCTTGCTACAACAATACCGATTTTTATATTTTCTGCTACTAAATTTCCTTCAAAAGTGTTCATTTATTTTTCCTCCATATTCAAAATGTGTCCCATTCGGTCTTTCTTTGTCTTTAGATAAAAACTATCATAAGGATTTGCTTCTATTTCAATCGGTACTCTGCTTGAAATTTTCATTCCATAATCTTCTAACTGATAAACTTTATCAGGATTATTTGTAAGTAAATGCAATGATTTTATTCCCAAATCTCTTAAAATCTGTGCACCGATATAATATTCTCTTAAATCGCCTTGAAATCCTAATGCAAGGTTGGCGTCAAGTGTATCCATACCGTTATCCTGTAAATGATAGGCTTTTAGTTTATTGACAAGCCCGATACCTCGTCCCTCTTGTCGCATATAAAGCAATACACCAGAACCATTTTCTGCAATCATTTTCATTGCTTTATCTAACTGCTGTCCACAATCACAGCGTAAAGAGCCAAAGGCATCTCCTGTTAAGCACTCTGAGTGGACACGACATAGCACATCGTTTCCATTATTCAAATCTCCCATAACCAATGCAACATGATGTTCTCCATTCAATTTATTGATATAACAATGTGCTTTGAAATTCCCATATTTTGTAGGCATTTCTACAACCGAAACACATTCTACAAGCAAATCATATACTTTTCTGTATTCCTGTAATTCTTTAATTGTGAGGGTAGGTATATGGTGTGTTTGAGAAAACTGAATTAAATCAGGTGTTCTCATCATTTTCCCGTTTTCATTCATAATTTCGCAACATAAGCCACATTCTTTTAAGCCAGCCAACCTCAATAGGTCAACCGTTGCTTCTGTATGTCCATTTCTTTCCAAAGCACCTCCGTTCTTTGCAATCAGAGGAAACATGTGCCCCGGTCTACGAAAGTCAAAGGGATTTACATTCTCAGTCACACACATACGAGCCGTTAATCCTCTTTCTTCGGCAGAAATACCTGTTGTAGTATCCTTATAATCAATAGAAACTGTAAAGGCAGTTTCATGGTTATCTGTATTATCTTCAACCATAGGGGAAAGCATGAGCCTGTTAGCCAGACTTTCACTCATAGGCATACAGATTAAGCCTTTTGCATAAGTCGCCATAAAATTAACATTTTCTGTTGTCGCAAATTGTGCCGAACAAATTAAATCCCCCTCATTTTCTCTCTCTTTATCGTCCATAACCAAAACAAGTTTTCCCTCTTGTAACGCCTGCAATGCCTCTTTTATTTTTTGATATTTCATAATTCCTTTATCCTTTCTGCTAAAATCCGTATCGGCATAACAACTCTTTCGACAACTCTGTTTCATTGCTGTTGTCTATGAGTTTCTGCACATATTTCCCTAATATATCATTTTCAAGGTTTACCATATCCCCGACTTGTTTATTCTTGAGAATTGTTTGCTCCAAAGTATGAGGGATAACGGATACCGAAAAATCTGCTTTCGATACTTTTGCGACAGTAAGACTAATACCGTCAATAGCAATCGAACCTTTTTCAACAATTAGATTTAAGATTTCTCTTTGCGTATTGATTTGATACCACACCGCATTTTTGTCTCTACGCACAGACGATATTCTGCCTGTCCCATCAATATGCCCCGTAACAATGTGACCGCCCAACCTGCCATTCATAGGCATAGCTCTTTCTAAATTCACAAGGCTTCCATGTCTTAACAGGCTAAGAGCCGTTCTGTTCCATGTTTCATTCATCACATCAACTGTAAAAGATTGTCGAGTGAAACAAGTAACTGTAAGGCAGATACCATTGACTGCTATGCTGTCGCCTAAATGTATATCCTCTAATATTTTTGAAGCTTTAATGGATAGTTTACAGTTACAAGTATCTTTCTGTATTCTTTCTACTTTACCGATTTCTTCTATTATTCCTGTAAACATGGATAAATCACTTCGCTTTCTATGAAATAATCATTTCCCACTTGAGAAAAAGCATATGGTTTAAGCATAATGGCGTCATTAGGAAAAGCAACACCTTGACCACTTACAGGGCTTTTTGCACTCCCACCAAATATTTTAGGTGCTATATAAATTTGCACCTCATCAACAATCTGTTGCTCAAGAGCACTCCAATTCATTGCACTTCCACCCTCTAAAAGTAGACTGTCTATCTGCATATTTCCTAAACATTGCATTAAATTCATTAAGTCAATATGATTACCTTTTTTCTTCGTATAAATAATTTCACAACCACATTTTCTGTAAAGAGCAATCTTACTTTCATCAATAGAAGAAGTAGCGATATATGTTTTAATGTCATTCGCTGTTTTGATAATTTTTGATGTAATGGGTGTTCTTAAATCTGTATCACATACGATACGAATAGGATTTTCCCCGTTTTCTAATCGGCATGTCAGTAAAGGGTCATCTTGAATAACGGTATTCACTCCTACCATGATCGCAGTAACCTTATGCCTGAATTGATGTACTTGTTTTCTCGCTTTTTCGCCACTTATCCATTTTGATTGATTTGTATAAGTTGCTATTTTCCCGTCCATTGTCATTGCATATTTCATAAAAACATAAGGAATATGCCTTGTAACATATTTTCTAAAAACTTTGATTAACTGTTGACACTCCATTTCTAAAATTCCTATCACAACTTGAATGTTGTTTTCCTCAAGTACCTTTACACCTTTTCCAGACACAATAGGATTACAGTCTAAAGTTCCGACGACTACTCTTGTAATGCCACTTTTAATAATTGCTTCTGTGCAAGGTGGTGTCTTACCATAGTGACAGCATGGTTCAAGTGTTACATAAAGTGTTGCTCCTACAGGTGACTCCCTACAATTTTTTAATGCATTTCTCTCTGCATGCAATCCACCAAAGATTTCATGGTATCCCTGTCCTATAATTCGATTATCTTTTACAATTACTGCCCCAACCATAGGATTAGGATTGACATAGCCAGCACCTTTTTTTGCCAGTTTTATTGCTAATTTCATGTATTCTGTATCGCTCATTTTTACACCTCCAAAAAAATACATGCCTTGAATAAAATCTATCCAAGACATGCAAAAGAGGATTTATGCGATTAAAGAAAATGCTCTGAAACAATATAAAATCATTCCAGAGCACGCAAAAAAAGCATAAACTTACTTTCATCTTCTTTCATCCAGACTATACTGTCGGCTTTGGAATTTCACCAAATCATGCCTTTCGGCTCGTGGGCTATACCACCGGTAGGGAATTACACCCTGCCCTGAAGATAGTTATTCAATTACGGACAATTATAATATCTGATATTATATCTGTCAATAAAAAGTTTTTTTCTCGTTTATCCAAATACAATAATTTGCAAGCAGGTAAACACAGGTTATTTCTTAATATCCTTTTGTTTGGGAAACTCCCCATTCCCACTTGCTAGTATCTACCAACAAATCGCCTTGTTGGAACGGTGATATAATAACTTTGTTAGTTCCATCCGTATGTAATGCGTTAGATACATCTACAGAAATATTGTTAGCTCCAGCGCCAGATCTTTTTATCATATAAAATTTTTGACGAAATGGAAATGCATTCTGTGTATTAGTGGAAGAATAATAAGATTCGTAATAGTCTAATTCTATGTCCACTACATTCCATCCATTATCGGGTATTGCAAAAACATGTTGATCTTGAACTACGCTTCCTTTTTGCAATGACTGACGTTTGGTTTGAGTTTCTAAGTGCGTTGCATGGCTTGTGATGAGTGGAGAGTAAATTAACATAGCAAATAAAATTGGAATTAATGTAGTTTTTTTAAAAAAATTTTTCATATCTGTTCCCTTCCTCGTACATCAAATATTTAAAAGTAGTGAATTTAATGAAAACTAAAAGTAAAGTTTTCATTGGCATAACTCTTTATAGAATTCTTTTTTAATTCTAATAGGTTGCTTTGTTTATAGTTTTTTAATTTCTCTAAATATGCCCAAAACTTTTCGTCAGTTACATCATAAACTTTTGCGATTGCTTTTTGATAAGTATCATCACGTTCCGATATATATGTGATTGCTTTTTCACGGGCTGCAGATTCTGTATGACCCGCTAATGTGTAAAAATCAGTGATTTGTTCAATATTATCTTTCGCAATAAATTCTTCTGATTTTTCCTTTGCAAAAATAGGGGAATCAGTTTCTACTTTATGTGATTGAAAGAACCGACCGACTTTTTTATAATTGACTCCATTTTTTCGCCTTTTATTAAGAGGAATTTAAAACTTATAACCTTTTATGGCAAACTAAATAAAAATTCCAATGGTATCACTCCTTATGATATATTTCTTGAGGCAACATAACGATTAGTTAAAAATATTTTTGGTTAGGGTGATTGACTTTGTGTTGCTGTCAATTTATTTGAGAGTTTGAATAGATGATATTTTTTCTCCTTAATTATAACACTATTTTAGGCATTTGCTAAATGCCGCAACCCATTGATTTTACTGGGTTTTCTCGTTTCTTATATATAAATTTTCTCTCCACTCATGGTAAAATATAAGTAGCCACACAAACATCCCACACATGAGAGGAGAAAAAATTTATGGCTAATAATTATCATCAGCTTTCACTTAAAGATACTTTTTCAGACTGCAAGGACATGTTTATGGATGATGTTCCTTCCTTTTTTCAACTTCTGGAGCAGCATTTTGATATTTCTCTTTTTATTCCACAAACTTTTTATAACGCTTTTTATCAGCATCTTGGTCGCAAAAGAGAGTATCCGCTTACTGGTTTCCTTTCTGCCCTTATCCTACAAAAAATCTTTCCTATCCCCACGGATTCCCTGCTGATACTATTATTGAATCTTTGCAAGGAACTTCGGGATTTCTGCGGTTTTTCCAAAGTCCCTGATGCACCTTTGTTCACTCGCTTTAGACTGGGCTTTTCTGACCACATTGAACTCATGTTTCAGCAGATGGTTGATTATACCGAACCCATCTGCCAGCAGATTGATTCTTCACTGGCTCAGATTCTTACCTTTGATACTTCCGGCATCGAACTCTATGTTACGGAAAACAATCCCAAAACTCTCAATGCACTTATCCGAAAACTGAAAGTTTATTACAAAGATATCCCTGATGTTGACCCTTATAAGATGGCTTACGGTCTTATGCCTTCACAGGCGGCATCCTGTCCCGACGCAAAGCAACAATACATCAACGGACATTTCTGTTATGCGGATAAATTTGCCATCCTTACCAATGGTCTGGGTATCATCCGGCATATCTCTTTTCTGGATGATGACTTTAAAACAGCTCATCCGGAAATGACGATAGAAAAGAAATCTGATTCTCCCGATGAAGATAAGTCCATCGGGGATGCAACTTCCCTGAAGCCTGTGCTTTCTGATTTCTTTTTCCTGCACCCGGACTTCCATCCGGATACTTTTCTGGGCGATTCTTCTTTTGATACCATCAAAACCTATGGGATGCTGTTGAATGACTTTCATTTTTCCAAGGCTCTGATTCCTTACAACCTTAGAAATGAAAGCAATCTCAAAAAAGTCGGATATAACGAATACGGCTATCCAACCTGCCCGGGCGACCCTTCTCTTGCCATGAAGTATTGTGGTATTACCCATGAAAATGGACGTGCTGACCGTGTCAAATGGATTTGTCCCAAGGTTCACATGGTAAAGGGTAAATATGTCTGCGACTGTAAAAATCCTTGCTCTACCGCCACCAAAGGACGCACCACTTATACATACGAGAATCTAAATTTTCGCATGTTCCCCGGAATTCAAAGAGATTCCGAAGAATGGAATTCCCTTTACAAAATCAGAACCATTGTGGAACGTGCCATCGACCATCTAAAAATCAACATGTGTGTTGCCGGAAGGAAATCCAGAAACCACACCACCACAAAAGCGGATGTTTTTCTTGCAGGGATTGCAAGCCAGCTTACCGTCATTGTCGCCCACAGCATGAATTGTCCACAATACATCCGAAGTTTGAAACCTTTAATTGCCTAAAAAAGTATTTCATTGTCATAGTTCATTTATGGGCTTATTAAAGTACGCCCCACATCTGATGATTTATGTCAATTCAGAAACCATTCTGAATAATGACCGTTTTTTCTCTCCTTATATGAGGAAAGTTATCCACATCAAAGAAAAAATTATTTAACAATTACCTATATAACACTATTTTTACTCTTTTTTTTGAAATGTAACAAAATGCATAGGTTATGGTAATAACTTACATGTTTTAGATGTTTGTCATCGCTTTTCTTTTGGTCAAGGAGTCTTTATAGTATTATATAAAAAATCTCCATTCTTACTTGAAGGATGGAGATTTTTAAAAGTAATTAAATGGCAGTGTATACAATTTCTCCGCCGCATACAGTCATTTTCACTTTCCCGTACAATTCCCAGCCGATAAACGGTGAATTTGACGACATGGAAGCGAAGAATTCAGGAATCCATTTTGCTTCGGGATCGAAGATCACGAGGTCGGCAGGAGCGCCCTTTTCGATTTTTCCGCCGTCTAAATGATACAGTCTGGCGGGATTGATCGTCATTTTTTCGAGAAGCTGCATAAGTGACAGATGCCCTTTGCGTACAAGAGAAGTGATCCCGAGCGCCAGTGATGTTTCCAAACCGATGATTCCGCTTGGAGCGGCAGTGATGGAGCGTTCTTTTTCTTCTTTGCTGTGCGGGGCATGGTCTGTTGCGATAATATCGATCGTTCCGTCGGCGAGTCCGGCGATGATTGCCTGACGGTCAGCTTCGGAGCGAAGCGGCGGGTTCATCTTTGCAAGTGTTCCATATGTCAGAACAGCCTCGTCTGTCAGTGTGAAATGGTGCGGCGTTGCTTCCGTGTGAATATTTGCGCCGAGTGATTTAAAGTGGCGGATAATGTCTACGGAACGTCCCGAGCTGATATGCTGCATAACAACGTCGGCGCCTGAATGCAGCGCGATCATGCAGTCTCTTGCGACGAGGGATTCTTCGGCGATAGAGGGAGAACCGTAAATGCCGAGCTGTTCAGACACCGCGCCGTGGTTGACGCCGTTGTTTTTAATAAATGACGGATCTTCTTCATGAAGGCTGATCGGTACGTTTAGCTGTTTGGATTTTTCCATTGCCTCGTATAAAAACGCGGCGTTTTTCAACGGAATGCCATCGTCGGTAAATCCGCATGCTCCGGCAGTTTTCAACGCTTCCATGTCGGTCATTTCTTCGCCGCGCAGTTTATGAGAGACGGAAGCGGCCTGATAGACGTGTATTTTTTCGTCTTTCGCTCTTTCTAAAATATCTGTTAAAGTTTCTGTATTGTCTACGACCGGAGACGTATTTGCCATACAGATGACAGAAGTAAATCCTCCTGCGGCGGCGGCCTGTGAACCTGTGTGGATATTTTCTTTGTAAGTAAATCCGGGGTCACGGAAATGGATATGCGTATCGATAAGTCCCGGCGCGACAGTCAGACCGGCGGCATCTGTTACCTGCTCGTTTGGGGCAGGTGAAAGAGTGTTTTCGATTTCTGTAATGATCCCGTTTTTGATTCGGATATCGTAATTTCCAGATTTTTTAGTGGCAGGGTCTATAAGAAAACCGTTTTTAATAAGCATGAAAAAACCTCCTTGAATATAAGATTGCTGTAATAATTATTATGCGAAACAAAGACGCGTAACGGAAATAAATGGATTCATATGTAATCATATATAAGTGAAAAACGCATCTGTATATAGGTAAAGTATAAAGGAAGAATAAGAAAGAGACAAGAGAATAAAAAGGAGCAGTGTTATAAAACCGGATATAAAAAACTGCCGCATCCTGATCGTGAACATATCATAGATATCAGGAGCGGCAGTATGTGAATTAATTTTTGCGGTAGAGGTGACGCGGGATACCGTCAACCATTACCGGAGATACATCACCTTGAATGAGCGGGCGTACATATGAAACAAAATCGTCGGTTACATAAGATCCGTCTTCTGTAACCCATTCGCGCGGAACGACTTTTTCGTCGTTTGCAATCTTATGCACATCTTTTACTTCTGTTCCGCATTGATACGGATCGTCGGAAAGACGCTGGAGAACGACCATCTTGCCGGAATCTCCTTCATCCGCAGCTTTTACTGCCGCGCCGCCTACCTGATAAGCTTCGAGAATATCGACTCTGGAAGCGCAGTGGGAAGCGGAGCGCTGCAACGTGCTCAATTCGATCGCGCGGGTTTTGCAGCCGAATTCGCCGGCGATATAGCTTGCAAGATAGTTTGCAGTTCCCGAAAGCTGTTTGTGACCGAACGCATCGACAAAATCAACGCTTTGTCCGAGTTCGCATACATATCTTCCGTCGGCGAGACGGATTCCCTCCGAAACAGCGACAACAACCGACGGTTTTTTCGCCAGAAGATCTTTTACTTTTTCGCTGAAAGCTTCGATATCAAAAGGAAGTTCAGGCAGATAGATAAGATCTGGGCCCAAACAGTCCTCGCCCTTTGCAAGAGCTGCCGCTCCGGTCAGCCATCCGGCGTTTCTTCCCATGATCTCAACGATAGAAACAAGCCCTTTTCCATATTCAAGGCAGAAGCTGTCGCGGATGATTTCTTTTACAGATGTTCCGATATATTTTGCGGCGCTTCCGTATCCCGGAGTGTGGTCTGTAAGAGCAAGATCGTTGTCGATCGTCTTAGGGCATCCGATAAATCGGGTGCGGTAACCTGTTACAATGGCGTAATCAGAAAGTTTTTTGATCGTATCCATTGAGTCGTTTCCGCCGATGTAAATAAAGGCTTCAATGTCAAGCTTTTCGAGAATTGAAAAGATTTTTTCGTATACGTCTTTATTCTCGTGGATCTCAGGCAGTTTATAGCGGCATGATCCGAGGAAAGCCGCAGGGGTTCTTTTCAAAAGTTCTGTATCAAGATCGTTCGTAATGTACTCGGACAAATCGATGTAACGCTCTTGAAGGAGTCCCTGAATGCCGAAAAGCATACCGTATACTTTGTTTGCGCCTCTGTCTTTGGCAGTGCGGTATACTCCCGCGAGACTTGAGTTGATTGCCGCTGTCGGACCACCGGATTGTCCGACAATTACATTTCCTTTCATGATGAAGTACCTCCGTTCTGTATGTTTGCCCGCAGGTTGTTGCTGCGGACGGATATACAATTATTTTAGTGCATAATGACTAATTTGTAAACAAAAAAATCAAAAACATAGGCAAAATAACGAAAATGACGAAAAGTGATACATTATAAGAAAAATTGCGGAAAAGATGTTATGCTGTTAAAATACAGGATAAATCAGCGCTGATATTTTGCGGCGCGGAAAGAGAGGCTTGGTATGAAAAAATATGATTATCTGATCGTCGGTGCGGGATTATACGGCGCAGTTATGGCATATGAGCTTGGAAAAAAGGGAAAGTCATGTCTTGTGATCGATAAACGAGATCACATTGCCGGAAATATTTACTGTGAAGATGTAGAAGGGATTCATGTGCATAAGTACGGAGCGCATATTTTCCATACGTCTGATAAAAAAATATGGGATTATATAAATCAATTTGCGGAGTTTAATCACTATATTAATTCTCCGGTAGCAGTTTATAAAGACGAGTTGTATAATCTGCCGTTTAATATGAACACATTCAGCAGGATGTGGGGAATAAAAACACCGGAAGAGGCAAAGAAGATCATCGAAAGACAACGAAAAGAGTCGGGGATAACAGAACCGAAAAACCTTGAGGAGCAGGCGCTTTTCCTCGGTGGGAAGGATATTTACGAAAAACTGATCAAGGGATATACAGAGAAGCAGTGGGGAAGAAAATGTACGGAACTTCCGGCATTTATCATTAAGAGGCTTCCGTTTCGTTTTGTGTATGACAACAATTATTTCAACGACAGATATCAGGGAATCCCGATCGGCGGCTATACTCCGATCGTGGAAAAAATGCTTGAAAAAGCGGATGTTCTTACGGGAACAGACTTTTTTGAATTTCGTGCTCAGAATGCGGATATTGCAGACAAGATCATATTTACGGGGATGATCGATGAATATTTTGGTTACAGACTCGGAGCGCTTGAGTATCGTTCGGTGAGATTTGAGACGGAGACACTTGACTGTGACAATTATCAGGGGAATGCGGTTGTCAATTATACCGATGGTGAAGTGCCTTATACACGTGTGATCGAACATAAGCATTTTGAGTTCGGAAAGCAGGAGAAAACTGTGATTTCACGAGAATACTCCTCGGAGTGGGCAGTTGGAATGGAGCCTTATTATCCGGTCAACGACGAAAAAAACAACGCTTTATATGAACAGTATAAAAAACTGGCGGACGAAGAGGAAAACGTGATTTTCGGCGGAAGACTCGGGAATTATAAATACTATGATATGGATAAAGTGATCGCAGCGGCTCTTGAACAGCTTGACCGGATTGTGTAGACGTAAGAAAGAGACAAAAGAAAAAGGCAAAAAAGCAAAAGAAAAAAGATAATGCAGACACTTGCTTTTCTGTATAAATTCAAGTAAGATACAAATACTTATTAAATGAGTCTGATTCAAGACACATCTTTTACGGCAGTTGTTTCGCCGGATTTCGCCAAGAATAATAAGCTCATTCGGGAACGGGGCAGGAGGGACGCCCCGCTTCCGGTTATGTGCACCCGATGAAAAAGTGAATATGGAAAAAATGAATGCAGTGAACTTGGAAAAAATGTATGAAGTATTGAAATTTGTCGAATACGGAGGTTACTGCCGCAGAAGCATGGATTGTGTACATGGTATGCTGCTTATCGATCGTATGAAGAATGAAGCGGTCGTCGATAAAGCAGTTTTATTTGGATGGTTCCGAAAAATGGCAGTCTGTGCAGAGCAGTATGAGCGATGCGGTGAAGGACAGAATTATAAGTATTTGAATCCGTATGGAATTGTGTTGTCTGATGAAGGAGAAGTGTTGTTTCTGGATACAGAATCGAGAGAAAATGCCGAGGTGATGAAGCAGATGCAGAAAAGAGCTGTCAGAAGTCATTTTATCAGACCGGTATACGAAATGGATACTTGCGGCAGCAGAGAGCCTGATCTGTTTGGATACGGGAATACGCTTCGTTTTATGCTGGCATATATGAAAGTAGTTCCGGCGCTGACAAAACGGGAAGAAATCCGTCTTTTTCGTATATGTGGGAAATGCATCGGAGAGACAAGAAAAAAATACAGCTCGTTTCTGCAAGTTTTAAAAGAACTTCCTACAGTGAGGAACAAAACAGAAAAGACAGACAAAAAGCGTGTCGGAGTATGGTCGGGAATCGCGGCAGGTGCGGCGGGATGTATTTTGGCGGCGGTTTATATGGGAGACGCTCACACAGATCTGGCTGTATCGAACGGAGAAAAGATTACAGGGGAGGATATAAAAACAGATACGGGAACAGATATAGAAACAATAGAAACAGATGTAGAAACGACAAAAACAGGCTCAGAAACGACAGAACTAGGTGTGGAAATGACAGAAACAGATATGGGCAAAGATAAAAGAGCAAACAGAGAAGCGGAGGTGCGGTCAGATAGAGACGGAGATACAGAAAACGAGGAAAGAAAAAAAGATACGGCAGATGCGGATGAAGTGAAGAAAAATGTGACAGACGAGAGTGGAAAAACAGATGCCGCTGCGGAATGGATGGAATTGTATTTGGATCAACATACGGATAGTGGAAATCAAAAGGCGATAGAGATAGGGGAAAAAGCGAGATTGTCCGTTTTGTGGAAACTGGCCGATGCTTATGAGCGGTCGGGAATGAAGACGGAGCAGATTCAAACATACGGTCAACTGATCGAATGGGAGCAAGATCCGATACAATTAGAAGAGGCCGGCGTAAGAAAAATGAAGCTGGAAGCAGCGCAGGGCGATTATAAACAAGCGGCGGAGACCGGGAAGAAAGTTTTGGAACGGATTGAGGCGTCGGAAAAAATCACAAAGATGCTTAAAGGGTATGAGTTATATAAAGGCGAAGAAGGAGAATCGTAAGCGTCAGAGTGAAAATACGAAATATGGAGAAAAATAGTTCTGAAAAGGGAGGATGCCGGGTAATCAATATGATTCCCGGCATGTATTATGAAAAAGTTTATGCAAAAACAACTTGTAATCACCTTTAATTCGGTAAGCTTAGTATATGCGATATAAATGAAGAAAACGTGAGGAGAAAATGAAAGAATTTAAAATAATAAATGAACAAAATATGAACATCCCGCTTTAAGAAGAGAAAAGAAAGTAAAAGACCGATGGGGGAGCCATCGGTCTTTTGAGGGGAGTATAAATAATTAATAAGGGGTTGTAGAAAATAACCTTTCTACAAGAAACAGTATAATATAGGAAAATGGAAAAAGCAAGCAAAAAATTAAGAAATTGAACAAAAATATTTGAAAAATTTAATAAAATACAAAGAAAAACACAAATAAAAAGAGGAATAAAAAAATAATAAGGAGAAATACTAGTTTTGAATCAAAAAAACAGGAGGAAAATACAATGGCAAAAAACTACAGTAATGCAAACAATTCAGACAAAAACGCACAGTCAAAAAACGGAGCTTTCTCTTCTTATTCAGAGTCACAGAACAGCAGCAAAAATTGCGATAAGAACACAACAAAAAATGCAAGCAGAAATGCAAGTAAAAACGCAAACAAAAATGCAGATAAAAACAGCGCAAAGTCTGCTATGAGCTACGGCGGAAATAAAAACTGTGGTAAGATCAGAGACGCGTTTGACGAATCTGACAAATACTAAAGATTAGGTGAAAAACATCTCGTATTTACAGAATACGATGTGAAATGTTTTATTCGGTAAAATAATAGTAAAACAATGGCAGGGCGGAGTAAACTTCAACTTTACTCTGCCCTGTTTTTATAGTAATATTGTAGGAAGAAAAAGGTAAGGACGGATAAGTTCATGGATAAAATAGAATGGATAGCCCCTTGTCACTTTGGTTTGGAATCGGTACTCAAACGAGAGGTTGAACAACTCGGATACGAGATCGTACAGGTGGAAGACGGCAGGGTTACTTTTCGCGGAGGCGCGGAGGCTGTTTGCAGGGCAAACATATTTTTGCGGACTGCGGAGCGTGTATTGATGAAAGTCGGCAGTTTTCAGGCAAAGACATTTGACGAGCTGTTTGAGAAAACGAAGGAGCTGCCGTGGGAAAATTACATACCGAAAGACGGAAAGTTCTGGGTGGCAAAAGCGGCATCGGTAAAAAGCAAGCTGTTTAGTCCATCTGATATTCAGTCGATCATGAAGAAGGCTATGGTGGAAAGACTGCGGGGCAAATACGGGATCAAGTGGTTTGAAGAAACAGGCGCGTCTTACCCGGTGCGCGTGTTTCTTATGAAAGACACGGTGACGGTAGGGCTTGATACGACCGGAGTATCGCTTCATAAGAGAGGATATCGCCCGGTGGCGGGAAAAGCGCCGATCGCAGAGAATCTGGCAGCGGCGCTTATTATGCTCACTCCGTGGAAAAAAGACCGGATTCTCGTAGATCCGTTTTGCGGAAGCGGTACGTTTCCGATCGAGGCGGCGATGATCGCAGCCAACATTGCTCCGGGAATGAACCGATCGTTTACGGCTGAGACATGGACAAATATCATTGCGAAAAAGTCATGGTATGAAGCAATCGATGAGGCGACGGATATGATAGACGACGATATAGAGACTGATATCCAAGGATATGACGCAGATGCATCTGTCCTTCGTGCGGCTCGCAGAAATGCAGAGGAAGCAGGGGTTGGTCATCTGATTCATTTTCAGCAAAGGGAAGTAAAGGATCTCAGTCATCCGAAAAAGTATGGATTTATTATTACGAATCCGCCGTACGGCGAACGTCTTGAGGAAAAAGAAGCTCTTCCGAAATTATATAAAGAATTCGGAGACGCCTTTAAAAATCTGGATAGTTGGTCGGCGTATATGATTACAAGCTATGAGGAAGCGGAACGGTATTTCGGACGGAAGGCAGATAAAAACCGGAAAATCTACAACGGGATGCTGCGGACTTATTTCTATCAATTTCAAGGTCCAAGACCGCCGCGGAAAACGGTAAGAGAGCAGGGGATGGCATTATGAAAAGAAGAATTGTATTTGCAACGGGAAATGAAAATAAAATGAAAGAGATACGAATGATCCTTTCAGATCTGAATACGGAGATCGTTTCGATGAAAGAAGCGGGAGTGGATATCGATATTGTGGAAGACGGAATGTCTTTTGAAGAAAATGCAGAGATTAAGGCGAGATCGGTAGCGAGAATTCTTACAAACGATATTGTTCTTGCGGATGACTCCGGGCTGGAAATCGATTATCTCGATAAAGCTCCGGGAATTTATTCTGCAAGATTTGCAGGGGAAGACACATCCTATGATATTAAAAACCGTATTTTTCTGGATCGTCTGGAAGGGGTTCCGGATGAAGAGCGTACTGCGAGATTCGTATGTGCGGTAGCGGCTGTATTTCCTGACGGAAGCGTAGACGTAGTAAGGGAGACGATCGAGGGAAGGATTGCGCATGAGTCGGCGGGAACGCACGGCTTTGGTTATGATCCGATCTTTTATCTTCCTGAATATGGCTGTACAACGGCGCAGCTTAGCCCGGAACAAAAAAATGAAGTAAGTCACCGAGGCAAAGCGCTCTGTGCGATAAAACGCAAATTAAAAGGGAAAATCGGAGATGATTTATTATGAAAGTACTGATAGTCAGCGATACACACGGCAGACATACAGGATTAGACCGTGTTCTTGAAAAAGAAGGAAAGATCGATCTTTTTATTCATTTAGGTGATATAGAAGGCGGAGAAAGCTATATTAATTCGGTTGTGGAATGTGAGAAGCATATGGTAAGAGGAAACAATGATTTTTTCTCGGATTTGCCGCGGGAAGAGGAAATCGATATAGGTGGGTATAAAGCCTTTATTACTCACGGACATCCGTATTATGTGTCTTTGGATTCAGAGTATATAAGAGAGGAAGGCGCAGCTCGAAAAGTCGATATCGTGATGTTTGGTCATACACATAAGCCGTATTTTGAACAGAAGGATGGAATCACTGTGCTGAATCCGGGCAGTTTGGCATATCCGAGGCAGGAAGGCAGAAAGGGAAGCTATATGATTATGGAGATTGATCAGGAGGGAAAGGCTCATTTCAATCAGAAATACTTGGATTGACGGAATGTCCGGCAGAGTAAAAGACGGGAAATTGCGTGTAAAAACAGGATGAAATAAAAAGTCATTAAAAAAATAAAAAAATGCAAAAAAAATATTGACAATCTAAAAACCTTATAATATAATAGGCATTGCGCTACGGGAGAGACAGGAACGTAGGAAATGCCGGGGTGTGGCTCAGCTTGGCTAGAGCGCCTGGTTTGGGACCAGGAGGTCGCAGGTTCGAATCCTGTCACCCCGATAAACTCTGCGGGTGTAGTTCAATGGTAGAACACCAGCCTTCCAAGCTGGATACGTGGGTTCGATTCCCATCACCCGCTTTTCCGTAGAAATACGGAGAGCCTTTTGAAAAGGGGATATTAAAATGAGTCTGTAGCTCAGCTGGATAGAGCAACGGCCTTCTAAGCCGTAGGTCGAGGGTTCGAATCCCCCCAGGCTCGTTATGGTGGGTATGGTGCAGTTGGTTAGCGCGCCAGATTGTGGTTCTGGATATCGTGGGTTCGAGTCCCACTACCCACCCTTTTCTTTTATAATTCAAACTGGCATGCAGTGTCAGAAATAAAGTCTTTAATGGGCTATCGCCAAGCGGTAAGGCACAGGACTTTGACTCCTGCATTCGCTGGTTCGAATCCAGCTAGCCCAGTTATCTCGGGAAGCTGAGAAGAAATAGTGAGGGCGTGTAGCTCAGTTGGTAGAGCACTTGACTTTTAATCAAGTTGTCCGGGGTTCGAATCCCCGCACGCTCACTGTGAAACAAGCGAATATGCTTGTTTTATTTTTTGTATAGGCGACGTGCTAAAGTCCGGGGATGCCCGGAAATTTGGAGGTTGCTTACAAAGTCCCGAGATATGCCTTTTGGCGTTTTCGGTGATCGAAATATAACATGCGGATGTGGCGGAACTGGCAGACGCGCTAGACTTAGGATCTAGTGGGAGACCGTGCAGGTTCGATTCCTGTCATCCGCACTACAAAAGCCGTAACCTTTGAGTAATCAGAGGTCACGGCTTTTTTGTTACGGTAATGAGCCAAAATCCGGATTTATCCGAGATCTTGACGGATAAAATGTTTTATCCGAGTTTTCGTTTTTTGTGCATTATATAAAGCAATCCTATGATGCTGCACATTGTGGCAAGAGGAAGCAAAAGAGGTGTGCTGTCTCCTGTTTTTACACTGGTATCCGCATGTGAAGTGTTTGTATTTCCCTGATTTCCGCTATTGGGATTTTGTGGGTTTTGCGGCTCGAGTGGTTCTTGTGGGTCTTTATTTCCGCCCTCATCAGGATCATCTTTGTATGCGAATTCAAATGTATTTAATTGATTCAGTATATCGGATACTTCCGCAGGCGTTGCGTTTGGATCGGTTAAGATCGCATTTGCAAGCTCTCGAAGTCTGGTGAAATCATTCCAGGAAGCATCTGTTGCGTTGCCTTGAGTCATATCTTTTATTTTGTTATATTTTTCCTGAAGCAAAGTTTTATCTGCGCGTAGATCCTTCATACGCTGTATTAAAACGGCGGTTTTTTCATCGACTTCTTTTTGGGTATATGTGCCGTTTAATAAAGCTTCTGCCTCTAAAATGCTTTGTGTTAATGCTTCAAAACTTTCTTCCGTATATCCTTCCCGGGAAATGGATTTTGCGGCTTTTAACGCGTCGTTTAATGCGGACGTATCAACTTTTATCTCCTGAAGACTATTTCTTGCATTCCGAACTTCATTTGCCTTATCATTCATTTCGGAAGTACACGTTTCTTCATCCTTTTTGTTTAGGAGTTCTCTGGCGCTGTTGACTGCCTTTTGTAATTTGTTCCAGCTTTCTTCTGTGTATTTGTCTTTATTCAGCCCGTCGCAGATCGTCAGTTCTTCTTCCAATTGGCTTCGGTCTACGATTTCTTTCTTTTCTGTACGGATCTTCAGTGTTCCGACTTCGACCCATCCTCTTTTTTCCGGTGATCCGTTTGGACTTTTTCCGACACGTTCAAATTGAATTGTGTAGCTGCCCTCCGGAAAGTCTTTCTGTATCAGTTCGGCGCCCTCTATGCGTTTTTCGGCATATGTATCAATTTCTTCTCGGCAGATCTGTTTCTCGTTTTGATCTAGGATCGTCACCCGGATAACGCCGTGATCATCTCCTTTGACCGTGGAAACTTGTATCGAATTTCCGTTGAATTTATAAGTCAGAGGCCCCGCATCATCTGCTTCTGTTGCTTTGAAATCTCCTGCCTGGATCCACTTTCCGGAACCTTGCAGATCTCCTGCCGGGATGGATGTTTCGGAAAAACCGCCTTGTTCGAGACTGTTTAATGCTGCCTGTAGTTTTTCTGTCATTTGATCGACGGCTGGTTGTTTTACGTTTTCGTCATCGGCTGTTTTCTTAGCGTCTGAGAGAACTTTTTTCAGTTGGTATAAAGAATCGTTTGTATAGTCTCCGTTTAGTTCCTGTTCTGCTTTTGTGATCAGCGAGTTTAATTTTGACTTATCTGTCGTTCCGAATCCGAGACGGTGATATCTGTCAGATAAAAATTCGGTACGGGAATCAATAATATCCTGCGATGCTTTCAGTTGTTCTTTCCCGTCTGAAATACTTTCTTCAAACGCGGTTTTTAATGTTTGCGGCGCGTTTACATAATGGTCGGCAGTTCTGTCGGCTTCTTCTGCCGAACGTATCATTTTTTCTAATTCTGACGTATCTCCGGCGCCGTCTGCCTGTACGCCTGTGTAAAGAGGCGCTATTTCATATAGAGACGGTTCGCCTAAGAATCCCGGTTTTAATATTACCTTTACGGATTCTGTCGTTGTTTCGGGAAATTCGGCGAAGTAATAAGCGTGATATCCGCCGCTTCCGCCGTCGATATCGCCGACTTTGTCGTCGATATTTCCCATTTTTGTTCCTTCATACACAGTTCGATATGTTCCGTCAGAAAGCGCCTGAATTTCAAAAGCGCCGATTCCGTTATTTTTGGATACGAACAGATCGAAATTCATTTGATCGAGCGTTTCTTTTTCGGAGAAATTCAATGTGATTTCCAACGGTTTAGAAGCGTCTACGTTTTTGGATGCCCACCGTGTCGAAGTGTTTTGATCGATCATACCGGCTTTTACATAGTTATTGCCCCAGTCCTCTGTATGAGATACGGTTACGTCTTGGATCTTTATGCTTTTTGCTATGTATTTCTTTGTGTATACAGGGCTGACTCTCTGTTCGTTATAAAACAGCGCCGCTCTGACAACGGTATTTTCTTTATTGTCTAATTGCAGAGGGTGTTCATACCGGTCAGATGTATGTCTCGGAATACTTCCGTCTGTTGTATAACGGATCTCAAAGTCTTTGGCGTCTGAACTCTTACTCAAAGTAAGTGTCCGGTCGTTTCCTGTGATGACACCGGAATCTTTGCTGAATGAAATGATCCGGTTTGCCATCGGTTTTTCTAATTGTGCGCTAAGATCTGTAAATTGGTTCTCGGCGTTTTGATAATCCTCTAAATCTCCGGTGTTTTCCAACAGAGTCTTGCGCAGTTTGCGAAGCTGATTGTAAAGCGTGTCGATCTGTGAATAGGTTAAGTTATCTTTGTCGGTCAGATAATATATGTTTTCTGCCTTATTCAGATAGGAGCGATATAACTGATCCATTAGTTTGACTTTTGTCAGAACTGTACCTAATTCTTTTGAAGAAAGATCGATTGCTGTCTGCAGTTCGTTTTTGGCATTGATGAGATCAGGGTGAAGCTGATTTAAAAATGTAGACGCCTGCTCTTTTAGTTCGTTTATATTTGTTTCGGATATATCGATCGTATATGTCTTGCCGACGTCTGCCTCAAAGGAAATACGATCTTTATCGGTATCTTTTGTCACCTGAACTTCTTTGCCGTCTTCGTAGATCTTTGCAGAAGTAATATTTTTATATGATCCTGTGAAAACAGCGCTGTCTTTATTGCCGTCATAACGTACGGTAAAGGCTTCCGCAATGCCGTTCGCCCATTTTTCGCCGATCGTGAAGTTACCTCTGGCCTTTAGACCTCTGACCTCTCCTTTTTCCCATGCGTCTGGAATTGCGGGGAGGAATTGTGTGTAGCCTGACTGCGATTGAACAAGCATTTCTGCTACGCCGGAAGTAAGACCGAAATTGCCGTCGATCTGCCATACCGGAGTTCCGTTCATCATTGTGTCTCCTCCGCCGGATCCGTGAGAATCGAAGAGATTATGCTGGAGACCGGAAGAATTTCCTCCGATCAGATTGTTCAAAAGCTTATATGCCTTTTCTCCGTTTTCGGCTCTCGCCCAGAGATTGATCTTGTTTGCTTTCGACCAGCCTGTAGAATATTCTCCTCGTTCGGTCAATGATTGAATAGCGGCGTTCATGTAAGTCGGATTCTCTTTGTTGATCAATGTTCCGGGAAAGAGTCCGACCAGATGGGAGGCGTGTCTTTGCTCTCCGTTATGTCCGATATTCCATCCGCTGTTAGGTACTGCGATCTCTGCCAGATCTCCTGCTTTTGCATAAGATTTGTTATGTCCGGTTTCCTGACCTACACGGGTTTCTTCGTACCATTCTTTAATTCCGTTTGTAGCGTTGATTTCAATCGGATCAAGTTTTTGCATCTTTTCTTCCCAAGATTGCAGAACAGCTTCATCTTCTCCGACGATTTTGCCTGCCTGGATACATTCGTTATATAATTCCCATATAAGAGATTGGTCGTAAGTTGTTCCGATTGCGGTCGGTCCTTGTTCCTCTGAAAAACTAGGCGCTGCTACAAGTCTGTTTTCACCGTGATAAGGCGAAGTTTCGTCGTTGATTTTCTGGTATTCTGACGTCCAGAGATAAGAGTCCCAAAATTGTGCCGCCTCTTTCATGATCGGATAAATAGTATTTTTTAAATATGCTTCATCCTGCGTAAACTCGTAATGCCACCAAAGGTTTTGGACAGCCCATGCCGCTCCTGTCGGATTCCAGCCGTATTCCTGCGCGTTAGTAGGAGCGGTCATGCCGAAAGGATTGTTTTCCGTATGTACGGTAAATCCGGTGTGGTTATCGACAGCCCCTTTAATACCGTGAACTCTTTCTGCCGTCAGGCGTCCCGGTTCTCTTAATTTATCCATGTAATCTACAAAAGTTGTTCCGCATTCGGCAAGGTTCGTTGAATATACCGGCCAATAGTTCATCTGTACATTGACGTTAAAATGATAATCTCCCGTCCACGCGGAAGGACCTACTGTCCATAAGCCGACAAGGTTGCTTGGGAGCGTACCTCTGGAACCGGCTATTGTCAGATAACGTCCGTATTGGAATGCAAGAGTTTCCAGGTAGTGCGAGTAGCTGCCGTTTCGATATTCGTCTATCAACTGATCTGTCGGAACGGATGTCTGAAACTCTCCTAAGTCTAAACTTACTCTGTCGAAAAGACTTTGGTGGTCTTCTATATGCGTCTGCTTTAATTCATCGTAAGATTTTTTCGAGCTGTCATTGATCCGGGTGTCGATAACATTCGACAGATTTTTCTCTTTGTCCCGGTAAGTAGGATAATCGTTTTTGTAATCTGTCTCGGCAGCCATTATGATTGTGACCTGATCTGCATTTTTAATCCGGTAAACCTGATTTTTTTCATCTGCCGTTATCTCGCCGCCGGTTAGAAGGAGTTTCATAGTTGTACGGAATTTTAAATCATTATCTTTTACTTTTCCTTCGATAGTGCAAGTTTGATTCCGGACATCGAATGTAAGCTTTCCTTCTAAGTTATCGTTGTTTAGTTCCATTTTTGCGCTGAAATTAAGTTTTCCTTTTTCAGAAGCGGAGAGGTTTGTTACCATTACCTGATCCGGACTGCTTACAAAATGCTCTCTTTTGTAAGAAACATTTTTATAAGAAAATTCTGTTGATGCAATTCCGGTTTGTAAATTCAGTTCTCTCCGATAATTCTGCACATTATCGTCAGTGATTCCCATTGCGGAAAAATCAAGCCAAATATCGCCGAAATCTTGATAACTGCCTTTGTTTAGATTGTCTTCGCCCGGAAATCTGATTTTTGCCCCCATACCGTAACCGCCGAGACTTTGGTCATCGTTAAATACATTAGAAGATTTGTCATCAAGCAGTTTTCGATAATTTTCAATCTCTGTGGCAGTATATGCCGTTGCTTTATTTCCGAACTGGTAGTTGGGACGGCTCGATGAAGGACCGCCTGTCCAAAGTGTTTTTTCGTTGAAATGGATTCTTTCTTTTGAGATTCCGCCGAAAATCAAATTTCCCAGATTCCCGTTTCCGAGAGGCAGAGATTGCTGCATCCATTCGCCGCCGCTGGATTCGGCAGTATTAATTTTGGCAGGAGAACCGTACCATAGTTTTAATGTCTGATTTACCGCTTTTTCTACGGATATCGGGAAGTTTTGTTCCGGCTCTTCGGCAAGAACAGTTTGCGCGGAACCGATGGGAAGTATGAGAACCGCACACATCCCCGCAAGCATTTTTTTCATTCTTGTTTTCATCATTGTCTCCTCTAATTTCTGTAGATTCATAAATAAGTATAAAATTCTATTATGAATATATCGTTTGGAGAGGAGATTGTCAATTTAAAACAGGATATTAAAAGCTGTTTTTTGACACATTCCGGATTGAAATGGACAATTAACAAAAAATTCTGAAAATTCAAAAAACTGAGTTTGTGGTCATTGCTTTTTTGAGCATTGATAAATCGAGTTATAACTGTGGAAACCGGTGTCGGTCTGCAGAATTTATTTTTGCTCTGTAGGTTTGTCAAACATATGTTACACCCCGATCAATAAATTCCCTCAGAACAGTTTGTGGTGATTTCCACCCCAGAGGTCTCATGGGAAACTGGTTATAATCCCTACGGTTATAGGTTTGAAGCTGCTTGGAAAAATCCTCAAAGGAATAGAAAGTATGCGAGGTATAAAAACGTTCATTATCCTTGCGGTGGCTGCGTTCCACTTTTCCGTTATGACGTGGTGTAAAGGGTCGGATCAGTTTATGTTGGATGCCAAGTTCTTTTAAAGTCCGTTGGAATAAAGTCAATGTTTCTTTGCCGGAAGTGGAAAAGCGCTTTGTAAACTCCACGCCGTTGTCTGTCTGAACGCATTCGATTGGCATAGGAAAGCGTTGGATCAGATGCTTGAGGAACTGTGCGGATGAATAGGTGCTGTGTTCTTCAAAAGCTTCCACATACCGCCAGCGGGAGTACTCATCAATGGCGGTATACTGATAGAATTTCTTTCCTTTCGCATTATTGACAAGACAACATGCAGGAACGAATTTCACATCGACCTGGATACGCTGTCCGGGATATTTCATCTGCTCATAAGGCTTCGGAATATATTTGGGATTCGGAAGTTTTTGAGCCAAGATTCCCTGTTTCTTCAGAAAACGATACAATCCTGGGATGGAACGTTTATAACCGCGCTGCATAAGTTTGACCCAAAAGACAACCAGACCAGAATGGGGATTGCGCCTACGCATATCTTGGATCAGCTTGATTTCTTCAGGTGTATGCTGATTGGGATGGTGATGGGGACGGCGTGAACGATCGCGGAGAGACTCTATTGTGCCGTCATAGCGGCGCTTCCAACGATAAATATACTGGCGGTTTGTCTTATATTTAATTGCTGCTTTTGAGACACCATATTTTTCGGCGAAACGGATCAGGGATAGACGATACCTCATATCTTGTGTTATACTTGCCATGCGGGAATACTTCCTTTCTTAAATGTTTAGGTTTGGTAGCTTAAAGCATAACACAGAAAAGGTATTTCCGCTTTTTAATTATTCAGTTGTAACACATGTATTGTAATCCTACACGGTCTGCAGAATTTATTTTTGCTCTTTGTTGACAAACATCATGAAAAATGCAATAAACAAAAGCGCTGAACATACGAGGATCGATTTCTCATGAAAGCGTTTGATGACGAAGTTTCCGAGGACTGCTCCGATTATAAAGCAGAGGATAATGCCGTAGAAAAGAAGGGCGTTGTAGAATGCTTTACGGTCATGGGTTCGCAGAAAGCGGTGCAGATTCTCGGTTCCGTTTCTTAAGTTTCCGATACACATAGTTGTAGCCGCTCCTCTGTTGCGGATCTTGCGAAAGCTTTCGACCTGAATGCCGCAGGCAAAAGAGGTGAGTGAGTTTGCGAGGGGATTTAAAGAGTGAGGAAAAAAGGCTACACATATTAAAATAACAGCTTCCAACAGAACGGAAAGCTGACGCCAGTGGAGTCGTATGTTGAGGCAGCGCACAGTATCGGCAAGTAAGATGCCGAGAGTAAACGCGAGAACAGGGAGGAGATAGCTGAGCATGGCAAAATAGTTCCCTTCCGCGAGATTTACACCGAATAGGAGCAGATTTCCGGTTTGGGCGTTTGCGAATACGTTTCCCCGTTCAAGATAAGAGTAGGCGTCCATAAATCCGCCGGATAAGGCGAGGATGATTCCTAAGCGGAGTGTTTCAGACATTTGCAAAGAGTGTTTCATAGGGAAATCTCCTTTCGGTAATTAAAATGGTTTTGCTGAGGATGTCGTATTATATAGAAGGAGCATCCCGTCAAAGAGGCGAGAATGCTCCGTTTTGATATTTTTTTAATAGGCAGAACGCCGCGGCGGAAGCGCAGAGCTCACCTACAGGGAATGAGATCCATACGCCCGTAGGTCCGAAAAAGCGGGTGAGAATGAAACTTAACGGGATTGTTATCACAAATTGGCGGAGCAAAGAGATGATCAGAGAATTCCGCCCGTTTCCTATCGCCTCAAATACGCCGGAATAGATCAGACCGACAGAAGAAACAAGAAATCCGAGGCTGATGATGCGAAGAGCAGTGACTCCGGCGCTCATTAAAGCGGCGTCTGCATCGAACAGAGCGAGAATCTGTTTCGGAAGGGCAAGAGCGAGGATCGTTCCTGTCAACATCAATCCTGCCGCAGTGAGCAGGCTGTATCGTATTGTTGATTTGACGCGGGAACTTTCACCGGCGCCGTAATTGTACCCGATGATCGGACGCATTCCCTGTACGATTCCGTTTGCAGGCATATAGATGAAAGTCTGAAGTTTGAAATAAACGCCTAAAACTGCGACATAAACGTCTGAAAATGCAGTAAGTATACTGTTTAGTACACTGATCAATATAGACGGCAGGAGCATCATAACAGTAGAGGGGATTCCGACACTGTAAATTTGTCTGATGATCGCTTTATCAAAGACAAGATGCTTGAAGCTGATGTGTACCGCGTAAGAGTTTCTTCTATATACGATGATGTATAAGAGTAAGGCGCTGATCTGTCCGATCACGGTGGCGATGGCAGCGCCTGCAACGCCAAGCGCCGGGAAACCGAGCAATCCGAAGATCAGGATCGGATCGAGTATAATATTGACGACACAGCCGGCGATGAGAAGGTACATTGTAATCTTCATTTCACCGATTCCCTGGAAGATCTTTTCAAATGCAATTTGAAAAAGAGAGCCGAAAGAAAGGCAAAGTACGATTTCCGTATATATGGATGCGTCGTTTAATATTTTCGGGTTGTCTGTAAAAAGTTTTAAAAACGGTTCGGAGATCGTCAGACCTGCAATGATAAAAAAGATGCAGTGGATCAATGTAAGGGCGATTCCCAGAGTCGCCGCCCGGTCAGCTTTTTCCCGATTTCCCGCTCCTAAATGAATGGAGATAGCGGAGCTGATCCCGACGCCGATTCCGACCGCTGCGGATAAGATCGCGTTTTGAAGCGGATAGGCAAGCGAAACGGCAGTCAGAGCATCTGTGCCAAGTCTGGAAACGTAGATACTGTCAACGATGTTATAAAGCGATTGAATAAGCATGGACAGCATCATAGGTACAGACATAGAAAGCAGAAGAGAAAAAACAGGTTTCGTCTGCATGAATGAATTTTTCTTTTCCATAATAATAAAAGTCTCCCTGATGTAATACTTTTGCCGATAAAAATATCGGATCAAAAGTTTTTCATTTAAAATATGCCGAGATGTTCGAGCAGGATCTTAACGCCGAGAAGAATCAGGATGATACCTCCGGCAAGCTCTGCTTTCGCTTTGTATCTTGTCCCGAATATGTTTCCGATTTTTACACCTGCGGCAGCGATGATAAACGTTATTACGCCGATAAATGAAACGGCAGGAATAATATGTACATTTAAAAAGGCGAAGGTGATGCCTACGGCCAGAGCGTCAATACTTGTCGCAACAGCCAGAGGGAACATCGTTTTGCAATCTAAAAGGTCGTTTGAAGATTCTTCGTCGCCGGAGAAAGCTTCGCGGATCATATTGATTCCGATGATGGAAAGCAGTATAAACGCAATCCAGTGATCTATAGCGGTAATGCCGTCGTTAAACCGGATGCCGAGAAAGTAGCCTGCTGCAGGCATAAGAGCCTGAAATCCGCCGAACCAAAGACCGACGGCAGCAATCTTTTTCCAGGTGACTTTCGGCATAGCAAGTCCTTTACAGACGGCAACGGCAAAAGCATCCATGGAAAGTCCGACTGCCAGGATGAAAAGTTCTGTAAGTCCCATATAAAAAACTCCTTAGGAATTATAAATCTTAAAAATAATAGCACTAAAAATACTGTTTTTCAAGAGAAAGGAACGGGGGTTTTGGGACGAGAAATAAAACAAATTCACAGGATTGACATATTTGTATGGTAATCTGAAAATAAAAGAGAAATTATCGGAATATTTTTGCCGGTACATTTTTATATGAGAGGTGGATATTGTGGAAAATATAAAAGTGCTTGTTGTAGATGACGAGAGCAGGATGAGAAAACTTGTGAAAGACTTTCTTACCCGGGAAGGATATGCTGTGCTTGAGGCGGGAGACGGCATGGAAGCGATGGACATTTTCTATGAAGATAAGGAGATTGCCCTTGTGATCCTTGATGTGATGATGCCGAAGATGGATGGCTGGCAGGTTTGCCGGGAGATCAGAGAGACGTCCAAAGTACCGATCATCATGCTGACGGCAAGATCGGAAGAACGTGACGAACTTCAAGGGTTTGAACTTGGAGTGGACGAGTATATATCAAAGCCGTTCAGCCCGAAGATTCTTGTGGCGCGGGTAAACGCTATCTTAAGACGAACTCTCGGAAATACGGCCGGAGATGTGATCGAAGCGGGAGATATCAAGATTGATAAGGCGGCGCATATTGTTAAGATCAATGACAAGATGATCGATTTAAGTTATAAGGAGTTTGAACTGTTGTCATATTTTGTGGAAAATCAGGGGATTGCGCTGTCCAGGGAAAAAATATTGAATAATGTGTGGAATTATGATTATTTCGGTGATGCGAGAACAATCGATACTCATGTGAAAAAACTCCGCAGTAAATTAGGCGACAGGGGCGAGTATATCAAAACGATATGGGGTATGGGATATAAATTTGAAGTCAATTAACCGGAGGAAATACAAGGATGATAAAGTATTCGATCAGGCGTCAGATGACGGCGATTTTTATCGGATTGTTCAGTCTTATTTTAGGTCTTGTCCTTATTATAAATAACGCTTTTTTAGGACATTATTATCTGTCTCACAAAGCGGATGATCTGATCCGAACATACAATGACGTCAATGCGAAGCTGGAGTCCGGAAGTCTGTCAGATTCTGATTCGGTGAGGGATATTCTGACACAGCTTGAGCGGGCGAACGTTGACCTTGTCGTGGTGGACGGAGGTGGAAATGCGATCCTTACGACACTTGGAGAAAGCGATCCGCGTTTGAAAGAAATGTTCAGCGGCTTATTCGGAATGGAAGGAGTCGATCATGAAAACATACTGAAGCGGAATGAGGACTACACGATTTACAGAGATAAGAGCAGTCAAGTACAAAGAGATGTAGAGTATTTGAAAATGTGGGGAAGATTTATGGACGGCTCATGGTTTATCATGCAGTGTCCTTATGCGAGTATTACGGAAAGTGCATCTCTTGCAAACCGCTTTTTGATCTATCTCGGATGTATCGGAATGGTTATCGGAGGTCTGTTAGTATGGATGTTTTCCCGAAGTATTACAAGACCGATCATGGAACTTGCCGGATTATCCCAGGAGATGGCAAACTTAAATTTCGATACCAAGTATACGCGCGGCGGCATGGATGAGATCGGTGTGCTCGGGAATAATTTCAATAAAATGTCGGAGAAGCTGGAAAGAACGGTGTCAGAACTAAAGCAGGCGAATAATCAGCTGCAGAAAGATATCGAACAGAAAGAAAAGATCGAGGATATGAGAAATGAATTTCTCGGAAACGTGTCTCATGAACTAAAGACGCCGATCGCCCTTATCCAGGGGTATGCGGAAGGGCTGAAAGAAGGAATCAGCGAAGATCCCGAAAGCCGCGAATTTTACTGTGATGTGATCATAGACGAAGCGGCGAAAATGAATGTGATGGTGAAAAATCTTCTGACGCTGAATCAGTTGGAATTCGGCTCTGATGAAGTACAGTTTGAGCGGTTTGATATCGTGCGCCTTGTAAAGGGGGTAATTGCAAGCTGTGAGATCCTTGTTCAGCAGGCAGGGGCAAAGATCAGTTTTATTTCCGATGAAAGTATCTGTGTGTGGGCGGATGAGTTTAAAACAGAGCAGGTTGTACGAAATTATCTTACGAATGCGATCCACCATGTCGGCAATGAGAAGCGCATAGAAGTCCGTATAGAAAATGGGGACGGAAAAGTGCGGATCACTGTGTTTAACAGCGGAACTCCGATTCCGGAAGAAGATATTCCGAAGTTGTGGGATAAGTTCTATAAAGTGGACAAAGCGCATACAAGAGAATATGGCGGCAACGGAATCGGTCTGTCGATCGTGAAAGCGATCATGGAATCGTTCCACCAGAAATACGGAGTAGAGAACTTTGATAATGGAGTAGCGTTTTGGTTTGAATTGGATGCAAAAGCGTGAAAAACTTATAAGTTCAATGCTTTACGTTAGCGCGTAAATGTGCTAAAATGCAACTAATAATTCAAGGATAGTTGCGTAAGAGGGCATACGGCATGCCGGCTGTCAGCGGTCGGTATATCGTATGCCCTTTTTGCAATAGTAAAAAATGTAAAAAAGAGTGTAAAAGTAAGAAGGAGGGCGGGATAAGTATGTATGATAAAATATACGAGATCATTCAATCGGCAGACGATTTCGTATGGGGCTGGGGGATGATCGCACTTTTGCTGGGAACGCATCTGTTTTTGACAGTTCGCACAGGATTTATCCAGAGAAAGACAATTACAAAAGGGATTCGGCTTTCGGTTGCAAAAGAAGAGGGGGCAGACGGAGAAGTCAGTCAGTTCGGAGCGCTTGCAACAGCGCTTGCCTCCACGATCGGAACGGGAAATATCATCGGTGTCGGAACAGCGATCGCTCTGGGCGGTCCGGGAGCTGTATTCTGGTGCTGGATCACGGGCATTTTCGGAATTGCAACGAAGTATGCCGAATCGCTTATTGCGGTAAAGTACAGAGTAAAAACAGAAGACGGGCGAATGCAGGGCGGCGCGATGTATGCGCTGGAGCGCGGACTGAATATGAGGTGGCTCGGTTTGGCGTTCGCTTTTTTGGCAGGTTTTGCTTCTTTTGGAATCGGATGCGCGACTCAGGTAAACGCGATCGCGGAAGTGTGCAGTAAGAACCTTGGGATCGATCCGTTTGTTGTCGGCGTTGTTGTGGCAGGGATGACGGCGGTTGTGATTTTCGGAGGAATAAAAAGTATTGCGAAAGTATGTGAAAAGCTTGTTCCGTTTATGGCGGCTTTCTATGTGATAGGCTGCGTCGTTATATTGTTTATCAATTATGATTACATCATTCCGGCGGTCACGACGATCTGCCGGCTTGCGTTTACAAAAGGAGCGGCCGCAGGCGGACTTGTAGGCGGAGGTATCCGGTATGCCATTCAGTATGGAGTCGCAAGAGGACTTTTCTCAAATGAATCGGGACTTGGTTCGGCTCCGATCGCGGCTGCGGCGGCAAAGACAAAAAATCCGGTCCGTCAGGCTCTTGTTTCTTCCACGGGAACGTTTTGGGATACGGTTGTCGTCTGTTTGATGACCGGACTTGTGCTTGTGACAACGATTATGAAAAATCCGGCGATCAATATTGACGAGGCGGTAAACGGAGGCGAACTGACAACGATGGCATTTGGTCAGATTCCCTTTTTCGGTCCTCTTATTCTTGTTGTCGGTATTATCTCATTTGCGTATTCGACGATTTTGGGATGGGCGTATTACGGTGAGCGGTGCGTAGAATATTTTGCGGGAAAAGCGGGACTTCTTCCATATCGGCTTCTCTATGTAGCGGTGCTTCTTGTCGCTCCGGTGCTTGCGCTTGATCTTGTGTGGAAGGTGGCGGATATACTGAACGCGTTGATGGCGATACCGAACCTGACCGCAGTGCTGCTCCTTTCTCCGGTTATCGTAAAAGAGACGAAAAAATATATTAAAAATCTGGATGCGGTAGATCATACGCCGATTCCGGTCGTAAAAACAGGAAGAGGAAAAAGAAGATAGAAACACGAAACGAGAAGCGGAAAACTGCCGCACGGAATAAAGAAACGAAAAAGAGAAATATAGAATGAAAAACAAAAGCAGGGAGAGGAAAATATGATCGCAATTATAGACTATGACGCAGGAAATATTAAAAGTGTGGAAAAAGCGCTCTTAAGTCTCGGACAGGAAGTGACAGTTACGGCGAAACAAGATGAAATACTGGGCGCGGATAAGATTGTTTTACCGGGTGTAGGCGCGTTTGGAGACGCTATGGAGAATCTGAGAAAGCGACAACTCGACGCTGTGATCCGGGAAGCAGTGGAAAAGGAAATTCCGTTTCTGGGGATATGCCTTGGACTTCAGGTGTTGTTTGAACAAAGCGAAGAAGCGCCGGGGGTGGAAGGACTTGGGATTTTAAAAGGAAAGATATGCAGGATCCCGAATGCAGAAGGATTAAAAATTCCGCATATGGGGTGGAATTCTCTGCATTTAGAGAATAACGGAAGGCTGTTCAAAGGGATAGAAGATGATCCGTATGTTTATTTTGTGCATTCTTATTATTTGAAAGCAGAGGATGAGCAAATAGTGAAAGCTTCCGCTGAATATGGTGTACATATCCATGCGTCGGTAGAACAAAAAAATGTTTTTGCGTGTCAGTTTCATCCGGAAAAGAGCAGTACGGCGGGACTTCGGATATTGAAAAATTTCGTGGAATTATAAGAGGTGAATGTGATGTTTACAAAGAGAATTATTCCCTGTCTGGATGTAAAAGACGGACGGGTCGTAAAAGGAGTCAACTTTGTAGGTTTGAAAGATGCCGGAGACCCGGTGGAGATCGCGAAGGCATATGACGCGGCAGGAGCGGATGAACTTATATTTCTTGATATTACGGCGTCTTCCGATCAGCGGAAAACGGTAGTCGATATGGTCAGAGAAGTGGCAAAATGTGTTTTCATTCCATTTACTGTCGGCGGAGGAATCCGCACGGTCGATGATTTTCGGGCGCTTCTTCGCGAAGGGGCAGATAAGATTTCCATTAACTCTTCGGCGATCAATACGCCGGAGCTGATCCGCGATGCGGCGGATAAATTCGGCAGTCAGTGCGTTGTAGTGGCGATCGACGCGAAAAAACGTCAGGACGGTTCGGGGTGGAATATTTATAAAAACGGCGGTAGAGTAGACGTTGGGATCGATGCGGTAGAGTGGGCGCAAAAAGTGGAACAACTCGGCGCGGGAGAAATTTTACTTACAAGCATGGACTGTGACGGAACGAAGTCGGGATACGATCTGGAACTGACAAAAGCGATCGCGCAAAGCGTGTCGATTCCTGTGATCGCCTCGGGAGGAGCGGGGAAATTAGAACATTTTAAGGATGCTCTTGCAGAAGGAATGGCAGATGCGGCTCTGGCGGCGTCGCTGTTTCACTATAAAGAACTGGAAATCAGACAGGTGAAAGAGTATTTGGCAAAAGAAGGCGTTTCTGTAAGATTGTGATCTTAGAGGAACAAGGGGAAAGACTGCATGAAGAGACAATACCGATAAAAGCGGCGGAGATACAAACGGAAAGAAAGACGAGGGTGATAAAGATGTCAGGTATAAGCGGAGACTGGTATGAAGCGCTGAAAGGTGAATTTTCAAAGCCATATTACAGAACATTATTTCAGACGGTAAACGAGGAATATAGAACAAGATTGATTTTCCCGCCGGCGGAGGATATATTTAATGCATTTCATTTGACTCCGCTGAAAAAGGTGAAAGTAGTGATACTCGGACAAGACCCTTATCACAATAACGGACAGGCGCACGGGCTTTGCTTTTCAGTGAAAAAGGGAGTGGATGTGCCGCCGTCTCTTGTCAACATTTATAAAGAGCTTCATGATGATCTCGGGTGTACGATCCCTGATCACGGATGCCTTACAAAATGGGCAAATCAGGGAGTTCTCATGTTGAATACTGTGCTGACTGTTCGTGCTCATCAGGCAAATTCCCACAGGGGCATCGGCTGGGAAGAATTTACGGATGCGGCGATCATGGCGTTAAACGGTCAGGACCGTCCGATCGTATTTATTTTATGGGGCGCTCCGGCGCAGAGAAAAAAGGCGATGCTGAACAATCCGAAGCATCTGATATTGACAGCGTCGCACCCGAGTCCGCTGTCGGCATATCGTGGATTTTTCGGGAGCAGACCGTTTAGTAAAACGAATGAGTTTTTAGAGTCGCAAGGCGAAGATCCTATTGACTGGCAGATCGAATAGAAAAGAAAGCAGAAAGGCTGCAGATGTTTTGCGGCCTTTTTTGTTATAGGGGGAAAACAGAAGTTTTGCGCAGATGAGATTCGGATATTAAGAAATTATTCATAAAATACATAGCGAAATCTAACAAAACATATGATACGATACAAATAACAATGCATCGCTGTTTCGTAAAAAGGCAGATCTGACTGCCGAAGATTCGTATGTGTTGAGACAGGAGATAAAACAAACAGACAGAATGAGTAAAGAAAGCAAAAAGGAGGAGACAGTGAGGGAGATTATCAGTGTGAAAAACCTGTATAAACTGTATCGTGTCGGCGATTCGGTCGTCCGGGCATTGGACGGCGTTAGTTTTTCAGTGTACGAGGGAGAATTTTGTGCGATCGTCGGAACGTCCGGTTCCGGAAAATCGACTCTTTTGAATATGCTTGCCGGACTGGAAAAACCGACTCGCGGGGAAGTGATCGTAGCGGGGAAGCATATCGAGCAGATGAAAGAAAATGAACTTGTAAAGTTCAGAGGAGAAAACGTTGGTTTTATATTTCAGTCGTTTCATCTGATGGGAACGATGAATGCACTGGAAAATGTGGCGCTTCCGCTTACATTTCGCGGAGAGCCGAGAAAAGAACGAATAAAAAAAGCCGACAGAATGCTGGATCTGGTGAGCTTGGAAAAACATAAAAAACATCTGCCGAACCAGTTATCAGGAGGACAGCAGCAAAGAGTAAGCGTGGCAAGGGCGCTTGTGAACGATCCGAAGATTATTTTTGCGGATGAACCTACAGGAGCGCTTGATTCACATACGTCTCAAGATGTGATGCGCCTGATGCAAAGACTCGTAAGAGAGCAGAAAAGAACGCTTGTCATGGTCACGCATGATCGAAGTCAGGCGGAATATGCAGACCGGGTATTGGAGATTATAGACGGAAAAATTGTACACATTACAGAAAACAGGAGGAAAGAGGAAAATGAGAGAGCATAGAAAAATGACGTTGAAACGGATCGGAATCGGAATTTTATGCATGGTGTTTGTGTTGTCTATGCTTGCTCCGCTCGTGGCATTTGCAGAGGAAAAAACAGAGTCCGGAAGTCAGGTGTCAAAGAGAGAGCTTGCGTACATTCAGATCAGTGTCGGCGACGGGCAGGAGACGCCTGTGTTTAAGGCGGGGCAGAAGGTATCCGAGTTTCGGATCAATGTAAAAAACAACGGAAATGTAGACGCGCACAACGTGCGGATAGAACCGGATATCAAGAATGCATCCGACTGGCCCTTTGAACTTGATAAGCTGAATTATGAAAAAGAGTTGTCTACGATCAAAAGCGGCGGACAGACTGCGGCTGTGTGGGGGAGTGAAGAGAAACCTCTTATCGTAAGAGGAGATGTGACAGGGAAGTCTTATAAACTGGAATTTAAGATTTCTTACGATGACGGAGAGAAATCCTATGAGACGGATAAGTATGTCTTTGTAAAAACGACCGCAAAAGAAAAGCCATCGGAAAATCAGGGTGGAAATGCAAACGGCGGAGAGATAAACAACGGAAATACCGGAAACGGAAGCGGCGGATCGGGAAATGCGCAGGGAACGCCGGACGATTCGGGCGCGGTGTTCGGAGGAGTATATACCAGCGATCCGGTCATGGCAGGCGGCTCGGCAGGCGGCGCGGATGCGTCAAGCGCATCTGTTCCGCGGGTGATTGTAACAGGATTTAATACAGAGCCGGCGGAAGTTCGCGCGGGAAGTAATTTTAAATTGATCGTCCACCTGAAAAATACTTCTTCAAAAACTGCTGTTTCAAATATGCTTTTTGATATGCAGGCTCCGTCATCAGGTTCAGAAGGTGCGGCGGAAGCTCCGGCGTTTCTTCCGGCATCGGGTTCAAGCTCTGTTTATCTTGACGGAATTTCTGCCGGAGGAACGAGCGACATTTCAATCGAATTGAATGCACGGGCAGATCTTGTGAAAAAGCCGTACAGTATCAGCATGTCTATGAAGTATGAAGACAGCAGCGCGGCTCAGTATGAGGCGCAGTCAAGCCTTGCGATCCCGGTCATACAGGACGCCCGGTTTGAGTTCAGTAAGATCGAGATCGCGCCGGAGACAGTAGCGGTCGGAGAAGAGGCGAATATTTCCTGCAGTCTGTACAATCTCGGACGGGTGAAGATGTACAATGTGAAAGCTCGTTTTGAAGGCAAGATGATCGAGTCAGACGAACAGTTTATCGGAAATCTTGATTCCGGCGCGACAGGCATGATCGACGCCATCGTGACGGCGAAAGAAGAGACGATGGACAATACAGAGTGTAAGCTGATCTTAACTTATGAAGATGATGCGGGAAATGTATCGACAGCGGAGGAAAAATTTGACCTTACTGTTATGCCGATGTCAGATGCCGGAGACCTGGACGCTATGGCAGATATACCGGAAGAACAGGGGGGGCTGCCGATCGGAATGATCTTGGCAGCAGCCGTAGTTGTGATCGTTGCTGTGGCTGTGGCAATCGTGCTTATTATGAAGAGGAAAAAAGCAAAACGTCTGGAAGCGGAAGAGGAGGAGTTGTTTGATGAGGTGGAGCGATCTGCTGAGGATGAGCGTTAGCAGCCTGCGGCGCAGAAAATTAAGAACGTTTCTTACGGTACTAGGCGTTGTGATCGGAACGGCTTCTATAGTAGTTATGATATCGCTCGGACTCGGACTTCAGGAATCCATGTATAAAGAGGTGGAGCAAAACGGAGGAACGACAAGTATTACCGTGACGGGAAAAGATTCGGGCGGAATGATGTACGGTTATTCGGGAATGTCTTCGGACGAAGAAGAATCGCAGAAATACATCACAGATGATGTGATCAAAGATTTGAAAAACGTAGCCCATGTAAAAAGTGCAGAGCCGATCTTAAGCATATCGGTAATCGCGCTGAAAGGAAAATATGAAGGCTTTATCGAATTGACAGGAATGACGCCTGAAGGTTTGAAGACATTGAATCTGGAGCTGGAGGATGGCGGGCGGCTTCCTGATCCGAACAGCGCCCAGCTGGAACTTGTATATGGAAATACAGTAATAACGAATTTTTATGAAAAAACATCAGGAAGAGGATATTGGGATTCGGGAGAACTTCCTGATATAGATCTGCAGACGGATTCCGTTTTTCTTATACTCGATCAGGACGGCTATTATCAGTCGCAGAGCGCGGCTTCGGATATCGGCGGCTCTGCCGGAGAAAGCGGAGAAGGCGGAACAGCGTCGGCAAAAACGCCTCCGAAAAAACATGTCGTATCTGCAAGCGGCGTTTTAAAGGGCGGACCGGACACATATACAGTCAATTCATATATGACGTTTTGCGATATCAATAAGCTGAGGACGTATCTTGAAAAAGAATTCAGAGGAAGAGCGATTCCGGGGCAGCCGACGACAAAGAGCGGAAAACCATATAATAAGTTTGTATATTCGTCGGCAAAAGTACAGGCGGACGACATGGAAAACGTAGAGGCTGTCTCAGACGCGATTCGGGCGATGGGATATAATGTGTCGTCGAATATCGAATATATCGACAGCATGAAGAAACAGTTTGCAATGGTTCAGGCGGTGCTTGGCGGAATCGGAGCCGTTTCGCTGTTTGTTGCGGCAATCGGAATCGCAAATACGATGATGATGTCTATTTATGAGAGAACGAAAGAAATCGGCGTTATGAAAGTGATCGGATGCAGTCTTGGAAATATTCGTCAGATGTTTCTTTTGGAAGCGGCGTTTATCGGACTTGGCGGAGGTGTGATCGGAAATGTTTTAAGTTTCCTTATGTCTGCGGCGATCAATGCTCTTGTGAAGGGCAAAGAGATGGGAATGACAACAGGGCAGATTTCTTATATTCCTTTGTGGCTTGTTCTTGTTTCTCTTGGGTTTGCAATGCTTGTCGGAACGGCGGCGGGATATTTCCCGGCGAGAAGGGCGATGAAGTTAAGTCCGCTTGCGGCGATCAGAAATGAATGACAACCGGAAACAGGCGGCGGTTAGAAATAAGTGACGATCAGCCGATGATAAGAGGCGCAGATAGATCGGATAATAACGAAAAATGGTAAAAGACAGAGGTGACCGGGGATTATTCCTCGATCACCTCTATTTCTAAATAATCAAAATCAATGCTGTCTACAAAGTTATCCTGATAAAACCGAGCTTTTGCGTGCCGTTTGAAGTCGGCGATCGTTGTGTCAAGCCAGATAGGCTTGCTTAGATCGAACTCATAGCAGATGGCGTCCAAAGCGTTGAAAATCTTATGTGTGCGGGTGTCTGTTGTCTCATCGCAAATGACAGTATCGCGCAGAAGCCTGTTTTCTTTAAATTCTTTTCCCCATAAACGAAACATAACGAAGCTCCTTTCAAAGTTTATGAAATTTATCATACAAAAATCCCGTTGCTTGTGCAAGCCCTTTTTGATATATTAGTATCAGTTCGGGCGCTCGGACAAAATATACATGCAGGGAAAGCCGGCAAGTTTATATCGTGTCTGTGCGGTGAAATGAAAAAAGAAAACATGATGTGACGCAGGAGTTTGTAAAGGAGTAAAAAGATGATCAGAGTATGCACGATAAATGACAAAGAAATATTGGAAAAGTATTTACAGGAAGAGCCGTATGCCGGAGCAATTTTGGCGGCGATCGAGGAGTTTGGATTTGACGAAAAGTTTCAGACAGTATATCTTGATTCGGAAAAACGAAATCTTGACACCGAGGGAGAGCAAGAAACAGAAGAGACGGTAAAAGGGGTGTATTTGTGGTTTCATAAAAATCTTCTTTTGTACAGTAAAGAAAATAAAGTCGATATAGATTTTCTTGAACAGATGATTTTTATGGCTGCGCCGGACTGTGTTGTGGGAAGGAAGGACAATGTAAATATCGTAAGCTGGCTTTTGACGGATTATCATTTTAAGCAGTCGGACATGATCCCCGAAATCGTGGACGCAGAAGGAAAAACGACTCCGTGTTTTGCGGCAAAAGAAGCGTATGCAGGCGAGTGGGGGTATCTTAAGAAATGAAAAAACTTTTAGATCGGATTTTTATAGATGGTCTGGGCGGAATGGCACAGGGACTTTTTGCTACGCTGATCATAGGAACGATCATTCAGCAGATCGGGTTGTTTATGGGAGGCGGCACAGGAGATCTTATTTATGAACTTGGAAAGATTGCCGCAGGTTTGACAGGTGCAGGCATCGGAGTCGGTGTGGCGCGAAAATTAGAAGCAGGACATCTCGTAATCGTTTCGGCCGCGGTTGTCGGTATGATCGGTGCATTTGCCGGGAAAATCTTATCCGGACAGGTTCTTGTGGATGGAAATCTGGTTCTGGCAGGGCCGGGAGAGCCGTTAGGCGCTTTTGCGGCGGCGTATCTGGCGATCGAGATCGGGATCTTGATCTCGGGTAAAACAAAACTTGATATTATACTGACTCCGCTGGTCTGCATCGGAACGGGATCGGCAGTCGGTCTGTTTGTCGGTCCGCCGATTTCTGAATTTATGTTATGGCTTGGCTCCTTGATCAACTGGGGAACAGAGCAGCAGCCGTTTTTGATGGGAATTGTCGTTTCCGTTTTAATGGGAATGATCCTGACGCTTCCGATCAGCTCAGCGGCGCTTGGAGTAATCCTGAATCTGTCGGGACTGGCGGCAGGGGCGGCGACGATCGGATGCTGCTGTAATATGATCGGATTTGCGGTGGCTAGTTGGAGAGAAAATAAATTCAGCGGATTTCTGGCGCAGGGAATCGGAACGTCGATGCTTCAGATACCGAATATCGTAAGAAGACCTTTGATCTGGCTTCCGGTTATTTTGTCAAGCGCCGTTTTAGGTCCGATCGGAACAATGCTTCTTCATATGACGAACAACGCTACGGGATCGGGTATGGGAACAGCCGGACTTGTCGGTCCGCTTATGACATGGCAGGTAATGACGCAAAGTGAAGCGGGAGTGATCGTGCTCGGAAAGATCATTTTGATCCAGTTTATCCTTCCTGCGGCGGTGACGCTTCTCATTTCTGAGTTTATGCGGAAAAAGAAGTGGATCCGTCAGGGAGATATGAAATTAGAGTTGTAAGAGAAGTCTTAAAAAACAATGAAATCTATGACATGCCTTAGGATTTATGTTAGAATGAAAAAGTAAAATAACTGGCGGAGGCAGTCTGAAATGACGAGTGAACAACAAGTAGAAGCTGCGCTGAAAAGCTATGAGGATGTCGATAGCTGGAAGACGATCATTTTTCTGTATAACGCAGCGCTGAAAGAAGTAGGAACAAAGCTGGAGATTTTGAATGACGAATTTCAGCATGTACATCAATATAATCCGATCGAGCATATAAAGACAAGGATAAAGACGCCGGAAAGCATTGTGAAGAAATTAAGGCGGTATGGCCATGAGACGTCGATCGAGAACATGGTACGCTATATCAATGACATTGCGGGGGTACGTCTTATTTGTTCCTTTACATCTGATATTTACCGTTTGGCGGAGATGATCGGCAATCAAAGCGATCTGAAAGTTCTTTCGATCAAAGATTATATTAAAAATCCAAAAGAAAGCGGTTATAAAAGTTATCATATGCTTGTATCCGTTCCGATCTTTCTTTCCGACAGCGTAGTCGATACAAAAGTGGAAATCCAGATCCGAACGATAGCGATGGATTTTTGGGCGAGTTTGGAACATAAGATTTATTATAAGTTTGAAGGGAATGCGCCTGATTATATAAGCAGAGAATTGAAAGAGTGTGCGAAGATGGTGTCGGAACTTGACGACAAGATGCTCTCTTTGAATGAGGCGATTCAGGCCTGCATGATCAGAGACGATCAGAGAAAAGAAAGTATGGAAGATGTGTTTGACAATGTGATCGGCGAAAGAAGAAAACAGTAAAGAAAATCTTAAGTAATCTTAAGTTTTAAGCTTTGGGGGCAAAAGATATTGATGCTTTTGCCTCTTTTCGTTATACTGTATATTTGGAGGGAAAAGACGAATGCAGGAAGAAAAAACAGAAATAGAACGCTGCGATTTTATACATGTTCATGAAGATGTAGTAAAAAAAGTAAAGGAACACATTCCGGCAGAAAGAGAGCTGAATGATCTTGCGGAATTTTTTAAAGTGTTCGGAGATGTGACGAGACTGAAATTGTTAAGCGTGTTGTTTCATTCGGAGATGTGCGTGTGCGATCTGGCAAAGACGCTGAATATGACTCAGTCGGCGATCTCTCATCAGCTCCGCATTTTGAAACAGATGAAGCTCGTGAAAAACAGAAGGGAAGGAAAGACAGTATTCTATTCTCTTGCAGACGGGCACATTAAAACGATTATTAATCAGGGAATGGAACATATACAAGAGTAATAAAAGAAAAGCCGGCGGGCAGGGAAAGCCGGCAAACAGGAGAAAGCCGACGAACAAGGGGAAGCTGACGAACAGGGAAAAGTTGACGGAAAAGGGAAAAAGGGATGACGAGAGAAACCAGAAAAAGGGAATTGGAGATCGGTATCGGTCTTGTTTTATATTTGCTGGCATTCTTAATAAGCATGCAGGCAAAGATGAAATCAAAGGCGGAGATGCTTTTGTTTTTACTGCCGTATATTGTATCGGCGATCAGTATTTATAAAGAGCAGGCAGAGAAATTTTTGAAAAAGCAGTTTCTGGATGAAAACTTACTGATGATCATAGCGACTGTAGGAGCATTTTTTGTAGGACGTTACAAAGAAGCCGTTGCGGCGATGCTCTTTTATCAGGTCGGAAAACTTGTAGAAGAAATCTCTCTGAGCAGGACGAAAAAATCTATTGCGAAATTTATTGATATTCGTCCGGAATATGCGAACCTGAAAATCGGAAACACAGAAAAGATTGTTCCGCCGCAGGAGCTGAATTTGAGACAGACGATCGTACTGCATCCGGGAGACAAGATCCCGGTTGATGCGGTTGTGACAAGCGGAACGGGAACAGTTGATATGAAAGCGCTGACAGGAGAACCGGATCCTGTCACTGTGCGGATCGGAGACAGGCTGTTCAGCGGAAGCATCAATCTGAACAGCGTGTTGGAAGCCAGAGTTGAGAAACTGTACAATGATTCTACTGCGGCGAAGATTATGCGGCTTGTAGAAAGCGCAAATGAAAACAAATCGGAGAGCGTACATTTTGTAGATAAATTCACAAAATATTATACGCCGATCGTTATTTTGATCGCGCTTTTAACTGTCATTCTCCCGCCTATGATGTTTGTGGAGGCGAAGGCTGAGTGGATATACAGAGGATTGATCATTCTTGTGGCGGCATGTCCGTGCGGGTTGATGGTTTCTATACCGCTTGCGTTTTTGGGCGGGATAGGATCTGCTTCAAAGCAGGGCGTTCTGATAAAAAGCGGAGCTGTTTTGGAAGATCTGATCCGGGTAGACACATATGTTTTTGATAAAACGGGAACACTGACGGAAGGCGTATTTCATGTGAAAGATATTGTTCCGTATAAGTTTGAAAAGGAAAGACTGTTGGAGCTTGCGGCTTTGGCGGAAAGTTATTCAAAGCATCCGGTGGCGCTGTCTCTTGCGGAAGCTTATGGAAAGCCGGCTGAAAGTACGCGGATCAAAGATGTGAAAGAAGAACCGGGGTACGGTGTTCATGCGTTTGTGGACGGACTGGAAGTTTATGCCGGGAACACAAGGCTGATGAACCGGGAAGGAATCCTCTACGCACAGACGGAAAAAGACGGAACTGCCGTTCATGTGGCTGTTGACGGAAAGTATGCGGGATACATATTGATTGCGGATACGATTCGTAAAGATACGGGAAAACTGATGCGCTGGATGCGAAAGAAAAATATGGGAACGGTTATGCTGACCGGAGATAACGAGCGTACGGCGGAAAAAGTGGCGGCAGAGCTGAAAATCGACAGCGTTTATGCGGAGCTGATGCCGGAAGATAAAGTGCAGCTTCTGGAAGAGTTTTGCAATGACCGCATGGAAAATGAAAAATTGGCGTTTGTAGGAGATGGAATGAATGACGCGCCTGTTTTGGCGCTTGCAGACATCGGCATCGCGATGGGCGGTCTCGGCGCGGATGCCGCGCTTGAGGCGGCGGACATTATCCTTATGGAAGATGAGCCGTCGAAGATTATAAATGCGGTGCGGATCGCAAAAGGAACGATCCGGTCTGTACGGGGAAATGTATTGTTTGCGATCGGTATGAAAGTATTTTTAGTCATACTTGCGTTTTTCGGTCTTGTGACGATGCAAAGCGCTATTATAGCAGACATGGTTGTGATGGTAATTAATATTTTGAATTCATTTTGGATGATGAAGTATCCGGAATCGGGGGTGTAAACGAATCGTGAAAATCAAAAAACAGATCGTGTTGGCGGCAGTTCTTTGTATGGCTGTGCCGACTGTGGCATCAGGCTGTGCAAACAGTGCGAAATCAGGTGTAGAGGCATTGGAGGCAGGAGATTATAAAGAGGCGCAGGCACAGTTTGAAAAACTGACTGAAGAAAAGGATAAGAAGAAATCGGCAGAGGGGTATCGGGGACTTGCGATGACATATTATGAGCAGGAGGAGTATAGCTCGGCTCTCGATGCGTTTAAAAAAGCTGTTGACACAGGAGTAGTACAGACGACTCAGATCTATAATCTGATGGGTATTTGTGCAATGAAGACAGAGGATTACGAGGCGGCTCTTGAATATATACAGGCGGGTCTTGCCATGGCGGAAACAGATATGTCAGGTGAAGAAGAGAAGAATTCGGAAAATGGAAAAGATTCTGCTGAAATGATTCAGGAGATGAGATATAACGAAGTTGTCTGTTATGAAAAACTGGCTGATTGGGAAAACGCGAAGCAAAAAGCGTCCGAGTATCTGATCGAATATCCGGAAGATACGGCGATGGAAAGAGAAGCCGAGTTTTTGGAAACGAGATAAACACCGTTTGGCAAAAGAAAGTTCTCATGAAAGGGAATTTTTCGTGAAAGGAAAATCTACGTAAAGGGAAAATCTATGTGGAGGGAAAATCTATGTGGAGGGAAAATCTTTGTGAAGGGAAAATTCTCATAAAAGAAAATTCGGAGAAATAATATGTATGAGATGGAGCAAATCGACGAGAGGGTGATCCTCGTCGGAATCGATACGGGAAATGAAGATGCGGCAAACCGTTCGCTTGACGAACTTTCGGAATTGGCGAAAACTGCAAAAGCGGCTGTAGTCGGCAGGCTGATCCAGCCAAGAGAGAGCGCGCATCCGGGAACATATATCGGGAAAGGCAAATTGACGGAACTCAAAGATCTTATATGGGAGACTGACGCGACGGGGATTATTTGCGACGATGAGCTGACGAGCGCACAATTAGGCAACCTTGAAGAAGAACTGTCATGTAAAATTATAGACAGGACGCTTTTGATCCTTGATATTTTTGCGGCGCGGGCAGTATCGGGAGAAGGAAAGATCCAGGTGGAGCTTGCTCAGCTTCGATACAGAGCGTCAAGACTGGCGGGGCTTGGCAGATCTTTATCCCGTCTCGGCGGGGGGATCGGAACGAGAGGTCCGGGAGAAAAAAAGCTGGAGATGGACAGGCGTTTGATCAGAGAACGGATCAGCAGACTGAAAAAAGAACTAAAAGACGTGGAAAAGCATCGGGAATTAATACGGACACAGAGAAAACAGTCGGGATTAAAGGTGGCGGCTTTAGTAGGATATACATCGGCGGGAAAGAGCAGTATAGAAAATGTGCTGACAAATGCCGGCATTTTAGAAGACGCCATGCTGTTTTCTACATTAGATACTACAACCCGCTCTCTTGTTCTCGATAATACGCAGGAAATATTAGTTACAGATACGGTCGGTTTTATAAGAAAACTGCCTCATCACCTTGTGGAAGCGTTTAAAAGTACGTTAGAAGAAGCGAAGTATGCGGACATTATTATTCATGTGGTAGATGCGTCTAATCCGCAAATGGATGAGCAAATGCATGTCGTTTACGATACATTGCGTCAGCTTGGAGCGGCAGACCGACCGGTGATCACACTTTTTAATAAGCAGGATAAACTCGAGTCGGCAGGCAGCTATCGGGATTTTCAGGCGGAATATTCAATTCCGGCTTCGGCAAAAACAGGAGAAGGTCTTGCAGAACTAAAAAAGGCGCTTCTCGAGATCGTACGAAGAGAACAGATCTATGTGGAGCGTTTGTATGATTTCTCGGAAGCATCGAAAATTCAGCTTATCCGAAGTCGTGGACAACTTTTGTCGGAGAAGTATGTTCCGGAAGGGATTGAAGTGAAAGCGTACGTTCCGAAAGATATTTATGGGAAGGTTTGTATATAATTACCAAAAATAAAGGGGGAAATATGAGGGAACGATAGTTTTAAAGCTGTAAGATAGTAATGAAACCGGTAGGGAAAGTGGTGCAAAAAGCGGAAAATAATTTGACATTTTTGTTGAAAATTGGTAACATTATTTAGATGATACAAGAAAATATGTGACAGAGTATTGCTGTACAGAGCAGGCAAGACCTTTTTAACTGATTATATGGGTGGTAAAGCAGGGATTGCCTTTTTTCTTGTATTATGAGGAAATCAGGGGATTATTTCCGAGAAAAAGTTATGAAAAAGGAGGAACAAGGAAGCAATGCATAACGTGAAAAAGTCATTCAAAAGACTATTGGCGGTATCATTATGCGCAAGCTGCGTCTTGTCAAATGGGATGCTTTCTCTTGCGGAAGGGGCAGAGGACAAGGCGGTGAATCTGGCTTTGGGATGTCAGGCGACTGCAAATGCCCAGTACAATCAAAACGGTAATGATATGAGCGCGTCAAAGGCAGTTGACGGCAACGATGAAACGCGGTGGTCTTCTGAAGGTGCGGCCCCGGGATGGCTGCAAGTGGACTTGGGAGAACAAAAGTCCTTTACGCAGTTCCGCATCTTAAGTGAAGGCGGTACAGGAGTTACCGTAGGAAAACAGTTGATCGGGAAGTTCAAAATCGAAGGTTCTAACGACAATTCAAAGTGGACTTTGATCCATCAGTCGGAGGATAAACAGGCGGAAGGTTTTCCGCAGGATACAGTGGTAACGCTGGAAAAACCGGTAAGTTACCGATACGTGAAGCTGACGGTGGAGTCGTTGAAAACAGGAGCTTTTGACAGCGTTTCGATTCGCGAATTTGAGATCCGTGATAAAGAAGAGACAACTCCGGAAAAACCGCAAGACCCGGAAGAAAACGTGGCTCTGAAAAAAACGGCAGCAGCAGATTCTACAGAAGATAATAGTTTGATCGCGGCGAAAGCGTTTGACGGCAACACAAAAGATCGAAGCTCAAGATGGAGTAGCGCGGTAGCGGACGCCCCGCACTGGATTTATGTCGATCTCGGAAAAGAAATGGATGTAAAAACAGTCTGTATTTTCTGGGAAACAAGAAAAGCGACGGACTATAAGATCCAGATCGCAAACACGGCAGAAGCGCCGGCGGAATCCGATTGGAAAGATGTGAAGCACGTACAGGATCGTCCGAAGGCATTGAAAGATGCAATCGTGTTGGATAAAGTTGAGAAAGCAAGATATGTGCGCTTGTACATCAATTCATTTACAAAGAATGATCCTGATAATGAAGGGGCAAGCTGGAATTCGATCTCGATTTATGAAATGGAAGTATACGGCGGCGAGCCTAAGGTAGATATCGAGGAAGGAATCTCGGTTGATACTCCGAAAAAGGGTGATAAGAAGCTGACAGTCCATATTCCGGAAGAAACAAAAACGGAAAAGGTAACATATAACGGAACGGATTATGAACAGGTTGTAGATGCGGATTTGAATCTTTATCAGCCGGTTGTAGATACGACAGTGAAAGTTTCCTTTAAAATCGAGAATAAAGAAAACGGCTCTTATCGTTTCAAGGAAATTCCGGTAACAGTTCCGGGAGAATATGAAACGAAAGAAGGAGATAACGCAGCGCCGGACGTTTTGCCGGAAATCAGAGAATGGAAGGGAAATGCCGGAACGTTTGCTCCGAATGCGGGAAGCCGTATTGTCATTAAAGATGCAGAACTTCAGGAAATGGCAGATGCATTTGCAAAAGATTATGAGGCAATTATGGGACAGACGCTCCCTGTAGTAACTGCAGATTCGGCGAATGCAGGCGACTTTTTCTTTGCGCTGACAAAAGAAGGAAAGGGACTGCAGGAGGAAGGCTACCTTATGACGGTAGATGAAAAGACTGCGGTAGAAGCGGAGACAACAACAGGAGCATTCTGGGCAACAAGAACGATTTTACAGAGCCTGAAAGCGAACGGAAATATTCCGCAGGGTGTTGCAAGAGACTACCCGCTTTATAAAGTGCGCGGATTCATTTTGGATGTCGGACGTAAGACGTTTACAATGGACTGGCTGGAAGATACGGTAAAACAGATGTCATGGTATAAGATGAACGACTTCCAGATCCATCTGAACGATAACCTGATCCCGCTGGAGCACTATTCCCAGATCGGAGAAGATCCGATGCAGGCATATTCTGCATTCCGTCTGGAATCTGATATTAAAGAAGGCGGAAAAGACGGTCTGTATAAGGCGGATCTGACGAGTAAAGACGTATTCTATACAAAAGACGAGTTCCGAAACCTGATTCAGGAATCAAGGGTATACGGAGTGGATATTGTACCGGAGATCGATACGCCGGCACATTCTCTTGCTTTGACAAAGGTAAGACCGGATCTGCGTCACGGTACATACGGAAGAGACAACGATCATCTTGCGCTGAAAGAAAAATATGATGAAAGTCTGGAATTCGTACAGAGTATTTTCAATGAATATATGGGAAAAGATCTGTCCGATCCGGTATTCGATAAAGATACGGTCGTACATGTCGGCGCGGATGAATATACGGCGGCGCCGGAAGCATACAGAAAGTTTGCGGACGACATGCTTAAGTATGTGCAGGACAGCGGACGTACGCCGCGTATCTGGGGAAGTCTTTCCACGATCAAGGGAGAAACTTCGGTGCGCAGCGAAGGCGTGCAGATGAACCTGTGGAACTTTGGCTGGGCAAATATGGACAAGATGTACGAGCAGGGTTACGATTTGATCAACTGCAACGACGGAAATTACTACATTGTTCCGAATGCCGGCTATTACTATGATTATCTGAATGAAGATACATTATATAATCTGGCAATCAACTCTATCGGCGGAGTGACAATTCCGGCAGGAGATAAACAGATGATCGGCGGCGCTATTGCGGTATGGAACGACATGACAGACTATCTGGAAAACGGTGTCAGCGAATATGACGTATATGATCGTATCGACAATGAGATCGCATTGTTTGGCGCAAAGCTGTGGGGAAAAGGAAATAAAGACTTAAGCGCGGCAAAAGAAGATTATGCGGCGCTTGGAACAGCTCCGCGGACAAACTTTACATACGAGACAGAGAAAAACGAAGAAGGCGCGGCAGTTCATTATCCGATGGATAATATGAAAGATGCTTCCGGCAGCGGACAGGATCTTAAAGAAGGAAAGAATGCCGCTATCGAAAGCGTAGACGGAAGAAACGCGCTGAAGCTCGAAGGCAAAGAAAGCTATGTAAGTACAGATCTTGCGACGGCAGGACTTGGAAATGATTTGCGCGTAAAAGTAAAGAGGACAACAGACGGCGACGAAGAACAGATTCTCTTTGAAAGCAGCTACGGAACGATCAAAGCAGTTCAAAAAGAAACCGGAAAGGTTGGTTTCACAAGAGAAAATCATGATTATTCCTTTAACTATAAACTGCCTGTCAATGAATGGGTAGAACTGGAATTTAAAAATGAGCAGAATAAGACATATCTCTATGTCAACGGAGAGTTAAGAGACGTACTTGGAGACGATGAACGGGTAGAGGGAAGACCGCTGCTTGCGACAACGATGTTCCCGATCGAAAGAATCGGAAGTACTAAGAATGCGTTCACAGGTTACGTGGACGACGTCCGCCTTGGAACGAATGCTGATTTTGCGTCTACAATGCCGCTTGATTACGCAGTGCTTACTGCAAATCAGGTAATCGGAAAAACGGAAAATGCACAACTTGCCCAGCTTGTAAAAGAGGCAGAGGCGATATTTGCAGCTTATAATCCTGACGCGTCGGCAATCAATGACTTGGCGGCAGAGATAAAAGCAGTTTTAGACGACAGCGATTACAAAGAAGCGGACTACAGCAGAATTGAAACGCTCAAGAAGACAATCCCGTCGGATCTTTCTCCGTTTACAGAAGAATCGGCGGCATGGCTTGAGTACGTGCTTTCGCAGATTCGTACCGGACTGCCGGAAGAAATGCAGAGTACGGTAGACGGTTATGAGAAAATGCTGGCAGATGCTCTGGCAGGTCTGACACTGGTTGAAGAAAGAAATGTCAACTATGTAGATAATGCAAAACTTACGGCGACAGCATCCTCGCATCAGGATAACGGATCTGCGCCGGATAAAGCGCTGGATGGAGACACAAACACAATCTGGCATTCAAAGTGGGATATCACAACTATGCCCCATTGGATCGATCTTGAAATGGAAGAACCAATGGCGGTTGACGGACTTACTTATGTGCCGCGTCAGACAGGAACAAACGGAAATGTGACTAAGTATGAGATTCAGATTAGCAATGACGGAACAAATTATACGAAGCATGCAGAAGGCACATTGAAAAATAATGCGGATACAAAAGTAATTGATTTTAACAAAGTTACTACGAAACATGTGCGTCTGGTTTATCTGGAGGCGGCAAATAACAATGGCGCTGCGGCAGAATTAAAACTGCATCAGGCCGACGTTCCGGCAGATATTGAAGGTTTGACTGCTGTGATCACCGAGGCAAAAGCAATCAAGAATGAAGGATTTACAAAAGAATCATGGGATGCGCTTCAGAACAAGATTGCAGAGGCAGAAGAATTGGCGTCTGCGGAAAATGCAGATGCGAATGATGTGGAAATCATGAAGAGAGAATTATCAAAAGCAATGACATCTCTCATTTTAGAGGACAAGGTAACTTCAGATCCAGAACCGGGCAAAGTGGATAAGAGCAAACTGCAGGAGCTTTATAATAAATATAAAGGTATCAAAGCAGACGGGTATACAGCAGAAAGTTGGACGGCATTTGCTGAAGCACGTACAGAGGCGGAAACGGTTCTTGCAAATGAAAAAGCAACACAGGAAAAAGTGGATAAAGCGGCGGAGAATCTTGAAAAAGCGTTTAAATCACTCAAGAAAGAGGAAACGAAGCCGGATCCAGACCCGACACCGGATCCAGACCCGGGCGCTGCAGATGTAAGCGGACTGAAGAATCTTTATGAAGCGTATAAAGACATTAAATCGGACGGGTACACAGCAGAAAGCTGGGCGGCATTTGATAAAGCCCGTGCAGAAGCAGAAAAGATCCTTGCAAATCCGAATGCGACACAAGATGATGTGAATGCGGCGAAAGCGGCTCTGGAAGCAGCTTATAAAGGTCTTGTTCCTAAGACGCAGCCGAATCCGACACCGGGCGGAAACGGCGGAAACGTTGGCAGCACAGCGGTTGTCACAGGAGACAGCGCAAATATCGCAGGATATCTGACAGTTCTTCTGGCAGCAGGTGGAATCGCTGTAGTAACATTCTTTAGAAGAAAAAGAGTGAAATAAAAAACATCTGATTCGTAAGATGCTGTATGAAATACAAAAGGCGGTGCGTGTAAAGCATCGCCTTTTGTGTATGAGTAATCCCATATCAGATCTTCCGATATCGAAATAGTAGTTCGTACAATCGAAATAAGATACAGACATCTCCCAGATACAGATTTTGTAATGGTGAATTAATGACAGGAATTCTGTCATTGAAAAAAGATAAAATATTTGTGCAAAAATAGAAGATGTGTTATTCTTTTATCACAAATTCAGTTTTCTGAGAATGTGGGAAGAAAAAGAACCGGTTTTATTTCGTTGAATTCTAATAATCTTGCGGCAGTCGCTGCAGTGAAAATCAAATTTGTAAAAAAACATGAGAAAAGAAAAAGGGATAAAGGCGCTGAGGAAAGCGCGTATTTTTGATTGCTTCATATAATTATGTTTGCTACAATGAAGGAGGAAATCGGTTGAAAAATAAAAGAATACACAGGAAGTATAAAGACAGGGTTTTCCGTATTATTTTTCGAGATAAAAAGGAACTTCCGGAGCTGTATAACGTGGTTAATGACAGCGCGTATACGAATCCCGATGAACTGACGATCACAACGATTGAAGATGTTGTGTACATGGGAATGAAGAATGACTTGTCCTTTATTATCGGTGATGTGATGAATTTATATGAACATCAAAGTTCATATAGTCCAAATCTGCCGCTGAGAGGATTGTTTTACTTTGCGTCGCTTTATCGGGAACGGATCGAAGATGTGAAACAAAAGCTCTATATGAACGTTCCTTTACATATCCCGTTCCCGCAGTATATTGTTTTTTATAACGGAACGAAACAAGAGCCGGAACGACAGGAACTGAAACTAAGCGACTTGTTTGTTAAGACGGGAAAAGAAGTGCCGCCGGCGCTTGAATGTAAAGCGGTTGTGCTGAATATTAATTTTGGTCACAACAGAGAACTTATGGAAAAGTGTGTGACACTGCGGGAATATTCCCGGTTTGTCGTAATGATCCGTCAGCAGATGTCAGGAGAACTTCCGTTTGAAGAGGTGGTAGACACTTGCATCCGTCAGGGAATTTTGTCTGAAATACTTCGTAAAAATCGGTCGGAGGTAATCGATATGATTTTGACGGAATATAATGAGGAAGAGTTTTCTTTATCGGAAGGTGAAGCGGAACAATATGTGAAAAAAGTGCTTGACAATTTGGATGAGTAGTGATATTTTATAAAAGTAATTGACTGCCGAAGACAGCAGGTGCCGTTAGGCATAAGGTTGAGAACGCCTGCCGAGGAAGATACGAATTCTTTTTAAAAAGAACATTTGTAAACCTCTGTGTCTTCTGTCGCAGAGGTTTTTTGTATAGGCGACGAGCCAAAGTTCGGGGTTGCCCGGGATGTTGGTAATCGCCTGCAATCCCGGGACGTGCCTTTCGGCGCTTCCGATGATTGAAGGTCTCAGGACGCAGTCATTTAAAATCTATAAGGAGGTGCACCTGGACGTGGCAAAAGTTGAATTAAAACAACCGATCGTAGCAGCTATCGCAGAAGACATCAAAGATGCTCAGTCTGTAGTTATCGTTGACTACCGTGGACTTACAGTAGCACAGGATACAGAGCTTCGTAAAAAGCTCAGAGAAGCCGGCGTTACTTACAAAGTATGTAAGAACACAATGATGAAGAGAGCATTTGAAGGAACAGAGTTCGCGGGTCTGGATGAGTATTTAGAAGGACCGAGCGCACTTTGCGTATCTAAGGAAGATGCGACAGCTCCGGCCAGAATTCTTGCAGAGTTTGCTAAGACAGCAGACAAACTTGAGATGAAAGCCGGTGTAATTGAAGGAACTGTATATGATGTAGCCGGATTGAATGAACTGGCTAAGATTCCGTCAAGAGAGGTACTTCTCTCCAAATTGCTCGGAAGCTTGCAGTCACCGATTACAAACTTTGCTCGTGTTATTAAACAGATCGCTGAGAAAGACGGCGAGGCAACAACAGAGGCTCCGGCCGAAGAAGCGGCAGCAGAGGAGTAAAATACAGATGTGCCGGATATGCGGCGCAATGTAAAAAGGAACAAAATCTGAACCGGAGATCAGAAGAAGAGTCCGGCAGAGTAAATTTAAAAATGGAGGATATCAAAAATGGCTAAAATGACAACAGCTGAAATGATCGAAGCGATCAAAGAGTTATCAGTATTAGAGTTAAATGAATTAGTAAAAGCATGTGAAGAAGAGTTTGGTGTATCTGCAGCAGCAGGCGTTGTAGTTGCAGCAGCAGCAGACGGTGGCGCAGCAGCAGAAGAAAAAGATGAGTTTGACGTAGAACTCGTATCTGCAGGAGCTTCCAAAGTTAAAGTTATCAAAGCAGTTCGCGAGATCACAGGTCTTGGACTGAAAGAAGCAAAAGAGCTTGTTGACAACGCTCCGAAGACACTCAAAGAGGGTGTTTCCAAAGCAGAGGCTGAGGAGATCAAAGCTAAACTTGAGGCAGAAGGTGCAGAAGTTAGCATGAAATAATCGGAGTTTCCGATAACTTTATGAACGTCTTTAAGTAAGACGGTCTTAAGAAAATCAACCGCAGAAGATAAAATGCTTCTGCGGTTCTTTTGTCTTTGTTGTGCGTTTACGTTAAACATCGCCGTTTGTCGAAAAGTGACGCATAATATCATATATGAAGAAAAATGTCAAGAAAAAAATGGGAAATGTTATTGACAACGAAAAGAGCTTTGTGTTATAGTTAAAAATGCACTATTATGGAAAGGTATGCCGTATTAGAAGCGTTATTACTATTACAAGGCTCTTTTCATTTACGCGAAGCAACGTGCCAAAATCTCTGTTTATACGGTGTTTTGGCGACTGCCACGATAACGGGAATAATTGAGATGCAAGAGAAGTCCCGTTTGTAAAGATTCAGGTCATTCGATGTTGTCCGACAAAGGAGATGCGGACAACGAAAGAGGAATGATTGAAAAAATGATAGAGGAGTGAAACGTCAATGGAGAAAAACAGAATCCGTCCCATTAAAACCGGAAAAAGTTTCCGCATGAGTTACTCACGGCAGAAAGAAGTATTGGAGATGCCTAACCTCATTGAAGTTCAAAAAGATTCCTATCAATGGTTTCTTGACGAAGGACTCAAAGAGGTGTTCGACGATATTTCCCCGATCGCTGATTACAGCGGACACTTAAGTCTGGAATTCGTAGATTTCACACTTTGCGAGGACGATGTGAAATATACGATCGATGAGTGTAAAGAGCGCGATGCGACTTATGCTGCTCCCTTAAAAGTGAGAGTCCGTCTCCACAATAAAGAGACTGATGAGATTAACGAGCATGAGATTTTTATGGGAGATCTTCCGCTGATGACAAAGACGGGTACATTTGTTATCAACGGTGCAGAGCGTGTTATCGTCAGTCAGCTCGTGCGTTCTCCGGGAATTTATTATGGCATTGCTCATGATAAACTCGGAAAGAAACTGTACTCATCTACAGTGATCCCAAACCGAGGCGCATGGCTTGAATATGAGACAGACTCCAACGACGTTTTTTATGTGCGCGTCGATCGTACAAGAAAAGTTCCGATCACAGTGCTGATCCGTGCACTTGGTATCGGAACGAATGCAGAGATTGTTGATCTTTTCGGTGAAGAGCCGAAGATCCTTGCAAGCTTTACAAAGGACACTGCGGAGAGTTATCAGGAAGGTCTTTTGGAACTGTACAAGAAGATCCGCCCGGGCGAGCCGCTTGCAGTAGACAGCGCGGAAAGTCTGATCAACAGCATGTTCTTTGATCCGAGAAGATATGATCTCGCAAAGGTTGGACGTTATAAATTCAATAAGAAACTGATGCTGAAAAACCGTATTGCAGGCTGCATACTTGCAGAGGATGCGGTGAGTCAGCTTACGGGAGAGATAGTTGCTGAAAAAGGTACGAAGATTACTCGTGAACTTGCAGATAAGATCCAGAACAATGCCGTTCCTTATCTGTGGGTAGAAGGTGAAGATGAAGAGAGAAACATCAAGATCCTTTCTAATATGATGGTAGATTTTCAGGCTGTTACAGATATCGATCCTGAAGAAGTAGGTGTTACGGAGCAGGTATATTATCCGGTTTTGGCGGGAATTATCGAAGAGTCCGCAGGAGACATCGAAGAGATGAAAGCGTTGATCAAACGTGACATTCACGATTTGATCCCGAAGCATATTACAAAAGAGGACATCCTCGCGTCCATCAACTATAATATGCATCTTGAATATGGCATGGGAACGGATGATGACATTGACCATTTGGGTAACCGCCGTATCCGCGCAGTAGGAGAATTGCTCCAGAATCAGTACAGAATCGGTCTTTCAAGATTAGAAAGAGTTGTCCGTGAGCGTATGACGACACAGGATCAGGAAGGAATTTCCCCGCAGTCACTGATCAATATCAAACCGGTGACGGCAGCGGTGAAAGAGTTCTTCGGTTCTTCTCAGTTGTCTCAGTTTATGGATCAGAACAACCCGCTTGGAGAGTTGACACATAAGAGACGTCTTTCCGCACTTGGACCGGGAGGTCTTTCCAGAGATCGCGCCGGATTCGAGGTTCGAGACGTACATTATTCACACTATGGAAGAATGTGTCCGATCGAGACGCCTGAAGGTCCGAACATCGGTCTGATCAACTCTTTGGCAACATATGCGCGAATTAATCAGTATGGATTTGTTGAAGCGCCATATCGTTGGATTGATAAGTCTGATCCGGAAAATCCGGTCGTTACAGAAAAAGTTGTTTATATGACAGCTGACGAAGAAGACAATTATCATGTGGCACAGGCGAATACACCGCTTGATGAAGAAGGCCACTTTATTCATAAAAATGTATCCGGTCGTTACAGAGAGGAAACACAGGAATACGAGAGAAGCAAGTTCGATTACATGGATGTTTCTCCGAAGATGGTATTCTCAGTCGCTACGGCTCTGATTCCGTTCCTTGAAAACGACGATGCCAACCGTGCTCTTATGGGATCGAACATGCAGCGTCAGGCAGTTCCGCTTCTGACGACAGAGGCTCCGGTAGTCGGTACGGGTATGGAAGTAAAAGCTGCCGTTGACTCGGGAGTATGTGTTGTCGCAGAACGGGCGGGAACAGTAGAAAGCTCTACGTCAAAAGAGATCGTTGTCCGCGAAGAAGACGGCAAGAAGACATCTTATAAGCTGACAAAATTCCAGCGAAGCAACCAGAGTAACTGTTACAATCAGCGTCCGATCGTTAATAAAGGCGACGTTGTTGCGGCAGGACAGGTTATTGCAGATGGACCGTCTACATCAGGCGGAGAGATGGCTCTTGGTAAGAACCCGCTCATCGGTTTTATGACATGGGAAGGTTATAACTACGAGGATGCTGTTCTTCTGAGTGAGAGACTTGTACAGGATGATGTTTATACTTCTGTTCATATCGAAGAATATGAGGCAGAGGCAAGAGATACAAAACTCGGACCTGAAGAGATCACGAGAGATATTCCGGGCGTCGGCGATGATGCGTTGAAAGACCTTGATGAGAGAGGAATCATCCGTATCGGTGCGGAAGTGCGCGCCGGAGATATTCTCGTCGGAAAAGTAACTCCGAAAGGAGAGACAGAGCTTACGGCTGAGGAGAGACTTCTCCGTGCGATTTTCGGAGAGAAAGCCCGTGAAGTAAGAGATACATCCTTGAAAGTGCCGCACGGTGAGTATGGTATCGTTGTAGATGCGAAAGTATTTACAAGAGAAAACGGCGACGAGCTTTCACCCGGGGTAAATCAGGCGGTCAGAATTTACATCGCGCAGAAGAGAAAGATATCTGTAGGAGATAAGATGGCCGGACGTCACGGTAACAAGGGTGTCGTTTCCCGTGTGCTTCCGGTAGAGGATATGCCGTTTCTTCCGAACGGGCGCCCGCTGGATATTGTTTTGAATCCGCTTGGTGTGCCGTCTCGTATGAATATCGGACAGGTGCTTGAGATCCACTTGAGTCTTGCGGCGAAAGCTCTTGGATTTAACATTTCTACGCCTGTCTTTGACGGAGCAAACGAGATCGACATTATGGATACTCTTGATCTGGCAAATGATTATGTCAATCTTGAGTGGGAAGAGTTTGAGAAAAAGCATGGACAGGAGCTTCTTCCGGAAGTATTGCAGTACCTGTCTGACAATAGAGAACACAGAAACCTTTGGAAAGGCGTTCCGCTCTCAAGAGACGGTAAAGTGCGTTTGAGAGACGGACGTACAGGTGAGTATTTCGACAGTCCGGTAACAATCGGACACATGCACTACCTGAAACTTCACCATCTTGTAGATGATAAGATCCATGCGCGTTCTACAGGTCCTTACTCCCTCGTTACGCAGCAGCCGCTCGGTGGTAAAGCACAGTTCGGCGGACAGCGTTTCGGAGAGATGGAAGTTTGGGCGCTGGAGGCGTACGGCGCATCTTATACACTGCAGGAGATCCTGACAGTGAAGTCCGACGACGTTGTAGGTCGTGTGAAGACTTACGAGGCGATCATCAAAGGAGAAAATATACCGGAACCGGGTATTCCGGAGTCATTTAAGGTGCTTTTAAAAGAGCTTCAGTCTCTTGCGTTGGATGTGCGTGTCCTGCGTGATGACAATACAGAAGTAGAGATTATGGAGAACGTAGATTACGGCGAGACAGATCTGCGTCACATTATCGAAGGAGACAGAAAGTACCGTGATGAGAATGAATCTTTCGGTGATCACGGATTTAGTGAGAAGGAGTTTGTAGGCGAGGAACTCGAGGATGTTGAACCTGAGGAAGAGCCGGATGATGATGCCCCGGTGGACATTGAGTTTGACGAGTATTCCGATTATGAGGAAGAATAAGAGGAGGATCCAAATATATGCCAAACAATAATGAACAACAATATCAACCGTTAACATTTGACGCGATCAAGATCGGTCTGGCTTCACCGGAAAAGATCATGGAATGGTCAAGAGGTGAGGTTACAAAGCCGGAGACGATCAACTACAGAACATTAAAACCGGAAAAAGACGGACTGTTCTGTGAGAGAATCTTCGGACCGAGCAAAGACTGGGAGTGTCATTGTGGAAAATATAAAAAGATCCGTTACAAAGGTGTTGTTTGTGACCGATGCGGCGTCGAGGTTACAAAGGCAAGTGTGCGTCGTGAGCGTATGGGGCATATCGCCCTTGCCGCTCCGGTGTCTCATATCTGGTATTTCAAGGGAATTCCGAGCCGTATGGGATTGATCCTTGATATCTCTCCGAGAACATTGGAAAGAGTGCTTTACTTTGCTTCATACATTGTTCTCGACAAAGGAGAGACGGATCTTCAGTATAAACAGATTCTCTCTGAGACAGAGTATCAGGAACAGAAAGAGAAGTGGGGCAGCGGCTCATTCCGCGTAGGCATGGGAGCCGAGGCAATCAAAGAACTTCTGGAAAGCATCGATCTTGAAAAAGAATATGCAGAACTTCAGGCAGGGTTGGAAAATGCGACAGGTCAAAAGAGAGCGAGAATCGTGAAACGCCTTGAAGTTGTTGAGGCGTTCCGTGAGTCGGGCAACCGTCCGGAATGGATGATCCTTTCTGCAATTCCGGTTATTCCGCCGGATCTTCGTCCTATGGTACAGCTTGACGGAGGCCGTTTTGCGACAAGTGATTTGAATGATCTGTACAGAAGAATCATTAACAGAAACAATCGTCTGAAAAGACTGCTTGAGCTTGGAGCGCCGGACATTATTGTAAGAAATGAAAAACGTATGCTTCAAGAAGCGGTAGACGCTTTGATCGACAACGGACGCCGTGGACGTCCGGTTACAGGCCCGGGAAACAGAGCACTGAAATCACTTTCAGATATGCTGAAAGGTAAATCCGGACGTTTCCGTCAGAACCTGCTTGGAAAACGTGTCGACTATTCGGGACGTTCTGTTATCGTCGTAGGACCGGAACTTAAGATTTATCAGTGCGGTCTTCCGAAAGAGATGGCAATCGAACTGTTTAAACCGTTTGTTATGAAAGAACTTGTGGCAAACGGAACAGCACATAATATAAAAAATGCAAAGAAAATGGTAGAGAGACTTCAGCCGGAAGTTTGGGATGTTCTTGAGGAAGTGATCAAGGAACATCCGGTTATGCTTAACCGCGCCCCCACGCTTCACAGACTCGGTATCCAGGCATTTGAGCCGATTCTTGTAGAAGGTAAGGCAATCAAGCTCCATCCGCTCGTTTGTACAGCGTACAATGCCGACTTCGACGGTGACCAGATGGCGGTACACGTTCCGCTGTCACAGGAAGCTCAGGCAGAGTGCCGTTTCTTGCTTCTTTCACCGAACAACCTGCTGAAACCGTCTGACGGAGGACCGGTGGCGGTTCCTTCACAGGATATGGTTCTCGGTATTTATTATCTGACGCAGGAAAGACCGGGAGTAAAGGGCGAAGGAATGTTCTTTAAGAGCATGAGCGAAGCAATTCTTGCATATGAGAACGGATATATTACGCTCCACTCGCGAATCAAAGTTCGTGTAACTAGAATGATGCCGGACGGAACTGAGAAGACAGGAACGATCGATGCGACACTCGGACGTCTTTTGTTTAATGAGATTATTCCGCAGGATCTTGGATTCGTAGATCGAGAGGTAGAAGGAAACGAGCTGCTTCTCGAGGTTGATTTCCATGTCGGAAAGAAACAGTTGAAACAGATTCTTGAAAAAGTAATCAATACTCACGGAGCAACACAAACAGCGGAAGTGCTTGACAATGTAAAGGCAATCGGATACAAATTCTCTACAAGAGCGGCTATGACTGTATCAATTTCAGATATGACGGTGCCGCCGCAGAAACCTCAGATGATCGAGGAAGCACAGAATACCGTAGATAAAATCACAAAGAATTACAAACGTGGTCTTATAACAGAAGAAGAGCGTTATAAAGAAGTTGTCGAAACTTGGAAAGCAACCGATGATAAGCTGACAGAGGCTCTGCTGACAGGTCTTGATAAATATAATAACATCTTTATGATGGCTGACTCTGGAGCCCGTGGATCTGATAAGCAGATCAAGCAGCTTGCAGGTATGCGTGGACTTATGGCAGATACGACAGGACGTACGATCGAGTTGCCTATCAAATCAAACTTCCGTGAAGGTCTTGACGTACTTGAATATTTCATGTCTGCTCATGGTGCTCGTAAAGGTCTGTCAGATACGGCTCTTCGTACAGCCGATTCAGGTTACCTGACGAGACGTCTTGTAGACGTATCTCAGGAATTGATTATCCATGATTCTGATTGTGCAGAAGAAGGAAAAGAGATTCCGGGAATGTATGTATCTGCATTTATGGATGGAAATGAAGAGATTGAGAGCCTTCAGGAGCGTATTACAGGACGCTATTCCTGTGAGGACATCAAAGATAAAGACGGAAATGTACTCGTAAAAGCAAACCACATGATCACACCGCGCCGCGCGGAACGCGTTATGAAAAAAGGCGTGGATGAGAACGGCGAGTCACTGAAGAAAGTGAAGATCCGTACGATCCTTACATGTAAATGTAAGAACGGCGTATGTGCAAAATGTTACGGAGCAAACATGGCGACAGGAGAAGCGGTTCAGGTCGGAGAAGCAGTTGGTATTGTGGCTGCCCAGTCGATCGGTGAGCCGGGAACACAGCTTACAATGCGTACGTTCCATACAGGAGGAGTTGCCGGTGACGATATCACACAGGGTCTTCCGCGTGTCGAGGAGCTTTTCGAGGCGAGAAAGCCGAAAGGTCTTGCGATCATCACGGAATTTGCCGGACGCGCAATGATTTCCGACACGAAGAAGAAACGTGAGATCATCGTTACAAATGATGAGACAGGCGAATCAAAGGCGTATTTGATCCCGTACGGTTCTCGTATTAAAATACAGGACGGCGTGATGCTTGAAGCCGGAGACGAACTGACGGAAGGTAGTGTAAATCCGCATGATATTCTGAAGATCAAAGGTCTTAGAGCCGTTCAGGATTATATGCTTCAGGAAGTGCAGAGAGTATACCGTCTGCAGGGTGTTGAGATCAACGATAAGCATATCGAGGTTATTGTTCGCCAGATGTTGAAGAAAGTCCGCATCGAAGAGAAGGGTGATACAGAATTCCTTCCGGGAACAATGGTTGACGTTCTTGAATTCAATGAAGTAAACGAGCGTCTTGAAGAAGAAGGAAAAGAGCCGGCTATAGGCGAGCAGATCATGCTTGGTATTACGAAAGCTTCACTTGCTACAGATTCCTTCCTTTCAGCCGCATCTTTCCAGGAAACAACGAAAGTTCTTACCGAAGCGGCAATCAAAGGAAAAGTCGATCATCTTGTCGGTCTGAAAGAAAACGTAATTATCGGTAAACATATTCCGGCGGGTACGGGTATGAAAAAATATCGTGACGTAGCGTTAAATACAGATGCCAGAGCAGAAGCGATGCTGGCAGAGGAACTTGAAACTGAAGAGAGCGCAGAAGGAGAGAATGCAGAAGCGGAAAACGCTGAGGCAGTAAGCGCAGATGCAGTAAATGAAAGTTTGGAAAACGAAGAGACAGCGTTGACGGATGAAGTGATGGATACAGAAGAAGCAGATGATGAAGATTTTGTCACAGAAGAATAAAAGATCATTGTTCTGCTAAGCAAGAAAGTGCAAGAATAATAAACAAGAAAGACAAAGAATAAGATAAAATAAAAACTCCGTATACAGATTCGGGATAAAACCCGGTGACGTATACGGAGTTTTTTGTTCAGCTCTGTAAAAAACATGCATAAGATAAGAAAATCATTGATTTTATTTAATCATAAAGAGAAGCTCCGAATCGAATTTTTCGATAAATCTTCAGAAAAATTATGACAGGAAGGCTGATCAGAATGTAGAGTGTAGAAAAAACTCCGACAGAGCCTCCGATTAGCATAAGTAAAATTAAACCGATATTCATTGTAGGTCACTCCTTAAAATAAATTTTGCGGTTTTACACAAAAAAATAATTTTCTGTGCAAAACAAATGAAATAAAAACAAATCAGTCTCTATTTTAAAGGAGCAAAGTGTAAAATGGAATAAAGCGGCAAAAACCTTAGCGGGTTTTTAACATTTACTCATCTTCATCTTCAGCCATACGATAGCCGACTCCGACTTCAGTAAAAATGTATTGAGGCTGTGCGGGATCTTCTTCGATTTTTCGGCGGATATTGGCCATGTTGACACGAAGAATCTTATTGTCATTATCAGCGTAAGGTCCCCATACATTTGAAAGAATCGATGCATATGTAATGACTTTTCCGGAATTTTGCGCCAGATATGCCACAATCTTATATTCGATCGGAGTCAGATGGACAGCATTGCCGCGAATCGTGAGCAGCCGTTTGGAAAAGTCAAGTATTAAATCCTTATGTCGGTAAGGACGGATATAGAAGGTGCTGTCAGTGAGCAGACGATTGCTGTGTCTGAGGGAAGCGCGGATCCGTGCAAGAAGCTCGGAAGTTCCGAATGGTTTTGTAATATAATCATCAGCGCCCAGATCAAGAGCCGCAACCTTTTCCCGTTCGGCAGTGCGGGCGGAAATAACGATGATCGGAGTACTTGCCCATGTACGGACGTCCCGGATAATAGAACAGCCGTCCATGTCCGGAAGTCCCAGATCAAGAAGGATAAGATCCGGGCATCGGGAACGGATCATTTCCAGTCCTTGCTTACCGGTATCGGCATAAAGAACCTGATAGTCATGACGTTTTAAAACCTTTCCCATGAAAGTTTGTATATTTTTTTCATCTTCAATGATTAAGACTGAAAATTTAGGCATTTGCTTCAACCTCCTTTTCTTTTGGAAGTGTAAAAATAAATTCGGCGCCGTGTTTGTGATTGACAGCGGTTAATTTCCCTCCATGAGCTTCTATGATCGTCTTACAGATTGACAGACCGATTCCGATTCCTTTATGGTGGTCTGAATTTTTTCCGGAACTGCGCTGACCTTCAAATATATAAGGAAGCTGTTCGGGATCGATTCCCTTTCCGTAGTCACGGACAGAAAAAGAAACACACTCTTTTGTCTGTGTAATGATCAGATCGATCTCTTCCGTACTTTCAGAATGAACGGAAGCATTTTCCAGAAGATTAATGAGAACCTGTTCGATTAATGTGGCGTCCATGGGAATCATAAGAAAATCATTCGGCATATGGACTTTGATACGGACGTCCGAAAGCCGTTTTCTGAGCCGTTGTATAGCCTCTGAAACGACTTCTTCGACGACTTCCGGAGACTTCTTCACTTTGTCTTGAGAGTTGTTGTCTATGCGCGTGATCGTAAGAAGATTCTCGACCATATTCAGCAGCCATTCAGAATCCTCTTTAATATTTGATACAAGTTCGGTTCGTTCATATTCGGTCATATCTGATCCGTTTTCCAAATAAGAAGAGGAAGAGCCGATAATACTTGTGAGTGGTGTTCGCAGATCATGTGATACGGCACGTAAAAGATTTGCACGCAGTTTTTCTTTATCAGCTTCTGCCAGCGCTTTTTCTCGTTCCGCAGCGGCTTTTTGATGTTGTTTTAAAGAAGTTGTTGTTGCGCTTGTGATTAGTGTGATCGCGAGCATCCCGATAAACGTGACAGGATATCCGTCCAATGAAAAATTAAATTTAAAAAATGGATAAGAAAAAAGGAAATTAACGGCGATGACGCAGAATAAAGAGGCGACAATGCCGTATACATATCCGGACGTCTTAAGAGCGGTCAAAATGAGCGCAAGCGTATAGATCACAGTGATGTTTGCTGAATTTTTATTTCCTAAGTGAAAGAAACAAAAAGAGACAGCAGTCGCAGTGAAGAGCATGAAAGCTGTAAATAGTGTGTCAGAAATCGTTTTTTTTCGTTCTGTTTTGTTGTTTTGTCTGTTCATAGTAATTTATTCGCTTAAAGTATGAAAAAAGCATGGAGAGCGGTCTTAGACCGGCTCTCCGTTTTTGTATTTCTGAAGAACATGCTGGATTCTTTCGTTCGGACTTAAAATAGAACTAAGAGATCCGTCATGATTCAATGTATCGATGATAAGAGCAATATATTTGCTCATATCACAGTTGATGTAATATGGTTTAGACAAAAGCTCCGGTGTCTGGTAGATCAGGTTTGTCGTAAGGATACCGTGAATAATACCGTCTTCATATGCTTTGTCGAATTTCTCCATACCGTTTGTAAACAGACCGAATGTAGCCGCAGCGAAAATCCGGTTTGCTTTACGCTGTTTCAGTTCCGTAGCGACATCTATGATGCTGTCGCCTGAAGAAATCATATCGTCGATGATGATGACATCTTTTCCCTCTACGGAAGAGCCAAGGAATTCATGAGCAACGATCGGATTACGTCCGTCTACAATCTTTGTGTAATCGCGGCGTTTATAGAACATACCCATGTCAAGGCCAAGTACGTTGGCAAGATATACGGCACGGTTTGTTCCGCCCTCGTCAGGACTGATCGCCATCATATGATCTGCGTCGATCTGTAAGTCTTTGACATTGCGCAGAAGCCCTTTTATAAACTGATATGTCGGAGAAACTGTTTCAAATCCGCTCAGCGGGATCGCATTTTGTACACGTGGGTCATGAGCGTCAAAAGTAATGATGTTTTCAACTCCCATGCGTACAAGTTCCTGCAAAGCAAGAGCGCAGTCGAGTGATTCACGGGAACTTCTTTTGTGCTGACGGCTCTCATATAAAAACGGCATGATAACATTGATACGTCGTCCTTTTCCGCCAATGGCAGCGATAATTCTCTTTAAGTTCTGGAAATGATCGTCAGGAGACATGTGATTTGTCTTTCCCGCAAGAGAGTAAGTAATGCTGTAATTACATACATCTACCATAAGATACAGATCTTTTCCGCGAACGGATTCTCCGAGAACTCCTTTTGCTTCTCCTGAGCCAAAGCGCGGAACGCGGGCATCAAGAAGATAAGAATCTTTTTCATATCCCGAAAATGCAATATCGTCGCGAAAAGCATTTCCGCTTTCGTGTCTCCATTTTACAAGATAGTCATCTACTTTCTTTCCCAGTTCTTCACATCCCGTGAGGGAAATAAGACCAAGACTTCCTACCGGAATATTTTCCAAAATTCGTTCTGTTCGGCGTAACATTAATGTACCTCCCTATTTTTTAATTTTTTCTTGATTCGTATATCATCACCGATTATCTTTAACAATGCATAGCTGCTTGTGATTCTCGAGAAAGAGCGCTCGGTATAAAGATTGGCAAGCGATTCAAGAGAAAGATTTGTTGAGATGATCGTTGATTTCTTGTGAATGAGACGTTCGTTGATACATGTAAAAAACTGTGCGGCAATGAACGCATTTGTGTACTCGCTTCCAAGATCATCAATGATCAGAAGATCACAGTTGAATATATAGTCATTCATATTTTTTGAATCGACGTCATTGCGGTCAAATTTTGTCTGCGTAAGTACACTGAAAAGCTGCGGCGCCGAGAAATAGAGAACCGAAAATTCACGTTCCATGATTTCGCGGGCGATACAGGTGGAAAGGAAAGTTTTTCCGACTCCGACGCTCCCATAGAAAAAGAGATTGTTGAATTCCTTTCCGAAGTTATTTATAAAGCGATGGCATATATTTAATGTCTCTTCCATCATAGCGCGGGCGTTTTTTCCCGTTGTTTTATCATACTGGGAAGCCGGATAAAAATCAAGGTCAAAATAGTCGAAAGATGCTTCTGTCGGAAATTCTTTGATATTGGACTGTTCATATAAAAGCTCAATAACGGAGCGTTTGAAACAGTGACATTTTTCGTTTCCGATATATCCGGTGTCCATGCAGTCGGGACAATCGTAGATCGGTTCCAGATAATCTTTGGGAAATCCGGCAGAAGTAAGAAGGTTCTTTTTGTTCTGCCGCAGGATTGCAAGCTCTTCTTTGAGAGAAGACAATGCTTTCGGATCGCCGTTTAGCATTTTTTTGCCATACTGCACTGAAAGGATGGAAATCGATTCATCCAGTGATTTGAATTCCGGAAGTTTTTTGTAAACTTCTTCATAACGCTTCATTTGAAGATCGTGATTTTTCAATCTGGTTTGTTCGTACTCCCGCATCAGTGCATAATATTGTGAATTTTTAAGTGCCATGGAGATACTCCTTCTACTTGCCGTCTGGCTCAATGATAATCGTTTTGTTAATTGCTTTTCAGCAGTTGTTCTTCAAGTGATTCCATATCGTAACTGCGGCGCTCAAAATTGTTCAGATTCTTTGTTACAGGTTTTTGCCGCGCGGCAGTTCTTACGGCAGAGTTCTGTTTCTGATGAGCTTCGTCAAGCGCCGAGATCTCTTTTAAGTGACGGATATTGTGTTCATGCCACTTTGTCAGAATAGAATCGGCATATTCAAAGCTCGGCTGGTGTGTAGAGGTAATCGTGCGTCTGCACGCCTCTGCGATAATGTCAGAGGAAAATGCATACTGCTCAGACCATTTTTTGATAAATTCAAGTTCTGAGGCAGCAGGTCCTCTGCCTTTGATACCGAACGCATTCAGTACAGTGTAGCAGCTTCTGGAATAGAGCATAGACTGCTCTTTTGCCTGAGAGACTGTCTCGATTCCTTCTTCGACCCATGAAAAAGCGACCTTTTTGATATAGTGGATGCTTTTATGTCCGTTTTCTACACAAGATTCGATCAAATACTCAATCAGATCTGCCGACATATGCAGTGTATCATAAAAATAAGTAATTGTCTCCATTTCAGTATGTGTTAATGTTTTTCCCAAATATTGTTCTGCAATAAAGAGGAGAGATTTTATTTCTTTTTGTGCCCGAAATTCGTCAATAGCGACGGCTTTTTGAATGGATGCATTTGAAGCGGATGCTGTCTGGCGTGAAGCTGTGTGCAGCCCTTCTTTATTATGTATAGAGTGAACCGGATCTGTCAGACCTGCAGATAAAGAAATATCTGACTGAGGCTGAGAAGGAAGATTCCGGTCGGACACATTTTGTATCGTGGAGCGGACAGTCTGCGGCGCAATGCCTCCGGCAGGAGAATCGGTATTCCGGGACGCGGGAGGAGTCCATGCACATGCAAAACTTTGCAGTTCGAGAGATGTGATTTTTCCGTCCGCCGCATATTCTGATCGGAGCAGTCCTTCGGATTCCCAATATCTAAGCGCCCGCAAGATGTCTTTTTCCGTATTGTTGAGACAATCTGCAATCATAGAAAGTGTCAGCGCAGGATTGTCGTCTTCGGCATGCCGCAGAAGAAAAAGATATACTTTTATAAATTCGCCGTTGGCATTGACCATGTAATTGTCGATAAAATCGTTTGGCAGCAGCGTCGCGTTTGTCTGAAATTTATTTTTTAATGTCAGTGTTTTCATACTTACTCCATCCTGTTTCATTATTCTTAAGTGTTTTGTGAAGGTCAAAGCGGCGCTGCCGCGTTTTTCCCGGTTCAGCCCGCGCCAATCGCAAACGCGTCCTGCGGACTCAAAGCGGCGCTGCCGCGGTTTGCTCATGAAAAAGCGCTCGCCGTATAGGGAGTCTCCCAGTTCAGCCCGCGCCAATCGCAAACGCGTCCTGCAGACTCAAAGCGGCGCTGCCGCGGTTTGCTCATGAAAAGGCGCTCGCCGTATAGGGAGTCTCCCAGTTCAGCCCGCGCCAATCGCAAACACGTCCTGCGGACTCAAAGCGGCGCTGCCGCGGTTTGCTCATGAAAAGGCGCTCACTCCATCTCGGTACTTGTTCGCAAAGTCATACGAGTATGACTTATGCTTACAAGCACGGAGATGGGCTGAACTGGGGTTAACAAAAAGCGGACATGGAATCCGCTTTTGTCAGGTGTTTCTTATATAGTATCATTTTACTGCCGGGTAAAAAAGGGCTTTTTTGTTGGTAACTTGCTCTTTTTTGTAGATAACTATGTGGAGAACTTAAAAATAGCTTCTACGATGTTTATTTTAGCAGATTTTCACCGATTGTAACAACGTCTCCGGCTCCCATTGTGATGAGCAGATCACCGGGACGGCAGTTTTCTTTCAGGAATGCTTCAATCTGTGCAAAGCTTGGGAAGTAGTGCGTATCTGTTCCGAGTTTTTCGGTTTCTTTCGCCAGATCTGCCGAGGAGATGCCGAGAGTATCTGTTTCTCTTGCAGCAAAGATATCGGCAAGTACGAGGTGGTCTGCATGAGAGAGTGCCTCTGCGAATTCATGGAAGAACGCTTTTGTCCTTGTATAAGTATGAGGTTGGAATACACACCACACACTGTTGTGCAAAGAGTGCTGCGCTGCTTTTAATGTGGCAAGAATCTCTGTCGGATGGTGTGCATAATCATCAATAACAGTTACTCCGTTAAATTCCCCTTTATATTCAAAACGGCGGTCTGTTCCTGTAAAAGACAACAATCCTCTCTTAGTGATATCTATAGAAAGACCAAGAATATCAGCAACGGCAATGGCGGACAGAGCGTTTGAAACATTATGGTCGCCTGTTACCGACAACTGGATATGATCCGCATATTCACCGCGGCGGAACAAGTCAAATGCGACATGTCCGTTTTCGTCATAAGTAATATTTTTCGCGCTGTAATCAAAACATCCGTTTGTTCCGTATGTCACGACATTGCAGGAAAGACCTTCGTATATCTCGGCATAATCTTTGATCTCGGCATTGATAATAAGAGTTCCGTCTTCAGGAAGCAGTTCCGCAAACTGATGAAATGAATGACGAATATCTTCCAGATCTTTGAAGAAATCGAGGTGATCCTCTTCGATATTAAGGATTACGCTGATTTTTGGGAAGAAATGAAGAAAACTGTTCGTATATTCACATGCTTCCGTAATAAACGTACCTGAATTTCCGACACGGATATTTCCTCCGATCGCCTTCAAAATACCTCCGACTGAAATCGTCGGGTCGAGATCTCCTTCCAGTAAAATATGAGAGATCATGGACGTTGTCGTTGTTTTCCCGTGAGTTCCGGAAACTGCGATCGGCGTATCGTAGTTTTTCATAAGCTGTCCGAGCAGTTCTGCGCGGGTCAGCATCGGAATTTTCAGCGCAACTGCTTCGATCAGTTCAGGATTATTTCGATTGATTGCCGCAGTGTAAACGACACAACCGATATCCCGTGTGATATTTTCCGCTTTCTGACCATAGATAATATGAGCGCCTTCAGAAACCAGTTTCTTCGTTAAAGGAGATTCCTTTGTGTCGGAGCCGGATACAGTGAATCCTTCTTTTAAAAGGATTTCCGCAAGTCCGCTCATGCTGATACCGCCGATTCCTATAAAATGGATATGGATCGGTTCGTTAAAATCAATTTTATACATAATGCTTCCTCTTTTCTTTCACCTAAATGGGTTGAAAGTAACAGTTTCGTCTGCGCCATTCGTAAAATCGCGCTGTATAGCTGAACTGTTACAATTAAAATGCACCGTTATTTCTATGTGTAACAATCGTTTTTTAAAAATTAGTCATAAAATATCATAACCTACTATATTATACTATATATGCAAAAAATTGAAAGAAGTTCTTTTTGTGCGAAATAAACAAAAAGTTAAAAATGTTAAAGAAAAAATTGTAAAAAATGATTGGATAAACATGAAAATATGATATAATAAATATATCTAACTAGAAATGAGGTGACGTAATGTTTAAAAAAGAGATGATTGCAATGCTTTTAGCAGGCGGGCAGGGCAGTCGATTGGGGGTTCTTACAGCAAAAGTTGCAAAACCTGCCGTAGCATTTGGCGGAAAATACCGTATTATCGACTTTCCGCTGAGTAACTGTATTAATTCAGGAATTGATACAGTAGGAGTGCTGACTCAGTACCAGCCGCTGAGGCTGAATACTCATATCGGAATAGGAATTCCGTGGGATTTAGACAGAAATGTCGGAGGTGTATCGATACTTCCTCCTTATGAGAAGAGTTCTAACAGTGAATGGTACACCGGTACGGCAAACGCGATTTATCAGAATCTTGATTATATGGAGACGTATAATCCGGATTATGTTCTTATTCTTTCAGGCGACCATATTTACAAAATGGATTACGAAGTGATGCTTGATTTTCACAAAGCGAATCATGCGGATGTGACGATCGCGGCAATGCCTGTTCCGATTGAAGAGGCGAGCCGGTTCGGCATCGTTGTTACTGATCATGAGAGCAGGATTAAAGAGTTTGAAGAAAAACCGGAAAAACCAAGCAGTAATCTGGCGTCGATGGGTATTTATATCTTTAGCTGGCCGGTGTTAAAAGAAGCTCTTATCAAGTTGAAAGATCAACCGAATTGTGATTTCGGAAAACATATTATTCCGTATTGTCACGACAAAGGGGACAGGCTTTTTGCATATGAATATAACGGTTATTGGAAAGACGTAGGAACATTGAGTTCGTACTGGGAAGCCAATATGGAACTGATTGATATTATCCCTGAATTTAATTTATATGAAGAATTCTGGAAGATCTATACGAACAGCGCGAATATCCCACCTCAGTATATTGCGCAGGACGGAGTGGTAGATCGGTGTATTATCAGCAACGGAACAGAGGTGTACGGGGAACTGCATAATTCGGTTTTAGGCGGAAGAGTGCGCGTCGGAAAGGGAAGTGTCGTTCGTGATTCGATTATTATGCAGGGAGTAACGATTGGAGAGAACTGTGTGATAGACAGGGCGATCATAGCAGAAGATACGGTAATCGGAGATAATGTTGTGATCGGAATCGGAAGCGATGTGCCGAACAAGATGAAACCGAACATTTACAGTGGAGGACTTGCTACGATCGGCGAGAACTCTGTGATTCCGTCAAACGTGCAGATCGGAAAAAATACTGCGATCAGCGGAGTGACAGCGGCGGAAGATTATGAGGACGGCGTACTTGCAAGCGGCGAAACCTTGATAAAGGCAGGTGAGAGAGTATGAGAGCAGTAGGACTTATTTTGGCAGGAGGAAACAGCAGGAAGATGCGCGAGCTGACTGCAAAAAGAGCGGTGGCTGCGATGCCGGTAGCGGGAAGCTATCGTGCGATTGATTTTGTACTCAGCAATATGACAAATTCTCATATTCAGAAAGTTGCCGTGCTGACACAGTACAATGCCAGATCGCTGAACGAGCATCTGAACTCATCAAAATGGTGGGATTTCGGAAGGAAACAGGGAGGATTGTTCGTGTTCACGCCTACGATTACGGCTGACAACGGATATTGGTACAGAGGAACGGCAGATGCCATTTACCAGAATCTGGATTTCCTGAAAAAATGTCATGAACCATATGTGATCATTACTTCTGGTGATGCGGTTTATAAGCTGGATTATAATAAAGTGCTTGAGTATCATATTGCGAAGAAAGCAGACATAACGGTTGTGTGCAAGGATCTTGAACCGGGAGAAGATGCCACGAGATTTGGAACGGTTCGCATGAATGAAGAATCAAGGATCGAAGAGTTTGAAGAAAAGCCGATGGTGGCTCATTCGCATACGATTTCAACAGGAATTTATGTTCTCCGCAGAAGACAACTGATCGATCTGATCGAGCATTGTGCGGAAGATGAAAGACATGATTTTGTAAACGATATTTTGATTCGTTATAAAAATCTGAAAAAAATATACGGATATAAGATCAACAGTTATTGGAATAATATCTCAACGGTAGATGCGTATTATAAGACAAATATGGATTTCCTGAAACCGGAAGTAAGAAACTACTTTTTCAGAGAGCTTCCAAGCGTATATTCAAAGGTAAGCGATCAGCCGCCTGCAAAATATAATCCGGGCGCAGTTGTGAAAAACAGTCTTATCGGAAGCGGAAGCATCGTAAACGGAACGATTGAAAATTCCGTTATCTTTAAAAAAGTATTTGTCGGTAATAATTGTGTGATCAAAAATTCAATTATATTGAATGATGTATATCTGGGAGATAATACATATATCGAAAATTGTATCGTAGAGAGCAGGGATACAATAAGAGCGAATACAAGATACGTCGGAGAAAACGGCGTAAAAGTTGTAGTAGAGAAAAATGAGCGTTACGCATTGTAAAAAAGCGGCGTAATACTCCGAAAAGGCAGAAAAGAAAGGAGATCTGAACCTATGCAGATCACAGATGTACGAGTGCGAAAAGTTGCGAAAGAGGGAAAATTAAAAGCGGTTGTATCCATTACGATCGACGATGAATTTGTTGTTCATGACATTAAAGTTATAGAAGGAGAGAAAGGAATGTTCATTGCCATGCCAAGTAAAAAAGCAATGGACGGTGAGTACAGAGATATTGCACATCCGATCAATTCTAATACGAGAGAACGGATTCAGTCTATGATTTTAGAAAAATATGAGCAGGCATTAGCAGAAGAGCCGGATGGGGAAAATCCATAGATAATGTATGATAGATACCTGATAATATGAAATATAAAACGTACCCTAATAAAAGAAAACGCATATCAAGAAGCGTGTCGGATCATTAGGGTACGTTTTAGTTTTATTTATTGGCTGACGATGACTGTTTGATAACCGGCGCTTCGCAGCCGACGTTCTGTTTCTGCCGCATCGTGAAGTGTGGGGAAAACGCCTACCATGACTCGGTATAATCCGTTTCCCTCGACGACAGAGGCAGGAAAGTCAAGTTCGGACAACTCCCGGCGGAGTTGTTCGGCATACAGGGGATTACGAAATGCGCCTGTTTGAACTGTGTAGCGAGGCGGAAGAGGAACGACAGGAACGTTGTCTTCATCAGGAAAGGCATCATCAGGATATGTGTTTTCATCAGGCAGCGGAGCGACCGGAGCTTCATTTTCATCCGGAAGAGGAACAACAGGGGTATTGATGCCGAGTGTATCGAGGATGCCTTCAGCTATGGCAAGGGCGATATCGCTGAAGTTATCGTCAAAGAGCATGTTGTCCGTGTCAGAATTGATAAATCCGACTTCGACAAGAACCGCAGGCATTTTTGTGCGTCGGAGGACAACGAGCCCGGGGCGGGCTTTTACTCCGAGATTTACAAAACCGATCCCCTCAAGTTGTTCGTTTATATTTTCCGCCATCTCCAGTTTAATGCCGGATTTGTCGTAGACAAGAGATTCGACTCCCGAGACAGCGTTATCTTGCGGAAAAGAATTACGATGGATAGAGATGAAAAAATCGACTCCGGCTTCATTTGCTTCCATTGCCTTTTGATAAGGCGACTCGTAAATATCTGTCGTGCGTGTATAGAGAACATCGATTCCCCGCTCCTGCAGAATCTGTCCGATGGCAAGTGTAAGAGAAAGTGTATCGATCTTTTCCTGTCTTCCGTTGTATACAGCTCCCGGATCGCGTCCCCCATGTCCGGCGTCAAGCATGATTGAGTACGGCAAAGTAATATCCTCCTGAATTTTTTATCTGATCTATATAAAATATGCGCTCAGATAAGTAATGTTACAAAATGGATCAATCCCGGAATGTGCCTTTTGGTACTTTCGGGATTGATCCATTTTGTGCTTTGTTTATAAAAATCCGCCGTCAATGCCTATAATCTGTGCGGTGAGATAGGCGGGACTTTCGGCAAGGGCAAGGACTGTCCTTGCAACTTCTTCACAAGTTCCGAATCTGCCGGCGGGAATTTCTTCGCAAAGCATATTTTTTTCTTCTTCATTTAAGCGGGAGTTCATATCTGTGTCAATGACGCCGCAGGCAACGGCGTTTACCGAAATGCCGCTTGGCGCAAGCTCTTTTGCCAAAGCTTTTGTCAGGCCGTGGAGTCCTGATTTGGAAGCAGAATAAGCGGCTTCACAGGAAGCGCCCGCCGTTCCCCACATGGAAGAAATATTGATGATTTTCCCGCATTTTTCAGATACCATATGAGGGATAGCTTCTCTGCAGCAGTAAAATGCAGAAGAAAGGTTTGTGTCGATCAGATTTTTCCATTCCGAGTCGGAAAGATCGCTTAATAAGCCGAAATGGGAAATTCCGGCATTGTTGACGAGGACATCAACGCCTTGGCAGACTTTTTTTATTTTGCAAAATATGCTGCGGACAACGTCGGGATCGCTTACATCGCCGGGGAGAGCTGTGCAGCCGCCGCCGGAAGCAAGAATTTCATGTTCGGTTTCAGCCAGTTGTTCGACTGAGTTTTTACAATTTATAAATACATGATAACCGTTTTTGGCAAAGGCGACGGCGCAGGCGCGCCCTATTCCTCTGGAAGATCCGGTGATAAGGACATATTTTTTCTTCATTGTTTTCGTACCTTTCAAAATAATTGATTGTCAGAGAACAGTATATCAGGAAAAATTAAGAGGCGCAAATGAGGAAAAGCTGAACGTCGTAATTGTCTTGTACTTAGATTACGGTTGTGCTAAAATTTATAAATAAATTTATCGAGAAAAGTGAATTGTGCGAAAATTAAGAAAGCGGAGGATGCGGTATGATAAATGAGGCGATCGAATTTGCGGCAAAGGCACACGAGGGACAGTTGAGAAAAGGTACGAAGAAACCTTATAGTGTTCATCCGATAGAGGTGTCAGAGATTGTATCGGCAATGACAGATGATGAAGAAGTGATATGTGCGGCGGTGCTGCATGATACGATTGAAGACTGCAGGGGGATTACAAAAGACGTTTTGAAGCTCCGTTTCGGAGACAGAGTTGCAGAGCTTGTAGCGCAGGAAAGTGAGGATAAGACGCTTAGCTGGAAAGAACGCAAGAGCGCGACGATCGCCAGATTAAAAGACGCACAAAGAGAAGTACAGTTGATCGGTCTTGCAGATAAGCTTTCAAATATGCGGGATATCGACAGAGATTATCCGGTTGTAGGAGAGAAGTTATGGGAGCGTTTTCGGATGAAAAGCAAAGCGGCGTTGGAGTGGTATTATAAAGGGGTTCGGGACGCTTTAAAAGAAAACTTTTCCGAAGAGGAAGAGTATAAAGAGTATTGCGGTTTGATCGAGAAAAATTTCGGATCGTCTGAGATAGACATGTCATGGGACAAGCAGGATGTCTGACGCGACAGAGATCTGTTTGCTCAGATATAAATGAATACAAATAACTATAAATAACCGGGCAGAATGCAGATAAATATTTGTGTTCTGTCCGGTTATTATATTTAATTCGGTCAAAATAAGTCAAAAAAGATTATATTTGTGCAAATTCAACGAAAATAAAATGAAAACTATGTGAATTATTATGATTGAATTTGACTGAATATGATTATATAATGACATCAAGAAAACAAAAAGACGCAAAAAGAAAAGGAGGAATGGAGATGATCTATACAGTTACATTTAATCCGTCCTTGGATTATATCGTTTCTGTAAATGATTTTCAGCTTGGACTTACGAACCGGACGGATTCGGAATTGATCCTTCCCGGAGGAAAGGGAATCAATGTATCGACAATTTTAATGAATCTCGGAATTGACAGTACAGCGTTTGGATTTGCGGCAGGATTTACGGGAGAAGAGATTATCAGAGAAGTAGAAGCGATGGGAATCCGTTCTGATTTTATTAAGATCGACAGTGGGATTTCACGGATCAATCTGAAACTGAAAAATATTGACGGTACGGAAATTAACGGTTCAGGGCCGGAAATAAGCGAAGAGAAGATCGAAGAACTATTGAGGAAACTGGATATTTTGGGAGAGGGAGATATTCTTGTTCTTGCGGGAAGCATTCCGGCATCGATGCCGGCGGACATGTACAGTACGATCATGGAACGGCTTCAGCATAAAAATGTAACGTTTATTGTAGACGCTACAAAGGATTTGCTTATTAATGTATTAAAATACAAGCCGTTTTTGATCAAGCCGAATAATCATGAACTGGGAGAATTGTTCGATGTCAAACTGACGACAAGAGAAGAGGTGATTCCTTACGGGAAAAAACTTCAAAAGCAGGGCGCGAGAAACGTTCTGATCTCTATGGCAGGTGAAGGCGCGGTACTCGTAGCGGAAGACGGCAGTGTGTATGAAGCTCCGGCGCCAAAAGGAACTTTGGTAAATGCAGTAGGTGCAGGCGACTCCATGGTTGCCGGATTTACGGCAGGATGGATCGAGAAGAAAGATTACAGACACGCATTTTATATGGGGGTATCCGCAGGAAGTGCAAGTGCATTTTCTGAATATCTTGCAACAAAAGAAGAAATCATGGATCTGTACGAAAAGGTTTCAAAATGAATAAAAACGAACTGTGTACAGTAAAGATGTAAGCAGAAAAGAAAAGTAAACAGAAACAAACAGAAGTAAACAGTAATAAATAGAAACAAACAGAACTAAATAGAAACAAACAGAGTTAGACAGAAACAAACAGAGCCAAACATAAGCAAACAGAATCAAACATAAATAAACAGAAGCAAATAAGCAAAAAAATAAACGGAAGAAAACGAAGATGAACAGGAGGTTTTGAGAATGAGGATCACAGATCTGCTTGATAAAAGGAGTATTTCGTTGAGCGAGACTCCGAAAACGAAAAGTGAAGCGCTTGACAGGATTATTGATCTTATGGTTGCAAGCGGAAAGATCAACGACCGTGAAGCATACAGAGAACAAGTATACGCAAGAGAAGAAGAAAGCACCACAGGAATCGGAGAAGGAATTGCCATTCCTCATGGAAAATGTGATGCGGTAACGAAACCGGGTCTTGCGGCAATGGTAGTAAAAGACGGAGTAGAATTCGACGCATTGGACGGACAGCCGGTTACGCTGATGTTTTTGATCGCAGCGCCGAATACGAAAGATAACGTACATTTGGACGTGTTGAGCAAGCTGTCGGTACTGATGATGGATGAAGTATTTGCCGATGCGCTGAGAAATGCAAAAAGCGCCGATGAATTTCTTGATATTATCGATAAGGCAGATGCGGAGCAGGGCGATATTGACGAGCGTCTTGCAGATATGAACGAAGCTTCTGCAAACGGATTTAAAATTCTTGCCGTAACGTCCTGTCCGACAGGAATTGCCCATACTTATATGGCGGCGGAAGGTATTGAGAAAGCGGCGAAGGAAAAAGATTGTTTCGTGAAGATCGAGACGAGAGGCTCGGGCGGAGCGAAAAACGTTCTTACAGAGAAAGAGATCAAAGAAGCGGACTGTATTATCGTAGCGGCAGACGCGCAAGTTCCGATGGATCGTTTTGACGGAAAGAAAGTGATCATCTGTCAGGTATCAGACGGAATCAGTAAAGCGCCTCAGCTTATCGATCAGGCAATGTCCGGCAACGTTCCTGTATATCACAGCGGAAACGAAACGTCCTCTTCGACAGCGGTGTCTTCGTCAGGAAAATCAGGAGGAATCGGACATAAAATTTATACACAGCTTATGAACGGCGTTTCTCATATGCTTCCGTTTGTAGTAGGAGGAGGAATCCTGATCGCGATCGCATTTTTGATCGACGGTTTAAGTATCGACCTTAATTCTCTTCCGGCGGATGAAAGAGCGGCTTTTGGTACGATCACGCCGGCTGCGGCTTTGTTTAAACAGATCGGAGGAGTTGCGTTTGGATTTATGCTTCCGGTGCTTGCGGGCTACATCGCGATGGCGATCGGAGATCGTCCGGCGCTTGCAGTCGGATTTGTAGGCGGAATGATCGCAGCAGGCGGAAAATCAGGATTCTTAGGAGCGCTTGTAGCAGGATTTGCGGCAGGATACATTATCGTAGGTCTGAAAAAAGTGTGCGGCAAGCTGCCCGAAGCAGTCGAGAAAATCGCGCCTGTATTATTGTATCCGGTATTTGGTATTTTGATCATGGGATTACTGATGACGTTTGCGGTCGAACCGGTTATGGGAGGCATCAACACCGCTTTGAATGCGGGACTTTCCAGCATGAGCGGAACGAGCAAGATTCTTCTCGGAATGATCGTCGGAGGAATGATGTCGATCGATATGGGAGGTCCGTTTAATAAGGCGGCATATGTGTTCGGCACTGCGTCCATCGCAGCGGGAAATTATGACATTATGGCGGCGGTTATGGTCGGAGGAATGACGGCGCCGTGCGCGATCGCGCTTGCGACAATGCTCTTTAAAAACAAATTTACAAAAGAACAAAGAGACGCAGGTCCGACAAACTTTATTATGGGTCTTGCTTTCATTACAGAAGGAGCGATCCCGTTCGCTGCATCTGATCCCCTTCATGTGCTCCCGGCCTGTATCGCAGGATCGGCGGTTGCAGGAGCGCTTTCCATGGCGTTTAACTGTACGCTGATGGCGCCGCACGGCGGAATCTTCGTATTCCCGGTTGTAGGAAATCCGCTTCAATATCTGATCGCGCTTGTTGCGGGAACAGTTGTGTCGGCATTGCTGCTCGGAGTATTGAAAAAGAAAGCTTAAAAAGTATAAAAATATAAAGAATAAAAAACTGTTTGTCCTCAGCGGGAAACAGAAAAATAAGAAAAAGCAAAAAAACAAGAAAAAGTGAAGCGTATAAAGTGAAAAAATGATAGAATAGTGTCAAATAGTAAATACGAGGGTCATCAAAAAATATAGATTGAAAGATGACCCTCGTATTGGAAAAAGATAAAGAACATATAGTATAGTTTATTATATGCACAGAGGGCATTATGTTAACAGAGCAAAGGTTTGAACGGATATTAGAACGGCTGAAAGTAAAGAAAAGTATTACAGTAGCTGAAATTACAGAAGATCTCGGAATTTCGGAATCCACGGCAAGGAGGGATATTACTGCGCTTGATAAGGCGGGGAAGCTGACGAAAGTGTTTGGCGGAGCGGTTGCTGCCGAGCATACTTATGAGATGAAAGAACCGACAGTGGCACAAAAAGTGAACGTCAGGAAAGAGGAAAAGATCAAAATCGCACAATATGCGGCAGATATGATCGGAGACAATGATTTTGTTTATCTTGATGCGGGAACGTCAGTCGGCTATATGGTAGAATTTTTGGCGAAGAAACGGGCGGCGTTTGTAACGAACGCAGTCGCACACGCGCAGCGTCTGGCGGCTCAGGGAAATCGTGTTTTACTTATAGGCGGTGAACTGAAAAGTTCGACTGAGGCTGTTGTCGGAGCGCAGGCAATAGAACTTTTAAGAAAATATCATTTCACAAAAGGATTTTTCGGAACAAACGGTATTACGAAAGAGGAAGGGTTTACGACTCCGGACGTAGGAGAAGCGCAGGTGAAACAAACGGCGGTACAACAGTGTCAAAAGTCGTATATTCTTGCCGACAGTACAAAGTTCGGCAATATAAGCGCCGTGACGTTTGCTCCCTTTTCCGGCAGTGTGATACTGACGGAAGAAACAGTAGACGGATATAAAGAAAATGAACGGCTGATCGTGTGCAGATAAGACGATTCTAAGAGCCGGTCATACAGAAAAAATCAACAGACGTCAAATCAGAGATGAGATGTCTGTTGATTTTTTAATTTTTTACGGAAGCAGGTATCCGTACATTACAATGAAGTGGCAGATGCTTCCGCCCATAACGAAGAGGTGGAAGATCTCGTGGCTTCCGAAGTTTTTATGTTTGTTATTGAAAATCGGTACTTTCAATGCATAAATAATACCGCCGACTGTGTAGATAATACCTCCTGCAAGCAGCCATCCGAAAGCGGCCAAAGGCATATTGCGGAAAATCTGTGCAAATGCAAGGACACACGTCCATCCCATTCCGATATAAAGAACGGAAGAAACCCATTTCGGACAAAATACCCAAAAAGCTTTGATCAGTATACCTGTCAATGCGAGAGTCCATACAACAGCAAGTAAAATGATCCGCATACGGCCTTCTAAGACAAGTAAGCAGACAGGCGTGTAACTTCCTGCTATCAGGACGGAGATCATCATATGGTCGATCTTTTTTAAGACAGTGTTTCCCTTTTCGGAAATGTCAAATGTGTGGTAAGTTGTGCTTGCCGCATATAATAAGATCAGACTTGCGGCATAAACGGACATGGAGATCAGGTAAACCGGATCAGGCTGCGCCGCGGCTTTTATAAGCAGAGGGAAAGCGGCGATAAGCGCCATGATCATTCCGATAAAATGAGTGATGGCGCTGCCGGGCTCCTTTATATAAAATTTCCCCCGAAGTTCATTCAAAGAGGCGGATTTCCCGGAATTATAACCGGTTTTTTTATAACCGGCGGCAGAATAGCTGTTCCCTGCGTAATTTTGTATATGAAGCGTAGGATGTTTTTTTATAAAGGTTGATTTTTTAGCAATGGCATGAGTATTTCCCATAATAATATGCACCTCCGAATTAGTTAAACGCAACATGTAGTTTTTGAAACTACATTAAGTATATGCATATATTACACCATCAATTCATGGAAATCAACCACAAATTTAAAAAGTTGCTTTAGGAAGATAAAACTATTTTTAACAACTTAGTATGAAAAGATCAAAGTTAAAATGACATCCGTAATAAATAAAGAATTTAAGATTACGCAGAAAACGGTTTGTGTCTTTTTTGATAATTTTGAAAAATAATTTGTCCAGTTCGGGGCGAGGTAGTAAATAAACGCACATCCGAGTAACGCAAATGCGGCAGATCCTCCGAGATAAATTCTGCCGTTAATGTTCAGAAAGAATTCGCTGAAATCCCAAAGTTTGTATCCTGAAAAAAGTTCAACCGTAAAACTGAAAATATATTGCAGGAATGAAAACACAATGAAATTCAGGAAAAATACAAAAACCGGTTTTTTGAGCAGGCGTTTTGATGCTTTCAGAATAATGATTCCGTAAATGCCGTAAAGGGGCAGCCACGGGCCGAACAGCAGATGGATGTCGGCCACAGTTCCGTCGCGCATAAGGTGTATGAGCATTTCCATGATCCATCCGAAACAGGATGCGGCATGAAAGAGGAAGATGCAGGACAAAATATCGTAATTCCGAAATACACGGGCGGAAGGTTTTACTGTCTTTGGCTGAACGGAGAAGAGAAAGACAGGGTATTGTTCCGGTTCAAAATAGGAAGTCTTCGTATACGGTCCCTGGGAATCGTCATAAAGAGCTTTGCTGATAAGCAGTTCGTCTTCGGAAGGAACATGTTCCAAATAAGAATCGCTTAGCATTTCATAGCGCGGCGACCGCGAGAGGACATAGTCTCTGCGAAGCGACGCATAAAGTTCAGCCTTACATCCCGTAATATATGGATTGACAAATATGAAGTCAAGAATACCGAGTGTTAAGATTGATAAGATCTTCCATCCTAAGAAAGAGCAGTCCAGCAGAAACACACGCCATTTGTTTTTATTCATGAGCTGTTTGGATAAAAAGAAGGCGTCTTTTCGGCTTATTTTTGGATTTTCGGCGAGTATGTACGGGATCATGGCATATTCATAATGTTTTATGATCCCTCCTGCGATCGTGAAATTCCAAAGAAACTGAAATACAGATCTGCAGAACATGACCCACACAGGGGCGGCTATACACCGAAGTTTATATAAGAAGAAAATCTTTGAGATAGAAGTTCTTTTGTATTTGCGTACTTCAAGAAAAAACCGCATTTCTCCGATGATAAGCACATAGTTCACAAACAGTTGATAGAGAAATGTTATACACAGTCCTATTATAAGAAATACAAAAGATGTGCCTAACGGTTCTGTAAAAAATGCATTGACTGTTCTAAGGACATTAAAAAATATGGATATGCCGGCGGAACATAGATCGATCACAAAAGAAAATACATGAAATACAGTATTTTGTAAAAGTTTTGGAAAAGCGTTCCCGCCTAAGATCAGACCGAGTGTTTCGGCAAACGCTTCGGAATTCGTAATGCTAAGAGAAAATGCGGCGTCTGTATAGGCAGGACCGGAAAGTTTCTGCAGATTTAAAAATGTTGTGGAAACAGGGTATGCTGTCGTAAGCAAAGAGATAATGAAACAGACGGAAACCATCCTTGTATACGCCGGTTTCATGCATGATTTAGAAGATTTTTTTAATGTTTTTTGTTTCCACATAATGATAGTCCCCCTCTAAAGTTATAACAATATCGGCAGTCTGCCTGATTGGTTTGAAAAAAGTGTTTTAAGGATGGAGCGCTTCATGTTCGCGACGAATCTCGTTGAAGCAGTCAAGAGCATTCCATTTGCTGTTAGTTGCAGTCAGGACGGCTTTATACGGGAACGGGCCGGCTCCACTTTTGCGAAGGGCTGCCAGAACCTGATCGAGACGGCTGCTGCTTAAAGAAGAGAAGAGAAACATTGTATCCGGAAGTTCCTCTCCGGCGTAATTTTCTTCGACAGGAGAGATATCTTTCATGCCGGCAAGATATCCGAGCGGCTGATTGTACTGTTCCGGTTTGATAAGCTGTATGCGGATATGCAGAGGCAGCAGGGCGGAACGGATTTTCAGCAGTTGTTCTTTTGCCGGTGGATTAAATAATAAGATCATTTCTTTCATGTGTGAAATCCTTTCATTTTATATAAATATATTTTTATTTGTTTTACTGATGTTATTGTATCGCATAAACTGGAAAAAAGAAAGAGAAATGGATTGCGGCTTTGTGCATGGCGGAACTGTTCGTTCATATAATAAATTAAGAAGAGCGTAAAATGGCGGTGAGGCGGTATGCGGATTTGTGAACTGAAGGAAAAAGAAGTGATCAATGTATGCAGCGGAAAGCGTCTCGGCTGTATCGCAGATGTGGAGATCAACATATGTACAGGAGAAATCGAGGCGATCGTAATACCCGGACCGGGGAAAATATGCGGATTTTTCGGGACAGATTGTGAATATGTGATTCCCTTTTCCTGCATAAAAAAGATCGGTCCGGATATCGTGCTTGTGGAGATTAAAGAAGAAAAATTTTTGCAAAAATTTTAAAGCGTGTGGTATAATAATTGCGCATATAGAAAATGGAAAGAGAAAGGCGGAAATGCTCATGAGATGTCCATATTGTGGAAATCCGGATACGAGAGTGATTGATTCTCGTCCTGCAGAAGATAAAAACTCGATCAGAAGAAGACGTTCGTGTGATGAATGCGGCAGAAGATTTACGACATACGAAAAAGTAGAGACGATTCCGCTCATTGTTATAAAAAAAGATAATAACAGAGAGCAGTATGAACGGTCTAAGATTGAACAAGGTGTATTGAGCGCATGTTATAAACGCCCTGTTCCCGCAGAAGCAATCCAGAAAACGATCGATGCGGTCGAACTTGAGATTTTTAATCGTGAGGAGAAAGAAATCCCGAGCAGTGAGATCGGGGAAATCGTTATGGAAAAACTAAAAGAGCTTGATCCGGTAGCATATGTACGCTTTGCCTCTGTGTACAGAGAGTTTAAAGATGCGGGCACATTTATGGACGAGCTTAAGAAGTTTTTGCAGTAGATAAAATTATGAGAACATATAAATTGACGATTGCCTATGACGGGACAAACTATCAAGGCTGGCAGAGGCAGTCAGATACAGATCGGACGATACAGGGGATTTTGGAAGAGACGCTGGAAAACTGCACAGGATATCAGGTGCAGATCGACGGCTCCGGGAGAACCGATGCCGGAGTTCATGCAAGCGGCCAGACTGCGAGCGTTGTTTTGCCGGGAAAAGTGGATACGGCTTTGTTTACGGAAAAAATGAACGGGTGTCTTCCGCCTGATATACGCATCCTTGATGTGGAGCTTGTGAAGAACGGATTTCATGCCCGGAAAAGTGCGGTAGGGAAAGTTTATGAATATCGGATCGATACGGGGATCAAACAAGATGTATTTACACGGAAGTACAGCGGTCATTTTCCGGGAGAACCGGATCTTGCAAGGATGAGGGAGGCGGCCGGATATTTGACAGGCACACATTTTTTTGCGGGGTATACGGATAAAAAAGATAACAGATCTGTCAGACGTACGATTTACTCGATCATGATCAGAGATGAAAGAAAAGACTTTTTGCCGTGCGGAAAATCCGATCAGATCGGGAATGGAAACTGTATTGTCATTCGATATGACGGAACGGGATTTTTGTATCATATGGTGAGAATATTGACAGGAACTTTACTTGAAGTCGGGATGCGGGAACGTACCGCCGAAAGTGTGAAAGAGGCGCTTTTGACAGGAGACAGATCAAAAGCGGGGTTTCTGGCTCCGGCAGGCGGACTTTTTTTGAGAGAAGTACGGTATGAATGAGAAGAGAGGGACAGGTAGTGAAAGCATCTGTCCTTTTATGCTTTACCCGGAAACAGGTTCTATCAGAGTGATATTAATATTATGTGAGAGAGGTGGATGATAATGAAATTTGTTTCGTGGAATGTAAATGGAATAAGAGCGTGTGTGCAAAAAGGTTTTTTGGATTTTTTCACTGAGGCAGATGCGGATATTTTCTGCATACAGGAATCAAAGATGCAAGAAGGGCAGTTGGAACTCGATTTGCCGGGATATCATCAGTATTGGAATTATGCGGTGAAAAAAGGATATTCGGGAACGGCGGTGTTTACGAAAAAGGAACCGTTGTCTGTAACTTACGGTATCGGAATCGAAGAACATGATCAGGAAGGCAGAGTGATCACATGCGAATTTGAAGATTTCTACTTTGTTACGGTATATACGCCCAATTCGCAAAATGAATTGGCGAGACTTGATTACCGCATGAGATGGGAAGATGATTTTCGTATGTACCTGAAAAAACTGGAAGAAAAAAAGCCGGTCATCGTAACCGGAGATATGAATGTGGCGCACAAGGAAATTGATCTGAAGAATCCAAAGACAAATCGAAAAAATGCCGGATTTACAGATGAGGAGAGAGGAAAGTTTACCGAACTTCTTGACGCGGGATTTATTGATACGTTTCGGTATTTTTATCCCGATCGGGAAGGAATTTATTCCTGGTGGTCGTATCGCTTCAGCGCAAGAGCAAAAAATGCCGGATGGCGGATCGATTATTTCTGTGTTTCGGAAAGTTTGAAAGAGCGTCTGAAAGATGCGAAGATTTTGACAGATGTGATGGGATCGGATCATTGTCCTATTGAGCTGGATATGGATTGAATATAATATGGGAGGTTGTTTGAAATGACAAAGATTGATATTATTTCGGGCTTTTTAGGAGCTGGAAAAACAACGCTTATTAAAAAACTGCTTTCGGAGGCGTTTGCGGGAGAACAGGTTGTTCTTATCGAAAATGAGTTTGGAGAGATCGGGATTGACGGCGGATTTTTAAAAGAATCAGGAATCGAGATCAGGGAAATGAATTCGGGTTGTATCTGTTGTTCTCTTGTCGGAGATTTCGGCAAATCTTTGAGAGAAGTTGTGGATACTTATCATCCGGATCGTATTTTGATAGAACCGTCGGGGGTCGGAAAATTATCAGACGTCATAAAGGCGGTTCAAGACGTACAAAGTGAGATCGACGCTAAGTTAAATAGTTTTACGACTGTTGTGGATGTGACGAAATGCAGAATTTACAGAAAAAATTTCGGTGAATTTTTCAGTAATCAGATAGAATATGCGGGCGCGGTTATTTTGAGCAGGACAGATAAGGCAAAACCGGAAAAGATCGAAGAAAGTATTGCTATTTTAAGAGAATTGAATCCGAAGGCGCCGTTTATTACTACACCTTTGGAACAACTTGCGGGAAGTAAAATTTTGGAAACGATGGAATCCGTCAGATCAATGGAGGAGGAACTCCTTGCGGAGGTTGTCTGCCCGGAGTGCGGTCATCACCACGGAGCGCATCATCATGACCATGGAGAGGATGAGCATCATCACGAACATCACCATCATGACCACGGAGAGTGCGAGCATCATCACGAACATCACCATCATGATCACGGAGAGTGCGAGCATCATCACGAGCATCACCATCATGACCACGGAGAGTGCGAGCATCACCACGACCACCATCATCATGACAATGGAGAGGACGGACCTCACCACGACCACCATCATCATGACTGTGGATGTGGTCATGATCATGCCGGTCACCACCATGCAGACGAAGTGTTTACGAGCTGGGGGCGTGAGACGATCCATGTGTATTCGGAAGAACAGGTCGGGGAGATTTTAAAGAGTCTTGAAAATGAAGAAGAGTATGGCGATATCCTTCGAGCAAAAGGAATGGTCAAAGGAGAAGACGGAACATGGATCTACTTTGACATGGTTCCGGGAGAATATGAAGTGCGTACCGGAGCGCCGGAATACACGGGACGTATTTGTGTGATCGGAGCAAAGATAAATGAAGAAAAACTGGAAAAACTGTTCGGCCTTTAATCGGCGAACATACAAAGGAAACGAATGAAAGAGCGAGAACCGGAAAATATGGAATGAAAAAATAAGGAGGGAAAAATAAAACATGAATGAACCGGATGTAATGGTTTATTTGATGACGGGATTTTTAGACAGTGGAAAGACCGGATTTTTAAAATTTACATTGAAGCAGGATTATTTTCAGATCGATGGAAAAACATTGCTCATTCTTTGCGAAGATGGAGAAGATGAGTATGATGCGATGGAAATGTTAAGATACGGCGTTGTAATAGAGCGGCTGGAAGACAGAGAAGAACTGACAGAGGAGTATTTGGCGGAATTAGATCGAAAGCACGAGCCTGATCGAGTTGTCATTGAATATAACGGAATGTGGAAGGTCAGTGATTTTGAAAATATGAAGCTTCCTAAGGGCTGGGGGATCGAGCAGAAGATCACAACAGTGGACGCAAGCACATTTCAGACATATCTGACTAATTTAAAACCGCTCTTTGTAGAAATGGTAAGAGGCGCCGAGATGGTTCTTTTTAACCGCTGTGAAGATATTAAGCCTCTGGCGGGATACAGGAGAAGCGTCAAAGTAGTCAGCCCTCAGGCGGAAGTTATATTTGAAGATGAACAAGGAGAAGTGGAAAATATTTTTGAAGATGACGTGCCGTATGATCTGGATGCGCCTGTAATCGAGATTCCGAGAGAAGATTATGGTATCTGGTATGTGGATATGATGGAAAATCCCGCCCGATATCGTGGAAAAGTTATTGAAATCACAGCGAAGGTGTTGAAACCTTCCGGATTTCCGTCAAAAGTGTTTCTTCCGGGGCGGATGGCGATGACATGTTGTGCGGATGATACGACATTTCTGGGATATGTATGCAGAAGTGCGTACGCTCCGAAATTAAAAGCAGGACAATGGGTAAAAGTACGGGCGAAAGTACGGTTTGCGAATGTATCGGTTTATCGCGGAGAAGGGCCTGTTCTCGAAGCGGAACATATCGAGGCGGCAGAACCGATAGAAGAACTTGTCTATTTTAATTAGAGATGAAATGAGTATTGAAAAGACGAAAAGAAGACCGGCAGAAGAGTCGGACTGGATTTGAAGAAAAAAAGAGGAACGCGAGAGAAAAGGAGAAAACCTATGAAATTTACAAAAATGCAGGGCATAGGAAATGATTATGTTTATGTGAACTGTTTGCAGGAAACGATAGAAAATCCATCGGAACTGGCAAAGAAGATCAGTGATCGGCATTACGGAGTCGGTTCGGACGGGCTTATTATGATCAATCCATCTGATAAAGCCGATTTTGAAATGGAGATGTATAATGCGGACGGTTCTCGTGGAGAAATGTGCGGAAACGGGATTCGCTGCGTGGCGAAATATGTATATGATTACGGCTTAACAGATAAAACAAGTATTTCTGTAGAGACATTGGCAGGTATCAAATATCTTGATCTGACTGTAGAAGACGGGAAAGTTGTCCTTGTCAAAGTTGATATGGGAAAACCGATGCTGCGTCCGGAAGAAGTGCCTGTTGTTTCGGAAAAGGAAGAAGTGATAGATGAACCGATTACCGTGGATGGACAGGAATATAGGATGACATGTGTTTCTATGGGAAATCCTCATGCAGTCGTATTTATAGATCAAGATGTAAAAGAATTTCCGCTTGAAACAGTCGGAGTAAAATTTGAAAATCATGAAAGGTTTCCAAAGAGGGTGAATACGGAGTTTGTAAATGTTCTTGACCGTCATACGGCGCAGATGCGCGTGTGGGAGCGGGGATCGGGAGAGACGCTGGCGTGCGGAACCGGAGCATGCGCAGTCGCCGTTGCCTGTGCGTTGAACGGATTGACGGAAGATGAGGTGACAGTAAAACTGCTTGGCGGAGATTTGCAGATCAAGTGGGACAGAGAAAAGAATACGGTATATATGACAGGCCCTGCGGAAGTTGTATTTGACGGGGAGTGGAAGTAGCTTCTTTGTTGACAGATTTTAAGGCTGCCGCTTTGACTGATATGATGCCCCCCATATAGGACAATGATGTATAAAAGTCCGATATGGGGGTATTTTTATGTCCGGAAAAACTGAGATAATTTTTACTTTCCCTTTTTTTTGATTATTTTTTTGATAAGCAGTATGAGCAAAAAATAAATTACGCATACTACAATTCCCGAAGCGCAGCTCCATGAAGTGAGTACATACCAAAGGCCTTTTACTCTCTCGATTTGATAAGCGGCTATTTCTCCTCGTTCAAGAACAGTAAACCCTAATATAGCGATCGGAATGCATGCACCTAAAATGAATGCTATAACCGCTCCCAAGACTGTCAGTATTTTTTGATAAAATCTTACCTTTTTTAATGGATTGATCTTTAGGTCAACGTTGGTGTTTTGAATGTCTAGCTGTGTTTTCATTGCGGCCATCTTTTTTTGGCACTCTCTGCACTCGGTTAAATGTTTATCAATATCTTTTTTCGTTTGTTCCGATAATATATCATCTTGATATAGTGGTAACAGGTCGGAAACGATGTAGCATGGAAGTCTTTTATTCATCTTTTAAAATCTCCTTTACAATTTTTTGTTTTCCTCTAAAAAAAGTTACTCTTGTCCAATTTTCTGTTTTGCCGATTATTTCTCCGATTTCGGCAAAAGACAAGTTGCTGACCAATCTTAGATACATGACCTCTCGTATCGGTTCATTCATGTTGTGTATCAACTGTAAGATTTCTTTTTGTTCCCATTGAACGTTTACTTCTTTTTCATCCGCTATTTCCTGAATATGATCATTTGTAGATAAGATTTCTTGACGTTTTCTTAAATCTTTCAACCAAACATTTTTCGCGATTCCGCATAACCAGGTTAATATGGAACTATTCCCCTTAAACCGATCGATGCATTGGACAGCTTGAAAGAAAGTTTCTTGAGTAAGTTCTTCTGCAATATCTTCATTATTCGTCTTGCTCAATAAAAACAAAAAGACTTTTCTTGAATACATCTCGTATATTTCTTCGATCACTTGTGCTTTCAACCTCCTTCTGCCAGTTAGTGCCGAATTCTTTCATTTTGTTACAATTATCTTAGTAAAAAAGTAAATAAAAAAGATTATCCAAACATGCAGCTTCCAATTTAAGAATCTGACATGCATCGGATAACCTTAACGAAATTCAATCAGCTTTTACATTATGAAAAATAAAAAATCCTCCATAAAATGGAGGATGAATCGGAGTGACAGGATTCGAACCTGCG